>Ga0315289_10000035_pt1 | contig 215747 bp, 171 predicted proteins | sample YL17G11_40_MG_FD_203452 | JGI IMG/M metagenome (GOLD analysis project Ga0315289, IMG submission 203452) | Sediment microbial communities from Yellowstone Lake, YNP, Wyoming, USA - YL17G11_40 | ecosystem: Environmental > Aquatic > Freshwater > Lake > Sediment | place: USA: Wyoming | collected... | reverse complement strand
CAACCGTAGAGGCGACCGGGCAGGGCATGCCCGCGCCGAACGCGATCACGTCCACACACAAGGAACTGACGGCCAGAGAAGCCGCCAAGTATGTTGCGTTTGCCCAACTCGTAGAGAAGCTGAAGGGCACGCATATCACGCAGGAGTCCAAAGTGCATGACATGGTGTTCGCCGGCCAGCAGATCGAAGCACATCTCGTCGGCGACCTGACCGGTGTCAGAGAGGTGAAAAGCGCCTACGATCCTGCCACGGGCCTGGCGGAAGTCACGCTGATGGTTGGCCTCGATTACAGAGGTAACATCGTTCCTGAGCGGCTGCTGCCCATTGCTCCGCTCTCTGTCGGAGCACGACGGGCGCGGGCGGTGGTCGCCGCTCAGACCGACGCCCTGGCGAAGCTCCGCCAGCAGCTTGGCGAGGTGCATGTGTGGCAGGAAGTCAAAGTGAAGGACCTGCAACTGAGCCATCAGGAGGCCGGCTCCCTCGTTGAGGGACTCCTGGAAGGGGTGAGGTTCGAGGAGCCGACGTGGGTATCCGACAACGAATGCACAGTGGAGGGTGCCCTGGCCTTGGCGCCTGCGGATATTGAGCGGCTCCACATGATGGCGGGGCCTGTGCGCTGAAGGGTTCGCGCGACCGTCACGCAGCCGCTCGCCGAGCAGCGTCGGGGGCAAGCTGACAGCCTTCTGCATCGCACGCCATTCTTCCTTTTTTGGGGGGGCTAAGAAAGGCATCCACTTAAGGTGTCCCGTCTGCAATGTGGTGCATGTTCCGGGTAGCGCACCGTTGGATGGGGGTCTTCAGGCCACTGGACCTGGACCCATGCGAGTGTCTTTGTCGGTATTGCACTCCTCTTGGTAGGGGGTAGGAAATGAAGGCAAAGGCTGCATTGGTGGCGGTTGGGGTAATGGCGCTTGTGCTTGCCGGGTGCGCAACGCAGGTCGTCCCCGGCGCGACCGCTGAGAGAGGCGTCGTCACGTTCTCGGCTGAAGGGACCGGCGTGCTGGAGAAAGCGGACGATGCCATGGCGATGGAAGAGGCAAAGCTCGCCGCGGCCACCATCGCCAAGGCCAATCTGCTCGGCAAGATAAAAGGCGAGATCCTGACGAGCAAGGTCAACGTGGAAAGGCTGATGCTCGCAAACGAGGCGGCCTCCAGTCGCGTGCAGGGGTGGCTCTCCCGCGCAACCGTCGAATACGTGGCGGCGGAGAAAGCGGCCTCGCCCATGACGGTGACGGCGATTGCCACGCTGAAGCTAAACAAGCATGAGTTGCACCAACTCAAGAAGTACGCTGAGTAACCGTCAGTCTTGACCCGGGGGAGACGGCCGGCTGTGCCGGCGGTCTCCCTCTTCTCCTTTGCTTGGATTCACTCACATGCCATCTGTTGCGGTTCGCCAGTTTGGCCTTGTTGCTTGCGCAGCCCTTCTTCTCTGCGTGGCTTGCAGTCTTGCGGGCAGTGTAGCCGCCGCCGAAGAAGCGCAGAAGCCCGCCCTGAGTGAGCCAGTCGTCGTAGAGGCCCTCGGATTCGCCCCGATGACGCAGGGCAAGACGCTCGAGGGCGCGCACCGCGAGGCTCTGCTGGACGCGCGCCGAAACGCCTTGATTCAGGCCCACGTGATCGTCGAAGCCGACGCACGTGTGGCGGACATGAGGCTCACTGAAGCCGGCGTCCGCTCACGCGCCACTGGCTACGTCCAGAAGATGGAAGTCCTGGAAAGTGCCTTGGTGCCCGGCAGCGCTCCGCCTTTATATCGCGTCCGCGTGCGAGCGCTCATCCAGCCCTTGCCTCTGTTCTCGGGCCCTCGCTTGCAGGGCATCGAGGAAGACAGATGGCAGCCGGCCCTTACCCTCCAGATGAGTTCGGACCTCCCAGCTGAAAAGGAAACCCCGCTGTGCGCGGAGCTTACCAGCGCCTTGCGGCGCTGCGGCATCGCGGTCGTCCGGCCTGAGGAGAGGCGTCCGGCTCTGTCAGCGAGCATCTCCGTGAGCGCCGCGCCGGCTGGGGGTGATGCGCAGACGGAGGTATCTTGGCAGATAGCCGTCGGGCTTGCCGGCCAAGAGCAGCCTGAGGAAGAGAAGGCCCTTCCGCCCGCTGTGGGACGGTGGCTGACCACTCAGGGGATCACGCCAGAGGGCGAGTGGTGGCAGCGCGTGGCAGCGACAATGGCCCAGGATGCAATCCGCTTGTGGGCCATGCCCCGGCCGACTATAATCCGCTTCCTGGGGACTGACGACGCCTCAGCGCGGCGCATAGCGGCCGCGCTCGGCTCGGTGCCGGGGAGCCGTTTGGAGACGGCCGCCGACTCCTCTGAAGTTCAGGCCACTCTGGCTATCGGTGGAGATCCCGTCAGCGCTATCGCCCCGCTCCTCAGATCAGCCGGGGTCGGTGCCACGCTTGAGCCGGGCCAGGTCTCGCTGACGCGCCTCACCTACAGGGTCTTGCCTCCCACGCGGCCAGCGGCCCGGTGACTTGCGTCTTCAAGAGGGGAGGAAACGGGCGGGTACTTTTCCTTCCCGCTCAGGATGCGCTATACGGACGCCGTGTTACGGAACGGCTTCGTGCGACTGGCATTTGCGGGCATGTGTATCGTCACAGGCCTGCGGACATGATTATGCGATTCCTCACGGTCGTTTTCCTGATTTGGGGCGCTATGCACCTCTACGCGTGGGCCAGGGTGAGGGCCTACACGGGTTTAGGGCCTCCCTGGGCGGTGGTGCTGGCGGCGGCTCTCGTAGTGCTCATGGTCGCACCGATTGCGGGCATGTCCCTGAGCAGGGCCGGACGCGTGCTGCCTGGCAGGCTTCTGTCCGTTGTCGGCATGGTCTGGGCCGGCGCGTTCTTCCTGTTCTTCTGCGTCAGCCTCGCGCACGACGCTTACAACGGCTTGCTCAGCGCGGCAGGCTTGCTTATCCCGGCAGCCAAGTCGGCCCGGCTGGTGGGCGCTTGGCCGCTTGCCGCGGACGTGATTCTGGTCGCCTCGGCGACCGTCTCTGCGCTCTTCGCAGCGTGGCACGTCACGCCGCACCACATCCAGATGAAAACGCCTGAATTGCCGTCTGACCTGCCGCGCGTCCGGATCGTGCAGATCTCTGACGTGCACCTCGGGGCAACGGTTGGCAAGGGCCGCCTCTCGCGCATCCTCGAAGTAGCCCGGGCGGCCAAGCCCGACCTCTTCATAAGCACGGGTGATCTGGTAGACGCGGAAAGGGGAGACATGACCGACCTCGCCGAAATGCTGGCTTCCATCCAGGCACCGCTGGGCAAGTACGCAACGACCGGGAACCACGAGTATTACGCGGGTCTGGACCAGTCCCTCGCCTTCACAAGGAAGTCCGGCTTCACGATGCTTTCGAACGAGCTTGCGAGGGTTCGCCCCGGCCTCACGCTTGCCGGCTTCGACGACGAAACGGCGCGCTTCTACAGGGGCGAGCGCAAGCAGTGGGACGAAGCGGCCATCGTGAGCCAGGCGACGAAGGGAGACTACGTCGTGGTCCTCAAACACCGGCCTTTTGTCCTTCCGCAGTCCCGGCCGTTCTGGGACCTCCAACTGAGCGGGCACACACACGGCGGCCAGATCTTCCCCTTCACCCTGGTCGTGCTGGCGTTTTACGAGTATCCTCCGGGGCTGGTGGGCCTCGAGGCGGACAAGTTCCTTTTCACGAGCCGCGGTGCCGGCACTTGGGGGCCGCCGATGCGGTTCGTCAGCTCTCCTGAGGTAACGGTCGTGGACATTGTCCGCTCCGCCGAGCAGGGGCGACGCGGGCGTACGAGACCCGGCCCCGGTTGACCGCGGCCCCACGCAGGCATGCATTGTCGGACTTGCGCGTGTGGCATGTACCCGATGAGTATGTCGGCGCGCTCACTGCCTCCCAGCTTGGCGCGTCCGGATTTGGTCGGAGACCCACAACATCGCGTTGCGCAGCAGCCCATCGGCGTCGTTGCCACTTAGTGGCTTGTCTGGCAACGGTGACTTGCCTGACACGGGCATATCCGCGAACACCACAACGCGGCCATCTCCGAGCGTCCGGGCCGCTACCATTGCAGGGGCTGCCTCGTGGGCAAGCTTACTGCCGACGAGCGGGGTTGCACGCACCAGCACCCAGGAAGGGTCCTCCACAGCGAGAGACGGGGAGGAGATCGAAAACACCGTTTTCCCCGTCCCGTGAGTGATCGCATGCGCGACGGTCGGGAAGCTTAGGGCGTACTCGCGGGGGTACTCTCGCGGCGCCTTGTCGTCCACGGACAGCACGTCGAGCCGGACAACGATGCCGAACCACCGCAGCAGCGCCGCGAATGGATGCTGGGGCGGCGGCTCGCCCGGCCGGCCCCCGCCCGACGGAATGGGGCGGGGCGTCCCAATGAAGACGAGCCCGCCGCCGCGCCGCACAAAGTCCAGTGTGCTTTGCAGTTCCTGCCGGTCGTAGGTAGCAGCGGGCTTCGCTTCTCCCGCGTCGCATATGACCAAAACTCCGGGTTCTTGCGCGTCATCCTGCGCGAAAGGGCCGCTCAACCGGCGTATGGTGAAGCCCCCTGCCCGGATCGCCGCCAGAAGCTCTGCCGGCGGCTCCTGCCCGTGATAGGTGTCCACAAGAAGCGGCACGGGGCTGGCCGAATGGGTCAGACGCTGCGGCGCGCTTAATCCTGCCGCCCGCGCACGCAGCCTTTCGGCTGCATCCCTCTGTAGGGCCGCCGCCCAGAGATGCTCTGCGTCAACGTAGCTCCTGGCCGCCGCAATGTCATAGCCCGCCTTGGCCGCCGCCCGGAGCTGGTCATACGCAGCGGCGAACTCGCCCTCGGCCGCGTAAAGCAGAGCAAAGGCCGCGCAGTTCGCAGGCTCCGCCGAATCGAACTCGGAAGAGGCGAGGCGGACGATCTGATCTGCCCCGATGCTGCTCAGCGGAATCTGCGTCTCGACGCCGCCGGCCTCCACTACCACGTGCGTGGCGGTCACGTCGTCGAGTTTGCCCTCCATGCGAATGCCTTTCCGGAGCAGCAGAGCGTACTCCCGTCCCTTGGCTTTCTGAAGTGCTTCGTGTGCCGCCGATACGACTTCCTGGAGCCGCTTGATGACGCGCCTTTCGCTGCCGATGCGCTGCGCGTACTTCTGCGACGCTGGACCCGCCGCCATCTCATCCAGCCGGCGCAGCGCCTCGGCGTAGCTCCGCTCATCCACAAGTTTCCTCACCCCGTCGAAGGCCTGCTCCTCGGGCAAATCCCCGGGCGACGGGACATCGGCCTTGTCAAGTTGTCCCAAAGTCCCCAGGTCCTGCCCGCTTTGCAGAGCGGCTGCCGCCGATTGAGCCGCCTCTAGCCGCCCGCCGATGGTGAACTGCTGGTTGGGCGCCACGTTCACGGTCACATACTTGGGACGGAAGCCCCCCGCGCTCACCGTCACTCTGTGCGTGCCGGCGCCCACGTTGAGTGCAACAGTCGGCGTCCGCCCCGCCGGCACGCGGTCTATCTCAATAGAGGCCCCCGGCGGCTCCACCAGCACCGCAATGCTCCCCACATTGGGCAGCCTGGAGAGCGATAGGGCGACGCTCGTTGTCTTGTCGCCTTCCACCTTAACGGTCTGCACCGCGCTTGCATAGCCTTGCTTCTCCGCCTTGACCTCGACCTCGCCAGCGCCCACGTCCGCTATGCCGCACGGGCTCAGGCCTTTCAGCTCGGAGTTGACGTAAACGGCGGCCTCGGGCGGATCCGTTGTCACATACAGCGCTCCCATAAGCCCCTCGGCGTAAGCGCTGACCGGCGCAAGGAACGCAGCCGCGAGCAGCAAGAGGCAGAGCGGCACGACTGGCCCTGGCCGAACCCTCATCTGCCCCATCTTGAGCATCCCCTTGCGTCGTTGCACGGGCACATTGTGCGCCCCATGACGATTCTAACGGAATGGCGTCAACCGCCCCGGCGGCTACCGTTGCGAGACGCATGCGTCATCCGCGCGGCCAGGCGGATTGCGCTCACCAGCGAGCGCTCGTCTGCCTGCCCACGGCCGGCAATGTCGTACGCCGTGCCGTGCCCGACTCCGGTCCGTATGAACGGCAGCCCGAGCGTTACGTCCACCACGTCGGCCAGCCCGCCCATCTTCACAGGTATCATCCCCTGGTCGTGGTAGAGCGCGAGCACTGCGTCATAGTCGCCTCGCTGCGCCTGCGCGAAGACCGTGTCCGCCGGCTTCGGCCCCTGCAAGTCCACGCCCGCGCTTCGCGCCCTTTCGATGGCTGGCGCGACGATGCGTGCCTCCTCGTCGCCGAATCGGCCGCCGTCACCGCAGTGTGGGTTCAGGCCGCAGACCGCGATCCGAGGCGCGCCAAGCCCGAAGAAACGCCTCAGCCCGCCTGCGAGAACCTGCGCGGCCTCGACGATGTCCTCGGTTCGGAGCCCGCGGGGGACGTCGCGTAAGGCGATGTGCGTGGTAACAAGGCCGACGCGCAGGTGCGCGCTCACAAGCATCATGACCGGCCTCCGAGCGCTGCCCAGATGGGCGAGCATTTCCGTGTGCCCCGGAAACGGGCTGCCGGCTGCCCCGATCGCTTCCTTGTTGATCGGAGCGGTCACGAGCGCGTCCACCTTCCCGCCAAGCACCAGTCGGACCGCGCGCTCAATGTATTCAACGGAAGCACGTCCGCCCAGCGCGTCCGGGCGGCGCGGCTCAAGCTCAGCGACCGGAAAGTTGTCCAGGTCCAGGACGGCGGGCTCTTCGCCCTTCCAATCTGCGTTGGCAACGCGCGCCGCCCTCAACTCCTGCCCGAGCGCGCCGGCAGCCTGTTGAAGGACGGCCATGGAGCCTACGATTATCAGGTGTACGTCCGCCGGCACCCCGCGGTTGTGCAGGGCCTTAACGATCACCTCAGGCCCCACGCCGCGCGGGTCGCCCATCGTCAAGGCTAACCTCGCGGGTGTCTGAGTCTCCGTCCTCAAAAGCCCTGTTCCTCCAGGTCTTTGACGGTCAGGGAGCCGCCATCGCTCAGCGCGCCATCGCGTCCCAAGAGCCGCCTCACGTAGCGTCCTATCATGTCGCATTCGATGTTCACGCGGTCTCCCGGCCCCTTGCGCCCAATCGTGGTGGCCGACAGCGTGAAGGGGATCAGGCTGACCTCGAAGCGGCCCGTCGCGAGCGCGGCTATCGTCAGGCTTATGCCGTCCACCGCCACGCTGCCTTTCATGACCATTTGGTCGCTCAGGCCGGGTTCCACTTCCACTGTCAGGCGCACCTCGCCCGCCAGCGCTTCCTTCCGCCGGATCGTGCCCGTGCCCTCCACGTGTCCGCTCACGAAGTGACCGCCCATCTGATCACCGACGCGCAGCGACGGCTCCAGGTTGACTTCATCGCCTTCGCGCAACTCCCCGAGCGTCGTCAATCGCAGCGTCTCCGCGCTGACATCAAAGCTAATCGCCCCGGCTCCCACGCGAGTCGTCGTCAGGCAGACGCCGTCCACGCATATGCTGTCGCCTGCGGCCGCGGCCGAGGCCAGGGGGCCGGCGTGGATCGTGAGGACGCGCGCCTGCGGTCTCTGTTCGACCGTGCGGACGGTGCCAATCTGCCTGATGATGCCTGTGAACATGGGCGCAACTGTACCGGGAAAAGTGCGTAGGCGCCAAAGTGCGGCCCGCCTCTTGGGGACATGATAGCACGGGGAAGGGGTGATTTCTACGGGGCGGAGGCTTGCAGGCCAATTCTGGCACGACATCTGGAACGGCAGGGGAGGGCGTACAAAAAAATGGAGCGGGTGGAGGGATTCGAACCCTCGACACCTAGCATGGCAAGCTAGTGCTCTACCGCTGAGCTACACCCGCTCGGAAAGCGGCCTGAGGCGCGAAATTGGTGCGAAGGGGGGGATTCGAACCCCCAATCCGCCTGAGGCGGACTAGGTCCTAAGCCTAGCGCGTCTGCCAATTCCGCCACCTTCGCGCACTCGCCTATGATACTAACCCAACGGCAAGGCAAGTGCAAGGAAAATGCAGCCTGCGCCTGCCACTATTTGCTTTGCCCTTCCGGCACAGCTATTATGGGCCTCGGCAGGTCCCTCAGGAGGGTTCCCAAGCTGTGTCCGTGCCCGTTCTCCATTGCTATGCCGACCACAAGTGGACCGGCCCATCGGAGCCGGTGCTCCGGCTCTGCTGCGAGCTTTCCCGGCGTGGCTGGCGTTCGGACCTCGCTTGTGTGCCGGCGCCCCGCGGCCATCAAAATCAGCTTGCCGAACGAGCGCGCGCGGCAGGCATCCAGACCTTCGAACCCTTCGGCCATGTCTACGGAATGGGCCTTATGGGTGCCCTTTCGGATTGCAGGCGCTTTGCCGAACTGGTCGCGCGCGGCGGCTACCGCATAATCCACTGCCACGGCAGCCGCGACCACCTCATCGCCGGCTGGTCACGCCCCCAGTTTGACTCGAGGGACGTCCGCATCATCCGCACGCACTTCAAAGCCCACGACTTCAGCTCGAGCCTGCTGATGCGGCGCTATTTCGGGCCGACGATGATAGACCACCTCGTCGTGCTTAGCGACCGTTTCGCCGTTCAGGCGGTCAGCCGCCTGCGGCTCGCCCCGGAGAGGGTGACAACGATCCGCGGGGCTGTGGACACCGAGGAGTTCCGTCCCCAGCGGCCCCCCGACGGCTTCCGGGGTCAGTTCGGGCTGTCGCCTGAGGACGTGGTCGTTGGCGTCGTGGCGAGGATACAGCGGCATCGGCGCTTCGAAGTCCTCCTGAAAGCCGCCCGCATCGTGCGCAACCAGGACCCGCGCGTGAAGGTCGCCATCTGCGGGCGGGGGACTCACAAGAGGGCGATACTTGACCGGCCGGTTGCGAAGATGAGGCTTCAGGGCACGGTTGTCTTCCTTGGCTACCGACAGGACGACTACCGCGAGACGCTCTCGATGTTCGATGCAGGGCTCATGCTCGTGCCCGGCACCGACGGCTCGTGCCGCGCAGCCCTTCAGATGGCAGCCATGGGGAAGCCGCTCATCGTGACGCGCCGCGGCGTGCTGCCCGACATCGTGCGCGACGGTGAGACCGGCATCGTCGTGGTGAAGGACACCCCTGAAAGCGTGGCCGAGGCGATCGTGGAGATGGCTGCGGACCCGGACAGCCGAGCCCAATGGGGACAGGCTGCACGCGAGCACATGTGCCGCTACTTCAGCCTGCCGCGACAGGCCGACGAGGTTATCTCCGTCTACGAGCGCCTGTTAGTGGACGAAGCTCCGCCGGCTGAATAGCGCCCTCCTTCGGGAGCATGGTGGAAGGCAATAAGGACTCTTAGGCACCAGGGGGAGGGCACCTTGCCCCCCAGCGGCCTGACCCTCGTCGGCTTGCTCTATTGCACTTCGATGACGAACTTCTGCGTCGCCACCCCGACCCGCTCTGGATCCTCGGAGATCACCTTCTCGTTGCCCCAAATCAGCTTCGACTCGTCCAGCTTGCGCACTTGCCGCTCAATGGTCGCCGTGACTGTGACCTCTGCCTTGCCGGCGGGGTCGGGGGTGCCTGAGAGAATTCCAGCAGCCTCGTCGAGCTTGAGCCACGCCGGCCCCTGCACCAGCGCGAACTTGGGCTTCTCGATGTCAAAGTAGCCGCTCACCTGGTTGTTGTCCTTCATCCGTGCGCTCAGGTCCCCCAGGGATCGGTTCGCGCGCATCTGATACTTGTACTCTTCGCCCACCTTCGCAGTCACCACGGGCTTGCTGTAGATGATGGGACGCGGCGCCATCGCATAGTCCGAAGGCCCGCTCACCTTGCCCTGTTCGTCCACCGCCACTACACGGTAGTAAGTCTTGTTGGCGGTGGGGGCGGTCACCTCCGGCCCCATCACGGCAAGCTCGCTGTCCGCGGTCTCAGCTATGAAGTTCGCCGGGAACCAGGGATTCCAGGCGCTCATCTCCTCCTTGCTGACGCCTATGCTGCCCTGGTAGGGTTTGTCACCGATCGTGAAGCCTTTCTCCTCGCTGCCATATACCCGGTACTTCGCAGGGCTCCGCCCGACCGGGTTGGGCTTCCAGCGCAGGGTGCCCGCTCCCCTTGCCTGGTCGTAATCCACGGTCACCTCCACCGGGTAGGCCGGCCCCCGCGCCGTAAAGCTCCACGTCTTGCTCCACGCGCCCCATACCCCCTTGGCGTCCTGCGCTCGCACGTGCCAGTAGTACTTCCGATCGGGCGTCAAGAGCCCCACCTGCGCCAGCGCATACTGTGCCTTGACCCCCGTTAGGGTCCATTTCCCGGTGGCGTTGTCCCTCGTCCGGATTGCGTCCGCCGTCCGCGAAATCAGCTTGTAGAAGTCCATCGAAAGCGGGTACTTCATGTCCGCCCGGGGCGACAGCTCGAACTGGTAGTCCATGATGGCATCGCCGTCGGCGTCCGCCGGGGCGGCCCACTGGAAGACGACGTCGGTGCCGTTGGTCTCGCCTCCGTCGGCCGGGGAGACGGCTGCCGGGGGTGCCTCAGGGGGCTTCGTAGCCGACCGCTCGACCCAGTTGTGGGTGATGCGGACCTTGCGCTCGCCCTCCGTCTGGTCGGAATAGGTGAAGGCGTTCTCGCCCACGGCCATCTCCGGCAGCGCCAGCGGCGCCATCTGCACGTCGTTGGTGATAGCCAACCGCTTCAGCCGCGCCCCTGGGTCCAGTTGGCACTTGAGCTGATACCCGTAGTAGGCCGGCCCGACAATGGAGAAGAACCTGTCCATGTTGTCCTGCACCGGCCGCCAGTTCTTGCCGTCCTGGCAGATGGTGAACTTCGTCCCCTCACCCTCCGCCTCGATACGTCCTCCCGCGAAGACGTACGGGCTGCGCATCCTCCAGACGACCGTGCCCGTCTTGCCCTCCTCGGCGGCGAGGCCATCGGGACCGGAGACGACGTTCTCCGCAGTCGTCGCTCCCTTCCGCCACGTCTCCTTGGTGAAGTCCGGGCGATACTCCCACAGGCCGTCGCAGATGGTCCCCTTGTACGTCGGCATCGTCTGCAGCATGCCGTGGTATTTCACCGGATTGAATTGCCCCCACCGCCACACCAGCGCTTCCCCGGGACGCAGCACCATGTTCATCGTCGTGTCGGCCTTGCCCGCGCGCTCCCCCTTGATCTCCCCCTCGTAGAAGTACATCGAGCACATGCCCTGCCCAAGCCACCAGGAGTTCTCCAACAGGATTCCTTTCGAGTGGGTCCGCTTGATGAGATCGTGGTCCCGCGCTATGTCCTGGTCGCTGGCTACCGTCTGGTTGTCCCGCAGGAGGTAGACCGAGTGCATGTCGCCGTCAAAGAAATGCCAGCGATTGTCGTAGAATGCCTGGGAGATGCAGTGTCCCAGCGCCCGTGCCGGCGCCGTCTTGAGCCCTGCCTTCTTCCATAGCGTCCCCAGAGCGATCGAGTCGTTCCCGCACGTGTTGTACCCGTAGATGTTGAAGACCTTCACCGGGTCGCCGAGTTCGTTGTTGTCACCCGGAGAGTGATGGCGATGCTGGATCTGCTGAAACCACAGTGCGAAGGCCTTCTCCCCATCGGTCATCCCTGGCGCAAGGGCCGAAGAAACGATCTCGCCGACGTTCCGGAAGTTGTTCCGGCCGTTGGAGAGCCACGGGTTGATGACGTCCGTCTCTCCCACGTTTTCCATCCGCACCGAGCGGTTCGACTCCCAGGTCTGAAAGAACGCTCCCTCCATGGAGATTCCGCACCCCATCGGGCTGCGGCAGCTCCGGCCGTCCATGGTGCCGCCTTGCAGGACCGTGTACCTCTGCGCCCCGGCCGTAATCTCCTGGACGTGCGTCTTTGCCGCGTCGGTCGGGTCCGTGCTCGCAGCAAAGGGCTCCGCGTACACCGGCGGCGCGGCCGCCGCCGCACCAGCCCCGCCCTCCGGCCTCTGCGCCGCCGGTCTTGGCCGCGTCGGTTCCGTCGGCGCCAGCGCCTGATACTGTCGCGCCACCGAAGAAATGCGGACCTCATCCAATTGGCCGTCCAGCATGGCCGCCCCCGACTGCCAGGTGTGATTGCCCAGACGCAGCACATCGTCCCCGCCGCCGAGCTTGCCGTCGGTGACGCCTTCCGGCTCCTGGGTCACGTCAAGCTGTCCGTCCACGTAAATGCGGACGGCCTTCTTCGCCTGTTCCCAGGTTATCGCCAGGTGCGTCCAGCGGTCCGCGGGCACCTGCCTGTTGCCCTCCACGATCCTCCATGCCCCGTCTATCCAGAAGTACGCGTTCGCGGTCCCCGCAACGCGTATCATGTACTGCCCGCCCCGGCAGACGACATCGCCTCGCGCCGCGTCCCGGAACTTCACCCAGCATTCAGCCGTCAGGGCCGTCAGTCCCTCGGTCTTTCCCAGGCCGGGCACGTCCACCCATCCCTTCGTCCCGTCGGCGTTCATGGCCTTTCCGAACTTCCCCTCGGCCTCCGTCGCGTCCACGGCCTTGCCGTTCTTGCCGCCCGCCACCGCGTCTTTAGCCTCTCCGGTCGCGACGTCATCCAAGTGAAAGAGGCATATCGTCCCGTTGTCTGGCTCAAACGGCTTGGTCAGATCGGCCACCTGCGCCTGAGCGAACTTACACGCGCACAGCACGATCGCGACGAAAGCGATCCCCTTTCCTGTCACGTCCTCTTCCTCCTCTGATCTACCCGACTGCTAAGTTTATCTACCAACTGGCAACTGCTTTAACTGGCCTTTCATCCTATCCGTGCGGTGGTACCGAAGCAAGCAGCCGAGGGCAGCGGGGGGGGAGCGCATGTCCCGCTGCTTCAGCCTGCCGCGACAGGCCGACGAGGTCATCGCCGTCTACCAGCGCCTCCTGGAAAACGAAGCTCTCATCCGCTGAATAGAAGCTCGCCTTGCGCAACGAGCGCCAAACCAAGAATGGGGGATTGACAGGCCTCGGTTAGATAGTATATAATAGTGTGCGATAGCCGAAGGACGTAGCTCACAGGTCCGCTCCTGGGGGTCTCAGCCACATGAGACGCTCCGTCATTGACAGGCTGCCGGACGTATCCGCCCCGATCCTTATCTCGGGCTTCGTGGTTTACACAATCGTCTGCATCCCCGCCATCGGGACCAGCGATCGCTGGACGGATCCCTTCTACCGCGCCATCCCCTGGCTTTGGGTCGTTCCTGTCATTGTCTCCGCGCCCTTCGATACCTTCTCTAAGAGGCGCAGGCGGAGCCTGTTCGTATACGCCCTCGCAACAGCCGTGATCATGGGCGGTTGCTTCGGCCTGTTCGACCGGCCGTCCGACGTTCACCTCAGAGCGATGGTAGCGTTTGGCCTCATTTTCTGGGGGCCTATCCACATTGTGGCAGCCGCTGTTACGGAGGCCTTCGCCCAGTTTGTCCTCCGGTACATACGCATTTTCGCCGGCGTTGCCGGGACTCCGACCACACCGCCGGGCGTCGTGGAAGCGCCCCGTCGGATTCGCGCGTTCTACATTGTCGTGTTGACTGCAACGCTTGCCTTCCCGTTCGTCTACCGGCAAAGCGATCTCGCCCTCGCCCGCTGGCATGGGGAACACTGGGCTGAGCGCGATTGGGCTGAGCGAACCGCCCGCCTGATGATTCCGGGCAGTGAAGTGGGCCGGCAGAGAGGAGTGTGGCCTGGGATGTACGATCCCAAGACCGGACTCGAAATCTATGGCACCTTTGGCGGGATAGCCATGCAAATTGAGCTGGAGGCATACCGCGTGGTCATCGAGAAGAAGCTTGCCCAGTATGGCCCCGCTCCTCTGGCTAAGTTCCTCTTCACTCCCGAAGAGCTGATCTCGCTGCTCAGCAGGGCCAAGTTTGAGCGGGTTGCCTCCTTCCCGTTCGCGTACGGCGGGGCGACGGTCTATGCGGACGGCGCCGTCATGAGCCCAGGCGCGTACTGCCATGGTCCGACTTCCGAAGGGGAGAGGCTACCGTTCGTGTACCGCAGAGTTTTCCCTGAGAAGGGCAATGTCATGGTCGTGGTCACAGAAAACGGCTTTCAAGTGGTCCACCCGGACGGGCGCCTCCTGCAGTCCGTCAGGCACCCCATCACGGAGGATATGATCCGAGGCGGCAGCTAACGGCGAGGAAGGTCATCGAAGACATGCTGACGCTCAGAAGCGCGACGGCGGCCGATGTGCCCGCCGTCACGGAGATCTACAGCGACGCCATCCTCAAGACCGTGGCTTCCTTCTACACGCAGCCAAAGCCTGTTGCGGGTGCAATAGTGGTACTAACGCGCAACCGTGCTCCGGCCACTCGTTGACTTGGACCCTGCCCCATACTAAACTGACGCAAGGACTGCGGGCGCCAATCCGCTCGCCGGCCACTATGGGAATACTCCGATGCCACGCAAAAGGCGCACCAAGAAAGGCCTTCAGGTCGAGGGGCAGGCCCACGAGGACAGGCCAAGGAACATAAGCTTTTCGCGCGACGAATTGGCGGACTTCTGTCGGCGCCATCATCTCCTCAAGCTCTCCTTCTTCGGCTCCGTCCTCCGGGACGACTTCAGGCCGGACAGCGACGTGGACGTCCTCGTGGAGTTCGAGCCTGGCTACTCAACCGGTCTCTTTGGCCTGGTTCGGATGGAAGAAGAGCTTTCCAAGCTCTTTCAGGGACACAAGGTGGACCTCGTCCCCCGGGACGCCATCAACCGGTGGATCCGAAAGCAGGTGCTCGCGGAGGCGGAGGTGCAGCATGTCAAGGAAGGGTGACCTTCTTTACTTCGGCCACATGTTCGACATGGTCAGGAAGATTCAGGAGAGAACAAAGGACCTGACCCGTGAGCGGTTTGACGAAGACGAGGATCTCCGCATCGTGCTCCTGCACCTTGTCCAGGTCATTGGCGAGGCCGCGCGTCATGTTTCGGAAGAAGGCAGGGCCGCCCATCCGGAAATCCCCTGGCAGGAAGTCGTTGGGATGAGGCACAAGATTGTCCACGACTATATGGATATCCGCGAGGCTGTCCTGTGGGACACTGTGACCAGGGACATCCCGCTGTTGGCCGCGCACTTGGCGAAGTTCGTTCCTGCGGACCCGCCAGAGTGAACTGGCCTATGTTAGACATCCGCAGCCTGGTCCGTGCCTGGACGGATGACAATGAACGAGCATGAGGGACTACCACATCAACATCTTCTACAGCGAGGAAGACGGGGGTTATATCGCCGACATCCCGGACTTGGACTCGTGCTCGGCCTTCGGCGCCACGCCCGAAGAAGCGTTGGCCGAGGTCGAGAAGGCAAAGGAAGCCTGGTTAGCCGCCGCGCGCGAGGCCGGCAAGCCCATCCCGCCGCCCCGCTACCGACCTGCCATCTATCAGGCCACCCGTTGATTTGCCGTCCTCCAAGGCTGCCCCCGCGCCACACAAGAGGAGCGCGCGCGAAGGTTTCTAAACGCGTCCCTTAGCCCCGATCATTCCTCCAAAACCGGGGGAGACTTTGAACCTTCCCAAGTCGCAGGGACCACACCGCCCTGCGGCTGGCAAGGCACCACAGGCTTCGGGTATCATTTCTCGTATGAAGGTCAGGGATGTTATCAGGATACTTGAGGCGGAAGGCTGGCGACTCGTGGCAACACGCAGCAGTCACCGCCAGTACAAGCATCCGAACAGACCGGGCCGCGTAACCGTGCCCGGCAATCTCGGTCACGATTTGCCGCCTGGCACGCTGAACAGCATTCTCAAGCAAGCGGGATTGAAGGGAGGTCCGCCATGCGATACGCGGTCGTAATCGAACGTGCCAAAGACAACTTTGCAGCCTACGTGCCAGACCTGCCTGGGTGTGTCTCCACAGGGGAGACCTTAGAGGAGGTGGAGCAAAACGTCCGAGAGGCGATTCAGTTCCATATTGAGGGACTGAAGGAGGACGGCCTTCCGGTTCCTGAGCCGTCGGCGGTCTGCGAATACATCGAGGCGTAGCGGATTCGCGAGAGGTCCGGTGGACTGGCCCACAGATGTACAGCATGTCCAGGAATGCTGACCCACTATACTTCCGCCGCATATCCGACATGGTCACGAAGACTCAGCAGCCCCAAAGACTTACCGCGGAGCGCGCTGAGAACGCAGAGCATGGGGAAAAGGGGCTTTGGGCCTCGTTGCTCACCAGTCTCTGCCTTTTCTGCCAACGTTCCCGTGCTGCGTCCGCCTGAGGCGGACTTCGCAGCGTAGCAGCGGTTCATTCTTTAGACGCTCTAAGTGGCGCGACGGCAGGGGAGGGGGCTCAAGCAACGCCGGGGCGGTCCGCACTGAAAAAGTCGCCCACGGCCTTCAGTGCTTCCTCGGGGCTACGGAAGACGAGATGGCGCGTCGGCAGGCTCGACAGGAAGCTCCGCCCGTAACCCTTTGTGACCATTCGCCTGTCCGTCACGATGATAACGCCCGTGTCCGTGCGGTTCCGGATGAGGCGGCCGAATCCCTGCCGGAAGCTGATGACCGCCTGGGGCAGCGTGTAATGCTCGAACGGGTCCTTGCCCTCGCTGCGCAGATACTCGGTCCGGCCGCGCACGAGCGGGTCGGTGAAGACGTGGAAGGGCAGCTTGGTCAGCACGAGGCAACTGAGTGCCTCGCCCGATATGTCCACGCCTTCCCAGAAGCTGCGCGTGCCCAGGAGCACGGATGACGTGACCGTGCGGAAGAGGGACGTGATCGCCTCTACGCTCCCGCTGTGCCCCTGCGCAAGGACCATGATGCCAGCCCTCTGGAGCGGCTCCTTGATGGTCTCGTAAACCGCGTCGAGCAGCGAGTAGGACGTGAAGAGCACGAGCGCACGCCCGCGCGTGCATCGGAGAAGGTCCACGAGGAACGATGAAAGCTCGTTGTCGAACGCCCTGTCGCGGCGCCCGCCCGGGTCGGGCAGGAACGTCGGCACGCCGACGAGCGACTGCCGGTCATAGTCGAACGGCGAGCCCACCGACATGCACCGCACGCGCCCGGGCTCGAGCGTGTCCGCGCCGAGCCGCTCGATCATGTAGTCGAATTTGCCGTCCACTTCGAGCGTCGCCGACGTCATGATGACACAGCGCTTGTCGTTGAAGAAGAAGTCGCGGATGAACTGGCCGATCCTGAGCGGGGCGGCTTGCACCGAGTAGAACGTCCCGCGCTCGCGCGTAGTCCGCTCGAGCCAATAGACGTAGTTCTCGTCCTCCTGCGCGAGCACGAACTCCATGGCTTCGCAGACCTCGCGCAGGCGAGCCACCTGCGCGCGCAGGTCGTCCGCAAGCTCGACCGAACTCGCCTCCTCGGCCTTCTCGAGCGTCTGCGCGAGTTCCTCGACTTTCTCGCCGAGCGACTGCACGGCGTCGCGCACCCTTTGAGCGGCGCTCCAGGCCTCGGAGCCGCGGCCCAGCTCAGGGGAGCACTCCTGAAGCAGCACGCGCTCCACGTCCGGAGGGAGTTCCATGAAGGGCTGGGCAATCGTCTCAAAGAACTGCTTGGCAGCGGCGACCACTTCCTCGACCGCTTTCATCGCAGCGCCTCCGACGTCGGTCAGGCGCACGCGCGCCGGATTCGCCCGCTTCGGCCGAGCTGCCCTGGGTTTGCCCGGCCGCCCAAAAGGGGCTGAAGACGCCGTCGTCCGGCCGGCGCCCGCTTCGTACATAACGGTCGCCAGAAGGCCGCTCCCGCTGCCGTCGCGTCGCGCGCGGTAGAGCCGGTTAGTGGCGCGGTAGACGGCCGGCCCGTCCACCACGGTCGCAAACGCTTCTGTCGCCACGTCCTCTAAGTTGTGGGCCTCATCGAAGATGACGCAGCGGTAGGGGGGCAGGACCCGGTTGTCGAGGCCAAGCTCGGCGAACAGGAGCGCGTGGTTGACGACGATCAGGTCGGCCAGTTGGGCGAGCGCGCGCGCGCGGTTCACGAAGCACCTTTCGCGGAAGCGGCACGCGCGGCCCGCGCATTCGTCCGGGCCGCTCACGACGGCCTGGATCACCGATGGGGCGGCCGGGCTGAGCAGAAAGGCGTTGCACTCGGCGAGGTCGCCCGACTGAGTTTGCGCGGCCCAGGAGATGAGCGGGAGCAGGGCCATCAGGTCCTCCGGCTCCGCGAGTTCGCGCTCGAAGTGCCGCATGATGTGGGCGAACCGACGCACGCACAGGTAGTTCCTGCGCCCTTTGAGGAGTGCCGGCTCGAAGCGATTGGGCAGCAGTTGCATCAGAAAAGGCAGGTCCTTCCGGTAGAGCTGCTCCTGGAGGTTCCTGGTGTTTGTCGAGACGATCACCTTGTCTTCATTGGTGCAGGCCCACGCGATGGCCGGCACGAGATAGGCGAGGGACTTGCCTGTCCCCGTCCCGGCTTCGGCAAGGAGATGGCTCGGCTCGTTAAAGGCCTCGCAAACCGCGCGCACCATCGCCACCTGCTCGGCCCGCTGCTCATACTGCGGCAGGTGCTTGCCGATCGCTCCCGCCCGGGTGAACATGCGGCAGATGCCTTCCGGTGAGATGGGGGCGTCCGCCGGCTCAGGTTGCGCGTGCTTCTGCACGCGCTGGAACAGCCTGCGGTGGTCGGCGAAGAGTTCGCGTACTTCCTTATCGGGGTCCGCGGAGAGTTCAAGGTTGCCCCTGCGCGCGGCGGCGTCGGCGAGGAGTGGGGCGAGCGGATCCCGGGCGACCTCCGCGATCCTGCAGATCGCATCCAGAGCGGCAGGGGGCAGGTCGGCTACCTTGTTCGTCAAGGCGAGCCAGACGCTCCTGAGCAGGCGCGCCTGCGCCACTGCGTGCCGGTCCGCTTCAGGCGGGAGCCCCAGCATCTCGGCTACGGCCTCGATCGAGTAATCGGTGGCCTGCGGGCATGCAATGCGCGCCAGGCGCAGCGCGTCCACGCGCTCGGGCACCTTGATGCCTTCGGCCTTCAGGAACACATCGAACTGCGCACCATCGTAGACGAGCAGCCGTCCGTCGGCGCAGAACCTGAGCAGCCTGCGCAACATCGCTGCCGCCGAGCGCTCGCCGGCGCGGCGGCGTGGCGTCGCGCGGGCTTGCCCGCCGGGAGCCGTGGCTACTGAGGAGCTATCCGCTGAATCACAGAACTCGGCCGCGCCAGCGGGGACCTCTGCCCGGACCGCAGCCGCTTCGAGGACGCGGTCCTCACCGGGCGACGGCCCGCTCGTAACGAGCGCGCCATATATGAAGTCAGGGCGTGTCATGCCAGCTCCAGCACTACCCGCGCGGGCTCCTGCGGCATGTGCTCAAAGTGCGCGCGGGCGCCCGAGTCGTCCGCAGCCCGGTAGCGCCCGTAGAAGGCGCGGACGTGCGTCTCGCCGCCCGCGTCGGTAGTGACCGCCACGTTAGTGCGCCAATCATGCCGTATGAGTTCGAGCAGGCGTTCGTAGACCGGCTTTGGGCTCATGTCTCGGCGGATGAGGCCGGCGGGCGCGTTCATCCAGCCCCCGTCGGCAAAGTCCCAGCAGGTGATTGCAGCCACTGCGGGATGGCTGAAGAGCAGCGTGTAGAGCTGCTCGAGATACCTGAGTTGCTTCTCCTCGCCCTCCGGCGTGCTGGGCCACTGGTCCTCGCGGTAATTGCTCCAGGAGACGTTCTGCGGGATGCAGTGTCCGCTGAGCACGGTGAGTTCAGTGAAATGGAGAGGCAGCCCGAAGCGGGCGTAGGTTTCGCAGACCTCCCAGGCGCGCTCAAGCGGCCACTCGGCCGCGTGCATGTGGCTCTGGATGCCTATTGCATCCGGTTTCTGCTCGCCGCCCAGGAGGCCTTCGATCTGCGCCTCGTAGGCGGGCGAGATGTTGTAGTCATTGACGAGAAGCGTTGCGCGGGCATTTGCCGACCGGGCCCAGCCGAGGGCCTCAGCCGCCATTCGCACCGCCCCGACCTCGCGGGCCCACCGGCCGACGGCGTTGTCGAAGCGCTCGGAGACCGTGGACTCGTTGATCACGTCCCACACGTTGATGAGGCCCTGGAACTCCTTCACGATCCGCTTGACCCGGGTCTCCAGGAGTTGAAGGGGAGGGGCCTTTTGGCTGTCTGCCCAGGAGGGGTAGACTTCGTGCCAGACAAGGGGATGTCCCTTCGTACGGATGCCGTGCTCTGCGCACCAGGAGGCCATAGCCTTGAGGCGGGCTTCCCGCGTCCGGCCAGGCTCCGGCTCATAGCCTCCCCAGTAGAAGGGGAGGGTGGCATAGTTGAGCAGAGCACAGAAGCGCTCCCGGTAGAGCCTCTGATCAGCGTCGGCATCGTCGAGATCGAGCGCAAAGATATTCGCGCCGAACAGGAACGCGCTGTCCACCTGGTCGAGAGTGATCTTGCGGCCAGGCAGAGCACGCCCGTTCGGCGCAGTCACCTTCAAGACCAACTCACCTTTGCGATGCTCTTCGATGCGTTCCTGCGCGCCGTCCAGAGGCCTCGCAGCGTCGTCCATAGGTGCTTCCCTCTTATGGATGTCAGCCTGGAATGCGTCGGAGGACCGCTGCATGCTAACGCAAGTCGAGCTGCGCTTCAAACACGCCGCTCCAGGCGGCCGTGCCACGCTGCTTGCACCGACGGCGGGACGCCGTCTATATTGGACTATGGCCGCTTTGCTGACGGAGCCCCGACGATGGCTGCACGAGAGTTTGTGACCAAGAGGGCGTGTGTGGTCGGCGCAACGCTGTTGCCGGCGCTCACGGTGTTGGCTGCCTGCTGCATGTGGCAGAAGGTGGAGTTGCGCCCCGCGCCGGGGACGGGGGCTCGCACCGAACTCGGCGAGGTACGAATGGATGAGCCGAGCTCTCGCATCCTCGCCGTGACGGAACACCGCGCGCATCGGGACTCCCAGGGGCGGCTCGCCGTGCACGTCGAGTTCCAGAACACTTCGGACGTCTTGTACCCGGCCAGAGTGCGGGCGGAATTCGTAGATGCGCAGGGGATGTTGGAGAAGGGGGCCTTCGACGTCGACCTTCGCCAGTTTCTGCCGGGCACAACCTCAATGGAATGGACGTCCTCTACGCCTGACGCCGTGAGGTACACGGTCGAGTTGTGGAGCGGCAGTTCCTTGCCATGGTGAGGCGCTCGCGCGGCTTAGAGCCTCTCGCATGATGCCGCGTGAGCCGCGTTGCGCTTCCGGCCGGATGGGTGCAAGCAAAGGCGCCGACGCCGTGCCATGGTCAGGCACAGCGAGGCGCCTTTGCGCAAGAGACGCCGGCCCGAGGCGCAACCCGAAGGGACGGGCGGCTTTCGCCGCATGCCGGTGTCGCTCGGGCTTGTCGTCCGCCTTAGGCGGACGCCGCGCCCTCGCTCCTTGGCCTGCGGCGAAATCCGCGCCGTCGCTGCCACGGGGCATCATGTGAGAGGCTCTTAAAACTCCATTCGTGTGAACGCGCGGGCGCCGGCGAGCATGGGGACCACGCAGGCCACCGCCGAGATCGTGATCACCGCCGTGAGCGCCAGCCCCAGCGAAAGCGCAAACTTGGCTGCATCAAGCGAGCCCACCATGCGCAGGTGGAGGGGAACCACGACGGGCACGAGGGCGACGACCAGGAAGCAGATGCTGCACATCAGGTTGAGCGTGCCGCCGAAGCTGCTAACGATCTTTGATGGGTTATCGGTGCCCGTGCGGGGGTAGAGGGCTCCCAACCCCACGGCGAGTCCGTTCAGCCCGCAGCAGACGCAGGCGACCACGACGAGGTGAACGACGAGCGCCCAGGCCGGCAGACCGATCAAGAGGTCGCTAAGCGTTATGAGCCCGCCGCTTACGACGAACGTGCCCACGACGGCGAATAGAAACTTGCCCCACAAGATGAGCGTGCGCTGCATCGGGAGCAGCCCCGTAATCCATATGCGCCGGCCCTCGAGACTCAACTGGGGGAAGATGAAGCGGCTCGTCAGCGTAGCCAGCGTCAGGCAGGTGGCGCCCAGGTTGAGGTTGGCGATCAGGCTGTGCCAGTAGGCGGGCAGATTGCCCACGCCGAAGTGCGGAAGGTTGACGACGTAGAGAGCAAGCAGCCCGAAGAAAAGCAAAAATTGTGACCACTGAGCAGGGTCCCGGAGGAACGTCTTCATGTCCTTGGTGACCAGCAGCCGCAGCCGGAAGGGAAGGAAGGCGAGCCCTGTGTTCAGGGTGGAGTCGAGCCGGCCCCGTGCGAGATAACGGCGTTTCGCCGAGGCCCCCTGAATCGTCTCCCAGGTGGGCCGGTACGTGTAGAGCGCGAAGCGGTGGGCGATTATCCCCATGAACAGCACGTTGGAAAGGAGCGTCAGCGTGAGGAAACCGGCGGCCTGCAGATCGCCGCGGGCGGCGGACAGCATGCCGTTGCTCACCCAATGGCTGGGCAGCGCCCAATGCTGGCAGAACGCTATCCTGTCTATGATGGACTTGATCCCCGCCTCGCTGAAGAGATCAGCAGGGCGGTGCAGCCACAGGGGAAGAAGCCAGGCCGCAAGCACCGCCAGGGCCGCGGCGCCGAGAGTCGCGAGCATCACGTTCCTGCGCCGTGGCATCAACAGGGCCACGGCCAGGGCAAGGATGGCACCCAGTTCCGTGGCGAACACGATGAACAGAAACGCCAAGGCGAGCCCGAACAGGTAGAAGTAGAACGGCACCGGGAAAGTGAGGCCGTAGGCAACGATCATGGGGACGACCAGGGTGGCCATTCCCCAAGAGCTGAAGACCATGGAGTCCACGCCCCGGTACGCAAACGTGTTCTCCGCGTGCACGGGCAGCGTGAACAGGAACGACGTTTCCTCGCTCCGGTACAGCGACGCGTATTCGATGATGACGTTGCTTATCGTCATCATGACCAGCAGCGACACGAAGAAGAAGGCGAACACATAGTCCAGGACGATGTCCGCGATGGCCTTGAAGGTGCGCAGGAAATGGAAGGCGTCCAGGAACATGCCGAACATCAACAGCCAGAAGATCGCCAGGAGCCCGAAGACGACGGCGAGGCGCAGCTTTGAGCCGCTGAGGAATTCCAGGGCGGCATAACGGAGCATCCTGGCCCGGACGCGCGTGAGGGTGAGCAGTTCGCCCATGGTTTGCGCCTGTCAGGCCTCTTCCGTGAGGCGCAGAAAAGCTTGCTCGAGGCGCCTGTCGGTGCGGGCGGCGCTGTATATCTGGTCCAGCGTGCCCAGTGCGATGAGCGACCCGTCGCGGATGATGCCCACGCGATCGGCGGCCTCTTCAGCAATGTCGAGGGTATGCGTGGAGACGAAGATGGTGACCTGTTGCCGCGCCAGTTCGCGCAGGACGGCCTTGAACGTGTTTGCGCCTTTCGGGTCGAGGCCGACCATCGGCTCGTCTATAACCAGCACTCGCGGGTTGTGGAGCAGGGCGGCGCTTATGACAACGCGCTGCTTCATGCCGTGCGAGTACGTTTGCCCCAGATCGTCGAGGAAACCGGATAACTCGAAGAGGTCGGTCAGGTAGGCGATCCGCTCGTCTGTGCCGCGCCGGTCCATGCCGTACATGGCTCCGACGAACTGGAGGAACTCGCGCCCGGTCAGCTTGTCGTACAGGAACGGCTGGTCAGGGACATAGCTCAGGAGCGCGCGGGCCTCAATGTACTGCTTTTGAACGTCGTAGCCGCAGAGAAAGACGCGGCCCGCGCTGGGGCGCAGCAAGCCGACGATGAGCTTTATGGTCGTCGTCTTTCCGGCGCCGTTCGGGCCGAGGAAAACGAAGAGTTCGCCCGGCGGAATCTCCAAGTTGAGGTTGTTGACGGCCGTCATCTCGCCAAAGCGTTTGACGAGGCCCTCGACCTTAATCATCATGCGCTCCGGTTCTTGGGCCGCGCATGGCTCGCCGGCAGGCCTGCAGGGCCATTTCGGCGGTGACGTCTTCCATGCAGCGGTGGTCACGCCGGCAGACTTTCCTTTGACATGGCGCGCAGCCGGCGTCTACACGGATCAGGTGATCGTTCTCCCTTGTGCTCGTCGAATAGGCGGGATGCGTCGGACCGATGACGCAGACTGTCGGGATGCCGAGCGCGACGCCGTAATGACGAGGTCCCGAGTCTGTGGTGACCAGCAGGGCGCTCCGGGCGACGACGCTCTTCAAGAGGTGCAGGTCTATGCCGCAATTCGTCAAGTCGGCAATTGGGGCCCGCGAGCCGCCGATGATCTCGGCGGCCATGTGGCGTTCGTGAGGAGGGCCAATGACGGCGATCTGCGCGCCGTATTCGCGCTGGAGGAGTTCCGCCAGCCTGGAGAACCGCTGCGAAGGCCACCGCTTGGACGGGCCGAATCCCGCGCCGGGATGCAGGAGGAAAAGCTCCGCGCCCGGTTGCACGCCCTGGCGCTGCAAGGCTTCGCCAGCGCGGGCGGCGTCCGCCTCGGAGGAGAACAGTTGCGTCCGGCGGTCCCGGGCCGTTACGCCTACCTTTTCGCAAAGGCCGAGATAGAAGTCCACCATGTAGGTCGGCTTGAAGCGGCGGTTCTCGGAGGGTCGAGGCACGGCGTCGGTGAGGAGAAACGAGCGGCAGTCCCTGGCATAGCCGACCCGGCGCGCAACGCTGCCCAGGCGGAGCATCAGGGCCGAGCTGAATGAGTTCGGCAGCGCAAAGCCCAGCTCGCGGCGGCCGCGGCGTAGCTCCCGCGTGCAGCGGAGGAATTCACTCGCCGCGCCGGGCCCGCCCAAGCGATAGGGGAGCAGCTCATCGAACCACGGCGCACCCCGCACCACGGGCTCGACGTCGCCGCGGATGACGACCGTGATATGTGCGCTCGGGAAGTGCTCGCGCACGGCGCGCAGCGTCGGAGTCGCCATCACCGCGTCGCCTACCCAGTTCGGAGCACGGATGCAGAGGCGCCGCAGGCTGTCGTATGGCAGAGATTGGTCCGTCATGTTGCCGCTGTTCGCGGGAGGCCATCCCGGGTCGTAGAGCTGCCGTTGCCTTGCCAAGCTGAATACCATATTATAGCTGCGCCTGGCGGGGGATTCATGCAGCTAATGGCCCGGCGGCGCATAAGCCCGCCGCTCGCAAGCTGCGAAAGGCCGGCGGACCTGCGGAACAGGGAGGGGATGTGACATGAGGATAGCGGTGAGCGGCGCAGCAGGCGCCATGGGCAGGCGGGTTATTGCCCTGATGAGGGAGTTTCAGGGCTGCGAACTGGTTGCAGCCCTCGAGCGCCCGGGGCATCCGGACCTGGGCAAGGATGCAGGCATCCTGGCCGGCCTGGAGCCTAATGGCGTGCAGCTATCCGCTTCAATGTCGGGCGACCCGGACGCGCTCATTGACTTCAGCTCTCCCGACGCGGCGGTGGAGAGGGCGACGGAGTGCGCCGAGCGGGGCGTCGCCGTGGTCGTGGGTACGACGGGCCTCTCATCAGAGCAGATGGCGGAGATGAAGGAGCGCGTGGCGCCGCACGTGCCTGTGCTGATCGCTCCCAACATGTCGCTGGGCGTCAACCTTCTGTTTCGACTGGTCGAGGACGTCGCGCGCGCCCTGGGAGAGGGCTATGACGTAGAGATCGTGGAGGCGCACCACCGCCGCAAAAAAGACGCGCCCAGCGGGACCGCTATGGAGCTGGCTCGGCGGATATGCAAGGCGCTCAAGAGGGATCCAAACGCGGCCTTGTCGTATGGGCGCCAGGGCCTGGCCGGGCCTCGGAAGGCGGCAGAAATCGGCGTCCATGCGGTGAGGGGAGGCGACATAGTCGGCGATCACATGGTGATGTTTGCAGCCGACGGCGAACGGATAGAGCTGACCCACCGGGCGACCAGCCGAGATGTGTTCGCACGCGGGGCGATTCGGGCCGCTATCTTCGTGACAGGGCAGCGGCCGGGCATGTATTCAATGCAGGACGTGCTTGCGTAAGGTAGGGAGAAGACGGCCAACCGGGTGCGGGGCAAGATGCGCAATGGAACAGGCTCACGGTGCGTTGGTCCACGTGTTGTTCACATTGCCGAGCATCTCGGAGGTGCGTGTCCCGAATACGGTAAGGGCCGTAACCACTATGACAACGGCGAGGACGAGTATGAGCGCGTACTCAACCAAGCCCTGTCCTCGATTTCGTTGCGCTTTGCGCATTGTGCATCTATCCGCTAAGAGGCACGTCGCCGGAACGCCCTGCAGACCCGTGATGCCCTGATAAGCGGGGCGGCCTCTGCGATGGACATACGACCCCTGTCGGCGGGGATGCTGAGCGATCCGCCTCAAGTCCTCGCGCCGCTCCTGTCTCAGGGCCCGTCCAGTCCGCTGGGACGGGCCCCCGACAGTCGCACTCAGGTGGCATTCGCGAGCGTATTCGCCACGTTGCTCAAGGCGTTCTGCGTATGCGAACCGAGAGCCGTTAGAGCAACGATCACGACGATCGCCACCAGGGCCAGAATCAGTGCGTACTCGACCAGGCTCTGGCCCTTCTTTGACCTTAGCGCCATCCAGACTTTAGTCAGGAACCGTGTCACTGCACGACCTCCTTGAGACTAAGGACACCGAACCCGGGCAAGGCCCGTGCTTGGCTGCACAGTTCGGCCAACTGCCCGCCAAAACGACCGCCTCTCTCAAAGCCGGTCCATACGGAGCCTGACCAAGTCAGGGGCTCCGCACCACGAAGGCCACGCTATAGAATGTGGTGCGGGCCTGCGGCCGGCTTTACGTGGCATTCGCCAGCGTGTTGGCAACGTTGCTCATGGCATTCTGGGTGTGCGAACCAAGAGCCGTCAGAGCAACGATCACCACGATCGCCACCAGGGCCAGGATCAGAGCGTACTCGACGAGGCTCTGGCCCTTCTTAGACCTCAACGCCATCCAGACCTTAGTTAGGAACCTATTCACAGCCAACCCTCCCTACAGGATAGAGAAAGGAAAAGGCACATTGCGACAGGTCAAGGAAGTGCAAAGCCCGTGCCGCTAACACTTTGCAGATGTTGGCCTGCTACGCTGAAGGCATAAGACCTTAGCGCTGTATGACTTACAACGTAGCGCGCTCACGGGCCACCGCTGAGCGGGCATGTGCGCCCAGGCCATTATGAGTCACTTTGCTGTTCGAAACGGGCAAGGAAAAACTGCGCGCCACGCGCGGTTCCTGCGCAGGAACCTGGCCTGGCCGGCGACATGACGGCAAAGCTTTGCGCTGCAGATCGGAAGTCGCAGGCACGGTGCGTCCAGATGAGCCGCGCCACGAGCCGACATCGAGTTGGCCGCGCGCGAACACCTGAGATGCCGTCGGGTCAACGTTCGAACACGGCACAGACGGGTGCTGACTGAGCCGCGGGGATTTGGCTGGTTTCCCACGAGAATCCGGTAGGGGCCTTTGCGAGCGCCGCCGGCGCTGGCAACTGGGGTCGGGGCTGCCAGGTCCGCCGCCGCCGCCCCCGCCGGCACGGCCCGAACTGGCCATATTCTGGCTCGGGAGGCCGCCTTCCACATCAGAATCGTGCATTTCTGCTTTAACGTGGGGCTGTGGAAGGGTTTAACGTTCGCTGGACGCGTTGACAGCGCAGCGGCAAGAGTTCGCACGACTCCCGGACGCCTCGTCCGGGCTCGATGTCCTGCTTGTCGCATCATTGTCGCACCCCCGCCAAGGAAGCCCACCACGCGGGAAGGAGCAACTCCAAGCTACTGAACTCGCAGGAGGCCGTTCGCAGGCCAGCAGACTTCCGCCGCTGAGAGCACGAAGCAGCACCGCACTGCCCTTGAGAGCAAACGGCGAGGTGCGCAGATGCAGCGCCAGGTACGCGAGCTGGAAGGGAACCGCAGAAAGATGGGGCAAGGCTGCATGGGGACGGAGGCTCGGGTTTTAACAGTCGCAGTTGGCGGCTGGACGCGGAGAGAAGCGTAAGTGACATAATATATGTTATCAGACCTTGGGGAGGCATGGCAGGACAGAGGCGAGCTTACGATGCGTAGGAGCCGTGCGTGACCGCGTCCCAGGAGCCCCCTATCCCCGGAGAGTCACGCCGTTATCCACCTCTGCGAGGTCGGCAGGGTCGAGTTCCTCGTACTCACGGAACTGCAGGAGCGACTTGCCGGCCCGGATCAGGTCGCGGTCAAGGATGGGCTTGGCTCCGAGGATTCGCTGGTCATTCACCTGTGTGCCGTGGAAACTCTTCAGGTCCGTGATGCGCCAGAGGCCCTGCTCGCACTCCATGCGCGCATGCGCGCTGGAGACGGTGCCGTCGGTGAGCCGCAAGTTGCACTTACGGCTGCGGCCCAGAACGTAGACTTCACCCTCGTGAAGCGCCCAGCTTTTCCCCTGGTCATCGCCACGCAGGACCTTGAGGGACGCGTTACCTTGTGCCATCGGTTTTCCTCCGGTCTCGAATGCGCGAAGCCATCAACTTATGGGCGGCACGAACACATAGCGCAATATGAGGGCCAGGGAAATCACATGGACGACGTAATGAACCTCCCGTCCCCGTCCGGTAGCGAGCTTGAGGATGCTGTAGGCAATGAAGCCAAAGGCGATGCCATCCGTGATGCTGACCGTCAGAGGCATGAGAACGACCGTGAGAAAGGCCGGCAGGAACTCCGTGGGGTCGTCCCATTCCAAGCGGGCCAGGCTCTTCAGCATCATGGAGCCGACGACGATGAGGGCCGGGGCGAGCACGGGATACTGGCTCATGGAGAAGCCGCCTTCAGTGTATTTGTGAGAGGTAGCAACAATGGCCAGGACCGGGTAAAGCAGGATGGACAGCAGAAGGACTGCTGCCCCCGTTCGCCCACGCCGATAAGCGTTCCTATGCAGTCGAAGACGTCCAGAAACAGGAACGTGAAGATCACGGTGAGGAACCCCTTCGCCCGGAAGAGGCCGGCGAAATCGAGGGCGAAGAAGGCCCCCTGCGGGTTGAGGCTCTGGTAGCCTCTTAGCGTGAGGTCAAGCAACGTGGCTCCGGACAAGGTGAGGACGATGCCTACGAGAGTCGTGGCAAGGATGCCCCACAAGACAGCGCCGCGCACGCCCGCCGCCATCAAGGCGAGCGTCGCCGCAAGGCCGAAGAGGGAGAGCAAAGTGTAAGGACTGTGGATGTTGCCGAAGCGGATGCCGGTTGCGTGCGATCCCACGACGATGCCGGCATACTGGAGGCCGATGAAGGTTATGAGCAACCCGATGCCCCCGGCAATGCCCCGCTTGAGGCTGTCCGGGATGAACTCCATGACTTTGGAGCGGAAACCAAAGAAAGAGAGCAAGACGAAAATGGCGCCCCCGACAAAGACGGCGGTCAGGGCCTGTTGCCAGGTGTAGCCCCACGCAAGGACCACAATGTACGTAAAGTAGGCATTGTGGCCCATGGCGGGCGCCAGGGCGATGGGGTAGTTCGCCAGGAACCCCATGATGACGCATGCTATGGCGCTGGCGACGCATGTGCCAATAAAGGCCGCCGCCATCGGGATGCCGGCTTCGGCCATGATGGCAGGCTGGACGAAGATGATGTAAGAGAGGGCCATGAAGGTAGTTATGCCGCCAAGGATCTCGCGGCCGACGGTGCTTCCGCGTTCGCGGATCTGGAAGGTCCTGTCGAGAAGTGACATGGCCCCGCCCTTCCCTTCCCAAGCCCGAGGCCTCTGTCGGGCTACGAAGGCGACGTTGTCCTTCGCGCTCGGCTGCCCGTGTCGTTGCTTGGGTCCGAGGCCCCTTTTCAGCGCGGCTTGGGTAGTGATTATATGCGCGGGAATGCGGGAACTTCAAGAAGGAGACGCCACCTGCAACGTAGCGGCCCAATTGGCAGTCGGGCGCGCACGACGGCGCTCATCCTGCCAATATGGCAGTGCCGACGGGCCGAATCGAGGGTCTGCGGAGACGCCAGCCGGGCGAGGCGCGGCCAGCCGATCCTATCTGATTGAACGCTAAGGGATTAGGACCATCCCAGAGGTGCTGGTATCCCATTTGCGTCTTCCTTACAGATTGAGTTTCATGATACCTGCAGGTACGCGTGAGCACAAACGAGGAGGTCGGCGACAATGGCTAAGGGGAAGATCATCGGGATAGACCTGGGCACGACCAACTCGGTGGTGGCGGTAATGGAAGGCGGCAAGCCGGTTGTTATCCACAATCAGGACGGCGCGCGCTTGACCCCTTCTGTGGTCGCTTTCACCGAGGAAGGCGAAAGGCTGGTCGGTATCAAAGCCAAGCGTCAGGCGGTGACGAACCCGACGAACACCGTCTTCAGCATCAAGCGCTTTATGGGGCGCCGGCACACGGAGGTGGCTGAAGAGGAAAAGATGGTGCCTTACGACATTGTCGGCCGGCCGGACGAGTTGGTGAAGGTCAAGGCGGGAGGCAAAGAGTACACTCCGCCGGAGATCTCAGCGATGATCCTTCAGGCACTGAAGCGGGCTGCTGAGGACTACCTCGGGGAGCAAGTGGAACGCGCCGTCATCACGGTCCCGGCGTACTTCAACGACAGCCAGAGGCAGGCTACCAAGGACGCCGGAACTATCGCCGGGCTGAAGGTAGAGCGCATCATCAACGAGCCGACGGCTGCCGCGCTGGCTTACGGACTGGACAAGAAGAAGGACGAGAGGATAGCGGTCTTCGACTTTGGCGGCGGGACGTTCGACATCTCGATCTTGGAAGTCGGTGAAGGCGTGTTCGAGGTCAAGTCCACCAACGGCGACACACACCTGGGCGGGGATGACCTCGACAAGGCGCTCGTGGACTACATCGCAGACGAGTTCCAGAAGCAGCAAGGCATAGACCTGCGCAAGGACGTGATGGCGCTGCAGCGGCTCAGGGAGGCCGCAGAGGCAGCCAAGTGCGACCTGTCCACCCTGCCGACGACGGAAGTCAACCTGCCGTTCATCACGGCGGACGCAACGGGCCCGAAGCACCTGCACTTGACGCTGACGCGCGCGAAGTTCGAGGAGACCTGTGCGCGCATCTTTGAGCGGCTGAAAGCTCCATGCCTCCGCGCTCTGGAGGATGCCAAGCTCCGGCCTGAAGACGTTGACGAAGTCGTTCTGGTGGGCGGCTCGACGCGCATACCGAAGGTTCAGCAGATCGTCAGGGATGTCTTCCACAAGGAGCCGAACAAAGGCGTGAATCCGGACGAGGTGGTTGCAGTCGGAGCCGCCATCCAGGCCGGCGTGCTGTCCGGGGAAGTGCAGGACATCGTGCTCGTGGACGTCACTCCTCTTTCACTGGGCATCGAGACCTTGGGCGCTGTTACTACGGTGCTGATACCGCGCAACACGTCCATCCCGACGAGCAAGAAAGAGATATTCAGCACGGCGGCCGACAACCAGACAAGCGTGGAGATACACGTGGTGCAGGGCGAGCGCGTCATGGCGGCCGACAACCGCACATTGGGCCGGTTCCAGCTTGCAGGCATCCCGTCCGCTCTGCGTGGCATACCCCAGGTCGAGGTCAGTTTCGACCTGGATGCCGACGGCATCCTGCAGGTGAGGGCCACCGACCTGGGCACGGGCAAGGAGCAACATGTCGAGATAAAGAGCAGCTCGGGGTTGACGGAAACTGAGGTCGAGCACATGCGCAAGGAGGCGGACGAGCACGCCGGCGAGGACCGTCAGCGGCGGGAACTGGCCGAGCTCCGAAACCAGGCCGATCAGCTCGTGTACGGTGTTGAGAAGACCTTGAAGGAACATGGCGGCAAGGTCAGCGACAGAGAGCGCAAGGATATCGAGGAAGCCATCGAGGACCTGCGCAAGGTTAAGGACACTGCCGACAAGGACGCGCTCAAGCAGAAGATGGAGGCCTTGCAGACGGCGTCGCATCGTCTGGCCGAGGCAATCTATCAGCAGTCAAGAGCGCGGCAGGCCGGAGGCGCGACAGGCGGCGCCGCCGGCGGGACCGGACGCGAGCAGGAGCGGCCCGAGGAAGGCGGAGGCGGCGGTGGCGGGGATGTCGTAGACGCCGACTTCGAGGTGAAGGAGTGAGATGCGTCCTGAGCGCTACACGATAAAGACGCGTGAGGCGCTGGAGACTGCACAAGCGGCAGCCAGAGACAGCAGCCACCAGCAGATCACGAGCGCTCACCTGCTTCAGGCGTTGCTCGGCCAGTCGGGTGGCATCACGCGGCCCATCCTCCAACGCCTGGGGGTCAATATCGAAGGCATCGCTGCCTCCACGCAGGCCGAGCTGGCCAAGTTGCCGCAGGTGCGAGGGGCCGCGGGACAAGTCTACTTGGCGCCTGACCTGGTGGAAGGGTTGGACGAAGCCGAGAAGCAGGCGGCCCAGATGAAAGATGAGTTTGTCAGCGCTGAGCACCTGCTGCTTGCCTTCTCGGGGCGGCCGACGACGCCGGCAGGCAGGATACTCCAGCAGCACGGAGTGACTCGGGAAGGGCTGCTGGCGGCGCTCAGGGAAGTGCGTGGCACCCAACGCGTCACGGATGAAAGTCCCGAAGAGAAGTATCAGGCGCTGGAACGCTACACGCGGAACCTGGTGGCGATGGCCTCCCGGGGCAAGCTCGACCCGGTCATCGGTCGGGACCAGGAGATTCGGAGGGTCATCCAGGTACTCGGACGGCGCACGAAGAACAACCCCGTTCTTATCGGGGACCCGGGCGTTGGCAAGACGGCCATCGTCGAGGGGCTCGCGCAACGCATCGTCAACGGAGACGTGCCGATGGGACTCAAGAACAAGCGCGTGCTCGCCCTCGACATGGGTGCTCTGATAGCCGGGACCAAGTACCGGGGCGAGTTCGAGGAAAGGCTCAAGGCCGTCCTGCGCGAGATCGAGTCCTTCGGCGACGTCATCCTGTTCATAGACGAATTGCACACGGTGGTGGGAGCGGGGGCGGCGGAGGGCGCCGTGGACGCGGCGAACCTGCTGAAGCCGGCCCTCGCGCGCGGCGAACTGCACTGCGTCGGCGCCACGACTGTGGAAGAGTACCGCAAGTACGTGGAATCAGACGCGGCCCTGGAGCGGCGTTTCCAGCCCATATTAGTCGAGCCCCCCACTGTCGAGGATACGATCGCCATTTTGCGAGGCCTGAAAGAGAAATACCAGGTTCACCACGGCGTGCGCATCATGGACAGCGCCCTCCTGGCGGCCGCCAAGCTGAGCGACCGCTACATCGCCGACCGTTACCTGCCCGACAAGGCCATTGATCTGATGGACGAGGCGGCTTCGAAGCTTCGAATGGAGATTGACAGCGTCCCGTCCGAACTGGACCAGGTGCGCCGCCGCATCACGCAACTCCAGGTCGAACTGGAGGGCCTGAAGAAAGAGACGGGCGCCGCCGCGAAGGAGCAGGTGCGGCGCCTGGACACGCAGATCGGCGACCTGAAGGAACAGGAGGGCGCTCTGCGCGCGCAGTGGGAGAACGAGAAGGAGATCATCGGCAAGATCCGCCAGCTCAACCAGGATATCGAGCAAGCCGGCATGGAAGAACAGGCGGCGCAGCGCGAGGGCAACCTCCTGCGCGTCAGCGAGATCCGCTATGGCAGGATGCTGGAACTGCACAAGGAACTCGAGAAGGAGCAGGGACGCCTCGCCGAGGTGCAGCAGCACCAGCGGCTCCTAAAGGAGGAAGTGGAGCCGGAGGACATCGCCGAGATTGTTTCCCACTGGAGCGGCGTGCCTGTACAGCGACTGCTCGAGAGCGAACGCCAGAAGCTGCTGAACATGGAGGATGAGTTGCACAGGCGCGTCGTCGGCCAGGATGAACCGATCCGAGCCGTCTCCAACACCGTAAGGCGCGCCCGAGCCGGACTGCAGGACCCAAACCGGCCGCTGGGGTCTTTCATGTTCCTCGGCCCGACTGGGGTCGGCAAGACCGAGTTGTGCAAGGCGCTCGCGCAGTTTCTCTTCGACGACGAGGACGCCCTGGTCCGCTTTGACATGAGCGAGTTCATGGAGCAGCATTCGGTGGCCAGGCTGATCGGCGCGCCGCCGGGCTACGTCGGGTACGAAGAAGGCGGGCGGCTGACCGAAGCCGTGCGGCGCCGGCCTTACAGCGTGGTCCTGTTCGACGAGATAGAAAAGGCCCACCGCGAGGTGTTCAACATCCTGCTGCAAGTGCTCGACGACGGGCGTTTGACCGACGGCAAGGGACGCACGGTAGGCTTCAGGAATACCATCATCGTGATGACCTCGAACATCGGGAGCCAGTGGTTTGCCGACCCGGCTGCCGCGCAAGACCGGGAAGGGGTGCGGGAGCGCGTGTCAGAAGCGCTGCGGGAACGCTTCCGGCCTGAATTCCTTAACCGCGTGGACGAGGTCATCATCTTTAGCCCGCTCACCCGGGAGATGGTGGAAGAGATCTGCGAGATTCAGCTCCGCCGCGTGCAAGAGCGGCTGGCCGGCCAGGGCATCTCCTTCGAAGTGACCCCATCTGCAAGGCGGCTCCTGGCGACGGAGGGCTTCGATCCCATCTACGGAGCCCGCCCCCTGAAGCGCACCATTCAGCGCGAGATCGAGAATCCGCTGGCCGAAAAAGTCCTCGAGGGCGACGTCCCCCAGGGCAGCAAGATCGTTGTGGACGCCGCTGGCGGCGAGATAGTCTTCCTGACACAGCCCCAGACCGCGGGTCAGCCAGCCCAGGGCGACGAGGCCAAGACCTGAAGGTTGCCCTCTTTCAGATGGCCACGACCTTCGACCTGCAGGCCAATGCGCGCAAGATCGAAGCCGCCATTTTACTCACGGAATGTGCCCCGAACGGCCGCCCGCCGCACGGACCTGAGGAGTCGTCCGGAGAACAGTCCCCTCCTGCTTACTTGACCCGCGCCTCCAGCAGATCCCGTATCCGCACTTCCGCATGCATGGCAGCCGTAATGCCTTCCCCTACAGCCGTGCCGACTTGCCGGTAGGAGCCCCTGCGCACGTCCCCTACCGCATAAACGCCTTTCACGTCCGTTTCCATGTTGAAGTCCACGGGAATAATGCTTCCGGCCACCTCAGGCAGGATGTGCGTCAAGTACCCCGTGTTCGGTTCATGCCCCACGAAAACGAAGACGCCGTCACAATCGAGACGCGATTCGGCGTTTGTCTTGACGTTGCGCATCGTCACGCCTTCGACGCGCGTCTTGCCATGCACTCGCGTCACTACGGTGTCGAGGATGAACTTGATCTTCTCGTTCTCTTGAGCTTCCTTCACGTGCCCAGCGCGTCCGCGGAATTGTGAGCGCCGATGGATGAGATCCACCTCGGAGGCGAACCTCGTCAAGAAGACGCTTTCGGTGAGGGCGGCGTCACCTCCGCCCACCACCGCCACCTTCTTGCCGCGGAAGAACGGCCCGTCGCAGGTGGCGCAGTAGCTGACCCCCTTGCCGGACAGTTCCTTCTCGCCCGGGACGTCGAGTTTTCGGTGATACGCTCCGGAGGCAATAATGAGGATAGGCGCTACGTACTCGCCGTTGTCGGTCAAGACGCGCTTCATGGGCCCTGCCAGGAGCACGTCCTTCGCGGGCGTGTTGACTATCTCCACGTCGAACTTGGTGGCATGCGCGACCATCCTGTCTACCAGCTCCGCGCCACTGATGCCGTCAGCAAAGCCCGGGTAGTTGTCCACTTCGTAGGCTTCCACGATCTGGCCGCCCACGACAAGGCGTTCCAGAACGGTCGTCTTCATTAAGGCGCGGCCCGTGTAGACAGCGGCCGCTAATCCTGCGGGCCCCGCGCCGACGATGACTACGGCACGTTCCTCTGCCATGGCTGCCATCTCCCCCATCAGTCGTTCATGTCTGCAAGTATTGAAGACCGCACGCGTTCGGCGGAAGGACAAACCCCCTCGTTCCTCGCCGCAGACGCGGCACAACAGATCCTAATCCCCTCCTCACTATATCCCCATCCTGCGCTTGGCGGCAAGAACTGGCCGCCCCCCTACTGCCCTACCCAGCCCCCCTCTTGCCGCAACATCGTGTTAAAACGCACGAGCGGCCGGCCCCACTGCGCAGGCTTCGCCGTTAGGAGAGCCAGATATGTCGTGTTGCCCCGCTCAAATCTGACGAACATGCACCCGTTCTTGGGCAACCGCCAGCTCAGGTCGGGGCGGTCGGCCGCCAGCTTCCCGACAAGCGAGTTGGTATCGGGGGAGCCCAGAAGTATGCAGAGGTGCTGGAGCGGCCCGGTTGACAGGTTGGAAATGGCCAGCACGGGCAGGGCCACGCCGCCCTTCGCTTTGATCATCTCGTTGAGGGTCTCGGCCTGGGCGCGCTGCTCGGGGAAGTCGGGATCAACCGCAATGACAGCGGCTGGCTCGCCGCGGGCGACAAGCAGGAGGTCGTTCCAGTAAACGCTGACAGCACCAGGAGGGCGTTGCTCGGAAAGAACGGAGAGCCTTTCGAGGGTCCGACGTTTCGAGAGATCCTGGCGTGCGCCTGGGCTCTCTTCCATACTCCCGGCGGCGCCTGACTCTCTCTGGTACCATTCGAGCATGCGAAGGTAGTTCACTTCATCCATGCCGTCGCGGAGGCCCTCCCAGGCCAGACTGTTCAGATGTTGCGCACCAGGGGCGCGGCGGCCGGCCGGGGCGCCTTCTTGCGATGCGGCGGCGCGGAGCGGCGCCACCGTTGCGCCGAACACAACCACGTCCGCTCCGCTCCGTGCGATCTGATGTGCGTAAAGCCGGCCCTGCTCTGAAGAGAAGCCGTCCGCCAGGCCAGCCACCCAGAGGCCGACCTCGGCCCGCGCCGGCAGAAGGCCCCGAATCGAAGGCAACGAGTCGGCGAGCCCGGCGTCGAAGACGACAAGGCGGCTCAGCTCTGCAAGGCTGCTCACTCCAGCGGCGTCCCCACTGAGCGCGCCGCGGCCGTGCGTCGGCTGTAAGACCGTCTCGTCATAGGGGCCGCACACGGACCACCCCGCTCTGTGCATCAGGCCTGCCACTGCCAGCCATTCGTCGGTCAGGTCGGCCTGTCCCAAAGGCGCACTTGTCATGAAACACAGGTTCCTGAAGCCCATCTCCCGCAAGTGCGCTGTCCATTGGCGCCAGAACCATTCAGCGAAAGGCGCTCGCCCCGTCTCCCGCGTTCCTGGAACAGCCAGATTGGCCAGGGACAGCTCGCCGCACAGAGTTATGTCGCTCACGCCCGCCATGAGCAGACGCTCAAGGCGCGGGTTTGCCGCGCTGAAGTCCAGCGCTGGCGGGCTGCTGATCACTTCCTGTTGCTGTTTCTCCAGCCATTGCTCCAGAGAAAGCTCGTCGCCGGATTCGGTCCGGACCAGGACATCATGTGGTCGGAGGACGTCGTGCGGGTCGAAGGCCACATTGGTGATCTCATGCGCCCTCAGGCTCTGATAAGGCGGCGCGCCCGATGCTTCGTCCGTCCACAGGTTGCAGAACAGAGCGTTGAGGTGGAGCCTTGCGAATCCCGGCCGTGGGCGTCGGACCGGCCACACCCGGACCGACAGCGGAAGGGACGCGACGCCGGAGTTCGAGGTGCACTCGATCTGGCCGTTGTAGGTACCAGCTTCGATGTCCGGGGTGTCCAAGAGCAGCGCCGCGAGCCCGTTCAATTTCCAGGGGGGACCTGCCACGGGCACGGTCAAGCCTGGGATGGCCGTGGTGTCCCCGCCCGGCGGCGTCCCCAGGATACGAGCGAACTCCAAAGCTGACGCCGGCAGTCTCTTCACGCCCCGATTTGTCATCAGGTCTGAGATCCTGAGTTCGGCCGTCTGGCCCGGAGGAGCGGCGCCAAACCCAACGAGGAGCGCTTCCCGCTCTCCCATGCCGACGTCCGCCTGCACGCCGGTCAGGGACGTTGCCTGAGCGCCGAAGAAAGCCGTCGTCCGGGCCTTCTCGCTGCCCGGCGTTGCAGGCGTCCAGCCCGGCACCTCGGCCAGCTCGACCGTCTCCAAGTGCTGCTTTGTGTCGGGCACGAAGTTCAGAACGCCATTGCCCCACGTGCAGAGCCCCAGCAAGACCGGATCCTTGATGCCCGGTACGAGCAGCTCGGCGCGGTATGGGCCAGCCGCAGGCGGCTGCCAGTAAAACGACAGCGTCTCCCGCTTTCCGCACAATATCTGCCGTGCCTCCGCCAGAATCGTTTCTCCCGCGCCTGGCCGGTCGCTCGTAACTCGCAAGGCTACTTGGCCGTTGCCAAGGTCACTTAAGGGAAAAAGCCCCAAGTTGATCCGCGCCATGGGGCCTGCACTCTCGACCTCAACCGAGCACAGGAACTGCTCAGTGACCTTTGAAGGTGCCGCAAACCCTTCGAAAGGTGCCAGCACGAGTTTTCCCTTGAGGATTCGGCCTGCCGGCACGAGGGCGGTCGCTCCGTCTACGTCAATCGCTGTTCCATCGCCCGAAATCCGCAAGAGCGCGCCATTCAGGCTGCCCGCGCTCGCGAGCACGGCCACGCCCTGCCCGGCCGGCGACGCCGCGCTGAGCCATCGCAGTTCCTCAAGCACCTCTCCGCCCTGTGGAAAGGAGGAAGCCGAACGCCGGGCCACCCCTGATCGGTCGCACGTGCGGACGTCCCACTCGCCCGCAACCTGAGGCCCAAACAGGAATCCGGGGTGCAGCCGGTCGTCGCGAGCAGACCCGTTCTCGACCCGGTAACTCACAAGCACCAGTTGCTGCGCTTGCAGCAGCGAAATCGTCTTGACGACCTTGACGCCGGCACCGTCGGTCCAGCTCAGCGCCAGCACGCCGACCGACTCGGAAGCGGTCTGGTACGCAACGCGGTAAGGGCAGATGCTGGCGCCGAGCGTATCCCGCGCGAGCAGCGCCGCTGCCTGGCCGGGCTCAAGCGCCCGGTCCGCGCGTGAGAGGCTGATGCAGCCGCCGTCGGCTGGGTCCACCATTGCTCGCAGAAAGCGGTTGCTCATGGCATAGACGGTTCTGCCCTGCCTGAGTTCTTCGCGGATCTCCACGTCGGCCGCGGCATACCCCTGCGCGAGAGCCGCGACGAAGACCAGAGCCAGCGGAACCAAGGTCCTTAGGCGACGCGCTCTTTGCCCGGCGTGCATACAATATCCACGCCGCGCGCAAGGCGCTGGTCGCGCGCACAAGGTCTCCCCTGTCGCCGTCCGCTTGTATGCCCCGGGCCGCGGCATCAGAGCCTCTTCTTGATGGCTTGAAGCAAGGCGCTCAGCTCCCCTTCCTTGTAGGAAAGTTGGCGCCACCCGAACGCGAACCCGTCGCTGTGGTGACGCGGGATCACGTGGAAATGGACATGCTCTACTACCTGACCGGCGGCCCTGCCATCGTTCTGGAGTATGTTGAAGGCCGAGCTTCCCGTTGCGCCGCGAACTGCAGCAGCCACGCGCCTGGCCACGAGGATCGCCGCCTGAAGCTCCTCGTCGGTCAGGTCGAGAAGGCTCATCAAGTGCCTTTTCGGCACGATCAACGCGTGGCCCAGGTTCACGGGATTGACGTCCAGGAAGCTCGTTACGCTCTCCGCTTCGACGAGCTTTGCCGCCGGTATCTCGCCCGCGACTATCTTGCAGAAAACGCACCCCGCCATCGGACCGGCCTTCTGTAGTTCTGAAGCGCTGGATAAGCCGGCTCCTCATTATACGTCTGAAGGCACGCGGCGTCAGCCGCCTGCAATCATTGACATCCCGGAGGGTAAGCCGCCGCAGCCTCTCCTTCGTGCAATAGCCCTCGCATAGTATAATGGGGATTGCGTCTTCGTGCTGCCCGCCGCCGCTCCGGCGCGGGTTTTTACGGAGTTGCCGACTGTAAGTCGGATCGGACGTTCCACAGGCATATGGAGGAGATCCAATGACCTGGCTGGTGCCGCTTGCCATATCGGCGGCCGACCGGACCCAATGGCCGCCTAACACCGGCCTGGGTTGGTTCTGGTTCCTGTTCGGCCTCGGCGCCCAGGCGGCCTTTGCCAGTCGTTTCCTGATCCAGTGGCTGGCCTCGGAGAAGCGTGGCAGGAGCTACGTCCCCATCTCGTTCTGGTATATCAGCCTGGTAGGCGGGGTTATGTTGTTGACTTATGCTGTGTGGGTCCAGAACCCCATCTTCGTGCTCGGCCAGGCGACGGGCTGTTTTGTCTACATTCGCAACCTCATGCTCCTGCGCCGCGAGAAAGGGCGCCTGGCGGCTCCCCACCCCGAGGAGAAGGCGGAAGCAGTCGAGTAGCCAACCGGCCGCAACGCCGCACACAGGCTACCCGCGTCCGCCTACCGTTTTAAGGCACTTGACTTCGCCGGAGGAGAGCGTTGCGATGCGACTAAGGCGTGCATCCCGATACTTCCTGCTTGCGGCCCTTGTGCCCCTTATCGTGCATGCGGGATGGCTGCTTGTGGAAGGGGCGGCGCCCTCTCCCATAGTGCCTCCGTCGGGCCAGGTCATCCCCGGCAAAGCGCCGCTCGCTTTCGCAGTGGTTGGAGACACCCATTGTCATACGGGCGTGCTCGACCAGATCGTGCGACAAGCGAAGCAGGAGGGCACGCTGTTTGTCGTTCACACGGGAGACCTCATCACGGGTCGTGACGCGCATGAATATGAGTGGGTGCTTCACGAGCTGGCCGAGAATGGCCTCAAGCTCCCCTTCTGCCCCGTCCCCGGTAATCACGACTGTTCTTCCGGCGCGCCCGGCGCAAAGGACCCTTACACGCTGTATGCCCGAGCCTTCGGGCCGCGTCAGTATTGGTTCGCGTGCGACAACGCCTTGTTTGTGGCGCTGGACGACTCGACAAGGTCTGTGCAGCCGGCCGACCTGGAATGGCTGGACGGCACTCTGAGTCGGCTGCGACCGCAGTACAATGCCTGTTTTGTGTTCATGCACATCCCTCTCGGGCACTCTGGCCCTTCCGAACATCCGAAGCTGAGTGAAGGCGCACACGAGCTGGCTGAAGTGTTAAAGAAGTGGCATGTCACGGCAGTCTTCTCCGGCCACATTCACAGGTACATTGAAGACACCATAGGCGGTGTCCCGCGCTACATTAGCGGCGGCGGGGGCGGCCCGCTGGAAGTCCCCGGCGAGAGCCACCATTACCTCTTGTGCCGGGTCGGCACAGACGGGCGCCTCACTGTGGAGAAGAAAGACGTGGCCGGCGACAACGATGTCGAGTACTCTGAGGGCCTGCTTTACATGGCGGGGGGAAGGAACCATCTGCTGAGCCTGAGCGCCCTCCTGGTGGCAGTAGGTCTCGTGCTGACGTACTGGGGGAACCGCCGCACCGGCTCGCTAAGGGACGACACAGCCTGAGTTGGGCCCTGACGCGGCCCCGTCTTGGCTGCGACACCGAGGCCTTCCGCTCTGCTTGGGGTTCCTGTAACGCGTCTACAGCGCGAAACTTGGCGCCAACAGTACTTTCAAACCTGCGCGGGATTTGGTAAAGTGCTTGCTCCATGACAGTTGTGCCGAGAGGGCCGCGGGTTCCACGAACCGCTGCATGTCCGGTCCCATTGGCCTATCGGCTCCAGCCCTGCCGTGACGCGGCGGGCGGTTCCTTCGCGGCCGCCTTGTTGTGAACGTCCGCTCCCCCTGGCCCCCGAGGTCAGTGCGATGCCTGGCTGGTCTGAAAGCAGCTCTTTTCGGCGTACGGCAACGGGCGCCCTGCTCGGTTTGGGCTTCTTAGTGGTGCTCGGGCTGCCGCTTCTCCTGCACCCTCGCCAGGAAGCGGCGGCCGCCGCGGAGGCCGCCGGCCTGCCCGAACGCGAGCTCATAATCCTTTCGATCCACACCGAGACGATCCGGCGCGAGTTCGAGCGCGCCTTCTCCGAATGGACGGCCAAGACTCAGGGCTACACCGTCCGGATCGACTGGCTCGACGTGGGCGGCACGAACGACGCGATCAAGTTTGTTGACGACCGATTCCGACAAAGGCCAGAAGGGATCAACGTGGACGTCTTCTTCGGCGGCGGGATGGACCCTTTCCTGCATTTCAGTGAGGTGGGGCTGCTCCACCGATGCCACCTGCCGCAGGACGTGCTCACGCCGATACCGCCGACCATCGCGGGCTCGGAGGTCTACGACAAGGATCAACGCTGGTTCGGCACGTGCCTGGCCGGCTTCGGCATCATGTACAACAAAACCGTCGTCAAGTTCCTCGGCCTTCCCGAACCGGAAACGTGGGCCGACCTCGGCCGGCCTGCGTATTACACCTGGGTTTCCTCAGCGGACCCCCGCCAGAGCGGAAGCATCTACATGGCTTACGAGATTATGCTCCAGGCCTACGGCTGGCAAGAGGGCTGGGGGCAGTTGGTGCGCATCGGCGGCAACTGCCGCGATTTCAGCCGGCAGGCCAGCCAGGTGCCCCTCGATGTGTCCGCCGGCGAGGCCGCCGCAGGCATGGCCATTGATTTCTACGCCTTGCGCGCCATCGCCGAAGCGGGCGAGGACAGGCTCGCCTTCGTCCTGCCCAGGCCGCTGACAGTCATCAACCCCGACGCGGTGGGCGTGCTCAAGGGAGCCCCCCACGCCGAGCTGGCGGAGCTGTTCATCCGTTTTGTGCTGAGCGAGGATGGCCAGAAGCTCTGGGTTCTGCGCGCCGGCGCGCCGGGCGGCCCGAAGAAGTTCGACCTTTTCCGCTTGCCGATCATCCCCGGCCTGGCGAAGCGTTACGCGCAATACGCCGCGGTGAAGATGGACCCGTTCGATTTTCAGAGCAATATGGCACTCGACGTGGAGAAGAAGAACCTGCGGAGGCGGGTTGTGAGCGATCTGTTCGGCGCGCTTGTCATAGACAGCCACGATGAGCTTGCGGCAGCCTGGGGTGCGGTGCGGAATCTGCCGCAGAACGACCCGCGCGTGCGGGAGTTGCTTCAACCGCCCGTCTCTGAGGGCGAGCTGCTCGAACTGGCCAAGGCGAAATGGCAGGACCCGAAGTTCCGGGCTGACACGATCGCAAAATGGTCGGAGGAAGCCCGCCTCAGATACCGACACGTAGCGGAGGGGACATAATGGTCAGCGTGTCGCTCCGAGGGGTTACGAAGCGTTACGGCGAGACCGTCGCCGTCGAGAACGTTTCCTTCGAGGTCAGCAAGGGCGAGCTGTTCTTTCTGCTCGGCCCGTCGGGATGCGGCAAAACGACCATCCTGCGGCTCATAGCCGGATTCATGCAGCCCGACGAAGGTGCCATCCATTTTGACGGGCGCCCCATCGTCGGCGTGCCCCCGCACCGACGCAACACCGGCATGGTCTTCCAGAGCTACGCCCTCTGGCCGCACATGAACGTTGCCGAGAACGTCGCCTACGGCTTGCGCGAGCGGCATATCGAGCGCCACCAGCGCGAACAGCGCGTGGAGGCTGCGCTCCGAACCGTGCACATGGCCCAATACCGCGACCGAATGCCCAATCAGCTCTCGGGCGGCCAGCAACAGCGGGTGGCTCTCGCGCGTGCCCTCGTGATCGAGCCAGACGTGGTCCTGCTCGACGAGCCCCTCTCGAACCTTGACGCCCGGTTGCGGTTGGAGATGCGCCGGGAGATACACCGCATCCATGCCGAGACTGGCATCACCATGCTCTACGTCACGCACGATCAGAAGGAAGCCCTTTCCATGGCACAGCGGCTCGCCGTGATGAGCATGGGCCGCGTCGAGCAAGTGGGCGATCCGCGGTCCGTCTACCGCCGCCCGGTCAACCGCTTTGTAGCGGAGTTCATCGGCGAGGCTAACATGATCGCCGGCGCGCTGCTGAGCAGTTCCGACAAGTTCGGCACGGTTCGCACGCCTCTTGGCGACCTGCGGGCAACTCTGGGCGCTGATGGGCTGCATTCGGGCACCCAAGCCGTCTGCATGGTGCGGCCCGAGTGTCTGCGGCTTGGAGGCGGGCGGGAAAACGTCTTCCGAGCGCGGGTAGAAAGCAGCATCTACCTTGGCGAGGTCGAGCAGTTCGTGCTGTCGGCGGGCGGAATAGAGCTGCGCGCTATTCAGTCAAACCCGGGCTTTGAGCCGGCGCCCGTCGGACGGGAAGCCCAGGTCCACTTTGACGGTGAGGACGCCGTCCTCCTGCCTGCCGAGGGCGCGGTCCACGCGCCCGCCGAAGGCCGGGGAGCAGGCCTCCCTCCTGAAGCGCAAGGAGCCGCAAAGTGAAGCGGACGGCCGTCATCCTTGTCGCAGCGACCGGCGCGTTTCTGCTCGCCTTCCTCATTTACCCCATGCTCTATTCCTGCCGGGGCGCGTTCGTGGTCAACGGCCATTTCAGCTTGGCCTTCTTCCAGTACCTCTACACGGACAAGTTGACTCGGGAGTGCATCGTCAACAGCCTTGTGCTGGGCTGCGTCGTGACCATCATCACGGCAGCGCTCGCCCTCCCGTTGGCGCTGGTCGTGGCCCGCTACAGCTTCCCCGCGAAGACGCTTCTGACGGGCCTGCTGCTGGTGCCCATGGTCATGCCGCCCTTCGTAGGCGCCATCGGCATGCGGCACATTCTGGCACGCTTCGGCTCGCTGAACCTTCTGTTCATGGACGCCGGCCTGATGCACTCGCCGGTGGACTGGCTCGGAGGGGCGCGTTTCTGGGGCGTTGTCATCATTGAGGTTCTGCACCTGTACCCCATTATGTACCTCAACTTCGCCGCAGCGCTCGCCAACGTGGACCCGTCTCTTGAGGAAGCGGCCGTCAACATGGGGTCGAGCGGGTTCCGCCTTTTCCGCAAGATCACCTTGCCCCTGATGATGCCGGGCCTTTTCGCCGGGTCGGTCATCGTCTTCATCTGGGCCTTCACAGACCTCGGCACGCCGCTCGTCTTCGGCTACCGGCGCGTTGTCGCGGTGCGGATCTTCGACCAGGTGACCGAACTGCAGAACAACCCGCAGGGATACGCTCTTGTCGTGGGCGTGGTGGCCCTGACGGCGCTGATATACTTGGCAGCCAAGCGGCTCTTCGGCCTGCGCGCTTACGGGTCACTGAGCCGTGGGCCCGTCTACGGCGGGGAGAAGCGGGTTCGCGGACTCTGGGCCGGCTTGATCGTGGCGTTCGTCCTTGCCGTGGTGGCGACTGCCTGTCTGCCTCACATAGCAGTGATCTTGACGGCTCTGCAGAAGGACTGGTTCATGAGCGTCCTGCCAAGCGCTTATACGTTCGGGCATTTCCAGGATGCGCTCGGTCACCCGCTCACGCTTTCGAGCATCCGCAACAGCATAGGTTACAGCGCCTTGAGCACGGTGCTCGACGGGGTGATCGGCATCCTTGTGGCTTATGTGCTCGTGCGCTATGCCTTCTGGGGCGCCGACCTGCTGGACGCGATGGTCATGCTGCCGATTGCGATCCCCGGCTTAGTGCTGGCGTTCGGTTACGTGGCCACCTTCTCCGGTACCGTGCTGGACCCGCGCGAAAACCCGGTCCCGTTGCTCGTGATCGCCTATGCCCTTCGGCGTCTTCCGTATATGGTGCGCGCCGCTTATGCGGGCTTCCAGCAGGTGAACGTACAACTCGAGGAGGCGGCGATCAATCTCGGCAGCCCCCCGCTTCGGGCCATGCGGCGCGTCACAGTGCCGCTGGTAAGCGCCAATCTGATTGCAGGCGGCATATTGGTCTTCTCGTTCGCCATGCTGGAGGTGAGCGACAGCCTGATCCTGGCCATGAAGGAGCGCTTCTACCCCATCACCAAGGGCATCTACGTGCTTATTCAGCGGATCGAGGACGGCCCATACATCGCGAGCGCGCTCGGCGTCTGGGCGATGGTGTTCCTGGCGTTGTCGCTGGTCGCGGCCGGGGCGTTGCTCGGCCGTCGTTTAGGGCAGCTTTTCAGAGTCTGATGCCGCAGCCCCAGCGACGCCGGCCATGTGACACCGTAAGCTTATGCTTGGCGTCAAAGGCATCCGTTACGTGCGTTCGACTTGACAATGACGAGCAAACTGATAAGGTATCTGACATAAGTCTGCGCTATCGTCCCGCTCGTTGCTGAGTACCTTAGCGCACTGCCAGCCCCCTTGACCGAGAGGAGCGGCTCTTGCGCCTTGCGAAGTTAAGCGTGTTTGCAATTGTCGTAGCGGCTGTCCTGGCGCTGGGCTGCGGGTCCAAGCACGACTCGGGCAGCCTGGACGCCTTGCTTGCCGAGGGGTGGCAGGCATACTCAACCGGCGATTTCGACTTCGCCGCAGAGTGTTTCCGGGGAGTCGAGGCCACGCAGGCTACCGCAGACCAGACCTACTCGGCCATCCTGGGCCTCGCGACCGTCTATCACCTCCAATCCAATCCCGACTTTGGCAAAGCGCGCGAGTACTACGCGCTTCTCGCAAGCCTGGACACTCAGAATGCTCGCAAGCAAAGCGCGCTCGGACTGGCGCGCGTTGACCTCGCGGAGGGCAAGGACGCCGACGGCCAGTCCAAACTCACGGCAGTCATGCGCGACTACCCCGACAGCATGGAAGCTGACGAGGCAGCCATTCATCTGGCCGAGTCCCTGTTCGCACCGCGCGCTGACGAGAGCAAGCCGGGAGGCTTCGGGGTCGCCGGTGAGGCGTCCATGCAACGCGGGCTGAAGCTGCTGGAAGACAGACTGAGCGCTCGCCCGGGCAACCCGCTGGCGTCGGCGATGCACATGATGCTGGCGAACAAGTACATCGAGCTGAAGACGTTCGACAAGGCGGTCGAGAACCTGCTCGCAGCCGAAAAGGACGGCATTGCAGTGGAGAGGCTGCGTAGCGTGGTCGTCTGGCGGATCGCCCGAATCTCCGAGCTGCAACTGAAAGACTACGGCTTGGCCGAGCGATACTACCAGCGCTATGTGCACGACTTCGGCAGGACCGAGCTCTACTACCGAGCGCTCAAGAGTCTCGAGCGCGTGCGCGCCCTGACCGCAAAAGAGAACGGTCAGTCGAGCGCGCCGCAACAAAACGAAGGAGCATAGGACGTTGCTGAGCTTGTGGGAAAACCTTCGCAAGTACCCCGCATTACTCCTCTTGGTCCTCGTCTTCGCGGCGTCGTGCGTAGTCGTGGCCGTCAATGCCTACCGCGGCGCTGGAGGCGCGGTCGGACAGGAGCGCAAGAAAGTGCTCCGCATCGCCCACTGGCAGCTCGAACAAGGCATACGGAACGCCATAGATCAGTTGATCGCCGACTATGAGAAGCTGCACCCTGACGTGGAGGTCCGCCAGATCCTTATCCCGGAGACGGGTTACTTCCAGTGGGTGAACACGCAGCTCATCGGGCGGACGGCGCCGGACATGATCGAGGTCGGATCGGGCGGGACGGTTGGCTGGGCTCTCTGGCCGAAGTTCTATGCGCGGTACTTCCTGCCGCTGGACCGATACGTAGATGAGCCCAACCCGTATAACAAAGGCACTGCTCTGGAGAAGGTCCCGTGGCGGAAAACGTATTTCGACGAAATGGACGGCGGTTACGAGGAGACGCTGCAAAGCTATTACCGTATCCCCCTATCGGCATTCACTGAAAGGCTTTACTACAACAAGGACCTCGTCGAGGAGGTCTGGGGGCCGACGTTCCCGACGACCTACGAGGAGTTCCTTGAGATGTGCAGGAAGCTGGCCGAGTACGGCAAGAAGAACCACAGGAGGCTCGTGCCCATCGCGGGATCCGGGTACAACTTCCGCCAGTTCTTCAATGCCTACCGCACCGCATTCACGGCCGACTACCTGGACCCGCTGGATGTAGACTGGAACGGGGTGGTAAGCAGAATAGAGTCAGCAGGTCCCATCTATTCCGGCCGGGTGAAGTTGACGGAGACTCCAATCAGGGCGAACTTCGAGCTTGTGCGGGAACTCTCCGAATTCTTCCCTCAGGGCTACACGTCGCTCTCCCGAGACGAGGCTGTCTTCCTGTTCCTCCAGGGCAACGCAGCCATGATCACTACCGGAAGCTGGGACTATGAGAGCCTCGGCGTGCAATCGGAGTTCCATCTGGCCGTGACCGAGATTCCCTTGCCCTCCAAGAGCAACCCTCGCTACGGCTCATATGTGGCAGGGCCGCAAACGGAGGCGGGGATTCACGGCGGCTTCCCCATCGGGGTCACCAAGATGTCGCGCAACGCGGAGGTAGCTCTCGATTTCCTGCAGTATGCGACGTCGCTTAAGAAGAACGAGGAGGTCAATCGCGCTATGTACTGGCTGCCTGTCATCAAGGGCGCTGAGCCGCGTGATGAACTCAGGCCGTTTGCGCCCCACACCGAGGGTTACTCGGCCTCCATCGAGTACGAGGGACCGGGCGCCGAGATGGCCTATGCTCAGATAAGCATCGAGTATCTCTCCGGAAAGCTCAGCTATGAGGAATTTGTGGACCAGTTCATGAGGGCATACCATCGGGAAGTGCCTGCGGGCATCCAGGACGTGCTGAGGAACGACGAGCAGACGCTGAACCAGGAGATGCGTTTTGCGGCCATCCGCCGGGCCGCCCTCACCAGCGCCCCAGGGGCAACCGCGGTGGCGACGGGCGACAGCGCGGCGCAGTACAAGAGGATCATGGAAGCTTACGTAGCCCAGGTCGGCGTCCGAGACAGCGACATCCGGGACTGGACGGACAACGCGCGCCTGGCGGAGCAGCCGGCGGGCCAGAGCGGGAGGTGACATGGCGCGGCAGACGGTCAGACTGCGCCAGATCAAGTCGCACTGGCCGTTGTACCTCCTTCTGCTGCCCGCGCTGGGGCTCATAGCCACCTTCATGTACCTGCCGGCCGCTACCGGCATCCTCCACAGCTTCTACCGATGGGACGGCGATGAACTTGCCACCTACATCGGGGCGGACAACTTCACAAAGGCGTTCACTGACCCTACCATCAGGCACGCCTTTGCCGTCGTAGGTATCCTCTTCGTGGCCAATCTCTTCAAGATGATCCCTTCGATAATCACGGCCGTGGTGATTCACCGCGTCATCAGTGACAAGGCGCGCTACGTTTACCGGTTGCTTTTCGTCGTGCCGATGGTCATTCCCGGCATGGTCGTCCTGCTCATTTGGAAATTCTTCTATAACCCCGTGGTCGGCTTGCTGAACAGCTTCTTGACCGCAACTCATTTGTTGGACCTGTTCGTAAAGGCTAACGCGTGGCTGGTGAACGTGCACCTGGCAGACAAGGCCATATTCATGGCCGACCGCAGCCCCGCGTGGCTCGGAGATTCCAGCCTGGTCATACCGGCGCTGATCTTCTGGGGATTTCCGTGGATCGGCATTATCGGCGTCCTCATTTACCTGTCGGGCCTGGAGAAGATACCCAAGTCCGTCTACGAGTGCGCCGACCTGGACGGCGTCGGCTGGTTCCGCAAGTTCGTCTACATCGAGCTTCCGCTGATCGCCACGCAGGTGCGCATCAACTTAGTGCTGCTCATCATCGGCGTGCTGAGCGACTACGGCCTGATGTTGGTCCTTCTGGACTCTTCCGGCGGCCCTGGAGGCGCGGCAATGGTGCCGGGCCTTTACATGTACTACAACGCATTCATGAAACGCGAGGCGGGGTATGCCTGCGCAATCGGCATTCTGCTATTCTTCATCATCCTCGCGCTGACCTTCATCAATAACAAGTTTGTGCGAGTGGAGAAATGAGCAGGACGTCCGAAAGCCCCTTGGCGCGTTGGTTGAAGCACGGCTACCTGTGGATCATGCTGGCGCTGGTGTTCCTGCCGTTCTATGTGATGCTCGTCGTCAGCTTCAAGGACAATAAGCAGTTCTCCAACCATCCGTGGGCGCCGACGTGGCCGCTGCACTGGGAGAACTGGATCGTGGGGTGGAACACCGTCGGTGTCTGCATCGCAAACTCGATCTTCATAGCGGTACTCACGACGGTCATCACGCTCTGCGTGGCGGTGCTCGCCGCCTACGTCTTTGGGCGCTACAAAGTACCGTTTGCGGACCTTCTTTGGGCGGCCATCCTTGTCCTCATGCTGATGCCGGGCGTTGCGAACCTGATCCCCCTTTTCAACCTCATGAGGGGCTTGCACCTGCTCAATTCTCTTGTCGGGCTTTGCATTGTTTCCGCGGCCGGAGGGCAGATAGTCTGCCTGTACATCCTCCGGAACTTCATCGAGGACATGCCCAAGGAGTTCTTCGAATGTGCGCGCATTGACGGGGCGTCGCACCTGCAACAGATCATTCACGTCGTCATACCGCAGTGCGGCGGGATCATCTCCACGTTGGCGATCCTGAACTTCGTCGGGGCGTGGAACTCCTTCATCCTGCCCCTGATCGCAATCCGCGACCCGGAGAAACTGCCCCTTGCGGTCGGGCTCTACCAACTGCAAGGCGCTTACGTGAAGCAATGGGGCCCGCTGATGGCTGCCTACTTCATATCGGCGGTGCCCCTGGTCGTGCTGTTTGCGTTTACTATGCGTTTCTTCATCCGCGGGATCAGCGAAGGCGCCATTAAGGGCTGAGGCCGCGGGATAAGCCCGGAGGAATACACATGGCGGAGGTAAGATTCGAAGGCGTCTCCAAAGTCTACGACGGAGGCGTTCGGGCCGTAGAGAAGGTCAGCCTGACCGTTGAGGACGGGAGCTTGCTGGTCCTGGTCGGCCCGTCGGGCTGCGGCAAGTCCACCACGCTCCGCATGGTCGCCGGCCTGGAGGACATCACCGAGGGGAGGATATATATCGGCGGCCGGTGCGTGAACGACGTCCTCCCCAAAGAACGTGACATTGCGATGGTCTTCCAGAACTACGCGCTCTATCCGCACATGACGGTCTACAACAACATGGCCTTCGGCCTTAAGCTGCGGAAGTACCCCCGTGCCGAGATAGACACGCGGGTGCGGGAGGCGGCTGAACTGCTCGAGATAAGCGCCCTGCTGAACCGACGCCCCAGGGAGCTGTCGGGCGGCCAGGCGCAGCGGGTGGCCGTCGGGCGTGCCATTGTGCGGCATCCGAAAGTGTTCCTGTTCGACGAGCCGCTCAGCAACCTCGACGCCAAGCTGCGCGTGCAGATGCGCGTGGAGATCGCCCGCCTGCACGACCGCCTCGGTGCCACCATGATCTACGTCACCCACGACCAGGTCGAAGCCATGACGCTCGGCTCCAAAGTGGCAGTGATGAAGGACGGGTTCCTCCTTCAAGTGGACGCGCCGCTGGGACTTTACAATCATCCCGCCAGCAAGTTCGTGGCGGGCTTCATCGGCAGCCCGCCCATGAACTTCCTGGAGGGGACGCTGGAGCGGGACGGCGGGACCGTCCGCTTCAGGTGCCAGGACCTGATACTCTCGCTGCCGGATGACATCGGGCGGGCCGTGCGCGACCAGGTGGGCAAACGAGTCTACCTCGGCATACGGCCTGAGAACATCCACGACGCCACGCTCGGGGCAGGCGCGGACCCAGGCAACATCAAGACGTTTCACGCAGACGTCGTCGAACCCCTTGGCGCCGAGACTCTCGTCTACCTGCGGGGCCCGGCGCGCGGGCTGGATGTCGTGGCCCGATTCGACACGCGCAGCAGCCCCCGCGTGAACCAGGACGTCCAGGTCGCCTTTGACATGAACAAGGCGCATGTCTTCGATCACCAGACCGAAGAGTCGCTGACCTACGCGGCGAGGTACGACGCCGGCCTTCCGGCGTGAGGTTGCCCGAGAGGTCGGTTGCGCCAGCGCGTCCTTGTACGGAACGCTCATGAAGAGCTTTGACGCTAAGACCCGCTACGCCCTGATGGCAGCTCTGGACCTGGCGGAGCATTCTGCGAGCGGCAAGCCCGTGAGGATACGGGAGATCGCCGCCCGAACGGGCGTCCCGCCGAAGTATCTGGTACACATCCTCCTACAGCTTAAGCGGCGCGCGCTTGTGAACAGCACGCGCGGCGCGAAGGGAGGCTACTGGCTGATGCGTCCCGCCGAGCTTATCAGCGCGGCGGAGGTGGTCGGGGCCGTAGCATCGGACTACAGGCATCTTTCCCGGCCCCTGCTCGAAGTCGCCTACGACCAGGCGATCGAGCGGCTATGGGGCGAGGCAGAACGCCGACGGCGTGAGTTCCTGGCACGGACCACGCTGGCGGATTTGCTGAAGGGCTGAGCTGGTTGCGCCCTGCTTCTGCGCTACTGTCGCACGGCGAGCACTCCCGCTGTCACGCGCCGGACATCCGCAAACCCCGCCGCCTGAAGGCGCCGGATGACGCCGCGCGCGTAGTCCCGCCCGATCCGGGCGCCGGGCGAGCCCACGTAGTGATAGATGACGCCGCGACCGGTGAGGATGCGCGCGAAGGCGCGGTACAGTTCCGCGGAATAGAGCTCTCCCGCCTGCAGGACGGTCGGCGGATCGTGGAATATGCACGAGAACCGCCCGTCCGGGCAGTCCGCCGCGAAATCGCGAACGTCCACGTTCAGGATCGTGATGTTGGCCCTGGCGAAGAGGCCTTCGGACCACGGGTTAGCGGCCGCGATCCTCAGGACGTTCAGATCCGCCTCGCAGGTCGTCACGCGCGAGAAGCCTGCGTCTGCGAGCATTTGGGCGCTGTAACCGAGACCACAGCAGGTGTCCAGGCACTCACCCCGGCGCCGCGGCAGAACGGCCACCTTGTCCGCCTCATCCTGCCAGGGGTCCTTCCCGACAATAGCGTGCATCGTTACACTGTTGATGATGATGGTGGGCGCGCGGCCCTCGAAAGGCTGGTAAAGCTTGTAGTACTTCCGCGCGGACTCGCTGTAAAGGTAAACTTTCCTGCATGTGCCGTCGCGGATTTCAATGCAGTCCTGCGGCTCGGAGAAGGCGCCGAGGAGGTCGGCCTTCCGCACGCGCCGGCCATTTGGCAAGATAAAAGAGCCTTCCTCGACCGAGACCGTCGCCTCGGTGCGCCCCAGGTCGAGGCTGACCGTGAGGGTGCCGCTTTCAGCTTCGACCAGCCGCTGCGCTGTCCCACCGGAAAGGACGGGAATGCGTTGCCAGGAAGGCAGGTTTGCGGAAAGGGACATGTGGCTATCCCGGCCTGGCGGGAGGCACGAGTCAGAGCGTGAGCCGGTCGCCGAGGGCCTGGACCTGGGCGTCTTTCACTTTCCGGATGCCCGCTTCGACCAGCCGGATCATCTCATCGTGTTCGGCGCGTCCGAACGGCTGCCCCTCCGCCGTGCCCTGGATCTCGACGAACCTGCCGTCGTGGGCCATGACTACGTTCATGTCCACGGAAGCCGCCTTGTCCTCATCGGAGCAGAGGTCCACCAGGGCGCGTCCGTCCACGATGCCGACACTGAGGGCCGCGACGCCATGCAGGATCGGAATGCAGTCCACCTTGCCCTGCTCCTTCATCTTCCAGAGCGCGTCCACCAGGGCAACGAAGCCACCTGTGATGGAGGCGGTGCGCGTGCCGCCGTCCGCCTGAACGACGTCGCAATCAACCCATATAGTCCAGCCGGGCAGGCGGTGCAGGTCAACCACGGCGCGCAAGGAGCGACCGATCAAGCGCTGTATCTCAAGCGAGCGTCCGCCGGCCTGCGCTTGCAGGCTGTGGCGCTCGGGGTTGGCGCTGGGCAGCATGCAGTACTCCGCGGTCAGCCAGCCCTGTTCCTTCTGAAGGCAGTGCGGAGGCACGCGGGCATCGGCCATGGCAGTGCAGATGACGCGGGTCCTGCCGGTCTCAATAAGGACCGAACCTTCGGCATAGCAGGTGTAGTTGCGTTCGATCCGGATTGGCCGGACCTCGTCAGCAAGTCTGCCGTCTGTTCGCACGATAGCCGCCCTTCCGATAGTTGGGTGCGGAGCCTGCCATTGTCGGCACGGTGCCCATCTTATCAAGTCAGAGCGGAGAAGTAAACGCCGGCTCAGGGCGCCTTCTCGGTCTGTTCAGGCGTGCCTTTCATCAGCCGCTCGATGCGCGCCTGTTCTATGCGAACCTGCAAGGTAGTGGCATGCGCATAGTTTACCTTCCCCCGGGGCGCTCCCTTCATCCGGCGCACGTTCTTGCACTGGGTATAAGCTACCTGGGCGTAGCCGGCCCCGCGTATCTTAGAGAAGTAGACGGCCAGATGCGCGGCGTCAAGGAGGCTTTCCTGTGATACGCTCTTGTCCGGCGGCTTCCGGATGACGACATGCGGCCCCGGCCATGTTAACAAGTGCATCCAGTAGTCGTTCCCCCGGGCTATGCCGAAGGTGAGCCTGTCGTTCTCGTTCCGGTTGCGCGCCACCAGTATGTCGAGGCCCTCGGCGGAACGGAAAACGCGCGGTCCGCGGGGGGCTTGGGCTCCGCGCCGTTTGGACGGACGCTCTTCAGGGAGGGCGAGGCCTGCCTTGCGGATACGTGGTTTGAGCGCTGCCAGCTCGTCGAGGGACCGCGCGTTCTCCGTCACGGCCGCCAGCTCTTCGAGCAGCGCTATCTCTCTTTCGGTTTCCGAAGCCCTGACAGCCAAGCGGTCGCGTCCGGCCTTCGCCTTCCGGTATTGGTGGAACAGCCAGCCTATGTTCTCTTCCGGCGAGAGGACCGGGTTCAGCTCTATCGTGACCTGAGGCCTGGCAGGATCGAAGAGGTCCTCCAAGACGAGCCGGTCCTGACGAGGCTGGACTGTGTGGAGTGCGATCTTGAGCAGCTCTCCTTTGCGCCGGATGGTCTCTGCACCTTCGGCCGCACGCAGGTCTTTGAGGACGTTGTTCAGACGCGAGCGCCTGCTCTTCAGGCCGGCTTTCAAGACTGTAAGCAAGTCCAGGCGCAGCGATTCGAGTTCCCCGGCGGTCTCGATGGCAATGTAGGCAGTCTGGATAGCGCGGCTGAGCGCGAGCGGGTCGGGCTCACTGGCGGCCTGTGCAAAGCGGTTCATCTGCGCCTTCACGGGCATGGCCGCCGGAGGTCCGAGCGGTTCGTACTGAACGCCGGGGACGAGCTTCCGGCGAGCGGAGTCCTCTCTGAACAGCACGCCGAGGATTTGGTTCGACTCGTTCAGGAGGAGCAAATTGCTGCCCACGCCCTTCAGTTCGGCCACGAGGCTCATGCGGTGCGGCTGCATGAGGCGATCCCAGGTTGTCGCTTCGATGATCACCACCCGGTCGTTCGGCACTTGCCGAACGGTTTCGATGACGGCGCTCGTGAGGTGCTCGCGAACAATATTGCAGAGGCCGCCGCTCGGGCTGCCGCGCTCAGGGCGGAATGTCAGCAAGTGCAGCCTGCTGGTTCGGGGATGGGCGCAGATAAGCAGCCAATAGCGCGCCGGGCCGTTGCGGACAGTCAGGATGAGCTTGGTGCGATCTTGCTGGTCTATGCGTTCGATCCGGCCCTTTTCCAGCTTGGGCCTGAGGTCACGGACTACTGCCTCGATTTCTGCCGTCGAAAGCGACATATCGGAGAGCCCTGTTTGCCGGGTCAGGCGCGGCTTCCGGGCCGCAGGTGCCAAAGCCCTGAGAACAGTTCAGGCTATACTGCCGAGCCGGGAAAGTCAAAAAGCGTTTGGCTGGGCAGGGATGACACTCCCCTGAAATGCTTTGAAACGGTCTTTTGTGCGGCGTATAATCGGCAGATGTGGTTCGCGCAGCGCGCGGCGTTCGCCTGGGCCTGGGTGCACCCGCGACGCAGCTCCGTTGGCTGGAAGGAGAGAAGCATGTTCAACATGCCCGGGGGAATGGAATGGCTCGTCATCCTGATTATCGCGTTGCTCCTTTTCGGATCGCGCCTGCCCTCCGTGATGCGTAACCTGGGGAGGAGTGTCAACGAGTTCAAGAAGGGCCTGCACGAGAGCGCTGAAGAGGTCGGCGGTGCTGATGAGGCGGGCAAGGAGGCTAAGGGCCAGGGCCCTGAAGGCCACTCGCCCCACCCCGCCGGTTGACGCGCTCGTTCGAGACGATCCTTCCGGCCTGTTTGGCCGTGTCTTACCAACTCCCCCCTTCTGGCGTGAGGCTGCCCTGTGACACTGCCGGTCTGGAAAACGGACGATGCGGACTTTCGGCCGAAGTTCAAGGCGCTCGTGAGCCGGCTCAGGCTGGAGCAGGGCCTACGCGCTCCGGGCAGCGCCGAGCAGGAGCCGCCCGAAGAGGCCGTGCGGCGGATCATAGACGACGTGCGGAAACGTGGCGACGCGGCCCTCCTGGAGTACACTGAACGCTTCGACCGCTGCAGGCTGACCGCGCGGGATCTGAGGATAAGCGCGGACCAGGTCGAGGCGGCCGTTGCCCGATGTCCCGGCGCCTTGCTCGACGCGCTCCGTCTTTCTGCCGAACGGATACGCAAGTTCCAGCAATCCATTCTTTTGCATGATCCGGAGCCGCTCCGAGGATCGGGGCGCACGTTGGACCTGCGATACCGCCCGGTGGACTCCGCGTGCGTTTACATTCCCGGGGGGACGGCCTCACTGGCTTCGACCGTCCTCATGGCGGCTGTTCCCGCGAAGGTCGCCGGCGTCAAGCGCGTCGCAATGACTACGCCGCCGCGTCCGGACGCCTCCGTGTCGGACGACCGGCTGGCAGCGGCTGCAATCGCGGGCGTGGACGAGGTATACCGGATCGGGAGCGCGTGGGCGATAGCAGCCTTTGCTTACGGGACGGAATCTGTGCGGGCGGTGGACTTCGTCGCGGGGCCGGGGAACATCTACGTCACGCTCGCCAAGAAGCAGGTCTTCGGCCAGGTGGGCATTGAGATGCTGGCGGGGCCGAGCGAGGTGGTCATCATCGCGGACGGTTCAGCCGAAGCTGTTTACGTGGCGGCGGACCTGCTTGCCCAAGCCGAGCACGACCCGGGCTCGGCCCTGCTGCTCACCGACGATGAACCTCTGGCAGTGCGGGTCGCAAAGACGGTGGAGGCCCAGTTGGCCGCCTTGCCGCGGGCCGATGCGGCCCGGGAGTGCCTGAGCAGGTACGGCGCAGCGATTGTCTGCGGCTCGATGGATGAATGTGTTGAGCTGGCGAACGAGCTTGCGCCCGAGCACCTGGAGGTGCTCGCGCAGGAGCCGGAAGCAATCGCGGATCGGGTGCGGCATGCGGCTGCGATATTCCTCGGGCCTTGGAGCCCCGTGGCAGTGGGCGATTACGTTGCCGGGCCCTCTCACATCCTCCCTACTTCCGGGACGGCGCGCTTCTCCAGCGGGCTTTGGGCAAACGATTTCCTGAAGCGGTCGTCCGTAATCCGGTATGACAGGCAGGCTTTGTCAGCCGATGCGCCTGCGATAACGCGTATGGCGCGGGCCGAGGGCCTGGACGGCCACGCACGATCGGTAGAAGTTCGGAATAAAGAGACACGGAATGTCACGCAATGAGCCCGTGTCCATCGGTTACGGAGGGACACTGAATGTGACGCAGTGAGCCCTGGGGCTACGAGCGGCAAGGGCTCCCTGCGTTTGGCCGCTACGTGCGTGCTGTGGTCAGATTGACACGACCAGAGCGGCGGGGGTAGAGTGGTCCTTCTTGGACGGTCGCCTTCGTGCCCGCGTCGTCTCTGAGCGTCAGAATACAAGTGCCCTACCTCTTGTACATCGTCGCAGGCATCACAGCGGCAGGCCTGTTGCTGGCACTCTGGACGGTTGTCATCGAGCGCCGGCTGTTCAGGGTGCGCCGAGTTGTGCTTGACGCCCGCTGCGTGAACCTGCCTCCCCTGAAGATCCTTCACGTGACGGACACTCACTTTGCAGGCCGGGACGGCGCGATCCTTGCGTTCCTTCGGAGCCTGGCTGCAAGGGAAGAGTTCGACCTCGTCTTTTTCACGGGGGACCTTATAGAGAACGCTGCCGGCGTCGAGAGCGCCGAGGAAGCAGCCGGGCTCTTTAGGCCCCGGCTGGGGGCCTTTGCTGTGTTCGGCGGGCATGACTATGCGACCGTAGACCCCCTCAGAGTCTACACGCATCTCCTGGGACGGGAACAGCGCGAAGTCTACGGGGCCAGGAACCCTGTAGAGGAGCTGGTGCGGCGCCTCGAGGACCTCGGCATGCGGGTGCTGCACGACGAGAACGTGAGGCTCACGGCGCCGAACGGCCGGGTGTTCGCGATTGTGGCTCTGCGTGACGCGTTCGTGTTCGAGCCGCACTTCGAGGCTGCCTGGCGCGGGCTGGACGGGAAGACGCCGGTGATTGTGATTGCGCACAGTCCGGACGTCGTGCGCGAAACATACATGCGCGGGGCTAACCTGGCGTTCTTCGGTCACACACACGGCGGCCAGGTGCGGCTCCCTCTCGTGGGGGCCATCGTGACTCGTTCGCACCTGCCTGCACGGCTTGCCAGCGGGACTTTCTGCGAGGGGAGGACCGTGTTCATCCTCAACAACGGGCTTGGGACATCGCCGGTCGTTCCGTATCGTTTGCTCTGCCGGCCGGAGGTAACCATCGCACAGGTGGCCAGTGCGCCGAGTGCGGATGCGCTCACGCGCATCCTGGAGGCGCATCTTGGCTAAGAGGGAGGACACGAGCCTGGAAGGCCTGTACCGACGGGTGAGGCGGCTTCGGATCCGCGTCCTCCGCGATGTGACGACGCGCTTGGGGGGTTCGTATGCAAGCGCGTTTCGGGGGCCGGGCATGGAGTTCGCTGAGCTTCGACACTACCAGCCCGGCGACGACGTGCGGCGCATGGACTGGCAGGTGACCGCCCGGCGCCGCGAACCCTACGTGAGACGGTACGTCGAAGAGCGCGAGCTGCGGGTTGTTATGGCCATGGACGTGAGCCCTTCGATGGGCCGCCTTGCGGCGGGCTCTGAGCACAGGGCGACGGCCTGTGCGGTGGCTGCGACGCTCGCCCTGTCTGCGGCCTGGAACGGCGACCGGGTGGGCGGCCTGCTCTTCGGGTCCCAGGTGGTTTCCATCATCCCGCCGAGGCGCGGCGAGAAGCATGCCCTGGACGTGGTGCGCCTGGCCATGTCAGAAGAAGCGAAGGGAGACCTGACAGACCTGCGCCCTGCCCTCGATTGCGTGAGGAACCTTCACGGCCATGCCATTGTGTTCCTGGTGAGCGATTTCGTCACCGACCCTCCGGCGTGGGACGGGGAGGTTCGGCGTCTTTTGGCTGCCTGCGCCCGAAAGCACGACATCCTTGCGATCCGGCTGCAGAACCCGGCGGCGCACCGCTTGCCGGCGAGGGTAATAGTCGAAGGGGTGGATTCTGAGTCCGGCCGGGCCATCCGGTTGGACATGTTTGGTCGCGCCGGAGAGCAGGCGAACGCATCGCTTGAGCGACACGGGCTCCTGACCGCCCAAGCGCTCCGAAGCTGCACCGTCTCAACGGTGGAGGTGAGTCCGGGCGAGCCGTACCTCGGCAAGCTGATGCGGCTCTTTGCGCAAAGGCGCGCCAAGCGCGGGCGCTGAGAGTTTTTAGGAAAAACTCTCAACTGGGCAACAAAGGGGGTGAACTCATTGACATTCGGTTTGGCATTACGTACGATGGGCGCCCAATTGCAGAGGGTCGCGCACGGCGCCGTGCGTGGGCATGAGAGGCATGGGGGCTGCCGGGCTAGGCATGAATGCAGGGGGATGCACCTCGGGGGTGTGAACTTTTGCAGAACGAGTTGACGGTTCTCATTGTCGAGAAGAACGCGGATCTGTGCCGTAACCTCTACCAAGTCCTTTGTCCGACCTACCCGAACGCGAGCACTGCCGGAGACAGCGCGGCCGCGCTTCAGACGCTGCGCACGAGGCACGTAGACGTGCTGGTGGTCAATGTGTCGGACGAGAACAGCGGCGGCATGAAGCTGCTCCGACAGGCCGTGGCCCAGCACCGCCACCTGATGGCTGTGGCCATTGTCGAGGCGGGGGACACAGAGCGGGCGCTCGCGGCCATCAAGCTGGGCGTGTATCAGTGCCTGAGCCGACCGCTTGAGGTGCGGAGCCTGGCGGCGGCAGTGGACGGGGCCGCCAAGGAGATCATAAAAAGACACATCTCGCTGCAGACCCGTCAGCGGTTGTCTCTGGGCTACGGGGGGCGGCGGCTGATCGGCAACAGCCCGGCCATCCGGGAGGTGTTGGACCGGATAGAGCTGGTGCGGCACGTCAACAGCAATGTCATCATCCGCGGGGAGACGGGGACGGGCAAGGAACTGGTTGCTTACGCGATCCACAACAACAGCGCGCGCGCCCGCCAGTCGTTCGTGAAACTCAACTGCGGCGCAATCCCCAAGGACCTGCTGGAGAGCGAACTTTTCGGCCACGAAAAGGGCTCATTCACGGGCGCGCTGCAGCAGCGCATCGGCTGCTTCGAAATGGCGAACCGGGGCACCATCCTGTTAGATGAGATCGGCGACATGCCGCTGGAGCTTCAGGTGAAACTCCTCGGCGTCATTCAGGACCGCGCCGTCCAGCGCGTCGGCGGGCATGAAAGGATTCCTGTGGACGTGCGCATCATCGCCGCCACGCACCAGAACCTGGAGAAAGCTATTGAGCAGAACCGGTTCCGAGAGGACCTCTACTACCGCCTGAACGTGATAAGCATCGTCGTGCCGCCCTTGCGCGAGCGCAAAGAGGACATCCCGCTGCTTATCCAACACTCCCTGGATCGGGTGCGACGGGAAACCGGCAAAGACATAATGGGCGTGGATTCCGAGGCGGTGCAACTGTTGATGAGCTACGACTACCCCGGCAACGTCAGAGAACTGGAGAACATCATCGAGAGCGCGGTGGTGCTCTGCCAGAACCACCAGGTCACCGCGGAGGAACTGCCGACCGGCGTCCGGAACGCCGGCGAAGCGCCCGCGGCCGAACTCCGCATCCCTGCGGGCATGCCCCTGGAAGAGGTCGAGCGGCTCTGCATCCTTGAGGCCCTGAAGCAAACGGAGGGCAATAAGAGGCGGGCAGCCGCGCTGCTGGGCATCAGCGAAAAGTCGGTCTACAACAAGCTGGAGCGCTACAACGTCCGGACGGCACCTCCGAAAAATGGGAATGAGGAGGCGCCCTTCCGCCGCCCCGAATCGGAATCGCTCGGGGCCGCATAAGTCTTGTGCCCTCCCCTCTTGGATGGATGCCAACCGCCGCACCCACGATGCAGGCGGAGAGGCCTCACGCGGTCCCCGGAACACCCGCTTCTACGCCGAACCTGCCACTTCGGCCAACATTGCTTCATCTCACTGAAATAGCCCGCCCAGCTATAGAAGAAGGCCACCTTGCGCCTGACGAAGCCAGACGCCCTGTTTGGTTCAGTGGTGGTTCTGCCCCTGCAGATCAGTATGTTTATGGCAACCCGGGAGTAGTCGAGAATGATGCATCCGACCAATTGTGGGCCTGTCTGAACGCGCTTGCCTGGGTACCCGTCCCGCGCCTCCCGGCAGGTGCTCTTCAAGTCGTTGTTGCCACAGCGGGCGTTCAATTGACAATGGGGGCTCCGCAGCATATCATACTCTTGTAGTGGTGTCGTATCCGCCTTGCCCCATAGCGACTACTGCAGGTTAGGAGTTCCAGTGCGAGGGACGAAACGTAAGGCGAAACGGAGGCCCGCAGCGGAGCGCTGCCGCTTCTGCCGGGAGGAAGTGGCAGCGGTGGACTACAAGGATCTGGAGAACCTGCAACGGTTGATGTCCAGTGAGGCGGCGATCTTCAGCAAGAAGCGCTCCGGCAACTGCTCCCACCATCAGCGGATGGTGAAACAGGCCGTCAAAAGGGCACGTTTCCTGGCGCTTCTGCCCTACGTGTAGCAGACTTGCCCTTCCCTTGTCTCGTCCTGCCTCGGCCGGGCATGCCGGTCTGAGCGCGGGTCTGCTCGGCCCCACAAAGCCGCGGCTTTCCGAATCGCAGCCGCCGCCGAACATCGCGGCTTTGCCGGTGGCTTCCTTTCCCTTTGACTTGCGCGAGTCGCTCCTCGATAATACCGTACCATTTGTTGGTAAGGCCGGTCCGCACTGGGGAGAAGACGACGCGGAAGCGAAGGAGTGCGTCGTGAGTTGCAGATTCGAAGGCTGTTACACGGCCCTGGTTACGCCGATGAAGAGTGACCGGGCCCAGAGCATTGACTACGCGGCGCTGGAGAACCTGGTGGAGTTCCAGATTGCGGCGGGCGTGACCGGCGTCGTCGCAGTGGGCACCACCGGTGAGAGCCCCACCCTGAACTGGGGCGAGCATGCTGACGCGATCGTAAGGGTGGCGGAACTTGCCGGTGACCGTTGCCTTGTGATCGGCGGCACAGGCTCGAACAGCACGCAGGAATCCATTGCAAGCACGCGTCACGTGGTTGACCGCGGGGTGAAGGCCGTGCTGCTGGTTGACCCTTATTACAACGGCCCAAGCTCCATTGAGATCCGGCGTGAGTACATGGAGCCGGTGGCTCGTGAGTTCCCGGACGTCCAGGTGATCCCCTATATCATCCCTGGCCGGACGGGCACCCAGCTCCTGCCGGAGGACCTTGCCGTCCTGCACGGGGAATGCCCAAACGTCAGCGCCGTGAAGGAGGCTACCGGCGACATCAACAACATGCGCCGCACCAGGGAGGTCTGCGGAGCAGACTTCGGCATTCTGAGCGGCGACGACCCGTTGACGTACGAGATGATGACTGACAAACAAATCGGCGCATCGGGCGTGATCAGTGTCGTCTCGAATGTGGCTCCAGCGGCCGTCACCCGCATGACGCGCGCCCTGCTCACGGGCGATAATGCGGGAGCGAAGCGGTTGGCAGACGCCCTGCAGCCTCTATTCAACATTGTTACGGTGAAGACGCAAGAGGACAGCCCTTACGGCAAGCGCTTGTGCAAGTGCAGGAATCCTGTTCCCATCAAGACTCTGATGAGGCTGCTTGGAATGCCCGTAGGCCCGGTGCGCCAGCCGCTGGGCAGAATGACGCCTGCCGGCCTGCAGACGGTCGTCACTGCGGCCAAGCAGGTCTGGAAGAACAGTCCGGATGTCTTTGAATCCCTGGGCAGGGCCTTTGACGTAGACATCGAGGAGCGGCTGTCTGACCCTGCCTATCAGCGCGGCCTGAGCTACTGATGCGTACGAGCACGCGGAGACCGTCTTGACTTGGACGCCGTGAGGAGGACGCCATGCGGGACACCTCGAAACCGGTAAAACTGGACGTGCTCTTCAATCAGATGCCCGACCTCGGGGCCACCGACCTTCACATTAAGGCCGGCAATCCGCCCATGTACCGCCTGTCCGGCGACCTGCACCGCGCAAAGGTCGAGCCTTTGACGGAGAAGCAGATATACTCGCTCGTCGACGAGTGGCTGGGTAGGGAGAAGGTGAACCAACTCTACGAAAGGGGCAGCTTGGACATCGGACACGACTTCGGAAGGGGGCGCGTCCGCGTCAATGTGTTCCTGCAAAGGGGCGCGATCAGCCTCGCGGCCCGCCTGGTCTGCGACAAGGTCCCCACGATCGAGGCTCTGCACTTGCCGCCGCAGTTGGCACGCATCGTGGACTTCAAGCAGGGGCTGGTGGTGGTCTGTGGGATCACGGGCTGCGGCAAGTCCACCACGCTGGCCAGCATCATTGAGATGATCAACCAGAAGTACCGCTATCACATTCTGACGATCGAAGACCCCATCGAGTACCTTCATAGGGACGCAAAGAGCATTGTCAACCAGCGTGAGATGGGTATGGACTGCCACAACTGGGCGGACGGACTGAGGGCCGCCGTTCGCGAGGATCCGGACGTTATCCTCGTCGGCGAGATGCGCGACCATGAGACGTTCCAGGCCGGACTGATCGCAGCAGAAACTGGGCATCTGGTCTTCGGGACTTTGCACACCTCCAGCGCGGCCGGCACCATCGGCCGCATCCTGGACCTGTTTCCTACGGAGAAGCACACGCTTATTCGGCAAAGCCTAGCGTTTAACCTGAAGTGTGTGCTCTGCCAGTCGCTCATTCCCTCCTTCAGGCCCGGCATCTCGGTCGTGCCCGTGACGGAGCTCATGTTCGTCACGCCACCGATCCGGAAGTCAATCGAGGACGGTGAGGACTCCCGCATTGGCGACCTGATAGCGAGCGGCAAAGAGGAAGGGATGCTGACGTGGACGCAGTCTTACGTGGAAATGATAAACAAGAACTTCATCGAGAAGAAGGTTGCCCGCCAGTTCGCACCCAACAAAGACGCGCTCGAGATGGCCCTCAAGGGCATTGATATCGCGCAGCGGTCCTTCGGATAGGCGATGCATGGGCGCGGGCAAGAGCCGATGTCACGAAGGAATGCGTCGAGTTTCCCAGCGCCTTCCAGATAGAGTACTAACATGGTTTCGAGGTCGGTCCTTGGCGTCCGCTGGCATAAAGTGGCTTTCTTGGTAGTGTCTGCTCTTCTGGTGGTGGCGGTCGCCGGCATTGCCGCAGGCCAGGCCCCCCCCGCAGGCCCCCCGCCAAACTTGCCGGTCGGTGGTCCGCCGGCCGCCCCGCAAGGCGCTTTGCCATCAGGCACCTCGGCTGGGTTCTATGTCAGTCCCCTCTGGCTTGTCTTTTTGATGGTTGCCACGGCGCTCTGGTTGTACCTAACGTCATGGGTCAGCGACGACGCCAAGGGGAACGGAATGGAGTACCTGAAGTACACGTCGTTCATGCTTGGTGCGGGCAGCCTCGGCCTGCTCCTGGCCCTGCTGGTGCATGCGGCGCTGGTGTTTCTGATGCTGGTGCTCTTCTCGGGCACGTTCAGTTTGTACATCGTCCAGCGGAACAAGGTTGTCCCCGATATGGTCAAGTTCCTGGGCGTCCACCATAGGAAGCAGTTGATCGCGAAGATACCGGTTCTGAACAAAGTGGCCGCCCTGAGGTCCAAGGGCAAGGGTGCGCGGCCCGCTCTGGACCTGGCCAACGAGGCAGGGACTTCACTGAGCGACTTACTGAAGGAGGACCCATCTCTGTCTGACGGCGCCGTGATCTTATCGGACTTGGTCTTGAGGGCCGGCTCTACGAAGACACGCAAGGTGAGGCTGCATCCTGCTGGGGACCAGTACGTCGCACAGTACGTCCTCGACGGGGTCTTGTATAGCGTCGAGTCATTCGACGCCGAGGCGGGCCGGCAAGCGCTGGCGTGCGCGTCGCAGTTGGCCGGGCTGTCAAAAGGCGGTCGGATGCGCGGCGGATCAGGACAGATCTCTACAGAGGTGCCAGGACTGGGGCAGGTGAAGATACAAGCGGAGGTGATTGCCGCCGAAGGCAAGCCTGCATTGGCGTTGAGCTTCCCGGACTGGACGCGTGATCTTTACCGCAGTGGCTTGGCCGGGCTCGGCATGCATGACACAATGATCAAGAGAGTTAGAACGGCCCTGGATCAGAAAAGGGGCGCGCTGCTGGTCTGCAGCCCCGCAGGCTCGGGCAGAACCACTACGCTGTACGCTGTGGCTGCCATGGTTGATGTGTTTACGACCGACCTTGCGGTAATTGAAGAGCGCGCCGAACACGAATTGGAGCATGTGAGGCACTGGACCTTCGGCGAGGACAAACCGTTCACCGACATTTATGGCGACGTGATCCGCGAAGGCCCTCATGTCATCTTGCTGGCAGAGATGCAGAGCTCTGAGCAGGCAGAGAAGACATTGGAGTTCGCCGCCGGGGAAGGGATGCTGCTGACGACGCTGAAGGCCCCGGACGCCCCCGAGGCGTTGGTGCAACTGGTGAAGCTGACCGGAGCGGACGACCTGGTCGGCCGCGCAGTAACGTGCGTGGTGTCTCAACGTCTCGTGCGGAAGGTTTGCCCCAACTGTCGCGAACAGGTTGAGCCGGCCGCGGAGTTGCTGAAAAAGCTTAACATTGACCCGGCCAAGCCGGGCGTATGGTACAAGCCCGTCGGCTGCGATGCCTGCCTGAATTCGGGCTATCAAGGCAGAACCGGCATTTTCGGCATGCTCATTCTGACAGAGCCGGTCAAGAAGGTGCTCCAGGGCGCAGGCGCCACGGCTCAGGCGGTTCGCCAGGCCGCCGGCCCTGCGGCTTTCAGAACCATGTATCAGGACGGCGTCAGTAAGGTTGTTGCGGGGATCACCACGCTGGACGAGGTGCGACGGGTACTCAAAGGCCAATAGACTGGGACAGGAAGCCCAATGACAACTGTCATAGCGACGCTTCTGGTTGTGCTGGTGGTAGGGCTGTCGGTCTACGGCGGGGCCCGCGACGGTTTCTTCTTCACCATTTACGCGCTCGTGCGCAATCTGTTCGCGTTCCTTTGTGCCATGACTTTCTGCGAGCCCCTTGCGCGCGTGCTGGAGCAGACACTTACCAGGTCCTATCCGGCGCACGCCTACTTCGCCATGCTGTCTTTTGGAGCCATTTTTGGCGTCGTCTTCGCCCTGGGCCGCTGGCTCAAGGTACACTACACGGTTCCCGGGGTCTTCTGCCTGGCAGTCGTGGACAAGGTCGTCGGGCCAGCGCTGGGCCTGCTGAACGGGGTCGTCATCACGGGCACATTGCTGATCCTCTGGTCGCTGATGCCGTTCGCAAAGTACATTCCCGGCGACGTGGGCGTTATCAGGATTCAGTCGCGCACGTTGGACACGGGCGCAATGATGCTCCGCTTCTATGATCATGAGACGCGGAGCATACCTGGGAAGGGCGTCTTCCTGCTTGAAGACGAGCCGCTCAAGACCGACGAGAACAAGAACCTGCGGGCCGACGAGGGGGACAGCTATGTTGACAGGAACAACAACAGGCGCTGGGACCGCGGGTGGCTCTGGAAGTACAAGCATTACGGCGACATCACGCCCGGTGACCTTCAGCCCTGGAACATAGCTTCGAGCGGCTGACCATCGCCGGATCGCGGCGGCCATGCACGGCACTGGGCGCCGCGATGTTCGTCCGCTCCTCCCATGGCTTCACCTACGGGGATAATCGGCCTCACCGCGAAGTATGGCCATCGGAGGACACGTTGTTCACAATCCCCAACCTCATCACCGTCCTGAGGCTCCTGGCCGTTGCATTCATCGTGTGGCTTTCGTATAGCCTCCACACGTACGGCCTGGCCGCGGCGACGGGCCTCTTCACGCTGGCGGCTGTCAGCGACTGGCTGGATGGCTTCATCGCACGCAGGACCAGCGCCAGCAGCGCCTTCGGTACGCTGATGGACCCTCTGGTCGACAAGGTCATGGTCCTCAGCGTGCTGTTTGTTTTCTCCGACCGGGCGTTGATTCCGCTCTGGTTGGTCCTGCTGAACATGCTCCGTGAGTTCAGCGTCACAGCCGCGCGCCATGGCATGTCGTCGCGCGCCAAAGTCGTGGGGGCCAACTGGATGGGAAAGCTCAAGTTCGTTCTGCAGGTTGCGCTCGTGGAGCTCTGTTATCTATACCTTCTCGTTGGGTCTCGTCAGAGAAGCTTCCCTGGCGGCAAGCCTCTCCTCTTCTGGGCAACCGTGGTAGTGACCGCTGTCTCGTTCCTGCTCCTCGCGGCCTTCTTGATCCGGCATCGCCGGCAGATGCTGTCGGAAGGATAGCGCAGCCATGCGGGAGGCCGCGTGACATCAGCAAGGCCGCGGCTTGGCGGGCATGGCTGCTTCCTGTTTTGCAGCCATTTGCCTTGGTTGCGCGTACCCGGATCGGGAGGCATGCGGAACTCCTCGACCGACTCCATCGCCTGCGGCGTGCCGGAGTTAGCTGTGTGCCAAACAAAACGTGTTGTGTTCCGCGGACCCTGGCCAGCGCTACTCTTTCACCTTCGCCGAAAGGAATCGAATGGCGACATCTGCCGCGCCCTGCGGCGGCTTGAGCCGAAGGGGATACGGGCACCACGGGCTGAAGCTCTGTTCTGGAGTCCGCCAGAGGCGGACGACAGATGTTAGCCACGGGGGTAAGCCCGTGGACGATGAGATTTGTTCATGAAGGAGCCCCCCCAGGGGGCGAAAGGGACGTTCAGCCGCAACGCGGAAAGTTGACAAAGTAGCATTACCTCGCATTGCTCTCACAGGAGGCGGACCGTGAGCTACGAGAGGAAGGTGTCGGTTGTCCTCGACTCCCGAGACAATCTGGCCAGTCAGCGACCCGTGCAGTGGGCCGTGAGCGAACTGCAGCGGTCATTGGAACAGCGGGGCATTGCTGTCGAGATAGGCAGCCAGATCGGCGAAGGGAACACGCACGGGCTGCGCGTCGTCGTTGCATCAGCAAATTCCGGCGTGGCTCGTGAAGTGCTCGCCTCGGCCAACATTGACATGCCTCAGACCTCCGAGGCGCTGGGGCTCGTCACTGGCACCGTAGCCGGTCAATCAGTCCTGCTATCCTGTGGCGCTGATACGAGTGGCATAGTGTATGCGGTGCTCGAACTCAAGGACCGCATCGAACACTCAGACGATCCGCTTGCAGCCCTGACGTCCAACACGCCGATTATAGAGCAGCCTGCCAATGCCATCCGCAGCGTGGCGCGTCTGTTCACGAGCGAAGTCGAAGACAAGCCCTGGTTCCATGACAGGGAGTTCTGGCTGCAGTATCTCTCGATGCTGGTCGCGCAGCGTTTCAACCGCTTCAGTCTGACGCTTGGGATCGGCTACGACTTCCCGCGGCACATTCGCGACGCGTACTTCTACTTCGCGTATCCCTTTCTCTTGTCTGTGCCAGGCTACGACGTGCGGGTGCCGGGCTTGCCGGAGGCTGAACGCCAGAAGAATCTGGACATGCTGAAGTTCGTAAGCGACGCGGCCGCCGCCCGCGGGCTCCATTTCCAGCTTGGGCTCTGGACCCACAGCTATGAGTGGACTGAGAGTCCGTCTGCCAACTACGTCGTCGAGGGCTTGACGCCCGAGACGCACGCGGCATACTGCCGTGACTCGCTGCGGCTGCTGCTGGAGGCCTGCCCCCGGATTGCCGGGGTCACCTTCCGCGTCCACGGCGAGAGCGGCATCCCCGAGGGGAGCTACGGTTTCTGGCAAACTGTCCTCGACGGCATGACGCAGTGCGGTCGCCCGGTCGAGATCGACATGCATGCCAAGGGCATCGACCAGCGGATGATCGAGATCGCCCTGGCCACGGGGCTGCCTGTAAACGTGTCGCCAAAGTACTGGGCTGAGCATATGGGACTGCCTTATCAACAGGCGTCTATCCGGGAGTTGGAGCGTGTGCCTCAGGGCCCGCAAGGTAAAGGCCCCATGACCCTGAGCGCCGGCTCCCGCCGGTTCACGCGTTACGGGTACGCAGACCTGCTGAGAGAGGACCGGCGCTACGGCGTCCTCTTCCGCATGTGGCCCGGCACGCAACGTGTGCTGCTCTGGGGCGGTCCGGCAATGGCCGCCAGCTACGGTCGGGCTTCGAGCTTCTGTGGCTGCCAGGGGCTGGAAATCTGTGAGCCGCTCTCGTTTAAGGGCCGCAAGGGCTCGGGGGCGCCCCGTTCGCGCGACGGCTACGCCGATCCATCTTTGCGCACGAAGTACGACTGGCAGAAGTATCTCTATACTTATCGTTTGTGGGGCCGCCTGACATACAACCCTGACGCTGACCCCGAAACGTGGCGCCGCTTCCTGCGCAGGGAATATGGCCGAGCTGCGGCGGATGTAGAGGGCGCCTTGGCCCATGCAAGCCGCATTCTGCCGCTCATCACCACGGCGCATCATCCTTCAGCGGCGAACAATTCGTATTGGCCGGAGATGTACACGAACATGCCAATCGTCGCCGAAGGCCGGCCACATCCGTACGACGACACGCCGAGCCCGAAGCGCTTCGGGACGGTGAGTCCACTCGACCCCGCGCTCTTCGCCGGCGTGGACGAGTTTGCGGGCGAACTGATAGCAGGCGAAAAAGGCGGCAAGGTGTCGCCCTTTGACGTAGCGAACTGGCTCAGCCAGATGGCTGACGCCGCCGCGTCGCATCTGGCGCCCATGGAAACACAGGATAGCCGCCCTCACGGCGCCAATCTCAGGCGCCTGGCGGTCGACGTGGCAATTCAGATCGGCCTCGCAAAGTTCTTTGCCGCGAAGCTGCGCGCGGGCGTCTTGTATGCGGTCTACGAACGGACGGGCGACCGGGATGCCCTGGATCACGCACTTACGGCGTACCGGGCCGGTCGTGACGCTTGGGCAGAGCTTGCCGGGCGGGCCGGCGTATATGACGAAGACCTTACGTTCGGCCTTGCGGCGCACCTCCGTGGACACTGGAAGGACCGCTTGGCGGCGATCAATCTTGACATTGCCGACATGGAGCGAGTGCGGGGAGAAGCAGCCGGCTGGCGGAACATGCCCTGGGCGGATGTCGCTGTTGCTTGCGAATCAACGCCCCCGCCCTGCTGCCAACACTCACCTCCGGCTTCATTCCAGCCTGGGCAGCCGGTCTGGGTGGACCTGATCTTCCGCGCCCATGACCTCTCCGACGGCTTTGTGTCGGCGCGTTTGCACTACCGGCACGTCAACCAAGCAGAGACCTATTCGTGTGTAGAGATGGCGGCCTCACCCAGCCGCTTCAGAGCCCAGATCCCGGGCACTTACACCGACTCTCCATATCCATTGCAGTACTTCTTTGAGTTGCGCTGCGGCACTGCAAGGGCATGGCTATACCCCGGCCTGGACCTGCGGACCTTTGGTCAGCCCTACTTTGTGATCCGGCAGCGATGAGGCACACCTTCAAGGCCAGGGCCATCCCTCACGACGAGGGCCTGCCTCGGCGCATCCGTGCCGGCGTGCTGTGCCTTGTGCCTATTGAAGCGAAACACGGGTCGGCGAGGCGTTCACCGCACGAACGGTCACAGCCCTTCCTCCTGCTCGGTGAACGATTGTGACGTGGCGGCTCTGCCCCGGGGCCAGGTCAAAGTAGTTATCCTCAAAAACGGCCCCCACAACGTCATCCATCTGGAGTTCCACCTCGCGCGCGAACCGGTCTGCGCGTACGTCAACGGCTTGGCGGGTTGCCCCGACGGTCAGCGTCGCTTCGGGCAGATGCAAGTGGCGTTCAGGGTGCAGCAGGTGCAGCGATTGTCGCCCCGCAAAAGAGGCCTCGAGAAACTCGGTGCGAAGTGGAATGGGGCCCAGCCGGTCCAGATCGAGGCACGGCTTCGATTCGCCAGCGGCAACTTTGACCTCTGCCGAGAGGGTGCCGCGCGACTCTCCGGCAAGTGTCCGTCGTGACACCGTCAGGTTGCCCGTCGCGGCGTCAGAGGAATCGTTGACGACCCAGACGAGTATCTGGTCGGCCAACTGCTCGAAACAAAGCAGGATGGGGTCGTAGGCACGGCGAAGATAGTAGTACGCGATCTTGGGCTCGAGGTAATAATCAATGACACTCCAGTACAAGATCGGCCAGGGATCGTTCAGGCGCCAGACCATATTGCCCCAGCATCTGCGGCGGAGGCCCGCTCCGCCCTCCTGCCCCCCGCGGCGGTGCCGTTCCACGCGCCTCCGCAGGTACTCCCCGTGCGCCGATCCGAGCACGCGGATAAGATCCTCGGCGGTGGTCGGTTCGCAGTACTCCTCCAGCGCACCCACTTTGTCCCACGACCCGTCCACGGAACGATACTGCCACATCTCCGGCCAGGCCGGCTGCCCCGGCCTTCGGATGGCTGCATCATGCCCGTCGGGCCAAAGATCCTCGTCCGACAGGAACCGCCTCATGCTGTTCAACGAAGGCGCGCTGACTCGTCCGATCTCGGATGCAAAGAGAGGGACGGAGGCATGTGGAGAGAATGTCAGGGTCGTGTAGTCGTGCCAATCTCCTTCCAGCGGCCAGTTCGGCACATCGCCGCCGTAGGGCGAGCTGCGATGGAAGAGGCGTTGCGGATCAAAGCGGTTGCAGGCTTCCGGCATGATATCGTCGAAGAGCTTATGGCGCGGCGGGCGGTCGCCGTGCTGAAAGTTCCAGCCCATGTGGTTCTCGTTCCCGCCGCACCAGAGCAGTATGCAGGGGTGGTTGCGCAGCTTCCGGACAACACCTTCGACTTCGAGGCGGCAGTTATCGAGGAAGAGATCTTCCTCGGGGTGCATACTGTAGCCGAACATGAAGTCCTGCCAGATCAGGATTCCGCGCCTGTCGCACTCGTCGTAGAACTCCTCCGGCGGCAGATAGCCTTCGCCCCAGACTCTCAGCACGTTCATCCTTGCGTGTTGGGCGAGATCGAGCAGACGACTTGCCCGGGCGGCATCCCAGCAGTGGCTCATGCCTTCCACTGGCGCCCAGTTAGCCCCGCGAAGGAATATGAGTCGCCCGTTGATCCGGAACGCGAACCGGTTCTGGGTGGTTTCAGGATCCGAGAGGACGGGCTTGATTTCCCGGATGCCGAAGGGGATCTCTTTCTCGTCAACAATGCGGTCGCCCAGAGACAGCCGTAGCTTCAGCCGATAAAGGTGGGGCTTGCCGTGTGTCCATGGCCACCACAACCGAAGGCTGTCCACACGGAAGGACAGCTCATGCGCGGCACCGTCTCCGCCAGGTACGGACTGTCCACCTTGGACGTCCTCGCCTTCAGGGCCAAGGACAGCCCATTGCAGTCGCGCCGGCTGGCCGCCTACCGCAACCTGAACCGATACCTCGGCATGCTCGTAGTCTGCGCTCAGCTCGCTCTGAATGCGGACATCTTCCAGCCATGCACTGTCAGGGACATCGATCGCTACGTCACGGAACACGCCGACCTTTATCGAATGCGGGCGGGCGCCCAGATAAGAGGAGAAATCGCTATGGCACTTGCGAAGGCCCTTGTGCGCAGCAAGCAGGCCCCCGCTGGAGGCCTTGGCCTCCTCCATGAACTTGCATGGCGAACGGAACACGATCAGCAAGATGTTCGTCCCCGGGAATGGCTGGGTCTCTCTGCGAATATCAACCACATATTCCCGGTACATGTTGTCAAAGCGCCCGACCGGGACGCCGTTGATGAAAACCTCGGCCAGCGTGTCGAGTCCTTCCAGCCGCAGCCATAGCGGTCCGCCATCATGCTTCGGAGAATCAAAGGTGCAGGCGTACGCCCAATCTCGATCGCCTACCCAGGCGGCTTCGGCGGCGTTTTTGCCCACGTGCGGGTCTCGAATCCTTCCGTGGGCCAGCAGGACATCGTGCACCTGCGCCGGCAGCCGCGCTGCCAACCACGTTGTGTCACGCGCTGTCGCTTGCAGGCCCAGCTCAGACGAGTCGTAATGAGACGCGTCCACTTCACTGACGCGCCAACCTTCACGGAGTATCTGTCGCATTCTCATGGGGTCTGGGTCCGCCGTGGCCGTCCAAGGTCGCGGTATGGACAGGTGTTGCCATTGACTGTCATGGCGCTTGGGTAGATCAGGAGCTACTATTGCGCACGTAGGTAGAGCACCGCATCCGAAGCGAATGGCGGGGTAAAACTCCGCACGTCCCCGCCCTGAACCGGCTGGGCCTCTTTACGGGAGCCCGTGCTGGGTCCGAACCACTCTACGGAGAAGGGACCGGAGCCATCTTTCAAGTTGACCTGGAACCGAGCGACCTCGGGCTGATAGACCAGATACTCCCGCCCCGGACATGCGAGGCAGTAGGCTGTGGACGATAGATCACCCCGCGGCACCATGGCGACGAGGTCCATCCGGTTTGCGTAGGCCCTCGCATGGCCGATGCTCCGCCGGATGGGCTCCCAGGTGGGATGGTCGCGGTAGTTATTGCCGTAGAGATCCGCTCCCTTGAGCGGCTCCCAGGGATCCATGAGAAGCGTGTTCATTCCCCGAGTGAAGCTCTTCCACACCCACGGCTGGATTCCTCCGAGCCCCCAGAGATGGTCAGTATCACTCAGGACAACTTTCTTGCCGTCTGCCGCTGGCGGGTCATCCTTATATGGTTCCGCCGCCGTGTGGTTCGGGGAGACCCAGTCAGCCGGGCTATCGAACAGCGTGTGATTCTGCCCGCCAGGGTACGGAACGGTCATTCCTACGAGGTGTTGCTTTGGCTTTGTTGACTCATACTGCTTCAGGAAACGGATCATGTGATACTGCCATTCCACGCACTCCTGATCGCCGTCGCTTTCGTTGCAGATCTCGTAGAGCACATTGTCGAGATCATCCACGGTGTCTACGACCTTGCGGATGTAGGCCTCGTGCAGCTTGGTGATCTCCGGAATCCGCAACGTCTGCACGGCCTTTCCCTGGCCGGTCCCATCGGGGTCGCCATTGATGCCGTTCACGTTATTGGCGGCATTGAACGGATGCCCCCTGTATGGGTTTCTGTCCGGCGTGTGCGCAGGCGTCGGCCCACTGCCCTTGAACCCGACGCTAAAGCCGTCGAACAGCTTGACACCCACGTAGATTCCGCGCCGGCCGGCCGCGGTGGCGCGGGAGCGAAGCCTTTCGAAATATGCCGGTTCAAACTGGTGCAAGTCAAACTTAGGGAGGCCGTCCAGAGCCGAGCCAGGGCCAGTGCGTGCGTAGGGCAGCGGATAGGCAAAGAATCGGCCTGTGCCGTCCCAAGTCGCCCACCGCGCGTGCTCCCATCCCCAGAGGCGCATGAAGTTGTGGTTGTGGGCTGCCATGAAGTCCAGGTACGCGCCATAATCGAAGTCCGCTTCATCCGCGGAAACCTTATGCTCAATCAGGTTGGCCCACGTATGAGATCCACCCAAGAAGATCGCACGTCCCGAATCGTCAGTGAAGTACCTCGGGTTCTTCGTGCTGACCCGGAGAGGCCCGCGAAACTCGCTACCGCGCGTCACACCCCTCTCCAGGACATCCTTCGCACCTTCGCCGACCACCATGCCTGCACCCTCCTGACCTGACAATGGGCGCGACAGGCCACAAAAAGGATCACCAACACACACACTGCAAGCCGGGGCTTCCCAGATACGGGACGCATCACATCCTCCGATAAGCCGATCCCGGCCGCACTGCCCGCGTCTTGCCTGAGAGTTCGGCGGACAAGGCTCAGTGTCGCGCCGGCCGGCGCTCCAGCAGCAGGATCGCATCGGACCATGAAGGGGGCGTAGAGAACTCTTTCACGTTTGCGGCCGGGACCGTTCCGATCTCGCTCTTCTCGCCCGTCGTTGGGTCTATCCACGAGGCGCTCACGATGTTGCCGGCGCACGCCTTGTCCATCGCAATGGATACGGTGGTCTGCGTGCTCAGATAGACCACAGCCCAATCGCCTTCCGCCGAGCGCGCGGCTACGTTCTGGAAAAGCCAGCTTCCCTCGCCGCTCACGAACAAGGACTGGTCCGGAACCATGTTCCACCAATGGGGCAGGGACGTCAATATGCGCCGGCAAACGGTCATGTGCTGCGCGCCCGGCGAGTCAATCCACGACCGCCACGTCAATGGCGACGTCCAGTTGTCGTTGTGGGCGTAACAATGATAGCCCCCGGCCAAGTAGGACCAGTATGCCTGCTTGCGGATCTCAAAGGCCGTCTGCGTGCGGGCGAACTCGACGCCCTCGTAGCCTCCTTCGGCCATGATAGTGGGCTTCGGAGGCGTGCGGGCATAGTCCTCGCTCACCATCTTGTAGATGAGCTCGAAGTCCACACAGGTTTGAATCATGTTGAAGTCCAGCCAGTCCTCAGTGTGGATGAAACTCGATGACGTGACAGCCGGATCGGGATGGACGGTAATCAGATGGCCGCCACCGTCGCCCTCTTTCAGGCCGGCGGCGAGTTCTCGGAGAACCGGCAAGAACTCCAGCCTTGCTTCGGGGTACGAGGCCCAGACGATGTGCGGCGCGTCTCGGTAGCGCTCGCCGAGCCACCGGGCATAGCCCCGGGCGTTTTCCATGGTGATGACCGACCTCTGCACCTGGTGGTAAACACCCGGAACCAGGACAAGCCCCAGCTTGCCCGCAACATCCACGATACGGTCCACATTCCGGAAGTACGCCTCGTTCGGATGCGCCGGATCGTGGCCCACCCAGGGTGTCTCGCCAGCAGCGTTCGGTTTCGAGCCGTCGCCGACACCAGTAATCATTACCAGGATAGCTGTGAACCCCTGTTCCTTGCGGCGCTCAAGGATTGCCTCCGCGTCCACCGCTGGGTGCATGCAGAAAAGTTCCCACAGCGTGTCGCCAAGCCAGAAGAAGGGCTTTCCTTGATGGTCTACGAAGTAACGTCCGTTCGGGCTGACTCGGATCGCTCCCATATGCGATGGTTCCGTCATCTGATATGGTTACCTCTTCCCCAACGGCCCACCATGATACGCCCCACCGCCCCATTCGGCAACCGCTCTCAATGCCGAGGGCTGCACGGTGAACATGGTCTTGGCAGAATCCTCCGATCCGCCACCTTCAGCGGCCGTCCACGCGCAACAGGGCGGCGCTGTTGCAGGAGACGTCTAGACGGATGACGCCGTCATCGGGGACGGGCATACGGCGGCCGGAGCACAAGTCAGTCATGGACACGCCTTCGGGCACGGACACTGTGACGCCGGGCACCAAGTCCGAGAAGTTGGCCGCCAGCAGGTAGCGCTCGCCGTCCTGCGCACTGATGAGCACCGCTCGGGCTCCCGCTTCTCGGCAGTCCAGTCGCACGGCGGCGCTCTCTCGCCAGAGCCTCTCGGTCTCTGACCGGTCAACAAATGCAACGATGATGCAGCCGGTGTCCAGAAGGCCGGCCGGGCCGCAGACGTTATGCAGACCGTGGCGTGCCGGGAAGCACAGCCGATCGCTGAAGATGCTGCCAGCGTAGCCGCCACGGCGTTGCCGTTCACGCACCAGCGACCAGGAGTCGCTGCCGTAGATTCCGATGAGGCCGAGCAGATCCTCCGCGTTCACCCATGGGGAGTCGAGTGCCACGCACTGCGTGTCCTCCGGAGCACCAGCGCTCTCGAGGGCGCCGGATCGGGTATAGTAGGTCCTCCTCACGGCGTTGAACAAGTCGTTGGCCACGCGCAGGCTGACGCCCTCCACGGCCCGGATGTAGACACGCAGAGCGCCTATGGAAGCCAGTTCCAGTCGCACGGCCGTATGGTTGTCCGGCAATGCTGCGAAAACGATCCGGTGGTCCACCAGGTCAGTCCTGCGCCATCCTTCCTGCAGCTCCACCTGGGCGCCCTCGTTGGTCTTGCCCATTGTCAGGAAGCCGCCGTCGAAGGAGCGCAGCCAGTGCCAGTGGACTTTCCGTCGGCCCGAGACGCCGGCGGGCAGCACGCAGCCAGCCAGGTTCTCCTCCCATTCGGCCATATGACCGCAGTCCGGCGGCAGGCAGAGCCCCTGCGGCCCCTCGGCGGCCCGCCAGCTCCAGCTCACCACGCGGGCGGGGCTGCGATGGAAGGCGGCTCCGTGTTCCGGCTCCTCCCACCCACCCCGGACGGACTCCTCAAAAGGCAGGTCGGACTTCGGGCTGGCGATCTCGAAGCGACGCATCCAGTGGGCTGCCATGGAGAGACTGGCCGCCTTGTCGGACTCAAGCCGCGTGTAGTAGTACGGGTCCTCGCGCGCAATGTGGGCCAGGCGTTTGCCCAGGAAACTGCCGTCGGCGTTGAACTCCTGCTCCATGCGCATCAGGCCCATGGCCGCCCCGGCAAGTGCCAGAGCGTCGGGATCGCGCACGTAGTCGGCGGCCCAGAGGAGTGCAGGGAGAAGGTAATCCTGGCAGTAGCAGTACCGCTGCCGCGTGTCGCCACCGATGCGAATAAGGCGCCCGTTGGGGAAGATGAGACGTCGGAGCAGGCCCCACAGATCGGCGGCGTGGTGATATAGAGCCGCCGGCGGCTGGAGGCCGCGAGCGCGGAAGCCGAAGTGGAGCATCGCCACATTGCTCAGGCAGATGGCCATATAGCCTACGTTCAAGTACCCGTGGTGATCCAGGGCATAGTGAGGAAAGAAGTTGGCCTCGACGTGCCACTCGCGGATCGGGCGGCCCCCGACAATCGTCGTATCCGCAGCGTCGGCCGCGACGGAGATGCCGTTCAGGAGGAAGGCCGAGGCTTTCTCGTACCAGGCCTCGGCGTGCGGCTCGTCCGGGTACATCGCGGTGGCCCGGGCCAGAATGGCACCGTTCCATATGTTGGACTCCGGCTTGTTCCTACCCGTGTCGCCCCAGGGGGCGGCGGCGACTTCGGCGTCCAGTTGAGCATCCGCCTCGCTGACCACCAGTGCGCGAAGGGCCTGGAGATCTTCCGTGGTTAGCCGTCCCTGGAGGGCCTCGACGCCGTGCATCATGCGCTCGACGCCGAGGGCGGAAATCCACGTGCGGCCCCATTGAGTTCCGTCTGCACAGTGGTAAGGGCCGCTCATGTGGCTGGCGAGCGAAAAACGCAGGGCACGAAGCGCGCGGTCGAGCAGTTGCTCACGGCTCATGCGACAGACGGACGGGTCGAAGGCCGGGTCAGCAGCCAGCACGGCGCAGGCGGCTACGTACTTCTGGTTCGTTTGGACACCCCAACCATTGTAGCCGGTGCCGAAGCAGCCCAGTTCCGGCCGATCCGGGGGGCACCACCAATGGCTCTCGGCGTAAGGGGCCCAGCGCATCAGGCACTCGAGCGCCTGAGTCCGCAGGGCCACCGCGTCGGCAGGCCGGCCATCCATGCGTCCCTACCCCTTGCCACGACAGGAATCCGGCGGACGTTTCCCATTCGACTTTCGGCCGGCAAGGTCAGAGGCCTGATGCCTGCATCGCCTTGATGGCAAACATGTAGAGCACCGACTCGTATTCGCCCACCTCGTTGTTGCCGGCATTGCCGTCGTCGCGGTAGTAGAGCACGTTCTGCTTCTCGTAGGCGAATATGCCGTTGATGCCCGGGACTGAGGCCCCCGGGACGGTCGCGGGCTCGGTGCCGAAGAGGCCGAAGATCTGGCCGCTGTGAATGTGCTTCGGGCCGGGGTACCCGACGCCGGAAACAAAGACCATATCGTTCAGCGGATGGAGCCCGAATATCCACAACATCGTGCGCACAGCGTCGCGCATGGAGAGGATCTCCGGCGCGACTTTCGACAGCCAATAGGTGTCGAAGATGCGGGCCACGGCTGCGCTGTTGTTGCCCCATTGCCCGAAATGCCAGTAGTGGAACGGCCAGGGACGAGGCGCTTCGTAATCGGCCTGGACCTTGGCTGCCCGACGGCAGACTTCGAGCACGGCGCTCTTGAGTGCGCCTTCGGGGAGGACGGGCCAGAGACGCGCGAGCACGGGAGGGGCATACCAGAAGGAGCTGGCTGTGGTGGCGGAAACGTACGGGTAGTTCAGGTTCAGGTTGCGAATGGTATCCGCCATCTGGTCAAGCATGTTCAGGTAAGAGGGGTCACGGGTCGTCAGATAGAGCTCCGCAAGCGCGGCTGCAACTCCGCCGTCACGTCCTTTTGTCTCGGGGTAGAAGTAGACGGTCTTACGGTAGACTTCCTTGTGCGTGCGGAAGTAGTCGAAGGCCCTGACCGCTGCGTCCAAGCACTTTTGAGCGAGCTCCGGCTTCGTCGCGCGCAGCACGCGGCTCGCGGCGCAGAGGCCCGTCGCCTGCATCAACTGGAGGTCCGAATGGTAGTCCACGTAGAGCTGGCGCTCGTCCCCGGTGGCTGGCTTGTTGTCAGTGGCCTTGTCCACAGTCTTTCCGCCCAGCGAGTAACGGTCCGGCGTGTCTATTACGCCGACGTAAACCCGGCCATCCGGTTGCTCCATGCTGAGCAGCCAGTCGGCGCCCCATTCGACTTGCTCGAGGATGTCGGGCATGCCGTCCGGCTTGCCGTACGTGTAGGTCTGCTGCTGCGCGTCCAACGTGGCCATGTCGCGGTTGATGCCGAACTCCTCGTAGGCGAGCGACAGCACCCAGACCGTGAACGACTGTGTGTTGATGTTCAGGTCACAGTCGCCGGCATCATGCCAGGCCCCCTTGGCGAGGGGCACGTAGTCGCCGGCCTTGTACGGCGTCCCCTCGCACTCGTAAGAGCGGAAGCCGTCCACGCCGCCGAAGTTGGCAGGCACGCGGACGGCGTCGTCCATGTGACACTTGAGGTGGCCGGGGCTCTTGTCGCCGAGGTTCACGTCGGCGTGGCACATCTGAAACGGAAGGAAGAAATCCAGCGTCGGCTCCCAGAGCTTATCCTCGAAGACGCTTTGGCGGATGGGGAACTCCACCGCGCCGCCGCTCCAGACGACGCGGTAGTCGCCGGGCTGTTTCACTTCGGAGAAATCGAAGCTCGCAAAGCCGCACTGCATGTGGTCGAGACGGACCGTCTCGCCGAAGCGGCCCTCCTTGACGACTGTGCTGCCGCGCCGCTCCAGCCGCACCCGGTCGTCAGGACGCGCCATATGCTTCGGCCATTCGAGGACGACGGCCTTCATCCCCCCCGACGAGTAGCCAATCCGGGAGTAGCGGACTGCGGCGGCCGCCAGGTCCGGGGCCTGTGGGAGCGTCAGGAACAACTCGACAGGGCCCTGGCGCTCATCCGCAGGGAAGCGAACGCTCACCTCGTACGTCTGTCCGCTATACCGGCGTGTGTCCGAGACGCTGATGCCCTGGGTGCACTCGAACACCAAGTTCAGAGACGGGTCGCCCGCGTAGCACTCCAACCTACGGACGCCAGAGGCAATGGCGGCACGGTCAGCCGAGTACTTCTCGGGATACGCCATAGTCCGACCATCGGCGCGGAACTGGACCCCTTTGTAGTACTCCAACGGGAGCCAGAAGGAGAAGCCGTCCCAGTGATCCTGGCCCCAATCGCCTTTGCGCTGCAGCACAAACTTTATGCGGTCCCCTGCTATGGAAACCTCATCCGCATAGAAGATTTGCTTGCCGGGCACCTGCGCACGGAACGCGAGCGTGCCCTTCCCGAATGTCACCTGTCCGCCCGCCATTCTGTCATAGGGCCAGTAGCCCCCGTTGCCGCAGCGCATGCCCATGCCCCGCAGCAGCACGTCGGAACCTCGCATCAGGTGCAGGCCGCCTTTGTTGTCCCCGAATAGAAGGAACGGCCCCTGCTGAATGCGCCCGTTTTCCAGCGCCACCGGCGCCTGCACTGGAGCCGCCGCACAGACAGCTCTAGACAGCCAAAAGCCGAAGACCGCCACCGCACACCACTTTCCAAGCGACGTTGCTATCATACGTGCACCTCTTAGAGCGTTGTCCGCGCACTGACACAGACGAACAGAATTGGAACGACGGAGAGGAATGGAGGTTCCGCCGCTTCGCTTTCGGCTTCCACCCAGGCCGCGTCTATTGTACGTGGCCTGGCGCTTCGCCGCCAGCCAATTCGTGCCCCAATTGGCCACGCGGCGGACGACATCCTCGATCAACGGCCCAACAACGAAAGCTTCTCGGCGCCTCTGCGGGCAGGTTCCTCACAGCTTGCAGTAATAGTGGACGTAGGGCATCCGGAGGCTGAAGCCGGCCCTCTCGTAGGCCCTTCGGGCGGGCGCATGAGCCTGGTCTCCCCCGGTTGCGGCACGGACAAACCGCATCCCGCGCTCCCTAAGCCTCTCGAAAGCATGTTGATACATCGCGGTCGCAATGCCCTTCCCGCGGAAGGCCGGATGGACGGCGTTGTTCCCAATCTCGCCGATGCGCGAGGCGTCGTGGACATAGAAGGTGACGAACCCCACAATCTGCCCTCCGTCTTCGGCCACGCAGACGGTGGCTCCGCTCCCGGGAGCGCACGCGGACCTTATGTCGCGCGCCTTCCGGCCTTGCCAGTCAGGGACGGCTGCGGCGAACAGTTCGTCCTCCATCACCTTGCGGCGATAGACGTTGATGGGCTCCCATGCAGCAAGGGCAATGTCCACAATCGCCTCGACGTCCTCTGGGCGCACATCCCTGATGACTACGCTATGGGCCATATGTATTACTGCCTTCACGCCGGACACAGGGCAGATTCGAAGCGAACGCAACGAAGGGGACGAGGCCTAACGGCGAACTTCGAGGGCATATTTGTCCATCGGTTCCGTGATCTCGACGGGGTACTCGCCGGTGAAGCAGGCGCAACAGTAGTCGGCACCGGCGCCCGGAACGGCAGAAATCAGCCCCTCGAGGGTCTGATAACCGAGGCTGTCCGCGCCGACGAATTTGGCGATCTCGTCAATGGAGTGGTCAGCAGCGATGAGTTCGTCGGCGTGCTGAAAGTCTATGCCGTAGTAGCACGGCTGGCGGATAGGCGGCGCGCTGATGCGCAGGTGGATTTCCTTCGCACCGGCTGCGCGCAGCGAGTCAATGCGCGCCCGGCACGTGGTGCCCCTGACAATAGAGTCGTCCACGACGACAAGCCGCTTGCCTTTGACGACGTCCCGGACGACGTTGAGCTTTATTCTCACATCGCTGGCCCGCGTCTCGGCCACGGGGGTGATGAAGGTGCGCCCGATGTAGTGGTTGCGCACGAAGCCCATGTCGAGCGGGATGCCCGACCGACGTGAGTAACCCATGGCCGCGCTGTTGCCGGAGTCCGGGACAGGCACGACGATGTCCGCGTTGGCCGGCGAGCTCTCCGCAAGGTTCTCGCCGAGCCGGAGGCGGACGTTATGGACGGCGTGGCCGAAGATGATGCTATCGGGCCGCGCGAAGTAGATGTATTCGAAGACGCAGTGGGCCTGGCGCGGGCCGTAGAGGAAGACGTCGCATTCGAGGCCGCTCTTGCTGATGGTGATGATCTCGCCGGGGGTAATATCGCGGATTAGCTCGGCGCCGAGAAGGTCCAGCGCACAGGTCTCGGAGGCGATGACGTAGCCGTCGCCGAGCCTGCCGAGCGAAAGCGGGCGAAAGCCGTAAGGGTCGCGGGCGGCGATGAGTTGCGCGGCAGTGAGCATGACGAGGGAGTAAGAGCCCTGCACGTGGTACATGGCTTCCTTCAGGGGGTGATCGGCCCGCAGGTGTTCAGGGTCGGCGAGCAGGTGGACGAAGATTTCGCTGTCGGTAGAGGTCTGAAAGATGGAGCCCTTGGATTCGTAATAGCGCCGGAGAGCCTGAGCGTTGGTCAGATTGCCATTATGGGCGACGGCGACGATGCCCTGGGAGTATTCGACGATGAGGGGCTGGATGTTCTGGATGCGCTTAGCGCCGGTCGTGGAATAGCGGACGTGGCCGACGGCAATATGGCCGGGGAGTTCGGAGAGATCTTCCGGCTGTACGGCTTCGGAGAGGAGCCCGAAGCCCTTTTTGCTCTGGATACCGTGGCCGTCCGAAGTGACGATGCCGGCAGACTCCTGGCCGCGATGCTGAAGGGCATAGAGGCCAAGGTAGGCCAGCTCGGCTGCCCTCCGGACGCCGTAGATGCCGATGACGCCGCAGTACTCATGGGGCGCGTCGGCATCGCGAGAGCGCGGCACCTGTGGCACGGGGCTCTCCCTCCTGGAACGTGAGCGGAGCGCGGCTGATACGCCCATCGCCGCGTGGGCGATGCGCCTGGACAGTGATGGGGGTGGGACCCAAACGAACAACCACCTTTCCATCGTACTCCATCTGGGGCAGGGCGTCAAACGCCTGAGCAAGACCGCGACGATGCGACAGCCCACCAAGGCTGCCTTTCCATGCGAGTGGCGGGCGCGGTATTCGCGCCTAAAGCCGAAGGCGCCAGGGTCGCTATTCACGCCCTCAGCACCGCCTGACAGCCCGCTGCGCCGCCGGGCAAGCGGCTCCGCGTCTTGCGACGGAAGCGGCGCCGGTTCACGGACCCTTCTCCCTCCAGTAGCGCGTTATTACGCCGTTGACGACCTCGAAGTAGGTCCGCACTATGCGGGTCTTCTGGTAGCCCTGCTTGAATATCAATGGAACATAGCGTTCTCCCGTCTCGCGCTCCCGGTACTCGTAGACCAACTGCTCTTTTCCGTCGTTCAGAACCCTGATGTACTGGGGCTCGCCCAAGGCGGCGATCAGTGTGTCGCGAGTCGTCGCCCCCTCCTTCACCGAAGCGAGCCTGCTATCGGACGGCAGCGTGCCCTGCGCCTCGACGTTGATCTGGGCGCAGCCCGCCACACAGCAGAGAAGCCATGCCAACACGGCGCTCATCAGCAAGGCTGGCAGCGGCTTGCACCCATTCATTCCCTTCCCTCCCATGTCAGAGTGCACCGGCCCTTCAAGGCCGGCGCGCCACGCCGACCGGCATTCAGCCGACGTATCTGGGTGGAGAGCGCGCCGGGATGCAGCTTCTTCAGCCTGCCCAGCTGGGAGCGCGCGTCGCACGAGCTTGCTGAACCCCGACGGCCCCCCATCGCGGTCAGGCTGCCTCTCGACAGCCCGCAACGCCCGCTCTTCGCGCCGCACCTGAGCCGGCTTCCCGGACGGGCCTGCAAGCCCGGTGCTCATTCGTTGGACAAGCTGCCGTAGGCCTGTTGCTTCGAAAGCAGCTCGATAATCATCTCGTTCTGCGCCGCAACGGCCAGAAGCGTCGTGGCGATGGCTTGGAAGTACCGGACGATCTTGCTTTCCTGGTCTTCGCGGAATTCAGCGTCCGAAAGGAAGCCCTCCGCCCTTTCCACCAACTCCTTGATCTGCGCCGGCCTCGAATCAATCTCTGCCATTGGTTCTCTCTTTCGAATGTGGCGCTTTGCCGGGAATCAAAGCCCGACCGTTAGCCGGTCGCCCAGGCTGGCCGGGACCTCTCGGATACGCTTGATCTTCTCTATGGTTCTCCGCACATCGTACGGCACGCGGTGGCATTGAACAAGCTGATTAACCATGCGGAAGCTCAAATCCTCGTCGCTGATGTATGAGAACTTGCACCAGGCGTCCATGAGGGTGGCGAAGCTTGCCTGCCAGTTCCTGTCGCGAGGCTGGCCCACACTACCGGGATTGATTACGCGCGGGGTCCGCATGGGGATATGGCTGTGGCCCACGACCAGGATCCGTCCCTTGATGCCCTTTGGCGCGCCTTGCTGCACATGCCCGCGGAGCATGTATTCGTTCAGCATGTCTTCCTTCGCGCCGGGTTTGCCGTGCACAATGGTCAACCCGCGCTCGTTGATCTCGAGGGGCAATTCTCGCAGGAATCGCCGATTCTCCTCCGTCAGCACCTTACTCGTCCACACCGACGCCGCCTTCGCTGCAACATTCTTTTGGCCGAAGAGACGGCGGCAGAGCGCCCTGTCCTCTTCGGAGAACCCTTCGTCCTCCGAATCGATGCGGTTCAAGTTTGCACAGACAAAATCGTGATTGCCCTGAACACACTTGACGCCGCGCTCACGCATCAACTCGCAGCACTCGTTCGGGTTCGGCCCGTACCCCACGATGTCGCCCGCGCAGTAGATCCCCTCGGCGCCTTCGACCTGGCAGAAGACCGCCTGTAAGGCTTCCAGATTCCCATGGATGTCGGAAAGGATCGCGAGCACCAGCTCCCCTCCCCCTGTCAAGAAAACGCCACCCGGGAACCCATATGAGGGCGGATACCCTAGCCGTTGGCTTTCCATCCTAACAAACGCCCCGGCACCGACGCAAATCAAAAACGGCCGTCTGTGTTGCCTCTCTTACAGGATCGTGGTGCTATCCTTCGCCAGTGAAAGGAGCGTCTCGGCTCGCCGCAGCAGGCGCGCACAAGAGACAGCGAAGTCGCGGTTCAGGCCGGTCCGCCTACATCGTCTAAGGTGGCACAGATTGCTCGGATGTTGTCAAGGGGCACGTCGGGGCCGCACTCCGCCGAAAGCATAAGGCCACCGGCTGGCAAGCTGAGCCGTTCGACGGCCCCCACGATATGCTCCCTTATGCCTGCCGGATCGAGGAACGGAAAGAGCTGCCGATTCAGGTCGAGGCTTATGCACACCTTGCCCTTCGCTACGCGCTCAAGTCCGTCCAGGCCGTTGGCGCCGATCTGGGGGTTAAGGATCGTCGCGCCGGCGCGAATGAGATCAGGGACTATCTCCAGGATGTGGCCGTCGGTGTGAAGGTAGACGTCTACGTTGTGCTGCCCGCAGACCCCGAACATGCGCTCGAAGCACGGCCCGACGTACATGCGCCACTTCTCGGGGCTCATGGGGAGCGCCTTCTGCAATCCCAGGTCATCGCCAAAGGACATCATCTCGACCCCGCACTCGATGTTCTTCTCTATCAGCTTCAGGTTGTACCGGAGGACTATCTCGATCAGGCTCTTCAGCCGCGGGTCGTCCGTGGCGATGTCTACCATGAAGCCCTCAAAACTGCGCAGGTAGAACAGGCGCATGTACATGGACCCGTGAGGCGCACCTCCCCAGGCGAGCCAACCCTTTCGCTTTGCGCGTTCGCAGTTCTCCTTCAACTGGTCCCAGTCCGGCTTCGCACCCCACCCGTCGCCCTCGGTGATAGGGTCCGGAGCGTGCCACTGCCCCAATTTCTCCCAGTCGTCCAGGGGCGAACCCACCATCATACTGTCAAGACCTTCGGCGATGTTCCCCCAGGTGCACCCCCAGTTGTCGGTGAAGCGGCCGCGCCTGTAGCGCCGGTCCCATACAGCATCAAAGTCCGTCTTGCCCTCTTGGAAGCCCGGGAAGAGCTTCGGATGGTCGAGCAGTATCTGCTCAAGGTTCTCCCGGTGTTTCTTCCATGCAGCAGGCAGAATGCTGACGGTGCACGGGATCCAGTCGGGACGGAGGAAATGAGCGGCCTTGACGTAGTTGCGCGCCCTCTCGTTCTTCGTCTCGATGCTGATCATGGCCTGCCCGATCAGAAAGCCGGGAAGTGGAGACGCGCATTATAGCTCCGGGCCGCACGTTCGCAAGGAGACAAGCGTGCTACCCCGAGACAAGGGCGGCGCGTCCGCCCCGCGGTCCTACTGGGTAACGGCTCATGCCTCCCGCACGCCCGCCGTTGACATCGCCGGCCCATGACGCATAATGGACGCCTTTCGCTGGCGCAAGCTGCGCGCGAAATCGAGTCGGGCGGAGCCCTGTAATGACCACAAAGATACGGACACGAATAAACGGCGACCAGCATGTGCTTGAGGTAGTCCAAGGCGCCGAATCGGTCAGCCAACTCACCGTGCTTGATGCGACCATCCGCGTGCTCGGTACGTCGGTTCGAATGGGCGGGATAGGCGGCGTGGGCACCAAATCGGAGCACCGCATGAAGGGCCACGCCCGGCGCCTCCTCGAAGAAGCTGTTCGCTATATGACCGGGCTGGGTCAGGACGTCTCGATGCTGTTCGGCATCCCGGACTTCTACGACAAGTTTGGCTTCGTTCCGTGTTTGCCCTCGCACTGCGTCCACATTGCCACACGCGACGCCGAACGCGCCGCCGAAGGCGCCGGCGACTACAGCACGCGGCCCATCGGCGAGAACGACTACGGGTTCGTCGCGCGCCTGTACAATGAGGACAACCGCAACAGAGCAGCGTCTCTCGTCAGGGATGAGCGCAGTTTCCGCGGCTTCCACAAGGGCAGCAACTTCCGGACGCAAGCGGCGGGCTTCATCTTGGAGGACGGAAACGGCAGGAGCGTCGGCTACGCCGCGTTTGACGACAGCCGGACCGAGGTCAATGTCATAGAGGCCAACGCCGCCGACCCCCGCGCGTTCCGTGCCCTCCTGTATGAGTTTGCCAAGATGGCCATAGACCGGCGGGCGGGCTACCTTGAGCTGTATATGGCTTGCGAGCACCCGTTCGTCCGGTTCGCCCGGCGTTACGGCTGTCAGGTCCAGAGCACCTACGAACGCATGGGCGGCGGGATGATGAGAATCCTTAACCAGGGGAGCCTGTTCCGGAAACTGCGTCCCGCCCTCAGGAAGCGCCTCGATTACACCGAGTTCAACAGGCGGAGCGTCAAGTTGACAATCGAGACCGACCTCGGGACGACAAAACTCCGCTTCAACAATCAGGGCAGCCGCCCCGCCGCTGCAGGCGTCGTCAGGTTGGGCCAAGACAAGCTGACCCAACTTGTCATTGGATACCGCAGCGCCGATGACCTGTTGGCCGATAGCGGCGTCGCTGCGGAGGGGGACGCAGAAGCGCTCCTCAAGGTGTTCTTCGGGGGACAGGAGCCTTACGTGTGGAAGGCGGACGAGTTCTGAGGAGCCCCCTGCACGGGGCGAGTCAGGTGCACTCCTTGTCCTCGGCAATGCGCTCGATCTCCTCGCGGCTATAGAGCCTGCCCTGCCCCACACCGGGGCATCGGCTCTTCAGAGCCTCCCACCGTTGCCGGGTGCGCAGATGGTCCGGCCAGAAAGGGAACGTACGGCACTGGCTGGGCCGGACGAGATAGACGCTGCATCCCTGCGGACTGAGCAGAACGCAGTCGCCGTTGTCGCGTTCCTCCAGGCTGACGCGCCACCATGCGCTCCGGCAGTGCCGCCGGGCGAACTCATCGGAGGACAGCCCCACATGCGCAGCCATGCGCACCGTATCCGGGGCGGTCACCCAGACATAGCCGGGCGGCCCGGTGCAGCACTGATTGCACCGCGCGCAAGTGAAGCGCAGGCCGTCGGCGTACCAGACGCGGTCCTGCTCGTTGCCTCGGTGGAATTGAGTGTTGGACATAAGGAAGGTTGCCCGGCCCTGAGCCCCTCTCACGCCGGGCTGCCGGCCGGCTCAGGATACCCGTGTGCAGCGGCATCTCCATCGGGTCCCCTGGCGGCTTCGGTTCGCGCGGGGGCCTTGGCGTTCGCGGTCCGGCTATCTGCCCGGCCGGCGGCTAACTCTTCCACTGAAGCGCCCCGGAAGATCCTGTCAACATCTTCAGCGGTCAGCGTTTCCAGCTCGATCAGCGCTTCGGCTGTCTTCTGCAGTTCGTGCCGGTGATCTTCGCAAGTGCGGCGCGCCTGCTGATAGCAGTCCATCAGGATGGCCCGGATCTCGTCATCTATCTTCTGGGCCATCTGTTCGCTGTGTTTCTTCACCTTCGTAATCTCATTGCCGAGGAAGACGTGCTCTTCCTCGTCGGAATAGCTCACCGGACCGAGCTCTGGGCTCATCCCCCACTGGGTCACCATCTTGCGGGCCAGCGTGGTGGCCTCCTTGATGTCGTTGGCTGCGCCCGAGGAAATGTCGCCGCAGAACATCTCCTCTGCCACCCGACCGGCCAGCATCATTGTGATGCGGCCCACGCACTCCCGTCTCTGCAACGTGTACTTGTCCTTCTCCGGAAGCAGCATGGTCAGACCGCTGGCAATGCCTCGGGGAATGATGGTGACCTTGTGCAGCGGCTCCACGCGGTCGTCCAGCTTGGCAACGAGCGCGTGCGCCGCTTCATGGTAAGCCGTCCTCTTGCGGTCCTCAGGGCTCATGATGCGGCTTCGCTTCTTCTCGCGTCCGTAACAGACCTTGTCGCGCGCCTCCTCCAGATCCTCCATGGCCACGCGGTCGCGTCCGTGAACCGCCGCCCTTATGGCGCCCTCGTTGACCAGGGCTTCCAGGTCTGCTCCCGTGAAGCCGGGAGTGCCGCGTGCGACCCGGCTCAGGTCGATGTCTTCCGCAAGCCGCACGTTCCGCGTATGGACCCTCAATATCTCGTCGCGCCCCTTCAGGTCGGGCAGGTCCACTACGACCTGGCGGTCGAACCGGCCGGGTCGCTGGAGCGCCGGGTCAAGTACGTCCGGCCGGTTGGTGGCCGCAATCACAATCACGCCCTCATCCCGCGTGAAGCCGTCCATCTCGCTCAGGATGGCGTTCAGCGTCTGCTCCCGCTCGTCATGGCCGCCGCCGAGCCCGGTGCCTCGCTTCCGGCCCACTGCGTCTATCTCGTCCAGGAAGATTATGGACGGCTGATTCTGCCGGGCCTTGCGGAATAGGTCGCGCACGCGCGCCGCGCCCACGCCCACAAACAACTCCACGAAATCCGAGCCGCACAGGCTGAAGAAGGGCACGTCCGCCTCCCCTGCGATGGCCTTAGCAAGCAGCGTCTTGCCCGTGCCCGGAGCCCCGACGAGCAGCACACCGCGTGGTATCCGTCCGCCCAAGCGCCGGAATTTCTCGGGGTTCTTCAGGAACTCAACTATCTCCTGGACTTCTTCTTTCGCCTCGTCAACGCCCGCCACGTCGTCAAACGTCACGCCGGACTTCTCTTTGCGTGCCTGCGTCGCGCTGTTGCTCACGAACGGCATCCAGCCATCGCGCGAGCTGACGGCGCGCATCTGCCGGTTGAAGAAATAGACCATGAGCCCCACCAAGAGCAGAAACGGTGCCATCTGCAAAAGCAGCATCGGCACCACCCCCGGCGGCTCCTTCACAGTGAGGGCATCCTTAGGGAGCTTGCTCGCCCACTCACCCAGGTTATCGTCAATGAAGCCTTGCGTGAGGGTCACCCAGAACTGAGTCGGCGGCCCGCCGTCCGTCTTCAGAATGCCACGCGCCTTGATGCCCTCAATATGGACTTCCTGTATCAGGCCGGCCTCCATATAACTGCGGAACTGGCCGATCTTGAGCTCGCTCTCGTAAGCCCTCTCCGCCCTCTTCCACACGAAGAACGCCACCAAGAGCGCGCCGAGCACTATCGCCCAGACCAGCGCCTGGCGTCCTAAGTTCGGCCGGGCCGGGCCAGACGGCCCGAGCGGGCCGTCATCCGGAAGAAGGGGGCCCTTAGATCTGTTCTTGTTTCCGTCCTGTTTCATAATCCCTCGACGACAACCTGCTTACCTGTACCCTACCACGGTTCCCGCATGTGTTCTACTATACGCTTCGCTGCCTCGCCGAAAACGAGGTCATGCTCGTTCTCCTCCAGCGTCGGCGCAATGCGAACCGTCTCCTCGATAGTCTGTTCCGGCACAATGTCCGCGCCGGTCAGCCTGTCATACCATCTGAACTTGACCACTGCGGTCACGCGGGTCACTATCACCTCGACCTTCTGCGACTCCACCGCCGTTTGCAGCCGGAACTCCATCAGTTCCCCTGTCAAGACGCTGTCGGCCTGGTCTCTTGACGCGAAGACAAGGGGGGTGCTCAGCTTCACTTCATCCACAACTGCCTTGGTCAGGAAAACTTCGAGTCCCCGCCGGAACGTGCGGTTGTCAAAGAACCGCACGTAGATGGTCTTTATGTCGTCACGGTACAGGCTACTGGAGGAATAGCCCGCGCAGCCGCTCCACAACGCCACGGCCGCAAGCGGTAACATCAGTCCAAGTAGTTTCCTCATTGGCACCAAGCTCTCTCCGCCCTCCGCAAACATCAGAGGCCCTTACTTCGCCTCCGGCGTTTGTGCGGCCGGTGGCGTCCGCTCCACCCCAGGCAGTGCGAGTTCTCTGACCTCTCCCCTGAGCGGCGCCGGAAGGCTTTTCCTGATGCGCTTGAGCTCCTCGGCAGCCAACTTCGCCTCTGGCGACTCGGGGAATTGTTGCGCGATGTACTCCAGGTACGTGACAGCCGCCCACGGCCTTTTAACGGCCTGGATGTAGAAAAGCGCGACCCGCCAATTGAGCGAAGCGCGGTCGCTCCGGGCCTCTTCTATCCTCTTGCGCGCGTCCTGCACTCGGCTGTCAGTCGGGTACCGCTCCACGAACTCCCGATATTCTTGCTCCGCCAGTTGGGACCGTTCCAGCCCCAGGCTTAGACGCCCGGCCAACTCCCGTTCACAGTCGGCCACGCGGAACCAGGCGTACGGGGTCCACTCACTGTCCGGAAAAAGGTTGATGAGGGTCATGTACTCGGCCTGGGCATCCAGGTAGTGCTCCGCGTCGAACAGGGCATCCGCCTTGTGTTTCTGCACCGTCGCGGCTTCCTGCCGGGTCTCAGCCGAGTCCACCAAGCGCTCATAAAGCGCCATCCCGGCCTCTTTGTCGAGCGCGGTCTGCACGCGGGCCGCGGTGAGCTGAATAGGCCTCACCTGGGCTGCGAGCGAGCTGTTGGGATGCTGCTTCAGGAAAGCGTCCATGTCGTCGAAGGCCTCGGCGGGCTGTCCGCTTGCCACTAAGGCGCGCGCGATGGCCAGCCGCGCCTCCGGAACCCATACGGCATCAGGGTCCGCCGCAAGAAGCCCGCGCAATTGGAAGATGCCCGCCGCCCACTCCCCCGCCCCTATCAGCGCCAAGGCGTGCTTGCGCCTTGCCTCCGGAGTCTCGCGGGGCAATGCGTCAATGTCGGTCTGGCCGGTCTCCGGCGTCCACACCTCAATCGCCAGCGTCCCCGGCGCACTGGCAGCCAACCACAGGGCGAGGGCCAGCATCACAATCGTCGGGTTCTCGAACACCCTCTGAGCGCGCAATGCCGCTCTCCTGAACGAAAGGTGCGAGCAGAGGGCCGCAGGACAACACCGTATTCTAACAGAAGGCCAACATCATTTCACAGCCCCGGTGCCCCCGCACCTCCGCTTCCACTCGCCCGCCCTCGCGAGTCCATCGCCCGCCACTGCGCAAGCAGCTTCCGAGGCGCCCGCACTTCTCGGCGCCAGGAAGCCCTATTGTCCTGTCCGCGCTTCCAACCCGCGGACGACTTCGTCCGCCAAGGCACCCCTCAGCGCAATGTCGCCCTTCGCTTGCAGCGTGAATTCACGCACCAAGCGCCGCTCGTGGTCAAGCCTGACAACGACTCAGCTCTGCTGGCCGCCACGGTGCAAGGCATTCTTGCAGACTGGGGCGTCTTTGCCCCATTGTCGCCACATTGGGTGCCGCAATATAATGGAGCTTGCGAAGCTGGGATCGGGGCTCTCAAAGTGCGCGCTCATTACGAGGCGGCACGCAACGGGCAGCCGGGGCAGTCGAGCTGCCACGACGTCGAAAGGGCCAGGCTCATGGCCAACCACATGGTCCGCCTTCGAGCCGGAAGACTTGAGACCCCAGAGGCCGTCTGGAATGGGCGCACGCCCATCACCTTTGAGGAACGGACCCGCTTCGCTCAAACCACTCTGTCGTGTCAAGCACAGCTCCTCGAACAGCGGGGCGTCCGCTCACTCAGGGAGCTTTTGCCAAGAGACTTGGCGGCGGCGTGCCGCCAGGCGACCTGCCGTGCGCTAACAGCGCACGGCATTCTATCAACCAACAGGACGCGAATTACCCTGCCGATTAATCCTGTTTTGCGTGCAAGAATCACGTAGCGGCCAAAGGCACGGAATTCGCGATAGCTATTCCATGGAAGGCAACTTCCTATTGGCGGAAGTGTGAAGGGCAGAAGACTGACAAGGGTGGCTGCGGGCTCTTCACCGTCGGACCGGTGAATGCGTTGTGCTCCGCAGCCTGCGAAACGGTGGACAGTAGAGCGCATAGGTGTGCTATGTACCGTGTCCAATTCAGGTGGCCGCAATGGGCGGACGCGCGGTCTCGCGGTGGGAAGGGGCGGCTCGCCGAAGCGGCGCTTGTTCTCGCAATCGCTTCGTTCTTGCTTCCCGGCCCTGCGATAGTGGCGCTAGCTGGCCTTGCCTTGGCTGTCATTGCCCTGCCGAGGACTTCGTACAGGCTCACGGCGTGCATTGCCGCGGGACTTTCTCTGATCCGCATTCTCATCTGGTTTGAAGTCTCTCTGCCACAGGAGGCGTGGGCACCAGATGGCATCAAGAGAAGCCACCTTAACGGTCGTATGACAGAACTGGGTTTGCCGGCGATACCAAAATCTGCACATGACATACGCCTGCTGGAAGGAGGCCTGTTCTCCAAGTACCTCTACGCAAGATTCGGAGCGGCGCCAGGGGAGGCCTATGAGTTCGTGCGGACCGCCGGCGGCGCGTCCGTGCGCAGCATAGGGGAGGAAGATGGCGAAATCCGAATCCTGAGCCCGGCGCAAGCCGCGGTGTTGGTGCATGAAGGCAAATCTGGGACGATTAGGTATTCCGTGGCGTTAGTAGACGAACGGGCTCCTTGGTGGTGTCCACAGGACATTGAACATGGCAAGGCGTACGAACGTTACGACGACCGCGCAGCGGAAGGTTTGAGCGTCTTCTATGATGAGGATGCACACACGGTTTTCATCTATTGGCATATTAGCTGATCCGGCCGAACGGGTGCGTTACGAGCATCATCCGAATGCCACGGCGACTCACTTTATCCACCGGTGTCTGTGTCAAGTGGCTTTGTGAGCGGAAGGGGTGTCGGTTCGTTCCTTGGCCAACTTCTCACAGTTGCCCTGGGCCTGGGCGCGACGAGCAATCCTGGCCGCTGCGCTGATCTTCCATGGGGGAGGAAAAACCATGACTCGTGCGTTGCCTGTACTGGTCTCGCTTGGGGCTGTTCTTTGTGGCTGCCATGCTTGTCCCGCTGCCGGCACGGGCGAACCACGGCAGCAGTTCGCCTATGGAGAGACGGGGCTGGCGAAGGACATTTCTGCCGCTCAGGTCAGCGCTTACCACCCAGCTCTGATGGGGCAAGCTCGGGAGAGGGGGCTTTTGACTGTTCTCGAACGCGGAACGCGCGATCAGGTCCGCTGGGCAGCCATATATCTTGCCCAGAACGGCGGCCCGCCGGTCGTTGTGGACTTTCCGGACTCATTGCGGGGATGGCTTGCCTTACGCAGCCAGTTGCGGCAGTGGGCGGGCTTCCAAAACGCATCTAAGATAGACTCATTGGCTCGCGGGTTCTCAGACTGGGTCTCACAGCAGCCCCCCATCTACAGAATTGAGGACCGGCGTGTCATGGACAGCACGCTGGTTGCGTATCTTCTGAGCGATAGCCATGGCAAGATACTCTGGGCACTCGCGGAGCTTCAACTCGCCGGCATGAGCGACATGGAAGGCCAGCCGGGGGAGGTCGCCGTCGGCGACGTAGGCGACGCCGAGGGCCAAGCCGTCGAGCCATTTACGATGGGGTGGTTGGAAGATTTGCAGGCGGCTGGTCTCAAGGGGTTCCGTTGGTTGGCCCGGCAGAGCCCGGAGAAGCAGCAGCATCTGGCGATGGCCTTCCCGTTGTGGTCGGCGTCTTCCGGAGGCTCGGAGGCGCTAAGTCACTTCAGCTCGCTCGTACCGGGGGACCTTGGACATTGCCTCGTGAGTGAGTCGCGCAACGAGAGGCTATGGGCGCTTGAGTACTTGCAGCAGCTTGGAGGGCCCCCCGCGCCTCCGCAGCTCCCTGTGAGGAGGATGGATTGGCTCATGATGGGGGGGGAGAGCGCCAAGTGGCTATTGGCCCAGCCCGCGTCGGTGGAGACGTTCGTCGTGGCCCACTTTGCCCAATGGGTGTTGTGGCGTCCTGTCAAGTACCCCGCTGAGGAACGGTCCTTACTTCAGTGCGAACTCCGCCGCTGGCTTCTTAGCGACTCCGTTGATGAGAGCCAGATGGCCGTGGAGTACAGTATGCGGTTTGGAGACCCGGGGCCTTGGATTCCGGTATGGTTGATCTCAGGGACCGAAGCCGCCAAAGCCACGTGGGAGTGGCAGCGGGAGACAACGTTTGGGTGGCTCGTGGCCTCGGAGCGGGACGTCCAGATTAGGTTGGCGAGGGGATTCGTTGACTGGGCACTTGGGCAAGCGCCCTAGTTATCAACGTGCCCGCGGGACGCGCGGTAGAGAAGCCCTAGCTGTTGCTGGCGAAGTCCGACGCGTGGCAGGACTCAAAGATCGCGCTCGGCCACTGCCTCCGGCGCGCCGCTCTTTCGGCTCTGCTCCGTACCCGTACTCGGAGTCGGCGCGAATGGCTCCTGGCTGGATACGCTCGTGCTTCCCGGTCCCCAGGAAGGCCTACGGCGCTGTACGCGCTTCCAACCCGCGGACGAGTTCGTCCGCCAAGGCACCGCTCAGCGCAATGTCGCCCTTCACTTGCAGCGTGAATTCATGCACCAAGCGCCGCTCGCCCGCCATCATCGAGAACCTCCCGCGGATCGGATTCGCGTCCGACGGCGCCTCTAACAGGCCGGTGACCGGTTGATTGGCAAAGTTGCCGGCGGGCGGGAACGCGGCGGCTTCGATGCCTTTCTCCGTTGCCACGGAGGCCCCGGCGGTGCCGGAGACCCGGAGATTCGCTAAGAAGTCGAGCACGGCGAGTTCCGGCGCCTCGGAGTCCGGGAGCCCGAGGGCCACGCCTCCTGTAGCCCCAGTCAGGGCGCGGTAAGCCGGCGCCGCATCGTCCGAGCCAACCTGAAGGACTGCGACCCGAATCCCGGCGGCCTTTGCAGCATCCGCCACCTGGCTCAGGTCGCCGACTTGGTCGCGACCTGTTACGAAGATGAGCAGCCCGCCGCCTTGTGCCCCGGAGGCCAGGGCTACGGCCTCGTGGAGAAAATCGCGCGTCCGGCTCTCACCGTTGTCGTTCAGGCACCACAGCCCTTCAAGCATGGCCTCCACGCGCAACGGCAGGTGCAGCGCAAGCCGACTACGTTCCACCTTCAGCCCGCCATCATAGGCGATCAGCGCCGTTGCACAGCCGGGAGGCAGGCAACTTAGCAGGGCCTCTGCCGCCTCCTGCTCATAGGTTCTGCCGGCTCCGCCGAAGTCAGCCGCTACGTCCACTGCGATGAAGACGTTACGCGCCTTCCTGAGCCATTCGTCGCCGGGCGGGTCCGGCCGCCAGGCGGCAAGCGCTCGCACGCCTTTCGCGGTCTCGAACTGCAGGGCGTCAACGCAGTCAGCCCTCTCGAACTCGAACTCCAGCACAACGGGCGTTGCTGGGCTCACGCGGTCCCTTGATACGGCCCAATCGACATGCTCAGGCCGTTTTAGGCGGCAGTTCATAGTGGGGCAGTCGAACGTTCGCAGGCCCCCCTCTGCGGAGGCACTGACGCGCAGGTTGAGGCGGCCGATCTCACCGCGCGTCCAGACATTCGGGTTCACGCCCAGCGCGTAGAAGCCGTCGCGCCCTTGCAGTAGGCAGACCGCTGCAGTGCGACACGCGGCTTCTACACCAGGCGCCAGCTCGATCGGCTCGGACTCGGCTTGGGCCAGGACCGGCGGCAAGAGGACATCTGCTGCGCTCAAGCTGCCTCGCCACGGCTCGGTTCCGCCGTTGTGAAGCACGGCGGCAATGCTCACGAGCGCCACAGGCCCGCGCACCACCGCCGTGATGCCTAAGTCATCTATCCGCACGCTGTTGCGCAGGATGGGCGTTTGGGGCGTCACCCTTACAGACGCGCGTTGACGCGGCGACAGGCACCGGCCGCCGTATTCCTCAAGGGACAGGAGCCAGTGCGCAAGCTCTCCGGGGCGTGCGCTCCGGGTCGGACCAGACAAGCTCCGCTCAACCAGCATCGCACATTGCCCGGCGTTCAGCCTCGTCTGCTGCCCCTCCTCCCCTACCTGGACGCTGCCGGAAATGCAGCCCACGCGCAGGCGCTTCAGCGACGCGACGGCGCTGAACTCGCCTTCGTTGCACGTTACCGTGCCATTGGCCGAGACGAGCTTTACGGGACTGCCCTTGCTGCCGTCGCACCGCGCGTAGACCCGCCCCACAAGCAGTTCCGCAAGGCCGGGCTCCTCCAAGCCCATGGCCGATATCGCGGGCAGCCACCACTCCACGCCGGCAGCTCGAAGCTTCAGTGCAGAATCCGGCCCAGTGCGTAACTGCACGCCGGGCGGCAGGAATTCGCGCGGCCTCGCCTGGTGCCAGTCCGACGACCCGGGCGTTCGGACATCTGCGGTCCCCGAGAGAAGAGCCACCGCTGCCACGTTGGGCACAGGCGCGCGCTCGCCGCTGAACACCACGAAGAGCCCAACCGTGAGCGCAACAAGGAAGATCAAGACGGTGCCAACTATCAGGGCCTTTTTGTAGCCCGCCAGCTCCGGCTTAGGGTCAGCGGGCGCACGCTTCGGCGGAGTTCCTCGTGTCAGCGCCTCCTGAAGGCCCAAGGCGAGCATCTCCGCCAGTTCGCCCGGCGGCTCAATCGGCTCCATCGAGCGGACTTCGTCGCGCACCTGGACGTAGGCGGCCTCACGGCGAGCGCACTCGGGACAGGCGCGCAGATGCTCTGCAAGCTCAGCGATGGATTCATGGTCGGGCTCGCCGAACAGGCGCTTAATGAGCAAGACGGAGGCCTCCCTACAGTTCATCGGCAGCCTCCGCCCGTTTGAACAGTTCGGCGCGCGCCAGCCGGCCGTAAGCCCTCGCCAGGCATTCCCAAGCCCGCTCTTCGTCGAAACGACATGCCTTGGCGGCTTCCGGCACTGTCAGGCCGGCAACCGTCACCAGGAGGAAGGGCTGTCGCTCAGCCGGCGCCAGTTCCGTGATTAAGAAGAAGAATTTGGCGCGGCGCGAAGTCTCCTCGGTACGTTTCAAGTCATCTAAGAGCTCCGCGAAGCCGAACGTCGCAGGGTGAGTCGCAGGCACCCAATTCTGCGTAGCGACGGCGTACAGCCAGCCCTTGAACGACTCGAATCCCTGAAAGGGCCGGCGGTACGCTGCCAACAGGGCCCACGTATTCCGGGTGTACTGAGCGGCCGAATCCTGCTTTCCCGTGCTGAGCAGCAGGTACCAGAAAAGGGGGCGCCGGTAGCGGCCTATCAGGACGTCAAGCGCGGCGTCGCTCGGCCTGACGGCAACGCCCTTCCCGGTGGCGCCGCTGTCGGCAGCAGCAGAGTTGCCCGCGGCACCAGGGCTGCCAGCGGCAGCAGAGGTGCCGGCCACGAACGCCCGCCATAGTTCCTCGTCCGACTTCTCTGTGAGCTCTTGTGAATACACGGGTCCAGACATGCCTGTCTCTTGCGGAATTGCTCGCCCCATTGTAACCGGCCGCTGCGTCATCCTGTCAACCGCGAGGCAGTGCGCCATTTCCCGTGAAAACGGACGGGGGCGCGGGTAGAATGAGCGACGCCCGCCGGACGGAGGCCTCCAGATGCGCGTAGGGATCGGTTACGACATCCACAGGTTCGGTGCCGACCGTCCGCTCAGGATCGGGGGGATCGAGCTTCCTGCCGAAGCCGGGCTTGTGGGTCACAGCGATGCCGATCCCGTGATGCACGCGGTCGCAGATGCCATTCTGGGCGCGGCCGGGCTGGGGGACGTCGGCGAATACTTCCCCGACACGGACGCGCGGTGGAAGGACGCCGACAGCGCCATGATCCTTGCGGAAACGGTCCGACTCGCTGCGGAGCGCCGCAGCCTCGTTTGCGTCAACGTAGACGTCAACGTCATCCTCGAAAGGCCAAAGCTTGGGCGCAGGAAGGAAGCCATGCGCGCGCGGCTGGCCGGGATTCTCGGCCTGCCGGTCGAGCGAGTAAGCATAAAGGCACGTACGGCCGAAGGCCTGGGCGCGGTCGGCCGCTGTGAAGCCGTAGAGGTTCATGCGGCGGTTCTGATGGAGGCGCGCTCCACGCCCTGAAGAAAGCCGGAGCGGTAGGCAAGAAGGAGACCGGCAATGAAGCGACCGACGTCGGTTACTGTGTTCGGCGTGCTGAACATCGTCTTTGGCGTTTTCGGGCTTCTGAGCTTGCTGTTCGCCGCAGCTTTTCTTGCCGCCGCTAAAGCCACCGGCGCCCACAGGCCGCTTGTCTTCGAGACGCTGCACAGCCATGTCTACCGCGTCTGGACAACGGTGTCCCTTCCGCTTGGCTTCGTGGCCGCGGGGGTTCTTGTCGTGGCCGGTGTCGGCCTGCTGGTGATGAAACGGTGGGCGCGCGTCATGACCATTGTCTACGCCATCTATGCGCTCGTCCAGGCACTCGCCGGGATTGCGATAACCTTTACGGTCCTGCTCCCGGCAGCCGTAGAGGCAAGCTCCCGCCGCGGCCCGGAGGCAATTGCTGCCATCGCCGGTTTTGTGGGAGCCATTGTCGGCGGCGTCCTGGGCCTTGCTTACCCCATCCTGCTTCTCATCTTCATGACCCGTCCCAGGGTCGTCGAAGCCTTCCGGGCCAGTGAAGGCACGCCGCTCAGCAGCTCCTGATGGCGATGATCACGAGCAGCGCCACAACCGCGACAATAAGGATCAGCAGCGGCAGGATGTAGACAGCACCGACGAAGCCCGCCAGTTCGCGCAGCCAACGGCCAGCCTCCTGCTTTGGCATGGCCTGGCTTATCTGCTCCGCCGCATGTTAGGTCCTCAGTTCACGGGCTTGCTCTCCGGCACAGGAGCGGTCGGCGACGGCTCCCTCCGCAGAACGGCCTGGATGAACTGATGGTTGGGCCCCCCTGCGATGAACATCTTTCTCTGCCACGGAATGAAGCCAGAACTGCGGACCTCGATGAGGTGCTCGCCGTTGCGCAGGTATAGGACCGGCATGTGTTCCGAGATCTGCCCGATGAACTTCCCGTCCACGGAAATCTCCGGGTACTTCTGCGTGGGCTCGCCACCCACGTATGCCACGGTCACTTCCAGGTTTCCGTACTTCTCTTTAGTGACGAACGTCTTCTCCGAGCACACGCACGAGGTCATGACCCAGACAACGGCCGCCAGCGCACAGCACATCCAATAGCGTGCATGCATCGCACTGTCCTCCCCAAAACGGTCCCGTGGGCCGTCTCCCGCGGCCTGTACAGCCCCTATCTCGCTTCCGCCATCCGGCGAGACTTGTCCGCAGCGGCCGCGACTGCCTCTTGAAACGCCCTTGCGACGCCGGCGGCATCCAGAACGCGCAGGCCTTCCATTGTCGTGCCGCCCGGAGTCGTCACGTGACGCCTCAGTTCGGCCGGGGACTTGGCAGTCTCGAGCACCATCTTGGCGGCGCCGCACACGGTCGTGGCCGCAAGGCGAGCGGCGACATCGCGGGGCAAGCCCATCTTCACGCCGCCATCAGTGAGCGCCTCAATGACGAGGTAGACGTAGGCCGGCCCGCTGCCGCTCAGTCCGGTGACGGCGTCCATGTGCGTCTCTTCCACACGCACACAAAGCCCCACCGATCCCAGCATTTCTTCGACAAGCGCTGCGTCTTCGGCGGTCGCGCCCCTGGCGGCGCAGTAAGCGGATGCGCCCTCCCCCACCAGCGCCGGGGTGTTCGGCATGACGCGGATCAATCGGCCCGCTCCGAGCATGGCCTGAAGCGCCCCAAGCGTCACGCCCGCCGCAACTGAAACCACCAGGTGAGCCGGCGTCAGGTCGCCCGCGATCTCCGCAGCAACGGCAGGCACGACCTTCGGCTTGACGCTGAGGACAAGAACGTCGACGGCGCGCACCAGTCGCCGATTGTCAGCGAAGACATTACTCCCAAGCTTCATGATCAATAGCGCACGGCGCTCTTCGGAAGGGTCGCTTGCATAGAGCTTGCCCGCTTCGGCTGCCTTTGCCCGGAGCATGCCGCTCAGGAGCGCCTCGGCCATTACGCCGGCGCCGATAAAACCCACCTTGCGCTGAATCACGGCTGCCTCCCTCCAAGACCTGCAAAGCACCGGGACCGACTGCCCATTATGCGACGGGGCTCGGAGGCCCGCAAGCCCGTCGCTCGCCGGGCCGCCCATCACGCCCGACTGAACTCCGCGCAGACGGCATGGTACGTTTCGAGCGTGCCTATGTCGTAAGTGCCCTCGTCGCGACGGCACGCGTACACATCCTGGCGCCGCACAAGCCACTCCAAGAAATGGCCGGGGGCATCGGGGTTATTGCCCTCGATCAGATACGTTGCCACGGACGTCATCGCCTGCGCCGTGTAGACGTAAAAGGGCGGCACGCGGAACTCGCCTCTTGGATGCAGCGGCTTCTCCTCAAATGCAGTGATCCTGCCATCGGCGTCCAACTGCGCGACGCCCATGCGCCTTAGCTCCGCAATGTCGGTCGAACGACAGGCGAAGACGGCGTTGGCGTTCCTATCCTGCGCGAGCGCAATGATGTCCCGCAGATCGAACCTGGGCAGGTTGTCGGTGGCCAGGACATAGGCCCCCTCGCGCGCGACGCCTGCCTCGTCCAGCACAAACTGGAGGTCCGCAACCGCACCCAAGCGATCCGCATTCGAGGCAGAGCCATCGTTCAGGATGCGGATGGGCGCGGGCGGCCTGCCTTCCGACGCTCGACGCCTGCGCTCCTCCGCCCAGTTCTCGAAATCGCGCGCGAATCGCGCGTTGGTGACCAAGAACAGCCTTTCGATCTCGGGGGCAGTCTCCAGCCGTTCGACCAGGTAGTCGAGGATGGGCCTCCCGCCCACAGGCAGCAAGGACTTCGGACAGTCCCTCGTCAGCGGGTAGAGCCTGGTGCCGTAGCCTGCGGCGAGCAATATGGCGTTCACCTCACACCCCCTCGCACTGCGCAAGGATTCGCGCCGCAATCCTGTCCAACTCCTCCGGCGCGAGATCGGCAAACGTGCGCCCTTCGGTTTTCAGGCGGCGTTCCTCCGAGCGGAAGGCATCGCTCAACCGCGCGAGGGCTTCCCGCAGAGCATCCTCGGCATTCACCCGTAAGCTGTCAGCGACCGCGGTCAGCGCGAGCGATAACATGCCGGTGGACCTGGACGCCTCTTGCTCATCCTTCCTCGCCTGGGCTTCGGCCAGCCGCCCGAGCCAGAGGCGCGCCTCTGCCACGGCGTCTTTGGCGTGGTACGGGTCAACGCCGGTCTGGCGGATCTTCGTTAGAACGCGGCTCGCCCTGGCGAGGGCCGGCAGCTGCGCCGGCACGCCGTCCAGCGACGACTCCTTCTGCTCCTCGCCGACCTTGATGCTTTCCCATCGGCGGACAACGTCCGCCGGAGTCTCCGCGTGCCCGTCACCGAAGACGTGAGGATGCCGACGCACGAGCTTCTCGTTGATGCCGCGCAGCACCTCTTCCATGTTGAACTGCTGTGCCTCTTCGGCGATCTCAGCATGGAAAACGATCTGCAGCATCAGGTCGCCCAGCTCCTCGCGCAGGTCTTCGTAGCGATGGTCGTCAAGCGCGTGCAGGACCTCGTATGCCTCTTCCAGGAGGTAGACGCGAAGCGTATCGTGGCTCTGGCTGCGGTCCCAGGGGCACTGCACGCGCAGCTTTCGCATGATCTCCACGAGCCGCGTGAACTCATCTCCTGCGGCCATGTGCTCAGACCTATAAAGCGAACAGGTGATTGCGACGGCAATCGGGCGAGCCGGACAGGTTCCAGCGGCCGATCGCCACCTGCGGAACCGTCATCCCTGCAGAAGGGCCAGGCCGTAGCCTGCCAGCGGGACCTTCGTGGAGTACTCACGCCCCGTCAGGAGGTCCCGCCTCCTGACTCCAGCCGGCAGCGCAAGGTCAACGGGCTCCTCAGAGTGGTTAAGGACGAAAGCGAGCGGCTTCTCGCCGGAGCCTGCCTTCAGAGGAACCACCTCCACGGTTTCCGAGCTCCACGCATTACGCTCGAGGCCGGCGTCAAGACAAGCCATCTCTAACACGCGCGTGTACAGCTCCAGGCTGCCAATCGCACCGAGGAAATAAGCCCGTCCCTTTCCGTCAGCCTTCCGCGTGACGGCCGGCCGGCCCCTGTAATACTGCTCGCCGTAGGAGGCAACTGCTTCTGCCCCCCTCAGCTCGATCACGCTACAGAAACTCCGCGCCGGAAACGCTGTGTCGCCGAACACCACTGTATTGCCTGCGCCGCCGCTGAACGTGTCGTGCTCGACTACCTCAACGCCCAGGAGCAGCGTCAACGGCCCTGGCGGAGGCGTCGTCAGCCAAGTGTTGTGCTCAGTCCGGTAACCTGCGGGCGCCGTTACGACCAGCGTGCCCCCGTCCTGGACGTAATTCTGCCACAGCTTCGCGGTCTCCTCTCTGCCGATCACCGGCATCGGCGCCACGAGCAAGGCGTAATGCGCGGGGTCCAGGTCGGGCGGCACGATGTCCAGGGCAAGGCCCATGCGCCTCAGCAGGCCGTACAGGCCGTAGAACTGGTGGAGGTAGTTTATGTTGGCGGCCATTGAGTCTGCTTCGAGGGCCCAGTGCGAGTGGTAATCCAGAACCATCGCGACACGCGCGTCAGGCGCCTTGCCTTCCCAGAGGCCGGCTTTCTGCCTCAGCTCGGCTATCGTTCCCTTGAGTTCGGCGAACCGTCTGCGGGCGGTGCCATCGGCGTCCAGCATGCCGTACCAGTGCATCTCTTGCGCGAACGCACACGTGCGCCAGCGAAAGTAGCAGATGAGTTCCGCTCCTCGTGCAGCCGCTTGGAAGGACCAAAGGCGAAGTTGGCCCGGCCGCGGCTGGCCGCGCGCCGCGCGGATCATAGTCGCGCCTGCCTGCTGCTCAAGGACCCAGAACGCCCGGGGCTTCATGGCACGTGTCAGGTCGAGGTGAAGCGCCACGGCATCCACATTTGCCCCGTCCACAGGATAGTTGTCCGCAGAGGCCACGTCCTGCGGCCCCGCCAGGGAAAACTGGTCTATCTGGTGGAGGTACAGGCCGATGGAGTTCGTGGTGATGGGCTGGGCGCCCCTGGAGTACTGCTCGATAATGTCGCGCTGCTCGGCCACGAAGTCCCTGACGGTCGCCGAGATGAACCTTTTGTAGTCCAGTTCCAGGGACGGATGGCAGCCCGCCGGCGTGCGGCGGGGCGCGGGTATCTCGTGCCAGTCATTGAAGTGCTGGCTCCAGAAGACCGTGCCCCACAGTTTGTTGAGGCGGTCAATGATGCCGTAGCGGCGCATGAGCCACTCGCGGAACGCCTGCTCGCACTCGTCGCAATAGCAGCGGCCGCCCCCGTGGCACCCCAGCTCGTTGTCTATCTGCCAGCCGGCTACTTCCGGCCGCTGCCCGAATGCCTTCGCCAGCTCCCGCACGATGCGGCGCGCATAACGGCGGTACGGACGGTTGTTCAGGCACGCGTGCCGCCTGCTGCCGGGGAACCAGTCCTTGCCCTCCCTGTCCCTCGGCACCATGCTCGGATGCCGCGCGAACAGCCACGGCGGAGGCGCGGCCGTCGGCGTCCCTATGATGACTTCAAGACCTTCGGCCGCAAGCATCCCGATGGCCTTGTCCAGCCACGTCAGGTCGAACTCGCCCCTTTTAGGCTCCAGCCGGGCCCAGGCGAACTCGCCCAGTCGGACGACGTCAATGCCAGCCTCTTTCATCAATCGGGCGTCCACCGGCCAGCGGTCCTCGGGCCAGTGTTCCGGATAATAAGCGACGCCAATCCTCATCTGGCATCTCCGTCGAGACGACGGGAAATGCGCGTTCCGGACGGGCTCGGACAGCCGGGGAAACTCGGCGGAACGGCAGCTTGCCCCACGGAATCGCGCGGCTTGCCGGGTGCAACCTTCTGAAGGCCGCCACTTGGCGCCCGCAGAAAACCTCAACACGCAGCATTATTAGGGAAAGCACTGGTGAATTCAAGGGCTTTGGCCAGTCTTCGATGGCGCCGGCATGTCGGGCCGAAGGCGGCGCCCGGTAGCGGCGCGGCAACTCGTTTCGATTGCGCTTTTGAACAACCTGGAATATACTCGAATATGGGTGCAAAAGGTCTGTTGATAACGGACGCGCCCCCTTCCTGGGGAGACACAGATGACCGTTGACCCGCAATCGGCCAGGCTTGCGATCCCGTCGCAATCCATCAGCCGCCTGGTCCAGGAGATAGAGAAGGTCTACGTCGGCAGGCGAGACCGCGTGGAGCTGTCCTTAGTGGCCTTGCTGGCCGGCGGGCACTTGATCATCGAGGACGTTCCGGGCGTCGGCAAGACCATGCTGGCCAACACGATAGCTTCGGCCATCGAGTGTGAGTTCAGGCGCATACAGTTCACGCCGGACCTACTGCCTGCCGACCTGCTGGGATTGAACATCTACGACGAGAGCAAGTCGCGGTTCGTCTTCAAGCGCGGCCCGCTCTTCGCCAACATCGTGCTGGCCGACGAAATCAACCGGACCACCCCGAAGACTCAGAGCTGTCTGCTCGAAGCCATGAACGAGTACCAGATCACGGTGGACGGCGTGGCCCACCCCCTCCCCCGGCCGTTCTGCGTTCTCGCCACGCAGAATCCCTTTGAGTTCGAGGGCACCTATCCCCTGCCGGAGTCCCAGCTCGACCGATTCTTCCTGCGCATGAACCTCGGCTACCCGACCATCGAGCAGGGCAAGAGGATCATACGCGACCAGCGGATCACGCACCCCATCGAGGACGTCGAGCCCGTCATGCGGGGCCCGGAGGTAGTGGAGTTGCAGGGGTTAGTGCGTCGGGTCCGTGTGTCGGAACAGGTCCTGGACTATGTGATCCGCCTCGTGGAGGCGACGCGCCACCATGAGGGCGTCGTGACAGGCGTCAGCCCCCGCGGGGGGGTGCACTTGTATCGCGCCGCGCAGGCTTTGGCAGTCTTGAGGGGGCGCGATTACGTGGAGCCGGACGACGTGAAGGAGCTGGCCGTCCCCGTCCTTTCGCACAGGATGCGCTCCCACCGGGCCGCGAGCGCAGGGGGCAGCACGTACGAGGAGGCCGCCCGCATAGTGCGGGAGATCCTCCACCAGACGCCAGTGACGCTATAAGTGACGCCCGCAGGGCCCGGCGCGCTCCGTCGGAGCGCTTGAAGTGCGCGGGGCACGCCGGATCGAAGCGCTCATTACTATGTCGGACAAGACACGCAGAATTCTCGGCAGCCTCCATGAGGCATCCCAGTCCATTGCCTTCGGCATTTGGATTGTGGCGGCCATAAGCATACCGGCTGCGCTCCTTCTTGACAGCTACGGCACCGCGCTCTTCGTCGTGATCCTTGTGGTCTTTTGGCAATTGCTTGCCGGCGCCGGGGTCTTGCTTGTGCCCGCAAGTCGGCAAGGCCGCACGCGTTTTCGTTACGCCCTAACGCCCTGGAGCATTCTATACACCGGTATCGCCGGCACGTTCTGCATCGTGTCGGTGCAGTGGGGCATCAACCTCGTTTACCTGATGGCCGCCTTCCTCCTGGCAGGAGCGATCTGCACCGGCGTGTTCCCCCGCCTGATGCTGGCGCGCACCGAAGCCGAATGGGCGGCGCCGGCGCACGTGTTTGCCGGCAATGCCTTCCCGGTGGAAATCACTCTCCGAAACAAGAAGAGGTTCGTCGGGGCTTTCGGCCTCTCCGTCGGGACGGGCGGCAGCAGTGCAGCGGACCTCCCGAGAGTTCACCGGATCTCCCAATTGCTCCCCGGCCGGGAGCACAAGCTGACGCTCCAGCAATACTTCCCCGTCCGTGGCATGCACACGCTCCAGCCCATTGCCGTCCAGACGGCTTTCCCGTTCGGGCTCCTCGAGACGACCATGGAAGGCCAGTTAGATGGTGAAGTGCTGGTGCTCCCCCGGCTCGGATACATTCACCAGGATATCCTGAACCGCCACAAGGGGGGCGAGGCCAAGTGGCTGCTCGACCTGCGCCGCAAGGACGAGCAGGGCGAATTCCGCTCGCTGCGGGAGTATCGCCACGGGGACAACTTTCGCCACATCCACTGGCCCACGAGCGCGCGCCTCAAGAAGCTTTACGTGCGCGAGTTCGAACGCCGCGAAATGCACAGCCTTCTCATCCTTTTGGATGCATATGTCCCCGCTGGCAAACCCTCGACCCCTGCGCGCGAGGAACGTTTTGAGAAAGCCGTCAGCTTTGCAGCCACCATGGCAGCCATGCTGGCAGAGCGCAGTGTCTTTTTCGCCTTCGCCTCATACTGTCCTGAGCTGGCCGTGCTCCCCTATGACTTCGGGGCGGGGCACTTCTACTCGGTCGCCGAAGCCTTGGCCCTCGCGAAGTCAACGCCAAGGCACTCTCTGGCAGACCTGGTTGCCGCTCTGAGCGGCGAACAAACCAGAGCGGGCGGCATCTGCCTCATAACGCCGGGCCCGCTCTCACCCGACGAGGCCCTCGGCGCCCTCGGCTCTTTTGCGCACTGCTCGGTACGCATAGACGTGAGCGAACCCGAATTCGATGAGATCTTCACTTCCTGAAAAGTCAATCGCACAGCAGCCCGCGACGGACCTGCCGGAGAACTGGCTGCTGCTGGGCACCACGTACGCCGTGATCGTCGCCGGCGCCCTGTTGCTTGCCTCAACCGAGCCGACGGTCTTCTACGTCCTCACGGCGCTCGTTCTCTGCGTCGGCCATGCTCTGGTCGTGGGCCCAGGCGGGCCGGTCTACCTGTCGAGAGGGGTCGGGTCATTCCTTGCGCTCGGTTCCCTTGCCTTCGGGTTGCTGCAGCCCGAGGTATCCAGCGTGCACGTTAGTCATGCCCTCGCCCACTTTTTGATCTTCGTCCAGCTCATCAAGCTCTACGGCCCGCATGAGAGGCGCGACCTGAGGCTCATACAAGTGGCCGCCCTCTTTGAAGGCTTGGTCGCTGGCATATGGGCTGTGAGCCTGGTGTACCTGCCGATATTCGTGCTGACCGCTCTTGCGCTGATGATGAATTTTGCCGTGGTCGCGATGGCGCCGAGCGGAGCCCTCGTGCGCGGCACCTGCCCGCCGGACGAAAACGGGGCCGCCCCCTGGGGCCGCCTCTTCTCTGCGATCTGGCTTCCCGCTGTGACCGTCCTTGCCCTCACCATATTGCTTTTCATGCTGCTTCCGCGTTTTCACGACCTCCCCGGGCCCTTGGCCATGCTGCCCGAGCAGGTGATCGGCTATGGGGAGAACGTGTCGCTCCACGATGTTGGGCATTTGCGCCAGAGCCAAGACAAGGCTCTGCGCGTGCAGTTCGTAGATGCTCGCGCTGCCGGCGTGCAACCTCTCCGCCCTTCGCGCCTTCTCATGCGGGGAGTGTCTCTGCCCGTTTACTCAAACGGCCAGTGGCTCGGCTACAGAGCGGCCATCCAACAGGCGCCTAAGAGGCATCCCGAATGGGCGGATCAACCCGAGCCCGACATGACCTCGCGCCGCATCTACACGCTGGAGGGCCAGAACGTTCTCGTCCAGGCCATCCGGCAGAAAGTGACTGTGGAGTCCAAGCCCATTCGCACGATCTTCGCCCTCTACCGTCCGGTCTTTGAGACAGTCGAGTTAGAGGGCATGCCTGTGTATCCGAGCCCGATTCAGGTCCTTAGGCACGACATGCGCCTCCCACAGATGCTGGAGCCGAGCGAGGCCTACGAGGTGGTATCTCTGGTCCCGACGTTCTCGCCGGCTCAGCTCCGAGCCGCGGGCACGCCGCGCCCGGGCGGCCGTTGGACCTTTTTCTGGGACCTGCCTGATGATATCCGGCCCGTGCTTGAGAGCACGGCGGCCGAGATCGTACGCATTTACCCCACTCAGACCGATTATGACCGCGTCATGGCCGCGCAGCGCTACCTCCAGTCTCCCCCATTCCAGTACACCTACGATCTGCCCGATTTCGGAGAGAAAGAACCCATCGAAGCGTTCCTGTCCACTACGTATCGCGGCAGCTGCGAGCAATTCTCAACGGCCCTGGCGCTGATCTTGAGGGTCTGGCACATACCCACGCGCCTCGTGGTGGGCTACAAGGACGGCGAGTACGACACCACTGCTCAGGCCTACACGTTCCGGGACCGTGACGCCCACGCCTGGGTGGAGGTCTTCTTCACAGGCCTGGGCTGGGTGGAATTCGACCCCACGCCGGGCAATGAGGTCCCGGAGGCCACGTCCAGCCCGGGGCAAGCCAAGCTCACCCAATTCACAGCCTACCTCCGCAGGGCTCTGGTGCGCATGGCTCGCAACGCGCACGCCCAATGGACGAGCAGCGTTATCGGCTACAACAGGTCCAAGCAGCGCCGCCTTTTCTACGGTCTGTCCGAAGCAGCTAAGAGCCTTGCCGACCAGGCTACTTCGACCTTTCGAGCACTTTGGCCCGCCATGCCCGACCTCGGCCTGTGGCAGATCGCTCTGCTGGTGGTCTCCATCACTTTCGCGGGCCTCAGCGTGTGCCTTGGCGCCGGGTGGCTCCTGAAGAGGATGCCCTTGCGGCGTCCCGGCGAGCCCCGCGAGCGCACTCTTCGCTTCTACCGCGACCTGCTCGCCATCTTAAGGCGGAAGGGCTTGTCGCGGCCGCCACAAGCCACGCCGCGCGAGTTCGCGCGTGCCGCATCCGTGCAGCTCTCCGAGGCCAACGAAGGAAATCCAGCCGTGCGGGCAGCGCTCGACCTGGTGACGGATTACTACTACCTCGCCCGTTTCGGCGGCTATGAGCTGACCGAGACGCAGCTACAGGAAGTGCGCCAGGCCCTCCGCACTCTGTCTGCAGCCAAGCGCGTGCGCCCGGGGCGAGGCCGCCCGGCCTTACCTGCCGCGAGTTGAGTGCACCTTGCCTGTTCCGAGCCTGCGGGCGGAGCCCCGCACGTATCTGAGGTGGACCGGCCTGCCTTCTTCTGTTACCATATGGGCTGATCCGGGCGAATGGTCCTTATTCTGCGCCTATGGCAAGGGCCGGGAAGCACAGATGGTCGCACGGAAAGTCTGGGGTATTGATCTCGGGCGATCGGCAGTGAAGGGCGCCCTCCTCGAGCGGACTGAAGAGGGGGTGACGATCCTCAGCGCCGACATCATCCCTCTGGAAGGCCCGCCGCCTGATCCCTCGCAGGAGCCCACGCGGGACGGGCGACTCTGGAAGGCGCTCCGAGCGTTCCAGGAGAAGCATCGCCAAGAGAAAGCCCCTCTCTGCGTCGCCATCCCCGCTCAGAACACGTTTGTGCGCGACCTCACCGTGGCTCGCGTCGGGCGGCGCAAACTCGACGAAATGGTGCGCTATGAGGCCGCTAACGAGATACCTTTCGTTCTGGACGAAGTAGTCTGGGACTATGCACTCTTCAGAGAGAAACCGGAGGAGCCGACCAGGAACGGGCTTCTCTTTGCCGTCAAGAAGAACACCATTCAAACCTACCTCCAGGTGTTCGCACAGCTCGAGATGCCGCCCGTTGCGTTGATCACTCTTTCGCCTGTGGCCCTGTTGAATTTCCTTCGGCTCGAGTTGGGCGATGAGGCCCGCATCCTGGCTCTGGACATAGGCGCTGAAAACACCAACATCCTTGCGGCCAATGCGGACAGGTTCTGGCTGCGCAACATGCTTAGCGGCGGGAACCGCGTTACCGCGCTGCTGCAAGACGAATTCCAGCTGGAGTTTGAAGCCGCACAGAAGGCCAAGGAGCACATCGGCCAGGCCCAACATGCCAGGCAGATCCTCACCGCAGCCCAGCCCGCCGTGTACGAACTGATGCGAAACGTCAAGACGAACCTGACCCACCTTGAGCGCACGGCCGCTGGGGGCGACTATGAGTCCGTCTTCGTCTTCGGCGGAGGCGCTAAACTGACGGGACTGAAGAGGCACCTCGCCACGACCCTTCAGCGGGAGGTGCAGACAATAACGGAACTCCGACACGTAGCCGTATCTCCCCAAGCCGACGTCGGATTCGTGCGCTCCCATCTCGACCGGCTGGCGGTAGCCATCGGCGCGGGCCTTGCGGCAATGGGCAAAGGCGCCGTCAGCGTGTCCTTCTTGCCAAAGGAGGAGGCCCGCGCGGCGCAAGTCTCGCGAGCCCGGCGCCTTCTCCTTGCGGCCGGCGTTGCCGCCTGGGCGGTGATGATCACTCTGTACATCATGAGCTTGCGGGTGGACAAAGCGACGCGGGTGTCCCTGGAGAGCTACCGCAAACTGGCTTCTCTGGCCGCGGCCAAGGAGCAGAAGCTTTCGGAGGCGCTCAACCGCCAAGATCAAGAAAGAGCTATCCAGGAACTGCTCAACGCCACGAGGGGCAAAAACCAAGCAGCAGAGATACTCGACGGCGTCGTGGCCACCTTTTCGACGGTCAACCGCACTTCCCCATATCGTTTCCAGATCCAGTCGTTTGCGTGCAACCAGGGCAGCACCCCCGTTCCGGGCGGCCTGTCGGAAGCGACGCCCAAGCCCCCCGTGCCCGTGCAGCCTCAGACGCCAATCGAGCCGACTGTAATGGCCGGCTATATAAAGGGGAAGATAGTGGTTCCGCCCGGCGGCGTGCCCACACAGGCCTATCGCCGCTTCGCCGAAGACCTGCTGCCGGGCCTGCGCGCCTCCCCCGCCTTAGTGAAACTCACGGGTGACGCGGCGTTCCGCAAAGGCGAGGACATAGTCACGACGGAGACCGGCGACTGGACCCAGTGCGTGCAGGAAGGGGACACCATTGCGCCTGCGCAGGGCGGGAGATGGTACACCGTGGCGGCCGTGCTCGCTGCGAATCAACTCAAGCTGACACAGCCCTTCGCCGGCGAGGATTACGCGGGCAAGTACGTGGTCTCGCGCGTGCTCCCCGCTCAGTTCAACGAAGCAACGTTGGAGTTCACACTCCAGTTTGAAGTGCCAAGGGCCCAGGCGCCCTCTTTGGCGAAAGTGCTTGAGATTCCAAAGTCCTGAAATGGAGCCCCACGACGTTGGCCAAAGCGAAAGCATACACGTTCAACGCCGTCCTGGCCGTTGTGTGCATCGGCATTCCGGTCTTCGGGGCCTTGTGCCTGTACCCGGTGGTTACCAGGAGCGACGCCGAAGTAGCCGAGCTGCACAAAGCCCAGGAAACACTGAGCCGTTGGTTGCGCAAGACCACCCTTCCGACCGAGACGCTGATCGAAGCCGCGCGGAACTACAAGGCCGGCCTGCAAGCTGACTACGAACGGGTCCGCAGCTACTACGAAGGGCGGAATGCCATGCTCAACCGCGGGCTGCTGGACACATACACCGGCGACCCTGTCCGGGTGAAGCTCAAGTACGAGGAGCTGAAAGGCCAACTTGCGGCGAAGGCGCGCTACGACAGCACCAAAGCCCTCTCAAACCTGCCCTTTATGCCTCCATACGCCTGGGATGCGGCCGGCAAGGTTCCTTCTCCGCAGGACCTTAGACTGGTCGAGAAGAAGGCTTGCATTGCTGACGCTGTCGTTGCTCTGCTCGCAAACAACCCTTGCGCCGTCGCGCAAATTGCTGTCGGTGAGCCGGCCGGGGCAGCCGATGAGACCGGCGGCGCCGCAGAGGCCGGTACCCCAGCCGCCCGGTTTGACCGTTGGCCGGTCACGGTGGACTTGGTTGCCCGATTCCGCCAACTGGCCGTCGTCCTTGACCGCGTCGTCGCGTCTCCGGCCGCTTTCCCGTGCTTTGTCCTCCGCGGCCTGAGTTTCGACGCGGCAGCGGACGGTCAAGTTAAGGCGAAGCTCTATCTCGAGGTTTTGGAGCTCAAATAGCGGAGCGGTCTATGACGGGAAGGTACATCACTGTTGCTGTGATCACGCTGCTCGCGACGGCATGGGTCGTGGCCGCGGCTTACGGTTACCTCCACTTGAGCGCCGCTACTGACCTTGCGGGGAGTGTCTCCCGCGGAACAGCCGCCTTCCAGCAAGAACTCGAGCAGCCCAGGGTGGAGATCCTTAACCAGCGCAGCTTCCCTGAGAATGCGGTTGTGAACGCCGTCAAAGCGGCTTGGGGCGGAGGCATAAAGGTGAGTGCCTACCCGCCGGAAGTTCTGTATTCGCCTGCGGCTCCAAGCGCCAGGCCCCGAAATCGCTAGAGCCCCCTGTTGCCCGCCTTCGATCGTGCAGCGATTGCGCCGTCACGGGCCGGGCGCGCCTGCCCGTGGTGTTCCTACGTCTGTCCCGCAGTCCTACCTGCAGCGACCACGGCGGCTGGATCCGCCTCGTGCCCTGCTTTCATGCATACAATGAATGCCTGGGGCACGCAGTCAAGGACGTCCTCAGCAGTCATGGAGAGCTCGCCCTTCGCGCGGGCGGCCATGTCCCCCGCCAAGCCGTGGACAAAAACTGCAAGCTGAAGAGCCGAGAACGGCTCGAGCCCCTGGCCCAGCAGCCCGGCCGCCATGCCCGTCAACACGTCCCCAGTGCCGCCCGTGGCCATGCCTGGGTTTCCGCTCGGGTTCACGTACACTCGGTCGCCGTCCGTGACAACCGTGCCCGCGCCTTTGAGCGCCAGGATGATGCCGTGCTCCCGCGCGAACTCCGTCGCCACGCCTACCCGGTCCGCTTGGACCCGGCCTGCGTCCTCGTCCCCCAGGAGACGCGCCATCTCCCCCGGATGGGGTGTCAGGAGCCGCAGCCCGCGCGCACCCTTCAGGGCCGACACGTCACCAGCGAGCGCGTTCAGCGCGTCCGCATCTACGACCACGGGCATCGGCAGCTCGGCCACAAGCCGCTGCATGGCGCTCTGCGTCTCCGGCGCCCTGCCCACGCCCGGGCCAATCGCCATAACGTCGAACTCGGCTGCGTGCTCCAATACGTATTGTGCCGCCTCCTCGCCGATGATGTGCCCGCCCGGCTCCGGAAGCAACCGGGTCATGGCGCTCGTCAGTTTCGTCGCAGCAATGGTGTTCAGGCCGGCCGGAAGCGCCAGCGTAACGAGGCCTGCGCCCGCCTTCTGGGCCGCCGTCGCCGCCATGCACCCCGCCCCCGTCATGCCCGGGGAGCCGGCCACGATGAGCACGCGCCCGAAGTCGCCTTTATGAGCATCCCGAGGCCGCTCCGGCAGTACGGGCAGTCTGTTGATGCGGCGAGTCATTCCCTGCCGGTCTCCAGGTCAGAGCCGCCTTTGACGGTTCCGGCTCGCCTTGCCCGCGCCAACAGCGAGCGCATTGATGAACGCGGCGACGTAGCCGGCGCCAAAGCCATTGTCTATATTGACCACGGCGACCCCCGCCGCGCAGCTATTCAGCATACTGAGAAGCGCCGCCACCCCGGCGAAGCTCGCCCCGTAGCCAACGCTCGTCGGCACGGCGATGACAGGCTTCGCCACGAGCCCTCCTATGACGCTCGCCAGGGCGCCTTCCATACCGGCCACCACGACGAGCACGTTTGCCTTTTCGAGATCCTGTCGGAAGGCCAGCAGGCGGTGCAGCCCGGCCACGCCCACGTCGCTTATGAGTTCGGTCTTCGCCCCCAGCATCTCGGCCGTCGTCACCGCCTCTTCGGCCACGGGCAGGTCGCCTGTGCCCGCCGTCACCACTACCACGCAGCCCCGCGGCTTGGCCTTATCTCGCTTCACCAGAATGCACCGGGCCATGGCCCGGTACTCCGCTTCAGGGCAGACGGCCTTGACCGCGGCGAAGTGTTCAGCAGTGGCCCGCGTTGCGAGCAGGTTGCTTCCGGCTGCGAGTATTCGCTCCGCTATCTTCGCCACGTGGTCCGGCGTCTTGCCCTGGCACAGGATGACCTCGGGCACGCCGCAGCGCAGGGCCCTGTGGTGGTCCACCTTCGCGAAGCCGATGTCCTCGAACGGCAACTGCCGCATCAACTCGTAGGCCTCCGCCGGGGTCATTTCTCCCGCCGCCACCTTGTCCAGAAGGCTCCTTATGGTCTTCTCGTCCACGGCCCGTCCCCCACTTCCTCAAGGTTCGGCTTCAACGGTCAACGGCACCTGCCTGCCCTCTTTCAGCAGATGGTAGCCGATGCCGGCCGTCATCGCGGCATTATCCGTGCAAAGGCTTGCGGGCGCAAGGTGAACCGCCAGCCCGCGCGCAGCGGCTTCGGCCCTCAGCCGGTCCCGCAACCGCGCATTCGCCGCTACCCCGCCCCCGACCATGATGCTGCTCGCGTTGTGCCGTTCGGCCGTCCCACACACCTTCGCCACGAGCACGTCCACGACGGCCTCCTGGAAGCTCGCTGCCACGTCGGCCACGAATTGAGCGTCGTAGTGAGCCCTCTCGATATCCCCTTTGGAAACGTTACGCCCGAGGCAGTGGTAGAGAACCGCTGTCTTGAGCCCGCTGAAGCTGAAGGCGGCGCCTTCCGGCCCGAGCAGGCTGCGCGGGAAGGTGACCGCGGCCGGGTTTCCACGTGCCGCTGCGCGCTCGATCGCCGGCCCGCCCGGGTAGCCCAGCCGAAGGACGTTGGCCACTTTGTCGAACGCCTCTCCCGCCGCGTCGTCCACCGTCCCGCCCAGCAACTCGTGCACCAGCGGGCCGCGCGTCAGAAACAGGCTCGTGTGGCCGCCGCTCGCAACGAGGCTGATCGCCGGCAGCTTCGGCGTTGCGCCTGCCATCCAGACAGCATAGATGTGCGCATGCAGGTGGTTTACGGCTAACAGGGGCGCTTCCAGCAGCCAACTCAAGGCCTTGGCGGCTGTCACCCCGATCAGGAGCGCCCCGATCAGTCCTGGTGTGGTCGTCGCTGCTACGCCGTCCACGTCGCGCAAGCCCACGCCTGCGTCTTGCAGCGCTCGGTCGAGCACGGGCAGCATGGCTTCAATGTGTGCGCGCGATGCGATCTCCGGCACGACACCACCGAAGCGCTCGTGCAGCGCATGCTGTGTGCTCACCACGTTCGACAGGATGCGCACGCCGTCCTCGACGACCGCAGCCGCCGTCTCGTCGCAGGAGGTCTCTATGCCGAGTATTCTCACGGGGCAGCTCGCTCCCTGATCGCGCATGGGCGGACGCCTGCCTGATTCTAACGCAGGCTGGAAGGATGTCAAAAGAGCCGGAAGTGCACCAGGCGCGCCCCTGCGCAAGCCCCACGCCCGGTCTCCCTGCCAAGCCGCCGCGTTACGTGACGATCACGGCCTTGATTCGGACCTGGTTTTTGAACCGCGCTCTGGTTATACTGCCAAGGTTCATGTTCTGACCCGCCCGGATCCGCCGCCGGCTCCACGAGCCGCACTTGTTGCAGGCTCTGACCAGCCGGTATCGCGGCTCCGCTCTTGCCATACAATCCACAATGTCACCCATATCCGCCCTCCTCCGCCGACTGCGCCGGGCCAGCCAGAACGGCACGCGCGTCGTTGACGCCCGCGAACTCCCCAGCCTCATGCTCAAGCACATCTACACGGGAGCCATGGGCTCCATCTACTTCTCTCTGCTCACAGGCATATGGCTCGTCACCTTCGGAAGCGCCATCGGCCTCGAATACTGGCACTGGGCTATCATCTCCGCCGGGTCCTCCTTCGTGCTCGTCCTGCAGCTCTTGTCGGCGTTCCTTGCGAGCCGTGTCGGCGGGCGCAAGTTCCTCTGGTTCAGCTTCGCCATGAGCAGTCGCCTCCTGCGCGCCGCGGCGATTGCCGTCGCGTTCTGGCTCTATGCCTCCCGGCCGAGTCTCGGACGCGGCCTGTTCGTGCTCCTGATGATCGTCGCCAACACCTTCGACGCCTTCTGCGCCCCGCTCTGGTGGTCGTGGTTCGCCGACATCATCCCTCGCAGCACGCACGGCCATTTCAGCGGCCGCCGCACTTCCTGGATCGCCTTGGCGAACTTGGTTGTCGTCGTGCCCATCGGCATCATGCTTGACCACACCGAGGAAGGTTACAAGCTGCCCATGCTGGTCGTCGCCTTTGCCTTTGCCTTCCTGATAGGCGCCCTGGACCTGTTCATCCACAGGACCATACCAGAGCCCCCGATGGCGCTCCCGCCGGGTAACTTCTGGCGGCAGGTCGCCGTCCCCCTGCGCGATAAGAGCTTCCGCCCGTGGCTGATCTTCTGGAGCGCTTGGAGCTTCAGCATGACGTTCGGCGGCTCCCTCTCCCTCGTGTACTTCGCAGAGAACCTGCACTTCAAGCAGGATTTCACGGGAGGCGGCATAGTGCTGATCATCCTGCCCCTGATCGGCAGCATGATCGCCGCCAGACGCCTCGGCGCCATGGTGGACACCCAGGGGGTGGGCACCATGCTTCGCTGGGGTCACGCATTCTGGGCCTCCCTGCCGGCCTTCTGGCTTGTGGCGACGCCGCGGACGGCGCCTGTGCTGCTCGGCGTGTCCTCCCTGGTCGCCGGCGTTGCAAGCAATACCGCTGTGAACGCCGCCAATAAGCTCATCACGCGTCTCCCGTCATCCGCCAACGTGCCCATGTACGTGGCCGTCTCGACCTGCGTCGGCGCCCTTGCAGGCGGCTTCGGACCGGTCTTCGGGGGCCTTGTCCTCCACGCTTCAGAAGGAGTGTCATGGCACTTCGGTCGGGTCACGCTGCTCGGCTGGCACATCCTCTTCTTCGCCTCTCTCGTCATGCGCTACTCCTGCCTCTCGCTCATCCGGCGCATACGCGAGCCGGCGCCCGCCCCAGCCGTGGAGGCGGCAGGCGCGTCTTGACCATGCCGCCGGCAGGCAGGCCGCACGATTTCTACCTGCCACCGAGGAAACGGCTCAGCTCCTCGAGGCTTGCAGCGTCCTCCTCCGTAGCAGGCAGCCTGCCCGCAGCCAGCAGGTCCCTTATTTCGTCCAGTGTCTTCCGCGTGATCCAGACCACCGCCCCCGGGCCCCCGTCGCCTTTCAGAAACTCGGGCGAGCGCAGATAGCCGAGGCTCAGGCCCGTGATCCCGTCGGCCTGCTTTCCGCCGGCGCGATTAGCCAGGGAGTCCCAGGTCTCGCCGTTCGGCGCCCTGCCCGAAAAACCGCGGTGCATCACCCCTATCCCATAGCCTTCCACCCGAAACGCCAGATAGTGAAAACAGCCGCATGAGCTGTGAGGGTAGCCCGTCAGGCTATGCAGGCGAATGCGCTGGATCACGCCTCGCGTCAAGCGGCGCGCCGCTTTGTTGACTCCTTCATATTCGCCGCGCCGGGCGTCGAGGCAGCGCCCCTTCGGTACCAGCTCGCGCAGTTCCTGGACCTCCAGTCCGCGCCGTCGGTACGGATGCCAGGCTGCCCCGAAGAGCGCAGCCGCCCTCACCTGGGCGGGGTCCCGGCCGCACATTGGCGGCCTCCCCGGCGTGACGATGCAAACGTGGCTGTGGGAGAACGTCTGGCATTCGATGCAGGCAACAAAATCGTCCACATTCCGCTCGGCTTGCTTCGCTATGAGGCCTGCACGCATGGTGTGGAACCGCCGCGCCAGAGGGGCCGCGTCCGCAAGCTTGCCCTTATCAAAAATGACCGTCACGCGAATTCCCCTCAGCCTCGGGAAGTGCCACTTCAGGCCTGCCTGCAACACGCCCGCCACCCGCTCCGGGTCGAGCGCCGCATCACCACGCAGGCCCAGGGCAAACGGATCCGCCGACACCATGCGAATCCCCGGCAGATATCCCGGCAGTTCCCGCGCAGTGCGTTCCAGGTATTCGGAAACCGGCAGGTCAAGCCGCACATCGCCTATCTCGATCTCCACGCCAACAGAACCCGCGGGCGAGCCGATGACCTCCACGCCCTCTTGGGCGTCCGCCGGTCGCAGGACAAAGAAGCTCCATTCATCGCCGCCGATCCTTCGTGCACACTCAAACGGTTCCTTTTCATGTGCAGGATCACAGTAAGCCGGCAGGGAAATGCGTTCGCCCTCGGCTTCCCTCACGCGCAGGTTCGGCAGCGTCGCGAGCGCATCCAGAGTCTCTTCCTCATCAGAGGTCTTCGCCTGGCGGCCCTCTTCGAAAGGAAAATCAGGTGAGACCACAGCGGGGCAGCCCATTTTCATCATGGCGAGCGCCAGGAGCACCTCGATCTCGCACGTGGCGCCCCTGACGATCAGGACTCCCGGCAGGTCATCAGCCAGGAAATGGCCCATCTCGTGATCCTCTCCAGGCGGTATCCGACCCCAGATCATGGCATACCGCACCATCATCTGCAGCCAATAGATGGGCTGCGTGCTGCGTCCGCCGCCTTCGAACACGATGAAGCCGCGGGCCTCCAGTTCCGGCCTGAGACTGCCTGCGTCCTCCCCGAGCAGAAAGGCCCACCCGGCCCGCCATTTCGCGCCTGAGAAGACGAGACCGCGAAGCTCAGCGTCCCGCACGAAGCGCTCCGCCGAATCGGCGAGGGCGGCCTCGTAGCATTCCGCTGCCAATGCTGTGTAAAGGCCCGAATGGCCCGGGTCATCAGTGCTCACGGCCCTTAGGAGCTCGCGGACCTCGCCCATCGGCGGGACCTTGCCCAGCACCGCCTGGCAAAGCGGAAGTCCGTAATCGCTGCCTGCGAACGTCGCCGTTGTCTCAGGCAGTGCTGCCAGGAGGTCTGCGGTGGTGCGAAGCATAGGTTTTCCCTTTTTTCGTGCTCATCGCCGGGCCGGTGAGGCCCCCACGGGCCTTTTCACTGGCGTTCAGCCTGGACTCTGTCTATAGTGTATCCTGGGTGTAGTTGTTCGCTGTCCTCTGCTTCTTCCATGCCTGCCTATAGTGTGGGGGCTGGGCTTGGGAGACGTCTTCTGGTGTTAAGCCCTGCCATGGTAAAGCCGTTCTCTTTCTTCAAGCTGCTGCTCCGCGACGCTCGCATGAACACGGAGGTCATCTACCCGTGGCAGCTTCCGAGCATCATGCGAAAGCACATCATCACGGGTGCGATGGGGACCATCTACTTCGTGCTCGTCGTCAGCATGTACCTCGTCCCGTTCGGCACCAAGATCGAGATCCAGTATTGGCAGTGGGGCCTGCTGTCGGCGGCGACCTCCTTCGTCCTCGTGCTCCAGTTGCTCTCCGCTTATCTGGTCAGCCGCACCGGCAACCGCAGGTCGCTCTGGTTCTACGCGGCGTTCGCAGGCCGTCTGGTCCGCGCATTCGCCATCGCGGGTGCCTTCGTTCTCTTCGGTTTCTCAGGCAGCGCTTCCAGAATCGTCTTCCTCCTGCTCCTTGTGGCAGCGAGCTGCTTCGAGGCCATCGGCGACCCGCCCTGGTTTTCGTGGCTGGCGGACATCATCCCGCAAAAACAGCACGGCCGATTCTGGGGACGCAGGAACGCCTGGATCGCCCTTGCCAACCTCCTCGTGGTCGTTCCCATCGGTTACGCAATGGACCGCGCTTCAGGCGACTGGGCGATGACCGGCCTGATGGTGGTCTTCGGCTTTGGGTTGATCCTCGGCATGCTCGACCTGTTCATCCATAGGACGATTCCCGAGCCGCCCATGGCGATGCCGCCGCGCAGACGCTTCTGGCACGAGGTCAAGATGCCGCTCCTCGACCCAAATTTCCGCCCCTGGCTCGTCTTCAACGCCTTTTGGACGTTCTCCGTGATGCTCGGCGGCTCGCTGGCCACCGTCTACATCATGAACGACCTGAAGATCAGCAACAACTACACCGGGGGCTCTCTGGTCCTCATTGTCCTGCCGCTCATGCTGACCATTCTCACGGGCAAACTGCTCGGCAGGATGGTAGACAAGGCCGGGGTGAAGCGGACGCTTCTGTGGGGTTACGCGCTGTGGGCGACGATACCGCTGTTCTGGATCCCCGCCACGCCTTCCACAGCCATGTTCTGGTTGGGGCTCTCAGCCGTTGCCACCATCGGCGTCACTGCCGGCACGACGGCAAGCCTCAAGCTCATCACCAGGCAACCCCCGACCGGGCACGTGGCGATGTACGTCGCGGTCTCGACCTGCACAGGCGCGCTCGCAGGAGGCTTCGGTCCTCTGATCGGCGGCTTCGTGCTTCAGGCCCTCAAGAACACCTCTTGGCAGATCGGCGGATTCACCGTGATCGGCTTCCACGTCCTGTTCATCGCCTCGTTCGTGCTCCGAAGTTGCGCGCTTCTTGCGATTGGGCGCATACCCGAGCCAGTCGAGCGCGTCAGCTTGCCGGCGAAGAACGGGGTCCCCTCCCCTGTCCCTACCGCGTAGAGGCGGACCCTGCTCCGCCGAAGGCGCCCGGGAGCTACTTCGCCCACGGCGTGCGCGCGTCCTCTCGGAACGGACCTTCAAGCAGTGCTGGGATGAAGTCGCTCGCCACCGGGCCCCGATAGTCAAAGAAAACCAAGCCGTCGGCGCCGTTCGCCCGCGCGGTCGCTACCATGTCCGCCACCTGCCATGCCGCCGATTGCTGCCATGCCCCCAACCCGACCTCTAACGGCGCCCGTCCGCTGACCCACTTCACCTGTTTCGCCACAGCAGCGGCAAGAACGTCGGCGTCTGTCACGTAGTCCATCGGGCAGACGAAGTCCAGATAGCCCTTCTGGATCCAGAGCGGCCAGTCCTGTCCGACGTCGTCCCGTGCCCATGCGTCCCACTCTTGGAAAACGGCGGCGGAGACCTTTACTGCCGGGTCCAGCTCGCGCGACCTGCGGCTGGCCTCGCGCACGACGAGCGTAATCTGGTCCCGTCGGAAATCCAGGTACTTCTGCCGGAGGGGACCGCCTGCCAGCACGTCATCCGGCCATTTCGTCACCTTGGCCCCCGTGGCCTTCTCAAACCGCTCCCGACAGCCCTCGCAGTAGCAGGCCTCGCCCCCGGGGTATCGAATGTAGTCGAAGTGGATGCCGTCCGGGTGAAACTTGCGCGTCAGCTCGATCGTCGCCTCGATCTCGAGCTGCTGGTTGGCAGGATTGGACGGACAAAGCGTGGCGGAGGCAGGCCCGCCGACTATGTTGCCCTTCGGGTCGAGGCATACGCGCTTCTCGCCGACCATCTTGTCCAGCACCTCCTTCTCGGGCCCGAACAGGTTGTAGTTCACGCGCCAGAGGTGGACTTCGATGCCCTGCCTCTTGGCAGCCGCCAGCATCTTCTCCACCTGCTGCCCACGCTCCTTCGCCTGCCTGGAGAGCGGCAGCAGGTCGCTCTGGTAGTGCGCATATCCTCCGGTGCTGACGTTGACGACGAGGGCGTTCAAGTGCGACTTACGCATGCCCGCAAATAACGTGTCCCAATCGCCGCCCGGCGCATCGGGCGAGTGAAGCCAGGCACCGCGGAACTCGCGCCCGCCACGGCTCGGCAAGCTCCGGATGAAGGCCAGCTCCGACGCCTCGCGTGCTTCTCGGAAGGCCGCCCAAGCATCGTACGCCTTGCCCGCTGCCAGGTGTTTGCGCGCTTGCTCCTCGAGCCGTACGGCCGCGGCGACGGCCTCTGCCGCGCGCGGGTCTACCTTGCACGCGGCGGCCAGGCCCTCACGGTCCTTGTAGCGGCGGAAGTCCCACAAACTCTCACCCGCGTGCTGAGCCGCGGGGGCATACATATCCTGCCCGGCGAGATGAGCGATCCCCGCTAACATGAACTGGGACGTGCTCTGCAAGTCCCCCGCCGACAGGATGTAGGAGAAGTACATGCCGCTCGGCGAAAGGATGACCGCAGGGCAGCCCGTATCCGTGCCGTCAGCGTCAAACCAGTTGCCCACGACCTTGCCGTCCGGCGCGGCGCGCGCTGTCATGATGTTTGACGACCGTTGCCCGAACGCCTTCGGGAACGTCGCCGGCGCAGCCGCGTTGAACCTGACCACGTTGAACGGCGTGGCCGGTCCTCCCGCCCTGAACGCCGTTTCGGCCACGCCCATTAGCGGCAACAAGCGGCTGTCCACGGAGAAGAAGCCGATCACCTTCCCGCCCGCCGCCACAAACTGCTGCAGCGCGCGCACCTCCGGGTCCGGCACCTTGAAGTTGAGCGGAAGGATCGCCGCCCTTCGTCCCTGAAGGGCCCCGCGCGCCACGGCCTCGTCGGTGAGCACTGCATAGGGCAAGCCGGCCCAGGAAAGTATCCGCTCCATCTCCCCGGCCATCCTCCCGACCAGTGCGCTGTCGGAGGTGGCCCCTCGTTCGCTCTCGGTCCCATAGATGATCGCAACCGCCGGCCGTGGCTGCACGCGCTGCACGAGATACTCAGCCGCTGCCCGCAGCATGGCGCCCGCATTGGCCTCCTCGGCGTCCCCTTCGGCAACAATTACATGGGAGAAGTAGAAGCCGCCGTCAGAGACCGTAGCGGCGATGTAGCCCGAGCTCTTGCCGTTGACGTCCAACCAGTCGGCCAGCACACGCGTCCCCGGCCGAACCGAGGGCGCGTTGATGTTCCAGGAAACCTGGTTGAACCCGGGGGGCAGGCCCCTGATGGCGTCGGTGCGGCACTTCACATGACAGAAAAGGGTCCGGTCCGCCGATGAAACGTAAGACACGCCCTGCAGCCCCAGCGCGGCATCCAGGCCGTAGGTGCTGTAGAAGCACATCACCTTGCCGCCGTCGCTGCAAAACGATCTCAGCATGGCCTTAGCGCCTCGGCTCAGGTTGGGCGCGTAAGGCACAATGGCCACATTGAAGTCGCCGAGCGCTCCGTCGAGCACTTGCCCTTCACTGAGCACCGTGTATTGCAGGCCGGCCCGAGGCAGGATGCCGCGCATCCGCTCAAGAGCGCTGCGCGCACTCTCCGCGTCCTGGCGCCCGCCCGGGTCCGTAACAAGCGCCACCTTGAGCTCGGCAGCCGCCGTCGCGCCGCTCGCCGTGAAGGACAGCAAAGCTAACACCCAGAAAGCCACAACGCCGATATTGGCACCTGTCATTCTTGCCCTCTCAGGAAAGCTGCTCCGCGCCGTTGCGCGGGCAGGGGACAGCAACTTCACGTTGCCGGGGCGAAAGCGGCCATGATATACGGGGCGGGAATGGTGCTGCAAGGACCCGCACCCCCCGAAGGGATGAGTTGCGCCGGCTGTTGTTGGTGGGGGACATGACCTCCGCGTTTCGGCCTCGGAGGTCGCAGGTTGGCGGTGCTGGGGCAACGTCGGCTTTGGCCGGGGCTTACGCTGCCGATCGGAACTTTCGCCAGAATGCTTCCCTCAAGTGAAGCGGTAGCGAGCGCGCCACTGCTATGGACCCCTTCACGCGACCGGTGTGAGGCGGTTCTATTTCCTGCCCCATTCGTGAGCGGTCCGGCACGACCGCCGGCCGATGGAACCGGACACGCCCCCGCCGCGGGACGGTCCGAGCAAGTGCCGGGAGCGGCTGGACGGCCTGCTGAAGGGCTACTACCGCGGGGCCGCGTGACGTGCGTGGCTAGGTTGTGCTTTTTGCCCGGCCGTCTACAATAGGGGCCATGTGGCACAACGTTTCGGGAACCCGCGGCGTGGCGCCGATCGGCCCGTGGACGAGCCCGTCGGGAGGACGGCAATGGTGACTGCGACTGCCCGGCTGGCGCGGCTGGACATGGCGTTGCTGACGCCGGTGGTCCGCTCGGCGCTAGGCAAGGAAGACTTGGTCGTCACTACCTGGGACTGCCAGGTCGTCAAGGCCGATCCGCGGGCCGACGGCCGGCTCGTCTGTCGCGTCTCCGGCCGGGCGCGGACGGGCGGGCGCGACGACCTGCCTTGGTCGGTCTTCCTCAAGGTGCCAAACGCCACGGCGACGCATTACGACCCCTGGCACCGCGAACCGTTCCAGCGCGAGGTGCTACTGTACGAGTCTGGTTTGTTGGGTGAAATGCCGGGCGGCATCGTCGCCCCTCGCCTGTTGGGACTGACCCACTGGGCGGACGACGAGCCGTGGATGTGGCTTCAGGACGTCACCGGCCTGCCCGGGCTGCAGTGGCCCGTGGATCGGTTCGCCCAGGTCGCCCGTCAGTTCGGGCGGATGCAGGGGGCCTTCCTGGCCGGCAGGCCGCTGCCCGACCTGCCTTGGCTGCAGACGGGCCACTGGCTGCGGGAGCAGTTTCTGACCAACGCCGCGCGGGCGGCCGTGCCCTGGCAGCGCTTCGCCGAGCACCCGCTGACGCGGTCCTTGTACCGGTCGGACCTCGGCCGGCGGGTCGCTGACCTGTGGGACCGGCGCGAGGCGTTCCTCCGCGCCCTGGATGCGATGCCGTGCAGCCTCTGCCACGGGGACTTCAACTACACCAACCTGTTTGCTCCGCAGGGCGGCGACGACCAGCGGACCTTCGTGGTGGACTGGCAGTACGCCGGGTGGCGGCAGATCGGCGGCGACATCGCCGGGCTGATTGCCGACTGCTCCATTGGTGCCGTCCGCCGCAAGGCCGCGGAACCCGCCGAGTTCCTTGCTCTGGTGCTGCCGGCTTGGCTGGAAGGCCTGCACGAGGCCGGGTGGGATGCCGACCCCGACGTGCCGCGCTTCGCTTGCCTGGCCCGGCTGGCAGTGCCTGGGACATTCAATCTCCTGCAGGGGCTGAATGGCGCCGAGCTCTCCCAGCCGCTCACGTCGGAGACCGAGGCGGGCCTGGAGGAGAAGGTCGGGCGGTACGTTAGCAACCAGCAGTTCCTGCTGGCCCTGGCTGATGAGGCTGGGCGTCTCCTCGACCAGGCCGTCCATCGTCGGCGCCGCTGAACGGCCGGCCATCGTGACAAGGGTTAGGTTCGCAATCGGCGAGGCGCAAGATACCAGCGCGCGAGCCGCTCAGGCGATACGCCCAGCCGATAGCCTCCGATCACGAGCTGATTCAACAATGTCGTCCTCAGAGCGCCGACGCTTGCCCATCGCCGGCCCGACGTTAGCGCGGGCGCACAAAGGACCGCAATCCTCCCTCGGCGTCTTAAGCGGGCAACCAACTCGTAGTCCTCCATGATCGGAATCTCCGGGAAGCCGCCCATTGCCCGGAACGTTTCTGCTCTGAGGAAGATCGCCTGGTCCCCGTACGGCATCTGAAAGCGGCGGGCGCGGTAGTTTGTGAGCCGTTGCAGGACCCTTAAGGCCGCCCCGTCGCCGCCTATGGCGAAGCCAAACGCCCCGGCGACCACGCCGGCATCGGCCAGGGCGTGCCTGACGCACTCATCAAAGCCCCACGGCAACTGCGTATCCGCGTGAAGGAAGAGCAGCACATCTCCGCTCGCCGCCGTAGCGCCGGCGTTCATCTGCCGGGCACGGCCACGAGGAGCGCTCATAACGCGCGCGCCGCACGAGCGCGCCACTTCCGGCGTGCCATCGTTGCTGCCGCCATCTACGACGACGACCTCGACGCTCCGCCCGCGCGCTGCGCTGGTCACGGCGAATCCCACGTTGGCGGCCTCATTGAGCGCCGGTATGATCACTGAGATGCGTGGCGCGGCTGCCGACGCGGCGCTTGAGGCGACGATGCGCTGCCACACCGGCAGGTCATCCGGCCGATCAACATCGTCCAGCGCGTCGAGCAGGCCCACCGAAAGCCCGAGGCCCCGCGCTGCGGCCAGTGTGCGCGGCAGGACATCGCTCGTCCCCCACGGGATGCTCGTGAAGAGCCGTGGCTGCCTGCGGCGGAGCCCAATCAGGTAGTATCCGCCGTCACCGGCCGGGCCCAGGACCAGTTCATGCCGGCGGAGCGCATCAAATGCCCGTTCCAGGAGATCGGCCGTAACGCCCGGGCAGTCGCACCCCACGATGAGCGCCCGCTCAGCCCGCTCGTCGAAAGCAGCGGCGAAGGCCCTCGCCATCCGTTCGCCCAGGTTGCCCGTGCCCTGGCGCCTGTGCCAGACGCCGGCCCCCAGCCACTTGCGCATCAGACTTGCGCCAACCAAGCTGTCGGTGAGGCGGCCGCCGTCAAACCGCACTTCAAGCGTTAGTGGGCGCCGTCCCATGAGCGCTCCGACAGCTCGCATCGTGTGCTCGGTCATGCGGCGCTGAAGCTCGGCGGCGCCTTCGCGACCCAGGACCGGGATGAGACGCGTCTTCGTGCTGCCCGCCTCCGGGTAGCGGGTGAACACAATGAGGCGCTCGCCGTGCCGCCGGCCGAGGCGTCGGAGCGCCTCGCTCATGTGCCGAGCCAAAGAGTCACCCATCTTCTGTACAGTTCGGGGCATATTAATGAGCTTTGCCTGATATGGTGATTCCGACGCTTCGCGGAAAGCCACGAATGATGCCCTCTTTCGCGTTGGCCCGCCTCACTCTATTGTGCAAGGCTCATTGGGTCCGGCCGTGCGGTTGCTGAACCAGAGGAACGCCATCACCGGCGCCAAGCCATCAACCAGGTCGTCAGCCTCTTGAAGAATGGCGTGAGCCTTGTGCGGTTGTACGCGTCCGCCACCTGCCTGATGCACTCTGCCTGAGTCGGATAGGGGTGGATCACGTTCGCGACGGCCTTCAGCCCGACGCCGGCTACCATGGCAAGCGTCACCTCACTTATCATCTCGCCCGCGTGACGCGCAACTATAGTCGCGCCGAGTATCCTGTCCGTCCCCTTTCTCAGGTGGATCTTGGCGAAGCCTTCCTCCTCGCCGTCTGCTATGGCGCGGTCCACGTCCTTGAACGGGCGGAAGAAGGTGGTCACACGTATGCCCCTCTCTTTGGCCTCCTGCTCGCAGATGCCCACATGCGCGATCTCTGGGTCAGTGTAGGTGCACCAGGGAATGACGAGGGCGCTCAATTTCTTCCGGCCCCAGAAGAGGGCATTCTGCACCACAATGCGCGCGGACGCGTCGGCGGTGTGGGTGAACCTGTGCCGCAGGCATACGTCGCCCGCCGCGTAAATGCGCGGGTTCGTTGTCCGCAGCGTATCATCCACGTGAACCCCGTTGCGCTCGTCGTACCCGACGCCCGCGGCTTCCAGGTTCAGCCCCTGCACGTTAGGCGCTCTCCCTGCTCCTACGAGAATCTCATCCACGGTCAGGACCTCTTCGGCGCCCTTGCTCTCAGTCCAAACAAGCTTTCCCCTGGCGGACGTCGTGACGCGCTTCACGACTGAGTTCGTCTTGAGGACGATGCCATCACGCTGGAACGACCGGTCGAGCACCTCGGCGGCATCGGGGTCTTCGCGCGGCAAGATGTGCGACGAGCGCTCGACGATAGTCACTTCCGACCCGAGCCGTCGCAGCGCCTGCGCCAGCTCGCAGCCGAGCGGCCCTGCCCCGAACACGGCGAGCCGAGGCGGACGCTCGGTCAGCGAGAACACCGTCTCATTCGTCAGAAAGCCAGCCTCCTCAAGGCCGGGCACATCAGGCCTGACTGCGCGCGCCCCGGTGGCGATGACTGCTTTCTTGAACCGCAGGGTCTGGCCCACCACCTCAACGGCGTCGGGCCCCACGAAACGCCCCTCGCCGAGGAAGACGTCCACCCCCATGTCACGGAACCTCTGCGCCGCGTCATGCCGGCTGATGACCGCCCGCAGCCTCCGCATGCGTTCCATGGCCGCGGCGAAGTCCGCCTGGACACCATCGCGCACTTTCACGCCAAAGGCTGGCGTATCGCGCGCATCCGCATATGCCCTTGACGAGCGGATGAGGCACTTGCTCGGCACACACCCCACGGTGAGGCAGTCGCCTCCGAGGAAGCGCCTCTCCACGAGAGCAACCTTCGCCCCGAGGCCAGCCGCGCCGGCAGCGGCCACGAGCCCAGCGGTTCCCCCGCCGATGACGACCAGGTTATACCGGCCCGCCGGCGCCGGGTTCTTCCAGTCCGGCGGATGGGCGTTGGCGACCAGCTCGGCGTTATACTTGTCCTGCGGCAGCATCTCAGGAACGCGGCCCATGCCTCACCCCTTTCAGGTTTGGGCCTTTCCGGGCATGCCCTCCGAGACGGCTTCTTTGAGCGCCCGCCTGGCAACGCGCGCCACAAGCACCGCCACAGCGACGGCGACCGCCAACCCGAGCCAGAAGAACAAATGCGTGGCCGGACTCCGACCGACCTTTCCGCCCGCGGCTTCGGCCAGCGACCCAAGCGCCGCTCCCAGGTAAACATACATGACCGTGCCGGGCAACATGCCTATCCAGGACGCGAGCGCGTAGTGCCAGAATCTGACCTTCGTGAGCCCGAAGCCGTAATTCAGCAGGTTGAAAGGAAAGACCGGGCTGAGCCGCGTCAGCAGGACGATCTTGAACCCCTCGCGCCCCACCGCTCTGTCTATAGCCGCGAAGCGAGCGCTACCCTCAAGCTTCTTCTCGATCCACCGCCGCGCCACAGTGCGGCTGACGAGGAAGGCCGCGCACGCCCCCAGCGTGCTTCCCGCGGACACCGTGGCCGTGCCCCACAACGTCTTGAGGACGAACCCCGCGCCGATCGTGAGCAGCGAGCCGGGAAGGAACAACACGCACGCCACGACGTAGCAGCCGATTATGACAAGCGCGCTCGCGAAACGGTGGTGCTCAGACAGGCGTTGTGTCCAACCGAGCACGGACAAGAGCGAATCCTTGACAACGCCGGGCTTGAGCGCAGCGAAGGCTATGACAGCCGCCAGGATGACCACGATCACCACGGGCCACGGCGCTCTACTCTCAGGCCGGACGTTGTGCGGTGGCTGCGCATCTGTCACCAACTTCCGCCCCCTTTGACCGCTGCGGTGCCGCACACTTGCCCGCCTGCTCCGACGCGCGTCACTACTTGAGGCTCGCCGCCTTTGTGAACTCCAGCACGTGGTACCCCTTTGCTTCGATCCGCAGCCCGAGGTTGGCGAGGGCAGAGCCCCTGGCCGTCTCCTCCAGGCACCACTCACCCCTCTCGCTCGAGTACTGCCGAACACGGTACACCTGGTCCGCATCCAGCAACTCGGCCAGCCCGACCGGTGTGGTCAGGGCCTGGTCATGACAGCTTCCGATCGCCACAATGGTCCTTCTTCGGCCCTGGAGCGCCACAGGATGGGCCCCGGCATGCCCGACGGCCACGCGATCCGTCACGTCGTCGTCAAAGACGTCCTTGGTGCCGGTGCTCTTGAATTCCGTGTTGGCCCAGACGTGCACCCGTTCCCCCATGCGGCCGGCAAACGCAGTGATCCGCCCGCCGTGATAGCACACGCCCATCGCCGAAGCCCACTTCCAGTCGGGCGGCAGCAGCGGCCTGATGCCGGGCTCCCCCGGGCTGACCATGATGCCGCAAATTCCCTCAACCGCGGCCCAAAGGAAACGGGGCGGCTCCCACGGGGAGAGTCTCATCCCCCGGTTCATGAGGCTCTCGCCGTCGAACCACTCGCTGAAATGCCCCGGAACCGTTCCAAAGACCCGGGGATGGCGATTGTAATGCTCATAGGAAGCGTGCAAGGCCTTGACCATGAACTCCGGGTGATAGCGCGCAGCGGCAAACGCATACCACCACGTGACGCCAGGCCAGACCCCGCCCAGCAGGCCCACGTGCTTCGCCGGATCGTAGAGCGGGTCCGCGCGCGAGACCGTGCGCAGGCCCGCTGCCGTCCAGAAGTCGGGGCTGTTCAACCGGCGGATTATGCGGAAAGCCACGTCCTCGTCCGCGATGCGGAAGAGGACGGGAAAGAGTTCATCCGCGGTGACGTCGGTGTGACGCCGACCTTCGGTGTCTATGTTGAGCAGGTAAAGCTGCCTGCCCTTGTCCAGCAGATGCCCGTTGATCGCCGCGGCCAGCTCCCTGGAGGCGTTGCTGAACTCTTCCGCGTCGCCGGTCCGCCCCAGGTTCTCTGCCATGTGACCCATGGCGCGCAGGGCGGCCGCGCACTCGGCGTTGACCTCCGTCACAGCCCCGTTGATGCGGTAGTTCGGAATCACGTTGCGCCACGAGCAGATCCCCCAGACCTCCACTCCCTCGGCGCCACAGTACACGAGGCCGCGGGCGTCCCGTTGCGACATGATATACCGTGCCGCGCGAGCGACGGAGTCATAGACCGAGCGCAGGTAGTCGAGGTCTCCCGTGCTGCGCACATGATGGTTGACCCCGAGCACGAACAGGGGCGTTCCGTCATTGATGTTCAGCCCGTAGTCGTCAACGTCTCCTGTGCGCGCGTTGAAGTACTCCGGAATCTTCCCGGTGGGATACTGGAACTTCACCAAGGCGTCGAGCAGCCTGCGGGAGGTCTCCGGCCGGAAGTGGTCACAGCCGTAAACGAACCACACGGCATCGCGCGCCACGACATTCGAAGAAACGCCCGGCTCGTTCGTGAACGACTCGCCCTGGGGGAAATGCGCCAGCACGCGGTCCATGTTGACCTTGGCCCACAGCACGCCTTCGTTGATGACCGGGTCCGGCGTCATGACCTGACAGGGCGCCAGCTCCTCCTCAACGTATGCGACGGTTGAGTCCAGCATCGCGTCTGCGTCGAGCAAGCGGTCCAACTGGCTGTGCGCGGCCTCCAGCCCGTCCGGCGTGAAAGAAAGCACAAACGCGAAACGCTCCTGCGCGCGCGGGGCAAGCTCCACACGCAGCTCCAGGCAGCCGAGCACGTCCCCTTCGGCCCGCGTCTCGGAGTTCAGCGATGGCATGAAGTCGGTGTCGTAGATGGGCCCGAAATCGTTCGTGATCGCCCAGGACGTGGGGCCCCGCGTGGCCGCCAGGACGCGGATCCAGTCGGGGTTCTCCTCCTCGGAGGCGAAAAGCGCCCCGGCTCGCTCGTCCGAATGGCCACGGATAACAGGCGTGCGGCGGCTGCCCGCGAAGCGGGCAAAGGCATAAACTCTCAGCGCCCGCGGCTCGTCAGCCCGGTTCTCCAGCTCGACGAAATAGTAAACGGCCGTCTCATCGCCGCTCTCGACCGTCTCACCGCGGGGTACCAGCACCGTTTCCTGAACGCTGATGGCGCCAGCCAGGTCGAAGATATGCTTCTGGTAAGCCGGATGGATGACAAACCGGCCCGGCCGCACGGGCGCCAGAGGGACATTGGCCGCCTCCGCGAAGGCCCCAGGCCGGCCCGCTATGCGCGTCTCTGCGCTCCCGTAGCGCACCATAAGCGGCCCGGCCACTTCCTCGCCCACGTCTATGGAGAAAAAGGTGTGAATCCTGCCGTCAGTGCCGACGGTCACCCAGACGTGGCCGTTGCCGAGGCTCGACCCGGGACCCAGTTCAGCGTCCGTCAAGTCATAGGCCGGCAGGCCCCCATCGCCAGTGGTCGTCTGGACAATGCCCCCCATGGTCTCCGCCCAGTCCGCAGGAATCCGCGCCCGCCCTGGCTCCCGCTCTTCACGCCGCGAGCGGCCCAAGGCCGCCGAACCGTGGTCGCCGGGGTCACTCCTTCCGCTGGCCGAGCACGCTGTCCAGCATGAAGAGCGCGGACGTCGAGTCGCCGATCAGCTTCAGCTTCTGCACGACTTCGTCCGCGTTCGCTTCCTCATCAACCTGTTCGGTGACGAACCACTGCAGGAAGGCGGCCGTCGCGGTGTCCTTGTGTTCGTTGGCCAGCTTCAGCAAGGCGTTGATCAGTCCGGTCACCTTCCGCTCATGGGCAAGCGTGTCCTCGAAGGCCGCCACAGGCGAAGCCCATTCCGCCCGGGGACCTTCTATCGGCTTGAGCGTCACCCGCCCACGCCGGTCAACGACGTGACCATAGAACTTCATCGCGTGGTCCTGCTCTTCCTTTGCCTGCACTCGCATCCAGTGCGCGAAACCCCGCAGGTTGGTGGCCTCGAAGTAGGCCGACATCGCCACGTACAGATACGACGAATACAGCTCCGCATTCAACTGCTCATTCAACGCGTCCTGCACCTTCTTGTTGAGCATCGTACATCCCTCCACAAGGATCGAGCCTTCCACAGAACTACCCGCTCGTTTGCGCGCAAGTCACCGCCTGCAAGGCGGCGGCGCCCATCATGATGCATGCATCAGCCATTCCGACCTTCTACGCACTCCGCCCTTGCTCACTCGCTGTCGGAGCCGGCGGCGCCGCTGGGGACTCCTCTCTTCCTGCATCGCGGGCAGTAGCCCAGAAGCTCCAGCCGGAACCCGGTGATCGCGTAACCGCTGGGTTCGTCAGGATTCGCTTCGAGCTTCACCAATCCGCCGGCCGACGCGTCAACAACTAAGCCGCACTCCAGGCAGCGGATGTGATGATGGCCGTCCGTACTGCCATCGTACCTTTTCTGAGAGCCCCCAAGCTCCAGCTTCCCGATCATTCCGCGCTCGGCAAGGGTATCCAGATTCCGGTAGACCGTGCCGAGGCTGATGTGAGGGAGGCGGCGCTTGACCCGCGCGTAGACCTCATCCGCCGTGGGGTGCGAGCCGACCTTCGAGACCGCCTCCAATATGAGTCGCCGCTGGCGGGTCATCCTTAGTTTCTGGTCGCCGCCCATCACGACGCCCCCTTCGAAAGTGACTCGCCCCAACCTCCAGCCCGCGCCGCACGTCTGCCTCAGCGCGCCATGCAGTGGTCGCCCCGCACGCCAGGATAGGCCCGATGAACCGGCTGCTCTCCTGTGCAACCCCCCGCCCCCAAAATCCCTCGGGCAGCAACGAAGACTCCCGCGGCCGACTGGCCCCCTTCCTCAGGAACGCACTCCCACGAGTAGTCTACCCGCAAGGATACCATCCTGCAACTCGGCCCGCCAGCCACAACGCGGTGCGTCATCCGCCGGGCCAGCTCCCGGCTCAGAACTGAACGGCGAGAACCGTCAGGTCATCCTCCTGCTTTGCGGTGCCGCGCCACTCATCTGCGGTCTCCATGAGCCTATCGCGCAGAACGGCCAGCGGTTGGCCCCTGTTACCCTCGAACAGCCCTCTCACACGGTCCCTTCCGAACAGCTCTCCTTTCTCTGAGGCAAGCTCGGCCAGGCCGTCAGTGAGCATCACGAGGCAATCGCCGGCACCGACAGCCAAGGCCCTCTCCTCCCATTCGCTGGTCGCCGAGGCGGCCAGAATGGGCCCAGTGGGCCCCAATATGGTGGTCTGTCGTTCCCGGTGCAGCAAGTATGCCGGTTCGTGACCCGCGCTGGCGTACCGCAGGCTTGAGCAGCCTTGATCCACAGACACCACAATCATGGTAGCAAAGTCTTCGCTGAGGGTCGCCGCGCCCAGACGCTCGTTCAGGAAGGCCAGGATCCGATGTGGCTCGGCAGTGAACTCGCAAGCCGAAAGGAACAACGCCTTGAGCATGGCAGCGAGCAGAGCAGCAGGGACTCCGTGGCCCGAAACGTCTGCAACGCAGAACACCACAACGCCGCCGCCGGCCTGCCGGAAATCGAAGTAGTCGCCCGCAACGAAATCGGCCGGCTTGTAGATGCTTGCGACTGACAGGCCAAGTCCCGCGTCTCCGGACGGAATGAGGTGATTCTGTATCCTGTGCGCCTTCTCCATCTGACGGTTGCGCTCTTGCTCCACCTTAGCCAGTGCGGAACTCATGGCGTTGAACTCGCCGACCAGGAAACCAAGTTCGGTGGTGGCCGGCCGGGGAGCCTGAATGCCGACCTCTCCCTTTGCCATCCTGCGCACTGTTTTCACCAAGTCGTTCAAGGGACGCAGCCCAAGGCGGGTCACCAACACGTTGGCCACCAGACCCAGGACCAGACTCAGGACCGCAATGCTGAGCACACGGCGCTGGATCTGGCCGCGCAGCAGGTGCTCCACGTCGGTTACGGACTCCGAGACAAACACCGAAGCGCCGTCGCGGCGAGCGGCTCCGACGACGATCCCCTGCCCAGCGCTGGTGCCCAGCCCATCGGGGATGTCCGCAGCAGCCCTGACAGCAGCCAGAAACGCGTCGGAGGAGATATGATGAACCGTTGCCTGAAGGACGCGTTCGCCCTGCGCAAGGACGATATGATGTCCCGGCGAATACCTTCCCCTCATGCGTGCGCACACGTCATCAATATAACCCTGAAGCGCCGCCTGCGGCTCGTTCGGCATCCGCATCACGGCTGAGAGGACGCTCTCGGCCTCCGCCCGCAGCACGTCCTGCCTTCTGCTTAACTGCGCTCGCCGCTCGCTGGAGTAGTCCCATAGCAGGAACGCACCCACGACGACCACCATCGCGGCGTTCAGACAGAGTAGCAATCGGGAACGTAGAGAGTGTGGCTTCATTCGTCTGCCGATCCCCCGACCCCTGGCAAGTGACAGAATCTGCCGAGAGCTCTACGGCATCGGGCCGCCCATGGACCCGCCGCCTGAAGCGGCACCCATCGGCCCCTTGGACTCGGCGCCTGAAGCGGCGCCCATCGGCGCCTTGGGCCCGCTGCCCATCCCCCCGCCCCAGACGGAGATGCGTCCCGGCTGCATGGTCTCCACGTCCACCGTGGACCATGTCTCAATGGCCGCCAGTGCCTTTTCGCGCTCGGTGCGCAACTGGGCCGCAACGAGCCGGGCGGCCAGCAGCGTCCGCTGCGCGTCAATCAGGTCCGCGAACGTCAGGCGACCGGCCGCATACGCCGTCTGAGCGATCTGCACCGCCTCCTTCGCGCGCGGGATGATCGTCTGCTCAAACAGGGAAACCTGGCGCTCGTCATTCCGCAGCACATAGAGGTTCAGCACGAAGCTCGCTGCCAGGTCACGCTCGTACTGGGTGCGTGCGGCAGTAGTAGCCCGCAGAGCGGCCTGAGCCTGCTCGATGCCGGCGCGAATGGCTTCGAGGCGAGTGGGCAGTATCAGCATGCCTCCGACCATCTTGGAGACGCTCCCCGTAATGCTCAGCATCAGGCCGAAGTCGGGCAGGTACGCCTGTCTTGCCAGGTTCAGCGCCTCCTCCCTTCCGGCAACTTCGCGCGCGAGCGCGGAGAGTTCCGGGCTGCGCTCCGAACCGATCCGGATGATCTCCGCGTCGGCAACCAGCAGCGGGCGCGGCGCGGGCAAGGCGGCCGGCAGCGGCACAGGCGCATCCGGCGGACGCCCGAGGAGCGCGTTCATCCTCGCCTGCGTCGGCGCCACCTGGGATTGCAGATTGGCGACATCATTCCGGGCCAAGTCCAGCTCCGTCTGCGCTTTTAGCAGGTCCTGTTGCGACGCGGCTCCGGTCTGCACCCTGACAGCGGCCAGCCGCACGAGCATACCCAACAGTGCCACGTTCTCCTGCTGAATCCGCAACGACTCGCCCAGCAGGGCAAGGTCGTAGTAGGCGGAGAGCACTCTTCCCTGGAGCAGGAATTTCGCCTCCTCGAAACGGAGGCCCGCCGCCCGCGCCTCCTCCAGCGCCTGCCTGCCCGCGGTTGCCAGCTTCGTGGGATATGGGATGTTCGTCATCGGGTCGTTGGCCAGCCCCAGCGTGGTGCGGTCCCACAGCTTCATCTTCGCGGGGCTGACCATGACGCTGAAGGGTATGGCCACGTTGGGCCAACTCGAACTCTGGGGGACGCCCTCAATGGCCGCCCGCCATGCCCAGTAGCGGGCTTGAAGGTCGGCGTTGGACAGGAAGGCATAGTGGAGATAGTCGTCCGGTCCCGGGTTTTCAGGCAAGGGCGGCACCTCGACTTGCTCGACGTAGGGCTTGCCCGCTTCCTCGATCCGCGTCCGCTCCTCGACCTCGCCGGCCGGACGCAGGGCGCAGCCGGCCAGGAGCGCGGCCGCGCTGATAAGAAGAGCGAGTGCCGTCCACCTGACCCAGACCATTAGCGCCTTTCCCATATCCGTTCTCCCCGTAGCCTAATGGCCTCCCAGGCGCGGAATGGGGAGCTTGGAAACGTCTACGGTCCCATGCTTCATCTCAAACCGCCACTTCCAGATCGTATAGACTGCGGGGTAGACGAGCAGTTCAAGGATGAAACTCGTCACCAGCCCGCCGACAAGGGGCGCGACGACGCGCTTCATCATGTCCGCGCCGGTGCCGATTGACCACATGATGGGCATCAGGCCGACGAAAGCGGCGCATACAGTCATCATCTTCGGCCGAATGCGTTTGACCGCTCCGTAGACGACGGCCTCGGTAAGGTCCTCAAATGTGCGCATCTTTCCCGCTCGCACGTGGTCATAGTAGGACAAGTCCAGGAAAAGCAGCATGAACACACCGGTCTCCGCGTCGAGGCCCAGCAGAGCAATCAAGCCGACCCAAACGGCGATGGACACGTTGTAGCCGAGCAGGTACAAAAGCCAGATCGCCCCGATGGCTGAGAACGGCACCGCCAGCATCACGATCGTCGCTTTCACCGCCGATTTCGTGTTCATATAGAGGAGCATGAATATCAGAAAAACGGTGACGGGAACGATGATCTTCAGGCGCTCTTTGACCCGCAGCATGTTCTCGTACTGGCCGCTCCAGACGAGGGAGTAGCCGGCGGGCAGTTGGAGCTGCCTGTTCACTATCTCCTTCGCCCCGCTCACGTAGCCGCCGATGTCCGACACGCCGGTGTCCACGTAAACGTAACCGGCCAGCATGCCGTTCTCGTCGCGGATCATGGACGGGCCCATGACGATCCGGATGTCCGCGAGTTCCTCCAACGGTATGTGCGCGCCTGACGGCGTGGGAACCAGGACGCGCCGCAGGTCCGGCAGGTTGTCCCGCAGCTCCCGCGCATAGCGCACGTTCACGGTATATCGTTCCCGCCCCTCAACGGTGGTCGTGATGGGCTCGCCGCCGATGGCCGACATGATGACCATCTCCGCATCGCCGATCGTCAGGCCGTAGCGGGCAAGCCGGTCGCGCTTGAGATCGAAGTCCAGGAAGTAGCCGCCGGCGGCGCGCTCTGCGAAGACGCTGCGAGTGCCCGGGATGTCCTTGAAGATGGTCTCCAGGCGGATTCCGATCTCCTGTATCTTGTTGAGGTTACCGCCGTAGATCTTGATGCCGATCGGCGTCCGGACGCCAGTCGTGAGCATGTCAATGCGGGTCTTAATGGGCATGGTCCATGCGTTCGCCACGCCGGGGAATTGCATCTTGCCGTCCAGGTCCGCGATCAGCTCGTCCTTGCTGATGTGGTCCGGCCAGATGTGACGCAAAGGCGCTTGCGCCCAGCGCGGCCACTTCGAATACCACCGGTCCTTGTGCCGCCATTGGGACGGATGCTTCAGGAGCACCACCGTCTCCATCATGGAGAACGGCGCCGGGTCGGTCGAGGTCTCCGCCCTTCCCGCCTTGCCGAAGACCTTCTCCACCTCGGGAACGGTGACTAAGACCTTGTCCATCGTCTGCATCAGCCGCTGCGCTTCCGTCACCGACAGGCCGGGCAGCGTCGTCGGCATGTAGAGGATGTCCCCTTCCCACAGCGGCGGCATGAACTCTGTGCCCAGGCGGAAGTAAACCGGAATGCTCACGGCCACTAAGAGGAACGCCGCCACGACCGTGGCCACACGGTGCCGGATGACGAAACGGCAGGGCCGCTCGTAAAGCCAGAACAGAATCCTGCTGATCGGGTGCTTCTCCTCGGGGTAGTACTTGCCGACCGTCATCTGGTTGTAGAGCCACGCAAGCGGCCTCGGCCTGAAGTGAACCCAGTGCATCCGCACGAACAGCATCCGCACGGCCGGGTCCAGGGTTATCGCAAGGATGGCGGCAATCGCCATGGTCAGGTTCTTGGTGTACGCAAGGGGCTTGAAGAGACGGCCTTCCTGCTCCGTGAGGGCGAAGATCGGCAGGAATGCCACGGCGATTACCAGCAGGGAGAAGAAGACCGCCGGCCCCACTTCCATCAGCGCCTGGAGCCGCACCTGGTGGAAGTCGCCGACGCTGCCGCCCGCCTGCCATAGCTCGAGCTTCTTGTACGCGTTCTCCACCTCGGCGATGGCGCCGTGCGTCAGCACGCCGATCGAGATCGCAATGCCGGCGATGGACATGATGTTCGCGGTCACGTGCAGGAAGTACATCGGGATGAAGGCCAGCAGGACCGCGACCGGGATCGTGATCACAGGCACTATGGCCGACGGTATGTGCCAAAGGAAGATGAGGATGACCACACTGACAATGATGAGGGCCGAGATAAGCTCGTCGGTAAGCGTGGCGATAGACTCCTTGATGAGTTCAGAGCGGTCATATGTCGTGACGACCTGCACCCCCGGAGGCAGGGAAGCCTTGACCTCTTCGAGCTTCTGTTTGACACGCGAGATCACGCTGAGCGCGTTCTCTCCCTGCCGCATGATGACGATTCCGCCCACAACGTCGCCCGTGCCGTCCAGGTCGGCCACGCCGCGCCGGATGTCAGGGCCCATGGCCACGTGGCCGAGGTTCTTCACCAAGATCGGCGTGCCGCTCCTGTCCACTCCCACCACGATGTCCTCGATGTCCTGCACCGAGTGGGCATATCCGCGGCCCCGGACCATGTACTCGGCCCCGCTGAACTCCACCAATCGGCCGCCCACGTCGTTGTTCCCCTGGCGGATCGCGTCAACGACCTTCGTGATGGGGATGTCATAGGCCAGGAGGGAGTTCGGGTCCAGGTTCACCTGGTACTGCTTCTGGAAGCCTCCGATGGAGGCGACCTCCGCGACGCCCGGCACGCTCTGCACCCAGTAGCGCATGTACCAGTCCTGAAACGTCCTCAGGTCGGCCAGGTTGTTCTTCCCGGTCGTATCCACGAGGGCGTACTCATAGATCCATCCGACCGACGTCGCATCAGGTCCGAGTTCGGTCTGCACTCCCGCCGGCAGGCGGGGCAATATCTTGCTCAGGTACTCCAGGGTGCGGCTCCGCGCCCAGTAGAGGTCAGTGCCGTCCTCGAAGATGATATAAACATAGGAGAAGCCGAAGTCGGAGGTAGCACGGATCGCCTTGACCCTCGGGGCGCCGAGCATGGCCGACACGATGGGGTAGGTAACCTGGTCCTCGATGACGTCCGGGCTGCGATCCCAACGGGAGTAGACGATCACCTGCGTGTCGGAGAGGTCGGGGATAGCGTCCAGGGGTATGTTGCGCACGCAATAGATCGCGCCGACGACCGCCACGGCAGAGAAGACGATCACCGCGAACTTGTTGCGGGCGCAGAACTCGATGATGCGCTCTATCATGCGCGGCCTCGCCGCTCTCCCGCTCTGTGAACGCCGTCACCGGCGCACCGGCCCGGCCTCACCGCAAGCTGTTGGCCGGTCTCGGTGCGGTCAATGGTGATGCTCGTGCCCCCCGCCTGTGCCGGCGGCACCGCCAGCCTCGCCGGCGCCGGCAGCCGCGCCGCCACCGCCCTGGACGCGCATCTGAAGGGCCGCTTTGAGCTGGCTCTCGGAATCAATGAGGAAGTTCGCGCTTGTGACCACGCGCTCGCCTTCGGCCAAGCCTTTGCCGATCACCGCCATGCCGTCGGCATGCTGACTGACGGTCACCTCTCTGGGCTGGAATCGCCCCTCACCCAGGTCCACGAAGGCGATCTGACGCATGCCCGTGTCGAAAATCGCGCTGTCGTCCACGACGAGTTGCTCGCCCAGTGGAATGCTGAGCCACACGGTGGCATACATTCCAGGCTTGAGCCTGCCCTCGGGGTTCGCGAACTGCATGCGCACGCGCGCCGTCCGCATCTGCTCGTTCAGGTACGGATAGATGTACGTCACCTCGCCGGTCAGGGCGTCGCCCGGCACCGAGGAGAGCTGCACCTTGGCCTCCTGCCCAACCTTCACTAACGGGATCTCATACTCATAAACCTGGGCCTCCAGCCAGACCGTCGAAAGGTCCGCGATCGTGTAGAGGTTCTCTCCCGGCGCCACGTACGTGCCCAGAACCACCTTCCGGCCGGTCACAATCCCCTCGACCTTCGAGAAGATCGTCACCTCCCTCTGCGGCTCCTTCTTTGCGTCCAGCTCCTTGAGCTGGTCCTCGGTCATGTCCCACAGGAGCAGACGGTCGCGCGCGCTCTTGAGGCTCTCCTCGGCGAGTGCCTTCGCCTCCGCCGGGGCGCCCTCGCCGAGTGCGGCTGCCGCCTCCCGCGCAAGCAGGTAGTTCCGCTGAGCTTCGAGAAGCTCCGGGCTGTAGATCACCAGCAGCGGCGAGCCCTTGTGAACGGCGTCTCCTTCTGCTTTTACCAAGAGTTCTTCCACCCATCCGCCAACCTTAAGGTTGACGGCGGAGAGCGTCCTCTCGTTGTACTGCACGAGGCCCACGGCCCGGATGGTCTTCGCCACCTGCCTCTTCTCGACCTGCCCAAACTGAACGCCGATCAACTGCTGCTGCCCGGGCGCGATGGTGACGGTCGCCAGCCCCTCCGGAGCAGGAGCGCCCGGAGGCGCAGCTTCCTCCCCCTTGATAGGCCGGAGCGTCATGCCGCAGATCGGGCATTCCCCCGGCTTATCGGAGATGTAGTTCGGATGCATGGAACAGTAATAGAGCGTCTTGCCCCTGGCCTTCTCCCCTGCTGGCGGGGGTGCCTGCGACTGCGGAGCCATCTCCATGCCAGGCATCTCCATGCCGGGCATCACAGCCGCTGGGACGCCCGTGCCGCCCCCATGCCTCGGCCACAGGAAGTAGATGGCGACGGCGGCGCCGCCCAACAGCACAAGGAACCCGATGGTGCTCAGGATCTTCGAGACGATCTTGCCGGCCATGTATTGCATGTCCCCTGCGCCGGCCGACGCCAGCACACAAACCGCCGCACCGGCCTAAGCGCTCATTGCGTAAAAGCAGACGGAGCAGCTACTTTTCCAATATTTATATCCCCGGCTCGCACGTCAGTCAACAAACCGGGCGGCAAGGACGCCCTGCTTCCAGGAGGGCCGCAAGAACCCCGAGCAGTCCGGGCACCCCTCCAGGTGCGTTGCCGGACGCCTCCGGCCTTCCCCGGCCTGAGTGGCGCCCCTATCGGGCCGCTCCAAGGAGACGGGCCAGATATGGGACAAAGAACACCGTTTTTGTCCACTTCCCATGCCCTTTGTTCACCCTCAACCCGGTTTTTCGTCTCCAACCCGGCCCCGGCCGGTTCACCCCTCACGCGGCCCCCGCTGTAGATCAAGCTCCCCTGTGATCCCCAAGCCGGATGGCAAGAGCGGCTCCGGCGTGCCCGCAGAATCGCTTGCTCTACTGGCCGTCCAGTAGTCGCTCAGGGCTCTCCAGCAACGCGCGGACGTCCGACAGGAAACGCGCAGCCGCCGCCCCCTCAATGATCCGATGGTCGCAAGCCGCCGTCAGCTTCATCAGCCTCCCCACGTGGATCGCCTCGTCCCGCACCAGCACCGCCGGAAGAGCTGACGAAACCGCCAGCGTCACCGACGAAGGAGGGTTGATGATCGGCTCAAAATGCTCCACATCGAACATCCCGAGGTTAGTGATGGTAAATGTTGCATGTCGCCGTTCTTCCGCGCTCAGCCCTCTCGCGCGGGCGCGTTCAACAAGCGCGGACGACTGATCGGCCAGTTCCTTCAGGGAAAGGTTCTGTGCATCGCGGAGCACCGCCACCGTCAGCCCCTCGTCCGTTTCGACGGCAAGCCCCAGGTTGACGCCTTTCCATTTGATGATGCGTCCGCGGTCGTAGCTGCGATTGATCTCAGGATGTTCCTTGAGCGCTTGCAGGCATGCGAAGGCCACAACGTGGGTGATCGTCACGCCGAGCTCCCCTTTAAGTTCGTCCTTCCGAGCCCAGACTGCCGTCACGTCTACCCCGCGCGTGATGTAGAAATGAGGGATCGCCCGCTGCGAGGCCACCACTCGCCTCGCCTGGGTTCTCAGCCTGAACGAAGCGTCCTCCACCTCGGCCTCGGCCTCAGCCAACTCCATCGCCGGCAGCTCTTCCTCAGGCGCAAGCCTGGCTGCCTGCGCCCCCTCTTCGATGCGGCCCCCTGTGACCACAGGCTCTTGCGGCATCCGCCCCTCGCGGACCCTCGCCTGTGATTCGGCTGCTGCCAGCGGTGCAGCAGCGCCGGACGTCGTCCCGGCGGGCCCCCCGGCTATTCCGGCACCCGCTGCCCGCTCGACGTCCTGAGCGGTGATGCGCCCTGCAGGCCCTGTGCCTGTGATCCGAGTGTAGTCGATTCCCTTTTCTTCAGCCAGCTTCCTGGCGTACGGCGAGATGGCAATGCGTTCCGTCACCGCAGGCCCGGCCCGTGCCGGCACCGTCCCTGCCGCCGCGCGCTCCTTAGGCCGCTCCGGTGCCAGCCCCGCCTGCTCCCGCGCTGTCGCCTTAGCTTGAGGCTTTTGCCTAACAGACTCCGCCGCCCCCACCTCTTGGAGCCTGATCCGCGCGATCACCTCGCCCACCTTCACCTCGGCCCCGTCGCCGTGCACGATCTCAGCCATGACGCCGTCGCGGAAACACTCCAGCTCCATGACGGCCTTATCGGACTCCACTTCGGCCAGGACGTCGCCCTCGTGGACTGCGTCACCCTCTTTAACCTTCCACTCGAGAATCTTTCCCATCTCCATGCTGTCGGAGAGCTTGGGCATGGTGACCTCGTACACTTCGGCCTCCTTTTTGCGGGCAATGAGGCTTGCACGATTCCGTGATTGCCACGGCTCGCGGAAAGTCACAAACACGGGCTTTTCGGGCGATGGGGCGCTTCACCCTATTGCGCAAATGTAGTCAATGACCCCCAGCGTCCGGCGGCCCGGTCGTGCTCCTACCGCCCAGCGCCCTGTGCGCCGCCCGCACTACGTCATCCGCATGCGGGATGCAGGCCTGCTCCAGCTCGCGCGCATATGGCAGCGGCACGTCCGCCCCAGACACTCTCTCCACCGGCGCATCCAGCTCGTCGTAGACGATCTCGTAGATGTTGGCCGCCACCTCGGCGCCCATCCCACAGACCGGCGGCGACTCAGCAACGATGACTGCATGATGCGTCCTGGCCACGCTGTCCGTCACAGTCTCCTTGTCCCATGGGCGCAGGGTCAGCAGGTCGAGGACTTCCGCCTCGATGCCCTGGCCCGCCAGCCTCTGAGCCGCTTCAAGCGCCACGTACCTCATCGCACCGTAAGCCACGATCGTTACGTCAATCCCCTCCCGCACCACCTCGGCCTTTCCAATGGTGCCGGGCTCCAGGTTGTCCGGCACCTCGCCGAGTGTGTTATATAGCCCCTCGTGCTCAAGGAAGATCACTGGGTTATCGTCGCGGATCGCCGCCTTGAGAAGCGCCTTGGCATTGGCGGGCGTCGAGGCGAACACGACCTTAAGGCCAGGCGTATGCACAAGGAGCACCTCGAGGCTATGCGAGTGCTGGCTCCCAAGCTGGTGACCGCCGCCTCCCGGCATGCGTATCGTCACTGGGAGCCTCACTTGCCCCCCGAACATGTAACGCATGAGCGCCAGGTGGTTGCATATCTGATCCAGGGCCAGGTAAGCGAAGTTCACGGTCATCAGCTCGGCCACGGGCCGCAGCCCACCCATGGCCGCGCCCGTCGCCATGCCGACAATGGCCGCCTCGGAGACGGGCGTATCAATGACCCGCCTCTCGCCGAACTCCTTCAGCAAGCCCTTTGTGACCTTGTAAGACCCTTCGTAGAGAGCCACGTCCTCCCCGCAGACGATGACGCTCGCATCTCGACGCATCTCTTCGAAGAGGGCCTGATTCAGGGCCTCCCGGTAGGTAATCACAGCCATACGCGACCTCTGGTCCCTTCAGGTGCGTTGCCGCACCTTCAGCCCGACGCGCACCTTCTATTCCACGTACAGGTCTTCGTAAAGCCTCTGCCGCGGCAGTTCAGCCCCAGCCTCGGCAAGGGCCACTGCTTCGTCCAACGCCAGCCTGACCTTGCGGTCGAGCTCCTCGAATTCCTCCTCGGCCGCCTCGAAATCGTGTTGGATCACGGCCTTGATGCGCGGGATGGGGTCCCGCTGCTTCCAGTGCTCTATCTCTTCCTTCGATCGGTAGGTGCCCGGGTCCGACATCGAGTGCCCCCGGTATCGGTAGCACTTCGCCTCGACGAACGCCGGCCCATTGCCCGACCGGGCGTGCGCAATGGCTCGCTTGGCGACCGACTGCATCTTCAAGAAATCCATCCCGTCCACGGTAGACGTCGGCATCCCATAGGCCTTAGCCTTCCTTGCCAGGCTCTCGACCGCGCTCGAACGTGCCACGCTGGTCCCGATCGCGTAGTAGTTGTTCTCGCATACCCACACGACAGGCAGTTCGTAGAGGCTGGCCATGTTGAGCGCTTCATGATAGACTCCCTGGTTCGTCGCCCCGTCTCCAAAGAAGCACAGAACGATGCGGTCCTCGTTCCTGTATTTGATGGAGAGGCCGAGCCCCACAGCGAGCGGGCACATGCCCCCCACGATCGCGTAGCCGCCCAGGAAGTTAGTGCTCGCATCGAACAGGTGCATCGAGCCGCCCTTGCCCTTGCAGCAGCCGTCCCCATGGCCGAACAGCTCCGCCATGGCCTTGCCCGGGTCGCCTCCCCGCAACAGGTAGTACGCATGGTCGCGGTAGGAGCCGATTACATAGTCCTCCGGCCTCAGATGCCACAACGTCCCTACGGCGACGGCCTCCTCGCCCGAGTAAAGGTGGCAGAACCCCCCGATGCGTCCCTTGGCGTACTCCTCGGCTACCCGCGTCTCGAAGCTGCGCACCAGCTTCATGCGGTAGTATACGTCCATTAGCTCGCGCTTGTTCATGAACGCACCCCCTCATAACGCGTGGCCGTCAGGTTCCTATTCTAAACGCTCGTCTCCCTTATTCCAGTGCCGCATTCCCCTTCCCCTTCTTACGCCTGCTGTTGCCCCGCGTGCCAGCGTCCCCTCATGCCTCCTTGTTTGACACTGCCGACGCTGGCCGAGTACGATTGCAGGATGCTTTCGGACGTCGTGTGGTCCCATCTGTGCAAACGCCGATGAACTACCCCGACCGTCCTACCCCTCAAAACGTGCAGCCGTCAGGCATATCACAAGGAGCGCAGGCCCCGCTCTGCCGCAGAGACCTCGTCGTCATCCTCTTCATCGTCGCAGGGGTCGCCGTCGTCTTTCGCGCAGTCTTCTTCGCCGAACTGCTGCACAAGCTGCCTTTCTACCGCTCGACCTACCTGGGCTTCGACCAACACCTCTATGACCAGTGGGCTCAGGCCATCGCGGCCGGCGACTGGCTGAGCCGAAGCCAGCGCGTGTTCTACGGCTCGCCCCTTTACCCCTACCTGCTCGCCTGTGCATACTGCCTGGCTGGGACTGGCAACGTCGTGGCAGGCATCATCATGAACGGCATCTTCGGCGTCTGTGCAGCAGTCCTTGCAGGGGCACTCGGCGCGAAGCTTTTCGGCCGCTGGGGAGCCCTCGCCGCCGGCTTGCTCATGGCGCTGAACGGCTCGCAGGTCTCCTGGGAGGCCACGCTCCTTGCGGATTCGGTGCTCCCCGCGTTCTGCCTGGGCGCGTTGCTGCTTATCGTCGCCTACCTGGAACGCGATCACGCTGCCGGCAGGCGGCGCGCCGCCTTGAAACCTGTGCCCTTGTGGGCGTGGCCGTTTCCCGGCCTGCTGCTTGGGCTGACCACGCTGGGATTGGGAACTACCGCGGTGGCCGCCTTCGGCTTGTGCGTCCTGATCTCGGCTCCCATGCTGTGGCGACGCACGTGGCGCTGCGCCGCAGCCGCAACGCTGATGGCGCTCGGTATCTGTCTTGTGCTCGCGGTTCCCGTCCTCCGCAACGGCCTCATGTACGGCCGGTGGACGGTCACCCTCAACGGGCCCGTGACGGTCTACATAGGAAACGCCCCCGGCGCCACTGGCGTCTTCCGCGAGCCGCCAGGATTTGCAGAAACGCGCGAGCGGCTTGAAAAGAGCAATCGTCCGGCCTCCTCCTGGCTGCACCAACTGAGGGCGGAGTTGAAAGCACATCCCGGCGCTCTCAGGGCCGCACTGCTGCGCAAAACCCTCCTGTTCTTCAACTCGTGGGATGCCCCCGACAACGGGAACTACTACTTCGCCCGGCGCTACACGGTTTCTCTTGGCCACTTCACCTTCGGCCCGTTGTTCCTCTATGTAGTTGGGTTTATGGGCATAGCATTGACCCTCAGGAGGTGGCGTGCCTTGCTGCCGCTCTACGTTTTCGGTGTGCTCGTCGGACTTGGCCTGGTCCTGGTCCTCGTGAACGGACGGTACAAGCTCCCCTTCCTGGCGTTGCTGACCGTGTTCGGCAGCGGAGCGGTCGCTGTCCTCGTGGAGCATGTCCGAGCGCGCCGGTTCAGTTTGCCCGCCGCCTCCCTCCTGCTCGCGAGCGCGTTGACGGCGGCTTTCTGGCCGCGCGGGCCTGTCGGCCTGGGAGGTGAATGGACCGTTTTCCGCCCCGTTGAATACCTTAATAACGCCGCCGTGCTGATGAAAGAAGGAAGAGAGGCCGAAGCGCTCGTGCTCCTCGAGGACGGCCATACGCTCTTCCCCCGAAAGCCCGAGTTCGCCGAACGCCTGGCTTACCTGTACCTCGAGACGGGCCGCCCGCAGGCGGCCGTGGCGGTGACCGAGCAGGCGCTCGCGCGCGGCGTCGTTACTCAGCGCATCCTCGAGCGTCGCGTCCTCGCTTACAAAGCCCAGTCCCAATGGGACAAAGCCCGTGCCGCCGCCGCTGACCTCGCCGCACGGTATCCGGACAGCGAACTCGCAAGAAAGCCCACCATGCCTCCGCGATGACCGGGCCGCGCAGAGCACGCACTAACCCGTTGACACGCGGCGCCCGAACCGCTATCGTACGAAAAGAGCGGACGTCGCGGGGGGCCGGGGGTCGCGTTCTTCATTAGCACGTCCAGAGGGGGTGTAGAAATGCAAGACGGCATAGGCAGGCGTGACTTCATAAAGACCGTCGGAATGGGCACCGTGGCGGCCGTCGTGGGGGCGGGCGCTGGTACCGCGCTGGCAGCAGAGACAGGAGGGAGCATGGGAAACCTGGGGGCCGTGAAGGATGGCAAGTACGTCTTACCGCCTTTGCCTTATGCGTATGACGCCCTGAAGCCGTTCTTGGGCAGCGAAACCCTAACGCTGCACCACGACAAGCACCATCAGGCGTATGTGAACGGCCTGAACGCCGCACTGGAGAAGCTTGCCGCAGCCAGGCAGTCAGGCGACTTCGCCAGCGTGAGAGCCTTGAGCGACGAGGTCGCCTTCAACGGGTCCGGGCACATTCTGCACACGTTGTTTTGGAACAGCATGACGCCCGGAGGGTCGCCGCTGAAGGGCGAGATTGCGGACGCCGTCAAAAGGGACTTCGGCTCGCAGGAGGCGTTCCTGAAGCAACTGGAGACGGCCACCACCTCCGTGCAGGGCAGCGGCTGGGGCGTGCTTGCCTATGAGCCGCTGGCTGGGAAGCTGCTCGTGCTCCAGGCGGAGAAGCATCAGAACCTGACCTTCTGGGGCGTGGGGCCGATCTTAGTGTGCGACGTATGGGAGCACGCATACTACCTGGACTATCAGAACCGGCGTGCAGATTACGTCAAAGGCTTCCTCGGCGTAGCCAACTGGGAGTTCGCCGACAAGCGGTACGAAGCAGTGCGGGGGAAGGCGTAGACGAGAGGCGAAGCGGCGGGCTCAGACGCCGCCCAACCGCCGTTCAAGGCGCTCTATCAGCGCGCCAAGCGTGGGATCGCTGCGGCGCGCAGCGGCAACCTTGTCGGCGGCGTACTTAACCGTGCTGTGGCTGATGCCGCCGAACGCGCGGCCGACCTCGACGAAGGAAGCATCGGTGAACTGCCTGGCCAGGTAGATGGCCGCGTGGCGGGCTGCGCAGATGGTGTGCGAGCGCGACCTGCCGGCCATCTGTGCCGGGCTGACGCCGAATGCCTCGGCGACGGCCTTCTTGATCGCTTCGAGGTCGACGGGGCGGCTGTTGGCGGGGCCCATGGCCGCGAACGCTTCCCGGGCGACAGGCAACTCGACCTTGCCGCACCCGTGCACCCGAGCGTAGAGCGCCAGGTGGCAGGCCGCTGCCTCCAGCCGGGCGAAGTTGTCTCCGTGCCTCTGCCCGATCAGGCGCAGGACCTCTTCCGTGGCGCCCAAGCCGTGTCTGGCGGCCAGTTCCCTGGCAAGGTCCAGCCGTTCGTCCTGAGCGGGCGGCAGCAAGACTGCTGGAAACGCGCTGCGCAGCATGGCGAGCAACGCCGGGTCTACGTCTTGCATCTCCTCAGGGTGAGGAGCACCGCTCAGGGCCACGCGGCCGCCTTTGCCGAGTATGTGCTTGATCGTGTGGAGCAACTCGCGCTGTCCGGCCGCCTTCCCCTGGACGAACTGAACATCATCGAGCAGCAGCATGCTGCAGGAGCGATAGCGACTGCGGAAAAGGTGAGTGGTCTTCCTCTGGATGGCGTGGTAATACTCGTTGCACCACTGCTCGGCGGTCATGTAGACGGGCGCGAGCCCGCGCTCCGGGCCGGAAGCCAGCGCATAAATCGCCCGCACCAAGGCCGTCTTCCCCGCGCCGTAGCCCCCGCAGATATAGAGGAAGTGGAAGCGCGGGTTCTCCTGACCTGCCAGCTCTCTGGCTGCCGCAAACGGAAGCGTGTTCGTCCGGGACACTATCAAGCTGTCGAAGCTCCATTCGGCGGGCGCGGCGGCGAGCGCACGGAAGGACCGGAAGCCGATGGCTCCTGCCTCTGCCGGCTCATGGTCCGCCAGCTCGGTCTCCTGGCGGGCCCTCATCTGCCGAAACAGGCGCTGGGTGACCTCGAAGTTGACGTTCAAATGCCGTCCCACGAGCTCCTCGACGGCGCCCGCCACGGCGTCCGCATAGCGGGCCGCAAGGAACTGCTGGATGATGACGTTCGGCACGCCGACGACGACCCGCCCCTCGTCCGCCGTCACCAGTTCCGTCTGCTGAAACCAGATGCTGAAGCGCTCAAGCCCCAGCCGTTCCTTGATGCTCTGCTGGACGGCCTGCCAGAACTCTTCGCGCGTCTTGTACGCAGTGCAATCTCTCAGGAACCGGCACAGGGGGTCATCTTCCGGTTTGGCAGGGCGCGCTGAAGGGGAAGCAGACGTGAACTCGGGCTCAAGAGACACACACCATCTCCGCCGCGACCGGCCCGGTCGCTTCTAAAAGAACGCACTAATGACGCTGGGAATCAGACGAAAGTATGGGTGGAAACAGCCCCCTCAGAACGGACAGACGGTGGGCTCAACCTACGGTAGGAAGCACCGCTGCTGCGCTGGTTCATTGCCCGCTCCGAGAGAGGAAAAGAAGCTCCAAGACCGGCCCACCCTGCCGTCATCATCTATCCGTTTTTTCAACGCCTGAACTTTTCTCACACGCCCCCTGCGGGGCGAACGCGGCATCTTAGAGCAAAGCCCCGCCCTTTGCAATGAGCTTTTTTCGCCCCTCATTCCCTCCGAATGGGCAGCCGGATTATAAGTGTCCCGCCGCTAACGGATTCTGTAACGCCACGTTTGCTCTTCTGAAAGTCAAGACGAGCCCACTTTTCCGAGCCAGCCGGAAAAGCACATGTCCTCGAACTTCGGCATATCAACGTTGACTCTTGTCCGCGAAGAACTTACGAGGTGGAGCGCGCGAGCAGGAACCGCAACAGGCCGCCGGCCGCCTGCGAGGGCCGCGGAAGGCGCCCGCAAGGCTTCACTCAGGGGGGCCGGAGGCGTGCTACCTTTGGTCTCATTCGTGTTACGCTTTCCGGCGCATGCGGCTCGGGCGGCTTGGAGCGCGCTCGGCCCGCCAGGCCCTTTGGGCGCAAGACCTTAGGCGGAGCGGCACAGCGTTTGACTGGAGAACCGACCCCCACAAAAGAGGGCCAGCCCAGCGCAGGCACGAAAGAGCCGCTAATGGAAAGGGCCAGCCCATTCAGGGCCGGCCCCTGCCGGCAGGTTTGGTGGAGGATACGGGGGTCGAACCCGTGACCTCGACAATGCCATTGTCGCGCTCTCCCAATTGAGCTAATCCCCCAATGGCTTTCCGTAATATACCGTACGCTGAGGCGCCGGTCAACCTCGCACCGGCTCCTTAGCCGCGCTACAACCAGCGTATCAGGTCGTTGCGCGTCACATACAGAACCAACAGTACGATGAGCACAAACCCCACGGTCTGGGCGACCGTGAGGGCCCTTTCGCCGAGGCGGCGGCCCCTGATCTTCTCAATGGCGATGAAAAGGAGATGCCCGCCGTCAAGCACCGGAATGGGCAGGATATTCAGAAACGCGATCGCGGCGCTGATGACCGCCGTCAGGTAAAGGAGCTTCGGTATGCCTTCCTGGGCCGCGTGGTAAGAAGCAACGGCGATGGTTATGATGCCACCCATATTGCGCGGGCTCACCTGGCGCGTGGCGAAACCGCGCAACATGAAGAAGATCTCCGTGGTCGTCTGGTATGTGTTAGTCAGGCCTTTCCAGACGGCGCCTAAGGCGCCGTAGCGCTCCGGCGCCTTCTTCTCCACCCGGAACAAGACGCCCAGATGGCCGGGCGAGAAGCTTGTGTCCTGGACGGGCGTCACCACAGCCGTCAGGATCTGGCTGTTCCTTGCCCATTGGATCTCGTGCTCCTGCAAGCCTTCGCGCTCCCTTTCCTTGCGGACGTCGGACCACGTCTTGACCTCGTGGCCGCCGACGGTGACGATCCTGTCACCGGGGCGCATGCCGACCTTCCACGCCGGGCCGTCCTCTCTGACCCACGTGAGCGTTGTGCCCGACTCGAACGATACGCTGGAGATGAATTCGTCCATCGCCACAAGGTCGGGGACGGACAGGCGGAACGTTAGCTTCCGGCCGTCCCGCAGCGCCTCAAGGGTAACCTGGCCGAACGACCGCCGGATCCCACGCTCCACCTGCATGAGCGACCCGACAGTTCTTCGGAGCGCTTCGAGGGTGACCTTGCCAAGCGCCCCTGGCATCATCTGCTCCATCTGCGTCAGGGAGCTGACGGCCCTCCGGAGCGCTCCGAGGGTGACCTCGCCGAGCCGCCCTCGGATCACCTGATCGACCTCCATGAGCGAGTTGACGGCCGTGCCGTTGACAGCAGTTATGCGGTCGCCAACCTTGAGGCCCAGCGCCTCGGCGCGGCCGCCGCCCTCAAGGGCCCTAACCGTCGCATTGATCCCGGAAATGCCGATCTCAGGTTGCGGAACCGGTTGCGTCTCTACGCGGACATTGAAAGTCCGGCCGTCGCGTTGAACAAGGACTTCGACAGGATCTTGCGGGTAGTCAGCCAGCCGAGAGGTCAAGTCGTAAGCCGTATCTACCTTCTGGCCGTCAATGGCCAGGATACGGTCACCGATGCGGATGCCCGCGTCCTGAGCTGGGCTGACCCCGTTTTCTCCGCCGATCTTTGCCAAGTCGCTCACAATCGGCTCAAGGGGTGGCAAGATGCCGATGAGCTTGAGCCCTACCTGTGGGTCGTAGTAGGGTTTGACGCGGAATGTCAGCATGTGGCCGGCCCGCTCCACTTTCAGCGTCACTTCGTTGCCGCTGAAGAGCGCGACCTGGCGCATGAGGTCGAGGAAGGTCGGCCGGGTCACGTTGTCCACCGCCAGGATCTTGTCGCCGGCCTTCAGCCCGGCCTGCCAGGCCGGGTCATCGTGGGAGGTTTCCCCCACTTCGGCCACAGTAAACGGGACGCCGACGGAGAAAGCTACGATAAACAACACCAGGGCAAGGACGAAGTTCATCGCCACACCCCCTACGACGAACGCCGCGCGCTGACCAGGCGTCTTAGACCAGAATTCGTGCGGTTTGCCGCCGCCCTCCTCCGTGGACTCGCCGCTTACCTTCACATAGCCGCCCAGCGGGACGAGCGAGAGCCGGTACTCGGTGTCACCTATCTTGAAGCCGAACAGCTTCTTCCAGAAGCCGACGGAGAAGACCTCCACGCGCATTCCGACAGCCTTGGCGGTGACGAAATGGCCGAACTCATGAACCAATATGAGCAGGCTCACCGCCAGCACGGTCAGCAACACGTCTACAGAATATCCAAACAACGCTTCGCCTCCTCGCGAGCCCAGCGGTCAGCGGCCATCGCCGCCTCGAACGTCGGGTCCGCCTGAACTTCGTGCCTGTCGAGCACCATCCCCACCAGCCGCACAATGTCCGTAAACCGCATGCGACCGTCCAAGAACGCCCGGACGGCCTCCTCATTGGCTGCGCTCAGAACGGCGCCGCTCGTCCCGCCCGTCTCCGCGGCCCGGTAGCCGAGCGCCAGCGCCGGAAACGCCTCATAGTCCGGCTCATAGAGCTCAAGCCTTGACATTTGTGCCAGGTCGAGCCGCCTGGCTCTGCCGGGAGGCCGGTCGGGGTAGCTCAACGCGTATTGGATCGGCAGCCGCATGTCCGGGGCGCTCAGGTGTGCAAATAGGGCGCCGTCAACCAGCTCCACCAGGCAGTGAACGACCGACTGCGGATGAATGAGCACCCTTATCCGATCCGGCGGCAGGCCGAAAAGCCAGCGGGCCTCAATGACTTCAAGCGCCTTGTTCATCAGTGTGGCGCTGTCTATCGTTATCTTCCTGCCCATCCGCCACGTCGGATGCTGCAGCGCCTGCGCGGGCGTGACGCGCTCCAGCTCTTTCGCGCCCATCCCGCAAAACGGCCCGCCGCTGGCAGTCAGGATGACGCGTTCGACCTCCCGCCGCTCGACGCCGCGTAGAAGCTGGAATACGGCGCTGTGCTCGCTGTCCACAGGCACGATAGGGGCGCCGCTCTGGGCCGCCAGCCTCATGAGCCGGGAGCCGCACATGACGATGGCTTCCTTGTTGGCCAGGGCCAGCGTCTTGCCGCTTTTCAGCGCGGCTACGGCCGGCGGGAGGCCCGCTGCGCCGCTGATGGCATTCACGACCACGTCAGCGCCATTCCACGCAGCCACGCGGCACAGCCCTTCCATGCCGCAGAGAAGCTCCACGCTACGGCCCGCCAGCACCTTTGCCAGGGGGCCGGCGCCTTCTTCGTCGTATACCGCAGCCGCTTCCGGCTCGAATTCCCTGACCTGCTCCGCCAGCACGTCCCAACGCGAGCCGGCTGACAGGGCAACCACGCGAAAGCTCTCCGGCATGCTGCGCACTACGTCGAGGGCCTGCGTGCCCACGGAGCCCGTGCTACCGAGCACAACGACGTTCCTGCGCGAAACCTCCGCCATGCCCTTTATCTCCGGGGCTCGCCGCGTGCTACGTAGAGCTTCTCGACCTCGTCCACGAGGGAGTCGGCCAGCCGCGATGCGGCCACCTTCCTCAGGCGCTTGCCTTCGCGGAACAGATAGCCGAAGTCACGGCCGCCCGCAACACCCACGTCTGCCTCAGCGGCCTCGCCCGGCCCGTTAACGATGCAGCCCATCACGGCGATCCTGATAAACATCGGCACGTCCCGCACACGCCGCTCGACCTCCTCAACCAGCGCGGTCAGGTCTATTTCGCAGCGCGCGCAGGTCGGGCAGGAGATCACCCGAGGCCCGCTCGCGGCCCGCATCTCCAAAGCTTCCAGTATGGCGATGGCAGTCCGCACCTCCTGGTGCGGCGGACCCGTCATCGAGACCCTGATGGTGTCGCCGATGCCCTCAGCGAGGAGGGCGCCAATGCCGACGGCGCTCTTGACGATGCTTGCATCCGGTGGCCCTGCCGCCGTGACACCCAAGTGGAACGGATAGTCGCACAGCTCGGCTGCCTTCCGGTAGGCGGCTATGGTCGTGGGAGCGTCGCTCGCCTTCAGGCTCAGGACGATATTGCGGAACGATTCGCCCTCCGCGAGGCGGCAGTGAGCGAGGGCCTCCTGAACCATCAAGTCCACGAGGTCGCGATCGCCGCCTTCCGCCACGACCTCCAGGCCCCTGCGCGGGCGGATGGAACCAGAGTTGACGCCTATGCGCACCTTGATGCCGGCTTCCGCCGCAGCTCGGTATACTTCCTTCAGGCCCCTTAGCTCGCGCATGTTGCCGGGGTTGATCCGTACCCCGTCCGCGCCGGCCTCGATGGCCAGCAGGGCCAGGCGATGATCGAAGTGGATGTCCGCTACGACCGGCAGGGGCGAGCCCTGCTTGATGCGCTTCAGGGCGGCCGCGGCCTTCCGGTTAGGCACGGCGCAACGTGTGATGTCGCAGCCCAGCGCAGCAAGTTCCTCTATCTGGCCCAGGGTAGCGTCCACGTCTTCCGTGTGAGTCTTGGTCATGGACTGGACGCTCACCCGGGCATCGCCACCGATGACGATGCTGCCCACGCGGACTGACCGCGTGGCGCGGCGCGCGGGGTTGGAGAAATGCTCCGAGGACAACTTCTCTATCCCATTCTATGATTCACCGGAGGGATCGCCGCCGAAGTGCGGCAGGGCGCAAACGGCTCAGCACATTCGATTATACGGGGTTCCTGAGGGGAAATCAAAACCGCCCTGCAGCGCACGGCAGGAACGACTCGCCTTGATTCCACTCTCAGTCCACATTAGAATTCGGGCACATGAGAGCACCGGACGACAAGCAGGTCCACGGTGAGGTGCGGGAACTCGAGCGCCGCGTCATCGCAATGGGCAACATGGTCGAGTCGCTTTTCGCAGACTCCGTCATGGCGCTCATCGAGAGCAGCCCGGGGATGGTGCCGGGGATGCGGGCTGAGGACTGCCGGGCTCACGAGCAGTGGCTCGAGGTTGACAAGCTCTGCATCGAACTGCTCACCGCGGGGCAACTCGAAGCGGACCAAATCCGCTTCGTCTGGGCCGCCGCCAGGATTGCGACAGACCTCAAGCGCACCGCTGACGAATCCCTCCGCATCGGCGAAGCCCTGCGCTCCTGCGTGCCCGAGTACCCGTCTATGTCGAAGCCCCTGGCCTCCGTCCCGCGACTTGCGGAGCTCACCCAGAGCATGCTGGGCGATGCGCTCGACGCATTCGTCAACCGCGACGCCGTGCAGGCCGGCGCACTGCATCTTGTGTTCCGCGAACTGGCGTCCCAGACTGCTCAAACGGTCAAGGCAATCACTCAGGGCCTGACGACGAGCGAAATCGCGGCGCCGCTCGGCGCCGCATGCCTCGGCGTGGCGCAGCGTCTGCAACGCATCGGAGACGAGGTGCTGGACATCTCGAATCAGGTGAGCCACCTCCACCGGCACACCCAGTAACGGCGGCCGGCTCACTTGGCATGCGGGGCGGCCGCCCCGAGCGCCGAGGCGAGTTTTTCTTCGGCGAACCTTACCGCGCGGCGGAATATCCTCAGCCCCTCCCCCTCCTCTTTGAGCCCCTCCAGCGGCCAGCGCGGGTCGTGCAGAGGCAAGCTGTGCCGCTCGGGATGGGGCATCATGCCCAGGACCCGGCCCGTGGGGTCGCAGATGCCTGCGATGTTGTCTACCGAGCCGTTGGGGTTCCACGGATAGGCGGCCGGTTCCCCCTCGCTGTTGGCGTAGCGGTAGACGATCTGGCCGTTGGCACGCATCCCATCCAGAATCTCCTCGCTTTCGGCGATGAACTTACCTTCGGCATGCGCGACGGGGAGGTAGAGGCGCTCGCCGCTCTCAGCCAGGACGCACCTATTTGCGGAGGCCTGGAGATAAGTCCAGCGATCCTCAAACTTGTTCGAGTCGTTGAAGGTCAGCGTGGCCTGCTGCTTCCAGCGATCGAGCCCGGGGAGCAGACCGGTCTTCACCAGCACCTGGAAGCCGTTGCAGATGCCGATGAGGAGCTTGCCGCCGTCCAGGAACCTCTCCAGCGCGGGCCGCAGCTTGGCGAGCATCTCGTTCGCGAGCACCTTGCCCGCGCCCAGATCATCGCCGTAGCTGAAGCCGCCGGGAATCACCAAGATCTGAAAATCCGACAGGCGGGCCGGATCCACGCGCAGCTCGTTGACGTGCAGTCGGGCCGTTTCCGCCCCGACGAGGCGGAATGCGAACTCCGTTTCCTGGTCGCAGTTCGTGCCAGCGGTGCGTAAGACCAGCACGTTTACCGACATAGTAGAGTTCGTTCTCCGGCTTAAGGCGATGGCAACCCGGTCAAGGCCGACCGGGCGTTCATTCTACGCAGGGGGCGGACAATTTCAAGTTCAGCGGCCGTGTGCCGGCGGACGGGCTGACGCGGCTCCGGACGAGTCATTTCGTGACCTTCACCTTTCCGTCCCCGTCGGCGTCCACCCAGAACGGGTTTGTGACGGCAAAGGGCTTCGGCGCGCTGGGGCCGCCCTCGTAGGTGGGCGTCATCGGCTTCTTGCCCTCTGCCACAACCACGAACCAGCTATCGGCTGACGCCTCCAGCTCAAGGACGCGGTCGCAACGCAGCGGCTCAGTTGCCTCGGGCAGAAGGAGGTCCTCGACTAACTTGCCGTTCCTGTAAACCGTGACCTTGCTGACGTCCATCCAGAAGGGTGCGTAAACGCGCAGTTGCATCCGCGCCTTGCCGCCACGAACGGTCTGAAGGCTTCCAATGGGTTTCCCGTTAAGCGTCGCCGCGATGAACGGCCCGTTCGTCACAAATGCATCGGGCGCCTCCTTCAGCCGGGTTATGGCGCCGGCCAATTCCTCCGCAGTCGCGGCCGCGCCCTTCCTCGGGCAGCGGACAAAGGTCCGCGCGATCCCAGCCGTCTCCCAGCCGATTGCCCGCGAGCCCGACCCCCCTGTGGCCAGCACTTTCCTGCCGTCGTTCAGCAGAGAGAACCAGTAGGGCAGCAGCTTCCTCGCGGCGGCCACGTCCCTCCCGCTCAGGAGTTCGATGGCGTCGAAGTCGGCAAGAGCGGGAGCTTGCGCGCCCGGTTCGAACCCACTGAGCGCGAAGTACCCCGAGCGCTCGTCCAGCGGGCCGTCCACCTGGATTATGGCGCCCGGAAGGCGATGCCGTATGTCCTTCAAGACCTCCCCAACGGGCCGGCCGCGCTTCGCTACCGCCCATATGTCGGGCGGTTGCCCCCCCTTGTCCTGAAGCGGGAACAAACTGAAGGAACCGACACCGTCCAACACGAGCCGGAAGCCGGGCATCAAGCAGCACTCGGCCTGGCGCGGCACGCCAACGAGCACAGTTCGGAACACGGGGTCGGAGACTATGGCTGCGTCCAGGCCCTCACACGCGTCGCTCAGGGCCCTCTCCGCCAGTGTGAGCGCGCAGTCGAGGCTTGCGTCCGTGTGCTGCCTGAAGTCCACGGACACGTATTCGCCCGGCGCCACGGACTGCTCGAGCACCGGCGCAAGCTCGACTGTATGGCCGGGTTCAGCGTTTGCAGAGAGCGATGGCGACTCGAAGAGCGGGCCGTGCGCAACGTTCAGCTCGCACGAGCCCGGCAGTTGCGCATTGAACGTTATCAGCGGCACGCGTGCGCCATTTGAGGCGTCCGCCAGCTCAACCCACGACTCGCCCGGCATGGGAAAGGCCGGCGCGGGCGGGAACGGCATGATCGTATCGCCCGCTCTGTAGCACGAGACGCGAGCATCGGCGGGCGCCACGTAGTCACCGATTCGAGCTTTGACCCTCACGATGGCCTCGGCTCGGGGCGAAAAAGGCATGGAAAGCACATGGCTCTGCTCCGCGACGCAGGTCACCGTAAGCGGGCCCACGGGCAGGCGACCGGGTGCTACAGCCACCATGGCATAACGGCCTGCGCGCAAGCTCATCTCCGCTCGCCCGAGCGAATCGCTCATCAGGAGCACGGCCGAGCCTCCGTCGCCCGGCTGGACGACGATCCTGGCATCCGCGACGGGCTTGCCGGTCTCCTTCTCGCGCAGCTCAAATGCGAGGTGCGAGCGAACCTCCTCGAGCACCGGATACGCGGCCTCCCATATCTTCTCCGGGCCGCCCACCGCCGCCATGAGGAACCGGCGGTACGCCCGACTCTGGCCCGATGGGATGTCCACGGTGGCATACCTGAGGTCTGAGGATCCGACGTTGTGCACGGAGTTCATGGTGCCGAGAGGGGCGCAGACTATTCCCCAGACCCGCCCCCGCCAGAAGAACGAGAGCCACGTGGACGAGATCCGCCGCCCCTCGGGCAGAAGTGCCGCTCCGGGTGCGAACCGCAGCGTGCGGCCGTGGTAGAGGACGTCCCCAAGCGCGAACAGCGCCAGCATCGAATCCGTGCCATTCTCAACCCGCGTCACTATCTCCAGCGACTGGGAGTCGGGCGGCAGTGCATAAGTGGTCACCACCTTCACCGCGGGGTTGCCGGCCAGGTGCCCGGCGGCCACGACGGTCGCCGACGAGTCCAGCCCGCCGGCATTCTCAATATGCACGCCCTCATAGACCGGCTGGGTCTTCACGTCAGCTCCGAGCAACGGGGCCAGGAGCCGCATCCGGTCTTCGCCGCCCTGGACGGCCGCGTCTATCACGTTGCCGCCGGGATGGCCGGGCCCCACGTGGTCTGCGGCAGCCACGACGAAGCGGACAAAAGCGTTCTCCAGTAGAAGATCGCCCGGCTGCCCTTCCGCCCCCGGGCCGCCCGGCAACACGGGAAGCTCCGTCACTCGCCGCGCGTAGCTCTGCCGCGCGAGCTCAAGAACCGGCTTCGGCTGCTCCAGCGCTGCAGCCGCCTGCTCCGGGGCTGTGGCACAGGCCGACGCGACAAGCGCCGCCGTCAGAACTGTCGCAAGTGCCGCCGTCTGACTCAGGTTCATTCCTCGGCCGCAGCCTTCTGCTTGAGGACGGACGCGATCTGTTCAGGCGGGAATTTCGTCCGTCTATCATAAGTCATCAGGCCGTTGATTTCCTGTTCGATGTCCGTGAGTTGGGTGTAACAGAAACCCGAAATGCCGGGATTCTTCAGCAGCGCCTCCGTCAGCCCGCGGAACCTGGCCAGAAATTCCCGCTCCGTGCGTGGGCGATTGCCGTAACCCCACGCGCCCGCCACGGCCTCCTCTTCCCCCCAGGCGATGCCCCCGTACTCGCTCACGAAGTAGGGCCTGTCGCCTTCGTACGGAAGCTGCCGTTCGGCGTTGTTGAACGAGCGACTGTAATCCCCCCGCGCCAGCGGCTCGAAGGCGGCGCTGAAGCGCGCAACCTCCTGCTCGTAATTGTGGCAATCCCAGATGTCCGTCTCGAAGTGGAAGTAGCCCGAGGTGTCGAGAGCTGGGCGGGACGGGTCAATGGCCTTCGTCAGCCGGTAGAGCTGTCTCGTTGTCCATTCGCCATACGGCGAATCGCCCGCAGACATCGTCTCGTTCATCGGGCACCAGCCGATGATCGCAGCATGGTTGAGGTCGCGCATGAGCACGTCGGTCCACTGGCTGATGATGCGTTGTGGGAAGAGCGGGTCCGCGAAGTCATGGCCCCAGTCGGCGAACTCGCCGAAGACCAAGTAGCCCTTGTGGTCGCACATGTCAAGGAACGCCGGCTCAAAGACCTTCTGGTGCAGGCGCGCGCCGTTGAAGCCGAAGGCCAATGACGTGTCAATGTCGTATTCGAATGCCCTCAGCGAAGGGGCTGTGTAGATGCCGTCGGGGTAGAATCCCTGGTCCAGCACGGTGCGGAGGAAGATGGGCTCGTTGTTGAGGAAGAAGCGCGTCCCTTCGCAGTGGAACTTGCGCAAGCCGGCGCAGGCCCGCACGCGGTCCGGGCCGCCCTCCCCCTCCAACTCGACGCTGATGCCGTATAGGAACGGATCGCCCGGCGACCACGGATGGGGGTCGGTCAGCTCCAGTTCTACCCAGGTGCAGCCCGTGCCACGCCCGCGGAACTCCGCAGTCGCCGCCAGGCGGCCCTTTTCCAGAGCAGCAACGCGGCCCCCGAACTGTCCCGGCCCTGTCACATAGACCTGCACGGCGATAGTGCCGCGGTCCAGGTCGGGCCGCACGTGCACGTTTTCCACGTATGGCAACGGTACAGCCTCGAGCCAGACCGTCTGCCAGATGCCTGTGGTGCGGGTATAAAGGCAGCCAAAGGACTCATATCGGGGCGACTGCTTTCCTCTCGGGATGCCGCCGCGGCGGGTCTCGTCAACCGCGCGCACCACCAGTTCGTCCCGGCCGTTGCCTTTCAACGCGCCTGTCAGGTCAACCGCAAACGGCGTGTAGCCGCCCTCGTGCTGGCCGACCTTCCGCCCGTTGAGCCAAACCGTAGTCACATAGTCGCAAGCGCCGAAATGGAGCAGCACACGGCGGCCGTTCCACGCATCCGGCACTTCAATGAAACGCCGGTACCATACCGAGTTCATGAAGTCGCGCTCCCCGACACCGGAGAGTGAACTTTCAGGGCAGAACGGCACGAGGATCTCGCCTGCCAGGTCGTGGCCGCTCGCGTAGCCGCGCTCTTCGCCGGACATGCTGCGGTCAACCTCGAACTGCCATGTGCCGTTCAGGTTCAGCCACCAGCCATCGTCCCTGCGTAAGTCGGGACGCGGATGCTCGGGGCGCGGGATGTCCGCCACGTTTTGTCCTTTCTTCCGTAGAGTCGTTGTCGCATGATGCCAGGTAAAGGAGACCAGGCACCACTGCAGGAAGACATAAAAGGCCTGCCAAACAAGCGGAGATATGGACGCTCGCGGCCCGGCTGTTGAGGCCGTGAAATCACAAGGCCGCCAATCCCGCCCACATCGTCCAGCAGACTCTATTGGCAATTACCGTCGGCAGGTTCGTGCAGCCAACGCTGCACGAGGGCGTCGACGTCAGCCACAAAGGCGCGCGTCTCGACAGTCCATGCGGCCACATCGTCGGCGTTGAACGCCGCAAAGTCCGCATAGTCACTCTTCTGGCGGCTGTCGAAAAGCCGGTCGAAATGCCGCCCCATGTCGCGCGAGAGAATGCCTCCTTTGACGAACTGCTGGTGGAGTAGTGCTCTGACCTGTGAGTGCTTGCCGGCAGATATGCCCCTGGTAAGCAAGAGGGCGGAGACTGCGTAGTAGCAGGCGTAATACAACCGGCTGACGCACGTGTTAACATGACCTGTATTGAGCAATAGCTCCGCTTCCTGGAAGGCTTCTCGCGCGCGAGCCAAACGATGTTGTATTACTGCTTTCTCTTCGTCAGTCACAAGAGCACTCCCTCGCGTTCGACGTTCTTGTGCAGAGGCATGGCCCGGAGCAAGGGCGAATCCCATTCTTTCCGGTTATAGACGATCAATGTGATTACTGCTCCGGTCTCCAGCTCGACCGGGTATAGGCTGGCCCGTAGCCTGTCCTCAAGACGCGCGTCAACTGCCGCGTCAACCAGCACGATGAGGTCGTAATCGGAGTCATTGCGCGCCTCTCCTCGGGCGCGCGAACCGTAGAGGATCACTTCGGCGTTACGTGCGACATTGCTGACCGCAGACTTGCACCGCGCGAGTATCCGCGCTTCCGACTCGTCGGCGGCGTTCCAGGAATCCATGCGTTTCATCTGACAGGCTCCGCGGATTGATTGCGCTCCCTACGTATATATACTCAATATAGCGCTCGGTGCGCAACTGGCCTCTTTGCAGCCACGTTGCCGGTGTACGTCCTCTTGCGAAGCCATCCGCCACGGATAGAATGAGTCTCGGAGGCACATCCATAAAGGCATAATTGGGAACAAGCCGGTTTGCGGGCGCGGGAGGCGGACGATGTCCAGCGGCGACAATCGGATAAATGATCTCATCCGGGTGATCGGCGCGGAGCGCGACTCACAGCCGTCCGAATTCGTCGCGTTCGCCGAGCGAGAGGTGATCCGCAGGCTGGGCGGGACGCGCAAGCAGGCCCAGAAACGCCTCAAGAGAGGCGCGTTGGTGGGCCTGGGTTTGGGACTGCTGACGCTCGGGGCTGCCCTGGCATTCGCACAGTACTATCCTGAAGGCCTGCCCGTGGGGACGCGAATCGGAGGCACAGTGCTAATGGGGTTGGTGGGACTTGCCGAGGCCATCGTTGGAGTGGCCGCGCTAATGAAGGCAAGGTGGGTTATGAAGGCGGCCTGGCTTATCCCCTTCTTCCGCTCGCCAGGCGCGACTGCCCTGGGAGCGGAGCCGCCCCTTGAGGAACTCCTCCCGACAGTCGGCTCTGACCGCCAGAGACGCTCAACCGAAAGCATAGCTCAGGCGGAACACCAACTCACGGAACGCCTCGATCTTGCCGCTGCGCAGATGTCCAAACGCGTGAGAGCCTGGGGCCTGGGACTCGTCCTGTGTGGGAGCTACTTCGCCCTTGTGGGTGCGGGCTGCCTCGTCGGAGTCATCATTCAGTCGTTCGTACGCCCGCCGACGTCTACCCCGCCGAAGGGCTTGCCAGTTGTCTTTGACATAGCCTTCATGGTGGGATTTGGGATCCTCATGATTTTCGGCATCGTCTCGATTGCCTGTGGCCGGGGCCTGCGGAGACGGTCCCCGTGGGCGCTCAGGGCATACATCATCAGCGTCTGGGCGTTCTTCGTTGGCACGAGTCTTATCCTGGTGCCAATAATGGAGTTCCAGTTTGCGTTTTTGTCGGGCTCGGGGAATGTCGCTGCCATAGTACTGGCATTGGTGCCGGTGAGCGCCGCCCTGCTGGCCGTATTGCTGTGGAAGGGGACGGAGCCCTTTACACTGCCGGAAGTGCGAGAAGCTTGCGGGCAGCCGGTAGAGTCGCTGGAGGCAGTGGCATCGTCTCTGACGCCGGAGGGAAGGACTCGGAGTCACGCGTTGGCCCGCTGGTTGGTGATTGCGGCGGTGTCACTCATTGTTCTGCTGGCTTCTGCAAGTTATGTGGCGGCCCTGCTTGCCCGCCGGGCAAGCAGGACAGGCGAGGCACAGACGATCCGCCAAGAGACGCAGACTTCGCTCTGGCATGGGGGCCAGGGGCCGACAGGCATCTGACGGGGGTCTACCGTCTGCGGGCGAGGGAATCCAAGTTCTTGCTTTTCCGCAGGCGGTCTGATAACTTGGCGTGCAACATGCGCTGGTGCCCGGGGGCCGCGCGGGCAACCGAATGTCACTTTGGGCGGAAGGCGATTCCATGGCTCTGAGCGACTACATCAACAAAGTAAGCAAGGTCATCAAGCGGGATGACATCCGCGGCTCCTGGCGCGAGAACATTGACAGCGACTTCGCGTACGACCTCGGCCTCGTCCTGGCCGACATATTTGCCGACCATACGGCCGTGGAGCCGGTCAACATAGTCGTCGGCCACGACATGCGCGTGAGCGGGCCGATCCTGGCCCACGCCCTCTGCACCGGCCTCGACGAGGGCGGCTGCCGCTCCATTATGATGGGCCGCGCGGGCACGGAGTTAGTGGGCTTCATCCCCGCCAAGTACTCGGACGTCATTGACGGCGGCGTGATGATCACGGCGTCGCACAACCGCAAGGACGACAACGGCTTCAAGTTCTACGGTCGCGGCGCCATGCCCCTGCCGATGGCTGCCGAAATGGTGCCGCCGGATCCTGAGGACCCGGTGCAGCGGATTGCGCTCGGCATGAAGAAGCGCCGCATCCCAAAAGCCCTGAAATGGGCGGACTTCGCGCCGGACTACATCCTTACGGCGGTCGAAAGAGGCGGGCTCGACTTCGCGAAAGCGGCAGCCGGCGCCAAGCGGCCCCTGCGCATCGCCGTGGAGGCGGGCAACGGCATGGGCGGCCTCATCATAGGCGAGTTCGCCAAGCTTACGCCACAGTTCGAATGGGCCTTCTCCCACGAGGTGCCCGACGGCAATTTCCCCGTCATTATCCCCAACCCTCTCCAAGCCGAATACCAGAAGATGGTCCGCGACCTCGTGCTGGGCACCAAGAGCGACGTCGGCGTGTGCTTTGACGGCGACGCGGACAGGGTGGCCATCTTCGACGAGACGGGCCGCATAGTTACGCCGGCCCAGTTGGCCGCGCAGGTCGGACTGATGCTGCGCAAGAAACTGGGGCCGGGCGCCAAGATCGCCTTCAACCTGGCGTCGAGCTGGGTGGTGCCGGACACGCTTGGTGACCGCGAGAGCGTGCTTCGCGGCTCGGGGGCACTGATGACGCCCGTCGGCTATGGGAAGATCAAGCCGATCATGCACGAAGACCCGACTATCGCCTTCGGGGCCGAGCACTCCGGGCATTACATGTTCCGGGAATTCTGGTGCGCGGACAGCGGCATGCTGGCCGGCCTGCTGATGCTAGAACTGGCCACAGAGCTGCATGCGCAGGGGAAGACGTTTTCCTCCATACTCAAAGAACCGCGCCGAAGGTACTGTGAGTCCGGCGAGATCAACTTCCAGCTTCTGCCGGAGCGCCCTGGGGACGAAGTGATCGCTCAGACGGCCAAGCAGCTCGGCGAAGAGCTGAAGCGGCTTTACGTCGTCGTGGAGGACCGCTGCCGCCTGGTTGACTCGTACCCGCCGAAGGGCTTGAAGCTCAGCGTTTCCGACCTGCGCGCGGAAGCAGACAACTGGTGGTTCTGCATGCGGAAGAGCGGCACCGAGGCCGGCGCTGGCGACCTGCTCCGGCTTTACGTGGAGACTGACGGCGACCGTGCGCTGATGGAGGAGAAACGCGACGAACTGGTGAGGCTGGTTGGCACGGAACTGCGCGTGTGAGACGATCGAGGCGTCGAAAGCCGCCGCAGCGCGGATCGTGAGTCAGCCTGCCGTGCAGCGGGCCATTGAGAGAATCAGGGGTCGAACGGCCAGAAAGTCCCGTAGGAACGGCTGAGAAGCAGGAGAGTGGAAGTCCGGAAGAGCCTGTGGTTCAAAAGGGCTATGATACTACTCCGCCGAATGGCTGCGTTGGTCAAACGCCTTCTGGACCGGCGTAATTCGGGCTCCTCCCCCGCCACCCGGCTGGGACGCATGGGCGAGGACGAGGCAGCCCGCTACCTCAAGAGCCAGGGCTACGATATCCTGGAGCGGAACTACCGCGTCAAACAGGGCGAGATAGACCTGGTGGCGTTCCGAGGTGGCGTTCTGGCCTTTGTCGAAGTCCGCGCGCAGACGCAGCCGCCGCTCATAGAGCCGTTCGAGACCATCACGCGGCGCAAGCAGCGTCGCATCGTCAAAGCGGCCCAGACCTACGCCTCGTTGAATGAACTCGAGGAACGAGACGTCTCACTCAGGTTCGACGTCATATCAGTGATTTTCGACGGGAAGGGGCGCCGGCAGGACATTCGTCACCTGGAAGGCGCGTTCGAAGCCCGCCGACCGCCTGGCAGGCCGTAGCAAGGCGTACGCGGGCGCATCCGGCTGTGCAACCGATGGGGGCATAGCCACTTACGACCTCCGGGCGCGCCAGACGGGTCCGCGCAACGGCTCTGTCGGCTTGACAGGGAATGCTGCATTGTGGCATAGTTGCCTTTCCAGTGGTGGGGTTCGTTCGGAGCGCACAGATGGCTCAGAGACGCAAGTTGCCCGGCTTTTACGAGAAGCGCAAGATTCTCTTCGGCCCAAAGACCACGCCTGAGAAGATGCGCGAGACGGGCAAGCTCCTGATGGACGCCGGGCGGCACGACGACGCCCTGGAGTTCTTCGAACGGTGCGCGGCGGATGATCTGACTCGTCTGATAGCGGCCGAAGCTATGAATGCCGGCGATGCCCCGCTCTTCATGCGGGCAAAGAAGGTCCTGAAAGAGCTGATTACTGAGGACGAATGGACGCGGCTGGCCGCCAGCGCGGAAAAGGCCAGTGCCTATTCGATGGCCTACGTAGCCCACTTAAAGGCCGGGCACGAGGAGGAGGCGACCCGGCTCCGCCCACGAGGGCAGGAACCGGAGGCAGAGACGCCCGAGCCCTCAAAAGAGGGCTCGCCGCCGGCGGGAAAACCCGGAGGTAAGTAGGCCCCTGAGGCCCAAGGCGTTTTGAACCAAACGCCCCCGGCATGGAACCAAATAGCCTGTATCCCGGTGCATCGTCCGGTGGACCATCCCACAGCAAGAAGGATAGTGCCGTGCTGGTTGAGGCGAAAGACCTGACGCGATACTACGGCGCGTTTGTGGCCGTTGACCACGTCAGCTTCGGGATTGACCGCGGCGAGATTGTCGGCCTGCTCGGCCCCAACGGCGCGGGGAAGACGACAACCATCCGCATGCTGACGGGGTTCCTGCCGGCGAGCGAAGGGACCGCGTCCATCGGCGGCTACGAGGTGATGGCCGAGCCCGTGGAAGTCCGCCGCCGGATCGGCTACATGCCGGAAAACAACCCACTCTACCCGGAGATGCGCGCCCGCGAGTACCTCTCGTTCCGAGCGGACCTGAAAGGCGTACCCCGGCGGTTTCGCAAGCAGCGGATCGCGGATTGCATAGAGCGTTGCGGCGTCGGCGGCTCGGCCGACCAGATCATCGGGACTTTGTCGAAAGGCTATCGCCAGCGTGTGGGGCTGGCAGACGCCCTCATCGGCGACCCGGACGTGCTCATCTTGGACGAGCCGACCATCGGCCTCGACCCGAACCAGGTGCGGGAGACCCGGGGCCTCATCCAGAGCCTAAGCGAGAGACACACAGTGCTCATCTCCACGCACATCCTGGCCGAGGCCGAGGCCATCTGCAAGCGTGTGCTCATCATTGACAAGGGGCGCATCGTGGCGGACGACACGCCGCAGGCCCTCTCTGACAAGACGCTCCAGAGCACGGTCATCGCGGAAGTGCAGGGCGACGCAAACGAAATATCGGCGGCGTTCAAGGCCTTGCAGGGGGTGAACCGCGTGGACGTGCTGCAACGGGGCAAGTGGAACAGGTTCAGCCTCGCAGCGGAGCCGAAGGAGGACGTGCGGGAGGCAGTGTTCCGCACAGCGGCCGCGCGCGGGTGGGTGTTGCGCGAACTGACCAGGAGCCGCGCCTCGCTCGAAGACGTCTTCCACCGGATCACCGTCGGAGATGCGGAGGACAGCGCGGGTGGCGAGCCCGGGAAGACTGGGCGGACGTAGCAGTCGAGAGACGGAGGACGGAATGTGAGCCCGAAAGCTCTTGAAGCCAAAGTCCGGCCGGCTGAGCTGCCCGGCGGGCCGGAGGACCATCTGCTCGCCTGGGAGAACCTGGGCGCACAGCCGGCCCGGCGTGCATTCCGCCGCAGCCTGTGGGAGCTGCTCGTCCGCCCCGGGAGCTTCTTCCGCAAGATGGCGGTAACCGGCGGGCTGGACGAACCGATCGCGTTCTTCGCGATCGTGCTGACAGCACTGATTCTCGTGTCCTTCCCCGCTGCGCTTGCCTACTTCGGGCTGGCGGCGCCCGACCCCGAGCGCATGGCAGCCGAAGTCTACAGGAGCTATGTCCTGCCGGCCCGGCTGGCGGGTTTGGTGCTGGTCCTGTTGCCTGTCGCCGTGGTCGGCGCGTCCGTGGCGGCCGTGCTCCTGGGAACGCTCTTCCACGTGGGCGGAAAGACGTTCGGAGCGCACAATTGGGAGGGCTCGGTGAGCGTGTGGCTGTACTCCGCCAGCGCAGGTCTTGTGCCTGTCGTGGCCGCAGTGAGCATTGTCCTCGTGGTGGCCCTGGGGGGATATCTCCTCGGCATCCCGTGGCCGGCCAGTAAGGGAACGACCGGGGCGATTGCGCAGGGGACTGCTACAATCCTGCTTTTGGCGGGGCCCCTGGCAGGTCTGCTCTTTCTGTTAGTGGACGTGATCGTGGGCTGCACGCGGGCGTTCGAACTCGACGGCGTGCAGGGCGCGGCAGCGGGCGTGTCGGGCCTCCTGCTGGTGGCCGTGGCGGCAGGTGCCGCACTCTGGGCCTACAAGAGGGGAGGCGTTGTATGGGGACTCATCGCGGCCGGCACGGCCATGTGCGTAGCGGCCGTGGTGGCGGGCGTAGCGGCCATGCAGGCAAGACGGGCCGGAGGGGAAGCATAAGCGATGGTGAACGTGCTGGCCATCACAAAGCGCGAGCTGAACACCTACTTCCTCTCCCCGATCGCCTACATCGTGCTGACGGCCTTTGCGCTGGCCGACGGCATCATGTTCGTCCTGTGGGTGAGGCCGCCGCTTGACCCCGATCAAGTGGCGCGGGTGGCCTTCTCCGTGCCGATGGTCCTCCTGATATTTGCGGTTCCGCTGCTGACGATGCGGCTGCTCAGCGACGAGGCCTACAGAGGCACAATCGAAACGCTGATGACGGCGCCTGTGACGGAGCTGGAGGTCGTCGCGGGCAAGTTCGTGGGCGCCTTGATCTTCACCGTAATCATGTTCGTCCCGATCCTCGCGGAGGTCCTCTTCCTGCGGCTCTTGGGCGAGATGGACGCCGGCCCGCTCCTTTCCGGGTTCCTGGGTGTGTTCCTACTGGCCGCGCAATTCGTTGCCATCGGGCTCTTCTGCTCCGCGCTCACGCGGATACAAGTGGCCTCGGCCATCATCTGCTTTGTCATCTTGCTGGGCTTCTACCTGATTCCTTTACTGTTCACCGACTCTGCCGCACTTTCAGTCCGGGTGCTGCGCTACATCTCGCCTCCCACACATTACGTCGGCTTCCTCAAAGGGATCGTGGACACGCGCGACCTTGCGTACCTGGTCGTCACAACCGCCGCCTTCCTGTTCCTCACTGTGAAGGCCCTTGAGTTGAGGAAATGGAGGTAAGCGGCATGGGCAAGGAGAAGCTTCCCCGCTGGCAGGTGGCTACTCGGGTCGGGATACTGCTCGGCCTGCTGCTGCTCGTGGCGGGACTGGTCGTCCGGGACATACGGGCGCGGGCGCTGGTCCGCACGGACTACGTGGCGATGGCTCTTTGGGCCGCGGGAATCATCTTGACGGTGGGCGGCGCAGTTGTGAACTTCCGCATGTTCGCCAACCTGGTCAGGGGCCGCCGCGCGGCGGAGGGGGCTAACTTCGCGGTCGTGGTGCTGCTTTCGCTCGGGCTGGCGGGCCTGCTCTGCTACGTCAGCACGCGGCGCTTCGTGCGTATGGACTGGACCGGCAAGAGAACCTACACGCTGCACTCAAAGACCGTGAACATCCTGCGCGGCCTGGACCGAGACATCGAGGCCACAATTGTGTACGCGCCCGATCCCCGCGTCGAGCGCGCCATTAGCGAGACGCGCGACATGCTCGATGAGTTCAAGGCAATCAGCAGCCACGTCACGGTGCGCGAGCTCAACTGGATGGTCCCCGAGGACAGTCAGAAATGGGAGCAGCTCCAGCAGCGGCTGGGCGGTGCAAATGATGCGGACTTCGCGGTCGTCTTCACTACGGCGGAGTCGCATGCGATCGTCCCCCTGCAACAGACCGTCACAGCTACCTACGAGGCGGTAGATTTTACGGGCGAAGATGCCTTCGCCACAGCACTCTCGAAGCTCACCGAGGGGAAGAAGGCCACGGTTTACTTCCTGACCGGCCATGGCGAGAGGCCGCTCGAGGGGTCGGAGCCCGGCCCGATGGCCCCGGATGAGGCCGGCACAATGCGCGGGGCGGAAAACTCGCTCTCGCTTCTCGCCAAGTCTCTGCAGCGGGATAACTACGAGACCAAGCCGCTCAATCTCTCTGCCGTCGGGTCGGTGCCGGAGGATTGCGCCGCCCTCGTCATCGCCGGACCAAGGACCCCCCTGCCCGACGCCGAATTGAAAGCCCTGAAATCCTACTTCGACACCAAGAACGGAAGCGCCGTTATCCTTCTTGACCCGAAGGTCGTCTCGGGGACGCAGAGCAACCTGCAGAGCTTGCTGTCCCAGTACGGCATCACCGCACACACTGAGGCCGTCGGCATCACCAACGCTCAGGTAGTGCTGGGCATGCTCCAGAAACCCGACGTGCCCGTCTCGGGCTACGGGATGGCCGACCATCAGATCACGTCCGATTTGAGGAATTACACCGTCACTCTTCAGTTCGCATGCCCTCTGGAGGTGGCCGAGCCGCCGCCCGACGCGCCGCCTAAGGCGCAGAAGCTCCTTTCGGGTCCCGCCGGCCCGCAAGAACAAAGCTGGGGCGAGACGAGCTTTCAGCCTGACTCGCGCAGCCCGGCCCAGTACAACGCCGGCCAGGACATTCCTCCGCCCCTTGTCGTTGGGGCCGTTGTCGCGCCGCAGACGCCTCCCCAGGCAGGCCCGGTCCCGCCCGAGTGGATGGGCAGGATGCCTGGACCTAAGCTCGTCGTCATCGGCAGTTCGCTGTCGTTCGTCAATGCCGCCATCGAAGTTCAGCCTGCTAACCTTTACCTTCTCCAGAACAGCATCAACTGGATGGCAGGTAGGCTGCACATGCTGGGCATCCCCGCGAAGACCCTGGAGTTCACCCAGGTCCCCGTCTCCGAGAGTCAGGTCGCTGCCGCCCGGTACATCTTCATCGGGGGGCTGCCGGCCTCCATCATCGTGCTGGGCATCGCCGTGTGGGTGATGCGGAGAAGATAGCAGGTTGTGGGGGGCCTGTTCACATTTGGCAAGAGACCTCTCGGAGGCTACCGGATGATGTGAGACCAGCGGGCGTCCGCTCGTGCTCTTGCTCGTGCTCCTGCTCGCGTTAGCCGAAGGTCAGACAATGCCCACCTACTTTGACCATGAGAAGTTGGACGTCTACCAGACCGCCGTTGAGTTTGTGGCGTGGTCGGCAGATGTCTGCAAAGCAGCCGCGGTTGACGGGCCGATAAGAGGCCAACTTGAACGGGCGGCCACAAGCATCCCCCTGAATATTGCCGAGGGGAACGGAAAGTACTCCAAGAGGGATGGATGCCGTTTTCTCGAGGTCGCACGCGGTTCCGCCCTGGAATGTGCAGCAGCACTGGACGTTCTGGTGGCCTGGCGGCGGCTCACTGTCGAAGAGACCGAGCCAGGCAAGAGGATGTTACAGGCTGTTGTCTCCATGCTGACAAGGCTCATAGCAAGCGTGTCTCAGCGGGTCGGCGAGCAGCCGGCCTCGTATAGCCTTGCGGATCTGACCGAACTCGAGCAAGAGCATGAGCACGAGCAAGAGCAAGAGCACGAGTCAAAGTAGGAAGTGAACCCGAGGATGAAGTATAAATCCACACTGCTGCTGCTCGTAGCGGTCGCCATCGCAGGAGTGGTGGCATACTCGCTGTCGAGGAAGCCAACTTCCGAAGAGCTCGGCCGGCAGCGCAAGCTCCTTTTGGCTGATTTCAAGACCGCCGACATCCAGTCGCTCGCCATCGAGGAAGCACAGAAGCGCCTTGTCTGCCGCCGCGAGACGGAAGGCACCTGGCGCATCGCCGAGCCGGTCCAGGTCCCAGCGGGCCGCTGGGTAGTCGAGGGCATCCTCGACAAGTTTGAGACCGCGCAGAAGGTCTCGTCGGCTTACCCCGAGAAGGGCAAGGTGCTCGACTTGGCCCAATACGGCTTGGACAAGCCGGTCCGCAAGGTGACAATGGCCGCCTCGGCCGGGCGCGCGTGGACCGTCCTGGTCGGCAAGGACGCCCCCGTCGGCGAATCGGTCTTCGTCGCTCTGCAAGGTCAGGAGGGCGTCTATGCGATCGCCAAAGACGTGGCACAGAAAGCAGCGATCACGCTCAGCACGCTTCGCAGCAAGAACCTGGCGCCGCGCATAAGGGGCCTGGACCTGACGAAGGTGACCTTGGCCGCGGCCGCGACGGACAACCGCCCCGCCTTCGAAGTCGAATGTGCTAAGACCGGCGACAAGTGGGAGATACAGAAGCCCCTTCAGGACATGGCCGACCCAGACAGAGTCGAGGCGGTCGCCAACAAGCTCTACGACCATCGCATCGGCCCGGATGACTTCATCGTGGACGACCCAACCAAGGCCGCCGACTACGGCCTGGACAAGCCCATGCTCACCGTGACCATCGAGGGTGGGGGCAAGACACAAACGGTCGTCTTCTCGCGCCATCAGGGCGCGGACGCGCCCCAGTTCTATGCGCTCCTGAAAGGCGAGTTGCCCATAGTGCGCGTGCCGGAATCGCTCGTCAATGACCTCCGCAAGCAGCCCTCCGACCTGCGGGACCAGACTGTCGCAAAGTTTGAAGTGCGAGACGTGTCGGAGATAGCGGTCACAGCGCCCGGCGGGTCGGTCACGCTGAAGAAGGAGGGCACAAACTGGCGCATAACGGGCGACAATGCCACGGCGGCCGACAACGACGTGGTAGACAGACTGCTCCGCGACTTGAAGGAGGCGCGCGTCGAGACCTTCCTCGCCGACAAGGCGGAGGACCTGGACTCCTACGGGTTGTCCGAAGGGAAGCGACGCGTGGTGACACTGAAGAAAGCCAACGGCGACGCGCTCTCGCAGGTCACGCTCGGAGCCGCCGACGACAAGGGCGGGGCCGTCTACGCTATGCGCGGTTCGTATCCGGCGGTCCTTGGCCTTAAGAAGGAGGGCTACCTTGACAAGTTGGCCGCGGGCCGAGTGGCCTTCCTGGACAGGCTGGTGCTTCAGGAAGCGCAGGCCGGTGCGGTCGAGATCTCCACTGAAGGGCCGACGGGACATTTCAGGTGCAAGTGGGACGCGAAGGCGGCAAGCTGGGAGCTCTTGGAACCGGTCCAGGGCAAGGCCGACCAATCGGCCGTGGAGTCCATTGTGAGCTACTTCGCACACTTGCGGGCAGAAGCCTTCGCAACAGAGAAAGCCGACGACTTGGCTGGCTTTGGGCTCCGGAAACCAGACACTACGGTGAAGGTGACCTACGAGCCGCCGCAGGCGAAAACTGAGAAGGCACCTGAGGATAAGCCCGCCGCCGAGCAGCGCGTCCGGACGCTGCTGATAGGCGCAGCAACCGAGAGTCCTGCCAAAGGCTTCTACGCCAAGCTCACGGACGACGACCGCGTCTTTGTGCTGCCTGAGTACATGGTAGTCCACTGCCGTGGCGACTTGGCCTCCAAGGACATCTGCATCGCGTCAGAGCTGACCGGCGTAGCTCTTCACAAAGGGGATAAGACGCTGAAGTTCGTCTATGACAGCGAGAAGACGGCGTGGACCGACCCCGACGGCAAGGCGTTGACGCCTGAGATGGCAACGGCCGTTGCGGGAGCGGCCAAGCTTCTCAGGAACTTTACGGCGCTGTCAGTCGCCGATTACACTGACAAAGGCGCCGGCCTGTACGGGTTCGATAAGCCGTACCTGACCGTCGAACTCGAGGAGAAGACGACCAAGGGCAAGCAGGTCGTCATCGGCAACGAGACCGAGAATGGCAACCGCTACGCAAAAGGGCCGGCCACCAGCTTCGTGCACATGGCGTCGAAGGCCAATGTGGACAAGCTGAACGCCCCCTTCGAGCCTGCTGCAGCGCCCGCGAAAGCGGGCGACGCGGCCGCAAAAGCGGACAACGTGCCCGCGAAAGCGGACGACGCGGCCGGAGCCGAACAGTAGCCCTCGCCGGGGCATCTGTGCGCTTCGAGCCAGGGAGCTGGACTTCCTGCCTCCCCTCGGAGGAGCCGCTGAAAGTGCCCAAGTACAGCCTCAGCGTTATCCTCTCTTCATACAACCAGCCGAACGCCTTGCAGTTGGTGCTCGCCGGGTTTGCGGTCCAGGACGACCTCGACTTCGATCTGCTGGTCGCCGACGACGGCTCCGATAGGGACATCGGCGAACTCGTCGCGCGCTTCGCGCAAACGGCGCCTTTCAACCTGCGCTTCCTCACGCAGCCGCACAAAGGCTTTCGGAAAGCCCGCATACTGAACAAGGCGATCCTGGAAGCTCGCAGCCGGCAGATCCTCTTCTGCGACGGCGACTGCATTCCGTTCCACAACCTCGTTTCGACGCACAGCCGCGCTTTCCGCGAGGGTTGTTTCACAGCATCGGGTCGCATCTACCTGACGCTTGACCAGAGCAGATCGCTGACGCCCCCGGCCGTTGAAGCCGGCGAGCATGAGAAGCTCGTCACCCTGAAGGACCGCGCGAAGCTCTTCGCCACGCACGCCGGGAACGTCTTCTCTAAGCTTGTCTGCAAGAAATGGAAGCCGAAGCTGAAGGGCGCCAACTTCTCCGCCGATCGCCGGTGCCTGCTTGATGTGGACGGTTTCGACGAAGCCTACAACGGCATGTCGAGCGTTGATTCGGACATGCGGAACCGCCTCAGGAACCTCGGCTGCCCCGGCATGAGCCTTTGGCACAAGGTGCTTATGTGCCACCTGAGTCACGACCTTGACCCGCGCCGCCAGACGCCCGAGGCTGCCCGCGTCCCCCGCGACCGCGAGCTTTACTACGGCAGCTATAACAGGGTCAAGGCCCTGAAGGGCATACAATACCTGAGCGGCGGAGATTAGGCTCTCCCCCGCCGCTTCCGGCTGCCGCGTTGCACTCAGCGGAGCGTCTCCGCCCCTGCGGACTACGTCAATTCTCTTAGCCCAGTGCCTTCAGTGAGTCTTTCTTCAGGCCCTCCTGCCCGCCAGCGCTTCCCGGAGAGAGCGCGCTTAAGGCACACGGGAACCATGGTGCATGACGCCACCTTTGACTTTGCCCTCGTCCGGTGATATACAGGCGTGACATCGGCCCGGAGGGGGCCGTCGCATTCCCACTCATGAACGGGAGGTGAAGGGATGGCTCGCATCCCCATCGCGCTGCAGTTGTATTCGGTCAGGCAGGACTGTGCCAAGGACCTGCCAGGCACACTGGAGGCAGTCGCAGACATGGGCTACGAGGGCGTGGAGTTTGCCGGCTATCACGGCCGGAGCGCCAAAGAGCTGAAGCAGATGCTCAGGAAGCTCGGCCTCAAGGCTGCTGGCACGCACATCGGCATGGATACCTTGCTCGGCGCCGAACTCGAAAAAACGATCGAGTACAACCGCGTGCTCGGCAACAAGTACCTCATCTGCCCCTCGCTACGCAAGGAAGACACGGCCGGCTGGCTCGAAGCGGCGAAGCAGTTCAGCGACATCGCAGCCAGGCTCAAGCCCCACCGCATGCGGACCGGCTATCACAACCACGCGCACGACTTCGCGCCCATGGACGGCTCGACAGCCTGGGACATCCTGTTCAGCAACTCGACGCCAGACGTGCTTATGCAGTTGGACCTTGGCAATGCCATGCACGGCGGCGCGGACCCCGTTCCTTACATCGAGCGCTACCCGGGCCGCAGCGTGACAATACATCTGAAAGAGTACTCCAAGACGAGCCCCAAGGCGCTCCTCGGCGAGGGCGACGTGCCCTGGGACAAGGTCTTCCGCCTTTGCGAGAAGGTGGGCGGCACCAAGTGGTACATCGTGGAATATGAGGTGCCCGGCGTGCCGCCGCTCGAATGCGTCGCTAAGTGCCTGAAGAACCTGCGCGACATGGGCAAATAGCCTGTCGGTTTGGGCGGGGTCCGAACGCGCCTTAGCCCCTGCCGTTTCTCCCTGTTGATCCGTTACCGTCATCAGAAGCGGTGGATCTTCAGCATGTCCGTCCCGCCGGGCGTGTTCGTCGAGGCGCCTGCGACGTAGACAACGACGCTCCCCGCCTTGACGAGGCCAAGCTCCGTCAGGCGCTTCTGCCCCCGCTCGATCATCTCGTCCGTGCTCTGGAACATACCGAGCATGATGGGGTGCACGCCCCACAGCAGCGCCAGGCGCCTGCAGGTGCGCGCGTTCGGCGTGAGAGCGTAAATGGGCGCGTCCGGCCGCCTCTGCGAAATGTAGCGCGCCGTGCTGCCCGTGAGCGTGAACGGAACAATGCCCGCCACGTTAAGCTCACGCGCGACGCCGCAAGCCGCGGTCGCCAGGGCGTGCTGGCCCGGGTTGCCGACCACCTCGATCTGCGGCACGGGCGCCGCCCGCTCTTCGTGCCTCAGTTGCTCGGTCCTCTGTGCGATCCTGTCCATCATGCGGACGGCTTGCACGGGATACTGCCCTACCGAAGTCTCGGCGCTAAGCATCACTGCATCCGTGCCGTCGAGGATGGCGTTAGCCACGTCGCTCGCCTCGGCGCGCGTCGGGCGCGGCGCGCTCACCATAGACTCCAGCATCTGCGTGGCGGTGATCGCAGGCAGGCCGAGCCGGTTCGCCATGCGGATGATCCTCTTCTGCACGGCCGGCACAGCTTCAGCGGGCATCTCGATGCCGAGGTCGCCGCGCGCGACCATTACGCCGTCGGCCACGCGGAGGATGGCGTGCAGATTCTCAACCGCCTCCGGCCTTTCGATCTTCACGATGACGGGGATGTCGCCCTGACCTGCGCCTGACGAAACATGGTCCCGCATTGCCTGCTTCAGCCGGAGGACGTCGTCCGCCGCGCGGACGAAGCTCAGAGCGACGAAGTCCACCTGGTGCTCAATCCCGAAGCGCAGGTCGTCAACGTCCTTTCCCGTGGGCGAGGTGATGCTCAGATTCACGCCGGGCAGGTTGATGCCCTTGTGCTCACCAAGCTTCCCTCCCGTCCTGACATGGCAGCGCGCCTCGGCACCGTCGGTGCTTGTCACGCGCAACTCCAGCAGGCCATCGTTGAGCAAGATGGTGTCGCCTGGCTTCACGTCCGCGGCAAGGCCTTCGTAGTTTACGGCTATCGTCCGAGCGTCGCCCTCGAACGCGCCGGGACGCAGAACGACCTCGGAGCCCTCTTCCAGTTCGACCGGCTCGTGCCCGCCGAGCGCCCCCGTGCGTATGCGTGGCCCCTGCAGGTCCTGCATGATAGCGGTCGGGGCGTCGGCCTCGGCGGCGGCCGCCCGTATCGCGCGTATGTACCCCTCGTGAGCGGCATGGTCCCCATGGGAGAAGTTCAGCCGGAACACGTCTACGCCGGCGGCGATCAACTGCCGGATCATCTCCGGGCTGCCGCTCGCAGGCCCGACGGTCGCCACGATCTTCGTGCGGGTCAGGTTCACGCAGGTGCTCCCTACTTCGCCAGCTTCTCCTTCAGGATCGCCACCGCGCGGTCGAGCTGCTCCTTCCTCGCCTTCTCGCGCTGCTCACGGTACCATTCCTGCGCCTTTGCCGGCTCCAGGCCTTTCGGAGGCGAAGGCAGCTCCCCCACGGCCACGTCAGGCTTGATGCCTTTCTCCTGGATCACCTCGCCTCCCGCCAACTCGTAGTGCGCCACCGTCATGACCACCCCGGACCCGTCCGGCAGCGCCAGGATGCCCGTAACGGCGCCTTTCCCAACGGTGCCCGTTCCCACAACGGTCGCCCGCCCGTTGGCTTGGAGCGCGCCCGAAAGGATTTCTGAGGCGCTCGCCGTCCCGTGGTCCACCAGCACGACGATCGGCACCGTGTCGGGCACCACGACGCCCCGCGTTGCGTCCACGGGCGGCTCCGGCCGGGCGTCCCTGCCTTTCAAGGAGATGATGCGCCCCGAGTTGAGGAACATGTCGCAGATCTCGGTCGCCTGCTTGACGAGGCCGCCGGGATTCCCACGCACGTCTATGATGAGTCCTTTGAGGCCCGTCTTGACCAGTTCCGCCAGGGCGCTGCGCATGTCATCGGCCGCGTTCTCGTCAAACGCCATCACTCGCACCAGGCCGATGCCGTCCGCCAGCATCTCCGACTTCACGTCAGGCACGCGGATGATCTCCCGAATGACCGTGAACGTGAGCTTCTCGGCCTTGCTGCCGCGCGTTGCCTCCAACGTCAGCGTGGTCCCTGGCTTGCCGCGGATAACTGAGGAGAGCTTTTCAAGAGGCAGCCCCTTCACGTCTTCGCCGTCCAGGGTCGTGAGCACGTCGCCCGCCTCGATACCGGCCTTCGCAGCCGGCCCGTCTTTGATCACCTCCTCAACGACAGGCAGCGTGTCAGTCGCGCTGAGTACAACGCCGATCCCGCCGAACTCGCCCTTGGTCTCCTCGCGAAGCCGCGCCAACTGCCGTTGCGAAAGGTACCAAGTGTACTTGTCTTTCAGGCCCGCGATCATGCCTTTCATCGCCGCCTGGTAGAGGGCGGCGTGGTCCACCGGCTCCACGTATTCCCGGGGGATCTCATGCAGTGCCTCCGCGAAGGAGGCAACTTCAAGGCGCTCCTCTGTGCTCGGCCTGCAGAAAATGAACCAGACCAGGAAGTAGATAACGAGCAGTGCGAGGAGTGACCACGTCAGGGCGGGAAGGTATCTGTATCGCCGGTCCCCCGGACGCTCGACGCTTTCAGGCTGCTCCCCCATCATGCTCAGCCTTCCGGTGTCTCAGGCTTGTAGACAGCGTAGCTCCTGGCGCAGAACAGGACACGACTCAGGCGGGCGCCGTCCTCCCGGTTCTTCACTATCAGCCGGTATGTCCCCTTCTCGAGTTGCAGCCCGGCCTCGCCTGCCACCGGCAGCCAGTGCCAGAACTGGAAGGTGCCGTCCTCAAGCACAAATTCCTGGACCTTCCGCCCCTCGCGCTCCAGGATGACGAAGATGGAGTTGCCGCACCCGTCCTCCCACCAAACGCGCCCCCAAGGATAATAGGTGTGCGTTTCGGGCACGCTCAACTCGAATACGGCTGAGTGCTCTTGCAGCGCCGCTGGGCCGGCCGCATCCGGCCCGGTCCGCGCGTGGCCATCGTCCCTGCACCAGACGTACTTGACCATGGCGGGCTCCGCGGAGGCCCCGCCGCTCTTGCCCGCGGCCCTGACCACGTCCTTATTGTCCGGGCATTGCTCCAGCGTCATCAGGCCGCGCAGCTCCACCTCATCTTCAGCCCGCACCATGATGTTCGACGCCGAGCGGTACTGCGCCCACGCGTCCGCCGCTGACGAGTTGCCGGCGGCCGGAGTCGCTGCCGACTCTGCGGGCGCCGCCGGAGTGAACGTGCGCCCTGAGGTAGCAGACAGCACGACCACCACGGCTACCGCCGCTGCGCAAAGGGTCCCCCACACCACGGCCTGTCGTGCGGTCACGCGCTGTCGAGCCATTCCGAGCTTCTCCGTACCTGTCGAATGAACTAACACCGATTCTACCAAATCGGCGAAAGACCGGGCAAATACCCCAGCACAGCGCCCACGCAGCAGCCTTGCGCCGTGTCCCTACGGTCGCATAATGGCTACGGGCACATCTTTAACCTGAGGCAAGGGGGCAAACCGTGACTTTGATACAGATGCTTGGAGCGGCGACGGACTCGTTGGGGTCGTTAGACATCGCTTACGCGGACTACGTTCCGCTGGCGCGCATTCTGCTTGCCGCCGCCCTTGGCGGCACCATCGGATGGGAGCGCGAGCGCCACGGACGCGCCGCCGGGCTGCGCACGCACCTTCTGCTGTGCGTGGGCTGCGCCCTCATCATGCTCGTCTCATTGCGGCTGCCGGACCTTTTCACCAGCCACTACACGGGGAACAGAGTCTTGCGGGCCGATCCCGGCCGCATTGCGGCGCAGGTCATCACGGGCGTGGGCTTCCTGGGAGCGGGCGCAATCATTGTGCTCGGCCAGAAGATCCGCGGCCTGACCACTGCCGCTTGCATCTGGGTCACCGCGGCCATCGGGCTGGCCGTCGGCTCGGGTTACATCCTCGTGGCCGTCTTCACCACAGCCGTCGCCCTCTTCGCAGTGCATGTCCTCGGGCGCTGGGAGCGCCGGATGGCTGCCAAGGACCAGCACGTGCGGCTCGCCCTATCGTTCCTGCGCCCTGGAATGCGGCTCGATGAGATTCGCACACTGCTGAAGCCGCACGCCTTCGACCTTCTCGACTACACGGTGGACTGGGACAAGGAGGGCGTCACGTACAACGCACAGTTGCGCTACCGTAACGCCGTTGACTTCGAAGCGGCCACGGCCGACCTGGTCAAGAACCTCGAGCCGCAGGGACTGTCAAAGGTGCAGTGGCTCTGACGGCTGTGAACAACAGCGGCTACTTCTTCTTGTGGTAGTTCTTCCTTATGCCGCAGACTTCCCTGGCGGCCGTCCACGTGCCGAAGTACTTGCACGCCGCGCTGTAGAGCGAAGAGTAGTTCTTCCGCATGTTGGGCGCCGCCAAGTCCTCGCCCTTCTTGTGGAGGGCTTTTATCTCTTTCTTAATGAGGTCGGTGTTCCAGCGGCGGCGTTTGTAGACCCTGTCGGGCGCGATGCCGGCGGCCTCGAGCGCCTTGTCCCAGCCGCCGAAGTAGTTCAGCGCCGCGTTGAAGAGCTTGGAGTCTTCATCCTGCATGCTCTTGGAGTTGAGGGCCTTGTCTTGCCGCGCGCGCTCTTTGACGCGGCGGACGATCTTCTCTTCGTCCCACGCCTCGTAGCGCCGCACCCGCGCGGGCAGAAGGCCGGCAGCCTCCAGCGCCTTGTCCCAACTGGTGAACTGGTTGTCCCGAATGGCCGCGTACGCCAGCGCCGAGTACTTCTTGCTCTTCGTTACGCTCGTCCACGAGAGGTCATCCCCCTTCCTGTGCGCCTCCTGGATCGCGCTGATGATCTTCTCCTTGGACCACTTGGGGATCTTACGCACTTGCGCGGCGTAGTCCAGGCCCGCGGCGTTCACCGCCTCAGCCCAGCTCCCGAAGTGATAGTTGGCCGCCGCTAAGAGGCCCTGCTGCTGACGCGCCATCCGGTTGTACGACAGGTCTTCGCCTGTCTTGTAGAGCGCCTTGATACGCTTGGTGATCCTCTCCTTGCTCCATCCCGAAGCCGAACGCTTTGCAGGCATAGTGGATTCCTATCCTGTACCAGTTGAAGAGAACCTCTGAAACGCCTTCCCAAATGCAGCCTTCGCGAGCCCCGCCCCCTGGCGCCTGCCAGGCAACGCGCCTACCGCCTGCCGGGCGCGCTGCAATCTCACAACATTCACCATAGTACCAGTATTTACCCTGTGGCGTCAAGAAAAACCAGCCGGCGCTAAAGCCCCTCTCCGGCTGCAAAGCTGGTTGGCGAAGAGCCCTCGATCGGTTGTAGAATGCAGTCAGCCGGCCCGCGCGAGGGCCTCGGTTCGGCTTGTGTCGGCCAGCGCCCTGCGCAGAAGATCACGTTGGGGTTTGAGGATCCTGTCAAGTGACACCGCCATTGACGGGGCCATTGTCATCCCGCGCGCGCTCCCCCGAGCCGCGCGAGGTCCGCCGGCCGACTTGCGTGACGGGCTTGCCTGCTTGCACGCGCCTCCTTGTCCTATGTGCGCTCTGGCTGTTATCGGCAACGGCTCCCGCCCATGCACAGGCACCTGCGCGTGCAGCGGGCGGACAGGGAGCAGCACAGCCCGCCGCCGCCAAGCCGCGCATCGTCCTTCCCTTCGCGCTCGCGGCCCAGAGCGAACTCGACGCCGCCAACCGCCTTGCCGGGAAGGGCTCATGGGAACAGGCCGTGCCCATGCTGCAAGCCCTCCTGGATCGCGACGGAGGCAGCGTCATCTGGGGCGGGCAAGCATACGTCACGGTTGCGCGACTGGTCAACCAGCGCATCGCTGCCCTCCCGCCGGGTGCGCGCCGCGCATACGCCCTGCTCTACGATCCCGCAGCCGAGCACCTCTACCAGGAAGGCGTGGAACATCGCTCTGCCGAAGCCCTGCGTGAGGCGGCGGCCCGATACCTGAACTCGACGTGCGGCCCCAAGGCGGTGAGTGCGTTGGCTTCGCTTCTGATGGATCAGGGCGAATTCGGCGCCGCCCTCTTGGCACTACAGCAGGCCGACGGGCCTGCCGCCGAGCCAGCACTCGCCGGCGCCCTGGCTGCCAAGAAGATCCTCTGCATGGCAAAGCTGGGAAGGCGCGTTGACGCGGAACTCGTCGCCAAGTCCCTCACAGAGGCCGGCATCGCGCACCTTTCAGTGGCGGGGACCGATGCAACACCGGAAGCCTTCCTGAAAGAGGCCTTCGCTGAATTCGCGCCCGCGGTCGCTGAACGCAAGGACTGGCCGTCCGTAGGAGGCAACGCGGCCGGCAATGCCCTGCCCGCATCCTTCTCCCTGGCCCGCCTTTTCCCTCGCTGCGTGGACCTGCTCTGGCTCGGCAGCGTGCAAAGCAACTGGCCTTTTGTCCCCTCGACGCAGCCTGTCGTGGGAAGCCACGCCGCCGCTTCTTCCAGCGGCTCCGACGCCCGTTCCGGCGGCGCCGCCGCCCCTTCCGGCGACGCTGCCATCTTCATCCAGCGTGACGGCACGCTGATGTCCGTTGACCGGCGAACGCTCAAGGCCAATTGGGTGACTTCGCCGGAACTCGAGTCCAGCCTGCTGCCTCAACTGGGGGGCCGATGGCGCGCTGAGGAGGAGCCGCTGCCCAATTACCTGCCGGTGGGCAACATCCACCGCTGGCGCGCATTTGACAATCACGGCCTCGCCACGCTCTGCCTCGATGGCGACCACCTCTTTGCCGTCCGCTTTGATCCGCTCAAGGTCCGATTCCCCAACCAGCCGTGGTCCGCCAAGCCGGAGGACTTCGTGCTCACCAACGAGCTGCGGTGCTACAACGCGGCGAGCGGGCGGGTGGTATGGAGCGTGGGAGGAGGTGAAGACGCCAGCCCGGCCGCCCTACGCGACTGCTGGTTCTTCACAGCGCCCACGGTAAGCACCGGCCGAGCTTACGTGCTCGCCGCACGGGCCGGCGCTCTTCACGCCCTGTGCTTGAGCGCCGAGACCGGCAAGACCCTCTGGGACTCGCCCATCGGAGCCTTCGAGTCGCGCCAGGAGGCGCAACGCTTCGCCATGGAACTCTTCACCGCCGACACCGGCCCTCCCGCCGTTGCAGACGGCTCGGTCATCTTCCCCACCGGGCAGGGCTTGGTGTGCGCATACAACGCCTTCGACGGCGGCCTGCTATGGATGAGCCCGTACCCGCGCGCCGACGCATGGATCGGCCGCCTCGGAAACAGCATGAACGTGCCAGCAGGCTCATGGATCCCTCGGCAGCCGCTCATCGCTGAAGGGCTCTGCCTCGTGACGCCGACGGACTGCCGCCATCTTATAGCCCTGTCGTTGCGGACGGGTGCCGTCGCCTGGCAGGCCGAGTTTCCTTACGGCAGATCGCTTCTGGGCGCGCAGGACGGCCGCGTTTACGTCCAGCACATGGGCGCAACCTGCCTGAAACTGAAGACGGGAGAGGTAGTCTGGGACGCTCCCCACGACGCGGCCATGGTCGGCATTGGCGCCCTGGGCCGCGACGCCGTGTACCTCCCCGAGCGCGATGGCATAAGGAAGATAGACGCAGCCACCGGGAAGGACCAGGAACTCCTGCGCTGGCCGCCAGGGATTGCCACCCACGGCAACCTGGTCCTCGTGGACGACGCGCTCATCGCATGTTCGCCCGAGCGGCTGGCTACATGCGCGACGCCTGAAGCAGCCCTGGCTGAGTTGGACGAGCAGGCGCAGGCGGATCGGGCGGCCTATAGCCCGATCCTCCTCCGGGGCACGCATCGCGCGTGGAGCGGAGACGTAGCAGGCGCTGTGGCGGACTTCGAGCGCGCCCTGGCGCTTGCGCAAGCATCAGGAGACAAAGCCGCTGAACCTGCCGCCAAGTGGCAGGCTGCCCTCTGCTTGGCCGAGCTGGCCGTCACGTCAGGGAAAGGCGAGCTGCTCGACCGCGCAGCCCAGCTTGCGCCCGCCGAGCCGGCGGTTCAGGCCGAGCTGGCGACAGCCCGCCTGAGGTGGGTCCTTCAGCAGCCGGCGCAGCGCGAAGCGGCCTCCGTCTACCTGTCGCTCTGCCGCAGCGCGGGCATGATACAGGTGCCCGTCGGCTGGTGCGCGGCAAGCCTCTGGACGGAGTTAGCGAATATCATCCGCCGAGATTGCGCGCGGCAACCCGCCGCAGCTGAGCAGTGGAAAACGAGCATGCAAGCCCTGATCCAGCGCGCGGCGGCCGAGCACGACTCAGCGGCGCTCACCGACATCGCCGCGTGGGCGCCGCTCCCGGACGCGCGGGCGTCTGCGCTACTTCAGCTCGCTCGCGCAGCGCAGCAGGCCGGCCGCCTTGATGAAGCGCGCCGTGCCTTCGCCCAAGTCATCGCCGGCAATCCAGGGAGCCCGGCAGCGCAGGAAGCCGTTGAAGGCCTGAAGCGGATCTTCGCCGCGACAGGCGCAGGCGCGTCGGCGCCGGACTACATCGCGCTGCTCGCCCCCAGCCGCCCGGAATGCGAACTCAACCGCCCGCCGACGAGCCGGGCCGCCTGGACTGTGCCGGGCCAGCTCGTGCTGCCGTCCGGGCCCGTAACCCCGCTGGTCCAGGGCAAAGTGCTGGTGCTGGCTGGCGAGAATCTCAAATGCCTCGACGCCGCGAGCGGCAACGTCGTGTGGACCGCGCAGGTGCCGCACGAATCCACCCTCGCCCCTTTTCCTGCGAGCGTGCCCGCGTTCTGGGCCGGCCCCGGCTACCCCTCGTGCACCCTGGGCGCTCCTGAGCTGCTTGTGGCGCTCCCGGGCCACTTCCTTGGCATAGATGCCAGGGACGGCGCGCCCAGGTGGCACCGCAAGTTCGAACCGCCGGCGGGCCTGCTCCCCCTGGGGGAGGCCATCTCCCGCCTGGCCCTGATCGAACGTTTGCGCCAGGGGCTGCCGGTCCCAAATCAGAACGCTCTGCTGCGGCCACTGTCGGGCGGCGGCTACGCCTCCAGCCCGCTCGCAGCCTGTTTGGCGTACTCCGCCGGCGGTGTGACGCTCTTCGATGCGCTGAGCGGGGAGGAACTCCTCACGCTTGCTCCGGCGCAGCGCCGGCAAGCAGGCGGGATGCTCGTGGCAGCCTGGGGCGACAGGTTCTGTGTTGCGCGCCCCCGGCCGCCGGCTTTCCTCGTCCTGGACGCCGCTCACCCGCCGTACGGCGGACCGGGGCCGTCCGCAACCACAACGCAAGCAGACGCCACGGCTGCGAAAGCAGACGCCACGGCTGCGAAAGCAGACGCCATGACTGCGAAAGCAGACGCCACGGCTGCGAGCGCAGGCGCCGAGTGGCAGCTCCCTGAGTCCACCGTCGTCCAGGCGCTCATGACCACGGCGGGCGGGCACGCCCTGCTCGCGGACTTCGACGGGCTTTACCTGTTCGACCTCCGCCAGATGAGGCTGCTCGGCAGGCGCCTCATCCCGGCAGGAGTGAGCGCGCTCGTCTACGCCGACGACTCGCTTGCGGTCCTTCGAACGCTCGACGGGCGCGCGGTCGCTATTGAGCTGGCGGAGGGCGGGCGCGTTCTTGAGTTGTCTCCGGCGCCGGGCGCGCAGGTCGTCTGGGCCGACCGGGCGGGGGATATGCTGTTCCTGCTGGAGTGCGCTGACTTGCGCCAGACGATCCGATACGGGCCGGGCTCTCACTTCGTCGGCTCGGGGTTCGCCCTGCGGGCGCTTCGCATGCCGGACGCGGCGCCTCTGTGGCGCTACGAGTTGCCTGGTTCGCAGGAGCAGACGGTGGGCACGCCGTTGCGGTGCGGGAAGGATTGGGTATTCGCGTCCGGGGGCCCCGACCAGGTCCGCATTGCCGGCGTGGAGGCCCTGACGGGCAAAGAGTCGTTCGCCGTGGAGCTGAAGGGAGCCGGAAGCTCGGGACCTGTGCCGTTCACCGTCAGCGCCAGCCGGATAGTCGTCGGCGTTGGGGGAACCGTGACCGCCCTCGTCCCCCTGCCCTGAGTCCGCCGTGCGGCGGATCGAATGGGCCCGGCCAGTAGGGCATCGGCCCCAGGCGGACCGTGCCCCTACGCAGATGGGGCGCGGCTGAGTCAGCGGCCACGCTTCTTGCGGACCTCTTCGATTGGAATATCCCCGGCTTCTTTTGACCTGCCGGCTAAGAAAGACGAGAACTTCGCGCTGCCGCCGAGAGCGGCGACTTCGCGGTCAAAGTCGTCTGCGGGCTCAAGGACGAAGTCCTCTCCAGAGGCGGAGCGGATGAGAACTGCCTCAGATTTCGCAAGTCTGAGCACCTCGGCGAGCGAATGCTTTCCTTTGTTCAGGTCTACAGTCTTCATATCTGGACCCTCTCTCCCCGTATGAACAGGCCATCGTGCACCTTGTGGCCGACTGCCAGTACTCTTCGAGCCTGCCGGGCGTGATCTCGTAGAAGACCCGGTAGTCCCCGATCCGGAGTTCCCACGGCGTAAGGGGATTCGGCCGAAGTTGTTTGCGCCTCTTGCTTTCCACGTCCGCGTCGGCCTCCAGGAATTCCCCTATTGCGGCGAGAATGATGCTCTGTTCCCGGGCTTGGTAGTAGGCCAGGTCTTCATCGGCACTTGGCACAAACCGAATACCGAACCTCATGTTCTCAAGTTACCACGCTGCTGAGGACGTGGCAAGGTCCGCCGTTTACGTTTCCGCGTTGCCGAACGTGGTCTGCATCCTGATCGCGTGCATATCCACACAACGCGCGGCGATTACACGGGGAACGGAGGCGCGCCGGCCGGATAGTCGTCGGCATTGGAGGCACCGTCACCGCGCTCTCGCCTTCGGGCCCGTAAGACGCAGGTCGTGGTAGCCCCGCTCGGCAGACTTCTCGCTTCACACTTCGTTCTTCGTGTTCGTCCTTGACCTTCTATACCCCCGCCGGTAGAATCAGTGCAGCTGAGTGCGTGGCCAAGCGAACGCGGCCAGGTGGCCGTGATTGTCATAGACGACCGCGTGAATGAGTTGCTCATAGTGAAAAGTCTGAGGGAGGCGGTTTGAATGGGCAGCACGATGACGCAACAGGAGGTCTGGCGCGACATCAAGAAGCGCCTCGAGGCCGCCTTCGGCGACAGACTTAGAGGAGTCCTTATTTACGGCTCCGAGGCAAGGGGAGAAAGCGGTCCGGACAGCGACATAGACGTCATGGTCCTATTGGAGGGGCCGGTGCACTTGTGGGAGGATATCGGGCGCTGCGTGGATGCCACCTATCCCCTGACGCTGGAGATCGGCAGGCCGATTCACCCGGACCCGGTGGATGTGGCGGAGTTCGAGAAAGGCGATTTCGCTATCTACCGGAACGCCAAGGCAGAAGGAGTGCGCGTGTGAAGCGCGAGGCGTTGGACCTGTGGGGGCGGGCGTTGGAGGCGTTGCGCGTGGCGCAGCAGACGACGGAGTTGAGCCCTGATGCATGCGCCTCTCGTGCGTACTATGCCGCGTTCTATGCCGTGTCGGCGTTGTTCGCTGCGGAGGGAACAACGTTCTCGCGGCATACCGCTGTGGAGGCGGCCGTCCACCGCGAACTCGTCAAAGCCGGGCTATGGGACCCAGCTCTGGGCGCCGCGTACACCAAGCTGATGAAGCTCAGGGAGACAGGCGACTACGGCGGAGGCCGGCACGTCACAGCGGCAGAAGCGGAAGAGGCCGTGTTGACAGCCTGGAGTATCTTACGCGGCGTAACCACAGCGTGCCCGGAGGTTGGGTTCGAGGCGCCGGCCGTGAGGCCGCCGAATTGAGCGTGCCATGAGGCGAAAGGTTCGCGCGTCATGATTCCTTCTTGACCCTGGCCCGTCCCGTGGTTAGTATGGTGGGCATGGCGGCTAAGAAGCATACCGATTCCATGCCGCAGGCCGGTCAGCCCGACATCGAATGCCCCGAACGGGTCCGAGAACTCGTCGAAACCTTCGACCGCAACGCCGACTCCTACCGCTCCCCCGGCTATAACGAAACCCAGGCCCGCCGCGAGTTCATTGACCCCCTCTTCAAAGAGCTCGGCTGGGACGTGGAGAACGAAGCAGGCAACGCCGAAGCCTACAAAGACGTCGTCCACGAAGATGCCATCAAGGTAGGCGGCGCCACCGAAGCCCCCGACTACTGCTTCCGCATCGGCGGCGCCCGCAAGTTCTTCGTCGAGGCTAAGAAGCCAGCCGCCAACGTCGCCGAAGATGCGAAGATTGCCTACCAACTTCGCCGCTACGCCTGGTCCGCCAAGCTGCCGCTTTCCATCCTTACGGACTTCGAAGAGTTTGCCGTCTACGACTGCCGCGTCAAGCCGGCTCTCAGCGACACGGCCACGAAGGCCCGCGTCCTCTTGATCCGCTACTCGGACTACGTCGCCCGCTGGGGCGAGATCGCCTCCATATTCTCCAAGGAAGCCGTCCTCAAAGGTTCCTTCGATAAGTACGCCGAATCGGCAGGCCGCAAGAAGGGCACTGCGGAGGTGGACGACGCCTTCCTGAAGGAGATCGAGGAATGGCGCGACTTGCTTGCCCACAACGTCGCCCTCCGCAACCCGGCGCTCACGCAGCGTGAGCTGAACTTCTCCGTCGGCCGCATCATTGACCGCATCATCTTCCTCCGCATGTGCGAGGACAGAGGCGTCGAAGACTACGGCCGCCTCCAGGCCCTCCTGAATGGCGCCGACGTTTACGGCCGCCTCTGCGAACTCTTTACCCGCGCCGACGACCGCTACAATTCCGGCCTCTTCCACTTCCGCCCGGAGAAGGACCGCGCGGAGCCGCCCGATGAACTTACCCCGGGCCTGACGATAGACGACAAGGTGATCAAGCAGATCATCAAGAGCCTCTACTATCCCGACAGCCCTTACGAGTTCTCGGTTCTGCCGGCCGACATCTTGGGACAGGTCTACGAGCAGTTCCTCGGCAAGGTGATCCGCCTCACGCCCGGCCACCGCGCCGTTGTCGAGGACAAGCCAGAGGTCAAGAAAGCGGGCGGCGTCTACTACACCCCGACTTACATCGTGGACTACATCGTCAAGAACACGGTCGGGAAGCTCCTCGAAGGCAAGACGCCCCGCGGGGTGGCCGGAGTGGGAAAAGGAAATCATCCATTGCGGGTGCTCGATCCCGCTTGCGGCTCCGGCTCGTTCCTGATCGGCGCCTACCAGTACCTTCTCGATTGGCACCGAGACTGGTACGTCCAGCACTTGGTCCCGCTGCTCAAAGCCGGCAAGAAGGAGGGTTCGCCTGAAGTCCGAAAGCTCCTTGTGCCGCAAGACGGACAGGCCCGCCGAAGCCTTGGCGTAGGAGGGCCGGTCTACGAGGCGGCCGGCGGCGAGTGGCGGCTCACCACGACCGAGCGCAAGCGCATCCTGCTGGCCCAAATCTTCGGTGTGGACATTGACGCCCAGGCCGTAGAGGTCACGAAGCTCAGCCTGCTGCTGAAAGTCCTGGAGGGCGAGAACCGGGAGACCCTGGACCGCCAGCAGCGGCTCTTCCACGAGCGGGCGCTGCCCGACCTTGGGAGCAACGTCAAGTGCGGCAACAGCTTAATCGGGCCGGACTTCTGGGAGACTGGCCAGCAGACCAAGCTCATCCGGGACGAAGAGGAGCGCTATCGCATCAACGCCTTCGGCTGGCAGGCTGAGCTCCCCGAAGTCTTCAAGGGCAATAAGCCCGGCTTTGATGCCGTGATCGGCAATCCGCCATACCTCAGGATGGAGCAATTCAAGCCGATCAAGGCCTATTTGCGAAAGCGTTACCACAGCCACGACGAACGCAGCGACTTGTACGTTTACTTTGTAGAGCAAGGCCATAATCTCCTTGCCGATTCTGGGCATTTCGGCATGATTGTGTCGAACAAGTTCATCAGAGCCAATTACGGCACCCGGCTTCGAGACTATCTGGCCGACCACGCGACGATGAGGCAGATCGTGGACTTTGCTGGGCTTCCGGTCTTCCAAAAGGCCACCGTCCGGACCGTCGTGCTCATCACCTCGAAAGGTCCGCAGCCCGCGATAGCGGTAAACTATGTGGCCCCAATGGACCAGGACCGCTTTCGCACACTGGTATCCCCCGGTGCAAAGCTCGAGGATGTGGTAGCAGGCTTAGGCATCGAGATCTCCCAGAAAAGGCTTGCCAGGAACCGTTGGGACCTTCGGGGCGCCTCCGAGACACTCCTATACGACAAGGTCCAACTGCTGGGCGTTCCTCTCGCCCAATATGCGGAGGGCCGCATTTTCATGGGTATTAAGTCCGGTCTTGTGGAAGCATTCGTGATCAATGCAGGTCGCCGTCGCGAGCTTCTCGCCCAGGACCCCGACTGTGGCCACACTATTAAGCCATTTCTCCAAGGACGCGACATACGCCGGTACCGCATTGAGGCCCGCGACGAGTACCTCATCTACACCTTCCACGGCATAGACATCTCCCGGTACCCGGGACTGACAGAGCACTTGCGGCCGTTCAGGTCGAAACTCCTGCGTAGGGCAACAAAACAAGCGTGGTATGAGCTCCAACAACCACAGCTGAACTTCGCCGAATACCTGAGTGGACCAAAGATCGTCTTTCCAGACATGGCAACAACTTGCCGCTTCGCATTTGACGAAACGGGGTTCTTCGTCGCAAATACTGTCTACTTCGTCCCCAAAACCGACGTATACCTTCTTGGGCTTCTCAATTCCAGACTGAGCCAGTTCTACTTCCGCTCCACATGCGCAGCTTTGGAAGGTCCTGGAGACACGTACCTGCGGTTCTTCGGCCAGTATCTCGAAGGGTTCCCCGTCCGTGTCGTGGATGAAACCGACCGCGCCGAGAAGGCGTGGCACGACCGCATGATCGGTTTGGTCCAGCAGATGCTTTCCCTTCAAAAAGAGTTGGCCGGGGCCAAGACGCCGCATGAGAAGGAAGTGCTCCAGCGCCAGATTGAAGCCACCGACCTCCAGATAGACCGCCTCGTCTATGAACTTTACGGCCTATCCGCCGAAGAAATAGCCATCGTTGAAAAGGCCACGCAACACCAGCCGCGACGCTGAGACGGCAACCGGAGCAACTACAATGCAGAGGCGTAAAGCCGTGCCACGCAAGGTTGAGAGGGCACTATACCAAGAGGCCGGCAACCGCTGTCTCATCTGCGGCCTGGATGATGTTTTGGTTCTGGTGGTGCACCATATCGTGCCCGTCAAACTCAACCCTGAACACAATCCCAAAGACATGATCGTTCTCTGCCGGAATTGCCACGACAAGGCGGACCAGGGGCAAATAGACCGGGAGGCACTGTGGCAGGCAAAGCTCAGGCAAAGCTTGGCGCGGGGAGATGAGTCGAGCAGAAACGTTGTGTCGCGCACGGTCGTCGGGGACGGGAATTTAGTTGGTGACAGAATCTCCATTGTGGGGGACCTCAACATCCACTTGCCCAAGGGGGCGAGAGCCGGCTCGCAATACGTTGTTCGAGGCACAGTAGCCGAAAACCCCTTCATGCGCGGCTATCTCAAACACCTTATTGACCGGTACAACGAGCTCAAGAAATGGGAGCGCGACACGACACAGAAGAAAATGGTGTACAGCCGAATCTATGCTGCGTACAAGCGGGAGATGAAGTACGACTGGAAACACACACCGCAGCGCCTCTTTCCGAGAGCGGTCACTTATCTTCACAAACGCATCGAGAACACCAAGATAGGCCGGATCCGCAAGAAGGAGGGCCAGAAACTATACAGGACCTTCGAGGAGTTCCAGGCCGAATCGGCCGATCTTTGTGCGCCGGCGGCTCCTCGGCGATCTCAGCCCAGGCGCGCGCCCTCTCGTCCAACCCACCGGCGAGCTCCCCGACGAGCGTCTCCGCGCCGGGGTGCGTCGGCTTCGCGCCATACTTGCGCGCGTACTCCCTGAACACCTCGGGCCGGTCTATGAGCATGCAGGGACGCAGCAGGTTGCCGTCGTACGGGATGCCGTCGCGAGGAGGGGCCCTGAGCAGCGACGCCGGGGCCCCCAGGGATTGCGGCGCGAGCCTATCGCATTCGAGTGATGAGAAGAAAGAGGAAGAACGGCCCGCCCAGCATGGCCGTGAGCACGCCGACGGGCAGCTCGGAAGGAGCGAACGCAGAACGAGCCACAGTGTCCGCTGCCACCAGGAAGACGCCGCCGCCGAAGAAACAAAGGAATAGCAGCAGGCGATGATCAGGGCCGAAAATGCCCCGCAGCAAATGTGGCACAATCAGCCCCACAAAACCGATCGGCCCCGTTACGGAGACCAGGGCGGCGGTCAATGCCGAGCCGGCCAGGAATGCCTCCACTTGCACGGCCGCAACGTCCACCCCGCGGCCGGCAGCCATTTCCTCCCCCAAGCTCAACTGGTTCATGGCGCTGGCCTCCGTCAGAAGGAGAAGGACTGCGGGGAGGAAAAGCGGGAGCACGGCCGCCAGGCTGCGGAAGCCTTGCACGTCCAGGCCGCCCATGAGCCACCGGTCCACGATGACAAGCTTCTGGGGGTCGGATACGAAACGCACGAACATGATCAGTGCCGAAGAGATAAGGCCGAGCGTGACGCCGGCGAGGAGCAGCTTCAGGGGTGAGAAGACCTCCCTGCGCCGGGCAAGCAGGTAGACGATGCCGATGCTCACAAGGGCCCCAGCCAACGCGAAGAGCTGCACCGAGGTCAGGGGCCCCAGCGCAGGGCCGGGCACGCCCAGCGAGATCCCCACCACTGCGCCGAGGGCGGCGCCGGCAGAAACGCCGAGTGTGTCCGGCGTAGCAAGCGGGTTCCGGAGAAGTGCCTGGAAGACGGCCCCCGTGACGGCCAGGCCCCCGCCTGCAATCAGTCCGAGCAGCACTCGCGGGAGCCTCTGCATCCAGACGATGTTAAGGTCCTGGCCAGGCGCCGTCCCGCCCGCGAGGATATGGAGCACCTGAGCCGGGGCTATGTCCACCTGACCGTAGAAGAGGCATGCGGCTCCGGCCAGAAGCCAAGCCACAAGACCGGCGGCAACCATTGCCGCAAACATCCCGCCACTCAGATAGCCCTCAGATCTTCTCATGGGCGGCCTTTCCGGGGACTATCACGAGGGGGGTGGAGGTGACGGGGTTCTGCACGACTCGCACGTCAGCTTGGTAGACGGCCGACAGAAGCGCCTCGTCCAACACATCGGCCGGAGTGCCCACGCATGCGATAGCGCCCTGCGACAACAGGACCAGGCGATCGCAGAACTGGCTGGCGGCGTTGAGGTCATGGGTAACCGCCGCCACGCCGATGCCCTTGCGCGAAAGCCCCCACAGGAGATCGAACACCTGGGACCTGTGGTGAATGTCAAGTGCGGCGGTGGGCTCATCCAGCAGCATGACGGACGGCTCCTGAGCAAGGATGCCGGCAATGAGGACCCTCTGCTTCTCGCCCCCGGACAGCGTGAGGAAATTGCGTTCGGCAAGCGGCGTCACGGAGGTCTCGTCAAGTGCCCGTTCGACGACCTGGACGTCTCTTTCGGCCAGGAATCCGAAGGCTCCCAGATAAGGGTACCGGCCCATCGCCACCACATCGCGCACGGCGAACCGGAACGAGGTCGCCGGCTCCTGAGGCAGAAACGCGAGCTTCTGGGCGGTTTGTTTGCGGGTGAGGGACAGGATGGGCACGCCGTCCAGCCTGACGACCCCTTCGTCGGGCCTAAGCAAGCCAGCCATGACGCGCAAGAGGGTGCTCTTGCCGGACCCGTTGGGTCCCACTATGCCGACCGCCTCGCCGCGGCGGACGTCGAGCGACACCTCCTGGAGCCGGAAGTCGCCGCCCCGGTAGCTGAAAGAGCACTTCCGCACTGCCAGCAGCGGCGCTGCCACTATCCGTCCCCCTCGTGGAAGATCTCGGCCAGCCGCCGGGCAAGCAGGACGACGCGGGGGCCGGGGATGAGCGCGTAACTGGCTTCGACTACGTAGACCCTTCCCTGCTGCACTGCGGGCAGCGAGGGGAATCCTTTCCACACCTCGCGGGTTTCCTCCTGCTCAGCGCGAGCGTCGCCGCCTTCTCCTTGGAGTTCGACGACGACCTGCGGGGCTCGCTCTAAGAGGGCTTCCTTATTGACAACGGCGTAGCTGGTATGCAGGTCGCTGAAGACGTTGCGTCCACCTGCCACCTGAATCAAGTCGTTGAGGAACGTCCCCGGCCCTACAACAGTGATGCCATTCAGAGTGCCCGGCTCGCGCCCGGCCACGAGGACTACGGGTACGATCGGCTTGCGGCTGATTTGCGGATGCACCTGCGCCAGCCGGTAGCGCATCTCCGCGCACACAAGCTCGGCCTCAGCCTCAAGCTGCAGAGCCCTGCCGGCCCATGCAGTCTGCTCAAAGATGGACTCCAGGTCACGCAGGTCCAACGAGAGGATGTCAATGTGATTCCCATTGGCGAAGTGCGACAAGGCTTCCGCCTTGCCCTGCGTAATGATCAGGTCGGGTTGGAGCGAAAGGAGCATCTCGTAGTTGGGGTTAAAGAAGCCCCCGCACGTGGGCTTCTTCAGGGCTTCGGGCGGGTACCGGGTGTGCTGACTTACGCCGACGACCCTGTCCGCGGCTCCCAAGGCGAAGACTATCTCAGCGACGGCGGGCGACATGCAGACGATGCGCCGGTAACGGTACTCGCGCTCAGGGACGGGCTGCGACGCGGCAAGGGAGCTTTCAGCGGGGCGCCGGCCCGTGTTCCATGCGGGAGCGGCGGGCAGCCTGGTGAGCAGAAAAGAGGCGGCCAGCCCGACGAAAAACGCCGCGCCTGCTAAAACGAATCTGCCCTTCCCACTCTCCACAGCGCGCTCCGATGTGTATGGACGCGGCCGCTCGACAAAGCCTCCTTGTGCGCAATCGTCCCGAACGGCCGACAAGCGGCCCCCATAGTCCACCAGTACTTCGGCTCACAAATCGAGCCCCGTGATGCGCAGCTCGCCGTCTTGTTTCTTCAGGAAGAAATGCTGCTCGTACGGCACGCCACCGGCCCTTGGGCAGGTCACGCCGACCCGCAAATAGCTGCCAAACCACTGGGAATCCTTTCGCTCCACCGATTTGGCCTTGCCCATCGCCTCTGCAGCGCCCGCGACAGCCTTGCGAGCGGTTTGCCTGGCGTCAGAACTCATGTAACCGGGCGCCGTGGCGGGAGCCGCGGCCATGCTGCGGAGCATCTGAAGCGCCTGCTGGACGTCGGCCGAGTCGGGCGGCGCTTTGCTGCGCTTGTAGGCACTTTTGTGCAGCGCAAGGCAAAGGATAAGGCAAAGCGCCCCAGCGCCCACCGAGATGACGATAGCGTACTTTCTGGACAGATTAACCATCACGCTCACCTTCCGTCTTCGTGACCGCCTCCGCGCTGTGGGATGTCCTGCGCCTGGCTCACTCGGGCTTGTAGTAGATGTCTGATTCGTCGCAGATCACGCCGAGGTTGGCCCAGTCAAGCGGGACGCGCTTGTCCGGCAGCACCGACGTGACGTGATCATCCGCCCAGAGGATGTTAGCCCGGCCGCGGTGGCGAAAATGGGTGTAGGATTCGCCCCACGGCAGCCCCTGCGATGGCGGCGTCCAGAACCAGTTCTCCTGCAACGGGCCCATCCAGTTCGTCGCCGAATCCCCGAAGAGCACCGTGCTCGTGGGCTTCTGGATGACGCCGTCCCTCTTTCCCTGCCACCAGTACTTGTAGTTCGGGTCCCACCAATTGCCCACGGTAACAAGATCGGTCAGATAGGAGTAGTTGTACGCATAGCCGGTGCAAGGGCCGTCCGCCCGTGGGAGGAACTCCGCGAAGGACGGGCACTGCCAGATTTCGCGCTCATCCGCCACATAGGTGGAAAGGTACCCAGCCGAGAAGTCCACAGGGTCGTTCAGACCTTTGCGAAGCCCAAAGAACTGAACGCCCGTGTAATCCGCGCAACCGGGCAGGTAATCGGCATGGTTGATGGAGTACATGGCAACGGCATGGCCGATCTGCTTGAGGCGGTTGCGGCAACTTAGGGACCAGGCCTGCGCTTCAGCCGCCATGATGCCGGGCATGAGCAGGCCCGCCAGGATAGTAATAATGGCCATGACCACCACCAGTTCGACAAGCGTGAATGCGCGCCGCCGCATGGTCCGGACGCCTCCTTCCAGCATTGAAGGCACGGCCATTTGAGAGCGGCGGCCCCGTCCCACGGGCGATGGATGGCATGCGACCTTCTCCTGCCGGCAGCGCAAGCCGGGGCGACCGGAGTAAACCCCCCAGCCTCGCCGTGCCAACCCCCGACGGCACCGGGCGCACGCAACAAAAAAGCCCGATGCCGTGAACACCGGGCTCAGCCAGCAGGCAGACGTAGAGTGACCGCCAACCGTGCCGCTTCTCTCAAGGCCCGAAGATCCACAGCACTCTGCGTCGGCAAGTCGGTCTTCTGACTCCCGGTCATCGCTACTGGTCCGGCCTTCCCATCCGCCCGCGCCTTGCGACGCGACGGCGAACAGTGGCACGCCTCGGACTTTTGCTACCGGTCACAGCGGCGGGTCCGTAACGGATTCTCACCGTTTTCCCTGAGGCCCCCATTCGAGCCTCACTCGCCGACCTGATTCACTTATACTCGACGGGCGGCTTCGAATCAAGCAAACATCCTGCTACATAGCCAGTATCGTGTCCATCGCCTTGCTGAGCTTGTCGAGCGCCGCCCCCTCGAGGCCAAAGAACTCCGCAACGCAAGGGCCGTCATAGCCCGCCTCGCGCAGGGCCTTCATGACGGCCGGGTAGTTCACGTCTCCCTCAAGCAGGTCGCAGAAGCCCTGGAGAGTGCCGACCGAGCGCTTGAAATCTTTGAAATGCACGCAGCAGATGCGCGGCCCGAGTATCCGCACCCAGTCCTCCGCGTAGCCGAAGACGATCATATTCCCCACGTCCAGGTAAGACCCCACGGCATCGGAGACGAAATCGTCTATGAAATCCCGCATCTCCAGCGGCGAAAGAAGGATCCGGTTCCAGACGTTCTCAATGCCCAGCACAACGCCGAGTTCCTCCGCCACCGACACAAGCTGAGTGAGCCCCGCCTCCATGCGGTCGTAGGCCACGTCGTAGGGCACGTGCTCCTTAGAGTCCGCGCCGATGGGGGCGAGCAGGCCGGGCACGACGAGCAGCGCCTTCACTTCGAGCCACCGCGCCGCATAGATGCTCTTGCGGATCATCTCGACGCCCTTGCGCCGAACTTCAGGATCGTCGGCCGTCAGGGGGAACTGCCACCCCAGCCCGCTTGCCAGGCTCGAGATCCGAATGCCCTCAGCCGAGGCCACGTGCACGAGGGCCTTGCAGTCCTTCTCCGTGCTATCGGGTGTCACCAGGCCCCGCAGGCCGATCGCCAATTCGATGCCTTCGAAGCCTCGCTCCCGCACCTCGGCGAAGGCCCAATCGGCCGGACGGCTGTCACTGTTCTTGAGGGCCCACACGCTTAAGGACTTCAGCATCGCAGACCTCCTCTGATGCCGAAAGGGCGGCCCCGGGGACCAGCATCCCCCTGCCGCCCTTCACTTACGTCGTTCTCATTGCGCAGACTTACTGCTCGCCAAGCCCTTCTTTGCGGAGGAGCGAAAGGGCGTCCCCGGGGGGCAGCCCGGCAGCGCTTATCGCTTCGGCAGCCGCCTGCCGTAACGGCTGATCCTTGCTCGCCAAGGCTGCTTTCAGGACGCCGACCACGCTCTCCGTGGCGCGTACGCCCGCCCTCTTCATCACCGCAGCCATCGCTCGCAGGGCAGCCGCTTTCAGGTTAAGAGAGCCGTTGCCCGCTGCGATCTTGCTCAGGGGCTCGACGCCCGCCTCTCCACCGAAGGCCGCCAGGTTCGCCACTACGGCTGCTGTCACTTCCTCGCTGTAACCCGTCAGGGCTGCGATAAGAGACGGCTCGAGCAGGTCCAGCGGATACGTCGTGTTCAGCGGGTCGACCCGGCCGACGGCGCGCGCAGCCCTCAGCACAACGGCCTGTTCTTCCTCGGTGAACGCTGAGCGCTTCTTTGCAAAAACCTTCTCCTGCAGGACCGGCTGCAGCTTCTCCTGGCGCAGGTCATCCGGTTTGAGCACGCCCTCGATGCCCTCATACTTCGACATGTCCGGCGCGGGCGCGGCCGGGTCCACCACGACGTAGAGCGGCGCCGACTTCGTGCGGGTGTCCTTTTTCAGTGCCATCATCACCTGGGCGAACTTCGCGTCCGGACCGTTTCCCGCCAGGAAAATGATGTCCACGGACGGCTGGATGGACAGCACGTAGCTCACCTGCGCCCCGAGGACGTCGCTCTCGGTCGTCTCCACACCCAGGCTGCGCAGCAAAGTCACAAGGCTGTTCCGCATCTGGAAGTTATCCATGATGACGAGCGCGTTGCGGGCGGCTGCAGCCTTCAGCGCGGCGCTCATGACCTTCATGACCGGCTCCGCCGGGACAAACTCTCCGGTCGGCGAAGCCTCGACCAGCGTGATGGCGGCGCTGTAACGTACGTCCTTGTCGCCCGAGTCCGTGGCGACCACGAGGGCAGTGGCGCTCTCCATATCGAGCGCGCCCGGTCCTTCGGCGGTGAGCTTGTCCTCTATGGCCTTCACTACGAACAGGCTCGCGGGGGCGTCGCCGACTGAGAGCACCATCTCAAGCGCCTGAGCGGCGACCGGCGTTTGCAGCATTCTCAGAACGATCGGCGCCTCCACTTCGAGCGCGGTTGCCCGGATGGCCGCATCCTTCCGCACCTTGTCCGCCAGATCCTGGCTCAGGCCGGTGTCACCCGACGACTTGAAGTACTCGCAAAGGGCCATCTCGCGAACCAGGCCGGCCGCCAGCAACGCTTCCAGGTCCCCGTTGCCGGGCGCCAATGCCAAGCCCTCCAGCGCGACCTCCGTGGCCATCCGCTGGTAGTAGAGATAGTTCGGCACTTCCTCATACGCGATCTTCTGCGTCAGGTTGGCGCCGCTTGGCTTCCACTCCCAGATGTCACCCGTGAGGCCGTAGGTGTAGCCGACTTTGACCTTGTCCTCGACGAAGTATGCGTTGCCTAACGTCACGTACTGCTGAACGGCCGTCCCCAGTTCTTCGGGCGTCTTGCCGGTGATGGCCGTGAGAGCCCGAGCCGCGGCGTCCTTCAAGTCGGGCAGCGATTTGGGATCCTCGCGCACCGACAGGAGCGCCGGCACTGCCCGCACATCCCCGATCTGCCCGAGCACTGCCGCCACGCGGGCCTTCAGCAGCGTGTCATCGGTCCCCAGCAACACCTGCGCAAGCGGCAGGGCGGAGTCCCTCTGGAGGGCTACCAGCAGCGACTCCGCGCGGGCGACGATTGCCTGCTGATCCGGTGCCTTCAGCGTGAGCAGGGGGACGACGTACGGAACTGCATACGGGCCGTGGCCTATGAGCTTGATCCGGGCGGAGACATGAACGGTCAACTCCGGAGACTGGAAATCCTTCGTCACTTGCGCGACGTCGGGAATGGCCCGCTTGCGTTCGCGGGCAGCACGGGTCATCAGGTCCAGCAAGCGATGGGCCTCGCCCTTGAGCTGCGCGTTGCTCTCCATGCTGAAAAGCTCGGACAGCTCAGCCATGTCGTGCATCTTCAGGGCAGCCTGGCTGTCGGGCTCCATGGCCAAGACCTGGCCGAATGCCTCTTTGGCCGCCGCATACTCGCCGGTCTGGTAGAGTGTGACCCCTTTCTTGAAGGCGTCGAGGATCTTCTGCTCATTCGCTTGCTGGGCCTTCACAGTGCCCGCGAGGCCGGCAGCAAAAGCCACGACCACAGCCAACATAATCCCGCACCGCTTAGCGCCCCTGGACATATGTCGCTCCTTATCCCTCGTATGGCAGGCACCAACGGAATGCTGCGCGACTGTTTGCATGCCTCACTCAGGCGTGGCCGCACGCGGCGGCCCTGCCCGCCCTTTACCGCAGAAACTCTTCTTCCGGCCCGACAAGGTCTGCATACGCCTCGCGCCGGCGGATGAGCCTGCTTTTGGCACCTTCAACCAGCACCTCAGCAGCCCGAGGCCGGCCGTTGTAGTTCGAACTCATGGAAAAAGCATATGCGCCGGCTTCAAAAACCGCCAGCAGGTCGCCTGCCTCCATCCGAGGAAGCGCCCTGTCCCTGGCGAGAAAATCGCCGGTCTCGCATACCGGGCCGACCACGTCCACGATCTCAGTGGTCACCTCGCCAAAACCTGCCTGCTCGGGCTGCATGACTCCCGGAATGCCCTGAAGGCTTCTCACCGGCCAGACCCGATGAAACGCGCCGTAAAGCGTCGGCCGCACAAGGTCATTCATGGCAGCGTCGCAGATGATGAAGCGCTTGCCGAACTGCGTCTCCTTGCGATAAAGGACCCGCGCCAGCAACACGGCACTGCTACCAGCTATGTACCGGCCAGGCTCAATGATAATAACCGGACAGGCCGATTTTTCAAGGTAAGATTTCGCCGCGGCGGCATATTCCTCCGGGGTGGTCACCGCTTCGCCCGTGTAAGAGATGCAGAAGCCGCCGCCCATATTAAGGGAATCAATGGGACAACCTTGGGTCCGCAGACGTTCGATGAGCGGCTCGACCTTGGCCAACGCGCGTTCATAGGGCCCGGTGCTGTGAATCGGCGAGCCCAAGTGGAAGTGAATGCCTCTTATGTCCGTGCCCTTCCAGCCCCCTGCGTCCTGAGCAAGACGCTCGGCCTCGTCAATGCCCAGACCGAACTTCGTCCCGCCTCTGCCGGTTGTCGTCTTCTCATGGGTCTTGGGGTCAACGTCCGGGTTGATGCGGAGGGCTACGCGCGCCCGCCGGCCCAGCCGGCTCGCCACGGCGTTGATCGCCTCCAGCTCCGGAAGCGACTCGACGTTGAACATCAGTATCCCCTCTTTGAGGGCGTACTCGATTTCGGCGGCCGTCTTCCCAACGCCGGCGAAGACGATCTTCTGCGGTTCTGCGCCGGCTTTGAGCGCCCTGTAGAGTTCGCCGCCGCTCACGACGTCGAATCCGGCGCCCGCCTGCGCCAGAAGCTTCAGCACCGAAATGTTGGCGCAGCACTTAACCGAGAAGCAAACGAGCGCTTCCCACTCCGCAAAGGCCTGGCGGATGCGGCTGAAGCGCCCGCGCAGGGCTGCCGAGCTGTAGACGTAGCACGGAGTGCCGTACTCCTCACCGATGCGCTGAGCGGGGACCGCCTCGCAATAGAGGTCGCCCTCGCTGTAAGAGAATGGCACGTCGCCAGCCAAAGCCACTTGCCCCCGCCAAAGAGTCACAGCGCCGAAGCGGGCGGCACGCAGGGCACAGCCGCTTGTGCGCGAGCCTGAAAGCGTTCCACAGGATACACAATCCTGTGCTGAAGTCAACCGCTCCCCTAACCTACTGTTGCAGAACAGTTTACAACTGGCTCCAAAGCCGATGACTGCTCTCGATACAGTTTCGATACACCGTTTCCCGCCTCAGCATACGGCAAGCGCAGTGGCGCCGCCATCAGTGCTTCAGGGAGTATCCCGGTGTAGTGCGTCAGAGTCGTGCCGATGGAGGCGTGCCCCGCTGGCTTCTGAGCGACTGCCTCATTCACGCCTGCCATAGCCAGACTGCTCACGTACGTTCTGCAGAGGTCGTGGAGAGTGCAGGCGGGGATGCCGGCCGCCCGCACGATCTCCCGGAACTCGCGCACCCGGTTCAAGCCTACAGGCCCGCGCTCCGTCTCGAAGACATGCGAACCGGAAGCCTCAGCCTGAAGCGCCCTGAGCAACGCGATGGCCGCCGGCACCAGCGGCACTATGCGGTTGCGCCCGCTCTTGGTGCGGTGGCCGTCCTTGCACCGGACATGCAGGAGCCCGTTATCGAGGTCCACGTCCCGCCATTCGAGCGCCAGCGCTTCTCCACGCCTCAGCCCGGTAGTGACCAGGATGAACACCAGCACCCGCCACATCAGAGTAGGACAGGCAGCCAGCAGGCGCTCGACCTCTGCGGCAGTCAACACCCGGATCTCCTTTTCCGCTTCTTTCACCTGCTTGACGTGCCGCCAGGGATTCTCCCGCAGATAGCCGCGTCGGACGGCTGCCTGGAATACCGCTTTCAGAATCCTCAGGTCCGGGTTCGCGGTCGGCGTCCTGACCGCTTGCAGGCGAGCCGCGAAGTAACCTTCGGCCAGTCGCGCTGTCACGGTGCTGAGGTCGCGCTCTCCACAGTGGGCCAGGAAGCGGTTGAGCACGATGCGCTCGCCGTCAAGCGTGCTGCTTCTGACTTGCCCTTGCATCAGCGTCAAGTGCTCCGTGATGAAGGCCCCGAGCCCAATCGGCCGCACTTCCTGATAGGTCCCTGTGTTAAGTTCAGCTTCTCGCTGGCGGCGCAGGCGCTCTGCGAGCTTCTTGTCTGTGCCAACGCTCTCCGTCCTCACGCGCCCGTCCGTGCCGAACCACCTGAGCGCGTAGATCGTCCGCCGTTTGCCCTTTCTGATAGAGAACCAGACGCGATGCCAGCTCATTCCCGGCCTCCCTTTCTGGCGGCCGGGCCGCTCTTGCGGTTCTCAGGATACCGGCACGGAGCGAGAGTGTCAACGATTCGCGGCACCGACGGCCTCCACGCGGCTCGACTCTATGAGCCGCTCTACGCCGTCACGAGGGTACAACACAACGCGGCCGATCTTCACGTAGGCGATGCGCCGCGTGCGGCGCAGGTGCCGAAGCACTTTATCAGGGCGCTTGCGGTCCACGGCCAACCGTAACATCTGAATCACTTCCTAGGCCGTCAGGAGCCTTTGGTTGCTCTTCAACATTTCTTCGCCGACCTCCCTGTTTCAAAACCCTCGCCTCTTGAAAATCTCTCGAACGGACCTTTGTACCGCCCGTGCCGTATTCAAGGGCCCCTATTCGCCCCTTCCTGCTGCAGTCCCGCCACTGTCGGGCCAATCCTGCGCTACCGCACGTGTTGTTTACTCTTCTTCCCCGTGCGCCTGAACGTCCCACAGGTGCTGCCGCGCCGCTTGCACCTTATTCTCCAGGCGCTTCCGCCCAGCTGCTTGCGGATCTCGCAGCCCCTCAATTGCCTCCAGAAAAGTCCGCCGCCGTCAGATTGTCCGCTTCCGCTTCAGACAGCGACCACAACACTTTCTGCACGTAGCGTCGGGCGCGAAAGAAGTCCGCGCCATAGCTTTGCACTGCTCCGCCATCCATTAACTGCACCAGCAACCTGTTGATGAGCGATGCCTTCCTTGCCGTAGCAGCGTCGAAAGGTTCCCGTTTCTTGGTCATATTCGGCCTCTTCTATTCTGCTTCTTGTTCGTTTTCTTTTGCTTCTTCTTGCACGGATCACTGAGCCCAAACCACGATGGTATCACGGCGGTCTATGATGCTCCCGGGAATTTGGACCAGGGGTTAAGATAGTCTCGCGGGTGCGAGAGCGGGCATCGGAGGCGAGACAGATGGCGGAGCGGAAGCGACACACGGCGGCGTTCAAGGCGAAGGTAGCGCTGGAGGCGATTCGGGGTGAGCGGCCGGTCAACGAGCTGGCGGGTCCGCCAGAGGCGGATGCATCCGACGCAGATCGCCGTCTGGAAGAAGCGTGCGGTCGAGGGCCTGGCGGACCTGTTTGCCGACGGGCGGCAGAAGCGACGGGAGGACGAGGAAGCGCTCAAGGCTCAGCTCTACCAGGAGATCGGTCGTCTGAAGGTGGAGCTGGACTTTCTCAAAAAAAAGTCTGGCCTGCTCGGTTAGGGCGAAGCGGGGGATGATCGAGCCGGGACATGCGACGCTGTCGGTGCGCCAGCAGTGTCGGCTGTTGGGGCTTTCGCGCTCGGGGCTGTATTACGAGCCGCGAGGGGAGTCCCCGGAGAGCCTGGGCTTGATGCGCCTGATCGACGAGGCGTACACGCGGTGCCCGTTCTACGGCGTGCGCAAGATGACGGCGCACCTGAGCCGGCAAGGCCACCAGGTGAACGTGAAGCGCGTGCGGCGCCTGATGCGCCTGATGGGGCTGGAGGCGATCTACCCGAAGAAGCGTTTGAGCCTGTCAGGCGAAGGCCACAAGCGCTATCCGTACCTGCTGGCCGGCGTGGGGATCGTGCGCCCGGACCAGGTCTGGAGCGCCGACATCACGTACATCGGGCTCAGGCACGGATTCATGTACCTGGTGGCGCTGCTGGACTGGTACAGCCGGTACGTCCTCTCCTGGGCCCTCTCGCCGAGCCTGGAGGCGGAGTTCTGCGTGGGGGCGCTCCAGGAAGGGCTGGCGGATGGGCAGCCCGGGACCTTCAACACGGATCAGGGCGTGCAGTTCACCAGCGAGGCTTTCACCGGCCTCCTCGAGGCGCAGGGGATCGCGATCAGCATGGACGGACGCGGCCGGGTGTTCGACAACATCTTCTCGGAGCGGCTCTGGCGCACGGTGAAGTACGAGGAGGTCTACCTGAAGGACTACGCCGACCCAGCGGAGGCGCGCGCAGGTCTGGGCGCGTACTTCCGCTTCTACAACGAGGAGCGGCCGCATCAGGCGTTGGGCTACCGTACACCGGCGGAGGTGTACGATGAGCGGGCTGGAGGCGAAGGGGGACGCGCGGCGGCGCGGCCGGTTGCTGGAACTCCAGTCGCCCTACGGGCTCCTTCCGTTCCAGCAACCATGGGATCCTGAGACTATCTTAATCCAAGGCATTTCTGGTCTTGACAATGGGGAGCACCTCGTTCTGCCAGCAAATGACAGGAGTTGTCAGCGCCAGCCTACAGGAAGTGGAAACTCCGGGGGAAACTCTGGGGGAAACGCCCGTGCGGCTCCGGTGCTCTCCGTGTCCTCCAGCCGCGACAAAGCAAGAGAGATCGCCTTCCACGGGAGCTTGCCTTCTACGAGACGGGCGCTGACGCAATGAGACATGTTGACTGTACACTAAGGAGCCATTACGCTGGTCTCGTACCTCCTAAGGCGTAGCCATGCAGGAACCAGGGCGAAACGAACGTTGCTGGTGCGGTTCCGGGAAGAAGTACAAGTACTGCCACCTACCTCTCCGAACAAGGCCCGCTGTGTCACTCTCAGAGGTAGTTCGCGACTACCGGGCTCTGAGAAGGCAAGGACACTGCCACCACCCGGCTACAGGGCCAAGTACGTGCGCCGGCCCGATCGTCGAAGCCCATACGGTTCCAAGGTCGGCGCTTCAGGCCATCGCTGAGAATGGCCACGTCTACGAGTGGCTTCCCGGGCGCGACTTCGGCGGCTTCATGTCAGGATCCAGGACACCGAACCCCAAGAAAGTTGGGATCACAAGAGCTTCCAGCCTCAGGCTCTTTTGCCAGAAACACGATTCCCAGCTCTGTCAGCCCGTCGAGCAGGGCCAGTGGCGGGTCTCTGCACCGACGGCCTGCCTCTGGGGGTTCAGGGCATTGGCGTACGAACTGCGCGCTAAGGGGGTGTACCTGAACGCGCCGGCATAATGAGGAAGGGGTTGTGGGCAAAAAGCTTCCATGAGCAGGTGGATCTCGAGGGCTTCATCAGGCGGGAAGAGCAAAGGGCGGAGACCGCCAATCGCTCACTCACAGCACTGAAGCCGCGCTGGGATCGGTCTTTGACCATGGGCGATTACTCAGGCATACGCTACTATGCCATTGTGCTGGACAGAAGCCCGGACTTTCTGCTCAGCGGCTTCTTCTGGCCGTCTGTTAACTTTTGTGGGGATTGGATATGCACGAGTGCCGACGAGATCGAATGGACGTCTGTATCAGTGTTGCCATATGACACTGGGGGTACCGTGCTCCTTGCATGGCTTGATCAACCTCGCGGTCACTGCACCAGGTTCGCTTCGTCCCTGGACGGGCTCGCCGACGGCGAGTTGCCGCACGCGATAACCCGAATGGTTTTTGAGTTCTTCGAGAATGTGTTCATGCGGCCCTCCTGGTGGGAAGGGTTGCCGCACAACGTGCAGACCAGCCTGATGAACCGCGCCGTGCAAGCATCATCGCACACACGAAGCTGTCTCATGGACGACGGACTAAGGGCGGTAGACTGGAGCGTGGTGCAACGACTGCGGCTGTACTGATGGGGCGAAGCTGCCACCGGCCCCATATCGACAGGTCTGGCAACGTTGCGAGCGCGCCGGCCACATCGAGGAGCATGGGGTCGGTCGTGCAACGCGCCGTCAAAGAGGCGGTGACAGCCGCCGGAGTAGTCAAGCGGGCGAGTTGCCACACGTTTAGGCATTCAGGTGTAACTCAGCCTATCAGGGCCGAGTCAGAAGGCGCGCTCACGGGAGGAAGACCATGCGAAACGATGGCATTGTCCCTGGTCGGTGGCTCTTGGCGGCGTGGCTGGCGGTGCTGGCACCTTCGGCCCTTCAGGCGGGGTCGCTGGAGTTCCGCTCCGAAGGCTTCTTCGCCTCGCCGGACGCCCGGGTGAAGTTCTTCCGCGAGCCGTGGCGCTACGCCCCTCACCTGGACGTTGACGGGGGACTCGCCGTCAACATCGTCGGTCCCATTCTCCAACCGGGCTACGTCGCACTTTCCGGCGAGGGGACAAAGACGGAGATCGACGCCGGCAAGCGACAGTTGCTCGAGTCCGGGGTGCTGGGCAAGTTTTCCGCGCCTTGCCACAGGACCGTCAGCGAGTGTGCGGGCGGCATCCTGATACGCATGGAATACGGCCAGACGCCTCCTGAGGTGACCGAGGCCGTCTGCCGGGTCATCCTGCCAATCGAGTTCTTCAAGAACCGCCGCGCCCGCTGGCAAGGGGGAGAAATGGTGCTGCCCGATGAGAAGCCCGATGAGAAACACCTGATCTTCCTGAACGACCCAGAGGGCAAGGCCAACCTGTTCCGCTTTGACCTGGGCAACGGCTTGGAACTGGGGCTGAAGTTGCTCTCCCCCACCAAGGGCCGCTCCTTCTCGGATTGCCGCCAGTGGAACGAGATGAACTATCACCTTCAAGCCACCTTCGAGGGGAAGGAGATGCTGCTGTTCGCCTGCCTGCTGAAGCCGGAAGAGCCCTTCCCCCAGGTGGAGGCGCCGGCCGCCCCGACCAAACCGCCGGAGGCCAAGACATCCGAGCAGGGGGCGGTGCTCCAGGCGCGGGACGGACTATACGAGATACTCGTCGCCAAGTCCGGACAGGCCCAGGTCACGAAAAAGGGCGTTGCCCTGTTCAGCATCGAGCCCCCGTACGTGCGGGAGAGAGAGGCGATCTATCCCCTGACGGAGCAGGTCAGCTTCCAGGTGAATGGCAATCGCGTGGAGGTCGGTACCAAGGCCAAGGACAAGCCGCTCGGCCTGCGCCAGTCTTTTGCGGTGGAGGAAGACGGCTGGCTGAGCGTCTCGGCCGAATTTGAAGGGCTGGACGCCAGCAGCCATGACGCCAGGGCGGAGCTGGCCCTGCCTGTCGAGAAGTTCCTCGGCAAGACCGTCCGTGCCGGCGAGCGCTTTGTGGACCTTCCCAGGGAAACGGCCTCAGCGGCGACGCTTCTTGACGATTGGGCAGGCAAGGTCCTGGACTACGACTTGCCGCCCGATGGGCCGGACCACGTGACGCTCATCTGTGACCATAGGCGCACGTCATATCTGAGCGATCACCGGAAGTGGGGGCAGGACAGCTTCAAGATCGGCATGACGCCCAAAGACGGCGCCGTGAAGTACCGTCTGCATTTCTGGAAAGAGGACGGGCCGCCTGCGGCCTCTGCCAAAGGCAATCTCCTGCGGGATGGCGCCAGCTTTGAGACCGGCGCCGACGGAGTTCGGCCATTCTCCTGCTACAGCTGGACGGAAAAGATGGTCGAGCCGGGAATCCGGCCGGCCTTTGACATTACGACCGCGGTGCACGGGAAGGTGAGCCTGCGTCTTACGGCCGAGGATTCGGTCAAGAAGGGCGACCCGCGCGGCTTCGCCTTCGTGGGGGCCGTTTTCAACCGCGTCGCCTTGAAGCGCGACCGCAAATACACGGTCTCGGCCTACATGAAGGCGGACAAGCCGGGGATGAAGGCCGTAATCTACTGCGGCGAGACGACCTGGGCCGGGAACGACTGGGGCGATTTCCCGGTGAGCACGGAGTGGAAGCGCTACCATCTCCCCTTCTTCACGAACGACTTCAAGAAGACCGGCTATTACCTGACCTGGGTCGGGATTTCCCCGGACTGCAAGGAAGGTACTCTCTGGATCGACGCCGCGCAGTTGGAAGAGGGAGGGTTGAGTGACTTTCAGCCGGCGGCCGCAGCCGAATACGGCATCGAGGTGGACAGCCCCGAGAAGCTCTTTGAAAGCGGCGCATCGTGCGGAGCCACCCTGCGTGTGCGCAACAACGGCAACGAGCCCTTCGCTGGCGCCGTGAAATACGAAATCAAGGACTACTGGGAGCACGTGGTGCGGGCCGGCTCAGTGGCTGTGAATGTGCCGGCGGAAACCACCGCCGCCTATCCGGTCGATCTGGGCAGATTGCCCTGCGGCTACTACCGCGGTTACTTCACGGGCCCGGGGGGCGATGTGAAGGAGATTATCTTCGGCGTCTACCAGCCGCAGCCGCTTACCGCGCTGCCGGAGGATTGGCCGCTGGCTTGCCACAACGATCCGTCGCCGCTGGTCAGGAGGCTCGGGTTCGGCTCCGTGCGGGCGTTCGAGATCTTCGAGTTTGCCGGCATCGCCCCGGAAAAGGGGAGGCTCGACTTCTCCCGCTCCGACCGGATGGTACGGGAGGCCGAAAAATGCGGCCTGACCATCATGCCCATCCTCGGAGAATTCGAATGGCCGTCTTATCGGCCCCAGCCGCCCATTCCGCCTTACGCTCAGCAGAAGGTCAGCCTCAGCACATTGGGAGGCGGCCGGCGCATGGTCTGGCCGACAATGGAGGCATGGAAAGACTACGTCCGGGCCTTGACCAGCCACTATAAAGGGACGATCACCTACTGGGAGGTCCTGAACGAGCCGAATCTCAGCATGACCCCTCAGGAGTACGTTCCTTATCTGCAGGCTGCGTACGAGGCGGCCAAGGAAGGCAATCCGGATTGCAGGGTGGTCGGCGTCTGCGCTACCACCGACTTCCCCAGCAAGCCCGGCTCCTTCACTGACAAGGTGCTTGAGCTTGGCGGTGCCGGGTACTTCGACATCCTGTCCGTGCACCTCTACAACACCAACCCTCCCGAGCGGACGCTCGATGCCGGCTCGGACCAATTGCTCGAGCGCTGGCGAAAGACCATGAAGGAGACCTACGGCAAGGAGGCACCGGTGTGGCATTCGGAGCGGAGCTTCAACTGCCGCCAGATCGCCTATTCCCAACGCAAGGTCAATGTCCCCGTAGAGTGCTGCGACGAGCCGCAGTTCCTGATCGACACCTTCAAGCACAAAGCGGAATATATGATCCGGGAAACGCTCCTCGACGCTGTGGCCGGCAAGGGAGGGCGATTCTTCTGGTTCGGGCTGTTCGACTACGAGACCTGTTTCATAACCGTGCGCTATTTCCACCCCTACGGACTGGACCACGCCGAGTTTGATCAGTCGCCGTGTCCGGAACTGATCGCTGCCAACGGCCTGGCAAGGGCGCTGGCCGGAATGTCCCATCCCTACCGCCAGCTTTCGTGGGGCGACGGACGCCGCTGCGTGGTGTTTGCTGGCGAAAGGGGCTCCCTGGCCGCACTATGGGATTGGAAGGGCACGAGCCGCGTCGCCATCGGGGTGGGAAAGAACCAGTACGCCCTCCTCAACTTCTTCGGCGAACCGATCACCGCTTCACCCAGCAAAGAGGGCGAAATTGTGGTGGAGCTGGAGGGCGCGCCGAAATACCTGTCGCTGCCCGGACAGGATAGCGAGGCCGCCTGCCGGCTGCTGGAGCAGGCACAGCCGCAATAGCTCTGCGAGCCCCACGACGTGCTCGGCCTGACCGGCCGGACTCTTCAAGGCGGCAGGACTAATTCGCTGCACGTCCGAGGATGGCGACAGGTCCTTTTGATGGCGTTCTGATAGGCAAATGCTGCCGATTTTTGCCGTCTGCTTGCTTGATGGCGGGCCTGTTTCAGATTGCCGGACTGACACACCTTCTTGTCGGCCGCTGTCGCGTACGCCCAGGCCGATGCCCGAACGCGCTCTTCAGCCACCCTTTTCGCCATCCTCTTCGGACTCGCAACTACCACGTCAGCACCGCCTGCGCGCCCCAACTCACCGAGAAGGTGCCGCTCCCTCCCTCTGCCCGGCAAACCATTCGATGAGAGCCAACTCCTTCCCATCCTCTATCGAGAACCGTAGCCTGCAGATTCCGGGCACCTCAAGAGCAAGCTGTTGAGGATCGCCATGCACTACACACGCGGGGCGGGCACTGTGCCGTGGATGTCCATCGTGTACTCCTGCAGCGTCTTGACGCTCATGGCCGTCCGCTTCAGCCTCTCAGTGGCCTGAGCGGCGACTACGGCGGCACGGATGGTGGTGATGATGGGCACGCGACGAGCCCAGGACGTGCTCCGTATGGCGATCTCATCATGCCGGGGGTGCTTGCCGCTGGGGGTGTTAATGACAAGGGCGATCTCGCCGTTGATGATCTTGTCCACGATGTGCGGGCGTCCCTCCCTGACCTTGTTCACGCGCTCGCACTGGAGGCCGTTCTGCTGAAGCCAAGCCGCAGTGCCCTCGGTGGCGCAGAGGCGAAAGCCCATCTCTGTGAAGCTCCTGGCGGCGCCTGCGGCGGCGGGCGTCTTGTCGCGCGGGTTGAGGCTGAAAAAAACGGTTCCTTTCAGAGGCAGCGCCAGACCCGCGGCCTCTTCAGCCTTGGCGAAGGCCATGCCGAAGTCGTCCGCGAGGCCCATGACCTCCCCCGTGGACTTCATCTCGGGGCCGAGCTGCGTATCTATGCCGGGGAAGCGCGCGAACGGGAAGACGGCCTCTTTCACGGCGACATGCCCGATAGCCACCTCCTTGTTGAAGCCCAGCTCCTCGAGCGTGTGCCCGAGCATGACCTTTGTGGCAAGCTGTGCCAAGGGCACGCCCGTAGCCTTCGAGACGAAGGGGACGGTGCGCGAGGCCCTGGGGTTCACCTCGAGCACGTAGACCTTCCCCCTCTGGACGGCGTACTGGACGTTCATCAGGCCCACTACCTGGAGCGCTGCGGATAGCGCCTTCGTCTGGCGCGTGATCTCGGCGCAGATCTCCTTCGGGAGAGTCTGGGGAGGGATCACACAGGCGCTGTCTCCGCTGTGAATGCCCGCCTCCTCGATGTGCTCCATGATCGCGCCGATCACGGCGAGCCTGCCGTCGCTTATGGCGTCCACGTCCACTTCGATGGCGTCCTCAAGGAACTTGTCCACCAGGACCGGGCGCTCGGGTGACGCTTGGACGGCCTCCTCCATGTAGTGTTTCAGGTCGTCGCGGTCGTAGACGGTTTCCATGGCTCTTCCGCCGAGCACGTACGACGGGCGCACCAGGACGGGGTAGCCTATCTTCTCCGCCAGTTCCAGCGCTTCCTCGTACGAGGTCGCGGTGCCGTTCGGCGCCTGGAACAGGTTCAAGCGTTCGAGCAGTTCCTTGAATAGCTTGCGGTCCTCAGCGATATCTATGCTTGTGCAGCTTGTGCCGAGGAGGGGCACGCCGTTGGCTTCCAGTTCGGCTGCGATGTTCAACGGTGTTTGCCCGCCGAACTGCAGGATGACGCCGTAAGGCTTCTCGGCCTCCACGACGTTGAGCACGTCTTCGGCGGTCATCGGCTCGAAGTAGAGGCGGTCGGAGGTGTCGTAGTCTGTACTGACGGTCTCGGGGTTGCAGTTGATCATCACGGCCTCGAGGCCCTCGTCGCGGACAGCGAGTGCGGCGTGGACGCAGCAGTAGTCAAACTCGATGCCCTGCCCTATCCGGTTGGGCCCGCTGCCCAGGATGATGACCTTCTTACGCTCGGAGGCGCGGCACTCGTCAGCCAGCTCGTAGGTCGAGTAAAAGTAGGGCCTCTTGGGGTTCACCTCGCCCGCACACGTGTCCACGAGCTTGTAGACCGGCCGGATGCCAAGTTCCTTCCGGCGGCGGCGCACAGTGCGTTCGTCCGACTTCAGCAGCCACGCAAGCTGGCGGTCACTGAAGCCCCAGGTCTTCGCCTTCCTGAGCAGTTCGGTCCCGATGGTCCTTAGGCCGCCGTTCCGGCCGATGGCTGCGAGTTCATCCTCGCACTCGACGAGTTGCTTCAGGTTGAAGAGGAACCAGCGGTCTATGTTGGTCAGCTTGAAGACGGAGTCTATGCTGAAGCCGAGCTTGAAGGCATAGCGAATGTAGAAGTAGCGCTCGTCGTTCGGCACAGCGAGTTTCTGCCTGACGGTCTTCTCGTCGGGCAGTTGCTTAGGGTCCTTGCCGTCTGCCCCAAAGCCGTAACGCCCGATCTCGAGCGACCGAAGCCCCTTTTGGAACGCCTCCTTGAACGTTCGGCCGATGGACATGGACTCGCCCACGCTCTTCATGCTGGTGTTGATGATGCGCTCTGCCTGCGGGAACTTCTCGAACGTGAACCGGGCGGCCTTGAAAACGCAGTAGTCCACAGTAGGCTCTTGGAGAGCATGGGTGTTGCCGGTGACGTCGTTAAGCACCTCGTCGAGGGTGTAGCCGACGGCGAGCTTAGTTGCCACACGGGCAATGGGGAAGCCGGTTGCCTTGCTGGCTAGCGCGGAGGAACGGGACAGGCGGGGGTTCACCTCGATGACTACTACGTCGTCGCTGTTCACATCGCCGGCGAACTGGATGTTCACGCCACCCCCTTTGACGCCCACGCGCCGGATGATGCGCTTGCAGTAGTCCACGTACTTGGCGTACTCATCAGCCGTGAGGGTCTGCGAAGGTGCCACGACGGCGCTGTCACCGGTGTGGACTCCCATCGGGTCCACGTTCTCCATGCTCGTGATGATGATGACGTTGTCCTTGCAGTCGCGCATCACTTCATACTCGATCTCCTTCCAGCCGAGCACGCTCTCTTCGACAAGGACCTCGGTGATGGGGCTGGTGTCGAGGCCGAACGTGAGCAGATCGGGGGCTTCCTCCTTGTTGTAGATGGTGCTGCCGCCAGTGCCGCCGAGCGTGAAGGCAGGGCGGACGATGACGGGCAGCCCGACCTCATCAATGATGGCCATGCCTTCCTTGACGGTATGCGCGATGCCGCTCTTGGGCACACGGAGGCCGATCTCGATCATGGCGTTCTTGAACTCCAGCCTGTCCTCCGCCGTCGTGATGCCTTCGGGGTCGCAGCCCAGCACTTCGACGCCGTAGCGCTCGTAGACGCCCGCGCGCGCCAGAAACACCGCCACGTTGAGGCCTGTCTGGCCGCCGAGCGTGGGAAGGACGGCGTCCGGTCTTTCTCTGGCGATGATCTTCTCGATGATGTCCGCCGTGATCGGCTCGATGTAGGTGCGATGCGCCATGACCGGGTCGGTCATGATGGTGGCGGGGTTGCTGTTGATCAGGACGACCTCGTAGCCTTCTTCGAGAAGGGCCTTGCAGGCCTGACTCCCGCTGTAGTCGAACTCGCACCCTTGCCCGATGATGACGGGGCCGCTGCCGATCATGAGCACCTTCCTGATGTCCGTTCGTCTCGGCATGGTCTTGTCCGTCCTCGCTACTTCCCGAGCAGCCCGTCCACGAAGGCCTTGAGGTGAGCGTTCACCAGGCCTGCCTGAGGGGCAACAAGTATCTGCTGGAAGCCCACAGCGGACAGCCCCGTCGCCCGAAATCCCTCCACCGTCCCGTCGTTTACATTCTCGCTGAGCACCTCGACGCCGGGCTTGCCTTCCAGGCTCCGCCGGTCAAGGGCAACCGTGTGCCTCTGCTGAGTGACCTCAACCTTCCCAGTCAGGACGTTTCTGACCGGGTAGTTGGCGCCGTGGTGACCGCGCTTCAGGAACGTAGGCGCACACTCAAGCGCCATGCCGAGCGCCACATGGCCGAGCCCGCAGCCGAGGAGGGGCGCTCTGCCTATGAGTTCCTTGATGGTGTCCACGGCTTTCATGGGAGGCAGGCACGTGCCCGGCCCGTCGGAGATGAGCACACCGGCGGGGCGGGCTGCCATGATGTCTTGGACCGCCGCGTCCGGCGGGAAGATTTCCACTGCACTGCAGGAGCTCAATTGCTGGACGAGAGACCGCCGGACGCCGAGGCTAAGGACGGCCACCTTGAGTGCGGACTGGGACGGCGGAACGGGCGCCGTCTTGCTGGGCCTGAACTCCGGCCGCTCCCGCCGGGCCAGGGGCCTCTTGAGGGTTTCGGGGTCCGTGCCTTCCAGGGCGATGGCCGCGGGCATCTCGCCCGCGTCGCGCAGCCTGACCGCCAGCGCCCGAGTGTCCACCCCTGCCAGGCAGGGCACCCCGTCCTTTGCGAGCAAGTTCCTGAAGTCGTCCTCGGACAAGTAGTGGCTCCTGTACTCGCTCAGGACTTTGACGACCAGCCCCTCCACCTGCACCAGGGGGGACTCCGAGAAGCCGGCGGCGACTCCCACGTTGCCCACTTCGGGATACGTGAAGGCCAGTATGGCGCCCTTGTAGGCGGGGTCGGTCACCATCTCCTGGAAACCGACTACGGACGTGTTGGCCACAAGCCAGCCGAACGCCGTCTTGGCGGGGCCGACCAGCGTCCCCGCAAGCTTCGTGCCATCCGCCAGCAGAATGTAGCCCTTCATCTCCAGTTCTCTTGCTCAGAGCATAGCAATCCTCGCCAAGATAGCGCGACGCTGCGCTCAGATGTACTCCACGGTCGCCGGCGGCTTGGGGGTCAGGTCATAGAGGCAGCGGTTGACGCCCGGGATCCGGGTGATGCGCCGGCATATGGTTTCGAGCTTCTCCCAGGGAACGCGCACGGCAGTGGCGGTCCGCGCGTCTACGCTGTCAATACAGCGCACCACAATGATGTCGCCGAACTCGCGTTTGTTGTCGCGAATGCCGGTCGCCTTGTCATTCAGGAGCACGGCCATGTACTGGAACGCCCTGCTGTCGGCCAGTTCTTCTTCGACGATGCTCGTGGCGGCGCGCACGGTCCTAAGCCTCTGCTCCGTCACGTCGCCCACGATGCGGGCGGCGAGTGCCGGCCCCGGGAATGGCATCCTTTCGCAGATGCTGCCCGGCAGGCCGAGGGCGCGGGCTACCTCCCTAACGCCGTCCTTGCGCAGCGTCTTGAGCGGCTCCAGCACGCCGTACCCATAAGCCTCCTCAGGACCAATCCCGATCTGCGCCAAGACGTTGTGCTGGCGCTTAATGCCAGCCACCGTCTCCTCAATGTCCGTCAGAATCGTGCCGTGCAGGAGGAAGCGAGCGCCCGTTTCCTTTACTATCCGCGCGAACACCACCGAGTAGAACGTGTCGGTGATGGCCTGGCGCTTCTCCTCGGGGTCGGTTAGGCCTTTGAGCGCTCCGAGGAACTCCTTCCTTGCGTCGACAAGCTTCACCGGGATACCCATGTCCGCGAACGTCTTGACAACGTGCGCCGGCTCGCCTTCGCGCATCAGCGCATTGTCAATGAAGAACGTCTTGAGGCGGTCGCCGAGGGCGCGGTGCCCGAGGACGGTGCAGACCGAGCTGTCCACGCCGCCGCTCAGGGCGTTGATGGCGATCCCCTGCCCTACTGTCCGCCCGATTTCGGCAACCTGGCCCTCGATGAACGCCTTGCAGTCCATCCTCGCCTCCTGGTTCTGGTTACGGCTGGCAATCGTGCTCGCCTGCCCTGAGTCCGCCTTGCGGCGCGATAGAAGGAGCTTGCCGGAGAATGCTCACGGGCTGCGCGCCCAGCTGAGGAGACCATCACCCCCGCAGCAGCCGCGCAATAGTACCGGTTTGCGGGTTCACGTGCAAGTCAAGTCGGGCGACACTCCCGTTGGACGTGATCGCCGGAGCGAACACAGACCGGGAAAATGTCTCGAAGAGAACTGACCATCCGGGAGGGAGGCTTCCGGCCTCTGACTCGCTCTTTCAGAGATGCCTCATAGTGGCTGACGGTTAAGAGAACTGAACGTGAGCCCATGCGGCGTATTTGCCACCATGATGGGATACCGGTGAGCGGTGAGATTCGGCGCCGTCGGGTAACCCCGAAGCACATCTGGTGCGAGAAAGAACTCGATACACTTTCGATACACCTTCGCGTCCCTTCAGTTCCCGCCAACGCTGTCTGAAGCCGCTACCTACCGTAAGTGTAGTCCCACCTAACGGCTTACGTGGGAACAAGATATGTTGCAAGGAGCGACCCGACCACGAGTTATGCAAAGAACCTCAAAAACCCGAAAGTACGGACTGAAAATCCGCGCCCACACTCTCACATTCTCTGGTTCACAACCCCCTCCGGGTTAACAACCGCGTTCGACTTTTACCCCAGACGGGCCTCGAACCGTCGCACGCGGGCGTTGACTGCCGGCGGGCCGAATCGCATGTTATGGGGCACAGCTCAGCCAAGGCGTTGGCAGGCGCCCGCCCAGGATGTAAAATGCCTGTTGGAGGGGGGGAGATGTGGCACGGGAGCCTCCGATGGGAGCGGGGCGGCAGGCACTTGCACAGGCCCGACAGCGCCAGAGCCCGGTGGCGGCGGGGCAGGCCCCTTGCCACGCCGAGCCCGGCAGGCCCACACTCATCGGCCAACTCCATCAGGCCCTGCGTTCACGCCACTACAGCCGCCGGACCGAGAAGACCTACTGCCACTGGGTCAAGCGGTTCATCCACTTCCACAACGTGCGCCATCCCGCCGAAATGGCCGAGCCGGAGATCAACGCTTTCCTGACTCATCCGGCCGTGAAGGAGAAGGTGAGCGCCTCGACGCAGCTGTTCCTCTATCGGCACGTTACGTGCCACACTTTGCGCCATTCATTCGCGACACACTTGTTGGAAGGCAGTTACGATATCCGAATGGTCCAGGAACTCCTGGGCCACAGGGACGCCCGGAAGAGGATGATCTATACCCATGCGGGAGGCCTGAGGACCAGCGGGAGTTGGCAGCCCAGTGGGTGGACTCTGAGGCCATCGAGGAGGTTTTTATGCCGATGCGTATAAGACCCAAGATAAGTCAATGCATAGGACGCAAGTGACTGAGGCTGAAGGGATTAGCGCGGTCCCGTCGGATGGATCAACGGCGTGTTATATGGGCAGAAAACTGAAGTCCCGCATCCTATGCGGATCAATCTAATCATTGTTGGAGAGACTGAGAGATGATGAAGCGTTACGGGAGAATCAGCGCCCATCTGAGCAAGCACTCCCTTGCGAGGATCAGTGCGGAATTTGCCGTGATCTACCTCCTCGCTGGTTGCATAATGGGATTCCTCTACTGCCTCCTCGGGACCATCCTCCCGCAGACCGTGTTTTCGTTCAACCACGGGCCTCTCTGTCTGACCCAAGCTATCTACTTCAGCTCAATACTGTTCGGCCCGAGGATTGCTTTTGGCTGCGGCGTGAGTAGTTTAGCTCATCGGGACGTGGATGGAAAGCTGCGTTAGGGCAGAGTCCCCGGC
>Ga0315289_10000034_pt1 | contig 217572 bp, 198 predicted proteins | sample YL17G11_40_MG_FD_203452 | JGI IMG/M metagenome (GOLD analysis project Ga0315289, IMG submission 203452) | Sediment microbial communities from Yellowstone Lake, YNP, Wyoming, USA - YL17G11_40 | ecosystem: Environmental > Aquatic > Freshwater > Lake > Sediment | place: USA: Wyoming | collected... | reverse complement strand
GCTGGCTTACATCTGGTAGTCTGCTCAAGGGACTCCTCCGATTTGTTCAAGGATTGTTAGGCATTATGTCGCGCATTGGTCGAAAAGCAATTTCAATTCCCAAGGGTGTGGAAGTAGCGATTTCAGGTTCCCAAGTGAGAATCAAGGGACCGCTGGGTGAAATCGAGCGCGCTTTTCATCCCGACATGGAGATCTTTTCGGAGAATCAAAGCCTGAGTGTTCGACGGAAATCGGATACGAAGGCGCAGAAGGCGTTCCACGGGTTGACCCGCGCCCTGTTGCAGAATATGGTTACCGGGGTGGTGCAAGGGTTCTCGAAGGAATTGGAGATTGTCGGAGTCGGCTACCGTGCTGAACCGAGGAAGCGAGGCATTTTGCTGAGTGTCGGCTTCAGTCATGGGGTCTTTTTTACGACTCCTGCCGGAATTAAGATTGAAGTGCCGAAACCGACATCCATCATTATCTCCGGTATAGACCGCGAGCAAGTTGGTGAGATTGCGGCTCAAATTCGTCGCATCCGGAAACCCGAGCCGTACAAGGGCAAGGGAATCTGCTATGCTGGGGAGCGTGTCCATCGGAAGGCAGGTAAGACTGCCAAGTAGAAATTCCTCGAAGGAAGTGCGGCGTGTCTCAAGTATGGAGATCCGCGCTTCGGCAAGGAGGTAATCCATGATTCAGAAACCCACGCTGCGCCGAAAGCAGGCGCGCATGCGCCGCAAGAAGCATATTCACAAGGTTGTCAAGGGAACTGCACAGCGTCCGCGTTTGGTTGTCTATCGCAGTGATCGTCATATTTATGCGCAGCTTGTTGACGATGATGCGGGGAAGACAATATCCGGTGTTTCGTCGCGGATGCCGGGGCTGTACGATGAATTGAAGGGGAAGAAACCGGTGGAGAAAGCCCGGCGTGTCGGTGAAGTGGTGGCGGCGAAAGCGAAAGAAAAAGATATCGAGCGTGTTGTTTTTGACCGCAACGGATTTCTCTACCATGGACGAGTGCGGGCGTTGGCAGAGAGTGCGAGGGCGGCCGGCCTAAAATTCTAAGAAGCCTATGACTCCAAGAGAAAGAGATCGAAAAGGTCGCGAGCGCGGTGCAGGCGTTGGGAGCGAAGAAGCCTCCTCCGAACTGACGCTGATCGAAAAAGTCGTTCATGTCAATCGCGTGGCGAAGGTCGTTAAGGGAGGGCGCAATTTCTCCTTCAATGCCGTCGTTGTTGCTGGGGATGGTCATGGACGAGTCGGCTTTGGCCTCGGTAAGGCCAATGAAGTAACCGACGCGATCACGAAGGGGACGGAGGTCGCCAAGCGCTCGATGAAGCGTTATCCCCTTGTTGGGGTGACCCTGCCTCACGCTGTTCAGGGAAAATTTGGAGCCGGGCATGTTATTTTGAGACCTGCTTCACCGGGAACCGGTGTCATTGCGGGTGGGGCGATTCGGGCGATTATGGAATGCTTAGGTGTGCGTGATGTGCTGACGAAAGTTCTTGGCACAAACAATACACATAATGTCGTCAAGGCCACCCTAATCGCTCTGGATGGACTCATGGATGTTCGCATCGCGGCGGAAAAACGCGGCATTAGCGTGCGTGAGGTTTTTGAAGGATAGGAACTCTCTCCATGAGTAAATCGGATAAATTGAAGGCCACCTGGGTTCATAGCGCCATCGGTCGCAGCTATCGGCAGAAACGGATTGTCGAGGCGCTTGGTTTCAAGAGGTTGCATCAGACACGCGTACTTCCTGATAATGCGGCGATTCGAGGCATGCTCAATAAAGTGCCTCATCTTGTCGTTTGGGAAGCAGCATCGGAGGAAGGGGCTGACTCATGAGTCTTCGCCGCTTGACTCCTGCTCCGGGTTCTGTCAAGAAGCCAAAGCGTCTTGGTCGAGGCTCCGGTTCGGGAAAAGGAGGCACATCCGGGCGCGGGGAGAAAGGGCAAATGTCTCGGAGCGGCTCCCGCCGCAAGCGGGGTTTCGAAGGCGGGCAGATGCCAATTCATCGTCGGCTGCCAAAGCGCGGATTCAAGAATATCTGGCGCGACGAGGTGCAGGTCGTGAATCTGAAGGATTTGGCTAAGTTGCCGTCGGGAGTGGATGTCGAACCCGAGACTTTGAAGCAGGCGGGACTGGTTGCTTCCGCACGCAAGCCGATTAAGCTCTTGGGGAGCGGAGACATCACACGACCTTACATATTGCGTTCCATTGCCCTTTCAAAATCGGCGCGCGAAAAAATCATCTCGGCCGGTGGAGAGCTCGTTGAATAATGCCTAATCGCTTTGCATCTATTTTCAAGATTCCGGAATTAAAGTCCCGAATTCTTTTCACCCTCGGGATTTTCCTGGTCTATCGAATTGGGGGCCATGTCCCTGTGCCTGGGATTGATGCCAGCGCGCTCGGCGAATTGCTCAAACAAAGCCAGAATACTCTTTTTGGCCTCTATGATATGTTTGTGGGCGGGGCTTTTCAGCGCGCGACGATTTTTGCCTTGGGCGTTATGCCCTATATTTCTTCCTCGATCATCTTTCAGCTTATGGGCACGGTGGTTCCTTATTTCCAAAAGCTGCAGAAAGAGGGAGAAGAAGGTCGCAAGAAAATTACGCAGCTGACGCGCTACGGCACGGTTATCATTGCCGCGCTTCAAGCCGGTGGGGCTTCCGTTTTCTTGACGCGATTGGTAGCGCCTTCCGGCGCACCGGTGGTGCCGAATCCCGGAGTCGGTTTCAATTTCCTCACGATGATTACATTGGCCGCGGGCACGACTCTGATCATGTGGCTGGGTGAGCAGATTTCGGAACGCGGGATTGGCAATGGAATCAGTCTGCTCATTTTCATTGGTATCGTTGATCGTTTCCCCTATGCCGTCATGGAAGAAGCGCAGATGATTCAGGCGGGCAACCGCCACATTCTGACGGATGTTTTCTTCTTCGTCCTGCTCTTTTTCGTCACGGCGGCTGTCGTGGCCATTACTCAGGGAATGCGCAAGATTCCGGTGCAGTATGCCAAGCGCGTGATCGGGCGCAAGATCTATGGCGGCCAAAGTACGCACATTCCCCTGCGTGTCAACACGGCGGGCGTGATGCCGATTATTTTTGCCCAATCCATCATGTTCATTCCGTCTTCTGTGGCTACAGTACTGCCTGAAAGTGGACTGAGAGACGCGCTCCAAATCTACTTTGATACCAATTCGGCCATGTATTTGATTTTCTACTTCTTGCTCATCGTCTTTTTCACCTACTTTTACACGGCGATTGTACTGAATCCGGTGGATTTGGCCGACAATATGAAAAAGCAGGGGGGATTCATTCCCGGTATTCGGCCCGGGAAGCACACTTCCGAATTTATTGACAATGTCCTGTCGAAAGTAACCCTGCCCGGAGCGATTTTTCTTGGGCTTATTGCTGTCGTACCGACGCTCGTCATTAGCCAGTTCAATGTGAGCTGGAACTTCGCGTCGTTCTATGGGGGGACGAGTATTCTTATTGTCGTGGGTGTGGCTCTCGATACTTTACAGCAGGTCGAATCACATCTGGTAATGCGCCACTATGACGGACTGATGAAAACGGGGCGCATCCGCGGTCGCCGGCGCATGTAAACATGCCGAAAACGCTCGTTCTGCTCGGCGCTCCCGGGGTGGGAAAGGGAACGCAAGCCCAGAAGCTCATGGCGTATTTGGATGTGCCCCAAATCTCTACCGGGGACATGCTGAGAGCCGAAGTTCGCAGCGGAACGGTCTTGGGCCAACAGGCTGCAGCCTTTATGCAGCGGGGAGAATTGGTGCCGGATGGCCTTATTCTTGAGATGGTGCGAGTTCGATTGGAGGCACCGGATGCGCGAAACGGCGTGATCTTTGACGGATTCCCGCGAACCCTGGCGCAGGCAGAAGGCTTGAACGGAATCCTGCAGCAACTGCATCGAAAGCTTGACGCCGTGCTCTCAATTGAAGTCCCCATGCGGCTGCTTATCGAGAGGCTCTCGGCGCGGCGAAGCTGCGCCACATGCGGAGCGGTTTTCAATCAGGTGTTAGACCCTGAAGCACCAGGGAAGCATCGCTGCCCGAAAGGGCAAACAGTTATTGTGCAGCGGGACGATGACAAGCCCGAAACTGTCGAGCGGCGTTTGAAGGTCTATACTGTGCAGACAGAACCGCTGAAGGATTACTATCGTCGCTCGGGTCTGTTGAGCGAGGTTTCCGGTGAGGGCTCGGTTGACGAGGTCTTCGACCGGTTGGTTCATGCACTTGCAGGGGCGGGAAGTGATTTCCATCAAGACACCCGCCGAAATTGAAGCAATACGCGAGGCCTGTCGGATTGTGGTCGGTGCTTTTCGCGCCATTGAGCCTCTGATGGTGCCGGGAACACCGACGCTTAGAATAGACGAGGCTGTCGAGAAGTATATTCGGGGTCAAGGGGGCCGCCCTGCGTTCAAAGGCTACCCCAATCCCGAGGGAAAACCTTTTCCCGCATCGGCCTGTGTTTCTGTCGAGGAAGAGGTTGTTCACGGAATTCCCGACGGGCGACCGTTGAAGGCCGGGCAGATTGTCGGAGTTGACATCGGCGTCGAAAAGGATGGATTTTTCGGCGATGCGGCGATTACCTTTGCTATCGGTCGCGTGGATGGTCTGAGGCAGCGGCTGATGCGGGCCACCCGCGAGGCATTGATGCGCGGGATTGCCAAGGCTCGCGCAGGAAATCGGCTTTCCGATGTTTCTCATGCCATCGAGGAACATGTCGCCTCTCACAGTTTCTCCGTTGTACGGGAGCTGGTGGGGCACGGAGTGGGGCGTGAGCTTCATGAGGAACCCCCCATACCCAATTTTGGTGCACCTGGGCGGGGACCCGTGATGCAAGAGAATATGGTCCTGGCCATCGAACCCATGGTGAACGCCGGCACGGGAGAAGTGGATACCATCGGGGAGTGGCGCGTCGTATCGCGGGATCGGATGCCATCGGCTCATTTTGAGCATACGATCGTCATCAAGAAGGGCGCCCCCGATATTCTTACGGCAAGCCGATAGTCAAAAAGGTCTAAGGAGAGGTTCGTACGGCCAAAGAGCAGCCAATCAAAGTGGACGGCGTGATTAGGGAGATGCTCCCGAATGCCACCTTTCGAGTCGAACTCGAGAATGGCCATATAATCCTTGCCCATATTTCAGGAAAGATGAGAATGCATTTCATCAAGATTCTCCCCGGAGATCGAGTGGTCGTCGAGTTATCTCCTTATGATTTGCATCGCGGTCGGATTACCTATCGCTACAAATAGAGAAGGGTATAAATATGAAAATTCGTTCATCGGTAAGAAAGATGTGCGATTACTGCAAGATTATCCGGCGTCACGGCAAAGTGATGGTGATTTGCAGCCGGTCCAAAAAGCATAAGCAGCGCCAAGGATAAGGGCGCCGAGGTTCGAGGTGAAACATGGCACGAATTGCCGGCGTTGATATACCGCGAGATAAGCGCATCGAGGTGGCGCTGACCTACATCTATGGTATCGGGCGGCCTCTTTCGCAGAAAATTCTGACATCCTGCGGTGTGAACTGGAATAAGCGTTCTCATCAGCTCACTGATGAGGAACTGAACAAGATTCGCACCGCCGTTACAGAGCTGAAAGTGGAAGGCCCTTTGCGCACCGAGATCACGATGAACATGAAGCGCTTGATGGACATCGGCTGCTATCGGGGGATTCGCCATCGGCGCGGGCTTCCCGTGCGTGGACAGAATACGAAAAACAATGCGCGGACCCGAAAGGGAAAGAAAAAGGGCGGCATGATTCAGGTGAAGCGCCAAGTCGGTAAGTGAGGTGGAATTTCCGTGACGAAGACGAAGTCGCTCGTCGCTGTTGAAATCAAGGAGACTTTCTTGTGGCGGTATTGAAGAAAAAGCGGTTGGCAAAGAAAGAGCGTGTAGAAGCCGTCGGGATTGCCCGCATCAAGGCATCTTTCAATAATACGATGGTGACCATCACCGACAATTATGGGAATGTCATATCCTGGGCAACGGCGGGTCGAATGGGATTTAAGGGATCGCGCAAGAGCACGGCATTTGCTGCTCAGCTTGCCGCCAGTTCCGCCGCAAAGGCTGCAATGGAGCGCGGTCTTAACAAAGTGGCCGTTTTTGTCATAGGACCCGGCGCGGGTCGGGAGTCCGCCATTCGGGGGCTTGCGGCCGCCGGTTTGGGGGTGAGTTCGATCAAGGACATCACACCCATCCCTCATAATGGATGCCGTCCGCGGAAGCGCCGTCGCGTTTAATCAGGGTTTCTATAGAGTAAATGCTGGGACAAGGATGCTGATAGGGGAATCTGGTTTGACAGGTTCTCTGAGAATCGCGCAAAAGGTGGTGTATGTCGCAATATCATGGGTCGGCGTGTAGGATTTGCCGGCGCGAAAGTAAGAAGCTTTTCTTAAAAGGGGATCGCTGTCACAGCCCCAAGTGTTCTTTTGAACGCAAGGGTTATCCACCGGGCAGTCAAGGACGGGGACGCCGCCGCGGGAAAGTGTCGGAATACGGTATCCAGCTTCGTGAGAAACAGAAGATTCGCAATACCTACGGGCTCGGGGAACGGCAATTTCGTCGCTTTTTCGTCGAAGCGCAACGCCAGAAGGGAGTGACCGGCGATGTCCTGATGCAGCTTCTTGAAAGCCGGCTGGATAATGTGATTTATCGAATCGGTTTTGCCAGTTCGAGGCGTCAAGCGCGACAACTCGTCCGGCATCGTCATTTCTTGGTTAATGACCGAATTGTGGATATTCCATCGTATTGTGTTCGACCCAATGATGTGATTCGCGTCAAGGATCGCTCCAAGAAACTGGCGGCGATTCATGGCGCAATGCAGAAAGTGCATGAAGGAAAAACTGTTCCCTACCTTTCGCTCGATAAGGCCAAGATGGAGGGGTCGTTCTTGGAGCGTCCGAACCGAGCGGAGATTCCTTTCGATGTCAGTGAGCAGTTGGTCGTGGAGCTTTATTCCCGATAATGAGCATCAGAGGGACCTCATGAATGGATTGAATTTTCAAATGCCCGAGGCCATTGAGCTCGATGAGATGACCCATACGGATACTTATGGGAGGTTCATCGTTCAGCCTTTGGAACGCGGGTACGGAATTACAATCGGTAATGCACTGCGCCGTGTACTATTGGCCTCTTTGCAAGGAGCGGCCATCGTCTCAATACGCAGTGATGGAATCCTGCATGAGTTTTCCACGATTCCGGGCGTAACTGAGGATGTAGTGGAAATCGCTCTCAACCTGAAGAATGTCCGTTTCAAGCTGTTGAGCAAGAAGCCCGATAAAATTCTCATTGATCTGGCTGGGCCCTCTGAATTTACGGCACGGAACCTTCAGGAAGGGAATCCGGACTTTGAAGTGTTGAATCCTGGCATGCACATTGCAACGCTTAATAAGAATTCTCGGTTGAAAATGGAGCTCATCGTCCGCAAGGGCCGAGGCTATGTGCCGGCGGAGGAGAATCGCACGCCCGATGCCCCCATCGGCACCATTCCTTTGGACGCCATTTTTTCTCCGATTCGCAACATCACCTATACCGTCGAAAATACGCGGGTCGGCCAGCGCACGGACTACGAGAAGCTGATCCTCGAAATCTGGACCGATGGCTCCATTACTCCGGAAGACGCCCTCACCTTTGCCGGGCGCATTCTCCGGGACCATATTCAACTCTTCATCAATTTCGACCTCAAGGCTGAGAAGGAAGAGGAAGAAGATATTGATGATGAAGTGCTGCGCATCCGAAAATTGTTGCGTAAGCCCGTTGAGGATTTGGAACTCACGGTTCGGAGTGCCAACTGCCTGAAAGAAGCCAAGATTCGTACCATTGCGGACCTTGTTCGGCGTGATGAAAACGAAATGCTGAAGTTCAAGAACTTCGGTCGCAAATCCCTAACGGAACTTGCGCAAATTCTCCAGACCAAGAACCTGGAGTTTGGCATGGATGTTGAAAAATATCTCAATCCTGACTACGGACGCAAATGAGACATCGCAAAACCGGCTATACCTTATCAAGAACTGCAAGCCATCGTCGCGCGCTTTTCGCCAATTTAGCTCAGGCTCTTTTCGAGCACAAGCGCATACGAACGACTTTGACTAAAGCCCGAGCCACCCGGCCTTTTGCGGAGCGCCTTGTGACCTATGCCAAGAAAGGAACTCTGGCGGCACGCCGTCTTGTCCTCCGCTACTTGCGAAAAAAACCTGTAGTGAAAACCCTTTTCGAGGAAATCGCCCCGACTTTCGCGGATCGCCCGGGAGGCTACACGCGAATCATCAAGTTGGGTCAGCGCGTCGGAGATGCCGCTCCGATGGCCATGCTCGAGTTAGTTGGCTTCGAGGGGACAGCTCCCAAAAAGAAAGAGGAGAAGGCAAAGGGTTCAAAGGGCGAGGCAAAACCGCACCGCCCAGCAAGCCCCGCCAAGGCGAAAAAATCGGAAGTGAAGAAGGCCTCCCCGAAGAAGAAAACGGCAAAGGACGAAAAGCCAATGCATCGAAAGGCTCCCTCGAAGAAAAAGGCAAAGGAAGGGAGTCAAGAGGGTTGAGTGGATTTCATAGTCGAGAGATTCTCTGGCAAAGGACGGTTTGCATGGCATGCCGTCTTTTTTTCTCTTTTATTGATATTTTTGCAGCGATTGGCTATATTATGAGGCAGGTGGAGCACAGGCAAGGGCGAGTTCGCAGGGGCATGTATAGCGAGGAATTGGCATGATTGATATTCCCAAGACTCCAACAGGAACCGCGATTTCGTGCAAGGGCTGGATTCAAGAGGCTGCCCTGCGCATGCTACTGAATAATCTCGATCCAGGCGTCGCGGAAAAGCCGCAAGAGTTAATCATCTACGGAGGCACGGGCAAAGCCGCGCGCAATCCAGAGGCTTTGAAGGCTCTGATTCACTGTTTGCAGAAGATCGAGAATGACGAGACGCTCCTCGTTCAATCCGGAAAGCCCGTCGGTGTGGTGCGTACTCATGAAGATGCTCCCCGAGTCCTCATTGCGAATTCCAATCTGGTACCCCATTGGGCCACATGGGAGAAATTCAACGAATTCGAGCGCCTCGGATTGACAATGTACGGCCAAATGACTGCAGGCTCTTGGATATATATTGGCACTCAGGGTATTTTGCAGGGTACCTATGAGACTTTGGCCGCGGTTGCGCGACAGCATTTCGGCGGAACACTTCGCGGACGATGGGTGCTGACCGGAGGTTTGGGAGGAATGGGCGGCGCGCAGCCTCTCGCTGTTACACTGAACGATGGTGTGGCTCTCGTGATTGAGGTGGACCGTGCGCGCATCGAGCGGCGCATTTCAATGGGATTCTGCGACCGTTGGACGGATTCTTTGGATGAAGCTCTCCGATGGGTGAAAGAGGCTCAGAATGCGGGGCAGGCTCTATCAGTGGGATTATTGGGGAACTGTGCCGATATTCTGCCCGAACTCCAGAGACGCGGAGAGCATCCGGATGTTGTTACGGATCAAACCTCGGCTCACGATGAACTGAATGGCTATGTGCCTTGCGGTATTCCTTTTGAAGAGGCGTTGAAGCTGCGTCGCGAGAATCCGGCGAAGTATGTCGAGATGAGCATGCGTTCAATGGCGATTCATACCGAGGCGATGGTCGGATTTCTCGATGCGGGTGCCATTGTTTTTGACTATGGGAATAATCTGCGTGGTCAGGCGGAGAAGGCGGGATTCTCTCGTGCGTTCGCCTATCCTGGTTTTGTCCAAGCCTATGTTCGACCGCTTTTCTGCCAAGGGAAAGGGCCGTTCCGCTGGGTAGCGCTGTCGGGTGAGAAGAACGACATCCACCAAACGGACAAGGAAGTATTGCGTCTGTTCCCGCGCGACGAGCCTCTGCGGCGCTGGATTGAAAAAGCAGGGCCTCGGATTCCTCTTCAGGGATTGCCAGCGAGAATATGTTGGCTTGGGCAAGGAGAGCGCGCCGAGTTCGGCCTCGCAATCAATGAATTGGTGGGAAAGGGCAAAATCAAGGCCCCTATCGTTATTGGGCGCGACCATCTGGACACGGGTTCAGTCGCCTCTCCGTATCGAGAAACGGAGGGGATGAAAGATGGTTCAGATGCAATTGCCGACTGGCCTATCCTGAACGCGTTGGTCAACACGGCCTCGGGCGCTTCGTGGGTTTCTTACCATCATGGCGGAGGAGTCGGAATCGGTTATTCACTGCATGCGGGTCAAGTGATTGTTGCGGATGGAACGCCCGGTGCCGCGCGGCGATTGGAGAGAGTCTTGACGAATGATCCTGCAACCGGAGTCATCCGCCATGCCGATGCCGGATATGAGGACGCGATCGTCTGTGCGCAGAAGAGAGATGTCAAGATTCCTGGGATTAATTTTTAGTACCGCCTTCAATAAAGCATGCACCTTGAGCGCCGTTGTCGGTCTCCAGACCGGCAATGGCGCTATCGTGGGTGTGGAACCTTAGAGCAGCGACCCAACCTTTTTTGAGACAGCACTCGTGCTGCTTGCGAAAAGGGTTGATTGTGGAGTCATCTTCAGTATTCGGCAGGGGGCAAACTCCTTCTCGGGAACGATGGGAGACATGCAGACTGCGTAGCGCCCAGCTTGCTGGGCTTAATGCTGCAGGAGTTTCCCGACGCGCCTGCGTCATTGCGATTCCGGAGAGTAACAACGCCCAAATTGGTAAACATTATGATAGGCGATTTTATAGCCCAGCAAGCTGGGCGCTACGAGCTGCCAACAGCCGACACCGCTATTCGGCAAGACGCAAACCTTAATGAAAGCAGCACTAGGCGGGACGCTCCCGCGTCCCGCTTCTCCCGCACCCAGGAGGGTGCGGGCTAGTGGAAGAGGCGGAGGGTGCGGGCTAGTGGAAGAAGCGGAGGGTGCGAGTTCGTGCAAAGAACGAGACAACCTTTCGAGATTCAGCACCAAGATTTCTCGCCAATTCCTCAATAGGTTTAGATGAAGAATATGGCTGTCAAAACTTATCATATCTCCCTCGCATCAAAGGGCGACGGCGATATTCAGGACCTGACGGAACAAGTCTCGCAAAGACTGGCCGAATCGGAGTTGAAAGACGGGACAGCGGCGATATTCGTTCCCGGTTCGACTGCTTCGATAACGACGCTCGAGTATGAGCCGGGTCTCAGAAAAGATATGCCCGAGGTTTTGAACCGGCTTGTGCCTGCAGGAGTTCGATATCATCATGACAGCACTTGGGGCGACGGGAACGGTTACGCTCATGTGCGTGCGGCGCTGGTAGGGCCGGGAATCACGATCCCTTTTGAAAACGGCAGGCTGTGTCTGGGAACTTGGCAACAAATCGTGCTGATGGACTTCGACAATCGGCCTCGTCGCCGGGATGTTGTCGTGCAATTTGCTGGCGAATAGTGTCCAAAGACCTCTTCATAAAGAATATTCGCCGTCTCTACACACCGCTGATGACGGACGCCGAAGATCCTACGCGGCCGGTTCATGAGATAGCCGACGCGGCGATCTTGATTGTGAACGGTCGCATCTCGAAGATCGGCACCGAGCGAGAGGTTTGCCGCAGTGCACCGAAAGGTGTGCCGGTTCTGGACGCCGAGCGGCGCGTGGCTCTTCCCGGTTTTGTGGATTGTCATGCGCATCCCGTGTTCGTCGGAGAGCGGTCTCAAGAGTTCCACCGGCGAAATGCCGGCGCGACTTACCAACAAATTGCAGCGGAAGGTGGAGGGATCGCTGCCTCGGCGCAAGCGTTGGCCGAGGCCTCGACGGAGGACATCATTCGACAGTCTCTGCCGCGGCTTGACCGCTGTCTGCTCTGCGGGACTACGACTCTTGAGGCGAAGTCCGGCTATGGGCTTGTTTGGGAACAGGAACGAAAACAGCTTGAGGCCATTGACGGACTTCGTCAGTGTCATCCGATTGATCTAATTCCTACTTTCCTTGTGCATTCCGTTCCGGCGTCACGGAGGAAAGACAGGGAAACATTTGTCGAGGAAGTCTGCCGGAGAATGCTGCCTGAGGTCGCCGAGAAGCATCTGGCTGAAGCTGTGGATGTCTTTTGCGAAGATGGCGTTTTTACTGTTGAGGAGAGTCGGAAGATCTTGATGCGGGCACAGGAGCTTGGTTTGGGAATCAAGTTACATGCCAATCAGTTTGGGCATACAGGTGGTGCACGCTTGGCCGCTGAACTTCATGCGATATCCGCGGATCATCTCGAACATCTGAACGACGAAGAAATCAACGCATTGGCCGAAGAGAAAGTCGTTTGCGTGCTTCTGCCCGCCTGCGTTTTCTTTCTTGGCAATCTCCCTTATCCGCCTGCACGCAAATTGATTCAGCAAGGAGCGCGCGTTGCCATCGCGACGGACATGAATCCAGGCTCCTCGATGACGGAATCCCTGCCTCTCTGCCAGACCATTGCGGCGATCAATTGCCGCATGAGTCCGGCGGAACTCCTTTGGGCGGTAACCTACGATGCGGCGCGAGCTTTGAGGCATCAGGCTCGGCTCGGGTCGCTTGAGGCGGGCAAAGAGGGAAACATCACTCTCTGGGACATTCCTCACTTTGAGTATCTAAGCTATCACTTTGGTGCTCCGCTTCTGACTCACGCAGTCGTGCGAGGGCAGGTGGTCGTTTCACAAGGTCGCGTCTGCTATGGAAATTAAGGTGGGGACTTCGGGTTGGAGTTTTGCGGATTGGGTGGGAGTATATTATCCCTACAAATTGCCGAAGACCGATTGGATTCGTTTCTACGCTCGTGAGTTTCAGATTGCCGAGATCAATTCGACCTACTATCGAATCGCATCGCCCAAAACCTATTCCGCGCTCGCTCTACGCACTCCCACCGATTTTGAGTTTTTCGCCAAACTGCACGCGGAAGCCACTCATGAGCGCAAAGACCCATCACCTTCAATGAAAGCACTCCGAGAATGCTTGAAACCGCTCATGGATTCAGGCAAGCTGAAGGGATTCGTCGCTCAATTTCCTTCATCATTTAAACAGATGCCGGAAAATGAAGACTACCTTCTGCGACTCCGTGAATTGGCCGGTGAAACGCGCCTCTTTGTGGAGTTTCGCCATGAAAGCTGGTGGAAGAGCGAGGTCTTCGAGTTTCTGCAGAATGCGGGATTATACTATGTTTCGGTGGACGCTCCGAGGCTTCCCGGACTGATGATTTCGGGATTCAAATCCGTTGGTGATGTTTTGTATGTGCGTTTTCACGGACGGAATGCCGAGGCATGGTGGAATCGGAGCAAGGGAGACCGCTATGACTATTTGTATTCCGAAAGCGAGCTGCAGGAGCACGGAGAGGCCGTGTTGGGGTTTGCGGAAAAAGTGAAACGCGGCTATCTTCTATTCAACAATTGTCACGCTGGCAAGGCAATTCGCAATGCAAAGTGGCTGAAACTTTGGCTTGCACAGAAAATGGGCACTATCCAAGAGGTGGAGCCGGATGACAACCTCTTTTCTTGATCGTTTCGTCGCTGCCGAGCCGCCGGATAGCTGGGAAGTGACGAAGCTCCGTAGCGGTGAGTTGTCAAAGCTGTTGGGCCAACTGCTTTTCTCCGACAAGGAATGCGGGAAGGGATGCGTGTATCTCATCTATGGCTCTCGCGATTTCCCGGCGCCTTGGTCCAAATTCTCAAGAGACCGTCCCGCAGGCAGGTCATGTCTCTTCATCGTTCAACCGAGCAAGAAGCCGACCGAGGTCTCATCCATTCGGAGTTCACTTCATTTCGATGGTCTCCTCCTAATTGTTGCAAAGGATGGAATTGCCATGGCGCTTCTTGCGCAGCGATGCCCGTCGAGCTCGAGTCTATTCCGTACCGGTGAAGAAGTATTTCGTGTGTTGGGCTGCGGAGATTCTGAGGCGCTGAGGCAATTCTTTGAAAAAGTGAAACCATCATTGGGAAAGAAGGGAAAGGATTTTCTGGAGAGATGTCAGCCGACGAGAAAGCCTTCTCCGATTTTCTTGCGAATCTTCAATCTTTTTTTTCGAGACAAATCGGAACAGCTCTTCGGATCGGAAATTCGAGCGCGCATTCGGGATTGCCTTGCCGAAACATTGCCCATCGAGCTTGAAGGCGAGCCCCTGTTCCTTGCACTCAATCGGTTTTTTCGCACCTTCCTGAACTATGATTATCTGGAGCTGCAGCTTCCTACTCCCGATGATTTCTGGCAGGGATGTGGACCGGATTGGGTGTGGCGGGACATGGAATGGACAGGGGAAACGCCTTCGATTGACCTTCGGCCGGACAAGCTTGTGGACAATATCCGTGATGGCGTACCCGCGGTGATTCGTGAAGTCGCCTCGACCGAGTATTTTACGAACGCTTCGTCTCTTGCGGCGGTGAAATTGAAATCGGGTGTATTGTTGCCGTTGCCATTGCGGGGTCGCTCCCCCGGGTGGATCAAGCTTTTCTTTCGTCGGAAGCTCGTGCCGACGCAGGAAGATATTTCTCTCTTGAGATTCCTCTCAGGCGCAGTCGCGGATGTCCTGATTCGAAGCCGTCTCTATCTGCGCACCCAGCGGCTTGCGACGATTGATGGTTTGACAGGACTTTTCAATCACCGCTTCTTCCGCGAGCAGTTGCGTAAGGAATTTCAGCGCGCGAAACGCTACCGCAGTCATCTGACACTGATTATGGTGGATGTGGATGATTTCAAGCAGTATAATGATGCGAACGGTCACTTGGCGGGAGATCAGGCGCTCGCGACACTCGCGTCCCTGATCAAGCGAACGGTGCGCGACATTGACTTTGTGGCCCGCTATGGAGGAGAGGAGTTTGCATTAATTCTTCCCGAGGTGAATGCGCGGGGTGGTCTCATCGTCGCCGAGAAGCTGCGACGGGCAATCGAAATAAAGGCCTTTGAAGGAGAGCAGCGCATCAGAGCCAAGAAAATAACAATCTCATGTGGGATTTGCAGCAATGCCATGGTTCAGGGTGCCGAGGAGATGATTGAATCGGCTGACCAAGCCCTCTATTGGGTGAAGCGCCATGGACGCAACCGATGCCGGTTAGCAAAAAGGACGAGGGATGCCAAAAAAACTTAGAATACTCATCGTTTCTTCTGAAGTGGTCCCGTTTGCCAAAACGGGGGGATTGGCCGATGTCTGTGGGGCCTTGCCGAAGGCTTTGGATGAACTGGGTCATGATGTGCGAATTCTCATGCCTCTCTATCGTGAGGTGAAAATCAGTGAGCATCGCATTCGGCGTGCGGCCGCGTTGCAGGATATTGCCATTCGTTTGGGAGAAGAGGAGACTCGAATCGGTTTTCGAACCGGGAAATTGCCGGAAAGCGAAGTCAAGGTCTATTTTGTGGATCAACCCGCGCTCTATGGCCGCAAAGGTCTCTATGTGGACCCGGAGCTCGGCAAGGACTACCCGGATAATGACCGTCGCTTCGCGCTGCTTTCCCGCGCGGCGCTCGTGCTGTGTGAAAAGCTGGACTGGACTCCCGACATTATCCACTGCCATGATTGGCAAGCGGCGCTCGTTTCTTTGATGATACGAGACCGGGAGTATGGACCTCGCTTTGCCTCCACACAGACGGTGCTGACCGTACACAATCTCGGTTTCCAGGGGAATTTCCCTCCTCAAACGCTTGAACTCTTGCGAGCCTATCAACATCTTTTCTATCCCATGGGACCGCTGGAGTACCACGGCAAGCTGAGCTATCTGAAGGCGGGAGTCGTTTTCGCGACGAAGTTGAACGCCGTATCGCCGACCTACGCCCGTGAAATTCAGGGAAGCGAGGAATTTGGCTGCGGATTTGAAGGGATTCTGCGCGAACGAAGCACCGACCTTGTCGGCATCTTGAACGGGATTGATGTGAACATTTGGAATCCCGAAGCGGATACCAACATTGCTATGAACTACGGTCGCGAGACTTTGAGCCGGAAAGCGGAAAACAAAAAAGCTCTTTGCAAGCGGGTTGGAATTCCGTTTCGCGAGAATATTCCGCTGTTGGGCACCATTTCCCGCTTGACTGACCAGAAAGGATTTGATCTGTTTGCTGAAATTCGGGATGAACTCTTGGCTCTGCCTCTCCAGTTTATTCTCCTTGGGACAGGGGACGAGAAATACGAGACGCTCTTCCGAGAGATGGCCCGTCTCAATCCGCAGAAATTCCATGTGGTCGTTGGCTTTGACAACAAGTTGGCGCATCAGATTGAGGCCGGTGTGGATTGCTTTCTCATGCCATCGCGCTATGAGCCGTGCGGACTCAACCAAATGATGAGCATGCGCTATGGGACCGTGCCTCTTGTTCGAGCCACGGGAGGTCTTGCGGATACGGTGATTGATATTGATGCCGAGCCCGAGCGTGGAAACGGCTTCACTTTTGACCAGTACGATGTGACTCTCTTTTTGGCGACAATCCAGAGAGCTTTGAAGGCTTATGCCGACAAACCTCGCTGGCGCGCGATGCAGCAGCGAGGCATGTCGCAAGATTTTTCCTGGAGGGCATCGGCTCAGAAATATGTTGAACTCTATGAGCAAGCGTTGCAGAGATAGGAATTCTTTGGGCTTCATATCGGTGGAAGTCAAGGGCATCCTTGGCTTCTCTTTTTGGCGCGCCTGTGCGCTTGCAGTTGCCATGACGAGCCTGTCTGCGTCTGTCTTGGCGCAAGAGGCTTTTTCCATTCTCGTGGCCAAGGAGTCTGAACTACTGCGCGATGCGCGGGCGGTCAGTGTGGCACCTGACGGGTCCATTTATGTCGCTGATACGGGACATCACCGCATTCTGCAATTTGGGCCGGACGGCGTGCTCCTGGGAGAAATTGGCGGCTTGGGAAGAGAACACGGCCAGTTTCAATGGCCGATTGATGTCGCGAGTGAGCATGGTACGAGTATCTGGGTTTCCGATTTCGGCAATCGCCGTGTGGAGAGATTCACCCGCCGATTTACCTGGCAGGGGACAATCGAGCTTCCTTCATCCGCCGCCGATGTGGCCGGTCAGCCCGGGATGCTGGCCACGACGGCTGCTGGGGATCTTTTCGTCATAGAACAGGATGGTCAGCGATTGTTGAAATTCAATCCATTGGGGATATTGCAGGCGGAATTCACGAGCCACAAAGGGACGGGATGGGTTTCCGCCGCGAAGAGCTTGGCGGCTCAAAGCGACTTTGGAGTCGTCTGGGCAGACGAAGAGGCGAATCTTGTGCGGCACATTGATGTCTTCGCCAATCCACTGAGCGATCTTGGCCGCGGTCAACTGCGCAATCCACAGCTTGTGGCTCTCAGTGAAAAAGTTCTATGGGTCTGCGATTCGGCAGGGATTAAGCGCGCCGAAATTGAGCAGGGCGGGTTTCAACTGGTTCTTGAAATGCGTGCCATGTATAAGAAGGGGATTCAGCAGCTGAGCGATTTCGCTTGTCGGGGAGATTCGCTCCTTTATCTATTGGATGGTCGCCAAGGGCAATTGTGGCGGGTGGCTCTTCGACCGAAATAGACCACTGGATAGCCGAATTGCGTGATGTAGCTTTTGGATTCGAGCATACAAGGCGAGTGCTTTGGCTCTTGCTTTCCGTGCTCGTTTTTTTTGTGGACTTGACTCACGGACAGGTGCCCGTGCGCCATGGCGAGGTGACTTTCGTGTCGGGTGGCCGGCAGGACAGTCTCTTCGTGCTGCCGGCCACTTGGGTTTTGCCGGAGTCCCTTTTCGTTTTTCGCAACGGCAGACAGCAGAGTGAATATGCCGACTGGAGGAGAACTTCCGCCGGAAATGCTATCTGGCTGTACCGGCGGCTTCTCTTGGGAGATACGCTTCAAGTCGAATTTCAATATCTCCCCTTTCCTATAACACGCAGCTATGCGATGCATCTTCTGCAGGAGGTGAGCGTGGCGTTGCCCAGTGGCGATACCATGAAAACCTTCGAAGAAATCACCGAGCGGGAATCTGCGGAAGCCAATTGGTCCGAACTGAGCAAGTCCGGCAGTCTCCTTCGGAGTGTTTCGATTGGCACAAACCAGGATTTGGCGATGGAAAGCGCGCTCAATCTGCAATTGAGTGGACGAGTCGGCAAAGATGTTGAGGTCGTCGCCGCTTTGACCGACCAGTCCTCGCCCATCGAACCCGAAGGGACGACCGAGACTTTGCAGGAGTTGGACAAGGTCTATGTTCAGCTCCGAAGTCCTCATCTCAGCGGAACCCTTGGAGATTATACGCTCGAACTCCCGGGAGGACGCTACGACAATTACATGCGGAAGCTCTCCGGAATTCAGGCGACAGCCGAATGGCCCGGGGCAGCTTTCACAGCCGCAGGTGCGGTCAGTCAAGGGGAGTTTTTTACCAACAATTTTAATGGGCAGGAGAACAATCAGGGGCCGTACACTCTGGTCGGCAAGAATGGCGAGACGGGAGTGAAAGTATTGGCGGGAACGGAACGCGTCTGGCTGGACGGAGAACCGTTGACTCGTGGCGAGGCGAACGACTATGTCATTGACTATTCCAACGGACAGATTTCTTTCACAAGCAAGCGCGTGATGACTTCCGATAGACGCATTGTCGTGGATTTTGAGTATGCGACCGAGCGATTTCAGAAATTTTACGGCGCCGGGCGAGCCGAGGGCGAGTTTTTTGGCGGCAAACTGAAGGGGGCGATGACATGGCTCGATGAAGCCGATGATCGAAGTCGGCCACTACTGACAAGCTTTGATGAGGAAGATAGAAATGCGCTCGCTGCGGCGGGTGATGATCCCCTCCAAGCCGTCGTACCGTCTGCAGATTCATTGGGGCCGGGTCGGGGAGATTACACGCGTCGTGACACTGTACAGAACGGCCTGCCCTACTCTATTTTTGTCTTTGTCGGACGCGATAGTGCGGATTCGCTTCAGGGCGAATGGAGAGTGACTTTTGATGACTTTGGATCTGGAAATGGTGACTACGAGCTTGTGGTTGATCCGTTAGGCCAGATTTTTTATCGCTGGGTGGGGCAGGGAGTCGGTCGCTATAAACCTCAGCGCAAATTGCCGCTGCCGACAGATCGCCAGTTGGCTGATTTTCGCTTCAAGGCTGAAGCGTTGAAGGGCGTCAAAGCGGAGGCTGAAGTCGCTCTGAGTCGCTATGATCAGAACACTTATTCGAGTGAAAATGACGGGGACAATCACGGACTTGCCATCGCAACCGCGATTGATATGGAACCGAAAGTCCCTGCGATTGGGGGATACCGTCCCGATTACCTGCGGCTTCATGGCTCTCTTCGCCACCGCGACGAGCGCTTCCAAGATATTACGCGCTCGGATGTCGTCGAGTTTCGCCGCACATGGGATGCCGAGCGTCTCTCCGGAATCAAGGAGACCATACGCGAAGTCGGGACCCAATTGCGACCTCTTCATGCTCTCAATCTCTCTGGAACCTACGGGGAGCTCGTGCGAGGGAATGGATTTCAGTCTCAGAATCGAACCGGACAGGTGCAACTACGACCGTTTGGAGACTGGGAAGCGAAATATTCGATATTTCATTTGACATCGAGCGATACGACGGTGGATCGCTCGGCTCGTTGGACACGACAACAAGGCGAAGGGAAGGGTAGATGGAAACGGTTTCGCCCAAGAAGTGGATTTGCCAGCGAGAATCGGCGCGAGGATTTCACGGTCCAAAGCTCCGGGTATCGCTCTCTGGAATGGCACACCGGTCTGGGCGTTGAGTTGCCTTCTCGAGTCGCTTTGGACGGCGAATATCGTCGCCGGACCGATGACCAGTTTGCTGCATCAAGTTTCTTCCGCTTTGCCAATGCGTACACGGCCGCCGGAGAAGCAAACTGGCATCTTTCTGATATGGGCCGAACGCTCTTACGTTACATCCACCGCGAGAAGGAGTACGCACTTCCAGACTCCGCCGATGTGAAAACGGACATCGCCCGATGGGAGGCCTTTGTCGTCCCGCAATCGCGTTTGGTCGAAGCCAATTGGACCTACGAATTGGCAAGCACACGGTCGCAGAGTCAAGTGCTTGTGGCCTTGGAAGTCGCTCCGGGTACAGGGAACTATCGGCGAGAAGGGGGCGGTTATGTCCCCGATGACCAAGGAGACATCATTCTGGTGCCGCGCAACACGGGCCTTTTCACTCCGGTCACCGAGATTCGCCTGACCTCGCTTTTCTGGCTAAAGCCGGATGAGGCAAAATCACAGGTTTCGCTGCCCGGGTGGCTGCATCCATTTTCGTCGGAGACCGAGCTTGAAATTGAGGAACATACGCGCGAAAAGTCAAACCTCCGTCTCTTCTTCTTCGACCCGTCCATTTATCAAAGTGATTCGACGCTCTACGGGACCTTCTCGATTCGTGAAGACCTTCATTTTCAGCGTCTGAGCTCTCGGTTTGCCGTGCGTCTTCGCTATCGTCACAGCAGCACCCTGCAGAACCAATATCTGAATGGCGGTGAGGAACGCCGTTTTCATCAAGGGGCGGTTCGAGTGCGGGCCGTGTATCTCTCGAACTTGCGCGGGACGACGGAGCTCTCGGGCGAGCGTGAGATTCACTCCTACCGAATGACGCCGTTGCCCAGTCGGGAAATCCGTCGCGCCTCGCTCGACGAGACAGCCACCTATAGTCTTGGCCGTCGCTGGGAACTCGGCAGCAATCTTGGCGCAAGCTATGCCGATGACAAGCGGAGCCAAACGGAAGTCTCGCTTATCCATGTGGCGCCGCGAATCGCTCACATGAGATCGGGGCGTGGCCGTGCCGATGCCGAAGTCCGCATGACCTATGCGCGTTCAACCACGCAAACCATTCCGTTCGAGCTCGCCTACGGCGCTAATCGCGGTGTGAATTGGCGCTGGGAGCTGACCGCCAGCCAGCAGTTTGCCCGCAATTTCTCGGGTTCCCTGACCTATTCAGGTCGAGCCGATAATGGTGAAACCACTATTCATAGTGGTCGAATCGAAGTGAGAGCCTCCTTTTGAAAAAGATACTTCTTATCACTCTCATTGCCATGCTGGTTCCTGCTGCTTTTGCAGGCACGATTCGGAAGATCAAATTTCCGGGACTGCGAGCATTTTCGAGTTCTGACCTCGAAGCTTTTCTGGGCATTTCGCGAGGAGATAGTCTCGATTTCAACAACCTGTCGAGCCGCCTTCGCGCTATGGAAGATTCTCTTGTCGCCAACGACTATCTCTTCGCTCATGTGGATTCGATGGAGCTCGACACGGTGCGCCGCAACCGTGTGGACCTTTCCATTTACATCAATCTTGGAGTCCTTGCACGAGTCGGAGAAGTGCATTGGCAGGGAGACAGTCTTTCCGTCTCGCCGAGAGTCGCGCGCACGGCAAGAATTCGCAGCGGCGGGGTCTTCCGCTGGGCATCGTTGCGACCGGATATTGCGGCAATTTTGGAGGATCTGGGCGACCGCGGGTTGCCTTTTGCTCGCGTGACAATTCTCGAAGTCGCTCCGCAGGTGCGTCAAGTGCCCGAAGTGGATGTCATTTTGCGAATTCAGAAGGGAACGGTCGCCAAAGTAAACTTCCTTCGATTTGAGGGAAATAAGCTGACGAAATCGCGAGTTTTAGAGCGCGAAACGCGGCTGCGGTTGGGGTCGCTCTATTCAGAGGCGTCCGCACGCCGTGCACGACACTATCTGCAGAAGTTGTCCTATGTCTCGTCTGTCGAGATGCCCGACATTGTCTTTGACGAGCAAGGGCGGACCGGTCTGGCTTTCAAAGTGATTGAGGCGCCCTCGACGCGCATTGATTTGGTGGCGGGATACCTTCCAGGCCGGAGTGAGGGTGAACGAGGAGCATTGACGGGCCTCGTGGACCTGAGTCTGCTCAATCTCATGGGTACCGGACGACGGGCGCTCGTTCATTGGGACAGGCCGAACCGGACGGTTCAGACGATTCGATTGGAGTACGAGGAGCCGTGGGTGGCTAAGTTGCCCTTGGCGATAATGGCCGGATTTGAGCAGCGCATCGAAGACACGGTCTATGTAGAAAGACAAATCAGTGGGCGAGCCACGGCGACGCTTACGGAGACAGTGCAGCTTTGGGCGCGGGGGCGCTTCCAAGAGCTCATTCCCGACAGCGCCAGTCGCGAACTCCTGGGGCTTCCCGCCACGCGAACGCAAGGTCTTGATGTCGGATTTCTGTGGGATACGAGAGACTGGCCGGCGAATCCCAAGTCAGGGGCGATGTTTTCGACATTTGCAGGTGTCGGTTGGCGTGAATCTGACGGAGCAACATCCCTGCAGACGAGTCATTACAGGCACAACTTGGCGGGTCTGGATGCAGAAGTTGCTTTGGAGGTTTTTCCGCGATGGGTCGCGGATATGGCATTTCATGGTAAAATGCTCGAATCGGATGAGCCGGAGATTCTGCTGCCGGACCTCTTTCGACTGGGTGGCGCACGCTCGCTGCGGGGCTATCGAGAAGAACAATTCCTTGGATCGCGCATCGGCTGGACAAATCTCGAACTTCGTTACTGGTTGGGTAAGAGTTCGCGGTTCTTTGGCTTTGTGGATGGAGGAGCCTTTTTCCGAGAACGATTGGAAGGGGAGCATCGCGTGGTTCTGCAGGATTTCAAGCTTGGAACCGGCGTGGGCGTTCGCATTGAAACAGGCGTGGGCATCTGGGGAGTGGACTATGCCCTGGGGGAGGATGACAGGCCTCTATCGGGCAAGATTCATTTGTCTCTCCAGAGCGAATTCTGATTCGTTTGTTTTTGCCGAATATTTTGAGTAGATTTATAAGATTATCGAAATGCAGCTCGTGAAAAAAGAAATCTATATTAGTTCAACGACCACCGAAAGCCGCATCGCCTTGTTGGAAGATGGGCAACTGGTCCAACTCTTCGTCGAACGGCCCGAAACGGAGCGCAATATCGGGGACATCTACAAAGGGGTGATTCGCCGCGTGACTCCGGGGATGCAGGCGGCCTTCGTTGATATCGGATGGCCCGTTGATGCCTTTATTCATTTCTCGGATTTGAGCAGTGGTGCCGTGAGTTTGGCCGAGGGTGCGGACCTTGAGGACATTGCAGCAGAGAGCAAACGCCAACGTCCTGTGGAGTGGAAGCGACCCGATCTCAAAGTCGGTCAAGAGATTTTAGTCCAGATTGTCAAGGAATCCTTGGGAAAGAAAGGCCCTCGCGTCACCTCCGAGATAAGCCTGCCCGGTCGGCTTCTCGTTTTGGTTCCGGGAGTGGCTCATATCGGTGTCTCGCGGCGCATTGATAGCTTGAAGGAAAAAAGGCGGCTGAAGAACATCCTTCAGAAGATTCGGCCCGAGGGATTTGGACTTATTGCTCGCACGGTGGCCGAGGAACGAAACGAAGACGAATTGGCAAAAGACCTCAAGGTTGTGATGCGGTTGTGGGAAATGGTTAGCGCTCGTGTCGCCAAAACAGCCGCGCCGGGCCGAGTGCATAAAGAGGCTCCACTGACCTCCAGCATCATTCGCGATCTTTTCAGTCGGGATATTGAGCGGGTCGTGGTGGATTCCAAGACGCTCTACAATGAGATTCGCGCTTATGTTCGCTCGGTCGCCCGAAACCTTTTGGATCGCATCCAATTGCACAAAGATCGTGAGCCGATTTTCGATGTCGCCAAAATCGAAGCGGAAATCGAAAAGGGGTTAGCACGAAAAGTCTGGTTCGGCAGTGGCTCTTATCTTGTCATTGAACAGACCGAAGCGGTCGTGGCGATTGATGTCAACTCGGGTCGCTTCATCGGAAAAAAGCAGCAAGAGGAAAACAATGTGAAGGTGAACTTGCTGGCCGTTCGCGAGATCTGTCGTCAGATTCGTTTTCGGGATTTAGGGGGAATCATTATTATTGACTTCATTGACATGACTGAAGAAAGGAATCGGCGCCGCGTATGGGATGAGATGCGCAAGGAAATGAAAAAAGACCGCGCCAAGTGGGATGTTGCCCCGATCTCGCAATTCGGGATTATGGAGCTGACTCGCCAGAGAACCCAGCCCAGTTTAGTCTATACCCTAAACGAACCCTGCTCTGTCTGCGACGGCTCGGGCTTGGTCGCTTCGAAGGAGACGGTGGTTACACGACTCGAAGGATGGATAAAGCGATTCCGGAGCCGAACAGGGGAATTGGGACTGACCGTCCGCGCGCATCCGGAAGTCGCTCAATTCATAACCAAAGGGCTCAAATCGCACATTCGACGCATCATGTGGGGGAACCTCATGTACATCAAACTTGAACCGGATGAGAGCTTAAGATTAGAAGAATTCAGATGTTACAGTTGGAAGAGGCAGGCGGATGTTACGGATGAGTTTCGGACTTGACTTTTGCGGGATATTTTATATATTTTATTCTTTGAGTCAATAAGCATAAATTATATTTGCCGCCCCTTCAAATAATGGAGACAAACACTATGTACGCAATATGCCGCATCGGAGGTCGCCAGCTTCGCGTAAGACCCGATGAGATTTTGCGCGTTCCTCGGCTTCGTGCGGCCGAAGGGGAATCTGTTGATGTGACGGAAATCCTGATGGTTTCGGACGACAAGGGCGTCCGCTTCGGCAACCCGCATCTTGAAGGTCGTGTGGTGGCGCGTGTTGTCGGTCATGGCCGCGCGGAAAAAGTTATCGTTTTTAAGAAAATTCGACGCGCCGACTACCGTCGCAAGCGAGGGCATCGGCAACATTTCACCACAGTAAAGATTGAATCAATCGAAGCATAGCATCTGAGCAGGAGATACAATCATGGCGCACAAAAAAGGACAAGGAGCCTCACGCAACGGGCGGGATTCAAATCCCCAGATGTTGGGAGTGAAACGCTATGGAGGGGAGTTCGTGCAGGCAGGCGAAGTGTTGGTTCGACAGCGCGGGACGAAGATACGACCGGGTCGGAATGTCGGCTTGGGAAGGGACGACACGCTTTTCGCCTTGGTTGAGGGGCTTGTTCAATTCGCTCCGCACCCCGGAGGTCGCCGCCAGGTTCATGTGATTCCCGTTGAGGGATAATCGCGATCTACTGCCCCCGTCGGTTCGGTCCGGCGGGGGCTGATTTTATCGGCATTTGATACACTTTTCACAATCTATTTTTGGAGTTCACAATGAAGATCACCGTCATTGGCGCTGGCAATGTCGGCGCAACAACAACTTTGATGCTTGCTCAAAAGCAGCTTGCAGACGAAATCATCCTGCTGGACATTCTGGAAGGGATTCCGGAAGGCAAAGGACTCGACATGTATGAAGCGGCACCGGTCGAGGGATATGATACTCTTGTCCGTGGGACACTGGATTTCAAAGATACCGCTAACTCCGACCTGATTGTCATGACAGCCGGTTTGGCGCGCAAACCCGGCATGTCGCGTGACGACCTCTTGGCAGCGAATACGAAAATCGTTAAAGATGCCATCAGCCAGGCGGCCGCCGTATCGCCCAAGGCGGTTCTCATCGTTGTATCCAATCCTCTGGATGTGATGACCTATGTCGCCTACAAGGTCTCCAAGTTCCCGCATCAACGTGTTTTTGGTATGGCAGGAATTCTGGATACCGCGCGACTGAGAGCTTTTGTGGCAATGGAACTCAAGGTATCGGTGCGTGATGTCTATACGATGGTCTTGGGCGGCCACGGCGACACCATGGTACCCTTGCCGCGCTTCACGACAGTGGGCGGAATTCCCATTGCGAATCTGATGCCGAAAGAGCGTGTGGACGCCATTATGGTGCGCACTCGTGACGGCGGCGCCGAAATCGTTAAATATCTGAAGACAGGTTCCGCCTATTATGCTCCATCAGCCGCGGTGGCAGAAATAGCGGATTCTGTTCTGAAGGATCGGAAGCGTGTTCTACCGTGCTGCGCATGGCTGACAGGCCAGTACGGCGAAAAAGATCTTTACATGGGTGTACCGGTGGTGTTGGGACGGGGTGGTGTCGAACGGATTCTCGAAATGCCGCTGAATGAAGAAGAGAAGGCACTCTTCAAGAATAGTGCGGACCATGTTCGCGCTACCATTGCGTCGGCCGTTATCTGAGCTGCAGTCTCCATCACAAAGGTCGGTTTGAGGTCTCTCCATGGCGAAAGTAACGGTTGTTCTTTCGGGTTGCGGATTTCTCGACGGAGCGGAGGTCCACGAGTCGGTATTGACGCTGCTCGCGCTGAATCGGGCGGGCATTTCGTATCAATGCGCCGCTCCCAATATCCCGCAGATGGATGTCGTCAATCATCTGACCGGCCAACCTGTTTCCGGGGAAACACGCAATGTGCTTGTCGAGTCGGCGCGAATCGCGCGCGGCGATATCAAAGACTTGGCCTTTATCAAGGCTGCGGATTTTGATGGGGCACTTTTCCCCGGGGGCTACGGCGCAGCGAAAAACTACTGCGACTACGCCACTCGGGGCGATGGCTGCCAGATGAATCCTGTGGTTGAAGAATTTCTTGTCGAGATGATTAAGGCGCGAAAGCCTGTCGGGGTCATTTGCATTTCACCGGTTGTATTAGCGCGTGCCTTGAAAGGCAAGGACTTCCATCCCAAACTAACGATTGGAAACGATCTGGGCACCGCGAAGTCTATAGAGACTTTTGGGTCGAAGCATATAGCATGCCCGGTGACGGACTGCGTGGTAGATGCCGAGCTTCGCGTTGTCTCGACCCCGGCGTACATGACCGGGAAGAACATTGCCGAGGTCGCGACCGGAATTGAGAGGCTTGTTCAGGAATTTACCAAATTGCTGCGCGCTTAGGTGTGGCGAGTGGATTTCGCCCTTGAGATCGTCTTAGCGAACTATTCGCAAGAATTGCAGTTAGATAGTTGGGCAGGCGGGTTGAACAGTAATGAGCTGTCGCGGAAATTGGAGCAACCGAGAAAAACGACAGGGATTCTCGCGAAAAAAGCTTGCGAAAAGACTGCCCAGTGTGTATATTTAAGTCTGCCGGTTAGCGCCGGGTAGGCTTAGCTTCATCGAAAGCAATTGACCCAGGGGCCGGCGGATTTTTCCGTTCGGCCCCTCTCTTTTCCGCAATAGGACGGAGCTTCTCTGATTTTGGAATCAAAATCCACCACGCTTCTGATTGTAGATGATGACCCGCAGATTCAGGAGGTTCTGCGGTCATTTTTGCAACGAGAAGGCTATCGAGTGTTGTCAGCCGCAACCGGAGAGGAGGCGGTCGGGTTGTCTCACTTGGACGAGGTGGACTTGGCTCTGGTTGATCTCCGATTGCCGGGAGCGGTGGACGGCCATGCTGTTGTGCGAGATTTCAATCACCGATTTCCTCGGATGCTCAAGATTGTTATTTCGGGAATGGGAGACCTCAACGATGCGATTGCGGCCATTGAAGAAAACATCTTCGCTTATGTAAAGAAGCCTTTTCCCAGCCTGCGGGAAGTGGGGTTGTTGGTGCAGCGAGCGTTGGAGCAAGGCCGCCTTGCGCAAGAGAACGCTGCCTATCAGGAGCGACTGGAGAAACTCACTCAAGAGCTGGAACGACGGGTCGAGGAGCGAACGGCCGAAGCCACCCATTACCGTGATACGCTTTCCTATCTTTTCCAAATCAGTTCTCACATCCCCACGCTTGAGACCATTGACCGCATGCTTGAGTTCCTCTGCCAGGCTCTTGTGGATACCGGGCTTTTTAAGTATGCCGTTCTGTTGGTTGCGGACGAACGGTTTTTGGTCAATTTCGTTGGAGGAGCTGCAGCCGAGGAGTCGAAAGACGCGTTGATGCAAGACTTGGCGACTCTGCGCGGAACACCTCTGCGTCCCTATGAGTTTCACACGCGGACGCGCGCCATTGGAGGCGCCTTTTATCTTCCGTATGAAGCGATTCCGGTTCTGCCGCGAATCCCGGGCACGGAGGCTTGGCATGTATGCGACCGTTTCTTCTTTCCTGTGTGTCGTCGGGATGGTCGCGTCTTTGGCTTCTTGAGCGTCGCCGAACCGCGAGATGGTCGCATTCCGAGCAAAGAGACAATCCAGATGATTCATCTATTGCTCAGCCATGCGGTGCTTCACATTGAAAGCCATGAGATGAGGCAGCAACTCGTGCATCATGCCGCGACGCTTGAGCGGCGCATTCTCGAACGCACGCGCGAGCTTGAAGAAAGCCAGGAGAAATTCAGCCGGCTTGTCAATTGCACGAGCGATATTGTGTATATTGCGGATGAGAAGGAAATCGTTGTTTACCTGAACGAAGCGTTTCATAAGACTTTGGGTTACAACCGCGAAGATTATGTGGGCCGCCCTCTGATGTCCCTTTTCGCCGAGCTGTGCACGGACAATCCGATCAACCGGCGAGCGCAGAATCCCGCTGAGATGCACGAAGCGGAGGGACTCCTGACCGTTGAACTGGTGACGCACAGTGGAGATAAGGTCGTTTTGGAGATTAACCGCACGCCGATTCGGTATTCTGGCCACTTTCGGGGCAGTCAGGGAATTGCTCGCGATGTCACCGAAAAACGAGCTCTCCTGCAGCGGTTGGTTGCGGCGGAGCGATTGGTGGCGACCGGCAGGTTGGCGGCGGGTGTCGCCCATGAAATCAACAATCCTCTTCAGGCCATTTCGTCTCATCTCTCCATCGTCGCTTCGAAAGTCGGGGCAGAGAAGACGGTTCGCCCCAATCTCGACATGATTCGCGAGAGCATTGACCGGATCCGGGACATTGTGCGTCGGATGTTGGATGTGCATCGGCCGTCGCCACAGCAGCGCGCTCCGACCGATTTGAATCGGATTCTCGAGGATGTTCTGTCTCTCACGGAGAATCAGCTTATCGCGGGCGGGGTTAAGGTAAAGAAGGAGTTGTCAGAGGAGATTCCGCCGGTGGACGGAGAGAGCCACGAATTTCATCAGGTTTTCCTGAATCTTGTGCTCAACGCGCAAGAGGCCATGCCTCGCGGCGGGACACTGACGGTTCGCACTCTCGCCTCGGGGGCGGATGTCGTTTGTGAGATTTCCGACACCGGCGTCGGCATTCCGCAAGAGCATCTGGAGACAATTTTTGAACCTTTCTTCACTTATCGGACAAGTGGAGACGGCACAGGCCTCGGGCTCTACTTGGTGCGGAATATTATTCAGAAATATGAGGGAACTATCGAGGTGGAATCACGAATGGGTGCCGGAACGACCTTCCGCATAAAATTCCCCGTCTCCGCCACGATTTCACCTCCAGAATAGACGACACCACATTCGAGAAGCCCTGGCAACATGTCAGGGCTTTTTTTATTGGGATATCGGTGGAAAGGGTAACAGGATTTCTATATTGGTCTCAAAAGTGCAACGACATGTGGTGCCGCGGGCAACAAGGGGCTGAAGCTCCTTGCCTTTTCACCTCGCGCGAAGATACGCCTTTCCTACGGGCTGGCTCTGCCTGCCCGATTTGCAAATCTCTCTCCGATTCATGGGCGGCCAGAGGCCGCCCTTAGGGCCGCTTCCGAAAAGGTTTGCCCACTGAGTCACTTTCATCAGTAGGCGGGACGCTCCGTCGCCCCGCATGCCCCCCACCGAGGACGGTGGGGGCTAGTGAAAAAAACGACACGCCCTTTCGAAAGATGGCACTAAAGCAGATTGGAGTCGCGAAAACTTGTCCAAGTCCGTTCGACGATAATGATGTGGTCGAGGAGTTCGATTCCAACGATTTTCCCAGCCTGAGCCAGTCGCTGAGTCAGTTCGATGTCCTCGGGAGATGGAGTAGGATCCGCTGAGGGATGGTTGTGACAGAGAATGATAGCCGTCGCATTGTGTTCCATGGCCCGCCGGAAAATCTCGCGAGGATGAATGCGCGCCGCGCCGCGACTTCCTACGGCGATGATTTCATCGTCAATCAGTTCCCCCTGCCGGTTCAAAAACAGGCCGCGGAAATGCTCTCGCTTCAACCTCGCCATCGGCTGCAGGTAATTGAAGACATCCTCCGGACTGCGAAGAGTGGGCGCTTTGCTTTTTGCGAAGAAACGCCGCCCAATTTCAAAGAGAGCAACAATCTGGCAGGCGACAGACAGGCTGACGCTCAAGGTCTCTTTGAGTCGGTGAGGACTTTGCTCGCCGGAGATGGCTCGCGAGCCGTAGTCATGCAGAAGTCGCTCGGCCAGTTCTTTCGACGATTCAGGCTGCCCGGGAGACAGAAGGAATGCGAGAAGTTCGGGAGTACGGAGGCTTGCTGCTCCCAGTTTCAGCAGGCGCTCTTCGAGAGACAGCTTGTCAAGCTCCAGTGCGTCGGTGAGCTTGTAGGTGTCTTCGCTCTTGGCAACGGACGCCGCGTCCGCCTTTTCGGCAAACAGATTCGGTTGCAGATGGCTGGCGACGACTTTTTTTGTTCCGGTGACAATGGCGAAAGGATGGACTTCAATCCCAATCCGCTCGATGCGCTGCTTAATCTCGACCATGCGCTTCTCAAATTCCGACCGCCGAGGCCCGAGTTGAACGAGTGATGGAATCAGATTCTTTCGAAGAATATCCTGAGCCTGTTCCTTCAGTTCAGTGTCTCCACCCGGCTTTGAACAGGTTTGCAGAACCTCCTGCAGTCGCAAATGGTGAAATCCGGCCGCTTTGAGCTCTCGCTGTATTTCGTCGGCAGTGAGGATCGGGAAAGAAGCATGGTGAAGCGTCGCGTCTCGCTCGATGAGCAATTGTCGGAGTGCCAAATGGGTATATTGCCTTTCATTGCCAGCGACAGGAATTCCCTCCACGAGCAGGATACGACCTTGCGGCTTCAGGATACGCAGTGTTTCGGTGAGGGCGGACGAGCGTTTTTCGATGCGGTGAAAAGACCAATGGAAAGCCACAAGGTCGAAGAAATCGTTTTCGAATGGAAGAGGTGAGGTGGACGAGTCAGAAGAGAAAGAGGCGAGTTCTTCAGCAGTGCCTTTGACGCTCTCGATGCTCTCGAAATGCAAATGGAGATATTGAGTGAGGTCGTTCTCTCCGATTCCGACATAGAGCGCCCGACGGCCTCGAAAGCGCCCCAGTAGGGCTGCGAGAAGATTGCGAGTGCCGGAGTTAGTGGATGGAAGCACCACTGGGCGTGTCCTTGTCCACAGTGATTAGGGAAAGTTCATCGCCGAATATGGCCGCCAGAAGCATCCCTTGCGATTCCTCTCCTCGCAGTTTGACCGGCTTCAAATTAGTGACGACAATGATACTTCTGCCGATCAGAGACTCGGGCGTGTAGTGTTCTGCAATGCCGGCGACGATTTGCCTTGTCTCATGGCCTATTTCGATGCGGAGTTTCAGCAGCTTGTCTGATTTCGGGAGGCGCTCGGCCGAGAGAACGCGTGCAACTCTCAGCTGAACGCGACTGAATTCTTCAAGGCTGATTTCTTCAGCCTTTTCTTCCTCAGGGGGAGTGAGTTTCACTTCTTTTCCTTGAATAGACTTACCTAAGATCTCGGGCAGAAGAGCGGGAAGCTCATCTTCAGCGATACGCGGGAAGAGAGCGTCTCCTTGCGCCATGCGAGTCCCCGCGCGAAGCCGTCCCCATTGCCCGTGTGGGTCCAACCGAAATTCCTCAATGGGCTGTCCCAAACGAGCCAAGAGCTCAGCCGTCTTCTCCGGCATCACCGGAGAGAGACAAATCGCCGCGATACGGAGAGCTTCAAGGGCCTCATAGATAACCTCCCCGGCACGCTTGGGATTCTCTCCAACGAGTTTCCAGGGAGCATTCGATTCGAGGTAGCGGTTTGTGGCACGGATCAATTGCAGGATTTCTTCGATGATATTGTGAAGCCGAATCTCGTCCAGTTCCTGAGGGATAGTCTGAAGGAGAGCGGCGGCTTGGTTCGCCAATGACCCGGGCTCATCGGGTCCCTGGGGAACTCGCCCGTCAAAGTGCGTGAACACCAAGCGAGTTACCCGCGACAGCAGATTGCCGAAATCATTGGCAAGGTCGCTGTTCAGGCGGGAGACCAGCGCGGCAACGCTGAATCTGGCATCGAGACCAACAACCATGTCGCGCATTAGGAAATAGCGGAGGGCATCCGTGCCGAAGACTTTCACAAGCGGCAAGGGAGCCAAAGGAGTGCCGACGGATTTGGAAATCTTGGTGTCTTCAAAGTTCCAGTAGCCGTGGACGGTCAAATGCGCGAAGGGTGGAATCCCCGCCGCTTTCAGCATCGTCGGCCAATAAATGCCGTGAGGCTTCAGAATATCTTTCCCGATGAGATGCTCCGCTTGAATCCAGTAGCTCTCCCAATCGCTGCGATGAGGATAGCCGATGCCTGTCAGGTAGTTGATTAAAGCATCGAACCAAACATAGGTGACATATTTGTCATCGAAAGGAATGGGAATGCCCCAGGTGAGCCTGCTGGTGGGGCGCGAGATACACAAATCCTCGAGAGGGTCGCGCAAGAAACCGAGGACCTCGTTTCGATACCGTTCGGGACGGATGAAATCCGGATGGTCTGCGATGTGATTGCCCAGCCATTCCTGGTATTTGCTCATCCGGAAGAAGTAGTTCTTCTCTTGAATGAATTCGGGTGCGACTTTGTGGTCAGGGCAGAGACCGTCCACCAATTCCTTCTCCATGTAGAACCGCTCGCAGCCCAGACAATAGAGTCCACCGTACTCGCCAAAATAGATGTCGCCCGCGTCATATACCTTCTTCAGAATATGCTGCACGGCTTGAATATGGTCGGGATCCGTGGTGCGAATGAAACGGTCCGGGTGAACATAGAGTCGGGGCCAGAGCTGCCGGAACTTCTCACTGATGCGGTCTGCAAAAGTCTGCGGGTGTTCTCCATTGGTTGCCGCGATGCGGGCAATTCTATCTCCGTGCTCGTCGGTTCCGGTCAGGAAAAAGGTCCGATGGCCCAGCAAGCGGTGATAGCGCGCCAAGGTATCGGCCAGAATCGTGGTGTAGGAGGTCCCGATATGGGGCTCTGCATTCACATAATAAATGGGAGTGGTGACATAGAAAATTTGCGTCATGATGGCGTTGAACTCTTTGGTGGGTTTTTTCTTTTCCTATGATGACGGCGCCGCGATTTCTTTTCAGGAGATTGCGGGAGCTGGCCCGCTTTCGCTTTTGCGCCTTCCGGCGCAGAGGGCGGTTGCTTTTCCGCCTTGGCCGGTGCTTGACGCTCAGTCTTTCTCTCTGGCTTTTCCTTCTTTGGTTTGGCTTCAGCGCTTCCTACGAGACTCGCGAGTGATTCTTTGGATGGGGTATCGGGTGGCGGCGGTTCGCGTTCCATGACAGGCTCCGGCCGCGTGCAGATCGTGATGCGTTGCTCTTTCGGCATCCCGCGTTTCCAATCGGTGAAGGCTCGAAATTCATCCAAAGACAATTTCTCGGTCTCTCCATTCTCGTAGCGGATGCAGAGCTGCTCATGGACCATGTCCAATTTTTCGATGGCGCCTTCCCCCTTCTTTGCGTCAACAATTTTTTGATCAATCGCAGGGCAGCTCTCCAGGAACTCTCTGTAGGTCTCCAGCTCATACCGGAGACAACACTTCAGGCGACCGCACACGCCGGATAGTCTCATCGGATTCAGCAAAAGGGACTGGTCACGCGGCATCTGGGTCGTAATCGGATAGAACTCAGGCAGCCAGGTGGCACAGCAGAGTGTTCTGCCGCAGATGCCATAGCCGCCTTTCTTTTTCGTTTCGTCGCGTGCTCCAATTTGCCGCAAGTCAATTCGTGTTCGATAAGTTGCCGCAAAATCCTTCACCAACTCACGAAAGTCTATGCGATCATCGGCGGTGAAGAAAAAAGTCATCTTGCGGCCATCCCATTGCAGCTCGACCTCCACGAACTTCATCTCAAGGTTGTGTTCGCGCGCCTTTCGACGGGCGAAGAGCAGAGCTTCTTTCTCCTTCTCTCGATTTCTCTGGAGGATTTCGATGTCCTCGGGAAGAGCCTTGCGTACGATGGGGAAGGCGGGAGATTCCTCCGGTTGTTCGGCTCCCTTCTTTCGGCCCAGGTGTGAGACAATCCCCAGGTCTTCTCCCTTTTCAACCTGAACGACGGCCATATCGCTTACCTGGAAGGGAAATTCCTGCGGGTTCGCGAAATAGGCGCGTCGGAGTCCTTTGAACTCTATCTCAAGAAGTGATGTCATTGCTTTGAACTTTGCCTTTTCTTTGGGCCGTCTGGGAATGCTTGGCCGCGGATTTTGTGTCCTGCTTCGGCCCCAATGCGTGATGGAGTCGAAAACTCAGGGCGGTCAGAACGCTGTTTGGAGTATAGCCTCGCTCCAAATTATCGCAGGCGGTCTGAAGCGCTTGCAATGCTCGCTCAGGACTTACTTCGGGAAATTTATTGAGCAGGAGCTCGGCACGGTCTCGGCAACCTTGATGTGACAGAATCAGATGCATGTCCTTGCCGATTTGCCGCTCCGCTTTGAGAATTGCGACATCGTCAATGAAAAGCTGTAGTGCGCCCAAGGCAATCCGGTATCCGCCGAAGTCGTCGGAAAGCAGTTTCTCATAGTCGCTTTCGAGTTTAATCGGATCGAGGGGAGCACATTCCGCGAAGTAGTCAACCGCTAAATCCTGCAGGGCTTTCCAATTTACTCGCGCAAGCTCCATCGCTTGCCAAAAATTCCCTCCGGCCAGCCGTGCAATCAGAGGAACGCTCTCTCCCAGTTCCGGTTTTCGTTTTTGCAGGGCTTCTTCGATGTCCGTTTCCGAGAGGGGAGGCAGAGCGATAGGTTGACAACGAGAGCGAATGGTCGGCAAGAGCGTGCCCTCTCCTTCACATGCCAAGAGGAAGTGCGTGTGTGCCGGAGGTTCTTCGAGCACCTTCAAGAACGCATTTTGCGCATTGATATTCATCCGGTCCGCATGCAAGAGGATGAAGACTTTTCGCCGCGCCTGGAAGGGCATCCGGTAAGCCTGCTTAATCAATATGCGTATCTGTTCGATTAGAATGCTCAGTGTGCGAAGCAGAAGAACAGGGAAATGCAGGAGAACGGGGACATAGGGATCCCGTGCCTTTTCCGCAATCGCCTCAAGTAGTTTCTTGTCTACAATTTCCGTGATCGGTACTTCCGCATAGTCCTCCGCTTGCGTGGCCGCGGAAACAGGTTTCTCCTCCGCATTCTCTGACCCTGATGCTTTCCTGGCTTCCTCCATACGACGCACGGCCGCCTTGCCGGGGATAGGCGCAACGATGTGAAGATCCGGATGCTGCAAGCGTGCGGCAAGCCGACACTGGACGCAAGTCCGACAGGGCGCTTGTTTTGGGTCCGAGTCGAGTTTCTCACACAGTAAGGCGGCGGCGAAATCCAACGCGATGGCGCTCTTGCCGATTCCTGCCTGTCCGGTGAAAAGATACGCATGGGCTACGCGTTGATTTTCGATCGCGCGACGAAGGTAGAAACAGGCGGCCTTTTGTCCCACGACTCTATAGAAGAGCGGCTCTTCTACCGACCGGTCAGCCAGTTCAGAGGATTCTGCTTTTGCTTTCCTTCCCATAGCTCAAAGTGAATGCGATATTGACCTGAAATGCCGTCGAGGGCGGCTGTTCCAAGACCTTGGCTGGCGCGCACCTCGTCACCATGCTGAACGCTTGGCTGCTGAAGATGAGCATAGACGGTGAAGAACTCGCCGGGATGTTCTACGATAATCACATTGCCAAAACCCCGAAGCCAAGTGCACAGCGCCACCCGGCCGTCTGCAACACAACGCACTTCTTCATTCGCAGAGGCTGAAATGTCTATGCCGGAATTGTCGGTGACGGTCTCAAATCGGCGATTCTTCTGATAGCCAAAGGGCACCAGAATATCACCCTGAACCGGCCAAGGGAGAAGACCTTTCAGGAGAGTCAGTGGTCTGCCTGCAATGGGCCCTTCAAAGATAGTCGTGTCCCGGGCCATAGCGACCATCTTCTCGATTTGGCGCAGAGCCTCCTGAACCTCAATGCGGCGTTTTTGCAGCAGGTCCCTGTCACGGCGCACGATGTCGAGGTCGGCAGCCAATTGAGACTGTTGCCGCTTGAGACTCTCTTGCTCATGCTGCAACGCTTTCTCGGCTTTGGTGACATTATGGCGGGCTTCTTCGAGCTGCAGGTATTCATCGTGCATGTGGCCGGTCTGCGTGACAATTTGGTTTCCAAGAAGATCCAATTGCTCGCTTTGCCGTGTCAATTGTGCCAGATATTCTTTCTCGAGTCGATTGATATTCGCTAATACTTGACGCCTTTTTACAAGCTCGCCCAAACTACGGGCTCCAAGGAGAAACTCGAGTGTCTCCCATCGTGACAGCCGGCACCGCGCACTCAGGTGGCGCGCAAAGGCCAGTTGAATTCTCTGGCGGTTCTGCTCCAAAGTGCTTTTGTCCTGGGATAGGACGACCAAATCTCCCCAACCTTCTTCTAAGGAGTCTTCAAGCAGTCGCTGTGTATCGCCTAACTGTTGTCTCTCCCGCTTCTGCAAACGAATCAGCTCGGTTTGAAGGGTAACCTGATGTCTCCGTGCGTCAATATCCTCTAACAAATCTGTCTCGTGGAGATTGCCTTGAAGCAGTCGCATCTCAATTTCCGTAAGTTCTCTTTTGAGAGAGTCCCACGGCGGCTTTTCCTCCGCGAGAGCAGAAATGGCTAATAATAAAGAGGATAACAGTGCAAGAAGCACCTTCAGATTTCGCCTCCGCTCTCCGTGGCTTTCTGTATCAATCTTTATAATCTACGCGTTTCAAGTTGGAATTGCAACAGGAATTTTTCAGAAACTAAGACCCATCTTGATTTTGGCCATGAGATGGTGTAAATTGTCCGCTGAACTAGGTCTTTTGCAGAAATGTACTTGCTCGCCGAGGCGGATCCCCAGATCCTCCCCGGAATTCGCGAGTCGAGCCCATCCAATGTATGAGGGCACCAATGCGCATTCCTCTGTTGTTACTCTCTTTCGCCATGTGTCTGCCCACAAACCTCACGGGCGGACCTCAGCCACAAGCGGATATGCTCGAGGTTTACCGTCGCTTGTGGGAAATGAAGCGCTCCGAAGAACCCAATTGGCGAGCCGCTCATCTCGACGCTGACAGTGTGCATGAGTATGATGTGCTGAGCTATGATTTGGAGCTCACTGTCGAATTGGACCCGGCGCCGCTTGATGGAGAGGCGAGCATCGCCGTTCGTATTCGTGACAATCAGGATACTCTCTGGCTTCATGCGGAAGGTCTAACCATCGAGGGAGTCACGACCTCTGAAGGTGCCCGCGTCTATGTCCATCGGGATAATTTGCTCGGCATTGCAGGGCCGTGGGTATCGGGAGATACGGTTTCCTTTTTCATTTCCTACAGTGCGCCCGTTGTCGAAGATGGCTGGCAAACCGGTTTTCATTATGGCTGGCATCTCGTCTATACTTTTGCCGAACCCTGGGGTGCGCGCCGGTGGTTCCCTTGCTTCGACGAGCCTTTTGACAAGGCAAATGAAACGCGACTTTCGCTGGAAATGCCTGAGGGTTGGCACCTTGCCTCGAACGGTTCGCTCGATTCTGTCGCTTCTCCTGCGCCCGGGCGAGTGACCGAAGTCTATGGAAACACTCAACCGATTTGCACTTACCTGATGTCCATTACCGCGGCGCCCTATGCCCGATGGTACGACAGCCTTCCCGGCGGAGGCCAAGTGCGCTATTTCGCCCTACAGCAAGACAGCGCCGCTGCCGCATTCGATTGGGCGCGTACGCCGCAGATGATTGCTCAGTTTGAACAGCAATTCGGACCTTATCCATTTGAGGATTACGGAATGGCTGAGGCCGATATTTTCTCCGGCTGGGGAGCGATGGAGCATCAGACTTTCACGACAATGGGCTACCACCTTGTGGATAGCGTGCGAACCTATGAAGGCATCGTGGCCCATGAACTGGCGCACCAGTGGTTTGGCGATGCGCTTTCACCGGTTGATTTCAGGAACATCTGGCTCAATGAAGGCTTCGCCACATACGGACATGCGCTCTGGCTTGAAGAGGCAGGAGATTCCCTGGATTTCGAGAACTTCATGGGAGCGATTGCCGAAGCCTATTTTGCTGAGGACAGGCAGATCCGCTATGCGCTTTTTGACCCACCCGAAGATTATCTCTTCGGGGCTACAGTCTATTTCAAAGGTGCCTGGGTCTTGCATATGCTTCGCCACCAGATTCTTGGTGACACGCTGTTCTTTGAAGCTCTGCGGACCTACACGAACCGCTTTCTGTACGGGAATGTCAACACCGAGGATTTTCAGGATGTGTGCGAGGAAGTCTCAGGACAGGACCTCGATTGGTTTTTCGACCAATGGGTCTATCAAGCGGGGTTTCCGGTGCTTGATATTGAGTTAGAGCCGGGTGACGCTTCGATTGCCGTTATCGTGACGCAGCAGCAGGAAAATGCACCGGCGGCGTTCCGAATTCCGATTACGGTAGATGTCACGATGGAGGACAGTATCGGTCGCTATACGCTTTGGTTTGACGAGCGCGAGGAGACACAAAGGATTTATCCTCCGGGTGTTTTTTGGGCTGCGGAGCTTGCTTCTTTCCAGCCGCTTCTGTATCAAGGGACAGGTGCGGAAGTGCCCAAAGCTATAACCTATGTGCCTTTGCAGATTTCGCTTGGGCAAAATTGGCCCAATCCATTCAACAGCTCGACCACCTTCTCGTTGGAGTTGAACAAAACGGCCCGAGTTGAGCTCTCGCTCTACAATCTCTTAGGACAGAGAGTGCTAAGCATGGCGCATACCACTTTTCTCCCCGGCCGTCACCTCATTTCATTTGGAGCGCCTCCATCCTTGTCCACGGGCTTCTATTTTGTGCAGGCAAGGGCTGGCAATTACCAAGCAGTGTGCCGCATCCTCCTGCTGAAATAAGAGAATAGCCCGTGGATTTTTCTACAGTGATTATTGAGAGTTCGGCCCCATGTTCCATTGTGGCCTATTCTGATTTGCGACGCTCTCTTGACTTTGAAGGCCGTTGCTCTCGATTTGTCCTCGAACGAAGTGAATGACTGGCAACTAGACAAGAAATCACCCCTAAGGGTGGCCTCTGGCCGTCTATTGTTGGGATGAGATTCGCGAGTCGGGCAGGCAGAGCCAGCCCATAGGAAAGGGATGTCGTCGCGCGGGAGAAGAGGCAAGGGGCTTAAGCCCCTTGTTACCCGCCGCGCCGCATGTCGTGCACCTTTGATGACCAGTACAGAGAGTGCTTGATTTATGAAAATCGTCATCGTAGCAGTCGGTCGAATTCGAGAGCCTTATTTTCGCGCCGGAGTGGACGACTATTTGGCTCGCATTCAGCACTATCTTCCTGTCGAGGAAATCGAGGTGCAGGCGGGGAGCAAAGAAGAGGACAACGGCCGGGGCAGCCACACGCTGGTGGCCGAAGGGGAACGACTCCAGAAGGCGCTTGCTCGCGAAAGTTTTGTCGCTTGTCTCGACCGGGCTGGAAAGGAGTTCAGTTCGGAGCAGTTGTCGGCATGGCTGCAGGCTCGGATGAGCGAATCGGTTTCGCGGTTGGCATTTGTTCTTGGAGGCGCGTGGGGGCTCTCGCCGGTTGTTCTCGCGCGGTCACAGTTCACGCTATCCTTATCCCAACTAACCTTTCCGCATGAACTTTCGCGACTTATTTTGACGGAGCAACTCTATCGAGCTTTGACGCTTTGGAAGGGGGAGAAATACCATAAATAAAAGGCCCCTTCCTCCTTGCGGTCACCTATAAAATCTGCGAAAGGTTCCTACGGAGGAAAGAGGCCTAAGATCCGCACAATGAGTGCGAATCAACCACGAACTAAAGATATACTTTCGTTTGCCCGATGTCAAGCCCCGGGACCCAAAAGCTCGGGATTTTTCTTGACTGCTCCGGTCACACGAACTATACCTATTGTAGTTGCTACCTTGAGCAAAATAATTGTTCTGTTGACTCAAGTCCTTGACTTTCAGAAAGTCGTTGTGTATATTTGAGCGAAACAGTCGCCACCGGAAAAAATTTCCATGCCAACCTCCTCAGTGCCTCTCTCCCCCCAAACCATTGAAGAAGCTCTAAAAAGAGTTCGCTATCCGGGGTTCTCCCGGGACATTGTCTCCTTTGGCTTGGTCAAAAACATAGAAATCAAGGGAAGAGATGTTCATCTCACCATTGAAGGAACATCCAAAGAGCCTTCGGTTTCGAGGGAAATTGAGACAGAGGCGCGGCGCGCTCTTGAGGCTCTGGAAGGGATTGGGAAGGTGGCGATCTCGATGAACTGGTCAGAGTCAGTGCCTCCTCCGGTGTTATCGGTGCAAGAGGGAGGGTTCTTACTCAAACAGATTCGAACGAAGATCGCCGTGGCTTCAGGCAAAGGCGGGGTGGGAAAATCTACGGTGGCCGTTCATTTGGCACTGGCCCTCCAGCAGCGTGACCTTGATGTCGGATTGTTGGATCTGGACATCTACGGCCCAAGTCTCCCGACCATGCTCGGGATTATGGAAAGGCCGCGCGCACAAGACGGCAAAATCATTCCCTTGGAGAAGTTCGGCCTGCGGCTTATGTCCATCGGTTTCTTGATAGACCGCGATACTCCGATGATATGGCGCGGGCCGATGGTGCATCAGGCGGCGGAGCAATTCATGCGCGATGTGGCTTGGGGCAACCTGGATGTGCTGATCGTGGACCTTCCCCCGGGAACGGGCGATGCCCAGATGACCCTTTCTCAGCGAGCTGACTTGTCGGGCGTCGTCATTGTCTCGACGCCGCAGGATTTGGCCCTGATTGATGCTCGCAAGGGCGTGCGCATGTTCCAAGCGATGGAAGTGCCGATCTTGGGAATTATCGAGAACATGAGTACCTTTGTGTGTCCACATTGCGGTACGATGACACCGATCTTTGGCGAAGGGGGCGCCGAACGCACAGCGGAGGAATTGGGAGTCCCCTTCCTGGGGCGTGTGCCAATTCTGCCCATACTGCGGGAAATCGGCGATGCGGGGACTCCCTTCGAGGGCTGGACGGCGTCTCCTCAAATACGGGAGGTGTTCCAAAAAGTGGCGGAGCAGGTGAGCAAGATGGTGAACCTTCGCGGCGAGTCAGGTCGCGCGGTTCATGAGCTGTCAAGAATGCAAGGAGTGTAAAGATGCCAACACAGGACGATATTCTGCAAGCTCTTTCGACGGTCATTGATCCCGAAGTCGGGCTTGCGATTACGGATTTGGGACTGATTTACGATATCCAAATAGACGGAGGAAAAGTCGCTGTTAAGATGACGCTGACGACCATGGGATGTCCCCTGGCGAGTCGCTTGCTTCAAGAGGCCAAGGAGGCCGTGGAGCGCGTGGAGGGAGCGACAGAGACTCGCGTGGAGTTAGTGTGGGACCCGCCGTGGAATCCCGGTATGATGAGTGATGAGGCGCGAGCGAGACTTGGAATCATGTGAATTTGTTGAAAGTGACCGTGTCTTGGTTGCCCGAATTGAGGGCCTGCTGCCAAATGCCAAGAACTGTACAGGAGGGAAACAAGTTGCCCAAATTGGTACGGAGGTCATGACATGTATTCCGAACGGTACATGTATCACTTTCAGTCTCCACTCTATGTGGGAGAGATGCCGGATGCGACAGCACAAGCGGAAGTGTGTTACGAACAGAATGGCTGCATGGACAAGGTTTGTCTTTATTTGAAGCTCGATGATGGTGTCATTAGCGATGTAAGATTTCGCGCCCGGGGATGTTCAGGAACCGTGGCGGTTTGTTCGGCGATGTGCGCGTTGCTCGTCGGACAGCGCATCGAGACAGCCGCGGAGTTGGACCCCGCAACCCTCGCCATTGAACTGGGAGGAATCCCACAAAACAAAGAACATTCTCTGAGCTTGGCAAGAAAGGTCCTAACCGCGGCGATTGAACGGGCTTCATCTGTGAAAGAAATTCCAGCGGTCGGTCGCGCCTAAGCGAATCTGATACAAGAAAATCAAACAGGGTTTCTCATAGTGCCCTGTCAATCCTGAAACTTCAAAGAATGAAAGAGAAGGAGTTGAAGAAATGTTGTTTCGAACCCAATTATTTGTTGCGATTCTCCTGGTGGCCGCTATCTCTCTTCTTGCGCCACAGGTCTTGGCGAAGTCTGACATCGGTCTGAAGGGAATCGGGGCAAAGGTCGGCTATCTGATGCCTGAAGATCCTCTGGATGCGACTTTCACTTTCGGAGCGGTAGCAGACTTGGGAACTTTTATCCCAGAACTTCATTGGGATGCTTCCGTGCAATACTGGAGCACAGGATATAAACAATCAAGTTGGGATTGGTCCTGGTCGGACATTGCCATCAAATCCACAGTCCGCTATCTGTTTCCCATTGAGGGGGGTATCAAGCCCTATGTGGGCGGCGGCTTGGGTATCCACCTCTATCGCTCGGAATGGGATTTCCCTTCCTATCAATTGTATGGAATGACCGTTCCGGGAGGGTCCTCCAGCGCAAGTGACACGGAGTTTGGCTTCCACATCGTTGGAGGAGCGGAGTTCAAGCTTGCTCCGAAGTGGAAGCTCCAGACAGAGCTCGAATATGGCAGCGCGGACCTTGACCAGTTTGCCATTGTCGCGAATTTCATTTACGCTCTCGGCAAATAAAACTGCCGCCGTCGGGGGGTCTCCAGACCCACGATGGCGCCATTGTCGGTCTGGAGACCGACAACGGCGTGAAACCCGCACATCCCATTGACAGTGGACTAAGGAGTTGCATCCTTCGGAAATAGTCCGTAGATTAGAATAGAATACCATTCAGACGCTTCCGCTACCATGCGGAATTAACCGTTCACCCTTTAAGCTGAATCCGTGAGCTCGGCAAGGGAAACAATCCCAGACGCAATCTGTTTGAGCCTCCAACCCTCATAGGGTGTGGAGGCTCTCTTTTTAAGAGGGTTTCATGGAATACAGAATCAAAACGGTTCTCGTGGATACTCAGGGGTTTGACCGAACGCTGACCCGCTTGGCCCACGAGATTGTCGAGAGAAATCGCGGGACGGCGGACCTTGCCATCGTCGGGATGCAGACGCGCGGCGTTTTTCTGGCAAAACGGTTGGCCGAAAAGATCCAAGCCGCTGAAGGCATCGGGATTCCTTTGGGCACGCTCGACGCCACACTCTATCGGGATGATTTTCGCACACGACTCAAACACCCCAAAGCGCAAATTACGGATATTCCATTCGATATCTATGACATGAACCTCGTCTTGGTGGATGATGTGCTCTACACGGGTCGCACGGTTCGGGCGGCACTTGATGCGTTGATGGACTTTGGCCGTCCGCGGCGAATTCAGCTCGCCGTCCTTGTGGATCGGGGTCATCGTGAAATGCCCATCCGGCCCGATTTCACCGGAAAGAATATACCGACTTCCATGAACGAAGAAGTCCGAGTTCGCATGAATGAAATTGACGGCGAAGATGCCGTTCTGTTGGTGGAGGTTTCCCCATGAATTCCTTTCCACACAAGCACCTGCTTGGTCTGCAGGATTACAGCGCAGACGACATTCTGAAGATCCTCGACACGGCAGAGAGTATGAGGGAGATTCTGGCTCGCCCTATTCGCAAGGTGCCAACCCTGCGCGGCGTGACCGTGGTCAATCTCTTCTTCGAGAGCTCGACTCGCACGCGTATTTCTTTCGAACTGGCGGAGAAGCGACTCTCAGCGGACACGGTAAATTTCTCTTCATCGGGTTCCTCGCTCTCCAAAGGCGAAACGCTTCTGGATACGGCGCGCAATATCGAGGCCATGAAAATAGACATCGTCGTTATCCGGCATCGGGCGGCGGGGGCCCCTCATTTCCTGGCGCACCACCTGGAGGCTATCATCGTCAACGCGGGGGATGGCTGTCACGAGCATCCGACCCAAGCCCTTCTGGATGTTCTGACTCTGCGGCAGAAATTCGGCAGTGTGAAGGGCCTTAGGGTTACGATTGTGGGTGATATTGCGCATTCACGCGTAGCGCTCTCCAATATCCATGCTCTCAAGAAACTGGGCGCGAGTGTCGCCCTCTGTGGTCCTGCGACCCTGATTCCGCATGATGTCGCCAGCCTCGGCGTCGAAGTTGTCTACTCAATTGACGACGCCATCGCCAGAAGCGATGTCCTGAATGTCTTGCGCATACAACTGGAGCGTCAGGAGGCAGGGCTGTTCCCGACTTTGCGGGAGTATCAAAAGTATTTTGGTGTGACTCGCTCGCGCTTAGAGAAAGCGGCCAAACCTCTGACGATTCTGCATCCGGGGCCGATCAATCGAGGCATCGAAATAACGAGTGATGTAGCTGACAGTGAACATTCGCTCATTCTGGATCAAGTCACGAATGGCGTTGCTGTGCGCATGGCAGTTCTCTATCTCTTAAGCGGAGCCAAGCAATAACCTCAATATCGGAAGGTCATTGATGGAACTCGAAGAAAATGTTCTCCACATAAGGCAAGCCTCCCTCCTCCATCTCGTCGGAGCGCGTATCGTTGATCCGGCAACGCAACTTGACACAGTGGCCGACCTCGTGATTGAAAATGGCACGATAAGCCGAATCGGCTCGTCAGAGGGGGTTCCGGGCGAAGAGCGTATCAACCTTGCGGGTAAGCTCATTACTCCCGGCTGGTTCGACCTTCATGTTCATTTTCGTGAACCCGGCAAGGAAGTGGCCGAAACCATCGCGAGCGGCTGTCTGGCGGCATTGAATGGAGGCTTTACAGGTGTGGCTGTGATGCCGAACACAACTCCGCCGCTGGATAACGCCGGAATTGTCAGTTGGATCAAGAATCAGGCAACACCCTTTCCAATTGACCTGCAGGTTATTGCGGCGGTGTCAAAAGGGCGGCAGGGGAAGGAACTGGTCGAAATGGCCGAGCTCTGTGAGCATGGTGTTCGAGCGTTTTCCGATGATGGCTCACCCGTGGCCAGCAGTTGGCTCTTGCGGCATGCTCTGGAATATGCGAACATGCTGGGCGCTGTGATCTGCGAGCATGCCGAAGACCGCGACCTTGCCGCCAATGGCGTCGTCCACGAAGGGGCTGTTGCCACAAGGTTGGGATTGCCCGGAATCCCGTCCGTTGCGGAGACCCTCGGCGTGATTCGTGCTCTCTTGCTTGCGGAGTACACGGGTGCGCGCATTCACTTATGCCATGTTTCTACAGCAGGAGCCGTCGAGTGGGTGCGGTGGGCGAAAAACCGAGGGATTCGTGCCACAGCAGAGGTCACTCCTCATCATCTGCTTCTCACTGATGAAGCCTGCGCCACTTTCGATACTTTTACAAAAGTGAATCCGCCTCTGCGAAAAGAATCAGACCGACAAGCCTGTTTGGAAGCTTTGGCCGACGGCACCATTGATGTTATCGCAACAGACCACGCGCCTCATCCTTTTGAAGACAAGGCATCAGAATTCGAGCAGGCTCCCTTTGGCATCATCGGGCTTGAGACGGCACTCGGGCTCTGTTTCACTCACCTTTGCCCTCGTTATCTTTCTTTGCAGAAGCTGCTGGAGAAGGTCGTAACAATGCCGCGGCAGATTCTGAAGCTGCCTCCTGTCAAAATCGCTGAGGGAGAGAAGGCCAATCTGACGATTATTGATCCTGACGCGAAATGGACGGTGGCACCCGAGAAATTCCTCAGCATATCCCGGAATACTCCTTTCGCGGGATGGACTTTAAAAGGTCGCGCAGTTGGAACGATTTCGCACGACCGGTACTGGATTCGAGCGGGAGCGCTTTAGTGCCATTTTCATGAAGGTATGCTTGGTACACGCCGTTGTGGCTGTGCAGAGCCGCAATGGCGCCATCGTGGGTCTGGAGACCCCCGACGGCGATCAGATCCGGCAGTCGAACCTGCCTAATTCGCGGGTCACTGGGATGGATTGCCTTTTGACATTATGGAAAAGTTTTTCTATATTTTATTTGTAAGCAATGTCAGGCTATAGTGACCAAATCCATACGAAATAATCTTGTCGCGTTTGTTGCATGTCTTCTTGCCATGGGCTGTGCGCAGCGAGAGACTTCGACTGGAAGTGATGCAACGGGATTGCGCTCGGCTGTCGAAGATACTACAATTCGTGTAACCTGTGCCCAAGATACCACTTGGCGTCCTCGCGTATCGAATGGATTTGGTTCGTCGTTACAGTGTGGTTATGCAGGGAATTTTGAAGCGGTTTGCCTGCTCCGTTTTGAGCCTTCGTCGGTCTTGCCCGATAGCTTCCGCGTAGATTCCAATCGGTTGGTTCTAAGAGGTTGGGCCACTCTACCCGAAGGGACCTTCGCGCCCGGCCTCGCCAGGATTTGGCTTATCACCGATCCCTGGTCGGAGGACACCGTGCGCCTCGACAACATGCCCGGCTACGAAGCCCATCCCCTGATGGAAGACCTGCCTATGGGCGCTGAAGCGACCGATTCCTTCGATGTCCACTTGCCGGATAGCTTGGTAAAACGGTGGGCGAGCGGTGACACGCTCAATTGGGGGATCTGGATTGAACCACAGGATACTGGCGAGTTCTTGAGGGAGTTCTACAGCGGCGAGTCGGGCATTTCGTTCGCGCCAGCCTTGTTTCTATATGGGGTGCGCTATGATACGAATGCAGAGGGCCAGTGGGAGGAAACCACATTGGATACTTTCGCAACTCCTGATGAAGATGCCTACTTGGCTTGGGACCAGCAACCTCCCATCGAAGGTCGCATGGCGATTACTCAGGGAGTAGCCCAGCGGCTCTTGCTCTACTTTCCTTTGGAGAATGCGCTTCCGGCGTACCGAGCCTCGATTATCCATGCCGAGCTTTCGCTTTGGACGGATAATTCCATTAATGCTCCCAATTTCGGCAATGTGTCGCTTCTCAAACATGGAACGCTGGCAACGAAATCCTGGCTCACCTGTCCCGATTCAACCGTTACGGACCAGATTTCTGCTACCTCTTTATCGTTCGACGCTGATGGGAAGATTGTTTTCGATGTGACCTCGATCGTTTCGGATTGGGTGCAGCAACCGGAAACGAATTACGGTTTCTTCATCGTTTCTTCGGCGGAGGCCCAGGCGTTGGGGCGTCGCGTCTTCTATAACCGGTTGGCGGCAAACGATTCAATTCCGGAGCTCCGAATTTGGTACGCTACTATTCAATAGCAGTCTTGCTGCTTCTTTCGTTTCCGCACTTTGTCCAGGCCGGAGGCTCAATCTATGGCGCCAATGGCCTCGGTGAAACGCTCATTACGGGAGGAGCGCGGGCCATCGGCCTGGGTGGAGGGGGTCTTGCTCTTGCCGATAGCCACGCCGCCAATTTCTCCAATCCCGCTCTTATCGCCTTTGTGCCCGGCGCCCAAGTTCGACTTGGAGGTCATTTAGCTTACTGGTCCACGAAAAGCGGCGGAATGACCGATACAGACGCTGAAACAGGATGGCAAACCTTTTATCTCGCCTTTCCCTTAACCTCGGCGTGGAAGATTGGATTTGGCTTATTGCCGGTTCGCCGAATGGATGTGCGCACCTTTGGATGGGGAGAGTTAGCGCATCAGAGTTTTGAGGAACGAATCAGATTTTATGGTGGTGAGGCCGAAGCGCAGTTTGTCAGCGGATTGGCTCTTTCGCCTCGCTTCTCCGCGGGTCTCGCAATCGGATATGCTTTCAGACGCGCTGAGCGATGGACAACCGTGGATTTCGTTTCTTCTGACTGGCAGGATGCGGAGTTTCATTTCGACGATACTTGGCGGGGATGGGCCGTGACTCTCGGGGCTCTCTACGAAGTGCATCCGAAAGTCTCTCTCGGCTTATTGTTCCGACCACGCCAGCAGGGCAATTGGATCACTCGGTTCAGCTATATTCATCAAGATTCCGTCGCAGAATTGAAGGAATCCGGCGAAGGTCCGGGCGAGTGGGGAGCGGGAATCGCTTGGAAACTCGCTTCAGGTTGGATAATGGTCGCCGATGGTCGGAGCGGCCTATGGAAAACGGGCGACTTGGGGCCGCGGGATACCCGTACGCCGGTGTCTCCGCTGTGGCTCTCTGCTGGAATCGAGAGGCTCGCCCGCAGTGAGACGCGCGTGTCCCCGCTGCAGAAGTGGGGCTATCGAGCGGGCATCTTCTATCGGCAGCACCACTGGCCTGAGCAGAATGGTGAAAAAGTTGTGGATCTGGGCGGTGCGGTCGGTCTTTCAGTCCCTGTACCCGCGCAAAGAGGAGCCATCCATCTTGCAGCGGAAGTTGGCCAACGAGGCAGCGAGAATTTCGGTGCCCTCGAGACATTTACCCGCTTCACGCTGATAATTGAGATGAACGAACGGTGGTTTCAGCACCCGGAGCCGCGCATTCCAAAGTAGAGGCAAGACCTTGAAGATCGCAATGGCGGCGGATCACGCCGGCTTCGCTCTGAAAGAGGAACTGAAGAAGAGGATTATCGAGACCGGCCATACGGTCGCTGATGTCGGTGCGCATTCCGCCGAACCATCAGATTATCCCGATTTTGGCCGTCCTGCCGCGTATCTGGTCGCGCAGGGTCAAGCCGATCGTGGGATCTTCTGCTGCGGCACCGGTGCAGGCATGGCCATTACGGCGAACCGACTTCCGGGGATCCGCGCCGTCGTCTGTTTCACCGTCGAAATCACGCGCTTGGCGCGGGCGCACAATGATGCGAATGTCCTTTGTTTGCCTGCGCGATTCGTTGATTTTGAGACGGCCTGGCAAATTGTCCAGGTTTTTTTGACTGAGCCATTTGAAGGAGGCCGGCATCTCCGGAGAATTGAGAAGATAGACAAAAACACTCGTTACGAGTAATTGGGGATTTCATCTGTGTGTGTGGGGTCGGCAATCGTGAGTATCCGCCGGCCTCAAGAGTCTTATGGGTAATGGCAATATGAGTATGCAATATCTCCCCAAAACGGACCCCGAGGTTTATGCGGCCGTTCGTGGCGAATATCAGCGGCAGAACGATGGCCTCGAACTCATTGCGTCCGAGAATTTTGTGTCACGCTCCGTACTGGAGGCGTTGGGTACGGCTCTGACGAATAAGTATGCCGAAGGTCTGCCGAAAAAACGCTACTATGGCGGCTGCGAATTCGTGGACGAGGCGGAAACGCTCGCTATCGAACGCGCAAAGAAGCTTTTCGGCGCCGGTTGGGCGAATGTTCAGCCGCATTCCGGAGCTCAGGCCAATACGGCCGTCTATCTGACATTCCTGAAGCCCGGTGATACTTTCATGGGCATGGATCTGGCCCATGGCGGACACCTCACTCACGGCAGTCCGGTCAATTTTTCAGGGCGCCTCTTTCATGTTGTGCATTTCGGCGTGGAGAAGGAAACAGGCCGCATTAATTATGACTTTTTCGCCAAGATTGCTCGTGAAGCGAAGCCGAAGCTCATTATGACCGGCGCCAGCGCCTATCCGCGCGAATGGAATTTCCCCCGCCTTCGCGAGATCGCCGATGAGGTGGGAGCGTATCTCATTTGCGACATGGCGCATTTCGCCGGATTGGTTGCGGCGAAACTGCATTCGGACCCGCTCCCCTATTGCCACGCCGTTACCTCGACGACCCATAAGACGCTGCGAGGCCCTCGCGGAGGGCTTATCGTTTCCAGTGAGAAGGGGGGTGAGCTGCTGCTTTTGGGAATGCCAAAACCCAAAACCTATTGGGAGGCTCTGGATAGCTGGGTCTTTCCGGGCACTCAGGGCGGGCCGCTGATGCATGTCATCGCCGCGAAGGCTGTTGCTTTCGGTGAGGCGCTGAAACCCGAGTTCCGGCAGTATTGCGAACAAGTTGTCAAGAACGCAAAAGCGCTGGCGGAGGCCTTGATAAGCAAAGGATGGAAACTGGTGTCCGGCGGCACCGATAACCATCTCATGTTGATTGATCTGACGCCAAAAGGCTTGAAGGGCAATGCGTGCGAGAGAGCTCTTGAACGAGCGGGCATCACCGTGAATAAGAACATGATTCCGTTCGACCCCGAGAAGCCTTTTACGACAAGCGGAATCCGCTTGGGTACGCCCGCGCTCACCACACGAGGGATGAAAGAGGATGAGATGCGTCGCATCGGGGCGATGATTGACGATGTGCTCAGCCACCTTGACGACAAGGAAGTGGAAACGCGCGTGCGCGGCCAGGTGCGCGAGCTTTGCCAACAGTTTCCTCTCTATGAACTTCCTTGACGCTGAGCGTGCTGACGACGGCAAACTCAGGGACTAACCCCCTTCCGTCCCCCTGCTGAAGCAGGGGGAGACTCGAGGCCTTCCCCTACTCCAGTAGGGGAACTTGGAAGGGGTTTCTTCTTGCCGAATCAAGGGGGCATGCCGGAACGAAGGAGCGTCGCCCAATGATGGACGCGGCTCAACGGGTAAATCCTTTCTGGAGCAGCAGCAGAATGAGAAAAGAATGATGTGATGAGCAATGAAATGCCCTTTTTGTGATGGAGATGAAGACCGGGTTATTGATTCGAGACCGGCGAGGGAAGGGAGTGCAATTCGTCGTCGGCGAGAATGTTTGAAGTGTGGGCGGCGTTTCACGACCTATGAATTCGTCGAGGAGACCGGCATATTCGTCTTGAAAAGCAATGGCTCGCAGGAACCCTTTGACCGCATGAAAATACTCAAGGGTATCCAGATCGCGTGCACGAAGCGGCCTGTGTCCTTGGAGCAGATCGAGGAGATTGTCACGGGGGTGGAGGCGAAGGTTCTGGCGACGGACGGCCATGAGATTTCTTCAAGCCAGATTGGAGAATGGGTTATGGAAGGGCTGCGCGCCACCGATGAAGTTGCCTATGTGCGTTTTGCCTCGGTGTACCGGCGCTTTGACGATGTGGAGCAGTTTGTGCGGGAGTTGCAGTCCCTCGGTCGGCCCGTGAGCAATTCTTCACAAAGTAATTGACTTTTTCTTTTCATTTCTATATATTGCGGTCATATTTGTCGTGAACTTCAGGCCGCCGTCTCGATGGAAACTGTCCTCTTTATTCTTCTTGCCCTTAGTTCAATCCTCTCTGCATTGCTTGTCATAACGACTCCTTCTCCGATTGCCAGCGCACTCTATTTGGTTGTGACTTTTTTCTGCATTGCGGGATTGTATGTCCTTTTGGCCGCGCCGCTTCTCGCTGCTATTCAGATTATCGTGTACGCCGGAGCGGTTCTCGTTCTGGTCTTGTTCGTGATTATGCTTCTGAATCTGAAAAGGATTGAGGAGAAGATCTCCCGAGGCTGGAAATCAGCAGGAATCGTTGTGACCGTTCTCCTTGTGGGGATCAGTTTTGCCGCCATTGCGGCCAGTACGGCGGTTCTGGTGCTGGGAACACAAGATGTGCCAATCGGTTTTGGCAAAGTGGCCACACTCGGCCAGCTTCTTTTCACGCAGTATCTTTATCCCTTCGAGGTCGTGTCTGTCCTCTTGCTTCTTGCGATCGTGGGAGCCGTGGCGATTATCCGCAAACAAGGAAGCTCATGACGATTCAGCTTTCACACTATCTCCTCTTGTCAGCGGTTCTCTTCAGCATTGGTGTCGCGGGAGTGCTGACACGCAAGAACCTGATTGTGATTTTCATGGCCCTCGAATTGATGATGAACGCCGTCAATCTCAGCTTTGTTGCGATCGCTCGGTATATGGGAGATGCCGCCGGCCAATTGATTGTCTTTTTCGTGATCTGTGTGGCAGCCGCCGAAGTCGCGGTCGGTCTCGCGATTCTCATTGCACTCTGGAGACACAAAGGCTCGATGCATATTGATACGCTTGCGACGATGAAGTGGTAGCGGAGTCGTAATGCCTCAATTTGTTTTCCTCATCATCCTGTTCCCTCTCTTTGGCGTTGTCGTCAACACCTTCCTCACGCGCCGCTGGAGTGAAACCGCCATTGGCTGGTTCAGTTCGGCGATGGTTGGGGCATCGTTCGTTGTCTCTGTGGCGACTTACGCGACACTTCTGGGATTCGATGAATCGGCACGCCACTTTCAGCAAGTTCTCTTCGATTGGATTCGCGTCGGGAGTTTTCACGCGCCGGCGACGCTCTTGGTTGACCCACTTTCCTGCGTCATGGTGCTTGTCGTCAGCGGCGTTTCGTTCCTCATTCATATTTACTCCATCGGCTACATGCACGGCGATTTGGGATTTCGCCGCTATTTTATATTCCTGAACCTCTTCGTTTTCTTCATGCTGTTGCTGGTGCTCGGCAACAACTTTTTGCTGATGTTCATTGGCTGGGAAGGCGTTGGCCTGTGCTCCTACCTGCTTATCGGCTTCTGGTACACCGATGAGGCAAAAGCGACTGCAGGCAAGAAAGCGTTCATTGTGAACCGGATTGGTGATTTCGGATTTCTTCTGGCGATTTTTCTCATCTGGAGCGTTTTCGGCACGGTGCAGTTCGATGAGATTATTCCGCGCTTGGCCTCGTTTCCCATCGGTTCGGGCGTCATCACGGCCATCTGTCTGCTACTTTTCGTTGGTGCTGTGGGCAAATCGGCGCAGTTTCCGCTCTATGTATGGCTGCCCGACGCGATGGCGGGCCCCACACCCGTCTCGGCTTTGATTCATGCAGCCACGATGGTTACTGCCGGTGTCTATATGGTCGCTCGCGCCAATTTCCTTTACTCAATGGCGCCGGCGGCTTTGGAGGTTGTGGCCATTGTTGGCGGAGGAACGGCGATTTTTGCCGCGAGCATTGGGTTGGTTCAGAATGACATCAAGAAGGTGCTCGCCTATTCGACCGTGAGTCAGCTTGGCTACATGTTTTTGGCCTGCGGCGTTGCGGCTTATGGAGCCGCGATCTTTCATCTGGTCACCCATGCGTTTTTCAAGGCGCTCCTTTTCTTGGGCTCGGGCAACGTGATTCATGGGATGTCGGGAGAGCAAGATATTCGCAACATGGGCGGGTTGAAAGCGAAAATGCCGACAACCTATTGGACTTTCCTTGCCGGAACACTCGCCATTGCAGGAATTCCGGGTCTCTCCGGTTTTTTCAGCAAAGATGAAATCCTGTGGAAGACTTTTGAGAGTGGCCATTACACTCTATGGGTTGTGGGAGTCGTCGGAGCGCTCTTCACGGCTTTCTATATGTTTCGATTGCTCTATCTCACTTTTCATGGGCCATTTCGCGGTTCACGCTCTCAAGAGCACCACTTGCATGAATCGCCTTCTGTGATGACCGTTCCCCTCGTGATTCTGGCTGTGCTGGCCATTATTGGGGGATACATCGGTTTGACACCGGCTCTGGGAGGAGCGAATGTTTTTGAACATTGGCTTCATCCCGTGGTGACTCAGGGTGCGCAAGCGCATGCTCTCCTCGGCGAGACCGCGCATGATGTCGAAGGCCTTGAATATCTTATCATGCTTGTCTCGGTGGTCGTTGCTCTGTTGGGAATCTGGCTGGCCCGTTCAGGTTATCTGCGGAAGGCGGCGTGGCCGGGAAAGCTCTCAAAAGGAGCCGCTTACAAGACAATCTTGAACAAATATTATGTGGATCAAATTTACGACACGGTCATTTCGCAACCGACCGTCAAAATCTCCGAAGTCATGGCGCAGTGGTTTGATCTGGGAGTGATTGATGGCTTGGTCAATGGCGTGGCGGCGTTCTTCGGTTGGGTTGCCGGCTGGTTGCGGCGACTGCAGACGGGCTTTGTTCAGAACTACGCCGTCCTCATGGCGGCGGGTATCCTGCTGATTCTGGCGAGTCTCTTCTATCGAGTGTTTTTCTGATGCTTTTGACTTTTAGCATATTCATCCCGACGGCGGTAGGACTGCTGATTCTCATGATTCCTCGCAGGATGGAGATTCTGCAGCGCTATGTGGCGTTGCTTGGCACCGCTGTCTCCTTCATCCTGACCGTTGTTGTCTTCCTAAATTTTGACGGGAGCACTTCTCTCTTTCAATTTGAAGAAAGTTGGATTTGGGTTTCCTCACTCGGGATAACCTATCATCTGGGCGTTGACGGGATTTCTCTCTTTCTGATTCTGTTGACGACCTTCTTGACCTTTCTCTGCATCATCAGTTCCTGGGGTTCTGTCAAGGAGAGGATAAAAGAATATCACTTCTTCCTCCTGCTTCTTGAGACGGGCATGGTCGGCGTTTTCTGTGCCATGGATTTCTTTCTCTTCTATGTTTTCTGGGAGCTGATGCTTATCCCGATGTATTTTCTCATCGGGATTTGGGGTGGGCCCAGACGAGTCTATGCCGCCGTCAAGTTCTTTATCTATACGATGACCGGCTCGGTGTTGATGCTCGTGGGGATACTCTATCTCTATTTTCACACGACTGACCCGGTAATGGGCGGACATACTTTCGACATCCTCATTGTCATGCGCCAGTGCCATTTCCCATTGGGAATTCAGACTTGGCTCTTTCTCGCTTTCGGCCTTGCGTTCGCTATTAAAGTCCCGATGTTCCCCTTCCATACATGGCTCCCGGATGCTCATGTCGAGGCACCGACCGCCGGTTCCGTTCTTCTGGCGGGCGTGTTGCTCAAAATGGGGACCTTCGGTTTCCTTCGCTTCTGCCTGCCGATGTTTCCCGAAGCCGCCATAAAATTCGTGCCTCTCATTTCCATTCTCGCTCTGATTGGGATTCTTTACGGCGCGTTGGTTTCCATGGTGCAAAAGGACATCAAGAAACTTGTCGCCTATTCGTCCGTGGCGCACTTGGGATTTGTCATGCTGGGGATGTTTGCATTGAACCTGCAGGGTCTGGCAGGCAGCCTTCTGCAGCAAATCAATCACGGACTTTCAACCGGCGCGCTCTTCTTTCTCGTTGGGGTCGTCTATGACCGAAGGCACACGCGTCTCATCGAGGATTATGGCGGAATTGCGAAAGGAATGCCGCTCTACGCATCCCTTTTCATGATTGTGATGCTCTCTTCGATTGGCGTGCCGGGATTCAATGGCTTCGTGGGTGAGTTTCTCATTTTGCTTGGGACTTTCAAGGCAAACATCACCTATGGAGTCTTGGGGGCGGCGGGAGTCATTCTTGCTGCCGTTTATCTTTTGTGGATGTATCAGCGGGTCTTTTTCGGAAAGGTTGTTCATCCTGAGAATGAGAAACTCCACGATTGCACGGCGCGCGAGGCGTTTGTGCTTATCGCTCTGATTGTGTTTATCATTTGGATCGGCGTGTATCCTGAGCCTTTTCTTTCGCGGATGGAGCCATCGCTGCAAGCTGTGCTTGATCGCATTCAAGAGGCCAGCGCAGCCGCTCCACTGGTCCCATAGGGAAAATTTGGATTGCATAGAACTTGTATTCTTCCATGGACATAATCGGCATCCTGCCCGAATTCCTCTTGGTCATCACGGCCATTTTGGTCCTGATTCTTGACCTTCTGGATAAGCGCGGCGAGAAAGTGGGGTTGGTGCCGCTTTCAATCGTGGGATTCATTGGGGCCGGAATTGTCAGCGCGTTCCTCTGGGATCGCGGCGGTTACGCTTTTTCCGACATGGTCGTGGCGGACAACTTCACGACCGTTTTTCGGGTTCTCTTGTGCTTCATTGGAGCGATCACGGTGTTGGTGTCGCCAGCTTATTTGCGATACCGAGACATTCGGTTAGGAGAGTATTATCCGCTGCTGATTATCGCTGTTTTTGGCATGATGGTCATGGTCTCGGCGGCTGACCTTTTGCTCTTCTTCCTTGGCCTGGAGACGCTGAGCATCGCACTTTATGTTCTGGCCTGTCTGGATCGCAGGGATTCTCGTTCGACAGAAGCCGCTCTGAAATATCTTATTTTGGGAGCTTTTTCAACCGCATTTCTACTTTATGGCGTCGCTCTGCTATACGCCGTGACCAGTTCCACCTCCTATGCCGGAATTATGGAGGGGCTGCGGGAGACTTCGCCGGATCCGCTGGCGGTGGCGGGAATCGGATTTCTGCTTGTCGGATTTGCCTTCAAAGTGGCTGCGGTGCCCTTTCATTTCTGGTCGCCGGATGTTTACCAAGGAGCGCCAACGCCGATTACTGCCTTCATGTCGGTCGGGCCTAAGGCGGCGGCATTTGTGGCGTTGATTCGCGTCTTTGGCATTGCTCTCGATGGCACGGCGGATGTTTGGATGGATGCACTCGCGATTATCGCCGCGCTCACCATGACGCTCGGCAATGTGGTCGCCTTGCGGCAGCAGAATATCAAACGAATGTTAGCTTATTCATCCATCGCCCATGCGGGTTATTTGCTTGTTGGCATTGTGGCGGGTGGGCAGCGCGCGTTTGCCGCGATGAGTTTCTATTTGGTCGCCTACGCGCTGATGAATTTGGGAGCCTTTACGGTTGCGATGCTTGTCAATCGGCGGGGTGACGGCGATTATCAACTGGAAGACTACAAAGGCGCGGGATTTGCCCATCCTCTTCTGGGAGCGACCATGGCGGTCTTCATGTTCTCGCTGGCCGGAATACCGCCCACGGCAGGTTTCTTCGGCAAGCTCTACCTCTTTTCGGCGGCGGTCGAAAAAGGTTATGTCTTGCTTGTCGTTATCGCCGTTCTGAACAGTGCGCTGGCAGCTTACTACTATTTGCGCATTCTTGGGTACATGTACATGGCGCGGCCCGAGCGGGAATTGAAACCTGTGCCACGCTTGGGCGCTTACACTTTCACGCTAATTCTGACCTCCGTCATCATTCTTCTTATCGGCTCGCTTCCTGCTGGAATGTTGAATTTGCTTCTCGCCGCTCTGCCCTGAAGCCAGTGCTATTTCAAGAAAGGTTGGATCGCCGTGGTGGGTTTCCAAACCCGCCCGGCGTCTATGTTTGCGCCATATTTCTGCAAAGGTTTGCCTGATGTTTTTCTGGTTCACTAGGCGGGATGCTCCTGCGTCCCGCGGGCCCCCCACCGAGGACGGTGGGGGCTAGTGCAAGAAGAAAAGCAAGACTATTTTCTGAAAAGATCGCTGGTTTTTTCTATGGACATGAAAAGCCCCAACCAATTGGCTGGGGCTTATTGTTCATATCCTTCTTAATGAGAACATTCACTCAATCAGTGAAAAGAGAAGCTGGCGCAGCTCCTCGACTGACTGCACAATCCAGTCGGGCTTCTCTTCGGGATAGCGGACGCGCTGATCCCTGTGCGTTCCTGTTTTGAAGAGAACTGCTCTCATGCCCATCATCTTTGCGGGAACGATGTCGTTGTCTTGGCGATCGCCAATCATAACGGTATTCTCAGGACGAACTCCAAGGGAGTTCAGCGCCCGCTCAAAAAGGCGCGAATCCGGCTTCCAAAGATGAACATCGTCACTGCCATTGACCGTTTGAAAGCAATGCCGAATCCCGATTCTCTCCAGCCGTTCTTCCAATCCGCGTCCTTGATTCGCGACAATTCCCATAGGAATCCGCTCGGCGAGCTCGGATAGCAGTTCACGGATTCCCGGACGCAGTTCATCAGAGTAGGGGCCGACCAAATCACGGAACGCCCTTTTCATGCGCTGATACAGTTCCTCATCGTCGGCACACAATTGCCAAAGAGCGGCGCGGAAAGCGAAAGGCGCATAGCTTTCGACGGCCGTTTCCATTGCATCACGCAGTTTTTCTGGCTCGAGTTCTCTGCTGACTGCAACGCGGTAGGTTTCGCGCAGAGCCTGCATCCATTGCTCCGTCATCGCCTCTTCATCAATGAGAGGGCCGCCCATGTCCCAAAGCAGGGCGCGGAGTTCAGTCTGCGTTCTTGATTCGTCCAATAGCATCTCCGGCGTTCCAGCGAACCGCTCCGTCTGTATCTTTGACGAGTTTCTCAAGAGCAGGCAGAGCATGAATGGCGTCGGCCCCAATTTGTCCCAAGGCCCAGGCCGCTGCTTCTCGAACTTTCGCGTTTTCATCTTCCAGGGCTCGTGTCAACGCTTCTACCGCTTCCTTCGCTCTCGACCCAAGCCCCCCCAATGCATAGGCGGCATCGCGACGCACTGATTTTCTTTCGTCCTGCAATTCGGCCATGAGCATTTGCATATTCTGGGTATCAGGCATCTATTTTCCTTTCCATGTAGGATTTCTTCGATTAGAAAGTCACCATCGCTTCGATGCGCACGCTCCGCTGGGCCTCGCCTCCCCAGTAGGTGACTCGGTGGTCATAGACAATAGTCATATTTGGTGCAACACCAAGATAGATTTTCGCGCCGTAGATCGTTCCGTCGGTCGTCGTCTGGAATAACTGCGCGACATTGGGCTGCATGTAGTAGCCCGCGACTTTGCGCACCTTCGGCACGAAGGCAGGGGTGATGCCCGCTTCACCATAGATGGTCTTGCCCGCGGGATAGTCGGCGCCGTGCATGTCCAGATACCACGCGTTCAAATAGGCGAGTTTGCCGATGTAGAGCATTATATCGGCGTAGTGGCCGTTTGCGCTCGAAAGATCTTTTAGCCTGGCTTCCTTTGGCACAAATGCCGAGTCGCCGACGAGCCGAACGCGCTCAATTTCATAGACGAAATTGAAATAGTCGCCCATGAATTTCTCATCGTAGTGGCGAAATTCATAGCCCAACTTCAACGGCCCGATTCCGAAAGTCACCCCCGGAAAAGCCGTGCCCCAGCCATAGTCAAGAATCTGTGCCGCCTGCGCATAGAGCCAAATTGAAATGGGCCGCTTGCGCCAAATCGGCAAACCCACATCCGCCCCGACAATGGCGATACCATCCTTTTTGTCTCTGTAGTCCTGCGGTCGCAAATAGACGTCGGGCAATATGCCCCACTCGACAAGCTGGATTATTTCGTCGGGCTCAAGGTGGCTCAAGATGTATTGTCGGCGTTGGCCGTCGTTGGCGTCCGGAAACTGATCCAGCGCATCCGGCACACCGTCGTCATCCTCATCACGAATTCCCGCGTATTGATTGCCGTCGCAGCCAACGCTCGCGCCGAAAGTCAATCCAGCGACGGGACTGCGATAAGAGAGACGGCAACCCAAGAGACCGGGCTCTCCAATTTCGCGGAAGTTGTTCAGCATCGCTTGCCAGCCAAGGCGTTTGTATTCGCCTTCTGTGTAGAGCCCGAGCCGCTTGACCGTGGGATACTCAATCGCATTGGAGTAGTGCCTCATAATAATGCCGTATCCCAGAGTCACGGCATCCAAAGCTCCCACGCGAACATAGAACGGGTCACCCGGAAGGCCATAGCGGAGGTAGTAGATTTTCTCCACATAATCAAAGGGCTCATCCCAATCTTCTTTACGGATCTTCCCGTCCTCGTCAAAGTACAGCGTGATGTCCAGCCCTACGCCGAATTTGCCCAGTGGAATGTCGGGACGCAGACTGAACTGTTGATACGCCTTCCCGTTGATAATCACCGTGCCAATTGCACCGTTCCATCGAATTCCGCCCGTCGGACTGCCAACACCCATCGGTGGCGGGTCGAAGGCCGGGTCGTAGATGTCCTGAGCCATCGCCAGCATTGACGAAAGGGCAAGGACGAAGAGTGTGAGAGCGAGGTGTAGCATAGGTCACTCCGCAATTATTCTGCCAAGCGAAATGCGGGTTCATGGCCCGATAGCCTGTAGAAGCTGCTATAATTTAGTATTGCTAAAGCAAAAAGTCAATTGACTGAGCAACTGGGTACTTTGCAAGGTTTGTGCCTGCGATGCCATAGAGCGACGGTGCTCTTGATTTCTATGGCTTTTGCACTTATATTTATGAGTGAAAAAGGATTGACTATGCGTACGAAATCTGTCTATTTGGATAATGCCGCCACGACCCAGCCCGCTCCCGAGGTCGTGGCCGCCATGGCGGAAGTCTTGGAAACACACTGGGGAAATCCATCGAGCATTCATGAAGTCGGCCGATGGGCGCGAGTTCGCGTGGAAGAAGCTCGTCAGCATGTAGCGAATCTCTCGAGTTGTCGCCCAGAGGAAGTCGTCTTCACTTCGGGTGGCACCGAGGCCGACAATCTGGCTATCCTCGGCCTTCTTGAGCATGGGCAGGGAAAGAAGACGCATGTTATCACCGCTGCGACGGAGCATCATGCGATTCTCGACACGGTTCATTGGTGTCAATCCCATGGATTCGACACGACGATACTCCCAGTCGCTTCCGACGGACGCCTTGACCCTTCCGAAGTAAGAAAAGCCATTCGGCCAACAACCGCGATAGTATCCGTCATGTTTGTCAATAATGAAATCGGTGTGATTCAAGACATCGCCGAAATTGGTAAGGTGGCACATGAAGCAGGAATTGTTTTCCACACGGACGCTGTGCAAGCGTTCGGTATCATTCCGTTTTCGGTCGCCGGCTTGAATGCCGACCTCGTGAGTATGTCGAGCCACAAGATTTATGGCCCGAAAGGCGTGGGCGCTCTCTATGTCAAGAAGGGCACACGCCTCAGTCCGCGAACGCACGGAGGCTCACAGGAACGCAATCTTCGGACCGGAACCGAAAATGTCCCCGGCATAGTCGGTTTCGGCAAGGCATGTCAGCTTTGCCGGGAGAGAATAGAGTCGGCGCCACCAAGAATTCAAGCGCTGAGAGATCGCTTGGAGAAAGAGATACTCGACGCAATTAACGATGTCTCCATTAATGGCTCTCGCGTGCATCGCTCTCCGGGCATCCTGAACTGTTCCTTCAGAGGCTGCGAAGGGGAGGCGTTGCTCGTGGGTTTGGATATGCAGGGGATTCATGTTTCCACCGGTTCAGCCTGTACGGCAGGCTCGACAGGCGCCTCTCATGTGCTGCGTGCCATTGGGCTAAGCCCTGATATGGCCCAAGCTTCCTTGCGCTTCTCGTTTGGTCGCAACAATCAACCCGAAGATGTGGATCGAGTGATGGAAGTTCTGCCAAAGATCGTGCATCGGTTGCGGCAGATGTCACCGGTTTAGTTGGCAAGATAAGTTGGTGGACTCTCGCGATATTCCAGAGATGACAAGCCGTTCTACTCGACATGACAAGGCCGTCGTCGCCGTCGCCATGAGCGGCGGGGTGGATAGCTCCGTGGCGGCGGCGCTGCTCCTGGAGGCCGGCTATGATGTGATCGGATTGACCATGCACCTCTGGTCAGACGACGGAACAAGCAAAGCGCCCTGCTGCTCGTTCGGCGGCGAACACGAGGCGGCCGCCGTCGCCGCGCAACTCGCTTTTCCCCATTATACGGTGGACTTCTCGCAGGAATTCTTCACGCTTGTTGTGAAGGATTTCATCAGCGAATATGTCCGAGGGCATACACCGAATCCTTGCATCCGCTGCAATACATTGATGAAATGGCAACGGCTCTGGGAGAAAGCACAGAAATTCGGCGCGGGTTACTTCGCAACCGGCCATTATGCACGCGTAGAGAAAAACGCATCACGAATTCATCTCCGACGGGCTGCTTTTCGACAGAAAGATCAATCTTATGCCCTCTGGGGGATCTCTCAAGAGCAGTTGAAATGCACATTCTTTCCACTGGGTAAGATGAGCAAAGATGCGGTACGAAAGAAAGCGGCAGCCCTCGGTCTGCCAAACGCCCTGCGCAGCGAAAGCCAGGAAATCTGTTTTGTTTCCAATGACAACTACCGCGATTTCCTGAAGGAACATAGCCAAGAAGTTTTGGAACGAATCGGCTCCGGCGAGATTGTTGGCCCGGGAGGGAAGGTGCTTGGCCATCACGCAGGCTTTCCCAACTATACCATTGGTCAGCGCCGAGGCTTGGGACTGACTTGGCCGCGACCACTTTATGTGCGACACATAGATGCTGCAACGAATCGGATTTTTGTGGATGAGGAAGACGGTTGCTATGGGCATGCGATGCGCGTCGAACAAGTGAATTGGGTATCTTGGGAGAAGCCTTCGGGGCCTTTTGAAGCGGAAGTGCAAATTCGTTATCGTGACCCGGGCAGTCCGGCGCGCGTTGTGCCGCAGAATGACGGCTCGCTTCATGTTGAGTTTCTAACGCCTGCTTGGGCGATCACACCCGGTCAGTCCGCCGTCTTCTATGACGGTGACCTTCTCGTTGGGGGCGGCATCATCACATCGGCAACGCAATGAGGTAAGTATGTCTGCAGAGACGAAACCCTTTCCACGAGTTACAGCCAGAACCTTGCATGAACACAAGGCAGCCGGCCGAAAAATTGTCTGCTTGACCGCCTATGATGCGATTTATGCGGCCATCGAGGAAGAGGCGGGAGTGGACCTTCTTCTCATTGGTGATTCAGCAGGCAATGTCATTGCCGGACACACGACGACAATCCCTATGACCATGGACGCGATGCTTTTCCTGACTCGCTGTGTCGCACGCGGAAGCCGCAGGGCGATGGTTGTCGCGGACATGCCCTTCGGGACTTTTCAGATTTCGACCGAGGATACGATTCACAACGCTGTTCGTTTCATGAAGGAAGGTGGCGCGCAAGGCGTGAAGGTGGAAGGCGCTGGCTTCCTATTGGACACAATTCGGCGGCTTGTCGAGGTTGGAATTCCTGTGATGGGTCATGTGGGGCTTACACCTCAAAAAGTGAATATCTACGGCGGTTTCCCTGTGCAGGGCCAAACCGAGCGCGAAGCCGAACAGATTGAAGCTGATGCAAGGGCTTTGCAGGATGCAGGCGTCTTTTCGCTTGTGCTCGAAAAAATTCCGGCGGCATTGGCAGCAAAAATCACAAAGCAGCTTTCGATTCCAACCATCGGCATCGGTTCCGGCCCCGATTGCGACGGGCAAATCTTGGTGAACTACGACCTTTTGGGAATGATCGAGAAGTTCAAGCCCAAGTTCGTCCGCCGCTACTTGGAGGGAGCACGCCTCATTCGCGAAGCCGTGTCGCGCTGGGCCGAAGATGTCCGCGCCGGCCGCTATCCCACCTCGGAAGAAAGCTACTGATTTCCATAGTCTTGAATCCCCCGCACCGAGAGTTCACGCCTCTCCTTACAATCCTCTAATATAACCAATTGATTTCCTTCTATTTCTGGTCTTCTCTGTAAACTATCGATCACCGACATCATCACTCTGGGGAAACCGAATTTGGTGGCGCTATTGGAACACGCCGTGAATCGGCGAGATATTCTTTGCTCTGAAACAATCAGGCCATTGCTTTCGGCAAAGAGATGTGTTATATTGAGTATGTTATCAGAGACCGAAACCATAGGGAGGTTAGCATGAAAACTTCTTTGCCATTTTGGAAAGGCGCGGCTATTTGGATCCTGGCCCTTGGGATGGCAACAGCCATTGCGCCTGTCGGCAGCGCAGGCGTGGTTATTAATGAAGTGCGGCCGTGGAGCGGTAGCACGGGCGTGGGAGAGGACGCTCCCAGCCTCTTCGAGCTATACAACGCTGATTCTCTGGCCGAGACTCTGGGGGGCTGGTGGGGGCGTTGCGATGCTTTCTCAGTTTCTCTGCCGCCCTGGGTCATGCCTGCTGGAACCTCTCTGCTCGTGGTTCTCGGCACGGGAACCGATGACTCGGATTTCTCGGACAGCATGGCGACCTACTATGCTGGGACCATTGGCAACTTCGAACGCGAAGCGGCTGAGCTTGGCCTATACAACGGCGCGGCCATTGTGGACTTCGTGGGCTGGGGACAGGACACCTCGACATTTGGAAGCGCCTATTTGGATGCCCTGGCGGCAGGCATATGGCCGTCAGGTGCCTTCGTGGACATCACTAACCATACGGGATTTTCGCACATCGCACTGATTCCCTCCGGTTATGATCGCAATGTGCCAGCCTGCTGGCTGGAACTCGAGCAGCCATATGTCGTCCCTCTGACGGTTCATAACCCGATCCAACTTTCGCCTCGCGATGGCTCTCTGCTGGAAAGCGTCACTGAGCTCACATGGAAAGCGGTGGCAGGCGTATCTTCCTATTTTGTCGAGGTGGATGACGATTCGATCTTCGGCTCACCCGTCTATGCTCAGACCGTTGGTTCTACCAGTTTCTCTGTGTCTCTCTCTGACGGCCACTACTTCTGGCGGGTAATACCTCAGGGCATCGGCACTCACCCTGCTGCCATGTGGGATTTTACTCAGGCGGTCCCCGCCGTTAGAGGATATGGCATGACCCCCGTTCCACAACGCTTCCAACATAAAGACTCTCGTCTTCTTTGCATTTGGTACCTTGTGAATAATCCGCCCTTCATTGTAGGTGGTACGCGGCCCGGCTGCGATGAATCACCGGGCGCTGAGGGTCCATGGGACGCGCCTCATGCGGAGGGCGCTCACATTCCGGGCTGTAATCACTGCAACCAATACTGTACGCGCGCCAGTATTCAGATGGTCAATGCCAAATATGGTGGTTCGTTGACACAGGACGAAATCTCCTATCACCTCAGAGAGAATGTCCTGCCAGGTCCGGAGGGAGATCTCGGCCACGGTGACGGCGCATGGCCTCAAGAAAACAGTACCTACTCCTGGGCCATGAACAACGCCGCTATCGCTGAAAACTTCATCGGCCCGCAAGACCCACCCTACGTGCCTGCGCCAATCTCGTGGCCCACACTAACGGGCGAGATAGATGGCGGTTGGCCCGTGATTACGGTCATCATGCCTCCGGGCTGGTTTCATACGGTCGTGTTCAACGGTTATTTTGAATTTCTTGGGCTCAGATTTATTCACATTACGGACCCGTGGCCTGGTCGCACTGGCTGGTACCGTCACGACCGCATGCCCTGCGTGCGCTTCTACATTCTCCCCAGCGGTGCTATCGCTGGTCGAGCCGGTGATCCCAATGTGGCTGGTGTGGCTGCTGATTTTGACGGTGATGGTGTCATGAACTTCGACGAGGGACACCCCGATCCCGCGTCGGAGCAAGTCTCACGACCCTTCTGCAGTCTATGGAATGACCCTGACACAGACGACGATGAGGTGGGGGACAAGCAAGAAATCCGCAGCTACACTTTCCACGATCAGGTTACCGATCATCCAGGCCATGAGAACGACGCGCTGACCTTTCCTGATGTTGACGGTGATGGCTTGCGCGCGGAATGCGACTGCGACGCGGACAATGACGGCGATTTCGATGGAGGGGAAGACATCAACGGCGATGGTCGGAATCCTTGGCCCCTTTCGCTCTCCGAAACTTGTATGTACGACGCGAGTGACTGGGAGATCGGGGTCGGTGTTTATCTCGATGTGGCTCCAGACACTTTGTCAGCAGATGCCTACCTGTTCGGGCAAACCTTCCACGCAAATTCATCGTATCCCTATGAAGTGGTGGGCGGCTGTGATACGCCAGTTGACAGTATGGGGCTCGTTTGCGGGGGACCCGTTTTGTCAAATGCTGATGGTGTCATTCCGCAACAGTACATCGGTACCTTCCGCCCTGGTCTTTACCGCGTGATCGTGGATGTGCTTAGCGATAACCATTACAGCGCGCCGGACAATTGGGATCCATGGACATGCTTCGCATTCGGGCCGGCGTGTGGTGGTGGTGCGCCGCAGCCCCTGAGAAATCCGACTATCATATACCACCGCCCGACGTACACTGTGCAGATTCGCTGGGAGGAGGCGCCGGATATGCAGTCCTATGCCATCTATAAATCCATTACCGATCCGTTCACTGGCTTTTCCTTTCTTGCGACTGTGCCGCAGGGTGTTCAGTTCTATGCTGACCCAATCGGTGCAGATTGGAAGGCCTTCTACTATTTCACTGGTGTGTGCGACTCGTTTGAATCTGGCCCGTCCGACGACAGGGTCGGCTTTGTGAAGAAAACTTGCGCTGCAAACGCCTATACGCCTTTCGCAGAGCCCTTGCAAACCTGGGAAGTGGTTAGTGGCATTCCTCAGTATGAAGTCACATCGGGTAAGCCGTCGGATGTCATCGGGCCACAGCTAACCGGGGGCACAGGTAGCACGGGTGATCGAGCCATTTCGATGAGTACGGGTTGGTGGGCTTATCGGACAACGACAGCGGCCCTGTGGGCAGGGACCTTAGAGGACAATTCGGGGATGACAGCTGGAGTGGCCATGCGCCTTTGGAACCGGCATGGCTCTAATCAGGATATGGTTCTCGCCGGTCAGGTTGATACCTCGACTTTTGGCCCAATTTGGATTGCGCCAAATGCTTATACAGCGCTAAGCTTCCGGGATGCGCGGGTTCGGCCTATTGCGCAGCTCAATCTCCTAACGTCGGGTTTCACCGGCGGATCAGGTGGGACCTCGGATCGTCTGATTGAGCTCGGGACGGGATCTTATGCCTACTATGCTACGGGCAGCAGCTCATGGTCGTACAATCCTGCCGGCTTTACCTCGGTCTCCCCCGGCATGGCGTATCGGATTTGGAACAGGCATGGGACGGGCTGGAATTACAACTATGGCCCGGGTGCAGTTTCGCGTCCGCCGGATCGTCCGGGCAGCAACGAGGGCAGGATTGATGTAAATCGTCCGCCGCAAACCAAAATGAAAGCGAAAGGCGAGGAAGAATCCTTGCTGAGGCGTATCCAATAGCCCCAGCCGAGGATGCTGCTCGGTGCCACGCCTGTCACAGACAAGAAAAGCGGGAGACCTCAATGGGGTCTCCCCTTTTGTTCCCCAGAAAAAAGCGGCATGGATCGGCCGATGTATTTGGCCTCTTGGCGCCGCTTGAATCTGTGCGAAAGGAATAGTAATTTAGACACGAAACGAACGCGCTCCTTTTCAGTGTGAGCTCTATGCCAGGACTGCATCTGATTTCAACCGTTGCTGACATGCAATCCGCCTCGCTTCAGTGGAAGCGGGAGGGAGTGCGCATCGGTTTTGTGCCTACGATGGGGGCGCTTCACGAAGGGCATCTCTCACTTCTGGATCTTGTTCGACCTCGTTGCGACCGCTTGGTCGTTTCCATTTTTGTCAATCCCACACAATTCGGCCCTCAAGAGGATTTCAACCGCTACCCGCGGAGCCTTGACGAGGACTTGCGCCTTCTCGAAAAGCGTCAAGCTGATGCCGTCTTTGCCCCCGAAATCGAGGAAATATACCCGAAGGATTACGCAACCCATGTTGAAGTGGAGCGGCTCAGTTCAGTCTATGAAGGTGCCATTCGGCCTGGGCATTTTCGAGGCGTTTGCACGATTGTGGCGCAGCTCTTCAATATTGTGCAGCCTGATGTGGTCGCCTTCGGACAGAAAGATGCGCAACAAGTGGCCATTCTTCGGCGATTGACACGGGATTTGCATTTTCCTCTTCAGTTTCTTATTGGAGCAACTGTGCGCGACTCCGACGGCCTTGCCATGTCATCGCGCAATGCCTACTTGACGGCCGACCAGAGGAAAAAGTCCACGGTTCTCTTTCGTGCACTGAAGGCGGCCGAAGCTCGCATTCTTGCCGGGGAGAGAAACGCTGAGAGAGTGCGTGAAGCGATGCGGTCTGTCTTCGCGGAAGTCCCTGAATTCAAGCTTGACTACGGAGACATTGTCTCGCCAGAGTCGCTTGAACCAGTCACTGAAATGCACGGAAATATCTTGCTTATCGTGGCAGGGAGAATAGGTTCGGTACGGCTAATTGACAATTTGCCTCTGTCAGCTGAGCCTTGACATAGCGGATGTCCCGCTTTTCTTTGGAACTACTTTTTGTCCTATTTGTTTAACAAGTGAGGCGACGATTTGCTGGCCGTGATTATTATGGCCGCAGGCAAAGGCAAGCGGATGGAATCGGAACTTCCGAAGGTTCTCCATCTGCTGGTGGGTCGGCCATTCATAGACTATGTTCTCGATGCAGCGAGCGTCTTGTGTGCTGATACGACCGTTGTTGTCATCGGCCATAAGCGCGAGCAAGTGCGGGATCACTTGGATGGGCGCGGCGTTCAGTTTGTTGTTCAAGACCCTCCGTTAGGGACGGGCCATGCTGTTCTGCAGGCAGAACCGATACTGGCAGGATTCACCGACGACATCGTTGTTCTTTCCGGCGATGTGCCTTTAATTCAGCGCACGACCTTGGCGCGGCTCGTAGAAATCCACCAGCAGAGGCGGAACACGGCAACTGTCCTGACGACTATCGTGGAGAATCCAACCGGCTACGGCCGGATTGTCAGGGATGAAAAGGGGGTTTTTGCGGCAATTGTCGAGGAAAGAGAGGCGTCAGCCGAAGTCAGGCAGGTGCGGGAGATCAATTCAGGTATCTATGTTTTCGATTCAACCGAATTATTTGATTATATTAAACAGATTCGGCCTGACAACCGCAAGGGGGAATATTATCTCACTGATTTAATTGAGATTATGATTAAGGCTGGCAAGCGTGTCGAGGCACATCCTGTCGCTGCTTTTTGGGAAGTCCGTGGCATAAATACGAAGCTGGAACTGAGGGAGGCCGAGCGAGAATATCAGACCATGACGCAAAGGCCAAAAAACTATTGACTTTCTGTGGAAAATTTTATATAATTTAGGGTTAGATCAGCGCGCCGAAAGGACAGGTCATGCGGTATTTCAATCTTCTTGTGGTTGCTATGCTCGTCACGGCTTCACTTGCCTCTGCGCAATACCGCCAAGGAAACGACCAAGATGGTATGGGCAACTATCTGCACTCCGGCAAGCAGTTAGGTTTGCCGTTGTCCGCCGCGTCACTCTTGGATCCATCGCGGCTGCATATGTCCCACTCGCTGCAAATGGGCTATTTCTCGGGTGGCGGAATTAGCGGCTCGCGCGGCATTTACATGAACACGATGACTTATGATGTATCCCGGCCGCTCTCAGTCACGACCCATCTGGGTATTCAATTCCAGCCATCGGGTCCGGCGGAATGGAATCCGGCAAACTATGGAAATCAATTCATCGGCGGGGCAGAGGTCAATTGGCAACCCGCCCGAAATTTCTTTTTGCATCTGGGAGCGTATCGCGGACTCGTTCCGGATTATAGCGGATTTGGCTCCTACGGTTGGGGGCGATGGAATACCTATCCTTATGGGCACCGGCCGTAAGGATGAGTGTGCATTGCTGATAGCCGGCCTTAATGTTCTGAGACCGAGTCTCGTTGCTCGGTCTTTTTTGTAAAGGCGTGAAATGTCTCGCCGTTTCTATCTTCCTTCGCAGTCCGCGGGGCGAAATGCCTCGGAGCGCAGACAAAACCGCGTTTATGGCCTGTTAATTGGCCTTGTCTTGTTGCAGGTTTTCACGATTGGTCTTCTGGTCACTCGAACCGGCGGTGTGAAGGAGGGCGCTCACGAGTCAATGTCGGTGGCGCAGACGGTCTCCCAAGTCGGATCGCTTGTGAAGCCAACCGTGAAGGATGCTGCCCAGGAGCGGCTCGCCGACACGATATCCGCGGCTGGAGTCAACAAAGAAGCCGAGCGGAAGCCGCTTGACCTGAGTTCCCCGACTCGTGTTCAGCTTCTGAACGGATGTGGCGTTCGCGGTTTCACCAAAGGGATTGCACCGATCCTCCAAGAGAGAGGTTTTGATGTGCGTGAAGCGGGAAATGCGGACAACTTTCGCTATGAGTACACGCTCGTTTTGGATCGGAAGGGTGAGCTTGCCCGTGCTTTGGCTTTGGCCGATAGTTTTGGGATCAGCCACACCTATGTACGCACCGAACCGGACGACCGGCTTGTTGACATTGATGTGACGCTCATTATCGGGAGAGATTACACCGCACTGAGATTCCGCACGGAACGATAGAGATGACCCCCGCGAGACCCTGGCATCTTGTTTCGGTTGTCGAAGCGGCTCTGAAGACTAATGCCGTTTCTGCTATATTCATTGTCAAGGGGTGTGCAGGACGCGGGAGCGTCCCGCCTAGTGATGAACATGGCTCAACGCGCGCACCTTTTCGGAAGCAGCAATAGGTGATTTGAGAAGGCTTCAAAGTAAATAGCGAAGGGAGGTTGTTACTGGCACAAAGTCGAGTGGAACGCTTTGCCAAGGCTCTGGGCGAGCTGGCTTTGGAGAAAAAAGCCGAGAATGTGATGGTCATGGACCTGCGAAAGCTCGGAGCCGTAACGGATTTCTTTGTTATCTGCAATGGCGGTGTTGCGCAACATGTCAAAGCTATTACGGATCATATTACCGAAACCATGGCGCAACAGGGCATTCGCGTTTTTCATCGGGAAGGGTACAGTAACCTACGCTGGGTGCTGTTAGACTTTTTGGATGTGGTGGTTCATGTTTTCCAACCTGCATGGCGCAATTATTACCACCTGGAAGATTTGTGGGGAGATGCTCGGATTCGAGTTCTTGATGAAGCCTATTTGAAGAGAAAGAGCCAGAGAGAGAGAAAAGAGCCGACTCGCAGACCAAAAATGACGGCGGCGGTCTCAAAAACGCCGAAAGCAGCTCGCACGAAGGGAAAGCGTGGAAGCAAGTCGTGAAAGATCCCGTCGAACATCTGCGTGAAGAAATCCATCGCGTTCTGCGGTCGCTTTCTTTCCCCGAAACGGAAGTCTATTTCGAGAAGCCCAAGGACGCCTTGCACGGCGATATCGCAACAAATGTCGCTCTTGTCCTCGCGAGCACAGTCCGAAAAGCGCCTCGGGAAATAGCGAATCTGATTGCTGAGAAACTGGTCTTTGACACTACATTGGTTGCTTCGCATGCCGTTGCCGGTCCCGGATTCATCAACTTTGCTCTTTCGCCTGACTATTTGCGCGATGTGGGGCGCTCTGTCTTGGAACGGGAGACCACTTTCGGGGACGGGAACGAACTTTCAGGGCAGAGAATTCTTCTCGAATTTGTGAGTGCGAATCCCAGTGGCCCGCTGAATATTGTCAGCGCCCGCGCTGCAGCGGTCGGAGACAGCCTTTGCCGAATTTTCAGGGCACGGGGGGCCCATGTAGACAGCGAGTACTACATCAACGATTTCGGAAATCAGGTTCGACTGCTCGGCGAATCGCTTCGAGCGCACTATGAAACTCTCTTGGGTAATCCGACATCCGTGCCCGAAGAGGGGTATCACGGCGCGTATCTGGTAGAATTTGCGCAGAATGTCATCCAGAGCGAAGGGGACAAATATCACTCGCTTCCTGCTCCCGAAGCCGGTAAGCGCTTAGGGCAACTTGCGGTACAGTTTCATGTTCAGCAGCATCGGGAGATTTTGGGTCGTTTTCGCGTTCCTTTTACCCGATGGTTCTATGAGAGCGAACTGCATGGACGGAGTGCACCACAGGTCATTCTGGAGCAATTGGATCGAACGGGCGCGGTGTTTCAGGAAGACGGAGCGATGTATCTTCGCACTTCAGCCTACGGCGACAGCAAGGATTGGGTGGTGAAGACCGGCGCCGGGCAGCCAACCTATTTTCTACCTGACATTGCTTATCATGTGGACAAATTCGAGCGAGGTTACACGCAGCTTGTCAATATTCTCGGCCCCGACCATCATCATTTTCCATCGAGAATGAGCGCGGCGATGCGTATTCTGGGCTTACCGGCGGAGAGACTTCATGTCATTATACTCCAGCAGGTGAATCTCCTGCGCGACGGGGTCGCCGTGAAGATGTCCAAACGGGCGGGAGAGATTGTCGAGATGGCGGAGCTGATTGAGGAGGTCGGGGTGGATGCAGCGCGCTTTTTCTTCGTGTTACGGCGCACGACAACTCCTCTGGACTTTGACATCGAACTGGCGAAATCCCGGTCGGAAGAGAATCCCGTGTACTATGTGCAGTATGCCCATGCGCGTATTGCATCTATTTTCCGAAAGGGACAAGTGCCGCTGCCCGATGCTTCGGTGGATTGGAGTCCGTTGGATCATAGTGAAGAATTGAATTTGCTTCGTCGCTTGCGTGAATTTCCCGAGGTGATTTCCGAGGCCGCGGCGGTCAAAGACCCTCACGGTCTCACCACTTGGCTTCGAGAAGTCGCCACTCAGTTTCACCGATTCTATCATCATTGCAGAGTGCTTGGAGAAAGAAAAGATTTGCAGGCGGCGCGCTTGGCTCTCTGTCGCGCCACGCAAATCGCTTTGTCGCGAGGGCTTGATTTGCTTGGAGTGGCGGCGCCTGAAGCCATGTAGCCGACCTTGCGACGCATAGGATTTCGATTCGATCTTTACATAGAAAAACGCAACTTCATTAGCGACTGGGGAAACCTTGCCAAGAAAAACGATCATCAAAAAAGTCACGCCGGACCTTGTCGTTGTCGGTTCGGTGGCCCTCGATATCCTGCACACCCCGCGGGTGACCACGCGGAAACTGCCGGGCGGCTCCGCAATTCATTTTGCGAATGCAGCCTCGCTATTCTGCAGCGCGGGAGTTGTCGGTGTCGTCGGGGAGGACTACCCTCATGAGAAAATCCACTTCCTCCATGAGCGTGGAGTGGATTTCTCGGGACTCGAAACCGGAGCGGGAAAGACCTTCTTGTGGGAAGGGCGCTATTCGGAGGATTTCAATTCGCGGGAGACGATTCGCACGGAATTGGGAGTGTTCGCGGAATTCAATCCCAAAATCCCCGCGCATTTCCGCCGACCTCGTGTTCTCTTTCTCGCAGCGATTTCACCGGCGCTTCAGCTTTCCGTTCTCAATCAAGTTGAGGAAGTCCGGCTTGTCGCCCTCGATACCTTCAAGCTCTGGATAGACACGCGGCGCGACGGTTTGCTCGATGTCATCCGGAGAGTGGATCTGTTCTTCCTCAATGATGAAGAGGTGCGGTGGCTGACGGGAGAACGCAGCGTTCTGAAAGGCGCGCAAATGATCCGCGAGATGGGTCCTAAATGGGTGGTGGTGAAAAGAGGAGAACACGGCTCGTTTCTTCTGAGCGAGAAGGGACTCTTCCTGGTTCCGCCTTATCCCGTCGAGGAAGTCGTGGACCCCACAGGGGCCGGCGATGCATTCGCAGGAGGTGTGCTCGGTTACCTGGCGGCTCAATCGCGTTTCTATGATTCCACTTTCCGTCGAGCGTTATGCTGGGGCAGCGTGGTGGGATCCTTCTATGTCGAGGGATTCGGACCGGACGGATTGCGGAACACGACCAAAACAGCGCTTGGCGCTCGATTCCGCGAGTACCAGAAGATGATCCAAGTTTCATGAGAGACTCACTGGCTCCGCTGCAATGGGAAAAGGGTGAACTCTGGATTCTCGACCAGCGTAAGCTGCCGGCTCGCGAGGTCTGGATTCAATGCCACAGTTACAAGACGGTCGCGGAGGCCATCGAAACGCTCGCCGTACGCGGAGCGCCTCTGATTGGAATCGCCGCAGCCTATGGGGTTGCCTTGGCGGCTCAGCAGAAGGATGCCACTCGCGAAAGCATCATGGAGGCCATCGAGCGTTTGCGTCGAACCCGACCCACAGGCTACAACCTCTTTCATGATTTGGCGCAAATGGAGCATGTGGTGAACCAGCGGGGAGGGCGGCTTGCAGAGAAAGTGTTGGCGGAGGCCCGTCGAATTCATGCAGAGGACACGGCGCGGTGCGAGGCCATTGCAGATCATGGCGTGGGTCTCATGGAGGAAGGCGAACAGGTCCTGACCTACTGCAATACGGGCTCGCTGGCGACAGGCGGCATTGGAACCGCCTTGGGAGTCATCCGAAAGGGCTTTCTGGAGAAAAAAGTATCGCATGTCTTTGTTTGTGAGACCCGACCACTTGCGCAGGGGGCGCGGCTTACCCTCTGGGAACTTGTGCGTTTGAAAATTCCCTGCACGGTGATTTGCGACAACATGGCGGCGGCTTTGATGGCGACCGATGAAATTCAAAGGGTGTTGGTGGGGGCGGATCGAATTGCCCGCAATGGCGACACGATCAACAAGATTGGAACCTATATGCTCGCGCTTCTGGCAGCGTATCACGAGATTCCATTCCATGTGGCGGCTCCTTCGACGACGATGGACCTTTCCATTGGAAGTGCCGAGGAGATGGAGATTGAAGAGCGTGATTCGTGGGAACTGATTCGCGGCGTTCCGGGGCTGGCGCGATTGCAGGGCTATGATGTTTGGAATCCCGCCTTTGATATTACACCGGCGGGATTAATTCAGAGTTTCATCACCGAGCGAGGCATCGAAGAACCGCCCTTCGCCTGACAGGCCATAGGCATTCGTTTGATTGCAGCATCCGTTTGTTTCCTCCAAGTGTTGTTTCTTGAATAGCTATTCTTCTTTCGCAATATTTTGGTCTTGAGGCTTGCTATGAAAAGATTAGCGTTTCTCGCTTTGAGTCTCACTTTAATCAGCCTTGTTGCTCAGGCGGGCATGGAGCTGACCTCAGCGCGCGTCTATCGCAAACAAGGGGAGCTGCAAAAAGCCCTGGAGTGGTATGACCGTGCAATCGCCGCCGACCCCGCCGGTGTTGCGGCGCATTTCGAGAAAGGTGAACTGCTTGGGCAAATGGCCGAAGAGCAAAAGAGAGCCGAGCTATTCGCCGAAATGCGCAAAGCGTTTGATGCCGTCTTGAATCTGGCTGATCAGCAGCCCAAGCAAGTGAAGAAGTATCAGTCTCAAATTGACGAACTCGTGGAGAACTATTGGATTGTCCAATACAACGCGGCGGTAGAGAAATTTCAATTGGCGGAAAACGACAGTGCTCTGGATGCGTCTGCGAATGCGCTGGCTCAGGGTGCCTGGGCGACCTTGGGGAATACTCAGCGAGACTCGCTACTTCAAGTCGCGAAAAGGGACTACTGGAAGCAAAGCGAGGAGATTCTGAAGATCGCAATCATCATTGATCCCGAGCGTTGGAGAAGTTACGCTCTCCTGCAGAATATTCACTCCCAAAGGAAAGATTGGCCCGCCGCGGAGGTGAGTCTGCGTGAGGCCATCACCCGACATAAAAGCCCAGCGAAGGCCGCTTCAACGAAGTATGCGACGGAGCAGACTGAAGACGAATGGCGGCGCTCTCATCTGGAAATGCTCGAGAATTTGGCGCAAATCTCGTACGAGCTGAAGAAATACAAAGAAACCGTGGAAATCTGCAACGAGATTCTTGGCCTTGATCCCCAGGATTTGTTGGCGACGAAGTTCATCGCATTTTCCTACAATCTTCTGGGTGACCGTGAAAAAGCTATTGATGCCTATAAGAAAGCGATGGCGGCCCAGCCGAATAATACCGACTTGCTCTACAACGCGTCGCAGCTCTATCTACAAATGGGCGATACCGCCAAGGCGGTGGACTGTTTGTCAGATTTTCTGGCGATTAATCCCACCGACTTTGAGGTGGTTTTCCAATTGGGTGTGATCTATTTGGAGGGGGGGCACTTTGCCGATAACAACAAGGCAAAAGAACTCTTTGGAAATGCGACCAAGAATTTTCCTGACAATCCGGTGGCTTGGCAGAATTATGGAGTTGCGCTGATCCGCACGGGAGAGATTGAAGAGGGAAAGAAGGCCATTGCCAAAGCGAAGGCCTTGAAGGGGGAATAGAATCGGGCATGGGCCTATCGGCCGACATCCAGCTTCAGCGACGACTGAAAGAAAGCGGGGAGATTCCGAAACATATCGCCATTATCATGGATGGCAACGGCCGCTGGGCCAAGCGGCGCGGGCTTCCCCGTCTTGCGGGCCATCGTGAAGGAATACGCTCCGTCCGCGATCTCGTCTCGGCTTGCGGTGAACTCGGCGTCAAGGTGCTGACACTCTACACTTTTTCCCGGGAGAACTGGAGAAGGCCGCGATACGAAGTTGCCGCACTGATGCGACTCCTGCTCCTCACGATTGAGCGCGAGGTGGATGACCTGGTCGCCAAGAATGTTCAGTTGAAGGCCATCGGCCGATTGGAGGATTTGCCTCAGATTCCTCGCGAGGCCTTTCATAGAGCGATGCAACGAACCGCAGGCAATACGGGTCTCATTCTGAACCTGGCACTTTCCTACAGCGGGCGACAAGAAATCCTCGATGCCATCGCGGCGTATGCGAAGCAACCGGTTCTACCGCTGACCGAACAGACCTTTGAGCGCTACCTCTACACAGCGGGCCTTCCCGACCCGGATTTGCTCATTCGCACTTCAGGGGAGCTCCGCATCTCGAACTTCTTGCTCTGGCAATTGGCCTACACCGAGCTCTATATCACCGATGTTCTGTGGCCCGACTTTCGGCGCCGTGAGCTCTACAACGCCATCGAGTCGTACCAGAAACGCGAGCGCCGCTATGGACGATTGAAGGAGTAGTGGTGGCGACGATTTCCAAGGAGTTGAGTGCATTACTTCGCAATCAATTTGGAGACCGCCTTCTCCAGGAGCGACCCCGAATCGTTATTGCACCATCAAATTCCGACGATGTCAAGGCCGCATTGGAAATTGCCCGACGGGAACACCTCAAAATTCTACCCTTAGGCACGGGCAGCTCATTTCCAGATAACTATACCGGTTTGCGTGACAATATCATGGCTGTTCTTATGGGAGCGCTTGAAGGGAGCTGTGGAGGTGACGCCTTTTCAAGTTGGTACTGGGCCGGTACCAAACTTCACCGTTTGGCCGCGGAGTATCCTGGGCTATTTGAAGGGGAGAAGCAACGAGCAACATTGGGCGGTTTCATTGCAGATCAGCCGCTCTTTTCTCTTGCCCTGCCGTTGCGCGCGCTTCGCCGCCTCTTGCTTTCTATCGAAGTGTTAACGGCAGGCGGAGACATCGAGGTTTTTGCCGGAGAGAGTACGGGAACCGTACAAAACCTTCCCTCGAGTCATCTTCTTTTTGGTTCGCGGGGCAATTTGGGAATCCTCCTCAGAGTGCACTTGCGCCGAGTGATGCCATCGCTTGGTGACGGCTCGCGCGTCTCGGAGAAACTGAACACTTCCTTTGTTTCCTATTCGACTCAACCGGTGTTGCCGCGGTCTCAATTGCGGGAGCTGCTGGACCCGGGAGGACTTTTTGCCTGGAAACGAGATCAATAGGTCGCGCGTAATGCGGTGGTCGAAGGTGAAGATACTGCTTGCCATCGTGCTCGTGGCACTCATAGCGATAGGCATCGGTATCGTCGCGGTGCCACGCTCTTTTGTTAACGAGCGGTCTCGCTTGGTTCTTCTCTCTTACCTCAAACGGCATCTCGGTTCAAACGCGTCCATCGAGCGAGTGGACTTAGGTTGGCGCAGTGTTACGCTGTCGGGCATCACACTGCCTTTGGATACGACAGGCAGTCGTCTCCAGATTGAGAGCGTCACGGCCAGTGTCAATATATGGCGGGCTGTCGTTTCAAGGGGTCGAATCGAAAGGGCTATTAGCCGAATAGCATGCCAGCGACCTCAGCTATTTCTGGCGGCGGAAAACATAGGGAGGGGAAGGGATTCCTCGTCAGCTATTCTTCCCTCATTGACCATTCCCTCGGATTTCTATGCCGGGCTGGGTCGGTTCGACAGTCTGAGTCGCATCACCTTTCAGGAAGGAAGTGTCTGGGCGATTTCTCGAGGTGAAACGCTATCCGCCGCTTCGGACTTTCATGGGGAAGTTTTCCATGATGCCGCCGGTTCCCTTTGTTTAAGCGCTCAGGGTAGTTTTTTCGAGCGGCGCCCGGGCACACTGCAACTTGCGGTCACAGCGAATCCCAAAGAGCGACATCTTAATGCGATTGTCCAGCTTTCCTTCGGCGAACGGCAAATTGCTTCTCTTCTAAAACTCCCTGCTCGTCTGAAGATTCGCGGAGGGGAAGGCTCGGCCAGAGTTCGCTTTTTGGCGACGGGTCCTGCTTCACAACTGACAGGAGACCTTAATCTGTCCAACATCGGAGTGGACCTCACCGGTTATGGCTCCCTCGAGCTTGCGCAGGCGCGAATCGAGTTGCATGGAGACACACTTCAATTGGTGAAGCTCGAAGGGATTTCCCGGGGCAGTACCCTGGCGGCAAATGGTCAAGTTTTGCTGCGTCGCGGGCCGGCTTGGGAGATAAGAGGCAAGATTCGAGAATTGAAAGGACAAGAACTCGCGAATCTTCTATTGGGAGATCCCGAGGCTTTTTCTGGAGACCTGCAGGCTGACTTCGCCGTTCATGGTGAACTCTCCAATCCGGAGGTTTCTTTCGAGATAACGGGCGATTCTGCTCAATTAGGTCCCTTGGGCCTGCGGGAAATCACAGCGCAGATTTCGCTTTCAAGCGAGGCCGTGCGCCTTCGGCAGTTTGTTGCCGAGAGCAGCGTCGGGGATCTTGAGATGGCAGGGGAAGCTCGGATGGAGGGAACGGACTTTCCCGTGTCACTGGTTGGGAATCTTTGCCTGACTCCACTAGGCGGTCTTCCATCGCATCTTCGGGCTTCCGATATTACCCTTCGGATTGAAGGGACGGCAAAACATCCTCAGGCTTCGCTTTCCGTCAACGATGCTTCGGGTACGACTCTATTGTCCGGGGCTTTGCTGCTGAAGGACAAACGCTGGCAATTCGTCGCCAATGAAGGCGCGCCTGACAAGACTCTTTGGATAGATTTTGCCGTCATCAGTGAGGGCATTTCGGCAAAGATTCACCATGCTGAACAACTCTCGGCAGCTCTTGCAGCACAAGCTTGGCAAGACCGATTGAAACCGTTTCATGATGTCAGAGTTTTTTTGGAGGGTGGAAGTCTTTCAGGAAGCTTCACCATTGACGCGGCGATAGACAGCGGCGCGTTTCCTGAGATTTTGTCGCCCGTTCGAGGCGTTGCATTGCGAGGAAGCTACATTCATGCGTCGGATGGTCCGGTGGCGCTTTTGGGAGGGTGGGAGATCGAGGCCATGCAGAATTTGACCGGCACATTTGACCTCGTGGTGACGGCCGACAGCGTGGAAATCCTCGGATGGAGATTTGCCGATTTTGCAACAGCCACGGGCAAGGTTTGGCCGCAGCGCTCCGAGTTGGACATTGATTTGGAGGTACATGGCATTCCAATCAACGGACTTCCGCTTCATCTTCCCTTGTTGGAAAAGGCGGGGGCACGCGGGACTATCGCCGGTCATGTGCGCGCTTGCGGCTCAATGAGAGCCCCCGTATGGACAGCGGATCTGAGTCTTCTCGATGGCGAGGCGTTTGGCATTAAGGGGTATTGGAGTACGGTCGAGCTCGCCGGTGTGGGAGGCCGCTGCGATGTGCAGCAACTCGCGTTGGGGCGCGATGTTACCCGCATATTCTCTGCAACGGGCGCTGTAGATATGGAAGCGGATTCGATCAATCTCGCCGTCTTAAGTGGCGGGCAGGTCGCCGAGGAAATTCTACGCCCACTGGTAGGTGAAGGCGATTGGCTGGATGGAACCTTGAATGTGCAGGCGTTCCTCAGCGGCCGTGTGTTTGCGCCTGCGGCGTACATCACTCTGACGGCAGGCTACGGGCGTATCCTGAAAGATATTTCATTTGATACGCTGGCGGCGACCGTTGCGTGGGATTTTGATCGCGACGGCCAGAGACAAATTCGGATTGCGAATGCGCGGGTCGAAAGCTTTGGACGCTACTATCTGGAAGGTCATCTGATAACGAATCCTCTTCCTGGAGGGCAACTCGCCGGGGAGATAACCGGCTACGGAGAATTCCTTTGCATCGTTGACGCGCTTGCAAGGGATTTTCATACCCAGGAAGGGAAAGGGACCCTGGAAGTCGGAATCGGGGGCACTTGGGACAAACCTCGTTTTCTTGGAGCGGAACTCTCGTTGAATGATGCGGCGTTCACTTTCGCCGATTTGGCTCCGACTCCGGTCCGCGCTGATGTCAATGTCCGTCTTTCGCCAACCGGAGTCCTGGATTATGGCGAAATACGATTCCGCAGCAACTCTCACTCGTTGACGATTCGAAGTGTCAGAGATACAAGCGCACTGGGCATGAGTGAGCTGAAACCCATTTGCATCGAGAGTCCTGCCGTGGATCTGGGGATTCTTGAGATTACGAGCGGCGAGAATGGCATGCCTTTGCGTTTCCCAGGATTCATGGCGCCGGATTGGGAGGGTTACTTCACTTTCGGACCTTCAGAGGGACGGACGGTGACTCTGTCGCAGGAGGATGACCATTTGGTCATTCAAGGAGATGTCGCGTTTCGCAATGCAACCGTGACCTATCCTTTTATCGAGGGGACGGGCAGAACCACCAAGTTCACGCGTTGGCTCCTGCGAAAACTGAAGCAAGCTCGATGGGATTTGCGTGTCATTCCCGATGAAGGGAACCACTACTACGCTGAGTTCACGGGTCTGAAGGATTCTGAGCTTTTTGCAAGTTGGCGGGACTCGCCGGTGTGGCGAAATTTTGCCGACCTCGTGGATCGACTCGAGGTGGACGCCGAAATCAATCCGTCCAAGCAAGGCATACTCTTGGCAGGTGTCATTAGTGACAAGAGTTTTCACGGTGAGGGGCAAGTCTCCTCGATGCGGGGAAGAGTGGACTATTTAGATCAGACCTTTCGCATTGATGAAATCCTGGCCGAATTCGATGCTTCGGATCCTCGGCCAGTAATGAGCGGCCGGGCCGAGACAATGGGACAAGACAGCTTGGGGAGGCAAGTGCCGGTCTATTTGACACTCTATGTCATTGATCGTGAAACCAACACGCGAGCGCGACAAGGCCGATTGGATGACCTATCGGTTGTTCTGGAAGGCGAGGTGGAGTCCAGCCCTGAAGAAGTTCTCTCTTTGCTGGGTTATTCGGTGAATGACATTGGAAACCAGGCCTGGCGCGTTGGGGGAGCGATTGTGGAGCGGGCTTTCCGCTCAAGATTTCTTCGACCTGTCGAACGCCATCTGGAGCGGTGGACAGGATTGGATGTTTTGTCCGTCGTACCGACTCTCCAGAGTCAATACGGGGCTCGGCGGAGCGCCAATGGCGCACCCGCCGATACCATCTCGCAATCATTTGGTGCGCGCTATTTCACCGGGTCGCAGCTCACGGCGGGAAAGTTCCTGATGCGAGACCTGTTTTTCTCCTACACAGGAGAACTCATCGAAGGAGAGGAAATCGGTTTGGCAGGGAAGCGTTTGGGCTTCGTTCATCTGTGGACCATGGAATATCGTATGCGCCCCATTTCCCCGGACTTAGTTGTGGATCTCTCTGTGGAATATGATAATTTGGAGCGGAAACGGGATGAGTCGGTGTCTCTTCGATATTCTTTCGCCGTCGAGCCTTAGGAGAATCCTTGAGCCTACTCTTCATAACTGAATTCCGGAATTGGCTACCATGAAGCTGCTCTACCCTGCACTCCTTCTTGGTCTATTGGCTTGTGTGTTTTCCGCAAGCGCTGTGACCGTGCCCAAGTTGCGCGTTCTTGGCATTTCGATCGAGGGAAGCGAGACCACGGACGCCGGGCTTATTCGAGCCTATTCGGGGCTTGCGGTCGGCAAAGAAATTACCGGCGATGATATTCAAAGTGCGATTCGCCAGCTTTGGCTTCTGGATCTATTCTCGGATGTCCAAGTTCTGGAAGATCGCGAAGTGGCCGAGGGTATCTATCTGGTCATCCGTGTGGCAGAGTATCCGCGTCTGGAGAAAGTGGAGATAACAGGAAATCGCAAGCTGAAGAAAGATGATCTCGACGAGACCATTGGACTGACTCCGGGTCAGGTTCTTCATCCGCGAGATATTGTGCGTCTGACCGGCCGCCTGAAGGCGAAATATGCCACGAAAGGATTCCTGCTGGCGACGATCCAGCCGGAGACCTACACCTCAACCACCACGGGCCGGCAGGTTGTCAAGATCTCCATAGACGAAGGGAAGAAGGTCAAGATCAAGCGGATTGACTTTGCAGGGAACACGGCGTTTTCGGACAAAACCTTGCGCAAGCTTTTGAAGAAGACGAAGCGCAAGACTTTTTTCCGTTCCGGTGAATACAACGATGAGGAATTCCGTGAGGATTTAAAGGCTCCCACCGAATTCTACCGAGCGGCTGGCTATCGCGATTTCGAGGTCGTGTCTGACAGCATCGGCTATTCCTCGGACCGACGGCGCATGATGATCACCATCGCCCTTCAAGAGGGCCCGATCTACCATTATGGAGATGTCACTTGGTCGGGCAATAAGTTGTTCACGCAGGAAGTCCTGGCAGAAAAACTCCAAGTCGGCAGCGGCGATCGCTATAACGACAAGAAGTTTCAGCAAGGTTTGCAGGATATCGGAGCGATGTACTATGACCGCGGCTATATCTATGCGAATCTTGCGCCCGCCGAGACGCCTCGCGGCCCGGATACGGTGGATGTGCATCTCTCTGTCAATGAAGGCAATGAGTTCAAAGTCCATCGCATCTATATCGAGGGGAATACGAAAACGAAAGAGAAGGTCGTTCGCCGTGAATTCGTCCTTTTTCCGGGAGAGACCTTTGATGTCTCGCGGTTACGCCGCTCGATTCGTGAAGTGACGATTCTCAACTATTTCTCGAATATTGTGCCGGACATCATTCCTGTTTCGGACAGCGAGGTAGATCTCTACATCAAAGTTGAGGAGAAATCCACGCTGCAAGCCATGACATCTGCCGGCTACTCCGAACGGGACGGTTTTATCGGGACGGTAGGCATTCAGGATGTCAATCTGCTTGGGAATGGACAGCAATTCTCTCTCGATTGGAATTTCGGCAAAGTCTACCGTTCCTTCTCGATTTCTTATACCGAGCCTTGGCTGCTTGACACACGGACCCTTGTTGGGGCTTCATTTTTCGATACCCATCGAGGCGGCAGCTACTATGGATTTGACGAGGATATTATTGGAGGCACCCTTCGCCTGGGGCGGCGTCTGAAATGGCCGGATGACTACTTCCGTCTCGATTATGTGTACCGGCTGGATCATACCGTGTATTCAAATTTCTCCGAGAGTTTCCGGGCGACGAATCCACGAGACCTGCAGGAGGATGTGGCGCGCATTTCGTCGAGCCTCACACAGATTGTCACGCGAGACAGCCGAGATGATCCGGAGTTTCCGACGAGTGGGTCGGTGAATACGCTCCGAACCGAGCTCACGGGAGGACCTTTGGGAGGCCATGATCAATTTGCCAAGGTGAATCTCTCCTCGCAGTGGTACTTGCCTCTTCCGGCGGGATTTGTTTTCGTATCTCTCCTCGAGGCGGGAGCATTGGACGGCCTCACGCGGGATCCGCACAATATTCCGTACTTCGATTATTTCTTCATGGGCGGAAGTGGATTATCCTTGGGAACGAGTCTTCGAGGCTATGACGAGCGGACGGTTGGTCCACAGTCGAGCGGCTATGCCGTCGGAGGCAAGACGCTTTTCAAAAAGAGCCTGGAATTGCGCTTTCCCGTCCTGCGAAATCCGATGATCTTCTTGCTGACCTTCGCCGAAGCCGGCAATGTGTGGCGCAGCTTTGAAGAAACGAATCCCTCAGATTTGAAGCGTTCGGTCGGCCTCGGCATTCGACTCTTTATGCCCTTTGTCGGAATGATAGGTCTTGACTACGGCCTTGGACTCGATTACGAGGATAGTCGTGGCCTGCGCACCACAAATTGGAAGCCCCATTTTCAGTTCGGCCGCAGCTTTTAGCGCCACTTTGGGAACTGCGGGACGCAGGAGCGTCCCGCCTTGCACGTCCCAAAATTATCATAGGAGAATCAAGGGCGAGTGGCGACGGCGAAGCGCCGGAATCATCGCGCGGTGAGCATACTGGATTTGGCAAGAAGACACCCCTTCTAACTTCCCCTACTGAAGTAGGGGAAGAACCGATCACGCGTCCCCCTACTTTAGTAGAGGGACAACAGGGGGTTCGTCCCTGACTTCGCCTTGCTTGTGCAATGGAACGGAATATCACTCTGATCTTTTTGAGATACGCTGTAGTGCCGTCTCTCGAAAGATTGTATCGTTTCTTTTTAGCAATTCGCACTCACTTTTTTTACTAGCCCCCACCGTCCTCGGTGGGGGGCATGCGGGAACGACGGAGTGTCCCGCACAGTGATGAATATGGCTCAGCGGGCGAACCTTTTCGGAAGCTGCACCAGTTTTCCCGTTTTTTCAGGAGTCGAGCAGGCAGTGTATGAAAAAGAATTTTAACATAGCCAAATGGAGTGCAAGATGAAGCGATATTTGTGGGCCTTTATTATTCCTTTAGTGTCGCTTGGCATGATTTCGCCTCTTCAGGCGCGTGAACTGCGAATCGGATATATTGACTCCGAGCGTATCCTCGCCGAGTTTGAGGAATCCAAAGAGGCTCAGAAAAAGCTGGCCGAAGAGAACAAGGAATGGGAAACGCAGGCGGGGAGCATGAAGCAGCAGATCGCGGACATGGAAGCCGCTATGGAGCAACAGTCCTTGCTGCTTTCCGACGAGAAGAAGTCCGAAAAGCTTCAGGAGTTGCAGGCTCTGTATCTCAAATTCCAGCAGTTCCAGCAGGAAATCTGGGGCCAAGAGGGAAAACTCTTTCAGCGAAACCTTGAACTGACACGCCCCGTCGTGGAGAAGGTCAATGCCGCCATATCCAAAGTTGGAGATGAAGACGGCTACGACTTCATTTTCGACGCATCGCAGGGGAATGTGGTGCATGCCAAGGCCGAATATGATGTAACCGAGCGGGTACTGGAACTTCTGAAGAAGGAGTAAACCGTGTCCATCCAGCTCACGGTGGCTGAACTGGCGACTCTCGTCGGCGGGAAAGTCATTGGCGATGAGAGCCAGATTATTGAGGGATTGGGCAAGATTGAATCCGCCGGCCCCAATGAAGTGACCTTTCTGGCGAATCCTCGCTATGCGCAATACCTTGCGCAGTCGAAGGCAGGCGCGGTTCTGGTCTCGCCCGGAACTCCGGCGGTAGGGCCGACTCTTATCGAGGTGGAAAATCCGTACATGGCCTTTTTGGTCTTGCTGGAGCGTTTCTTCTCGCAGGAACCCTGGGTGAAGGGCGTTCATCCGACAGCGACACTGGAGCCCGAGGTTGAGCTGAGTTCCGAGGCCTCCATTGGAGCCTTTTGTTTTGTTGGACGAAAAACTCAAATCGGGGCACGGACGGTTCTTTTCCCTCATGTTGTTGTTGGCCCGGAGTGCCGTATCGGAGACGATTGCTTGATCTATCCGAACACCACCATCCGTGAGCATGTGCATATCGGTAATCGCGTGATTATTCAACCCGGAGTTGTCATTGGAGCCGACGGATTTGGTTTTGTGCCCGATACGGGCGAGTATCGAAAGATCCCTCAAGTGGGAACGGTGGTCATCGAGGATGAGGTTGAAATCGGTGCGAATACGACGATTGACCGCGCCACGCTGGGGGAGACTCGAATTCGTGCGGGAACGAAATTGGACAACCTCGTTCAGGTGGCGCACAATGTTGTCATAGGCGAGAACAGCGTCATTGCCGCTCAAACAGGAATTTCAGGGAGCACTCGAATTGGCCGGGGAGTGCGCATCGCCGGACAAGTGGGTTTCGTGGGACACATCTCGATCGGTGACGGAGCCCAGGTGGGAGCTCAGTCCGGGGTAGGCCACAACATTCCCGACAGCGGCGTTTTTTCGGGCTCTCCCGCCCGACCTCACGGTCTCTGGCGGCGCATCGAGGCCTGCATAACGCGCTTGCCCGATCTATTCCGGCGCGTGCGCGCTCTGGAAGCGCAGCTAAAACAAATCATGACTTCATCTGAGAAAAAATCCTAATGGACACGAAACAAAAAACGATCACAAGACCGGTCACACTCAGCGGCATCGGATTGCACACGGGACACGCCACAAGAGTGACTTTCCAGCCTGCTGAGATTGCCGCAGGCATCTGTTTCGTGCGCACCGACCTGCCGGAAAAACCTGTGATCCCCGCTTTGGTCAGTGCGGTGGTCAGTGTGGCTCGCGGCACCACGCTGGGCAATGCAACCTATCGAGTGCACACGGTCGAACATGTCCTTGCTGCAGTCGCTGGTTTGGGAATTGACAATTTGACTATCGAAATCAGCGGCGATGAACCGCCTGCGCTGGACGGAAGCGCAAAAGGATTTGTGGAGGCGCTGCTGGATTCGGAGCTTGTTGAGCAGGACGCGCCCCGCGAATATCTCGTCGTGCAGAAGACCATCATTTATCACAACGAGGAGCAAGGAGTAGACCTCGTTATCGTTCCTTCAAGCGAGTTTCGCGTAACCTATATGATTGACTATCCGAGCAAAGCGTTGGGAACGCAATATACATCCTTGTATTCGATGGAAGAGTTCGTGCCTGAATTTGCCCCCGCTCGCACCTTCTGTCGAATCTCGGAGGCGGAGCACTTGAGAGCGCAAGGACTGGCTCAGGGAGGGAACCTTGACAATGCGTTGGTTTTCCTTGACCAGAAGCCCAAGCCGTCGGACCTGATGCATTTAGCAGAGCTGTTTCATTTGCAGGAAGGCGACCTCGTGCTGGGCGAGGAAACTCTCGGCAATCGCCCGCTCCGCTTTCCCAATGAGCCTGCGCGACACAAAGTGGTGGACCTTATCGGAGATCTGGCACTGGTTGGTTTGCCCTTGAGAGGACATGTCCTTGCCGCTCGGGCGGGTCATGCGGCACATATTGAGCTTGCGCGTCGCTTGCGCAAGGAATACGATACGACTCTCATCACGCGCAAATATGGCAGCCGATTGGGAACAGGGTATGTTCTCGACTCCCATGCGATCGAACGCCTGCTGCCACATCGCTATCCGATGCTTTTGGTGGACAGGATTCTCGAATTGGCGCCCGGAGAAAGGGTCGTCGGTCTCAAGAATGTAACACGAAACGAGCCATTTTTCGATGGCCATTTTCCGGGTCATTCCATCATGCCGGGCGTCCTGCTCATCGAAGCGATGGGGCAAACCGGCGGTGTTCTGCTTCTCAATTCGGTCGAGAATCCGGAGAACAAGGTTGTTTATTTTACCGGTCTGGACAATGTACGTTTCCGTAAGCCGGTTCACCCGGGGGACCAAATCTATTTCACGGTCGAACTGCAGATGTTCCGCCGTGGAATATGCAAAATGCGCGGAGAAGCTCGTGTTGAGGATGTCATCGTGGCCGAGGCCGATATGTCCGCCGTGGTGGTTGACCGTCAACAGAATTCCTGATGAAATGAGTCGAACGGCATGGCTGTAATCCACTCAACAGCGATTGTAGGTCAAAAGGCTGTGATCGCCGATGATGCGGCAATTGAAGCCTATGCGATCATTGAGGACGATGTGGTTATTGGTTCGGGGTGCAGTATCGGCAGTTGTTCCCGCATTCAATCGGGCACGCGCCTGGGAGAGAATGTCCGTATCGGGCATGGAGCGGCTTTGGGTTCCCGACCGCAGGATATTAAATTCAAGAACGAAAAGAGCTACCTGCATATTGGTGATGGAACCGACATTCGCGAGTTCTGTGTTCTGAGCCGTGGCACCGGTGAGAACGGTCAGACTCGCGTGGGCAAGAATTGTTTCTTGATGGCTTATGCCCATGTGGCTCATGACTGCGTTCTGGGAGACAACATCATTTTGGCCAATGCGGTGAATATGGCAGGGCATGTGACCATTGAGGATTTCGCTATTGTCGGTGGCATCGTGCCAATTCATCAATTTGTGCGCATCGGTTGTCATTCGATGATTGGCGGAGGCTTCCGCGTACCCAAGGATGTGCCACCCTATATTTTGGCCGGAGGTGAACCGCTAATCTTCTGCGGGCTGAATTCCGTCGGTCTTCGCCGTCGCGGATTTTCCACTGAGACTCGTCGAGCTCTGCAGCAAGCGTATCGAATTCTCTATCGTAGTGGACTCAATGTGCTGCAGGCTTTGGAGAGAGTCGAAGAGGAATGCACGCAAACCCCCGAAGTCGCACATACCATCGCGTTCATTCGGGAAAGCAAGCGCGGAATTATTGCCGGAGCACGAAGGACTCGTTCTGAACGAATGGAAGCCGATGAACTGTGAGCGCGTGAGTCCTTCTTTGATGCGAGGCTCCTTGGGGCACAGCCATCTGCTTGGAATTCGACAGGAACCGGCTCAAGCCGGTGATATTTTAATGACTACCGATGCGGCACTTCTCGCACAGGCGGCGCGGGGCGAACAGGGTGCTCTCGTGCGATTCTATGAGTGGGCCTGTCCGACGGTGTCACTTGGATTTCACCAATCCGAGGAGATTCTGGAGCATGACGCAATGCAGCGTGAAGGGGTTCCGTGGGTTCGCAGGCCAACGGGCGGCGCGGCGGTTCTTCACAGTGAGGAGTTGACCTATTGCCTGATTCTGCCGCCAGACCACCCATTTCAAAGCGACCGATCGGCTCTGCAACATACAGGACAAGCCCTCACGCAAGGGCTATGTGCTCTCGGAATCGCGGCGGAACTTGTCCCGCGAGGCCATCCGTCAGAGAATCTGCCCGATAGAACTTCGTGCTTTGTTAGAACATCGCGCTGGGAAGTCTGTGTTCAGGGAAAAAAGATTGTGGGTAGTGCGCAGCGCTTGTTGAACGGCGCTTTGCTCCAGCATGGTTCGATATTGTGCGGGCCAGACCATCTTCGCCTTGTACAACTTTTGAGACTTCCGTCGCTGAAGGTTCGTCACGATCTGTCTTCGCGACTTCGGGTCGCTTCGACATCGGTAGCGGAGGAGTCGGGTCAGCCGTTTGATATGATGCAACTTCGGCAGGAAATGGCGCAGGCCTTTCAAGAAGAATTCGCTATAGCTTCAAATGTCTTGGCCATTTGACACTGACAGCTTTGTGGACGCGTCAATGAGTGAAAAGCGACTTGTTTTGCTTGGTGCGACGGGCTCTATCGGGAAGAGCACGCTGGACATCGTGCGAGCGCTCGCGGGCAAATTCAAGATCTGCGGGCTTTCGACTCATCGGCGAATTTCGGATTTGGTTTCTCTCGTCCGAGAATTCAAACCCGAGGCGGTGACTGTCTCCGACGCGATGGCGTTTAAAGAAGCACAGTCGGCACTTTTCGGACTGGGAGTCAAGGTATTCGGAGGAGAAGAGGGACTCTGCCAATTGGCCAGTCTGGGAGGAGCAGACCGCATCGTCAATGCCATCGTTGGCTCTGCAGGCATCCGGCCCACATTCGCTGCTGTCGAAGCAGGTCACAGTGTTGTGATTGCCAACAAAGAAGCACTGGTCGCAGCAGGTCCTTTGATTCTGGAATTGGCGCGAAAACGGCAAGTAGATATTCTTCCCATTGACTCAGAGCACAGCGCCATCTGGCAATGCCTGCAGGGTGAAGCCGCCAGCAGTGTGCGCACCATCTGGCTCACGACTTCAGGCGGACCTGTTCTTGATGTTCCAATCGAGGAACTTGAGAAGGTTTCTCCCGAGATGGCGTTGGCTCATCCGACCTGGCGCATGGGGCCGAAAATTACGATTGACTCGGCCACCCTGATGAATAAAGGTTTGGAAGTCATCGAGGCTCACCGTCTGTTCGCCGTGGCACCTGAGCAGATACGAGTGATTGTGCATCGTCAGTCCGTGGTTCACTCGCTCGTTGAATTTTGCGATGGCTCTTTTAAGGCGCAGCTTTCAAAGCCGGATATGCGTCTGCCTATTCTGTACGCTCTGGGGTATCCCGAGCGACTTGAAGCGACTCTCGTGCCAACAGCGCTTGACGGAATCGGCGCGCTAACCTTTGAGACGGTGCCTGAGGAGAAATTCCCTGCGCTTGGGCTGGCGTATCGAGCGCTGCAGAAGGGCGGCACCGCCTCCGCAGCACTCTCCGCGGCGGATGAGGTGGCGGTGGCCGGATTTCTTGAAGGAAGAATCTCCTTTCCCCAAATCAGTCAGACGATTGCCGCCGTCCTTGATGCATGGCCGGATGAGCCACTGGATTCTTTGGAGCGCGTGCTCGAAGCGGACAAACGCGCTCGCCAGCGGGCCGCTGAAGAGATAAGAAAGCGCAAGGCTTTGAGGGACCGTCCAGTCATAGAAAACGCGTTATAGATGCAGGAAACAATTGCAATGAGGCATTCCATCAAGACAGGATTGAGTTTCGGCCTAACCTCTGGGACGATCACAACGCTCGGGCTCATGGTAGGTTTGCATTCGGGGACGCACTCAAGGCTTATTGTCATTGGAGGGATAATGACGATAGCCATCGCGGACGCTTTTTCAGACGCGCTGGGGATTCATATTTCAGAGGAATCCGAAAATAAACACCCTGAAAAAGAGATTTGGGAATCAACCATCGCAACTTTCGTCTTCAAATTCCTTTTCGCTTCGACATTTATTGTTCCTCTGCTTCTGTTTCCACTGTCAACTGCGATTATTCTTGGGATTATTTGGGGTTTATCAGTTCTGGGTCTTTTCAGTTTCCTGATCGCCAAAGAGCAGAAGGTGAAGCCGTGGAAAGTGATCTTTGAACACTTGGGCATTGCAGTGATCGTTATTGTGATTACCCATTTCGTTGGAGATTGGATTTCCAGGACCTTTGGATGAGTGTTTGTGAATTGGAATAATAAAGGTATCTTGGAATGCAGTTCGCGACCTGATCCCACCCCCCTTCTGTCCCCCCGTAAACGGGGGAGACTTCAAGTTCGCCCTGCTCGCGGGGGGATAGGGGGGTCAGACTGAGAATATCAATTGTGAGATAGCTTCGTCGTAAAACTTCGTCTATTTCGCCTGCTTCGCGCGATCGCATGTGCGCGAGTCGCAGGCTATTCCGTCCTCGGAGAACGGGCTTAACAGAATGATGCTCACTCTGCTTGCCTTTGTTGTAGTTGCGGGGGTTATTATTCTCGTGCATGAGGTCGGCCACTTTATTGCGGCTCGGCTGGCTGGCATGCGAGTGGAGCGTTTTTCCATTGGATTTCCGCCGCGCATGGTCAGCAAAACCATCGGCAAGACGGAGTTTGTCCTTTCCTGGATACCCTTGGGCGGCTATGTCAAGATCGCGGGTATGGTGGACGAATCGCTGGATAAGAATCCCATAACAGGGGCGCCGGATGAATTCATGTCCAAAAATCCATTCCAGAAAGTCTTTGTTCTGTGCGCAGGAGTCGCGATGAACTACCTGGTGGCGGGGCTCATCATGACGGGACTGACCATGGCGATAGGAATCGGCGAAGTGGGAGAGCCCGTCATTGGAGGAGTCTCGGACACGACAATGCCCGCGGCGGCGGCTGGCCTGCAAAAAGGAGACCGAATCCTGCAAGTTGGTGACAGCCTTGTCAAGGATTGGAGTGGTGTTGTGGCTCTCATTTCGACCGCCTCGGATACCGTCCATCTGACGCTCGCGCGAGCGGATTCCGTTTGGTCAGTGGCTGTTCCTACGGTGCCGCATACGGATGGAGACAAGACGAGACGAGTCATTGGCATCGTGGCCGAAGTGTCGTTTCGTGAAGCATCCCTCGGCGAGAGCCTGGAACAAGGCGTCCGGTTTTGCTACATTACGACAGCGGGCATTGTGGATTTCTTTCGCCAACTCATTATGGGGGAAGCCAGCATTCGTGACCTTTCGGGACCCGTGGGTGTTGCAAGACTATCGGGCGAAAGCGCGCGTCAAGGGCTGGGAACTTTTCTCTTCTTTTTGGCTTTCGTCAGCGTTTCAATAGGATTTCTGAATATCTTGCCCTTTCCAGCACTTGACGGCGGTCACATTTTCTATGTCATCATCGAGGTTTTCATTCGACGCCCGATCTCGACCAAGGTGAAGCTTGCGATCCAGCAGGTCGGATTGGCTCTCCTCATTCTCCTTGTTTTGGTTGTCTCTTATCATGACATTCTGCGTCTCTTTGGGCGGTAAGTGGTGTCAGCATAGGCTGACGCGCCACAAGGGAGCCATGAGCCGGCTTGCTCATATCTCTCTTGCGATGTTATTTTTTGGATTTCTTGTCCATGGGAACTCCGTTCTCGCAAGTGAGGTGGATAAGACCGATCTACAAGTGGCGAACAATTCGATCGCGATGGATCACTTCATTCGTGGAGTCATCGCGGACAAGATGGAGGATTACTATCGGGCGGTTTTTGAGTATCAAGGAGCCTTGGAGGCCGACCCGCAATCTCCTTTTCTCTATGTCGCCCTGGCGCAGGACTATGTTATTCTGGGCAAGGTTCCTCAGGCGCTCGATCTTCTGGCAAAGGCACTCGAAATCGAAGCCGATTACATGCCCGCGCTCGAGCTTCGGGCTGGACTCCTTGTGAATACAGACCGATGGCCCGAAGCACTGACGCTCTATGAACATCTGGCGCAACTTGACACGACAGAGGTGGAGTATCCGTTTCAACTCCTGCGTCTCCACCTGCTGAACAGAGATTTCGACCGCGCCGATGCGATGTATCAGCGAGTGGTGGCGATGAAAGGCGAATCGAAACAGCTTCTTTTCCAGGTCGCTACGGCGCTGCTTCTGAGCGACAGCGCTTTGCGGGCAATCCCCTATATGGAGCATCTGTCTCGAATGGACACGGCGGATGCAGCCGTGATCTACACTCTGGGGACACTCTATCTTCTGCGTAAAGATACGGTCTTGGCGCAGACGAATTTTGAAAAAGCCGTGGCCATGGGTTCGAATGTCGCTCGCTACTGGATGGGGCTGTCCATTCTGCAGATGGATCGAAATGACTATGCCGCCGCACACCAAACACTTGCGGAGGCGGTCGAAAAAATCCCGACCGATGCGGGGCTTTGGAATCTTCTTGGTACTTGTCAAAATCATGAGGGAAAAACTGACGAAGCCATTCGTTCTCTGCAGGAGACTTTGCGGCTCGATTCGACGAACTACTCCGCCTTGGGTATCTTAGCTTTGATCTATGACCGATTGGATAGCGTCGAGAAAGTCCAAGAGCTTTATGAACGCGCGCTCCAGCTTTCCGACAGTACGGCTGTTTTTTTGAATAATTATGCCTATACTCTATCGGAGCAAGGAACGGACTTAGAGCACGCCAGAGCCATGGCGGAGAAAGCCTGCGCGGCCGAGCCGGCGAACGCGTCCTTCCTGGACACGATGGGATGGATCTTTTTTAAGATGGGAGACCACAAATCCGCGATTCGGTGGCTCGAGAAAGCTCGAAAGTCCGAACCGCATAGCGCCCCAATCTTGGAGCATATTGGAGATGTATATCAGGATCGCGGAGCGCATTCAAAGGCTCGCGCCTACTATCGAAAAGCACTCAAATGGGATCCCAACAACGAAACCTTGAGGCGCAAGAGTGGCCTTTAGAGCGGCTGGATTGGTGCTTCTTCTTTTCACTGCGCTCGGTTGCGCAGGTCGTGTCGCCTTGCGAGCGCCCGAGGGCGACCGCTGGAGCGCCGAACAAATTCTCAAATTGCACCTTGACCGCTCCATTGCTTGGGAATCCCTTTTCGCCGCGTTGAAAGTGACGGTGGAGATGAACGAGAGCCGCTGGAGTGCCTCGGGGAGTTTTCAATATCTTGCCGGGGAACGAATTGGCATTCAGTTTCGTCAACCTTATCGTTTTGTTCTGGGAGATTTCTTTTTGACACCGTCGGAGTTTGTCTATTGGGGACCCTTCACATCGCCTCAAGTGATTGGAGACTTGGATACGCTGCATCTGGCGCACATCCTCCCTTTGGACTTGCCCGATTGGGACATTCGCGACTTGATGCCTTTTCCTCTGGGAGGCCGAACAGGGGTATTCCAGCTCGACACCGTGGCAGCCTCTGGCGACACCTACACTTTTTATGGCCGGACTGATAAGGCTAGCCATCGTCTGACCGCCTCAGCTCGCCGAGGAGAAATCTTGCAGGAACGAGTGGAGCACGATGGGCGCGAACCTCTCATCAAGGTCTTTCGCCGGTATGAGGTGTGTCAAGGTTGGCTCGTGCCGACAGAAGTGGCCTGCTCGACTGAAGATGGCCGTGTGTGTTTGACTTGGAAAATGGAAAAGCCTGTGTTGCGGACTCTGCCACGGAGCTCCTGAGTAGATTCAATCCTCCAATGAGATCCGAGTTCAGCGATGACTGAAAGACCACAAGTTTCTATCGTGATTCCTCTCTTCAATGAAGAGGAATCTCTGCCGGAGCTGCATGCGCTAGTCGCCGAAGTCTGCGATAAGCATCATCTCTCGCGGGAAATCCTATTCATGGATGATGGCTCCACAGACAAATCCTTGCAGGTTCTGAGGCAGCTTTGCGCGAAGGACAGCACGATTCGTGTCCTCTCCTTCCACAAGAACTATGGCAAATCGGCCGCACTTCAGACGGCTTTTCGGCATGCACAAGGGGAGGCCGTGATCACAATGGATGCGGACCTGCAAGATGATCCTCGCGAGATTCCCGACCTCTTGGCGAAACTCGCTGAAGGGTACGATTTGATTTCAGGCTGGAAGCGCAAGCGGTATGATCCCGTGTCGAAGACAATTCCGTCAAAATTATTCAATTTTGTCACGGGAGCTCTGTCAGGGATCCGTCTCCACGATTTCAATTGCGGTCTGAAAGCGTATCGGCGTGAAGTCGTGGAAAGTCTGGACATCTACGGCGAGCTTCATCGCTTCGTGCCGGTCTTGGCGCACAAACAGGGATTTCGCGTCGGCGAAATACCTGTGCAGCACCACGCGCGGAAACATGGGCGAACAAAATTCGGCGCCGGACGCTTTCTGAACGGATTCCTCGATTTGATTACCGTTCTCTATCTGACGCGATTCACGCGCAGTCCCTTGCACTTGTTCGGATCGCTGGGACTCATCGCCATTCTTCTCGGTATTGTCATCAACCTCTATTTGGCTATTGGGTGGTTACAGCGTATATGGATAGGCAATCGGCCTCTGCTCTTTTTAGGTGTTTTGCTGATGGTGGTTGGAGTTCAATTCTTTTCATTCGGCCTGCTGGCGGAGATGATGACGCGCCAGGAAGAAAAAATCCGCGACTATAGATTGAAATTCGATAGCAAGACCCCCAGGGATGACCCTGTCAGTTGAGGAACATCGTGGAAGTCGTCATGCAACGCGGACCTCGCTATCACCATATCGGCACCTTCAAGGGACTGCTTTTTCTCGGAGCGGTTGTTCTTATCGTGTCAGTCTTGGTCTACACGCAAATTCTCATTGACCAATTGCGCGCCAGCACTCGACAGTCGTTGGCTTTGACCATTGAGCGGTACCGAGAGCTGATTACGAGCGAAAATGAGCTCCTGACAAACATGGCCCTCCAGCAGATTCAGGAGGTGGATTTTCCCATCATTGTCACGGACTCCAGGGGCCATCCAAAAAACTGGAAGAATGTTGGTGTGGCGACTCGCGATACCACCGCGGCGGGGATTGCGAAACTCAAGCGACTCGTGTCCATTATGGATCGGCGCGGGAACCGACCGATGAGCATTGAAGTGGCACGCGGACAAGTGGACTGGTTTCACTATGGAGATTCGGCGGTCATTCGGCAATTGCGATGGCTGCCGTGGATCGAAATTGCCGCGGCCGCTCTTTTCGTCATCGTTGGCTATATGGGATTTCGCAATATTCAGCGCAGTGAGGAGCGAATGGTCTGGGTGGGATTGGCCAAAGAGACCGCTCATCAACTTGGCACACCGCTGACCTCGTTGCTTGGATGGCTCGAATTGTTGCGCGCCGAAGGCATCGAATCGCGTGCCTTAAGAGAAATGACCCGTGACATCTATCGTTTGGGCAAAGTGACGGCGCGTTTTTCCCAGATTGGTTCGGCGGAAACCCTGATAGCGCATCCGATGGCGGATGTCATTCGAGAGACAACCGATTATTTTCGGTCAAGACTTCCCAAGACCGGCGTCTCCATCGAAATTACAGAAGAACTTGACTGCAATTTGCTCGTTCCTCTGAACCGCGAGCTTTTCGCCTGGGTCCTCGAGAATCTCATTAAGAATAGCCTGGATGCTCTCGACGAGAAGGGGGGCAGGATTTCGCTGCGATGCTCTTCCCGCGGTGACAAAGTCGTCGTGGATGTCGCAGACAACGGACGCGGAATCGGACCTCGCGACCGAAAACACATTTTTCGGCCGGGCTTTTCGACAAAAAAGCGAGGCTGGGGATTGGGTTTATCTCTCGCGCGACGCATTGTCGAGGAATATCACGGAGGCCGCCTCTTTCTGAAGGAGTCTGTGCCGGGACAAGGTACAACGATGCGGATAATCTTGCGAGCTTCTTCCGATGCCACATGATCCAACACGCGGACGCTCGATCGCTCTGAGAATCGCCCTACTCATCGCCGCCGCGGGTCTCGTTCTGACTTTGGAGATGGTTGCGCACTTCTTCGTTGGCGATATCCCATGCGGCGGACCCAACGAGCCCGTGACCGTAAGCATTGCACCGGGATCTACGGTAACGGAGATTGGCGAACTGCTGCGCCGTGCCGGTATTGTTCCGTTTTCGGGGATGTTCCGTTTGGCGGCGCATGTCTTTCATGCAGACCATCGGCTTCAAGCCGGGCAGATGAAGTTGACTCCGGGGCTGCCTTTGAGAGAGCTTATCGAGCGGCTGACTCATGTTCAGGCGGCGGGAATACGCGTTGTCATTCCGGAGGGCCTCGCGGCAACACAAATAGCGGAACTGCTGCGCTCGGCGGCAGGAATCAACGCCGATGATTTTTTGAAAGCCGTGTTTGACACCGCTTTGGCGGAGTCTCTGGGATTTCCCGGCGTTAGTCTCGAAGGTTACCTGTTTCCTGATACCTATCTGTTCTTTGAAGGAATGAACGCTCGGCACGCGGCGATGCGTATGGCTTGGAATTTCAGACGCAAAGTGGCCGATTCCATCTTTGCCGAGAGTGAGAAGTTCGGTCTGAATCGGCACGAAATTGTGACGCTGGCTTCCATCCTGCAGTGGGAAGTGCTTTCGTCTGCGGAGTGGGAGATTGTATCATCCGTTTATCACAACCGACTGCGAAAGGATATGCTCCTGCAAGCGGATCCAACGGTCAGCTACATTTTGGGTCGGGGACCAAGTCGTCTTCAGTTGCGAGATTTGAAGATTGACAATCCCTATAATACTTATCTTTATAAGGGATTGCCCCCAGGGCCGATCAGTAATCCCGGTTTGCGAGCGATTCGTGCGGCGCTTCATCCTGCGCAGACGAATTACCTCTTTTTCGTGGCGCGTGGAGATGGTTCGCATGCTTTTTCCCGGACGGTTGGCGAACATCTGAAGGCGAAAGTGGAGGCCGACCGAGTGCGTCGTCAGCAGGTCCTTGAAGATACGACACAGCAGGGATGAAACCGAACACCCAAAGAATCCTCTCGCCTTTGAATGACGCGCAGCAACATGCGGTAACGGCGCCTCTGGGTCCCGTGCTCGTGCTGGCGGGTGCCGGAACAGGAAAAACGCGCGCCCTTAGTGCTCGCGTGGCCTATCTGATTGCTGAGATAGGCGCCCAGCCGGAGAGTATTCTTGCCCTGACCTTCACCAACAAGGCGGCGGGTGAACTCAAAGAACGCCTGGTCGGTCTGCTTGGAGAAGACCAGAGCTTTCCGTGGGCAGGGACTTTTCACTCGTTTTGCGCTCGGCTTTTAAGAGAATATGGAGAGGCGCTGGGATATCCTCGCCATTTTACGATTTATGATACTGACGACAGTGAACGGGTGCTGGCGGCGATTCTTCGAGAAGAGGGAATCGCACGCGACGAATTGTCTCCCGCACTCCTGCACACTTGGATCAGTGCGCGCAAGAATGGCCGAGACGAGGTTGCGGACAAACGAGATCCCCGCCGCCGCTGGCTGCCTACGCTATCGGAGCGTTATGATGAGCGGCTGCGCCAGTCACACGCGGTGGATTTCGATGATCTTCTGCGTCTTCCCATTCAGCTTTTCGACTCGCATCCGGACATTCTGTCCCGAGTCCAAAGAAGGTATCGTCACATTTTGATAGATGAATACCAAGACACCAATCGTCTTCAGTACGAACTTGCCCGTCATTTGGCCAAACAACACCGAAGCCTTTTTGCGGTGGGGGATGATGACCAGTCCATTTATGGATGGCGCGGTGCCGATTTACGCAATATCCTTGAGTTTGAACAGGATTTTCCTGATGCCGCGGTCTATCGTTTGGAGCAGAACTATCGTTCGACGGAGCCGATTCTGAGCGTCGCCAACGATGTCATTGCTCGCAACCGCGCCCGCAAAGAAAAGCAAATCTGGACTACGCAGAAAGAAGGCGAGAAAACAGTTCTCCGCCCATGCCGAACGGATTTTGATGAGGCGCATGAGGTCGTGGGCGAAATTTTTCATTTGGCGCGCCGCCACAAAGTCTCCTGGCGTTCCTTTGCCGTTCTCTATCGAACGAATGCGCAATCCCGTGCCTTTGAGGAAGCGCTTCTTTCCCAAGCAATACCGTACGGTCTGGTTGGAGCGATTCGCTTCTATGAGCGCAAAGAAATCAAAGATGCTCTAAGTTATTTGCGAGCAATCGCTAATCCCGACGACGAACTTTCGCTGCGCCGAGTCTTTACTGCGCCCTCTCGAGGTATCGGCACCAAGTCTATTCAATGTCTTCAGCAAGCGGCACAGGATTGGAGTTGCACGCTATGGCAAGTTCTGGCGAAAGTGGACGAAGTCCCGAACCTCGCCTCAGCCGCCAAAGTGAGGCTGAAGGCGACCTATGATCTGCTCTGCTCCCTTCGCCAGAAGGCTATGGCGCTTCCATTGCCTCAATTCATTGCCGAGGTTTTGGCAGCTTCAGGTCTTCGTGCGGCACTTGAAAAAGAAGGAACCGCGGAAGCACGCGAGCGCTTGGAGAATCTGGACCAGCTCGTGGCAGGCGTCGAGGAGCGTTTTCGCATGAATCCTGCGATGAGCTTGGAGGATTTCCTTCAAGAAGTAGCTTTGATTTCGGATGTGGACAGCTGGCGTGACAAGGCGGAGGCCGTCACTTTGATGACTCTCCATGCGGCGAAAGGTCTCGAGTTTCCCTATGTCTTTCTTGTGGGGCTTGAGGAAGGACTCTTTCCCCATGAGCGCAGCACTGGAGGCGAGGCCGACATGGAGGAGGAGAGGCGTCTTTTTTATGTTGGTGTCACGCGGGCTCAGAAGAAATTATATCTGACTTATGCGACAGAGCGATGGCAAACTGGAAGGATTGTGAGGGCGGAGCCGTCGCGATTCTTGCGCGAGATTCGACCTGAGAATCTGCAAGGCTGGACTCTCCCACCGGAAACGCAGAGTCGCGAACGCACATGGTGGGAGACGGATGAAGAGGAATCGCTTCAAGAAGATTCGCGCGGTCCGAGGTCTTCCCGTCGCCGAGCAGATACACCGGCGGCGCCAGCCATTCCCTATAAGATTGGGGACTTGGTTGAGCATCCGCAGTTCGGTCGGGGCGTCGTCACGGCCAAATCGGGTGAATGGGCGGACTTGAAAATACGGGTCGCCTTTGAAGGTATTGGATCGAAACTACTGGCAGTTAAATTCGCTCCTCTAAAAAAGATAGCATAAAGAAACTGCCCGCTTGGCATCAGGACTTTTTTCAATCTCTGCAATTGTGAAAAACTTGCTTCCCTATCAGGATGAATTGATCAGACAGGCGTTGCAGGAGGACCTCCCCGACGGCGTGGATATCACGACGGATCCTCTGTTAGGAGGGGATGCGGTTGCTAAGGGAGTTATTATCACGAAGGCCGCGGGGATTGTGGCGGGGACGGGACCAGCTGCGCGCGCGTTTCATCTTCTCAATCCTCGGATACGGATTGAAGTAGTGAGGAGAGATGGCGAAAATCTGAGCGTTGGCGACGAAGTCATGCTCATCGAGGGAAATCTGCGGGCAGTCCTTCGGGGCGAGCGCACCGCATTGAATTTCCTTTGTCGCCTGTCTGGGATAGCCACTTTGACGGCGCAATTTGTCGAGGCAGTTCGCGGATACTCCGTCGCTATTCTCTGCACGCGCAAGACAGCTCCCGGCCTTCGCGCGCTTGAGGTCGAAGCGGTCAAGAGCGGTGGTGGCGACTGTTATCGCACAAATCTAAGTCAGGCGGTTCTCATCAAAGACAATCATTTGGCTGCCTTGGGTGGTTTGCCCGGGCTTGCTCAAAGGTTGAGTGAGCTCGCGCGAGAAGCACCTGCAATTCGGCAGAGCATCATCGAGCACGGCAAACTTGAGGTTACGACGGTCGAAGAATTGCAGGAAGGAATCCGGTTGGGATTTAGGAATTTTCTCTTGGACAATTTCTCGGTTGCTGAAGTGGAGCGCGCCGTACAATCGGCCCCGTCGGGTATTTTCTTGGAAGTCTCAGGTGGCGTGACCTTGGGCAATGTCAAGGATTATGCTCGAACCGGTGTTCACGCCATCTCCGTCGGAGCGCTCACGCATTCGGCTCCTGCGCTAAATATGTCACTTGAAATACAAGGGAGGCAATGATGAAGAAACGAATTTTGGTCGCCGATGATGAAAAGAATCTGCGGCTGCTCTATCAAACGGAATTGGAACAAGAGGGCTATCATGTGACCGTGGCCAGTGATGCTCAAGAGGTTCTCGAGATTCTCAAAACGGCGCAGTTTGACCTGATTATTCTTGATATACTGATGCCGGGAATGAATGGCATTGAGCTGATGGAGAAACTCTTGGCCAAAGATAGGCGGCAGAAGGTTATCCTTAACACCGCCTACTCGGTCTATAAGGACAATTTCATGACCTGGGCGGCGGATGCCTATGTCGTGAAATCCGCTGATCTCACCGAACTGAAGACGCGGGTTCGCGAAGTGCTCACAGGGCAACAAGCGGAATAGGAACGCGATGCACACTCTGACACTCCTGATGGCTGGAGGTCGCGGCGAACGCCTCTATCCCTTGACGAAGGAAAAGGCAAAACCGGCGGTGACTTTCGGAGGAATCTATCGAATCATTGATTTCACTCTGTCAAACTGCCTGAACTCGGGGATTCGGCAAATCTATTTGCTGACTCAATATAGTTCGATCAGCCTCGATCGGCATATCCGTTCCGGATGGAGCATGGTTTTCCGCCACGAATTGGATGAATTCATCGAGTCTGTTCCGCCGCAACATCGCACCGCCGAAGGATGGTACCTCGGCAATGTGGATGCGATTTATCAGAATATTAACATTCTCGAGCGGCATAAGCCCGAGTGCGTTCTGCTGCTTTCCGGGGATCATATCTACAAAATGAATTATCACGAAATGATCGCCTTTCACGAGAAATGCGGTGCGGAAGTGACCGTGGCCGCCGTGGAGCTGGACAAAGAGAGCGCCAAGCAAATGGGCGTGATGAATGTCGAGGCCGACGGTCGCGTGCGCGACTTTCTTGAAAAGGTCTCAGACCCGCCAACGATTCCCGACGACCCAACGAAATGCCTTGTTTCTATGGGCGTCTATGTTTTCAACACGGCGAGGCTCGTTCGGGAGGCGATTCGTGATTCCAAACAGAAAGACTCTATTCATGATTTCGGGCGCAATATTCTTCCCTATTTGATTGCGCGCAAGGAAAAGGTCTTCGCCCATATCTTTAAGGATGAAAACAAGAAGACCTACAAGTACTGGCGTGACATTGGAACGACGGATTCCTATTATGACGCAAACATGGATCTGGTGAGCGTCGAGCCTCTTTTCAATCTCTATGACACCGAGTGGCCGATTCGGACCTATTATGGACAATACCCGCCGGCGAAAACCGTTTTCGCCTATGAACATGAAGGGCGTGTCGGCGCGACCTATGATTCGATTGTCTCGCCCGGCTGTGTTATTTCGGGAGGCCGCGTTTACCGTTCCATTCTATCGCCGCGTGTCCGAGTTAATAGTTATTCACTGGTTACAGACTCGATTCTTATGGAAGGGGTGGAAATCGGCCGCGGCGCACGGATTCATCGTGCCATCATTTGTGACGGTGTCGCCATTCCCGCCGGTATTCAGATCGGCATCAGTCCAAGTGACGACGCCACACGCTTCACCGTGACCAACCGAGGAATTACGGTCGTTCCCGAAGGTATCATGCTCGAATATTCCCGATGAGCACGCGCGAACCCCTGCCGACTCTCTTTCTTTGGCACCATCATCAACCCTGTTATCGGTTGCCGGGTGCGTCTTGGGCGCTGTTGCCCTGGGTCCGCCTTCATGGCGCGCGCGGGTACACGGACATGGCGACCGTTTGCGAGAGTGAAGGTGCCCAGGTTACTTTCAACTTCACGCCCGTGCTCTTGGAGCAGATCGAGGAGCAAGCTGCCGCCCAGATCGCCGATGAGTTCGAGCGTGTTTCTCAGATTCCCGTCCACGATTTGACCGAAGAGGAGCGATGCTCCATTCTTGAGCATTTTTTTTCGGTCAATTGGGAAATGCAAGTTCGCCCGCTGCCGCGCTATGCCGAGCTGCTTGGCCGCCGTGGGGAAAAATCGAATAGGGAAGAAATTCGCCGGAGAAACAGACAATTCTCTGATTCAGACATTCTGGATCTAACCGTTCTTTTCCATTTGGCTTGGATTGGATTCACCGGCAGGAAGTTGTCCGAAATTCGCGGGCTTTTACAGAAAGGACGAGACTTCACCGAGAATGAGCGCGATGTCGTCCTGGGCGTGCATCGGCAGTTGCTTCGCTCAGTGATTCCAACCTATCGGCGTCTGGCCGAAAACGGCGTCGCGGAACTTTCCACCTCACCCTTTGCTCATCCAATTCTTCCGCTTCTTTGTGACAGCAGCATCGCTGCCGTTGAGCTTCCGAAGGCAACGCTCCCGGCTCCGGCATTTCGGCATCCCGAGGATGCAAGAGGGCAGCTTGAGTGGGCGAAGGAAACTTTTTACACGCACTTCGGCAAAACGCCCGAAGGACTTTGGCCTTCGGAGGGTTCCGTTTCTGACGAGGCCATGACTCTCGCTGCGGCGAGTGGTTTTCGCTGGGCGGCGAGTGACGAGGAAAATCTCTATCGGTCGCAGACACGAGGCCAGCGTCCACTGGATCCATTTGCGCCGTTCAAATTCGAAGCTGGAGAACATGAAATAATCCTCTTCTTTCGCGAGAGGAGACTTTCGGATGCGATCGGTTTTCATTATGCACGGCGTCCCACTTCAGAATCAGTGGCGGACTTCTGCGCAAAACTGTATCGCATCGCGGACAAGACGCAAGGCAAGCCTAATCGCTGCGTGGCGGTTATCTTAGATGGCGAAAATCCATGGGAGTACTTCCCCGATGGCGGCGAGGCATTTCTCCGAGGCCTTTATCGAGCCTTGAAATCGGATCCCAAGTTGTGCCTTTCGACATACACGAATCATCTAACCAGCGTGAAGAATCCGGAGACGCTTTCCACTCTCCACGCCGGTTCCTGGATTGACGCCAATTTCCGACTATGGATTGGCGACCGGGACAAGAATAGGGCGTGGGATCTGCTGCGCAAAATGCGCAACCATTTGGAGCTTCAGGCGAAAGAGGCGCTGGCGAAAAACAAGGATGTTCGGAAAGCTCTTTACTTCGCCGAGGGCTCTGACTGGTTCTGGTGGTTTGGCGAACCGTTCCATTCTTCTTTCGAGCCCGATTTTGATCGGCTTTTCCGAGGTTTTTTGCGCCATGCTTTCGTCGCCGCAAAGCTCGAATTGCCTTCGATTCTCGAAACACCGATTGCGGCTCCGGACATGCTGGAGGCTGGTAATCAGCCTGTCTTCGAGATGACACCGACTCTGGACGGTCGAGTAACATCTTTCTATGAATGGGTCGGGGCCGCTTGCGTGGATACGCGAAGATTTGGCGTGGCGATGGGACAGAGCGAGAGATTGATCCAAAAAATCTACTATGGATTCGATTCGGAAACTTTCCATTTGCGCATAGATTTAGCCGACGACTCTCTATTTTCGAGGACTCCTCCCCTGCAAATAGGGATTGAGCTCTTCGGCGAAGAAGGTGTCACTTTCACTTGGCCGCTTGAACGGGGCTCCGGAGTTCCTCCTGTTCGCTCTTCTCGATTATCCACAAGGGCGGCACAAAACGCTACAGGCGCCGAGGGCGCGGTTGATGATATTCTCGAGATTTCCATTCCACTTTGCATGGCAGGATTAGTACCCGGAAGTGAGTGTTCTTTCGCAGTCGCAATCTGGGAGGGCAAAGTTCTGCGGGAGCGGCTGCCGCGCGAGGGAGCTCTTCGCTTCCGAATTCTAAGCAAAGAGGAATTGGCGGCGAATTGGGCAATTTGAAAAGGCGAAAGCCAAACTAAAAGGCATATCATGGCGAATCACGGAGCGTTCACTTTCGTTCTTCATTCTCATCTTCCGTATGTGCTTTCTCATGGTCGTTGGCCGCATGGAGCGGACTGGCTCAATGAAGCGACCGCCGAGTGCTACATTCCGATTCTGCGCGTTCTTGAAGAACTTGCTGCGGCTGGCATCGCACCTAAATTGACTCTTGGATTAACGCCGGTCCTTTGCGAACAACTCTCCGATCCTCTCTTTGCGTCTGAATTTAGGGACTACATCGAAGCCAAGATTGAAACAGCTCAGAGAAACAGCGAGGAATTTGCACAGCGCGGAGACAGGCATCTGGCGGGGCTGGCTCAGATGTGGGTGAAGTTCTACCGGGACATTGCCAGTGATTTTGTGGAACGCTGGAACGAGAACCTTATTGCGGCGTTCCGGCGATTGCAGGACGCGGATCAAATCGAAGTCATCACCAGCGCTGCGACTCATGGGTATCTTCCTCTTCTCTCGCGGGATACGGCTGTGAATGCTCAGCTTCGCCAAGGAGTCACGGCCTATCGCCGCCATTTCGGTCGGGATCCTCAGGGTATCTGGCTGCCGGAGTGCGCTTATCGTCCGGCGTATGCGTGGGCAAATCCTGTATGGCCCGACGCACCGCCCGTGGCGCGACGCGGCATCGAAGAGTTTCTATCTTATTACGGTATCCGCTTTTTCATTATTGACTCACACATGCTTTCGGGTGGGAAAGCGATCGGAGTCTATCTGGCACGATTTGAAGGACTGCAACGCCTTTGGGATCAGTTTCAGAAGAGCCACACCCCTGATGAAGTTGGACAAGGCAATCGTTCACCCTATGCGCTCCATTGGGTTTCGTCGCGCCTGCCGCATGAGCACCCTGTGGCTGTGCTCACGCGCGACCCACAGACAGGGCTGCAAGTCTGGTCAGGCGAATGGGGCTACCCAGGGGATGGCAACTACCTCGACTTTCATAAGAAGCATTTTCCGGGCGGCCATCGCTACTGGAAGGTGACCGATGCCAAAGCCGACTTGGGCGATAAGCTGGAGTATTACCCGGAAGCCATAAAATCCCGTATCCATGAGAATGCCATGCACTTTGTTAACCTCGCTCGACAAATCATCCGAGCCGAAGAGGCGGACTATCCGATTATCTGTGCTCCCTACGATACGGAACTCTTTGGGCATTGGTGGTTCGAAGGACCGCGCTGGCTTCGTGAGGTCATTGAGGAATTTTATCGTGAGTCCGAGCTCGATCTGGTCACCGGTTCGGAATATGTTCGCGCCACGGGGGAAGCGAAAGTCGTGCAGTTGCCCGAGGGTTCGTGGGGGGAGGGCGGATTCCATTATATCTGGTTGAATGATGCGAACCGCTGGACATGGCCTTATGTTTATGATGCGGAGGAACACATGGAGGCCGAGGTCGTGCGTCTGGGTGAAAATCAAGACTCAACGATTCAGCGGCTTCTGAAACAAATGGGGCGCGAACTTCTGCTCCTGGAAAGTTCGGATTGGCAATTTCTTATCAGCACGATGAGTGCGGCGGACTATGCCGAAATGCGCGTCCTGCGCCATGCCCGTGATTTCGAGTTCCTCCATGACATATTAAAGCGCGTGGCTGGCGGCGAGCCCGTCGGTGATGGTCAATGGTTGCGCGTCGAGGAGATTGAAAAGCGCGACATGCTCTTTGCTGAAATTGAACCGCTTTGGTGGCATCCTCGAGAATTGGATTTTGTTTCGCATTGAGAATGCAAAGGAGTCTTCATGCCTGAGCTTCGACATGACCCGATTCAGAAACGATGGGTAATTATCGCAACGGAAAGGGGGCGGCGTCCTTCGGATTTTCTCGTACACAGTGAAAAACCCCCGACAAGTTTCTGCCCGTTCTGCGCCGGCAACGAAGACAAAACTCCGCCCGAAATATGGGCCATTCGACCCAACGGCACGAAACCGAACACCGCAGGCTGGGAAGTGCGCGTTGTCGCCAACAAGTTCCCGGCGCTGATGATTGAAGGAGACCTTGACCGCCGAGGAGTCGGCATCTATGATCAGATGAATGGTGTCGGAGCCCATGAAGTGGTCATTGAGAGTCCTGCTCATGAAACGGACCTTTCCGACCAAACCGTCGAGCACTTGGCCCAGGTGTTCAGGGCTTATCGAGAACGCCTGGCCGATCTGGAACATGACCTTCGCTTTCGCTATGTGCTCATCTTCAAAAATTACGGCCTTACCGCGGGTGCTTCTCTGAGCCATCCACACACGCAGCTTATCGCAACACCCATCACTCCACGAACCGTGGCGATTGAGCTCGACTCCGCCCGAGAGCACTATGCCATCAAAGAGCGCTGTCTCTTTTGCGATATTATCAATCAAGAGCTTGAGCAGGACAAGCGTGTCGTTAGTACCGAAGAGGGTTACCTCGTTATGACTCCTTTTGCGTCGCGGTTTCCCTTTGAGCTGCTCGTCACGCCCATCGAACATCATCATGACTTCGGCCAACTGTCGGACGCGGATCTCAGTCATCTGGCTATCGTAATGAAGAAAACTCTGTCGCGCCTTAAGCGGGCATTGAACGACCCGCCCTACAATTTCATCATTCACACATCTCCCAATATGCTGGCGCGGGGACGCCGGCCCGGCCACTGGCAGACGCTTCCCTATGACTATCATTGGCACATTGAAATCATTCCGCGTCTGACGCGTATGGCCGGTTTTGAATGGGGGACGGGGTTTTACATCAATCCCACTCCCCCTGAGGACGCGGCGCGCTACCTTCGAGAGATTGAAGCTCCAGCCTAATTGAGGAATTATTGATGACAACTCCCCTTGTTGCTACAGATGAGACTTTTGAAGCCGATGTCCTGAAATCGGATGTCTTGACATTGGTGGATTTTTGGGCTCCGTGGTGTGCCCCGTGCCGAATGATTTCTCCTGTTCTTGATGAGATTGCTCAAGCGTACGGCGAGCGCCTCCGATTGGTCAAAGTCAATGTGGACGAGAATCACCAATCTCCGATGAAGTTCGGTGTCCAAGGCATTCCCAATCTGATTTTTTTCAAGAATGGGCGCGCTGTGGATCAGGTGGTTGGAGCGATTCCGAAAGCCGAGCTTGTTCGGCGTATCGAAGCACTTTTGGCATGAAAATACAAAGCCTGCTGCTGTTGATCGTCGGCTGTCAAAGCCTGACTTGTGCAGCCAAACCGGAACCTTCGCACAGGCTCATGGACTTTCTGACCTCGCCGGAAATTGCAGGTCGCGAAGCCGGAACGCCCGAGGCTGCGCGAGTGGCGGATTCTCTGGCCGCGATATTTGCCCGCCTTGGACTGAAGCCGGCCGGCACGGATGGTTATTTTCAACCTTTTGTTACCGAAGCGCCAAGAATTGATTCTGCGCACACCTTTGTCCGCTTGTACATAGAAGAAGATGCGAGCCAGCGCGAGTTGTTTGAAGCAACCTTGGGCAACGGCCTTTTCTTTTTTCCAAAGCAAGGGCGAAGCCAAATCTTGGAGGCACCTCTTTTGAATGGGGGCTACGGCATATTAGCGCCTGAATTCAAACGAGAAGACTACTCGCCACAGATGGCCAAGGGAAAGATACTGATGCTCTCGCTCGGTGCGCCAAGCGATTCGGCCTTCAGACCCGGAGGAGCTGGATTCAGATACAGTCTCAGCCAAGTCAAGTCGCGGGTTGCTCAAGAGAATGGAGCCGTAGCCGTTCTATTCGTTCAGGCCGCGGGAGATGCAGGTCGTCTTCAGAAGGAAATCCAAACCCGGCAACAGGATTTCGACCCTCGAATACTTCAGCTTCCCGAAGCAGTGCCATTCCCTGTTCTCTACATGGACAGCTTGTCAGGCACGAGAATACAGCGGGAATATGAAAATAGTAAGGGCCGCGCTTCAGCTTCTATTAATTTGGCTTTCACGATGGAGGCCCCGCGTACTTTGCGCAATGTGGCCGCAATTGTTCAAGGGTCCGACCAAGAGGAGGCATCCGAGATCATTCTTCTGGGTGCGCACTATGATCATCTTGGACGGAGACATGGAACCTATTATCCGGGCGCTGATGATAACGCCAGCGGTATCGTGGCACTCTTGGAGGCTGCCGAGGCCTTTGCCACCCGTCCCCTCGCGCGTTCACTCCTCTTCGTCTGCTTTGATGGCGAGGAGAAGGGACTGCTGGGCTCGAAGTGGCTATCAAGCCATCCGCTTGAGGGGGGTGCAGTTGCCGCGATGATTAATCTTGATTGCGAGGGGCGCATTGCCAGCGGTCCCGCACCCATGGGCTCGCCGCTACAGAATGACGATTCGCAGCTTACCGTATTTTACAGCAAGCAAGCGCCTTGGATTGAAGAGGAGCTCAAGGGAGTTGCGCTCACAGAGTCGCTCCGAGTGATCTGGAGTTCGCAGCCTGTTTTCCATGAATTTAGCGACCATGCGTCCTTTCATGCAAAGAAAATCCCGAGCATGTTTTTCTTTGGAGGTGCCCACGGCGACTACCACAAGCCGACGGATTCACCGGACAAAATAGAATGGGATTTGTTGGGGAAACGAATAGAATTCCTGATAGCGTGTCTGGATAGGTTGGGAAATGTGCAAGGTGGGCTGGAATTTGTGGAGGGAGAGGGTAAGAGGAGGCCTTGACAAAGTTGATTTTTGTTCTTAAATTAAAAGGATTTTTGAAAATGGCTAAACTCATATGAATCACACCTATCACGCGAAGCCTGGCGAAGTCGAGCGCAAGTGGCTCGTCTTTGATGCCAGCGATCAGGTCTTGGGTCGGTTCTGCTCACGAATTGCCTCGGTGCTACGCGGCAAGCACAAGCCTGAATACACACCCCATGTGGATGTCGGCGATTTTGTTATCGTCGTCAATGCCCAGAAGGTAAGGCTGACAGGACTGAAAACTCAGGAGAAAACCTATTTCAGGCACACGGGATACCCCGGAGGGGCAAAATTTGTTTCTTTTGAACGCTTGCTGGCGACTCATCCCGACCGCATTATTTCTCATGCGGTCAAAGGGATGATACCGCGGACGAGATTGGGACGGAAGCAACTCAAGAAGCTGCATGTCTATGCCGGTCCGGATCATCCCCATGAGGCGCAGCAACCCATAACGGTTACTCTACGAATGGAGAAATAGTCTGTCTATGAAAGAATCTACCTTTTATGCAACGGGTCGCCGAAAATCGGCCATTGCGAAAGTGTGGCTGACGCCCGGCTCAGGGCAATGGGTGGTAAACGGCAAAGACCTGCTGGGATACTTCAAGCGCGAAGTGCTCAAGATGGTCATTGAACAACCATTTCTGGTCACGGCAACCCTCGGAAATTTCAATGTCAGAGCGAGTGTGATAGGCGGCGGGCTTTCCGGACAAGCCGGCGCATTGCGGTTGGGCATTGCTCGTGCACTGATGGTCTCAGACTCGACGCTTCGTCCAAGATTGCGCGAATACGGGCTGGTTACTCGCGATCCGCGCGAAAAAGAACGGAAAAAATACGGTCAGCCCGGTGCCCGCAAGCGATTCCAGTACTCGAAGCGGTAAGGCGGCTCACTTTTTCTGAGAACAATCTTTTTGATGAATTGAGAATCACCTGCCCTGATCGTTGCCGGGTTGTCGGGCAAAGGCCTGATTGGGTGGCGAAATGATGGGCAGGATCGTTGAAACCCAAAAAACAGGAAAGTCCCTATTATGGCTCATGTAACACTTCAACAACTTCTTCTCTCCGGAGCACACTTCGGTCACTTGACGCGGCGATGGCACCCGCGCATGAAGCCTTATATCCTCATGGAGAAGAACAAAATTCACCTGATTGATCTCCGGAAGACCCTGGAATGCCTCGAGACAGCGTGCGATGCCGTGCGGGATATTGCGGGGCGAGGCGAACAAATTCTCTATGTCGGGACGAAAAAGCAGGCCAAAGACATCATCCGTATGGAAGCCGAGAGGGCGAATTGTCCCTATGTGACCGAGCGCTGGTTGGGCGGAATGCTGACGAATTTCACGACGATTCGTCGGGGGCTCAAAACCCTCGTAGGTCTCGAAAAGAAAGCAACCGACGGCACTTATGACAAGATCAGCAAGAAAGAGCGACTGTCGTTAGACCGCGAGCGTGGGAAACTCGTCACGGCCTTGGGCGGTATCCGAGAGTTGAAAAAGTTGCCGGGGGCTATTTTCATCGTGGATGTGAAGCGAGAGCATATTGCGGTTTCTGAGGCCAATCGGCTCGGCATCCCCGTTGTGGCGATCGTGGACACGAATGTAGATCCCAACCCGATTCCCTTCGTGATACCGGCCAACGATGATGCTTTTCGGTCCATCGGCCTTATTACGCGCACCATAACGGATGCAATTGTCGAAGGCCAGACTCTTGCCCACGAAGTTCGGCCCGTCGAGGAGATGGAGGAAAGGCCAGCCCCGCGTGCCGAAACCGAGGCGCGCCCGTCCCGCCGTCCTCCAAGACGCGTGCGGCGCAAGGCAGCGCCTCGTTCCGCAGAGCCGCAGGCCTCCGAGCCACCCCCGGAAGTGGCTGAAGAACCCGCGGATAAATACAAGGGCTCGGCGAGCGAAGATTCAGATACTGGTCCTGAATAGGATACAAAAAGCAATTTCTTTCATGGTGTCGAGGATAAATTGAGCGATTCTTCTCAACAGATTTCAGCGTCGGCGGTGGCTGAACTTCGTCGCAAGACCGGCGCAGGTATGATGGATTGCAAAGAGGCGTTGACTCACTCGGGCGGCGACCTTGAGAAGGCCATCGAATTTCTACGAAAAAGGGGGAAAGCGGCGGCGCGCAAGCGAGCCGACCGCGCCGCGAATGAAGGATTGATTGTTACGGCGATTTCGGGAGATGGTCACCACGCCGCCCTCGCCGAAGTCAACAGCGAGACGGATTTTGTCGCGCGCAATGCGGAATTTCGCACTTTTACTCAGAAAGTCGCATCTCGAATTCTGGAGTGGAAAGACGGAAATGGCAAGACAGTGGCTGAGCTTCTCTCTTTGCCTGCTCGAGTGGATTCAGAGCGAACCATCGGAGATGAATTAACCAATCTCATCGGCAAGATAGGCGAGAAGCTCGAAGTTCGCCGCTTTGTACGACTGACCAGTCCTTCGGGACTCATTGGTTCCTATGTTCACTCGAATTCCAAATTGGGTGTCTTGATCAACCTTGATGGCGCTCAGCCCGAGGACTCCGAGAGCCAAACGCTGGCGAAGGACCTTGCGATGCAGGTAGCGGCCGCCGCTCCTTTTTTCGTGCACCGGCAGGAAATTCCGCCGGAAAGACTGGCTATCGAGAAGGAAATCCTTGCCGAGCAAGTTCAGACGGCGGGGAAGCCGCCGCAAGTTATCGAGAAAATCGTTTCGGGAAAATTGGGCAAGTACTTCAGTGAGGTCTGTCTCGTTGACCAGCCCTTCATCAAAGACCCGAATGTCATTGTCGGCGATTTGATAGCGCGAGTCGCCCAGAAAAGCGGCAAACCTCTAACGGTTCTTTCGTTTGTCCGATTCCAAGTTGGCGAATAGTCTCCCCACAAAAGAACAGGCGATCTATCGGCGCGTTCTGCTCAAGATCTCAGGCGAAGCCTTAATCGGAGCGCAAGAGCAAGGCATAGATCCCGCAACGCTGAGGGCCATGTGTGAAGAAGTTGCGGCCGCTTCACGGCTCGGGGTGGGAATTGGGATCGTCATCGGGGGTGGTAATTTCTTTCGGGGATTTTCGGCCGCTCAGCTTGGTGTGGATCGTGTCACCGGTGATCATATGGGAATGTTGGCAACGGTGATCAACGCGTTGGCGGTTCAGGATACACTGGAAAGTCTGGGTGTGCCGACTCGGCTGCAAACAGCGTTTGCGATTCATCAAGTCGCCGAACCATTCATCCTGCCCAAAGCGATTCGTCATTTGGAAAAAGGCCGAGTGGTTCTTTTCGCCGGGGGGACTGGCAATCCATTTTTCACCACGGATACGGCGGCGTCCCTGCGCGCGAAACAGATTAAGGCAGACATCTTGCTGAAGGGCACGAAAGTGGATGGCATCTACAGTGATGACCCTCAGAGGAATGCGCAGGCCCAGAAGTTCGAGCGCCTTTCTTATCTCGATGTGGTGGACCGGCATCTGGCCGTGATTGACACGACTGCCGTTACTTTTTGTATGGATCATAAAATTCCTATTCGAGTTTTCAACTTTCGCAAGCGGGGCAATCTTTGCCGGATTCTTCAGGGCGAACATATTGGAACTCTGATTGCGAGTTGACCGTCTATGACAAAAGAAATGATCGCCGACGCCGACCTGCGCATGAAGAAATCCGTGGAAGCGCTGCGTCAAGAGCTTCTCCATATCCGGACAGGCAAGGCATCGGTCGCCTTAGTCGAGCCGATTCGAGTCGAATACTACGGCACAGAAGCTCCCTTGTCGCAGGTGGCGAGTGTTTCGACGCCGGATGCGAAAACGATCGCCATTCAACCCTGGGACAAAACCCTTCTTGGCGCCATCGAGAAGGCGATCCAAAAATCGGGTCTTGGTCTGACTCCTTTGAACAACGGCACTTTCATCCGTTTGCCGATTCCGCCTCTGACGGAGGAGCGCCGCCGGGATCTGGTGAAAGTCGTCCGACGGCACCTCGAAGAGGCCAAGGTCGCCGTGCGCAACATCCGACGCGAAGCCAATGACTCATTGAAACGGGCTGAGAAGGACGGGGAAATCACGGAGGATGATTCCCATACATCCCAAGAGAGAATCCAAGAACTAACCGACCAACATATCAAAGATATGGACCGCCTCCTTGAACTGAAAGAAAAAGAAATCATGGAGGTCTGAGGCATGCCCCAGGTCCATTTGTGCGTTTCAATTCGGAGGCCATGATGGCAATGTACGTTGATGAGACATGCATCAACTGCGGTGCATGCGAACCGGAATGCCCCACTAACTCGATTAGCGAAGGCGATGAGATCTATATTATTGATCCCGCAACTTGCCTGGAATGCCAGGGTTTCTTCGATTCGCCTCGGTGCATTGAAGTGTGCCCTGTTGACTGCATTCACAAGCTCGAATCGTAGCTCTGTCTAAGGTGACACGCCATATCAAGGAACTCATCGCGGAGAGAGATGGCTCTCTCCGCGAGTTTCTCTCTTTCAACGATGGACCACATTTCACCACAACGCGCGCGAGAAATTCTTGACCGTGCCAAAGGACGCCGTATTGCCGTGGTGGGCGATCTAATTCTTGATCGCTACCTCTGGGGTCATGTGTCCCGGATTTCGCCGGAAGCTCCGGTACCGGTCGTTGAAATCGAATCCGAGACCATTGGCCTCGGCGGAGCGGGCAATGTGGTGCATAACTTGCGGACTCTTGGAGCGAGGCCGGTTCCTTTCGGCGTTGTTGGCAATGACGCCGCGGGAGAAGTCCTGTCGGGTATTTTAAGAAATGTCTGTTCCGATGTGCGCGGCATTCTGAAGGTAGCCACGCGCTTAACCTCTGAAAAGACACGAATCATCGCGAGCGACCAGCATGTGGTTCGAGCGGACCGCGAGTCCGTGGTAGACATCGGAGAGAGCGAGGAGAGGGCTCTGATTTCCACCCTCGAAGAAATTCTGCCCGAAATTGATGCGATCATCGTTCAAGACTACAATAAAGGCGTTGTGACGGCTCGTGTGATCGAAGGCGTTATCGCAGCGGTCCGGCGACGCGGTATTCCCATTGCCGTGGATCCGAAGTTCAATAACTTCTTCGCCTTCAAGGGCGTGACGGTATTCAAGCCGAACACAAAAGAGATTGAATCCGCGCTGGGAGTGCATATTGCTACAGATTCTCAAATGGAAGAAGCCGGTCGCACGCTCTTTGAAAGGCTCGGCTGCCAGCACATCTTGGTTACGAGGGGAGAGCAGGGAATGACGCTCTTCCACGACCCTTATCATATCGAGCACATTCACACTCGCGCAAGAAAGGTCCATGATGTGTCCGGAGCAGGGGATACGGTCATCAGCACCTTGAGTGTCGCCATGACCGGCGGCGCAGAACTTGGGGAATGTGCCGTTCTGGCCAACTACGCGGCGGGAGTCGTCTGCGAAGAAGTGGGAGTCATTCCCATTGAACGAGACCGTTTGATTGCGGCCATTGAACGAGATCCCCTATAGAGATAGGCCCATGACCTTCGTCCGGGCGACTAGCTCAGTTGGTTAGAGCGCTGGTCTCACATACCAGAGGTCATAGGTTCAAGTCCTATGTCGCCCACACCTTTGAGGAGTGTCGCCTTGGGTCGTGTTATTTCGCTCGACGATGGCCTTCGCCGTCGTTTTCTTGCCACGAAGCGCGGCGAGAAGGTCGTCTTCACCAACGGAATCTTCGACCTTCTGCATCGCGGCCATCTCGAGTACTTGTCGGCGGCCAAAGAGCTAGGCGATGTTCTCTTTGTGGGTCTTAATTCCGATGCGTCGGCGCGCCGCATCAAAGGCGATAGCCGACCCTTCGTTCGTGAGGATGACCGTGGCTACTGTCTGGCTTCTCTCTTGTTTGTGGACTATGTTGTCCTCTTTGATGCAGACACTCCCCTTGAACTCATCAAGGCACTGAAACCCGATGTTCTGGTGAAGGGTGGGGACTGGAAGATTGAAGAGATTGTGGGCTTCAAAGAAGTGCGCAGCTATGGCGGTGAAGTTCTGTCTTTGCCCTATCGCGAGGGGTATTCCACGACTCGACTCTTGGAAATCATCGCAGCAAGTTTGACGAAGTAGATGTTCGACGACCTCACACAGAAATTAGAAAAGGTTTTTCGCCGCCTACGGGGGATGGGGACTCTCAGCGAGGCGAATATCCATGATGCCTTGCGCGATGTAAGGCGAGTGCTGCTGGAATCGGATGTCAATCTTCAGGTTGCCCGAGATTTCTTGGCTCGAGTACAAGAAAGAGCCGTGGGGCAGGAGGTTATCCGCTCTGTTTCGCCGGCTCAGCAGGTCATAAAGATTATTCACCATGAGCTTGTGCAACTGCTTGGTGCAGAGAGCGCTAAGCTTCGTGTGTCTTCAAAACCTCCTACCGTCTATATGGCCGTGGGGTTGCAAGGCTCCGGAAAGACGACCTTCTGTGCGAAGTTAGGTCTCCATCTCAAGTCGAAGGGAAAGCGTCCGCTGCTTGTGGCCGCCGACCTTCAGCGCCCCGCAGCCCAGGACCAATTGGAGGTTCTGGCAAAGTCTGCTGGAGTAGCGGTTTTCCGTGAGAAGGCGCAGGGGCCGGTGGAAACATGCGAAGCCGCCGTAAAATATGCGCAGCGAAATAGTCTGGACCCGCTCATACTTGACACGGCCGGACGCTTGCATATTGATGATGCCCTAATGATTGAACTGCAAGAGATAGAGCGCCGTCTGTCACCTTCCGAAATTCTTTTCGTGGCTGACGGAATGACGGGCCAGGACGCTGTGAACTCAGCCAAAACCTTCTACGAAAGGCTGCACTTTTCCGGCGCGGTGCTCACGAAAATGGACGGAGATGCGCGAGGAGGTGCGGCACTCTCCATTCGAGCGGCTACGGGTCAACCGATCAAGTTTCTCTCCGCCGGAGAGAAATTGGATGCGCTCGAATTGTTTCACCCTGATCGAATGGCCTCCCGAATTCTGGGGATGGGAGATGTGGTTTCGCTCGTTGAAAAAGCTCAGGCCGCCGTGGACGAAGAGCAAGCCGAGAAACTGGCGCGCAAAATCGGGAAGCAGGAATTCGACTTTGAGGATTTTCTGGAGCAACTCAGACAACTCAAAAAGATGGGTTCACTCGCCGGTCTCCTCGAGATGATTCCCGGAATGGCAGGACGCCTCAAGGACACGCAGATAGACGAGGGAGCCATGCGTCGAGTGGAGGCCATTATCCTTTCGATGACACCGGAAGAGCGCCACAATCCGAAGGTTCTGAATGGAAGCCGCCGACGCCGAATCGCTTGCGGTTCAGGAACGCGGGTGCAAGATGTGAACCGACTTTTGGAGCAATATCAGCAAATGCGGCAAATGCTGAAAAATCTGAAAGGCAACAAATTCCTATCACTTCGCCGCATGATGAAAATGACTTAAAATTAGGAACGAGAACCGTGTCTGTTCGAATTCGATTAATGCGCCTGGGGCGCAAGAAAAGCCCTCAATTTCGTATCGTCGCGGTGGATTCGCGGAAAAAACGGGACGGAGCCTACCTGGAATTATTGGGAAGCTACCAGCCTCGGTTCCGCCCTGCGAAAGTCGAAATTGAAGAAGACAAAGCCTTGCGGTGGCTGCAACTTGGAGCCGTGCCCTCGGATACGGTTCGGAGTCTGCTTTCGGAGCGGGGAATCATGCTGAAGTTCGACCTGCTGAAACGCAATACTCCCGCCGAGAAAATCATGCAAGTTACAGCCGACTGGCAAGCGAAGGTGGCACAGCGAATCGCCAAGAGAGCGGCTCGCGCCAAGCCGAAGAGCAAGAAAAAGACGGCTGCGGAGCCCACACCCGCCACGAAACCACAGGAATCATAGACGAGTGGAACCCATGGAAAAGTTCATCAGCTTCATTGTTAAGCATTTGGTGACGGATCCGGATGCCGTTTCCGTGGAACGAGTCGAGAAAGAAGGGGATGTCGTTTACCGCCTCAGCGTCGGTGATGGAGATCTGGGTCAAGTCATCGGCAAAGAAGGTCGGACGGCAAAGTCGCTCCGCATTCTCTTAATCGCAGCGTCGGCACGAGCCGGCCAGCGAGCGCGGCTGGAAATCGTTGACCCTGCCAAAGAGAGGGATGCCGCACCGCATCCCTGACGATTTCCGTGCCATCGGCAAGGTAGTCGCGCCCCACGGCCTCCAAGGAGCTCTTAAGGTTGAATCCTGGAGTGATTTTCCTGAGCGCTTTGAGGCTCTGCGGGGGGTTTACCTTAGGCGGGTGACGGGCGAGCTCGCGCGCCACGAAGTGAAGAGCGTGCGTTTTGGCTCACGCCACATTCTCTTGAAGCTTGAAGGCCTAACCCACCGGGAGCAGGTGGAGGAATATCGAGAGGCGGAACTCCTGGTACCCGATGAGGAAAGCTGGCCGCTTCCTCAGAATCGCTACTATGTCAGCGACCTCGTTGGAATGGAGACCGTCGGCACGGATGAAACGCTTCTCGGTCGAGTCATTGAAATAGATGCGGGTGGGGCACAGGACATTCTAAGGGTGCAAGGCCCCCACGGCGAGCTCATGATTCCGTTGGTGGATGAATGGGTTCCGGACATAGATATTGTGGCGCGAAAGATACGAATTTCCAACTGGCAAAACTTGGTGAATCGGGAGGAGTGCAAAGGTGAGGATTGATGTATTGAGCGCATTTCCTCAGATGTTCTCCGGTATCCTTCAGGCCTCCATTCTGCGCCGCGCCCTTGAAGGGAATCATCTGCATCTGTGGATTCACAACCTTCGCCATTTCACTGAGGATACTCACGGTCGGCTTGATGACTATCCCTATGGCGGCGGCCCGGGGATGGTTCTTCGCGCCGAGCCCGTCTTTAAAGCGCTGGATTGTCTGTATGCACAAAGCGAGGAAAAGCCCGCCCTTATCTATTTCACGCCTCAGGGCCGGCTCTTCACTCAGGAGATGGCGCGCGATTTCAGCGGAAATCCGTGGATGATTCTCCTTTGCGGTCATTACAAAGATATTGATGCTCGCATTGTGCAAAGAGATCCCTGGCAGGAAGTATCCATCGGCGACTTCGTGTTGAGCGGAGGAGAAACGGCAGCGGTTGTCTTTATTGATGCCGTTGCACGCCTGCTGCCCGGCGTTCTGGGAGACGAGGCGTCGGCATCCAATGACAGCTTTGAGGATGGTCTGTTGGATGCTCCCTATTTCACCCGTCCCGAGGAAATAAATCGCTTGACCGTACCGGAAGTCTTGCGAAGCGGCAATCATGAACGCATCGCTCAGTGGCGTCAGGGTGAGAGAGAGGGCCGCACCCAGGAGCGTCGTCCGGACTTGTGGGAAAAACACCAACAACGAGAAAAACATAAATCGCAATAAGGATATCAGAATGCACCGAATTCTTAATTGGACTCAGGATAAGTTGCGAACGGATCTTCCCGATTTCAAGGCAGGAGACACAGTGAATGTCTCTGTCCGAGTCATCGAAGGAGACAAAGAGCGGTTGCAGGCCTTTCAGGGTGTTGTAATCCAGCGAAGGGGCGGGGGAATGGATGAGACCTTTACCGTCCGTAAGGTCTCGATGGGTGTCGGTGTCGAAAGGATTTTTCCCCTACAGTCACCGAATATTGCGGCAATTGAAGTTCTGCGCCGTGGCGATATACGACGCGCTCGCTTGACCTATCTCAGATCTCGAAAAGGAAAGGCTGCCCGTATTCGAGAGAAGACAACCCCACGCGAGTCCGGGTCAGGCACCTTGGCCAAAAAAACGGTCTCGAAGGAGTCAGCGGGCAACTGAACTTGGCTTGAACGCCTTCAACGGCCTCGCAAGCGCCCTATAATAGGTGGCCGCCCTGTGCTTTTTAATCCGTCGAGAGATGAAAGGCAAAATAATTGGAGCCCCCATTTCCTGAGAAGTGGGGGGTCTTTGTATTCGTGGGCAAGAATCAATCCATCAATCCGCCGACTCTCTTGCTGACGCGAATGGCGGCTTTTATTGCGGTCGCCGTCGTGTTGGGTTATCTCTTGACAGCCATTCCCAATGTGGAACTGGTCACGGCGACCTGCTTTGCTGCAGGCTATTGCCTGGGGCCGGTCGCGGGCGCGGCGGTAGGAGCGATGGCAGAATTTCTTTTCGCGGGTTTTCACCCGATGGGAAGCAGCTTTGGACTGCTCTTGCTTGCTCAAATGTCAGGAATGGCATTGACGGGATTTGCAGGTGGAAGGATCGCAAGATTTCTGCCCGATCCCCAGAAATTTGCTTCACGACGAATTCTTCTTGTTGCGGGCGCGTTTCTGACTCTCGTTTTCGACTTGTTGACTAATTTGGCGTTTCCTTTGCAGGCTGGATTTTCTTTCTCTCAGACTCGTGTTGCTCTCGCAGCAGGGGCAGCATTTGCGATAGTCCATATCGGCAGCAATTGCCTTGTCTTTTCGATCGTGCTTCCGAAGGTACTGTCCCAACTCAAACGAATGGCATGATGGCAATGACAAAGCAATACGCTATCTCTTTTCTGTTTGTCCTTGTGGCTTGCACGGCGATGGCTCAGTCTGTCCAGCCCGGAATCAATGAATATGCAATCAGAGGATACTGTCAGGAAGATCTGTCGGACATTCTGCGACTCTTTCCTGGAATGTATCCCCAAGACCTGGGAACGCTCGGCGCGCCGCTCTATTTTTCTCCGTGGGGACTTTGGCCGGGTCAAATGCGCTATACTTTGGATGGCCTGCCCTTGGAGAGGAGATATGATGGATTGTGGGATCCTGGGCTCTTGCCGGTATCGGAAATTGATTCGATTACCTTCCATCCGCTGCCCATCGGAGGTCTCTTCCCGGGTGCGGGAGGGCGTGTGGACATTACCACTCGCGACATGCCCGTGGACAGCCCTTATTCCGAGATTCGCTTGCGTGAGGGGTTTTATGACTACGGAACAGTGGACTTCGCTCATGCGCAGCCAATCCACAAATCGCTCACCTTTCAGTCTACAGGACGGCTCGGGTGGTACACCGGCATGCGCGAACGGACCGGCTCGCGATTTACGCATCTGCGGACGAAACTGAAACTTCGCTCCTTCCCAAACTGGCGACTCGAAGGAGTTTATTCTCGCACGAAATCCCATTCGGATTCGGAGCTCAATCAAGCAGGTCAGACTCTGTCGCGCACGGAAGGGCAACTTGCGCTACTGCCGGGTGACTCCTTGTCCCTCGCATTTCGCCCGCAACTGCGGCTTTTTCTGAGGGAAGACAAAGAGGGCTGGGGAGACGCGTGGAGAGCGCGGGAATTGTGCGGTGGCGCCCTGCTGTCAGCGACTTTGCTGCTGCCTCGTCAGCGTCTTGAAGGAACCGCGCTGGCGCATCTTTCTTCTCTCCAGTTCCCTACTCAAGAAAAGACTGCCGGTCAGACGGTCGAACTGAGCGTCGCCGATTCGATTGATATAGTGGGTGCTCTGGGAATCGAATCCGGGGCGGGTCTGCGGTTGGAGAGAGATTGGGAGGAACCGGCGTACCGTTTTGGCGCGCGTGCCATCTTGCCAATCAAGAAAGTCTGCATTCTTTTTTGCGGTTTTCAAAGCGTTGAGAGTTTTCCTGATCCGCTTTGGCTAAATGGCGGCTATGTTCTGTCGGAGCGGCCCCTCCTATTAAGCTCTTCGCTCTCCAACCTCGGTGATTCCCTCATCGGTTGTCCAAGAGAAAAAGAGAGGGCATCTCAAATTGAAGCGGGTCTTTCGATTGATAGAGCTCGAGCTCAGGTGCGAATCACCGCCGTGAGAATCGCAATAGAAAACCAGTTCTCTCCCTGGACATCAACTTCTTCGCCAAGCCCCTCAACAGATTCCCGATGGGGAGGTGCGTTTGAAGGGCGGCTTCTTGTGCGCAGAGATATGACTCTTGAAACGAGATGGTCGCTTCTGTGGGCAACCGAAAATCCTTTGGCGAATGCGGACGAAATGCGAGGCTTCTCCCGGCTCTACTTTGAGCGCACCTTTTTCAGAGCGCCGCTTTATGTTCGCGCGAGCGTGATGCACACTTACCTCGGAGAACGAACGGCCTTCAGCCATTGGGGTACGAGAGTTCTTGACCCTACACATCTGGTTGGTTTCCGAATTTCCGCGCGCATCAAGGGCTTTGAGTTATTCTGGGGAACGGAAAATATCGGCGCCAGGCACTATGAATATGTCCCCGGTTTCCTCATGATTCGGAAAGAGGAATATTGGGGAGTCAACTGGGCCTTCTGGTTCTAAACGGGTCGAAGTGGCGAAGGACGGGGTAATTATTTGATAATAGTAGAGTAAGGATAATGAAAATCGCGTGAAAAATTTGGCGAATGCTTGATTATATGATTATTTTTTATTATTATTAAGTTTCAGGTAATTCGTAGCTTCTATGATGTCTGTTAAACCGCGCATACTTTCCGGCATGCGACCGACCGGCAAGCTCCATCTGGGAAACCTCGTTGGCGCTCTTGAAAACTGGGTGCTGTTGCAGCAGCGATATGAGAGTTTTCATATCGTCGCGGACTGGCACACTCTAACGACGGACTATGAGCATTGCCGAGAAATTCCCGACAATACCTTTGAAATGGTGACAGACTGGTTGGCTTGCGGGATTGATCCAGAGCTATCGCCTATCTTTGTGCAGTCGCATATTAAGCAGCATGCCGAGTTGCATTTGCTCTTTTCGATGTTGGTCACTCAAGCTCGCCTTGAACGCAATCCCACTTTGAAAGAGCAAGCGCGCGACCTTTCGCTTGAAGCCCGACTAAGTTACGGCCATGTGGGCTATCCTGTCCTACAGGCGGCGGATATTTTGATGTACAAGGGTGAGTTCGTGCCAGTAGGGGAGGATCAAGTGCCTCACATTGAACTTGCCCGCGAAATCGCGCGTCGATTCAATATGCTCTATTCTCCGAACAAGCCTATTTTTCCTGAACCCGCTCCTATGCTGACGCAGTTTCCCCGCTTTCCCGGCACGGACGGCAATCGCATGTCCAAGTCAATTGACAACACATTGCTTATCTCGGACTCACCCGATAAACTGCGGGCGAAAATCAAAACGGCGGTGACGGACCCGCAGAAAGTCCGCAGGGGCGACCCGGGCCGTCCTGATATTTGCCTTATTTTTACCTATCATAACCGCTTCAATACCGCTGAGATGCCCGAAATTCGAGCGGGATGCGAGTCGGGCGCGTTGGGTTGTGTGGAATGTAAGACGCGTTGCGCCAACAGAATCATCGAACACCTGGCTCCGATTCACGAGAAGCGGGCCCATTACGAGAAGCATCCGCAGGAGGTTCACGATATTATTGCACAGGGAGATGGGCGCGCTCGCCAAGAGGCGCAACGAACAATGGCCGAAGTTCACGAAGCGATGGGATTCTGATGTTCGCTTGGCAGGTAAGACTCCCGGACTTTGAAGGACCCCTTGATCTGCTCCTGTTCTTGGTCTCACGCCAAGAGCTGAATATCCTCGATTTGCCGATAGCTGTCATCACCGAGCAATACCTGCGGGTTATCGAGACCATCGGAATTGACAACCTTGAAGATGCGGGTGAATATATTCTCATGAGCGCGACACTCATTGCTGTCAAAGCGCGCATGATGCTGCCGCGCCCTGAAGCAGCGATGGAAGAGGAGTTCGAGGATCCGCGCCGTGATCTGGCTCAGCGGCTTCTTCTCTATCAAAAAGTGAAAGAAGCGGCGGATGATTTGGCCCGACGCGAAGAAGCGATGGCACAGCGCTCTCCGAGGAACATACACGACTTGCCTTCGCTTGATGTACCGAGATTGGAGGAATTGCTTGAGCGAGTGTCGCTCTATGATCTCGCCAAGGCTTATGATGAGGTGCGCCGACGCTTTGAAGAGCAGACGGTGCACCAAGTCAATCTTTTCAAGGTCACTCTGGAAGAGAGAATGGCTTGGATCCTCGAACAGCTTCAAGGAAAGCCGCATTTCTCGTTCCTGACGATGCTCCGCTTGGAATCGGCGCGTCTTCTTTGGGTGATTTCTTTTTTGGCGGTTCTGGAACTCGCGCGCCGCCGGGAAATTACTCTTGAGCAGAGTCTTCCTTTCTCCGACCTTTGGGTGTGTCATCCATTGAGATCCACACTGGAAGCTGCGTAATGGAAAACGGTTTGATCGCCACTGAGGAGAATCTAAGAGCACTCGCTGAGGCGCTTATATTCGCCAGTGCCGAGCCACTGACCGAGGAGCAATTCGCTGCAACCGTCGGCGATATCGGGAAGGAAGCTCTGCCTCAGCTTGCGGCGGAATTGAATGCGGAATATGAGAAAGAAGGTCGGGCGTTTGAGATTCTGCATGTCGCGGGAGGGTATCAATTCTTTACGCGACCGGATTATAACGCGCATATCCAGAAGCTCCTGTCCGAGCGCAGCAAGAGCCGGCTGTCGCGTGCTGCTTTGGAGACTCTGGCCATTGTCGCCTTTCGCAATCCGATTACTCGAACGGAAATAGATGAAATTCGCGGCGTGGACTCTGGCGCCGTCCTGCGCACGCTGTTGGAACGACGGCTCGTGACTGTCCGCGGGCGTCAGAAAGGTTTGGGACGCCCGTTTCTCTACGAAACGACCTCAGAGTTCTTGCGGCATTTCGGCTTGGCGGACCTCTCGGAGCTGCCGCGAGACGGTGAGTTGACGCGGGAGTGGGACCCTGCCGAACGAAAGGAAGAAGCACAATGAATCTACGCGATGCGCGGGTCATGGTTTTGGGCGGATGGGGGCTGGTTGGAATGGCGGTTTGCCGAAAAATTCTGGAACGCGAGCCCCGAACCCTGCTGCTGCTTTCGCTTCGCAAGTCTGAGGCTGAGGAGGCCTGTGAAATTCTGGCCAAGGATTTCCGTCAGGTCGAGTATATTCCGCTCTGGGGGGACATCTTCGTTACAGAGGAGCTGAAAGACCGCAATCGTGCTGAAATTATGGAGAACCCGGGGCTGCGACGGCAATTCGTCACGGACACTTTCGAACGTCCTACCGAAGAACGAATGGCGCGGTTTTTCCTCCATCGAATCATTGTGAAGCATCGGCCGGACGCGATTGTGGACTGCGTGAACAGCGCGACCGGTTTGGCCTATCAGGATGTCTATACGGCTTATTACCGGGTAAAGAACGCCCTGGAAATGGCGCGTGAAAATGGTAGGCAGGGGGGGAGTCTTGTCGAAGAAACCGAGAAGTTTCTTGGCACCGTGTCTCTTCCCCAACTCATTCGACATGTGCAGGTGCTTCATGACGCGACGACCAAAGCCGGAACGCACACCTATATCAAGGTCGGAACGACGGGAACAGGTGGCATGGGACTGAATATTCCTTACACCCACTCGGAAGAACGCCCGTCGGGACAGTTGCTCTCGAAGTCGTCTTTGGCCGGTGCCCATTCGATGCTCCTGTTTCTGATGGGACGCACGCCCGGTTACCCATACATCAAAGAAATAAAGCCGGCCGCGACCATCGCGTGGAAGAAGATTGCCTATGGCGAAATCCAACGAAAAGGTCGGCCGATTCCTCTTTTCGATTGCCTGCCTGAGAAGGCCGAGAAACTGGGGAAGGATTTCTGTCGGAATTTGAAGGATGCGGGGGTCGCATTGAACCGCAATCTTACATCCGTCTATATTGACACTGGTGAGAATGGGATTTTCTCGGCAGGGGAATTCTTTACCATTACGGCGGCTGAGCAAATGGAGTTTGTGACTCCCGAGGAAATTGCGCAAGCCGTTCTATGGGAACTCGAGGGAGGAAATACGGGTCTCGACATCGTAGCGGCTCTCGATGCGACCGTCATGGGGCCTACCTACCGTGCCGGGATTCTTCGGGAAGCCGCCTTGCGGCAAATGGCCAAACTCGAAACGGAGCACGGCATCGAATCCGTCGCCTTTGAGATTCTCGGTCCCCCACGCCTCTCCAAATTGCTCTACGAAGCACATCTTCTGCGAAAATCGGTCAAAACACTCCAAGCGGTCGTTGCCCAGAGTCCGGAGACACTCGCCCTGGCGACAGAGAATTTGGTCAAGCAGGATCGAGAACTGCGCGCGGCGATTCTTTCAATCGGGATTCCCATTCTGCTTCGAGACGGCCGATCGCTTCTGCGCGGTCCTGAAGTCAAGATTCCACCCTATGCAGGTACGGATGTCTTCCATGTGACACCGGAAACCGTGGACAATTGGGCGTTGAACGGATGGATTGATCTGCGGGCAGAAAATATGGGACTTTGGCGCCAGCGAGTGGAAGACTATGTGGCGCGAACGCATCAGGTTGATCCGCAAGATACTTCATCGAATTTTCCTTGGGACAATGTCATTTCGGGTGAGTCCGAGGAGATTCATCCCGGCAAACTGGTGGCTCACATTTTTATCCATGAGGAAAAGGGAGCCCGCATCAAGCGGTAAGCGTCATGCGAAAACTGGTGATCGCCATTGACGGCCCGGCGGGCTCGGGAAAATCCTGCACAGCCCGTTTGGTGGCAAAAACCTTGGGCTATCGTTATCTTGACACGGGAGCGATGTATCGAGCCGTAGCCTTGAAAATGCTGGAACAGGGTGTCGAGCCGCAGGATTCAAAGGCCATAGAGGAGCTTCTTCGAGAAATCCGCCTTGAGCAGAAAGAGGAGAGTGGGAAGACGCTGATCTTGCTGGATGGAAAGGATGTTACCGATGCCATTCGCACGCCCGAAATTTCGCTTTGGGTCGGACCGGTCTCCGAAAATCCTACCGTTCGCGAGTTTCTTGTAAGCCTGCAGAGAGAAATGGGCAAGAAGGGAGGAGTGGTCGTCGAAGGTCGGGACATTGGCACGGTCGTTTTTCCCGATGCCTCTTTGAAGATCTATCTCATGGCGGATTTGGGTGAGCGAGCGCGTCGGCGTTTGCGCGATCTCCATGGTCAAGGTATTGCTCAAACAGAGGAAGACGTGCGCGAAGCGTTGGCCAAAAGAGATGAGCGCGACCGCACCCGCAACCACAGCCCGTTGCAGGCGGCCGCGGGTGCGATCGTGGTGGATACGACCGACTTGACACTCGAAGGGCAGGTCGAAAAAATCGTCTCCCTTGCGCACGAACGAGAAAAGCCCCAGAAATTAAAGAAGAATCCATGAGAGCCGGGTATTTCCTCGTCTGCTTGCTTGTCCGAGTGTTTCTGTCGCTCGTTTTTGGCTTCCGGGTCAAGGGGAAGGGAAATATATCACTCCATGGAAAACTCGTCGTGGCTTCGAATCATCGCTCGAACCTTGACCCGTTGATTGTGAGCACGGCTCTGCCGCGCGAAGTTCATTTTTTCGCCAAGATGGAGTTGTTCAAGAACCGATTTCTTGCAGCAGCCATTCGCTACTTGAATGCTTTTCCTGTAACGCGTTCAGGATTTGATCGGCGCGCGCTCGACCATGCGCTGAAGATTTTGGAGCGCGGCGAAGCTCTGCTTATTTTCCCGGAGGGAACCCGAGCTCCGGCGGGCGGTTTTTTGCGGGCCAAGATTGGAATCGGATGGGTGGCGTCTCTGTCGAATGCGCCCATCGTTCCGGTCTATGTTCATGGCAGCGACCATCCGCTTCGCGCCATCTTGCGTCGGCCTCGAATAACGGCGGTCATCGGAAATCCTCTCCCTCTATCGGAACTTGCGCCATCCCATCTGCAGGGAAAGGCAAAATACAATGCCGTCGCAGAAGAAATTCTGGAAAGGATTCGCACACTCTCGCTGGAAACGCCGGGGCGGCGGGTGACGCAAAAAGGTCCCGTCTTTGAGCGAGATGTCATCCCGTATCCGCACTTACGCTGAAAAACATGAATTCATAAAACAAAACACAGGAGTGTTTCACCCAATGAACGAACGAACCACCCAGGGTTCAAAAGACCACGGATCCGACGAGAGAATGAAAGGAGGTGAATTGATTCCGGCGATGGAAACTCCCCGTCAGACACCGCCCTCCTCTCCCCGAGAAGATTGGGAATATCGTGGACGCGTCATTCGGCTCGAAGAGTTCGAAAAAGACGAGAGACAAAGCTCCGTTGAAGAAGTCAACGAACTGATTTCGCTCTACGAACGCACCATCATGGACTTCAAAGAGGGGGAAATCGTCCGGGGAAAAGTCATTGCGATCGGCGACAAAGAGGTCACCGTAGATATCGGTTTCAAATCAGAAGGAGCTGTTCCTACCGAGGAATTTGAGAATCTATCGGAAATCAAGATTGGCGACGACATCGAGGTCTTTTTGGATCGAGTCGAGGACGCCGAAGGTCAGCTCATGCTATCAAAAAAGAAGGCCGATTTCTTCAAGCTTTGGGAACGCATTGGTGAAGTCTATCGTCAGAACGAAATCATTCAGGGCAAAATCCTGCGACGCATCAAAGGCGGAATGGTCGTTGATGTGATGGGAGTGGACGCCTTCCTGCCCGGCTCCCAGATTGATGTTCATCCTGTGCACGACTTTGATGCCCTCGTGGGACATACGATGGATTTCCGCGTCGTCAAGTTGAACGAGCAACGGAAAAATGTCGTCGTGTCTCACAAGGTTTTGGTGGAGGAGAGTATGGCAGGTGTCCGCGAGAAGGTCCTCAGTGAGATGGAAATCGGCAAAATCATCGAGGGTGCGGTCAAGAACATCACTGATTTTGGCGTCTTCGTTGACCTGGGAGGCGTGGATGGTCTCTTGCATATCACCGACCTTTCCTGGGGGCGTGTCGGTCATCCCTCCGAAGTCGTTCAACTTGATCAGATTCTTCAGGTTAAAGTGCTCGATTACGATCCCGAGCGGCGGCGAATCTCCATTGGCCTGAAACAACTTCAGCCCCATCCATGGGAAAAGGTGGAAAGCCGGTATCCGGTCGGCTCGCGTGTCAAAGGTAGAGTCACCTCTATCGCTCGTTATGGAGCTTTTGTCGAGCTGGAAAAGGGATTGGAAGGTCTTATCCATATATCCGAGATGAGTTGGACTCAACATATCAAACATCCCTCCGCCATGGTTTCGGTCGGGGATGAAATAGAAGCGGTTGTTCTATCCATAGACAAGGAAAACCGCAAAATATCCCTTGGATTGAAGCAAACCGAGACCGATCCGTGGGAGAATTTGGAACAGAAGTATTCGGTCGGTTCTCGTCATAAGGGAACGGTTCAGGATCTTGTTCCTTTTGGCGCCTTTGTTGAACTCGAAGATGGGATTGATGGCCTCGTGCACATCTCGGATCTGTCGTGGACAAAGCGCATTCGCCATCCGGGTGAAGTGCTTAAGAAAGGCGAAGAGATCGAGGTGGTTGTCCTCGGTTTTGATCGCAACGAGCGGCGTATTGCTTTGGGCCTGAAGCAAGCTCAGGAGAATCCGTGGGACCGCTTCGAGCAGGTCTATCCCATCAAAGCTCAAACGACGGGAAAGGTCGTTCGCATTCTCGAAAAGGGAATCGTGGTCGAGCTGCCGATGGAGGTTGAGGGATTTGTCCCCAACAGCCAATTGCGGCGACTTGCGCAAGGAACTGAACGCCGTACCATCAATGTTGGCGATGCGCTTTCATTGGAGGTTATCGAATTCGACAAGGAGTCGAAGAGAATCATCCTCTCGGCTCTGGATGCCGAGAAGGCAGCGGAAACGCAAGCCTATGAGGAATATCTAAAAACGACCGAGGTGGCAGCGCCGAGTGCTTCGCCTGAGGCTGTGCGCGAGGAACCGGAGGCCGAGGTGCCCGTTTCTGCTCCGGAAGCGCCAATTGTCGAATCCGCTGAGAGTCAGCAGCCGCCGGAAACCACCTCAGAAGAGCCACCGGCTATCTCAGAAGAAGAGCCGAAGCCTTCCTCCGAAAACATATAGTTGGACTATTGGAACAAGTGAACAGCGCAGGAACGATATTGGCTCCTTGCACATGACCATGACAGAGCACAAGGTCTGTATTGCCACCTTAGGCTGCAAACTGAACCAGTCCGACAGCGACGCGATTTTGGCCAGTTTGCATGCTTCAGGCTATCGAGTGGTCAGGACACCCGCGGAAGCCGACTTGTGCATTGTGAACACCTGTGCGGTGACCGCGACAGCCGAGCGCAAATCACGAAACCTCGTGCGTCGCTTCACGAAAGCAGCCCCAAAGGCACACCTGGTCGCTGTGGGTTGTTTGGCCGAACATGATCCTCGGGCATTGAAAGCCATTGATGGTGTGGACCGCGTTCTTGGCAGTCGGGAAAAGGAGCACATTCTCGATTTTCTTTCCTCTGAATCAGCCGTGTCGGTGGCTGTAGGTGAGGTCACCAGTGAGAAAGGCTGGCGCTCAACGCATGTTGTTGGAGGGGAATTGGGTCGCACCCGCGCCTATTTGAAAATCCAGGATGGCTGTGATGAGAAATGCACCTACTGTATTGTGCCGCGACTTCGCGGGCGGGCTCGCAGCAGACCGGTTGCCGAGGCTATCGAGCAGGCGAGGCAGCTCGCGGACAAGGGATTTTCGGAATGCGTGCTGACGGGCGTGAACTTGGCTGCCTACGGTCACGAGCTTGGCATGAAGGAAGGTCTGAGCATCCTCCTTTCGTCTTTGGAGAAAGTGTCAGGGCTTCGACGCATCCGTCTCGGTTCTATCGAACCGTGGGGACTCTCCGAGCCACTCATTCGGCTTGTCGCAGAGTCTGAAAAAATATGTCCGCATCTGCATCTGCCGCTTCAAAGTGCCGATGACACAATTCTGCGTCGAATGAATCGCCGCTATACGGCCTCCCATGTGGAGGAGCTTATTCAGTTCGCTTTTTCTCTTCGCTCAGATTGGGGACTTGGCGCAGACATCATTGTGGGATTTCCCGGAGAAAGTGAAGAGAATTTCGCAGAGACGCATCGTTTTCTTGAAAAGCATCCTTTTACCTATCTGCATCTGTTTCCATTCTCGGTGCGACCGGGTACGCCTGCTGAAAGACTCTCCAACCGTGTGTCCGCAATGGAGATTCGGCGACGCCTGAATGGCTTGAAGAGATTGGATGAGGAGAAACGGCATCGCTTCCGGCAAAAGTATCTCGACACCGTGCAACAGGTAATCCCTGAAGGCACAAAGAACGGAGCGTTTGCGATGGGGCTCACACCCAACTACTTGCGAGTTTTTTTTGAGCCGTCGCGGTCAAAACCCGAAGCAATTTGTGAAGTCCATATCGAAAAAATACATCCGAAAGGGGTTCAGGGGAGAATGATTGGGGTGAAGTAAATGAGTACAAAGAAAGTCCAACCCAACACGGACCGATTGGTTCGCACTTTCCTGGATCTCGTGCAGATTGACAGTCCGTCAAAAGAGGAAGCGGAGGTAGCCCAGTATCTGATGAAGGTACTGAAACCTCTTGGCGTGGAAATTTGGCAGGATGAGACCGGCAGAAAGATCTCCGGCAACTGCGGAAATCTGCATGTGCGGATGAAGGGGTCTCTGCCGAATGCTCCGGCAATCCTCTTCTCGGCGCATTTGGACACCGTCATGCCGGGGCGAGGAGTTAAGCCTCGAATGGAAAATGGCATCATCTGTTCCGATGGAACGACCGTCCTCGGCGCCGATGATAAGTCCGGCGTCGCAGTGATTGTCGAGATGCTGCGAGTGATTTATGAACAGAAGTTGGCATGCGGGCCAGTTGAAGTCATCTTTGATGTGGCCGAAGAAATCGGCCTTCTGGGTGCGCGGGAAATTGATTTTGGCAGCCTTAAGGCCAAGTGCGCTTTTGTTCTCGACAACGAAGAATTAAACACCATCGTCGTGCGTTCACCCTATGCCAATCGGATGACCTTCGAAGTGGGCGGAGTGGCGGCGCATGCCGGGATGGCTCCGGAACGAGGTATTTCGGCCATTGAGATTGCCTGCAAAGCCATTGCGGCGATGCGCCTCGGGCGACTGGATCCCGATTCGACCGCCAATATCGGCACTTTTGAAGGGGGTCGAGCGACGAATATTGTTGCCGACCGCGTCATCATTCAAGCTGAAGCCAGAAGCCACAGCGAAGTGACTCTTCAGAATCAGACCTCACACATGCAAGAGTGCTTCCGCGATGTCCTTCCTGCATTTCGCAGGAAAGTCGGCGGCAAAGTCATCGAACCCAAGTTTGAGGCGACAGTGATTCGAGAATTCGATGCCATGAATATTTTCCCCGAAACCCTGCCTTATCAATTGGCGTTCGCCGCGGGAGCGGAGCTTGGGTTGAAAATGGAATCGCAATCCATTGGTGGAGGGACCAATGCCAATATCTACAATGCCAATGGATTACCGGCTGTCGTCATCGGAACGGGAATGACGGAAGAACATACGACGAGCGAACATATTGCCATTTCTGATATGGAAATGAGCTGTTGTTTCTGTCTGGAAATCCTTCATCAAAACGCAAAGTCAGCGACCTAAACCATGAGATCGGCTTGTTTATGGTAGGTCGAATTTCCCTCATGCTTTTGGCCCTCGGTGTGGCGGTTTTGCCGCGACCGGCCGGGGGCTTTATGCTTCATGAGCAGCGCATCGCCGTGGGTGCAAAAAGGCAAACACCGCTGTGGCACAATCCCACGGAAACAAAAATTGATCTGACCGGAGCATGGCAGTGGAAGGCATCTCAAGAGCCGCTCTGGCACCCCGGTTGGATTCCGTCCTGTTTCGACGATTTTCAGGGAGAAATCGTTTTTCGCCGGGAATTTTCCTTGCCGGATTCTCTGCGCGGTTGGCATTTTCGCTTAGTGATCCCGCAAGCCAACTACAAAGTCAGTGTCGTAGTCAATGGAAAATTCATAGAGTCCGCCGCCGGCAGTCATCTTGGGCTTGTTTTGGATTTGCCGTCGCCTGTGCTGAAGAATCGTTCGCCCAATGTGATCGAACTTCAAGTGGACAATCGGCTTGGTGCAACGACAACGCTTCCCTTGTTTCCACAGTTGTATGCGCCACGCAACTATGGCGGGATCCTGTCGGATTGCTATCTTTGGGTGACCCCTCCGTGGGCAATTGAAGGAGCGGTGCTGCATTGGCCCGTTGAGAAGCCAGGGGTAGGTGCGGTGGCAACCGTTGACATCTCCCGTGTCATTGCGACGGCGGCACCTTCTGTCTCGTTTACTCAAATCGTTTGCTCAGGTGAGATTCGTGATGAAGAAGATCATCTCATCGCCTCAGCCTGCTCTCTCACCATCTCAACCGAAGGACCAAAAACTCAGCAGGTGTCGCTCGAATTCGCCTCTTTCCGACCTGTGCGCTGGACTCCCGACACGCCGATTCTCTATGACCTTAACATCCGCCTTGAGACATCGCAGGGCTTGCTTCATCTCTTTCGGAAGAAAGTGGGTTTCAAGGAGATTTCACTTTCAGGGAATCGTCTTCTCCTGAATGGCGAGGCAATTCCCTTGCGCGGGGCACAATACATTCCGGAGGACATGTCTGCAGGCGCAGCCATTTCCGAAACACTCTTCGAGGCCGATGTCCGGCGGATGAAGGAATTGGGATTCAATCTGCTGCATGTGATTCCCTCGCCGCCGCCCCCGGCGCTTCTCGATGTTTGCGACCGTCTTGGCATGCTGGTGTTTGCCGGATTACCGCTTGAAGGAATCCCTGCCGATATTCTCGCCCGGGCGTCCTATCAAGCGCAATGCGAATACGCGCTAAGACGGCTGGTGCGTCGCGACCGCACGCATGTCTGTGTGGCTGCTTGGGGATTGGGGCAGGATTTGGATTGGAAAAGCCCTGCGACCTTGGAAGTCATCGGAAGTCTTGCCAATCAATTGCAGACTCTCGACAGCCGCCCGGTCTTCCTCGAGGCATATCGCTTGGTCGAGGTCGCCCAATACCCCGTAGATTTCTTCCTGCTTGCGGTTATGCCGTGGAGGCGGAATATTCCCTTAGATCCAGAGGCGACCACGAAGCCCATCATTCTGAGCCGAGTCGGCATGCTGGTCACCGATGCGGGGAAGAGCGAGTGGCGGGGAAGTCCTTCCAATCAGGCGGATTTCCTGCTCGGGCAATTCGATAAGATGTCTCAGGAGACTCCTTTCGCAGGCCTGCTTATTTTTTCCTACTCCGATTATCGAGGCCAAATACCATCCCTGGCGCAGAATGACAAGAACGACCCCTTCATCTATTCGTTTGGACTTGTTGATTTGGCGCGCCGCGAACGGGTATCGTTTTTCAAGCTTCGGGATTTGGCTCAAACGGGTCAGTCGTCTCCCATATCTCAGAGTTCTTCAACCGAATCTCCGCGCGTGGAATTTCCCATTGCAGGCCTCGCGCTCATCGTGTTGCTCAGTCTGGAAATTCGGCGCAATAATGTCTTCAAACAGAATATGAAGCGTGCTTTTCGTCACGCTCACGGATTTTTTTCCGACATCTACGCTCGCCGCTTCTTGCAAACCAGCCAGACCTTTGTTCTTGTCTTATTCGAGGCAATCTGTTGGGCTGTACTCGCCTCGAGTCTCGTCTATGGGCTGCGCTATTCATATCGCTTTGATTATCTCCTGACTCACCTCCTTCGATGGCCTGCGATAAAGTTGAACCTTCTCATCTTGGTCTGGAATCCCATGGTCGGCATAGCGACTTTGACGCTTCTTTCTATCGTGCTCTTTCTTGTGCTCGCGACAGTTATCAAGCTCGGTGCTTTCCTTTTTCGCGCGCGGGTTACGATGGGAAAAGCCGTGACCTATTTGGCATGGGCTGGGGCGAACTTCGTTTTCTTGTTGCCTCTCGCGGTCGTCTTATACCAATTGGTTGGCATGCCGGACATGCTCCTCCCATGTATTTTGATTCTCTTGGGCTTTGTGTGTTGGTTTAAGCTTCGGCTCTCCAACGCTCTGCGCGTCGCCTATGGTACCAGTTATCCTCGCCTGTATTTCGTTGCGCTGAGTGGGGGTGGCCTGGTGATCCTCGGTCTCATTCTACTGCTTCAAGCATCCATCGGCACGGTTTCCTATTGGACCTATTACTGGCATGTCTTGGCGCCTTGACCTCTTCGGGCGTCGCGGCCTGGCCAAAGCGACTCGTTACAATCACTTCTAAATAGCTTGTGAGTTCGTTATGACGGAGAAAATCATTGGTGAGGGTTTTACCTTCGATGATGTTCTGCTCGTCCCGCGCAAATCGGATGTGCTTCCAAGTGCCGTGGATCTCCGGACGCGCATTACCAAGAACATCGGCCTGAATATTCCCATGGTGTCAGCGGCTATGGATACGGTGACGGAGGCCGCGTTGGCTATTGCCATGGCTCGCGAAGGGGGCATTGGCATCATTCACAAGAATATGCCGGCGCGCAAACAAGCCGAGGAAGTTGATCGCGTCAAGCGTTCCGAATCGGCCGTTATTGCCAAGCCGTACACGCTGCCGCCCTCAGCCAGGATCTCCGACGCCCTCCGGCTCATGAAGGAGCGTGGTGTCAGTGGGATTCCGGTTGTGGAAGAGGAGAAGCTTGTCGGAATCGTGACTCACCGCGACTTGCGATTCGAGCGTGACGAAACTCTGCGGATCACGGCGATTATGACTCCCCGAGAACGGTTGGTTACCGCGCCTGCCGGAACGCCGCTTGCTGAAGCGGAATCAATTCTGCAGAAGCATCGCATCGAAAAACTGCTTCTTGTGGATGATGCCGGGCGATTGGCTGGCCTGATTACGGTCAAGGATATTCAGAAGCGTCTGCAGTTCCCCCATGCCTGCAAGGACGAACGCGGGCGCCTCCGAGTTGGGGCCGCTGTCGGTGTGAAGTCGGATACGCTTGACAGGCTGGCTGTTCTCGTCGAGGCAGGCGTGGATGTTATCGTCGTTGATTCGGCGCACGGGCACTCGATGAATGTGATACGAACCGTGGCAGAGATCCGATCGCGGCATCCCGACCTCGAGATTGTCGCCGGTAATGTCGTCACGGCGCAGGCTGCCCTGGAACTTGTTGATGCCGGTGCCAGTGCCATCAAAGTAGGGATTGGGCCCGGTTCGATTTGCACTACTCGTGTCGTCGCTGGCGTCGGTGTACCTCAGATTTCGGCAATTCTCGAATGTGTCACAGTGTTGCGGCCTCAAGGCATTCCGCTCATTGCCGACGGCGGGATCCGCTATTCTGGTGATATTGCCAAGGCGATCGCCGCAGGCGCGGATTCAATCATGATTGGGAGTCTGTTTGCGGGCACTGAGGAGAGTCCGGGAGAGATGATTCTCTATGAGGGGCGAAGCTACAAAGGTTTCCGCGGAATGGGTTCGATCGCCGCCATGCGCGAAGGAGCGGCGGACCGCTATTTCCAAAGCGATACGGAAGGGAAGTTCGTACCGGAAGGCATTGAGGGCCGTGTACCCTACAAGGGACCATTGGCCAACACGGTCTTTCAGCTTATGGGCGGGCTCCGGTCGGCCATGGGATACTGCGGCGTGACCACCATCCAAGAGATGCAAGAAAAAACCCAACTGATGAAAATCTCATCGGCAGGGCTTCTTGAAAGTCATCCTCACAATGTGGCGATTACCCGAGAAGCGCCGAACTATGAATTGCCGGCCAGCTTCTCGACGCAGTGAGCTTTGGGTCCACAAAGAGCAAAAGAGCCGGTGGTCCTCCATGGCACAAGAGGGAAAAACTGCCAGGGGCACACCGGCTCGGCGGGGAAAAATCTAAAGAGTCAAGCCGCGAACATATCGCGATAATTTCGACTTATGATTCGCGGAGGTGTTCTGATGCAGAATACCCTTGACGGCCAGGCGATCCAGCAGTTTCGTGGCAGCCCGGAGGGCTTCCTCGGCATCAGCGCGGTTCTTAGCGGATAGCACCTTCTTCTCGGCCGTCTTCATCTGGGACTTGTAGGCCCGATTCTGCAGCCGGGATTCAGCGTTGGTGCGCATTCTTTTCTTACAGGATTTGTGTTGCGGCATATTTCACATTCTGGCTAAATAATGACCGGATTGCAGGCCGCTTCAAACGGCAGCCTCGCGGAGTTCTTCTGTGACCGGCCTACCGGCCGGAAAGTTCGGCACAAAATATAATCAAAACGGCAGTCATTGTCAAGCAGAAGAATGATTCTTTCCGATTCGGCCCGGGCGGCACTTCGCAATTCGTCGAAAATCTGCATTCTGACCGGTGCGGGTGTCTCGGCTGAAAGCGGGGTAGCCACATTCCGTGGCAAAGAGGGACTCTGGAGCAAATTCCGCCCGGAGGAACTTGCTAATATTCAAGCATTTATGAAAAACCCCGAACTGGTTTGGGAATGGTACCAATATCGTCGAGACATCGTCACGAACGCTCAACCAAATCCAGGTCATGTGGCTCTTGCACAGTGGGAAAAGCAGATTGCAGGATTTACGCTTATTACGCAGAATGTGGACGGATTTCACCAACGAGCCGGAAGTCGCCGAGTCATTGAACTCCATGGGAATATTTTGCGCAATCGTTGCCTCAAGTGCGGGAACATCGGTGATGGTGAAGAGGTTCATTTCAAGGAAAAAGTGCCTCTTTGCATTTGCGGCGGAATGCTTCGACCCGATGTCGTTTGGTTTGGTGAAATGTTGCCAGCCCAAGCTTTGAACGACGCTTTCGCTGCGGCGGAAGCGGCCGACCTTTTTCTCTCGATAGGGACTTCCGCTGTCGTTCATCCGGCGGCCTCGCTGCCGGAGATTGCCAAGGCCAGCGGAGCGTTTCTGATCGAAATCAATATCGAACCCACGATCCTGACATCAACGGCGGACCTTTTCCTCGAAGGACCCTCCGGCAAGATTCTGCCGGAGCTGTTCGACGAGTGGATGGCTCAGAGAGCGAATGTAGAATGAAATTGCGTCCAACAAAGTTAGCTTCATTTTGCGGCATCCTCCTTGTCTTTGGTTTTCTTGCGTTCACGCAGGGATGCGCTTACTACAATACATTTTACAACGCCAAGAAGCATTTCGAGGCAGGCGAGCGCGCCAACCGAAACGCCTCGAGGGGCCAGTCCCGCGATGTGAAGAACTATGAGAAGTGTATCGAGACAGGGTCGAGGCTCTTGGAGCTTTATCCAAAGAGCCGATGGGTAGACGATTGCCTTCTTATTATGGGAAAGTCGTATTATCGGTCGGGTAAATTACCGAAAGCCCAGCGGAAATTTGAAGAGCTTATCAGCAATTTCCCGGGGAGCAAACTCATTCCTGAAGCCCGGCTTTGGTTGGCGGAGACTCTGATTGCGATGAACCGGAGCGAGGAAGCGATTTCGATTCTTGAGCAGTTGTGCGCTTCTGCTGAATCGAAGGTCTTTACGGCGCGTGCGTCCTTTCTTCTGGGAACGGTTCACTTTGATACCACGCGATACCGGGATGCGGCGGATGCATTTCGAAACGCTGCGCAGGGATATCGGAATAAACTGGAGCGAGCCGAATCGTTCTATATGCTCGGTCGTAGTTTGTTCCTGCTGAAGGAGTTCCACGAAGCTAAGACGGCCTTCGACCAGATTCCCAAACTCAATCCCTCGCGCGAACTCATCTATAAGGCTTTGGTGGAATCGGGCAAGTGTATGGCTGAGTTGGGTGACACCGAGGCGGCGTTGGAACTGTTGGAACATCTGCGAAAAGATGTGCGCTATCAGAATTACTCCGCGGGAATTGAGCTCACGCTGGCGAAAATCGAGGCTGACCAAGGCAACTTCGACAAAGCGGCGCAAATCTATCTGGACTATCTCGAGGCGAATCTCACCGGCGTTGAAAGGGCAGACGCCTATTTCTACATCGGAGTAATCTACCGAGATCACTATCGCGATCTTTATCTGGCAGCTGCCTATTTCGATAGTGTTCAGAACGCGGGAGGTTCGAAAGTCTTGGCCGATTCGGCGCGCGCACAGGCTCAAATGCTGAAGCGTGGACTGGCCCACATCAACAAATGGATGGATATAGAGTGGAAGTTGCAGTACATGGACTCCCTCCTGAAGAGCGCTTCTTCGACGGAAGGAAGCCCATTCGTCGTGCCACCTTCTCCACCGGCCGATTCGATGGCGCAAGACAGCGGGAAAGTGGAGCTTGGTGGTCAAGCCGCAGAGGACACTGCCATCGTAGGAAGCAGCACTCCGGAAGCGTTGCCCGACAGCTTAACACCAGTCGTTCAACTTCCCACCCTCGATGAGCTCCATCAGGCGAAGCGGGATTTGCAGGGTGTGCTCTTTCAAATCGGGGAGTTCTTCCTGCATGATTTGCAGGATCAAGACTCGGCCTCCTATTTCTTTGAGTGGGCCGCGTACGACACCATGGACCATCGAATTCAATGGAAAGCGAATCTCGTACTTGCTGAATTGGCTCAGCGGCGTGGAGCGGACAGTTTGGTGATTCGGTCGTACTATGAGGACGCATTGGCCACTCCGGGTATTCCTGTTGATGCGGAAAACCGCGCTCGGAAAGCGCTTGGATTGCCGCTGAAAGAGACGCCACGCGATACTCTCCGCGAGAACTATTTGAAGCTCGAAGGGAGCATTCTTGATACGACGGCGAATCTCGATTCTATCTTGATGTCCCTCGATTCACTCATGATTGCTGACACCTCCTCAATCTATTTTCTAAAATCCCTCTGGGCAAGGGCCTATTTGTATGAGCATCGGGTCGGCAACCGCGATTCCGCCCGCGTAGCCTACGAGCAGATCATCTCTCTCTATCCCGATTCGGCATTTACCACCGTGCTGGCTGAGCGATTGGACACAACGACGTTGGCGGCACTTACTGAACAAAAGGTCCCAGCGGCGGCCGAGGCTGAAGCAGATACCATTCATGCCAGCCAAGAAGCGGGGTGGCCTCCTCCTGAAGAGTCGCTTCTGGGCAGGCGAGGGCGGTAGCTGCCATGAGTGATTTGCCAAAGCGGCTCGGCGTCGCTCTGTGGGGAATCCCGCTTCTTCTCCTATCTCTGTATTTCGGCGGATTATTTCTTGCCATTCTAATTTCGCTGCTCCTATTCCTCCTGGCTCGTGAATGGCAATCTCTTGGCCAGTGCGTCGGGATAGAAATTCCGCTTGCCTTTCTTTGGCTGAGTGCTGCTGCCGTTCTTTCCGTTCAATTCTCGACGGGCGACCGCATAGCAGTCCCTGTTGCGATCCTGATTCTGCTTGTTTTGTTTGCGATCGAGATTGTGCGACCCTCTCGCGCACCGCTTAAGAATTTGGGACATCTCGCTCTCTGGCTCCTTTACATTGTGTTTCCCATTTCGCTCTGGTGGACAATTCGTCTCGTTGGAGGAATAGCTGAGGCACAGGGAAGGCAATGGCTCATCGCCCTTTTTGTATGCGTGTGGGCGACGGATACAGCAGCCTACGCTGCAGGCCGAGCTGCAGGAAAACACCGGCTTATGCCCGCGGCCAGTCCAAACAAGAGCTGGGAAGGGGCCATCGCCGGAGTTGTCGGCGCTGTGCTCGTGCCAGTCATTATGAGGTCTCTGGGGCTTTTTGACTTCACAGGATGGGATGTCATTGCCTTCGCCGTCGCGGTGGGGATATTCGGTCAAGCGGGCGACCTGCTTGAATCTCTGATGAAACGCGAGGCTGGGATAAAGGATTCTTCGCGATTTCTGCCGGGGCACGGAGGACTACTCGACCGATTCGACAGTCTTTTCCTGGCGACTCCCGCACTCTATGTTTATCTTCTAATCCGATGACAGCGCCAAGTCATTTGCCCGCGTTCAAATGTGGCGACCAGCTTCGCTCTTCCACAAGTGAGTCGAAACGGCGAGGTTCGGATCGGCAAGTCGTTCAAATGTTCGAGGCGATTTCGCCAACCTATGATTTGTTGAACCGGCTCCTCTCGTTTGGACTTGATGCTTCATGGCGGCGAAAATGTGTCGCTGCGTTGGACATTGGTGCCGACCAGACGATTCTCGATTGCGCAGCAGGAACGGGGGATATGGCGGTCGAAGTCTGTAGACAAGTCCCCTCGGCTCATGTTGTCCTGCTCGACCCCGTTGAAAATATGCTGGCGCGTGCTCGAGAAAAGCTCTCGCATTTCCCCGGTGCGGAAATCCAGACTGTGCTGGGGAATGCAGAAGCGCTGCCTTTTTCCGCGCATTCCTTCGATCGGATTGTCGTCGCATTCGGAATTCGCAATTTTCTTGAGCTTAATGCGGGATTATCTGAGCTCTTTCGCGTCACGCGGCGAGGTGGCAAGGGAGCCATTCTCGAATTCACGCCGGACCGTCATCGCGCATTTCGCCAGCTCTTTCGCTTCTATTTCCTGCATATTGTTAAGCCAATTGGAGCGCTTATTTCGAGACATGCGACGGCCTATGACTATTTGCGGCTTTCCATAGATAGCTTCCCCACGAGTTCTGAGCTTGGCCAGCACTTGGCGCGAGTCGGATGGACGGTGCGCTCACATCAAAAACTCGCGGGAGGCGTTGTCTCGCTTTTCGTTGTGCAGAAGTGAGTCGAAGATGCCCATATTTGAATATAGTTGCCGGGATTGTGGCGAGAAATTCGAAAAGCTCGTCTCGAGAGCCCATGAGTCCATTTCCTGCCCGCATTGTCAATCGCTCCAAGTGGAGAAGCTCTTTTCCGCCTTTGGAATCGCAGGTGCTGTACGATTCTCTCCTTCAACGGGCGCGAGTGCTTGCGCGTCCTGCAAAAGCACAAGTTGTGCGGGCTGTCCAAGTAGCTCGCCATAGACAATGGTGAGTTCGCGACCCGCCCTCCTTGCCGCGTTTTTTCTGATCGGCGGGATTGTCCTCGCTCTCTATGTGGATTTCTCCCCACAAGCGACTCTTGTGGTGGGTGGTGGCGCGCTGCTTTTTTTCGGCGCGCTCTTTTTATTTCGCGCGCCACCCAAAATCATGCTTCCGGCTCTGACTTTCCTTGTGATAAGCCTCGGCCTTGCGCGTGGCACGGCCTCCATCGCCCGAATGGAGCGGCGTGCCGTCGCAGATTTCGCCTCCAAACATAGAACCGCAATGGCGTATGGCCAAGTCATCGAGGCGAGCCGCGACTGGGCTGCGCGCAGCAGGCTCTTGCTTCGGCGTGGAGTTTTGTTTGTTCCGGGAGACACACTACAACTGCCTTCACTCCGACTTGATGTGCGCACCACTCTTCCACCGGAATCCATTGAGGTTGGCGACTGGCTCTTGGCACAAGGAGCGCTGCAACTGCCCGAAGACCCGCGCGTCCCGGGGCAAATCGGCCGTGTTCGGCAAGCGGTCATGGAGCGGGTTGGCGCTTACCTTTACATAGGAGATGATGCCAAACCTCTCGTTACTCCCTCCGGCAAAGCATCTCCTGCGCGCACGATTCATTCTCTGCGAGGCCAGATTGTCTCCACATTGGACAAGGAACTCTCTCCGCAAGCTTCGGCACTCTGCAAGGCTCTTCTTCTCGGCGATCGCTCGGGCTTTTCACAGGAGTTTCGCCAGCAAATCAAAGCGACGGGTCTCAGTCACATCTTCGCTTTGAGTGGTCTCAATGTCGGCCTTGTCGTCTCGTTGGTCTGGCTGCTCACCACCGCTCTCCCCTTGCCCTTCGCGCTGCGACATTGGCTTGCCTTGGCTGCGACGGCTTTCTATGTCGCTTTGGGTCTCGGGATTCCTTCGCTCATGCGCGCAGGAATCATGTGTTCTCTTTTTCTCGTGAGTCATCTGATTCATCGCAAAGCTCATGTGCTGAATATCATTGGGGCGGCGGCATTTCTTGAACTCCTGTGGAGACCGCTGGATCTCGTGGACATAGGATTTCAACTTTCCTATATGGCGGTTTTGGGCATCGTATTGATCTATATTTGGCTGAAGACTGTGACCATCAAGATTTGGGGATTCAGCGCAACCGCGAGACCGTCTCTTCGCTCTCTATTCGATGTCGCCTTCGCCACAATCGGCGCACAAATCGGCACATTACCTTTGTTGGCTGCTCTCTTTGGGACGATTCCTCTCCTGGGTCTTCTCGCGAATTTCGTTGCCGTCCCTGCGTTTGCCTTTCTGCTCTGGTGTGAGATATTTCTCTTGTTTGCAAGTCCAATTTCGCATTTCGTGTCGGCATCGTTTGCAGCCACAATCAATGTCCTTGCGGATTTTCTGCATGCTTTCGTGGAATGGTTTTCGGCTCTTCCGGCGGCGAGTCTTTCGACGGGCTATCTTTCTCCGCTTGCTCTGGTCGGCATTTATTCGGGACTCGCTATCATGTGGTGGCAAAAGAAGCAGTTTGAATGGAGAAGAGCCGCCCTCGGAGCAATCGTTGTTCTCAATTCGTTGATCTGGCCCGAGATTTTCCAATGGCGAAGGGCGAACTTCGAAATCTACTTTTTGGATGTGGGAAATGGCGACTCGATTCTCCTGCAAACGCCTCACAAAAAAACTATGCTGATAGATACGGGTCCGGCATTCGATTCTTGGGATGCCTCCTGGCGCATTCTGCCTGCTTTGCGAATTCTCGGCATAGACACTCTTGACGCGCTGGTGCTGACACATGCCGAATCTGATCACATTGGAGGCGCCCCATCACTGATTCATGATTTTCCGATTCGCGCGGTCTATATGAGCGATCTGTCGCACAGTACGGAGAACTACCAAAGAATGATAAATGAGATGCGAGCGAAGAAACTCGAAGTGAAACCGCTGAGAGCGGGGGATCTCGTGGATGCGCTATATCCCTTTCCAGTTTGGGTGCTTTCGCCGGATAGCCTATGGCAGATGGAGGGGCTGACTTTGAATCAAAGGTCGCTTGTCCTGCGCGTTGATATTGGTAAAATCTCCGCGTTGTTTGCAGGCGATATTGATAGCGCGACCGAACGGCGCCTCATGCCGTGGGGAGATTTCCTGCGAAGTGAGCTCTTGAAAGCGCCTCATCATGGCAGCAAAGCCTCGAGTAGCGACGCTTTTCTGAAGGCCGTTTGTCCGGAAACAGCGATTATCACCTCAGGGCGCCACAATCTACATGGGCATCCATCGCCTGATGTGCTTGAGCGATTGGACGGACTCGCGATTTCCTATCATATTACCGGAAGAGAGGGCACCCTGCTTTGGACCGCGAACGGAGAGGACATCACGCAGGCTTCCTGGCGGCAGTCAACTCTGTCGCGGCAATGGCATCTGCCAACTGATTGACACTTCAGGGCGAAATCGCTATATTAATGGGAAAATCATTTGAGAATCCTTCCTTGATGATCGTTTGCTCTGCGGATAGTTATCTATGAACGGCAGCACAGAGAATTACTATCTTGCGCGTGGTTATCGGCGCATTTGCGGTGTGGATGAAGCCGGGCGTGGGCCGTTGGCAGGCCCGGTCGTCGCGGCGGCCGTTGTTTTTTCCGAGCCTGTCCATATTGCGAATCTCCGCGACTCCAAGAAGTTGAGTCCAGCCAAACGCGAGGAACTCTTTGAGAAGATCCTGAGAGTTGCGCAGGTCGGCATCGGCGAGGCTTCTCCGGCTGAAATTGATGCCATGAATATCCTGCAGGCATCTCTTCTCGCAATGAAACGAGCCGTTGATTCCTTGACAATATTGCCCGATATTGTTCTCGTGGACGGGCCCTACGCTCTGTCGGGTGAGATTCCATCTTGCGCCATCATCAAGGGCGATGCGCGAGTCCGAGTTATTTCAGCCGCTTCGATTATTGCGAAGGTGACTCGCGACCACCGTATGCTCGACTATGACAAAGAATTCCCCGGGTACGGATTCGCTCGGCACAAGGGCTACCCCACGCGTGAACATTTCGAGGCTCTGAAGCGCCTGGGGCCGACGCACATTCATCGCATGACTTTTCGCGGCGTTCTCCCGGCTTCGCCATGCGACTGATGACTTTCTTGAAAAGCCTTTGGAGCAAGAAGCTCCCTTCAGAACCGAGCGATCGTAGCCTTGGTGATTGGGGCGAAAAGGAGGCGGCGCTTCACCTTCGTCGCTACGGCTATCGTATCATTGCAAGAAATTGGCGTTTGCGCATGGGCGAAATTGACATCATCGCCCAGAAAGGCCGCGAGACAATTTTTGTTGAGGTCAAGTCCGGAGCGAAGCCGTCCGCAATTGGACCCGAATGCCGTGTGGGAGCGCGGAAGCAGCAGAAGCTTCGTGCGCTCGCGCAAGCCTATCTGCAAGGTGCGACAGATAAGAATACTTCGATTCGGTTTGATGTCATCTCCGTCTGGCGTGAAGGCAATGAAACAAGAATTAAGCATTTTGAAAACGCTTTCTAAGACAATGGCATTCCTTCTTGGTGGGATTGCCTTTCTTCTTCTCTGGTTTGGCAGCGGCGTGTCGCAGGTGACTCTGACCGAAATTATGTTCAAGCCCATCGGTGATGGAGATCTAGACGAATTCATCGAAATCTACAATACGGGGACATCAACGATTAATCTGTCCGGCTGGAGAATCTCCGATGGTGAGGACGATGACCAGCTGATTGCATATGCTCAAGGACTTCTTCTCGAACCCGGACAGTTTGGCCTTATTCTCGATCCCGATTATTTCGATCACGAGAGCAACACCTATGAAGGAATGGTACCGACCTCAGCACTTGTTCTGACAATTGACGGAGCGACTTTTGGAGGTTACGGTCTCTTGAATGATGAGTCGGAAGTTGTGTCACTCATCCGCGCTGCCGGCGATACCGTCTCTCAACATGCCTATAGCCCGGAGAACGAGAAAGGTTATTCGGACGAAAAGATCATGCCCGGGGCAGGGGATACCGTCACAAACTGGGCGAATTCGCGAACGCTGAAGGGCTCGCCCGGGGCTTGGAATACGGTCTCGCCGCCTTTGCGTGATTTGGCAATAGCGAATTTCTGGAGTGAGCCTAAGCAGCCGTCGGTCGGAAGTCCCTTCACTCTCTTTGCATTGATTCGAAATAATGGCTTGGAGCCAATGCCGAGCGCCGGTCTCTCATTCTATTTCGACGAGGATCTCTCCGGAACATTTGAGGAAATCGAAATATTTGCCCGGCGAGACATCCGCGCGCTTTCGCCCGGGGATTCTGCAAGAGACAGCGTATTCGTGCCCGTTGCTGAGGAAGGTCCGCGGCTGTTCTTGGCTGAACTCGAAGTGGACGATGATGATTCAACGAACAATCGTCGTGTCCTTCCGCAGAACATCTCACCTGATCAAGTTGCTTTGGTCATCAATGAGATACAGTATCGCCCATTTGAAGGGCAAAGTGAATGGGTTGAGTTCTTCTATGCCGGCGTGTACCCGCTCGATATTGGCGGCTGGCAATTCTCTGAGGCGACGGGTCTTGCGAATTCCGATAAGCGCTGGACTTGTCCAAACCTTTGGCTCACGCCGGGCGACTTTCTCATTTTGGCGGCTGATTCAACGATTTTTTTGGAATCTCTACCCGAGACTCTTGAAGTTCTTGTCTGGGGCAGTGGAGCTCCCCGCTTGAATGACACCGGAGATTCGCTTGTGATTTGGGACACAAGTGGTCAGCGAATTGACCAAGTGAATTATGATCCCGACTGGGGCCGCGACGAGGATGGAATCTCTTTGGAACGCATCTCGCCAACAAGCGCAGGCAATGTGCCACTCAACTGGGCGTCGAGTGCAGATCCCTCGGGCAGTACACCGGGGCGACCCAACAGTCAACTCTATGTTCCGTCATCTGTCGGAGCCAACATCCTCTCAATCGAACCCAATCCCTTTTCTCCGGATGGAGATGGATTTGAGGACATCGTTTTTCTTCAGTATCATTTGAAACATCCAAATTCGCGTCTTGATTTGAAAGTCTATGATGTTCGCGGGCGAAAAGTACGCTGGCTTGCGAACAACGAGCTCGTGGGACAAGAAGGCAAGAAGCTTTGGGACGGCAAAGATGAGCAGGGCAGGGAGCTCCCCGTCGGAATCTATGTTGTGTATCTTGAGGCCCTTGCCCAGGGAGACACGCGCATCGAGAAGGCGAAGCGTGCCATCGTGATTGCACGAAGAAGATGAGTCTCATTCAACTCGAAAACATCGCTATCCACTTCCCCGAACGAATTCTCTTTGAAGGACTCTCGTGGCAGATCCTTCCGCGCGAGCGCTATGGATTGGTCGGGCCAAATGGAGCAGGCAAGACAACGATTTTGCGCCTGATTGCGGGTGAAATCGAGCCCAGTCAAGGCACGGCATGGCGTCTGAAGCATCTCGCCTGCGGCTATTTGCCACAAGAGACGACCTCCGATGAACAACGCCCGCTCTTTAATGCAGTGTTTAGCGCCTTGCCGGATATTCCAGCCCTGGCTGCGGAATTGGAGAAGTTGCGCCACGAAATGGCCGCGGAGGGATCGCGAGATGAACTGCTCGAGAGGTACGGAGTACTTGAATCTCGATGGGAGGCGATGGAGGGTTATTCAGCGGAATCTCGTGTGGGCCGTGTGCTTCACGGATTGGGATTTCGCCAAGACGACTATGAGCGGCCTGTTTCCACTTTTTCGGGCGGATGGCGGATGCGTGTCCATCTTGCCAAGCTCCTGCTGCAATCTCCCGATGTTCTCTTGCTCGATGAGCCAACGAATCACTTGGATTTGCCGACTCTCGCCTGGCTGGAAGAATATCTGGAGGAATTTCGGGGAGCGCTGATTATTGTGTCGCACGACCGCGCGTTCCTTGACCGAATGGTGACTTCGATAGCTGAGATTGACCGCGGCCATTTTCGCAAGTATGCGGGGAATTATTCCGAATTCGAGCGCGAGCGCGAGCGTCGCCAGGAGAAACTTGAAGCACATGCCGCGCGTCTGGCGACCGAGCGTCAGCGTATCGAACGCTTTGTCGAACGATTCCGCTACAAGGCAAGCAAAGCTCGCCAGGTGCAAAGTTGTGTGCGGTTCCTATCGAAACTCGAGAAGGTCGAAGAGGAGACACAAGCTCGCCATATTCGTTTTCATTTCCCCGACGCACCTCACAGCGGGCGGATCGTCCTGGAGGTGAAGCGGTTGTCGAAACACTATGGCGACAAACCGGTCTTGAGAGATATTGATATTATTCTGGAACGCGGACAAAAAGTAGCTCTGGTCGGTGTGAATGGGGCGGGAAAGTCCACTCTTTGTCGCTTGATTGCAGGTCTTGAGCCACCCACCTCCGGAGAGTTACGGCTTGGTCACGAGGTTCGCTTGGATTATTTCGCTCAGGAGGCAGACTTTCATTTGGGGGTAGGTCGCTCTGTTTTGCAGGAATTGTCCGCCGAGGCATCCGTTTCGGAGTTGCCGAATTTGCGTCGAATGCTTGGCGTTTTCCTCTTTCGAGGGGATGATGTCTTCAAGCCCGTGGAGGTGCTCTCGGGCGGCGAGAAATCTCGGCTGGCCATTGCGAAGATTCTCTTGCATCCTTCCAATTTCCTCATTCTCGATGAACCGACCAATCATCTGGACATTCCGTCAAAAGATGTGCTCCTTTCTGCGCTCAAAGAATACCAAGGCGCTTTGCTCATGGTCTCTCACGACCGGTATTTTCTGGAAAGACTGGTGGACCGAGTGCTCGAACTCGAGGATGGAAGACTGAGAGAATGGCCGGGCAATTTTGGGGAATACCTGGAGCGCAAAGCGCTTTTTCAGAAGGCTGAAAAAGAGGCAGAACCCAAGAGTTCATCAAGAGATTCGGGCGAGGTGGTAGGCCACAAAACGCGCGAGCAGCGTCGAAGCGAGGCCGAGAGACGGAATCAATTTTCCCAACGGCGTCAATTCCTGCAGCGCAGACTGGATGAACTCTCTCAAGCGATCGAGCGGTTGGAGACCCGGAAGTCCGAACTGGAAGAACTTCTGAGCTCGGAAGAGACCTATCACCATGGAGAAGCCGTGCGCGAAATCATTGCAGCCTATGACCAAATACGGTGTGAATTGCCCCGGCTTTATGAGGAATGGGAGCATCTGGAGGCCCAAAGGGAGATACTTGAAAATGAGATGGCGCCATGAGATGGGTGACAAACGAGAGTTGATTTTTCGAGAAATATTGGCTATTTTTGATAAGGCAGACTCCCGTTGAAATGAAACCGCCTTACCCTGAAGGGGGCGGCCCGTGCGTCCCCTTTCTATTTTGCTTTCGCGACGATTCATCAATCATCTAATTATTTGAACACCTGATTATGGCAGTAATTCGCACAATTATTCAAGGCGCCGCGGGGCGCGATTTCCACAACTTCAATCTCCTTTTCCGCAATAATCCGGGCTATGAAGTCGTGGCGTTCACGGCAACGCAAATTCCCAATATCGCGGGGAGAAAATATCCGCCGGAACTTGCGGGGAAGCTCTATCCGCGTGGCATTCCCATTTTTCTCGAGAGTGACTTGCTGCGGCTCATTCACGACCTGGAAGTGGACGAAGTTGTCTTCTCGTATAGCGATGTTTCCCACGAGCATGTCATGCATTGGGCCTCGCGCGTCATCGCATCGGGCGCTTCGTTCCGGCTCTTGGGAAGTTACCCGACCATGCTGACGAGCAAGAAACCTGTCGTGGCTGTTTGTGCGGTGCGTACAGGCGCGGGAAAATCGCAGACGACGCGCAAAGTCGCGACTCTTTTGCGAGATGCGGGCAAACGCGTCGTTGTGGTTCGCCATCCCATGGCTTATGGAGACTTGGCGAAGCAAGCCGTGCAACGCTTCGCTACCCTTCGGGACCTCAAAATTCATGACTGCACAATTGAGGAAATGGAAGAATATGAGCCGCATATCAAGCAAGGTATCGTTGTTTTTGCCGGAGTGGATTACGAAGCGATTCTGCGTCAAGCTGAGAAAGAGGCCGACATCATCCTATGGGATGGCGGCAATAACGACTTGCCATTTTACAAACCCGACATCTTCATCGTCGTTGCTGATCCTCATCGTGCCGGTGATGAACTTCGCTATCATCCTGGCGAGACCAACTTGCTGATGGCGGATGCCGTCGTGATAAATAAGATAGACACCGCTTTCCCGGAGGATGTGGATGATGTGCGTGAGTCCGTGCGGTCGGTCAATCCGGGGGCGGTGATTATCGAGGCGGCTTCGCCAATTCATGTCGAGGATGCGCACAAGATTCGCGGGAAAAGGGCTCTCGTAATCGAAGACGGGCCAACTTTGACACATGGAGGAATGGAATATGGTGCGGGTGTCGTAGCGGCCACGAAGTTTGGCGCCTCGGAGCTCATTGATCCGCGTCCCTATATTGTCGGTTCTCTGAAGAAGACTTTCGATACCTACCCGGCGATTGGACAGCTCCTTCCTGCAATGGGTTATGGCCCTCAACAAGTGAAAGACCTTGAAGCAACCATCGCCCGTGCCAAACCGGAGGTTGTTGTGATTGGTACGCCGGTGGACTTGCGTCGTATCATTAACATTACGGCACCCACAGTCCATGTCACTTACAGTCTTCAGGAAATCGGCAAGCCCGATCTTTCCGATGTTCTTGCTCCTCTTCTGAAGAAGGCTGACCGCCCAAAGCCTCGCAAGCGGAAATCGAGCCGATGAAAAATCAGCGCACGGCGGTCGTTGCTTTGGGGGGCAACGCCATTTCAAAACCGGGTGTTCCCGATACCATCGCCAATCAGTTCGATCACACGCGGGAAGCGCTGCGCGGAGTGATTGAACTCGTGCGCCGCGACTATCGGCTCGTTATTACGCATGGGAACGGTCCTCAGGTCGGTAATGCGCTCTTGCGTGTTGAATTGGCGCGAGGCAAAGCACCCATTTTGCCCTTGGGGATTATCGTGGCGGACACGGAAGGCGGCATGGGCTACATGATTGAACAATGTCTGCAAAATATTCTCCTCAGAGCAAACCTCAAGCGCGATGTCGTTTCCATCGTCACTCAAGTGGTCGTGGCTGAACATGACCCGAACTTGACGAATCCCACGAAATTCGTGGGACAGTTCTATTCCGAAGTTGAAGCGAAACACTTGGCTGAGAAATCCGGTTGGCAGATGAAGAGGGACGGTAATCGCGGCTGGCGTCGTGTCGTCGGGTCGCCGATTCCTCTTGAAATCATCAATCGCGCGGCTATCAAGCAGCTCATTTTCTCGGGAACGATTGTCATTGCCGCGGGGGGGGGAGGAGTGCCTGTCTATCGGGAAAGTGACGGATGGTATGAAGGTGTGGATGCTGTCGTTGACAAAGATCGAGCATCCGCAGTGTTGGCGAGAGATGTTGGCGCAGAGGAGCTTTATATTCTCACCGCAACGGACAAGGTCGCATTGAATTTCGGCAAGCCGAATCAGCGCGATTGGGACAGGCTCACGGTCGCTGAGGCAAAAGCTTTCGCAGCCGAAGGGCACTTTCCTCCGGGGAGCATGGGGCCTAAAATTGAAGCGGCCATCACTTTTCTCGAAAGCGGCGGTGAACGGGTAGTCATTTGCGCTCTTGAGAATCTGCCGCTGGCTCTGGATGGAAAGGAAGGCACGACGATTGTTCCATAGGAAATAAGCACATTGTTGCATAGATTCATAAGTGAGCAGCTATGAAAATTCACGAACATCAAGGAAAAGAGATCCTGCGCCGGTTCGATGTAGCCGTGCCACGAGGAGGCGTTGCTTTCTCCGTGGACGAAGCTGTGAAAGTGGCGCTTTCATTGGGAAGTTGGCCGGTTGTGGTGAAAGCGCAGATTCATGCCGGTGGACGAGGGAAGGGGGGAGGCATCAAGCTCGCCAATTCCGAAGCCGAAGTGCGCGAACTTGCGGGCAAAATGCTCGGCATGAATCTCGTCACGCATCAAACCGGGCCGCAAGGGAAAAAGGTTCAGCGGTTGCTGGTTGAAGAAGGAATGGCGATAGCGCGCGAGCTCTACGCAGGCATTGTTCTCGATCGTGCCACCTTTCGGAATACCTTCATGGTTTCGACAGAGGGCGGCGTCGAAATCGAAAAGGTGGCCGCGGAAACGCCTGAAAGAATCGTGAAAGCAGCCATAGACCCTGTGGCAGGTTTTCAGCCATTTCAGGCGCGGAAACTCGCGTTTGCTCTCGGGCTTGGTGGAAACGCATTCAAAGCAGGCGTGAAATTCTTGACCGGGCTCTATTGTGCTTACGAAGCGGTGGATGCAAGCCTTGCTGAAATCAATCCACTCGTTGTAACGAAAGACGGCAAGGTTTTGGCGCTCGACGCGAAAATCAACTTCGACGACAACGCTCTCTTTCGCCACCCTGATTTGGTCGAAATGCGCGATCTTTCGGAAGAAGAGCCCGCCGAAGTCGAGGCCTCGAAATATGATTTGAACTATGTTAAGCTGAACGGTAATGTGGGCTGCATGGTGAACGGTGCCGGACTCGCGATGGCGACGATGGATATTATCAAGCTGCATGGCGGCGAACCCGCGAATTTCCTCGATGTGGGCGGTGGCGCGTCGGCTGAAACGGTCGAGAACGGCTTTCGTATCGTCCTGCAGGACCCGAATGTCAAAGCGATTCTCATCAATATTTTCGGTGGTATCGTTCGCTGTGACCGCGTCGCCAGCGGCGTCATAGAAGCGATATCCAAAGTGAAGTCCAACTTGCCGGTTGTCGTGCGCCTCGAAGGCACCAATGCCGATGCAGCAGCCAAGATGCTCGAAGAATCACCCCTGAAATTCATCGTCGCCCACAATCTTGCGGATGCGGCAAGAAAGGCGGTGACGGCAGTGAAGGATTTGACTTGAAAGAGATTGTTTTTCCGAGTCATTTCCGTATTTCCGGACTTAATTCCTTGCTTGCTAAGTGGGAGAATGCGTGTTCATCACCAGAAAGGGAGATGCTTCTCGACCTGTCAAAGGTGTACTACTTCACTCCCTTTGCAGCGTGTTTCTTAGCAGCTTTGGCAGATGAGCTCATGACATGTGGCCAGCTCCAGCATCTGAAGGTGTCGAGTCCAAAACGAAAGAGTGCAGCCAACCAATTTGATTATTTAGGACTGCCCAAATATCTTATTGGTCGAGACCGAAAGAAAAGCCAGATGGTGCCAACGGTACCCTTGCAGTGGCTAACTCAGCCAAATTATGATTTGCCATTTAGATTGGCGAACTTGGTCGCGGAATCCTTGAGTTCCATTAGCAAACATAATCTCTACGCTATACAGCTTGGTTTGAAAGAACTTCTACAGAATGCGTTTGAACACGCAGAGTCAGAAACCGGAGTGTACGTCTGTGCTGGAGGCATAAGGACAAGGAGAATAGTGCGCATATGCGTTTTGGATCGAGGGATTGGAATTAGGCGCCACTTGGCCAGAAATCCAAAATATGAGAAAATAGCAAACGACGAGGAAGCCATAAGGAAGTGCATAAAAATGGATGTTTCTGGTGATCCGGACCGATTACGAGGTCTTGGCTTATATTACTTGTCGAGAACGGTCGAGAATGCTGATGGGGAGATGTGGATTGCGTCTGGAAACGCCCTATCAAAATTCGCCGGGAGGCAGTTCATCTCGTCAAGCCCATTACAGAGGAGTTTCTCCGGTACTGTTGTTGAAGTTCTGTTCAAGGCAACGAAGCAATACAGATTCAAATTGGACGACCATGAGGAGGGCCCATTTTGAAAGGAATTGAGATCACCATTCGCCTCGACGAGTTCGTCGAATCCAGAGTCTCTACGCGGGAAGACGGTCAGCCCTTGCGCGAGTACCTCACCGAGAGATGGAAAGAGGCGGACAAGTTCACTATTGATTTCGAGGGTTTGACCATTGCATCTGTCTCTTTCATTGACGAAGCCTTTGGCAAACTGGCACAATTGCACGGCAAACGCGAACTCACAAGAAAGATTAAGGTCGTAAATATCAGTGAACAAGACAGAAGCCTGCTCAATGAGGTTGTCATGTCACGACTTAGGCAGTTTCAAAGCAAAGCGCGAGCACATAGGTCGGTGGTGGCAGGATCGAATTAGCGAATTCGTATTGACCACCAGATTTGCAGAGGACGAGAAATCTATGTCCATCTTAGTAAATTCAAAAACTCGCCTTCTCGTGCAAGGGATTACGGGCGGAGAAGGCACTTTTCACACTGAGCAGATGATTGAATATGGCACCAAAGTTGTCGCGGGGGTCACTCCGGGCAAAGGAGGCACGAAGTGGCAGGACAAAGTGCCTGTATTCAACACAGTGGAACAGGCAACTCGCGAGACAGGCGCCAATACCACAGTGATTTTCGTCCCTCCAGCTTTCGCCGCGGATGCCATTCTGGAGGCCATTGACGCCGGAATAGCCGTCATTGTGACCATCACCGAAGGAATTCCCGTCAAAGACATGATTGTTGTCAAGGAAGCCTTGAACCGATCAGAATCGCGCATGGTCGGAGGCAACTGCCCCGGCGTGATCACTCCTGGACAAGCAAAAGTCGGTATTATGCCTGGATTCATTCACAAGCCGGGCCGCTGCGGGGTCATCTCGCGCTCGGGAACGCTGACTTATGAAGCCGTCAAACAGCTTACCGACCGCGATATCGGCCAATCCACTTGCGTCGGTATTGGCGGCGACGCCATCAATGGCTCGACCTTCGTTGACCTCCTCAGGCTGTTCAATGACGACCACGACACGGATTCCGTGGTTCTCATCGGTGAAATCGGTGGAACAGCCGAAGAGGCAGCAGCGGACTATGTCAAGGCGAATTTCAAGAAGCCCGTCGTAGCCTTCATTGCGGGCCGCACTGCACCGCCAGGTCGCCGCATGGGCCATGCTGGTGCCATTATCGCCGGCGGCAAGGGAACGGCGACTGAAAAGATCGCAGCGCTCAAGGTCGCCGGAATTCATGTGGCCGATTCACCGGCGGATATAGGCGCAACCTTAGAGGAAGTGCTTAAGAAAAGAAAATAGCGCTTCTCGAATCCGCTCGGGCCCAGTCCTAGTTGGGTAGCGAGACAACCGCGTGCTCTCCCGCCAGAAGTGGTGGAAAAAAGGTGAAATAGCGGCTTTTCATCATTTAGACCACATATTGAATCAATATATCCCATTTTACAAGCCCCACCAAGACCTATTCAAAAACCTTGAATCTTTCCCTGAGCCTGTCTAAAGAGACACTTCTTGTTGGTCATCGTTGAGTCAATGGCAAGAGAAGACGAGCTTGTCGGACGAGATTTTGGAGAAGCAGGAATCGGGTAGCAGGCGGTGCACAGGGAGGATTCTGGTGCTTGATTTTGTCGAGAAAAAAGGCTATAATATATGAATTTTAGGATGGAGAAAATAGATGTCAGTGACTCCCGCAGACTCGGTCATTCTTGTCAAGAGCGAGAAAACCGGTCACGCGATTGCGATAGACGAGATTCTCTGTAAGGGGTGCACGATCTGCGTCGAAATCTGCCCAAAGGATGTTCTCGAAATGGTGGACGCGATTGACCGATGGGAAGGAGCGACGGCGAGGGTGAAAGACATTGATGCTTGCATCGCCTGTTTCATTTGCGAGCATGAATGTCCGGATTTTGCGCTCTTGGTGTACGCCGCTCCCAAGGCGAAGAAAGCGGTGGAGGATTAGATGGCGAAAGCGGTTTTTTGGACGGGCAATGAAGTTGCGGCAGAAGCTGCGATTGCCGCGGGCTGTCGTTTCTTCGCAGGTTACCCGATCACTCCCTCATCGGAAATCGCCGCTGTTATGGCACAGCGCCTTCCGGAAGAGAGCGGAACTTTCATTCAAATGGAAGATGAGATTGCGGCGATGGGCGCTATTATCGGCGCATCGCTGGCGGGTGTGAAGTCTATGACGGCGACCTCAGGGCCGGGATTCAGTTTGAAGCAGGAGAACATCGGTTTCGCGTGCATGGTTGAAGCCCCCTGTGTCGTGGTCAATGTTCAGCGCGGTGGGCCTTCGACCGGGCTGCCGACTCATCCCGGGCAGTCGGATTTGATGCAAGCGCGCTGGGGTACCCATGGAGATCACACGACCGTGGCGCTTGCACCCGCCTATTTGCGCGAGCTCTACTTCGAAATGATTCGAGCCTTCAACCTTTCAGAGAAATTCCGCGTTCCTGTGATCGTTCTCCTCGATGAAATTCTGGGTCATATGTCCGAGTGCTTCGATGCGCCAACGCCAAACGAATACACGGTCATCAATCGAGTGAAGCCCACTTGCCCACCGGAAAAATACAATCCCTACGAAGTGCAGGATGGGGAACTTGTGCCGGCGATGGCCAGTTATTTTGAAGGCTATCGTTTCCACGCGACGGGTCTGAATCACGACAAGACCGGTTTCCCGACGACGAATCCTGTCGTATGCCATCAGGATGAAGTGCGTCAGCTTGCGAAGATCTCGCGGAATCGAGCCGAGATTGATTCGTGGGAAGAAGTCATGGTGGAGGATGCGGAAATTCTTGTCGTCAGTTTCGGTTCGACGGCGCGCGGAGCTCATTCGGCAGTACTGGAGATGCGAAAGCAGGGAATTCGCGCGGGCCTCTTCCGGCCGATTACGGTTTGGCCTTTTCCCGATGAAGAAGTGCGGCGTCTGGCTCGGAAAGCAAAGGCCATCGTCGTGGCGGAAATGAATCTGGGACAAATGATTCTCGAAGTTGAACGCGCGGCGCATAGTGACATCAAAATCGTCGGCTGTCAAAAAGTCGGCGGTGTTCCTGTGGAACCTTATGAAATTGTTGCGAAGATTCGCGAGGTAGCTTAGCCATGGCTTTTGATTATGCCCCCTATATGCGAATGTCCAAACTGCCTCACCTTTGGTGTCCGGGGTGCGGCATTGGCATCGTGGTGAAGAGTTTGATTCGCGCGATTGACCGAGTTGGCTGGTCGAAGGATGACATCGCCGTCGTCTCCGGCATCGGATGCACGTCGCGTGCTCCCGGCTACTTGGATATGAATACGCTGCACACGACGCATGGGCGCGCAATTTCATTTGCCACGGGCATTAAGCTCGTGCGGCCGGACAAGCATGTCATCGTGATTGCGGGCGACGGGGATATGGTCGCCATTGGAGGCAATCATTTCATTCACGCGTGCCGCCGGAATATTGACATCACATGCATTATCAACAACAACAACATCTATGGCATGACCGGCGGGCAATATTCGCCCACAACGCCTCATGGAGCGAAGGCCGCCACAGCGCCCTGGGGAAATATGGAGCCATGCTTTGATTTAGCGAATTTGGCTATGGGAGCTGGCGCGACCTATGTGGCTCGCGGTCAAGTGGGCAATGGCGTGCAATTGGAGCGCCTTATTCGCGACGGGCTTGATCATCATGGCTTTGCGGTCATCGAGGCTCTCTCGAATTGCCACACGCAGTTCGGACGCCGAAACAAATTACCTGATCCTATGCAGCTTATCAAGCACATTCAGGATAAAACCGTACCGAAGTCGAAGGCAGAGAAAATGGACTCGGCGGAACTGGCGGGCAAATTCGTGGTTGGGGAACTTTTCCGAGATACCGACCGCCCCGAATTCTGCGATGAATATGCGAAGTTGCAGCAGCGAGCGCAAGCGGCAAGCAAGAAGAAAACGGCAGTGCCTGTGGCGTGAGGCTGCGCAGGTGTTTGCACAAGAAGGGAAGGCAACATAGCGAATGTCGAATCGGTTTGAAGTGAGGCTTTCGGCGGTTGGAGGCCAAGGCGTCATCTTGGCGGGAGACCTGTTGGCACACGCGGCCTATGAGGAAGGGAAGTTCTCTGTTCAGAGTCCGACCTACACCGCTCAAGTCCGTGGAGGACCGACCAAGATTGATGTGATCATAGACACGGAGAAAATCCTCTATCCACGAACGACGGCCATTGATTTTTTCCTGAGTTTGGCGCAGCGTTCCTTTGATGCTTTTGCGGTCGGCTTGAAACCTGATTGCACGATTCTCGTGGACCCGAATCTTGTACATGACTGCCAAGGCCGCGCGCATGTCTTCAGGATTCCGATTATTGAGCTGACGCGCACAAAATTGGGACGAATGGTCTACACCTCCGTCGTGGCTTTGGGAGCGATGGTCGAATTGACGGGTGTGGTGAAGCGCGAGACCATTCGAAAAGTCGTTGAGGAGCATGCTCCACCCGGAACGGAAACACAGAATTTGAAGGCGTTGGAAATCGGATTTGCTGCCGCGGCGGCGGTCAAGGCGGAGGTTAGCCACTGAAGAGGCGGCTTGCACTTTGGGAATGAAGAAGCGGAAATGGAAAAAACCTTGATGATTATCAAGCCCGATGCCGTCAAAGCGCGGCACATGGGGCATATTATCTCGCGGGTGGAGGCGGAACATTTTGAAATCACCGGCTTGCGCTGCTTGCATCTGACTCGCGAGCAAGCGGAAGAGTTTTATGCTATTCATCGGGAACGCCCTTTCTTTGAAGGTCTGATACGCTACATCACTTCCGGCCCGGTCGTCGTGGGACGACTGGAATGCGAGGGCGCAGTCGAGCATTGGCGGAAGGTGATTGGCGCAACGGATCCGAAAAAGTCGGCGCCCGGAACGCTTCGCGCTCTTTACGGAACAGATGTCGAACGAAACGCGGTGCATGGATCCGACTCCGTAGAAAATGGGATAGTGGAGACGCGGTTTTTTTTCGCCGAGTGAGGGAAGAGGGGTTATGCCGGAAGAAAAAGAGAAATCGCTGAAGGACGAAATAGAGATGGACCTCGCCTCAGCGAGGTCATCGTCTGATATGGCCATTGCGCGCATCGCCATCGTCGGTGGCGGTGTCATGGGGCGCGGAATTGCCCAAGTCGCCGCCCAAAAGGGGATTGATGTCGTGTTGGTCGAACGCGACGAAAAGGATTTGGAAATGTGCCTGGCCGCATTGGGCGAGACTTTGGACCAAGAAATCGCTCGTTGGGGAATCACCCGCGGTGACAAGCGCGCGATTCTATCTCGAATAACCGGCAAGGTGAACTTGGAGGATGTGGGGAATGTGCAGCTTGTCGTGGAAGCGGTTCCCGATGACCTGGGATTGAAGATGGCGCTGTTTGTCCATTTCGACGAGCTCTGGGATGATCCCGTTGTCTTTATTTCGAATACTTCCGCGCTTTCGGTGACGGAAATTGCGCAAGCGACTCGACACCCGGACCGCGTTATCGGGATGCACTTTCTCAATCCCGTGTCGAGAACGCCTCTTGTCGAAGTCGTGCGTGCGCTGAAGACTTCCGACGCCACCTACGCTCGCGTAAAGCGTTTCGCCGAAATGCTTGACAAAACCGTCGTGGAAGTTTTCGAATCACCGGGCTACATTTCGACGCGGATTATCGTCCCCATGCTCAATGAAGCGATGTACGCTCTCATGGAAGGAGTGGCCAGCGCCGATGGCATTGATACGGCGATGAAACTTGGCTACGGTTTTGATAAGGGACCTTTGGCCTTGGCCGACATGATTGGTTTGGATACTTGCATGGGTTGGATGGAAGCTCTCTTTCGCGAATTGGGTGATGTGAAATATCGCCCGTGTCCATTGCTCCGCAAGCTCGTTCGAGCAGAACGACTTGGAATTAAGACCGGAGAGGGCTTTTTCAAGTATGACCACGAAGGCAGGCGTATTGGATGATAGTTCTCGTCCTTAATTGCGGCAGTTCCTCCGTCAAATATCAACTGATTGAGTTTCGTGATGACGCATCGCAGGTGCGCGCCAAAGGCTCCGTGGAACGCATTGGGATGCGCGGCGCCATTCTAAACCACTTCCGCGAAGACGGTGATCGCGTGAAGCTGGCCGGTGAAATCCTGGATCACCAAGTCGCGATTGAATACATCTTAGCCATTCTTCTCTCAAAGAATCATGGCGTCATTCGAGCTCATAGCGAGATTGCGGCGGTAGGACACCGTGTCGTGCACGGGGGTGAGGCTCTCACCCAGTCTGTTCTCATTGATGCAGCGGTCATGGAAAAGCTACGCGAATGTATTGAGCTGGCTCCGTTGCACAATCCGCATAACATCAAAGGCATCGAGGCCTGCCGTCGTCTTTTGCCGGGTGTTCCGCAGGTGGCGGTCTTCGACACGGCTTTTCATCATACGATTCCCGATTATGCTTTTCTCTACGCCCTGCCTCATGTTCTGTACCGGCGTTACGGGCTGCGGCGCTACGGATTTCACGGCACTTCGCACGACTATGTTTCGCGCCGTGCCGCGCGGTTCGTCGGACAACCCATCGAGAGCCTGAGAATTATCACATGTCACTTGGGGAATGGCTGCTCCATTGCCGCGGTGCGAAATGGAGTGTCTGTGGATACATCCATGGGTTTCACGCCGGTGGAAGGTCTTGTGATGGGCACGCGTACGGGTGATTTGGATCCGTCGGCAATTCTCTATATCATGGGCCGCGAAGAACTCACCGCGTCCGAGGCCAATGCTCTTCTGAACAAGCACAGCGGCTTGGCCGGAATTTCCGGAATCTCATCCGATATGCGCGAGATATGGGAACAGACAGAAAAGGGGAATGAGCGCGCTCGGCTGGCCTTGAATATCTTCTGCTATCGGCTGAAGAAGTATATTGCGGCTTACGCCGGAGTGCTGGGCGGATTGGACATTCTTGTTTTTACCGGCGGCATTGGTGAGAATGCGTATTATGTGCGCGAAATGAGTCTGGATACATTGAGATTCTTGGGCATCGAGATAGACCTTGCCAAGAATCGGCAGCCCATGCAGGGGGACACGGCGATTAGCACGGCTCAGTCGGTGGTGAAAGTCTTGGTCATTCCAACCAATGAAGAGCTGGTCATTGCTGACGACACGCGCCGTATTGTTGAGGAGAAAGCGACTCAGCCCACGCCGGAACACGCTGGGGCGAAGTCCTCCTAAGTGCGGAAGACCAACATAGAAAAACTGGTTTGGATTAGAAACGAACTTATGCACCGAATTGTCTCTCACAAACTCCTGGCTCCGGCTGCCCATGATATGGTGGTAGATGCGCCACTGATTGCGCGGAAGCGCAAGGCCGGCCAATTTGTTATTATTCGCATGCGAGAGCTTTCCGAGCGTATTCCTCTTACCATCGCTGGTGGTGACCCTGTCGCCGGTACGATTCGGCTGATTTACCAGGAAGCGGGGAAATCCACGATGGAAATGGGACTGATGAAAGAGGGTGAGTATTTGGCCGATGTCGTCGGACCTCTTGGCAAGCCCACTCACATCGAGAAGTTCGGCACGGTCGTATGTATGGGAGGGGGCATTGGAACCGGCGAAATTCTGCCGGTTGCGCAAGCCTGCGCTCAGGCGGGCAATCGCGTTATCTCAATCGTCGGAGCTCGGACGAAGGAACTCCTCATTGTCCTTGACGACATGCGCGAGACTTCGGATGAGCTTCTTATTTCAACAGATGACGGTTCTTTTGGATTTCATGGTTTCGTGACGAATCTCCTGCAGCAACTTGTTGACCGGGGCGAGAAATTGGATAAGATTTTCGCTGTGGGCCCCGTTCCGATGATGCGCGCCGTCTGCAACATGACAAGAAAATATTCCATACCTACTGAAGTGTCGCTCAATCCGATTATGGTGGACGGCACCGGCATGTGCGGGGCGTGTCGAGTAACCGTGGGAGGTCGGACGCAATTCGTTTGTATTGATGGCCCTGATTTTGATGGCCATCAGGTGGATTTCGATGAATTGACCAAGAGACTGCAGGCCTATCGGACTCTCGAGAAGGAAGCGATCGAATTTTGGGAGAAGCACCGATGTCTCTTGGAGGAGAGTCACTCATGAGTGCAACTCCGTCTCTGAAGCCAGACATTCCTGCAAAGACGCCGAAGGTTCCGCGGCAGCCCATGCCGGAGCAATCGCCACAGGAGCGCAGGCACAATTTCCGGGAAGTGCCCTATGGCTACACGCCGGAAATTGCGGTTGTCGAGGCGATGCGATGCATTCAGTGCAAGAAGCCCCGATGCGTTGCGGGTTGCCCTGTTGAGATTGACATTCCGGGATTCATCAAGCTGATTGCTGAGGGAGACTATGCGGCTTCCGCTCGCAAGCTCAAAGAGGCGAATGCCCTCCCGGCAATCTGCGGTCGGGTCTGTCCCCAAGAAGACCAATGCGAAAAGGTGTGTGTGACAGGCATCAAGGGCGAACCCGTGGCTATTGGGCGCTTAGAAAGATTTGCGGCAGATTGGGAACGCGAACATGGACTGGTCGAGGTTCCGGAACTCGCCCCCGCGACTGGCAAGAAGATTGCGATTGTCGGGTCGGGTCCTGCGGGGCTGACGGTGGCCGGGGATTTGGCAAAATGGGGGCACTCGGTCACAATCTTCGAGGCACTGCACAAAACGGGAGGCGTTCTTGTCTATGGAATCCCTGAATTTCGTTTGCCCAAAGCGATTGTGCAGGCCGAAGTGGACTATATTGCCAGCCTGGGTGTAAAGGTTGTGACGAGTGTCGTTATCGGGCGCACCATGACCATAGACGACCTCTTTGAAGAGGGTTTCGACGCCGTTTTCATTGGAACGGGCGCCGGTCTGCCCTACTTTCTCGGGGTTCCGGGCGAAAATCTCAACGGGGTCTTTTCCGCGAATGAATATCTCACACGCTCGAATCTGATGCGTGCCTTTGAGTTTCCGCGAGCAGACACGCCGATCGCCCGCTCGCGATTGGTTTGTGTCTTAGGGGGTGGCAATGTGGCGATGGATGCGGCTCGCACTGCCCTTCGCTTGGGAGCGGAGAAAGTGACCGTCGTTTACAGGCGGTCGCGCACCGAAATGCCCGCGCGTATTGAGGAGATACATCATGCCGAGGAGGAGGGAATTGAACTCCAATTCCTGACCAATCCCACGAAGATCATCGGTAATGACGACGGGTGGGTGAGGGCGATGGAGTGTTTGCGCTACGAGCTTGGGGAACCGGATGCCTCGGGGCGGCGGAAGCCCGTGCCGATTCCGGGCACGGAATTTGAAATTGAGTGCGACACGGTGATCGTCGCCATCGGCAATGGCGCAAATCCCCTCTTGCCGGCAGCGACGCCGGGTCTGAAAACCAATCGTTGGGGAAATATCACCGCAGATGCGGAGACGGGCAAGACTTCACATCGCGGCGTATGGGCGGGCGGTGACATTGTCATCGGCGCTGCTACGGTCATTCTTGCGATGGGGGCGGGCAGACAAGCCGCGCGTTCCATTCACAACTTTGTCATGGGCATAGACACTTCTTGGCCGTCCCAATGACCTGTTGAAAATACTGCAATGGCATAAAAAAAGAGGTTCCAAACGGAATCTCTTTTTTCATGCTATCAAAAGGAGATATGTTGCCTAATAGCCGCCGAGCATTTCCGCAAGAAGGCGGTCCATGAAAGACTGTGCCTGCTCCTGATAGGCGAAATAGAAAGGAAAGCCGAAGACGGCGACGCTGTAGATGGGCCCAAGATAGACATGGGCGGACCGGCAATAGTCAGGCTGGCCGACTCCAGCAGGTCGCCCACTTGAAAGGTGGCGTTGAGCGTCAGTCCGCCCGAGACGGCGTCTTCCCAAAGTATTATGGTTTGCGTGTTCGCAGGTTCTGAAGAGGCGGGCGGTGGTGTCCGCGGATCCGCACACCCGGCCACCAGTAAGGCCGCAAGGCACATGAAGAGAAGAAGCTCTAATACTTTCATAGAGGTCTTTCCTTTCAATCGGAATTCGCTTCGTTGCACCAGCCCTTCTTTCATTTGATGACAACGAACTTACCAATATAGCGATCCCAAGGCGTGAATTCGTCCGCGAATTGTTCCCAGGATGTTCCAGGCGCTGCTTTGTATTCGACGACATAGAAGTAGATGCCGCTCACGATTTCTTGCCTATTCTTGGTGATGAGATTCCAAGTCTCCTGCTCCGTTCCGTTGTATTGTCAAATACTTAGAAAGCGAGCTGACTCTGGCTTTGCTTCCGGGTGCTCTTCTTGTATGCTGAGCTGCATAGCAATTACCATAAATACAACAATGGAAAGTAGAAAGTCAGCGGAAAAACTTGAAAATTTGAGGACAATTTGCCCCTGCACGGCCTTTGGCTAACAGACTTAGGCGACCCAGAGGTGTTGTCGTGCTTGGATTTGGCCGATCACCCTCAAGCGGCGGCGGAAAGGGTGAGTGAAATGAGAATAACTTGACTATCAAAGATTTTATCTGTATAATTTGTTGTTAAAATTCTTGTTTGATTTCCCGGAGACGCCTTGAGCCAGCCGCTTGCCTTCAGCCTTGATGCCCGCACGAAACTCGGAGTGGCCGCTATTCTCATCATGGGGCTTCTCCTGGTTGACGACGCGATAGCACTGGCTGTTTTCTGTGGGCTCCTCATCATAATGGCGGCATTTGCGCAGGTTTCCTTTCGCATCGTTGTCCTCGCATGGCTCGCCCTGTGGCCGGTTCTTCTTCTGACGGTTTTGATTCATGGACTGGTAGCTCCTTCATCAGGGCGGATACTCGTGAGCTTCGGCGGCCTCACGATGACAACAGCGGGATTATCCCGCGGCGTGCTCTTTGCCTTTCGTTTCATGCTTTTTGTGTTCATTTCGCGTCTCGCGCTGCACATAGGTCGCGGCGAAGAATATGCGCGCGCCCTTGCCAGGCTGCTTTCGCCACTTCGGCGTTTTCGGTTGCCCGTCGGCGAAATCGAGCTTGTTCTTGGAGTCGCTTTTCGCCTGATTCCGATCTTAGAGCGCGAGGCTGGCCGATTGATTCTGGCTCATCGAGCACGCGGCATCGTTACAGGCTGGGTAGGCAAGATTCGACAGCTACCAGCTATTCTTGTCCCTCTTTTCATTGGAGCATTCCGGCGTGCCGATGCGCTGGCCATAGCGATGGAAGCCCGGGGTTTCGCGGTGGGCGCTCCCCGTTCATCCTATATACAAGCGCATTTTGGATTACTCGACCTCTTGGCACTGGCCTTTGCGGTCGGTGGGACCGCATTGGCAATCGTCCTCTCATAAGCTATAGCTTCAGGACGCTGTCATGGCAGATCAAATGTCATACCGTTTGGAAGTGGAGTATGATGGATCCGATTTCCGGGGTTGGCAAGTCCAGAAAGCAGGGCGAACGGTTCAAGGAGAACTGGAGAAAGCCTTGGCGAGGCTGTTTGGGGAACCGACCGTGGCTGTTGCCGCCGGCCGAACCGATGCGGGTGTGCATGCCACGGGGCAGGTCGTCCACTTCCACGCGGTTCGCAGCAGGCCGGTGGAGATCGTGGAGCGTGCGCTGAATGCACTGCTTCCCGAAGACATCTTAATAAGAAAAGCGTCGCTCGTATCCTCGGACTTTCACGCGCGCTTCCAGGCGTGCTGGCGACGATACAAATACATCCTGACAACCCAGCCGTCCGCACTCTGGCGCCGTTTTGTCTGGCATCCGCGCTTCGATTATGACTTCGACCGCGTTAAAGAGGCGACGCACGACTTTTTAGGTCGGCATGACTTCTCTTCGTTTGTCCTCTCGGGGGCGGATAGCGGGAGTACCGTTTGCCAAGTTTTTGGAGTCGATTGGGAGGAGAAGGAAACACTAAGAATCCTTGATATCGTCGCCGACAGGTTCCTGCGAGGGATGGTGAGACTGATTCTGGGAACCTTGCTTGAGATCGGTCGAGGCAGATTCGAGCCGCGATCAATTCCGCTCATCCTTGAGGCACGCCATGTCGGGCGGGCGGGCCCTATCGCACCACCTCAAGGTCTGACGCTGGTTGAAGTCGGCTACGCTCCGTGGGAGGCGACTTCTGAAGAAGTCAAAACTGAAAGGAATGCGTTATTCTGTGAGGGCGCATGAAGATTTTTCTTGATACAGCCGACCTTTCTGAAATAGGACAGGCGGTCTCATGGGGGATTTTAGATGGCGTAACGACGAATCCCACACTCATGGCAAAGGCCGGAGCGTCGGATTTCAAGGTTCACCTACGAAAGATCTGCGATGTAGTCCAGGGCCCTGTGTCAGGTGAAGTCGTCAGCTTGGAGCGGGACGGGATGCTGGAACAAGCTCACGAACTTGCGGCGATTAGTCCGCACATGGTGATCAAAGTCCCCATGACTGTGGCGGGCTTGCAGGTCTGCAAGAAACTGAACACCGAGAACATTCCTGTCAATATGACTCTCATCTTCAGTCCGGCGCAAGCTCTCTTGGCTGCAAAGGCGGGTGCGACCTATGTCAGCCCGTTTATTGGCCGGTTGGACGACATCAGCCATTTCGGAATGGATGTCGTCCGAGATATTGTGGCGATTTTTGAGCGATACGGCTTTGAAACAAACTGTCTGGCAGCCAGTTTGCGGCATCCGCTTCATGTGGTTGAAGCGGCACTGGCGGGAGCGCATGTGGCAACTCTTCCCTGGAGCGTCTTGGAGAAACTCGTCCATCACCCCTTGACAGACCTTGGTATTGACCGCTTCCTCCAAGACTGGAGGAAGATTCGACCGGAAGGATGGTAGAGATTTCTAAGGGATTTCCTCTTGGTTTGCAGTTCGTTAGAGTTGGTTGCACTCGAAGATAATGCGGCTAATTTCCTATTTCATTATCGGCCTTCTCGTCGGGACGGCGGCGGTGTTTCTCTACCACCGGGACCGGACGCTCAGTCAAGAAGTCGAAGCACTTAGACTTCAGACTTCTGCTTTTCAAGCGGCGTCTACTCAACAAGTCGGATTGCAGGGTGACAAGCCTCTCTCCTTCGGCTCGGCTTCGACCGGCCTCCAATCGGAGATTGAGGCGTCCCGCCATAACGCCATCACACAAGCCATTGCGCGAACGGCAGATGCCGTCGTGGGAATCAATGTCACTCAAGTTCGTCAGGTGGTGTCCCAGAGCCCTCTCTTTAACGACCCCTTCTTTCATGCATTTTCTTATGGGCTTCCACCGCGCGTCTTTCGGCAGAAGGTCGAAAACCTCGGTTCAGGTTTCATCATCTCCCCGGACGGATATATTGTCACCAACGAGCATGTGGTTCACGGTGCGATCGAAATCGTCGTCACAACGACTTCAGGGAAGCGATATAATGCGCAAGTCGTTGGCACGGACTATCTTCTCGATGTGGCCCTGCTGAAAGTTGATGATCAGAACTTGCCCTATGTGGAATGGGGAGATTCCGATGACTGCATCACCGGTGAGTGGGTTATCGCTATCGGCAATCCCTACGGACTTTTTGCCGTCAATGACCAGCCGTCGGTGACTGTGGGAGTTACTTCGGCGCTGCATCGGGACTTCGACCGGAACGACGAAGGCCGCGTCTACAGTGACATGATACAAACCGATGCTTCCATCAATCGAGGCAATTCGGGCGGCCCGCTCGTCAATGCGCTGGGGCAAGCCATTGGCATGAATACAATAATCTTTACCGAGAGCGGTGGTTCGCTCGGTATTGGCTTTGCGATTCCGTCGGCGCGTATTCGCTCGATGATTGATGAACTCATGAAGGGCGGCGTGAATCGGAACTACTGGATTGGCGTCGTGGCGAATGATTTGAACCGCATGATGGCGATTTCCCTGGGGCTGAGTTCAACCGACGGCGTTGTCGTTTCCCAGGTGGAACCTCGCAGTCCAGCGGGAAAAGCCGGAATTGAGCCGGCAGACGTGGTCTTGGAAATCAATAGCCGCAAAATCCGGAATGCTCAGGAAGCGCGCGGCCTTCTTGATAACGCCGATTTGAGAGTGGGAGACAATCTGACTTTCAAGATTTATCGGGATGGTAAGATTCGCGAGATCGTTGTCAAACTCGAGGAGCTTCCGGAACCTCGCGGCTAATCCTTCTGAGGAGCACTTCTTCGCGTGATTTCTCGGTACACACGGCCTGAGATGGCCGCGATTTGGTCGGAGCGGGCGCGCTTCGAGGCTTGGTGGCGCGTGGAGCTTGCCGTTCTCGAGGCCAGAGCTGCTCGCGGAGAAATCCCCGCCGCCGATTTGGAGGAGATTCGGACTAGCGCGAAGTTTTCGCCCGAGGAGATTGCGCGGGTTGAAGAGGTTGTCCAACATGATGTCGTCGCTTTTCTGACCGTTATTTCGGAGCATGTTGGCCCGGCCTCGCGGCATATTCACCGAGGTTTGACTTCCTCGGATGTCTTGGACACCGCTCTGGCTCTGCAACTTGGCCAGGCGATAGATCTTCTGCAGGAGGGTTTGAGAGCACTGCGCCGTGTAGTGCGCCGTCGTGCTTTGGAATTCCGGGACACGCCGTGCATCGCACGCACCCACGGCGTTCATGCGGAGGCGACAACCTTCGGAATGCGCTGGCTGGTTTGGCACGAGGAATTTGGCCGACATGAGGCGCGACTGGCTGCTGCGCGTGAGCGACTCGCTTTGGGAAAATGCTCCGGTGCGGTTGGCGTTTTTGCTCATACCGACCTCGAACTTGAGGAAGCTATGTGTCAGCGGCTGGGATTGACTCCTGCGAAGGTGACGACACAGGTTATTCAGCGGGATCGTCACGCGGAGTTCCTTCTTGTTTTGGCGCTCATCGGCGCCAGTGCCGAGAAGGTCGCAACGGAAATACGTCATCTGCAGCGTACGGAAGTGGCTGAGGCTTTCGAGCCCTTTGGGAGAGGCCAGAAGGGTTCGTCCGCGATGCCCCATAAGCGAAATCCGATTCTCTGCGAGCGACTTTGTGGAATGGCGCGGCTCTTGCGGGGTTATGCGATGGTGGGTCTGGAGAATGTGGCGCTTTGGCATGAGCGAGATATTTCCCATTCGTCTGCTGAGCGGGTCGTTCTGCCGGATGCGGCACTTGCCTCGGATTATATGCTCCATCTCCTGACTCGAATCCTGTCGGGATTGGATGTTGACACGAAGCGAATGCAGCAGAATCTTGAGATGACAGAAGGTTTGGTGGCATCCGAAGCCTTGCTTTTGGCATTGACCGACGCCGGATGGACGCGCGAGCGTGCCTATGAGCATGTTCAGAAGGCGGCCTGGCGTGTTCGACAGGGAAAAGGCGATTTCAAGAAAGCGGCTTTGGAGGATGCGGAAATTGGTGATCTTTTGGGGAACGAGCGAGTGGCTGCTCTGGTCGATGTGCGGCCGCCCTTGGAGCGGATACATCAAATTTATGAGCGTGCGGGTATGACGGAAGATATGTCGTAGGTCGAAAAGTTACTTCGAGCATCGAGGTCGAGCCATTGGAAAAAAAGAAGCTGATTTACGAAGGAAAGGCAAAATGCCTTTATGCCACTGACCGGGATGGCTATCTCATCCAGAAATTCAAGGATGAAGTTGTGACCGAGAGCGAAGGGCAAAGGATGAGCATCGCGGGCAAGGGAGAAACGAACAACGGCATCGCGTGCTTTCTGTTCCAATATTTAGAGAGTCATCATGTGCCGACTCATTTCGTCGAACGGCAGGGTCCTGCGGAAATGGTCGTGCGCAAGCTGACCATGATCCCGGTTCAGGTCGCGATGCACAATATTGCCATGGCAAAGTTGGCCAAGACATTCGACCTTGCTGAGGGAAGTCCTCTAAGCTATCCTATTCAAGAGTATTTCTTGAAGAGCGACAAATTGGGCAATCCCATGGTCAATGAGCATCATACTTTGGCCCTGGGTTACGCTCAACCTGAAGACATGAGGACCATTGGGCGGCTGTCATCAAAAATCAACGCCATTCTGAAATCCTTTTTTGAACGGCGCGGACTTTTGCTGATGGGTTTTCGAGTGGAATTCGGAAAGCAGGGCGAGCAAATTTATGTGGGCGATGAAATCTCGCTGGATACCTGCCAGTTCTGGGACAAGAAATTGAACTGCCGCTTGGATGTTGATCGTGCGGATCAGGACCCTGTTGAAATCGAGAAGGCCTATCGAGAGCTCTGTGGCCGACTGACGAACTCCTCTTAGGGGATTGGCCGATGAGAATTGCATCGGAGGGAGGGCGGCTGCTTCTGCCGCTGTCAAGTGTCTTTTTGATCGTTGTCTTGGCGGACTGGCTTGAGAGACTGCCGGCTCTGCATGTTTTGGCCGCAGGAATTTTTCTTCTGATTCTTTTGCTCTTTTTTTTCTTTCGAGATCCTGAAAGAAAAATCCCTGCGGGGAAGAAGCTTGTCCTGGCGCCCTGTGATGGGAAGGTGATCTGGGTGAGCGAAGCATCCGGCGGCGCGGAGCAGGGGCGCGTGGCGATCTTCATGTCGGTTTTCAATGTGCATGTGAACCGAAATCCGGTGAGCGGTGTCGTACAAGAGATTCAGAGGCGCCGAGGAAGTTTCCGCCATGCGGCAACTCCCCAGGCGGTTCACATGAATACTTCGGTTACAGTCAGGGCTTCAACGGATTTTGGTGAGGTGACCTGGGTTCAAGTCGCCGGTGCTTTGGCACGGAGAATCTCATGTCGCCTGAAGGAAGGCCAGTCCGTGGAAGCGGGAGAGCGATTCGGTTTGGTTTACTTGGGTTCCCGAATGGAAGTGTTGACGCCGGCTGCCATGCGGATTCGAGTTGCGCTTGGGCAACGAGTGCGGGCGGGTTCAACGATTATCGGCGAGGTTTCATGATCGTGCGGCAATGTATGGCCCATGCCATCACCGGTGGCAATCTTTTCTGTGGTTTTCTTTCCATTTTGATGGCTCTCAATGGATTGAGTGGTCTCGCCGCATGGCTAATTGTCAGTGCGGCGCTCCTGGATGCGTTTGACGGAAAAGTCGCGCGTTTCATGAGGAGTGATAGCTCCTTTGGATTGCAGTTCGATTCGCTTGCGGACTTGGTTTCTTTCGGCGTCGCCCCCGGAGTTCTTGTCTACTGGCTCGCATTCCAAGAACACGGCGTGTTAGGAGTCTTGGTCAGTTTTATCCCGCTGCTATTTGCGGCTGTCCGCCTGGCGAAGTTCAATATCGGCGAGGCAAGCGAAACCCATGATTTCACCGGGCTCTCATCACCGTTGCAGGCGTGTCTCGTGGCTTCTTTTATCATTTTGAATCTGTCCATCTGGGGAGAAGTTCGCTTGGTCGCGCCACTGGCGCTCCTTGTTATTTCGGCTGGACTGCTGATGGTCAGTCGCTTTCCTTTGCCAAGCCTGCCCCGACTTACGCTGCGGGAACCCGGGTATAATCTGTCGAAGCTCTTGGTTCTGATTGGGTGTGTCTGCCTTATCGCGCTCAATCCTTCCCGTTATGCCTTTCCAGTGTTGGTTTCCTTAATCGTGGCAGCGTTTATCGTTGGCGCTCTGCGCGCGGTTCACGCTGCGGATATGGATTTGGATGACGACGATGCCGAGCCAGCCGAGAGCAAAATTACTATATCCCGAGGCCACCGATGATGGTCAAAGTGATTGTCACCCACAAGCCGGGGGTTTTGGACCCTCAAGGACAGACCGTTCTGCAAAGTCTCCGGCAACTTGGGTACCGCAACATACGGGATGTTCGCATCGGAAAATACATCGAGATTGAACTGGACGCAACCAGTCGCGAGGACGCGGAGAGACAGGCGGCTCAGATTTCTGATAAGATGCTCGCCAATCCTGTGATCGAGACCTTTCGAGTCGAGCTGGAATGACCTTCGCTGTCATTACATTTCCGGGCTCCAATTGTGATCGAGATTGTATCTGGGCGCTCGAGGGGGTGCTCGGTTACACGGTCCGGAATATCTTCCATCGTGAGAAATCATTGGGCTCGGTGGACGCCGTTGTCTTGCCCGGGGGATTTTCGTATGGAGACTATCTTCGGGCAGGCGCTCTGGCTCACTTTTCGCCCATAATGGACGCAGTCACGGCTTTTGCCCATGAGGGCGGAATTGTTCTCGGCATCTGCAACGGATTTCAGATTCTGTGTGAAGCGGGGCTTCTGCCAGGCGCCCTGGTGCGAAACCGCTCGCTAAAATTCGTTTGTCATGAGGTCTCTCTGCGCGTAGAGAACTGTGCCACGATTTTTACTTCCCAATATCAAGAAGGCCAAGAGATCATCCTGCCGATTGCCCATAGCGACGGCAACTACCTGACGGATCCGGCGACGCTCAGCACTCTTGAGCAGGAAAGGCGCGTTGTCTTTCGGTACACAGGGCCAAAGCGGTTCGATGCACTGGATGGAAATCCCAATGGCTCCGTGAACGCCATCGCGGGGATAGTCAATTCAGAGGGCAATGTGTTGGGGATGATGCCGCACCCCGAGAGGGCCTGCGATCCGGACATCGGACGCACGGATGGTTTGGGCATTTTTCTCTCGGTCGCTCAATCGGTGGTAAGGCAGAGTGCTGTATTGGCGGAGTAGTGTCCTGCATTTTATACGGGCGTACGGGGGGCGTTCATCCCCAGTAATCAACAACAGCCACGGTTTCTTCTATGAATCTCGGTGCTTCTGAGATTATTCTGATTGTCATTGTGCTTCTTCTTCTTTTCGGAGGCAAGAAGTTGCCTGAATTGGCGCGAGGGATCGGACGCGGCATGGCCGAATTCCGGCGGGCGACTCAGGATATCCAGCGTGAAATTCAGTCGTCCATCGAGGTTCCCTCCACCTCGCCCAAAACCACTCAAAAGGCTGCGCCGTCTGAACCGACACCCTCCCAAACGGCTTCCAAGAGCGTGAATGACTCTGAAAATCCCCCCTCACTCTCATCTGAAAAACCATCCTGAGGAATTGCCCTCGGCGGTCGAAGGTTGCTTGAAAGCGATCGAAGAGGCGAAGCCGCTGAATGCGTTCGTTCATGTTCTGGCAGACCGCGCTCGCCACAAAGCCGTGGAAGTTGCGCAAGCCGCTGGGCGGGGAGAGGAATTGCCGCTTCGAGGGATGATTCTGGCGGTGAAAGACAACATTGCCATCGAAGGCACATCCCTGAGCTGTGCGTCGAGGATTCTAAAGGATTTCAAGAGTCTGTTCACGGCGACGGCGGTTGCTCGATTGGAGAAAGCCGGGGCTATCGTTATCGGGAAGACTAATCTCGATGAGTTCGCGATGGGATCTTCCTGCGAGAATTCGATCTTCGGCCCGACCCATCATCCGCTCGATTGGGAACGCGTTCCGGGAGGCTCGTCAGGTGGCTCGGCGGTCGCCGTTGCGGCGGGATTAGTCCACGAAGCGCTTGGCAGCGACACGGGAGGCTCTGTGCGCCAGCCGGCGGCGTTTTGTGGCGTTGTTGGACTGAAGCCGACCTACGGACGAGTCTCTCGCTATGGTCTGGTTGCGTTTGGCTCATCACTTGACCAAATCGCACCTTTCGCAACGAATTGCCAAGATGCTTTTGCTGTTCTTTGTATTATGGGAGGGAAGGACGCGCGCGATTCGACTTCCGCGGCGTATCCTATGTCATACCCGACCGATGGTCTGAAACCTCTTGGTCAGAAACTGCGCATCGGGCTACCGAAAGAATATCTTGAAGAAGGACTGCAAGCCGAGATTGGGGAGGTCGTCCATCAGGTAGCGGGTAGGCTCGAGAAGGCTGGCCACGAACTTGTCGAGGTATCGCTTCCCCATTCCAAACTGGCGGTAGCCGTCTATTATGTTCTCGCGACAGCCGAAGCGAGCTCCAATCTGGCTCGCTATGACGGAGCCCGCTATGGATTCCGTGAGCGCTCTGCCGAGAATTTGCGCGAGCTCTATGAGGACAGTCGGGCCGGAGGCTTTGGGAGAGAGGTGCGCCGCCGTATTGTGCTGGGCACCTATGTGCTTTCGGCAGGCTATTATGATGCCTACTACAAGAAAGCGCAGCGCGTTCGTCGCCTTGTTCTGGGTGATTTTCTGGATGCATTTGGAAGAGTGGATGTCATTCTTGCGCCGACAACGCCCACGACGGCCTTTAAGATCGGAGAGAGAATAGACGACCCGTTGGCCATGTATCTTTCCGATGTCTACACGACGCCGGCGAATTTGGCGGGCATTCCGGCGGTTTCGGTTCCGGCGGGGAAAGACTCAAAGGGATTGCCGATCGGCGTGCAAATCATGGGTCCCCATTTCTCCGATGAACTCATTTTGCAGGTGGGGTGCGAAATCGAGAGGCTTCATGGGCGAATATGACGCCGTCATTGGGCTTGAAGTACACGCCCAGCTTATCACTGAGACCAAGGCGTTTTGCACTTGCCCCAATCGCTATGGAGCTCCGCCCAACACGCTCGTCTGCCCGGTCTGCTTGGGCATGCCCGGCATTCTTCCCGTGCTGAATCGAGCCATGCTGGAACAGGCGATGAAGCTCGCTTTCGCTGTGGGCGCGACAATTCATCCGCGGTCGAAATTCGACCGAAAGAACTATTTCTATCCCGACTTGCCGAAGGGGTATCAAATCTCGCAGTATGATGAGCCTTTCAGTACGGGCGGCTCGATTGAGCTGCAGGTGGACGGTCATCGAAAACTCATCCGGATTCGCCGAATCCATCTCGAAGAGGATGCAGGCAAATCCATGCATCAGCCGGATGGTTCGACCCTTGTGGACATGAATCGCTGTGGTGTGCCATTGGTCGAAGTCGTCTCGGAGCCCGACATGAGCAGTCCCGCCGAAGCTCGCGCGTATCTGAATGAAATTCGCCGACTCGTGCGTTGGCTGAGCGTGTGTGACGGAAATATGGAGGAAGGGTCGCTGCGGTGCGATGCGAATGTATCCGTGCATCGCAAAGAAAGCGAAGAATTCGGAATCGCGACGGAAGTGAAGAACATGAACTCCATTCGCGGCGTTGAACGAGCACTGGCGTATGAAATCGAGAGGCAAATTGGAGTTCTTGAGAATGGTGGGACAATCACGCGGCAAACCCTTCTATGGGACGAGGCCGCGGAGATTGCGCGTCCCATGCGCCGAAAAGAGAGCTCAGATGATTATCGCTATTTCCCGGAGCCGGACCTTGTGGAAGTTGTCGTGACTCCGGAATGGATCGAGCAGATTTCGCGCGGCATGATGGAGTTGCCCCCTGCGCGCCGTAGGCGTTTCTGTCAAGAGTATGGTCTTTCCGAAGCAACGGCGGAGATTTTGGCAGGCGAGCGCGGTGTCGCCGACTATTTCGAGGCTCTGGCCAAAGAGTCCGGCAACGCGAAAAGTGCTGCCAACTGGGTTCAGGGAGAAGTACTGCGAATCCTAAAAGAGAGAAATTGCGAGATTGCCTCCTTTCCCGTGTCCGTCTCCGACTTGGCGAGCCTAATGAAAGAGGTTGAGGCTGAGCGTCTTTCCCTCGGCGGCGCGAAGAGAGTTCTCGACAGGATGGTCGAGACTGGCCAGAGTCCTGAATCAATCATTGAACAAGAAGGCTTTGCGCAAACCTCGGATGCACAGGAAATTGAAAAGGTCGTGCGTGAAATACTGGCAAGATTTCCAAATGAAGTTGTCAAATACAAATCGGGCAAGAAGAATCTCTTTGGCTTTTTCGTTGGCGAGACGATGAAAGCGACAAAAGGGCAGGCGAATCCAAAGGTCGCCAGCGAGATTCTACAGAAACTTCTTTCATAGTTAGATATGCAACTCGTTTCGATAGAACTGTCTGGATTCAAGTCGTTTCCCAAGCCGACGAAGATCGCGTTTGCTCCCGGCGTTACTTCGATTGTTGGACCCAATGGATGCGGGAAAACGAATATCGTTGATGCGGTGCGTTGGGCCTTGGGTGAACAGAAAACATCCGTCTTGCGCTCCGAGCGGATGGACAATGTCGTCTTCAATGGAACGGCGACTCGCAAACCTCTGGGGATGGCGGAGGTGAGCATGAACATCAACAACAGCGACGGCGGACTGCCAACGCCTTATACTGAAGTTGAAATCAAGCGTCGAATTTATCGCGACGGGGGAGGCGAGTATTTTCTGAATGGCGAGTTGTGTCGGCTGAAGGATATTGTGGAACTGCTTCAGGATACCGGCATGGGTCCCGACAGCTACAGCATCCTCGAACTGCGCATGGTAGAAGAGATTCTGCGCGAGGGAGGAGATGGGCGGCGCCATCTTTTTGAAGAAGTCGCCGGAATTGCGAAATACAAATCGCGCCGCCAGCAGGCGCAAAACAAACTCAGCCAGACAGACGAAGATCTGAAACGCCTGGCAGACATTCTGACTGAAGTTGACCGCCGAGTCTCGTCATTGAAACGGCAGATGGCGCGCGCCCGACGGTATCAGAAACTTAAAGCTGAACTGGCGTCGGCTGAGCTCGGTATCCTGTGGCGTGACTACAAGAGGCTTCAAACAGAGCTTGCACCTCTGGAACGAGAGATGAAACGCAGCGCCGATTCATCCCTTACCGTGCGCAGTCTCCTACGCGTCGAAGAGGCCCGGCTGGAAGAGCTCCGGACCGACGCTCTCGCCGCGGAGAAAGAAGTGGCGCAGATTCGGGCCGCTCTGGAAATCTGCGTCTCTGAAATTGCCGCCTTGGAAACCGAGAATGCTACTTTGGACACACGGGCTAACGCCGCGCGCGACACGATTAGCCATTCGGAACGAACACGAATCCTGTTGGAAGAGAAACAAGAGGTCCTCGCGCGGAAGAAAGAATCTCACGAGAGTGAAAGACAGAAATTGACCGAGTCTCTGCGGGCAGCCGAAAGTGAACTCGCCACAGCCCAAAAGGAGTATCAGGAGCAAGAGAAAACGCTCGAGGAAATTCTCTACCGTGCCCGTCATCATGATAAACATCTGGCAAGTCTGCGCGCCGATGTGACTGCGAAAGGACGACAGCTTTCGGAGAAAGAAGCGGCATTGGCAGGCTTGACGGGCCGCCGAGAGACTCATCAACAAGATCTCGCGCAAATTGTCGAGCAGACGAAAGCTTTGGAGTCTCAGGCCGGACAAGCTACAAAGCGAGAGACGAGTCTTCAAGAGACATTTGGCGAGCTTAGACACGAAGAGGCGGCGCTTCAGCATCGGCACGGAACCCAAACTGAGAGCATCGAAGGTGCTGAGAAGAGTCTTCGAGCATTGCAGCAGGCTATTGACTTGGCGGCCAATCAAATCGAAATGCTGAAGACACTCTATGAGAGGGGGCCGCGCTCGAATCCCGCTCTGAAATTCCTCCGTCAGCAGCCGGTCGCCGGACTCGTGGAGCTTCTGGGTGATGCTCTGGATGTGCCGGAGACTTATTCGCGTGCTTTCGCGGCTATCTTGGGCCCGGCAGCCTATTACTATCTTGTCGAATCCACCGAGGCAGCTTTCAAGGCAATTGACGCATTGCGGCAGTCGGGAGCAGGGCAAGCCGTTTTCGTACCCATTCGCGGTCTTCAAAGGCCGGAGATTTCTCAAACGCCGCTGCCCGAGGGAACGCTAGGACGCGCCATAGATTTCCTCAACGGACGGCTCGATGATCCCATCGCTTGTCACTTTTTGGGGAAGGTGGTTCTTGTTAAGGATTGGGCGACGGCCTGCGCGCTTCAGCCCTGGGGCAAAGAAAATGATTTGACGCTCGTGAGTTTGGATGGTGAGTGGATAACACCCCAGGGCGTTGTATGCGGTGGCGCGGCCGCGACGAAAGTGCCTGCCGACTTCGGGTTGAAGAGACAAATCTCCCTTTTGAAGCAGAGACTTGACGAATCGCGTGCGAACTTGACGAAGGCAAGTCATGCTCACGCGGAACTTCTCACGCAGCGTACCTCGATTGACCAAGAACTAATGAAAATCCGAGAGCGAATCGCTTCCTTTGAGAATGAACTTACCCATTTGCGCGAAAGCCGGCTTCAGAGATGTGCTCTTCAGGAGCACCTGCAAAATCGTCAAGCGACGATTGAGACGGAATTAGCGGCATTGATTGCGGCCATTGAATCAGCAAGCGGCGAGATTCAAATGGATTCGCGCGCTCTGGCGGAGGCGCAGGAGCGAATGGACAAGGCCGTATCATCAGGCAGCGATTTGGAGAAGGAAATGGCTTCGGTGCGTCGGCAATCTGCTACTGTAAAGGAGAAATATCACCGTGCAGAACGCCAGTGCGATGATGCGAAGCACCGGTTGGAGATCGCCGAGCTCGAACTGCAAGGCATTGTCAACTCCTCCGGAGAGATTGTCGCCGAGCTTCAAGCAAGTGAGCAGCGAGCGACACAAGCCACGAAAGAAGAGGGCGAAATCGCGCACCGCAAGAGCGAGGTCGAGTCACAGCTTCTGGAGAAATTCCGCAAGAGAGACGCAGTTTCTTCTGATCTGGATCGGCAAAATACACATCTGGACGAGGCGCGAGGAAAGGTGCGAGAGCAGGAAGACAAGCTACGAACGCTTCGTACAGGACGAGAAGAAGGCTTGGAGGGAGAGCGAAAGCTTGAGCGAGAAGTTGCTCGACTTCACGCCGAACGCGATGCCCTTGTGACTGGGGCCCGCAGCAAGTATGGCTTGGACCTATCCTCCCCCGATTTTGCGGCGACGCATACCGAGATTGTTTCAGCCGAGGTCGCTGAGCAAACGGTTACTGATTTGGCAGTGAAGATAGAACAATTGGAACCCGTTAATCTTTTGGCCATCGAGGAGTTCGAGCAGGAGAATGCGCGGCTGCAGACTATGGTCGCCAACCGCGACGATCTCCTAAAAGCCAAAGCAACTCTCGAAGAGACGATCTCAAGGATCAACGAAACGGCGCAAGCAAGATTCTTGGAGACCTTCGGCAAGGTCCGGGCTAACTTTCAGAAACTCTTCAGGGAGTTTTTTGGAACGGGTGAGGCAGATCTTATTCTTAGCGGGACGGATCTCTTGGAGGCGGATGTCACGCTTTGGGCGAATCCCTCAGGAAAACGCCTGAAATCGCTTTCTCTGATGTCGGGAGGTGAGAAGGCGATGACGGCCATTGCGCTGCTCTTTGCTCTGTATCAAGTAAAACCATCGCCTTTTTGCATTTTGGACGAGGTGGATGCACCTCTGGACGATGCGAATATTGTCCGTTTCAATGAGATGATTCGGCGTCACTCTGAGGAAACACAGTTTATTCTTGTTACTCACAATAAACGGACGATGGAGGCCGCGGATACCCTGTGGGGCGTGACCATGGAGGAAGACGGAGTCTCCAAAGTTGTTTCAGTTCGTTTGCTTGCTTAGAGGTTGGTCATGATGAAACCCATAAGGACTATCGGGGGTACCGCCATGTGGTTCATAGGATTTGTTCTCGCCCTTTCCCTTTTGGTGCCAGCGCGCCAAGCGGAAGCCGCCTTGGCCATTGACCTTGATTACGCATGCTTCCGCGGGCGCGATTCCCTTGTTTATGTCGAGCTATTCGCCTCGGTGCAGCGTTCACAGCTTGTGTATGCTCAAACCGATTCGGGACTTGCGGCTCGATTTCGGCTTGCCATGAGCATGGTGCGCAATAGCGAGGTCGTGGCCTCGGACACGCTTCAAGGCTTTGACATGGTTACCGATTCGAGTGAACTCAGGCCCGGTCAATTTTTCCCGTATGTGTTCGCCTTCTATTTGAAACCTGGGCACTATGAGGCTCAAGCCGATCTGGAAGACGAGACGAGTGGAGTTAGCGAACGCAAGACCCTTTCGACAGTCATCGAACAGGTCTCCACGGATTCGCTGGCAATTTCCGATATCGAACTGGCCTGCCTTGTCGAAAAAACGGATGAAGTCTCACGGTTCTGGAAAAACGGCTTTCGCGTTCTTCCCAATCCGGTCCGATTCTATGGAACGCAACTGCCGCTCTTTTACTATTATTGTGAGTTATACAACTTCAGATTCTTTTCCGATTCTCCTGACAGCTTCATGATTCACCGGCAGATTCGAGCGGCCGAAACAGGGACGGTTGTCCGCTCGTTGCCGGCTCGCGTCAAGAAGAAGGCCGGAGCAACCGCCGTCGAGGCCGACGGATTTCCCATTACGACCTTGAGTACGGGAACCTATAACTTTGAAATCCGCATCACCGACCTCTACGACAATTGCGTGGCTGAACGAGTCAAGAAGTTCTGGGTGTACCGCCCGGAGGATTTTGAAGCGGGTCGCAAAACAGCGATGGATTCGCTTTTTGTTGGACGGCTCGCTGAGTTCGCACAGCCTGCGGCAGACATCGAGAATGCGGAAATCGCGTTGGAACAGATGCGCCACATTCTGACGGCGGACGAGAACTCTCGTGTCCGAAGACTGACGCCCGAGGGGAAGGTTCAATTCCTGCGGGAGTACTGGGTGCGCGTGGGTCAAGCTGACGGGACGACCCCCGAGCTTGCGCGCTGGAGATACTTCAGCCGCATTGAAGAGGCCAATCGGCGATTTTCGTACCTGAAAAAAGAAGGATGGAAGACAGACCGCGGTCGCGTCTATGCCCAGTTGGGGCCCCCGGATTTGGTGGATTATCGCACGGCTCAGGAAGGCACACCGGACCATGAAATCTGGTACTATGACAAAATCGAAGGGGGAGTGCAATTCGTGTTCGCTGATAAGTCCGGCTTTGGGGACTTGGAGCTTGTGCATTCGACGAAGCGTGGCGAGATTTCCGATCCCAACTGGCTCAAGACACTAAGTGGGCGCCCCTTGGATGAGCGGACGAGACTTTCGCAATGAACTCCGTCGCGCAAATTGTCACCGAAGGACTCTCGAAGACTTACTATGACAGTCGCCGGGGTGCCATTCATGCGGCGGTTGACATTGGCATCGCCTGCAGCGCCGGCGAGGTCTTTGGGCTTTTGGGAACCAATGGTGCCGGCAAGACGACGACGCTGCGCATGCTGTCAACGGTCCTGCAACCGACGAGCGGGCGGGCATGGGTGGCCGGTTTCGAGATCAGCGAGAATCCCCAAGCAATCCGGGAGCGCATTGGATTTCTTTCAAGCGACACGGGCATCTATGGCCGTCTGACGGCGCGGGAGATGATGCGCTACTTCGGGCAACTCTGTGGGATGTCTTCCGGGGTCATCGAGAGGCGTGTGGAGGAGATCAGCACTCGTTTTGATATGAAGGAATTTCTCGACAGCCGTTGTGAAAAACTCTCCAGCGGTCAAAGGCAGAAAGTTTCGATTGGGCGCACGATTATTCATGACCCACCGGTGTTAATTTTGGACGAGCCTACGGCGGGGCTGGATGTCTTGGCGGCAGCGGGAATCGTTCGTTTTATCCATCAAGCGCGTTCTGAAGGCCGGTGTGTTCTTTTGTCCACACATATTATGCGCGAGGCAGAAAAACTGTGTGACCGGGTTGCGATTCTCCATGAAGGACGCGTACAAGCCTGCGGAACTCTGGACCAGCTCTATAAAACAATGCGAACGAACGACCTTGAGGAGGTCTTCATGCGCGTTGTCGGATTCGCCGTGTAGCCTATTGGCAACCTTGTGTGGCATTTATTTTGCTTTTTAGGAGAGAGCAGGAAAAATGTCTTTCGAATGCTACATTGGGAAGCACAATGATGAAGAGGAGGGCAAAGGATGTCTCCATCACAATCTGAACATTTCAAGCTCTTGATCATAGACGATGATAAGGCAATTCTTGCCTTTCTTCAGGAGAGTTTTTCACGCGACGGGTATCAAGTGTATCTTGCGGCGACGCTTGGCGAGGCTCGCGCTCTCCTGGCTCGGCATGAAGTTCATGTGATTCTTTCCGACCAGAATCTTCCGGATGGGAACGGAGTGGATTTCTTGGCGGAGTTGCATGGAACGGGCATTGAAGCGATTCGGATTTTGATGACCGGCTATGCTGACCTCAACATCGCTCTGGACGCGATCAACCGCGGCAAGGTGTACAAATTCATAAGAAAGCCAGTGGACCATATCCTTCTGAAGCAGATTGTCCAAAGGGCGGCGGAACATTATGCGCTGCTCGAGGAAAAGAAACATTTGGCCAGTGAAGTACTCCGTTACAACCAGCTTTTGCGACGAGACTCTGAGGTTCAATCCCGTGACCTCAAGTCCGCTCAGTCGAGGATTCAGAAACACAGTCAAACACTTCGCAAGCAAAAAGGGCAAATTGAAACGCTTTACGCTGAAATTCAATCGGCCTATCTTCACACGGTGACTTCCTTGTGCGTGGCGATTGAGGCGAAGGATTTGTATACGCGGGGCCATAGCGACCGCATCTATTACTATTGCACGCTTGCCGGCCGACGCCTTGGGCTGGACAATGCGAGTTTCGAGGAACTGAAGCTTGCGGGCGTTCTTCATGATATTGGGAAGATCGGCATTCCGGATAGCATCCTGCGAAAGACCTCAGCACTCACCAAATCAGAATATGCTATGATTCGCACGCACCTTGATTTTGCGGACAAAATCTTGATGCCGCTTCCCTTTCTGGAAAAAACGCGGCGCATTGTGAGACAACACCATGAGCGGTATGATGGAACAGGCTATCCGGATGGTTTGAAGGGGGAGGAGATTTCGATCGAAGGCCGAATTCTGGGCGTCGCTGATGCTTACGATGCGATGCGTTCCAATCGCTCGTATCGAAAAGCTCTTACGATGCGGGCAGCCCTTGATCAATTGGAAGCGGAGTCCGGCAAGCAGTTCTGTCCACTTTGCGTTGCGGCGCTTCGCACGGTAATTAAGGATGAGGGGGAGTATCCCTAGGGCACGCATGCGCCTGCTGCCCCGATGCCACCGACCCCATCAAAATCCTGCCGGGTACGGTCGAGAATTTCGCATTGAAAGCAGATAACACAATGATTCCCAGCAAATTGAGGGATATAGGAGACATTGGTTGCTCGGGAAAGCTTGGCCGCAGATGTTCTGGCGACTCCATCGAGTGGGCTTGACTTTCTGAGTTTATTTTTGTAGAATTTAAGATAGTAGACGGCTTGCCAGGAGATAAATGCCCCTTCCTTAGAGGATTTTTGAGTCGGCCAATTCGATTTCAAAGAATACATCCTCCTTCGTTACCTCTTCCGGCAGGGCGCTATCTCCTTTCAAGTTAATTGCGACCGAATGTTTCAGGTAACGAATATTCGGTCTTTTTGTTGTTCACCGTCGGGAACTACTCATTTATGCGATACGGGTGGATTCTTGCTCTTTTCGGTCTTCCGCTGATTCTCTTCGCCGGTGCGCTGGAAATCGAGGTGTCAAACTCGACGATGTGCCGGTTCGCCTATGCGCCGGGACCGGCCACTGAGCATGCGGATACGGTGAGGGCCGGGGCATTGGTGCGCGAATGGATGGACACGGATGAAACCGTTGCCGGTGGATTCCGACAGCCAGTCCGGCATGTGTATGTTGTGCTACCGCCCAAGGCAGTGCCCATTCTGGAACTCGGCGATTTGCAGGCCCATTGGGAATCCGGAGGGCTTGCCGCTCCCGGTCCGACCTGGCCTGATTCAAAGCGACGGGCGACGCCCGAGAGTTTCGTGAAGATTGTCGAGGAATTCCGCTGGCGGGATTTTCGGCTCGCGCATATAGAAATTTATCCGGTCCGAGAGTGGGGTGGAGGGGCCAGTGTGCTGGACAGAGTTCATTGCTCCGTTCGGTTCGTGGGCGGGCAAATTTCCGGGCAACCACCGCGGGATCTTCAGATTCTGTCGAGATTGGCTGCCAATGGGGACATCGGGGCGACTTGGTGGGAATCGCCCGTGCGTCGGCCCGACAGAACGAGTTCGACCTGGCCTGAAGGAGACCTTTACAAAATATCTGTCCGTGAAACAGGCCTGTACCGGGTATCAGGTCAATGGCTTCAATCGCACGGCGTCAATTTCATCGGACAAGCATCGCGCAAGCTTCACCTCTTGGGAAATGGAGGTCATCTGTTGCCGCGAGACTTCAACCGCGCGCGGGATACTCTTTTCATTGAAGACGCCATTTGGGTCGAGGATGGTGGTGATGGAGACTTCGATGCCGAGGACTACTTCATCTTTTACGGGCAAGGACTGAAGGGTTTCGATTATATTGACGGAGATTCGTATCATCTCTACGAATTGGCTCATCACAGTCCTTACTCGCAGGATAATGTCTATTTTGTGCAATACGATGCCAATGGGCCAGACGGATTGAGAATGGCTTCACTTCCTTCCAACTCGGGTGGAGCGGTCACCGAAACGCGAGGTCGAGTGGTGCGCGACGATGACCTTTTCCTTTTCAACACGCATTCTTTCATTGAATCGGGTCTCAACTGGTTTATGGCGACAATCGCTCCGGGAGATGTGCGCTCGTTCGTGACAACGCTGCCCGGAGTCACAGATGGCTCGGGCCGAATAAAATTGCGTTTCAAATTACGCGACAGCGGCAATCCCAAACTCACCATTTCTATGAACGACTCGGTTCTTTTGGAGAACTTTTATAGCGATTTTGCTTTTGACATTGTCTTTTCTTCGGGTGTGCTTGTTCCAGGTTCGAACACCCTCACGATTGAGAACCATGGAAATCAGTCCACATTGCTGAACTTCATCGAGTACGATTACGCGAGGAATTTGTCGTCCAGCGGTGGAGAACTTTTCTTCGAAGCTCCCACGAGCGCAACGGGTCTGTATCGCTATGAATTGCCGGATCTGGCGGATCCCTATGTCGCCGATGTGACAGACCCACTCCACCCTCGACTGGGTCGCTTCAGTATTCTCGTAGATAGTTCATGGGTGGATACACCTCGGCGGTACTACGCTTGTTCGCCTGAGCGCCTGCGCATAGCGCAGTGGGTGGGGAAGGATGTTCATGAAACGGAAGACTACGACATCCTGCGCCGCGCCGGCCGACAAACCGATATGATTATCCTGACACCGGATGAATGGTTTGATTTGCTCGCGCCCTTGAAAACCTTTCACGAAAGCCATGCGGAAGAGCCTCTCTCCGTCATCCGTGTGAAGCTGAGCGATGTTTATGATGAGTTTGCCTGGGGAAATAGCGACCCGGTCGCCATTCGGGATTTCCTCTATTACGCCTATGCAAATTGGCGTGGCCCCGATGGATCACAAGAAGCGCCTTGCTATTTGGTGCTCGTAGGCGATGGGAATTACGACTATCGGAATATTCTCCTAACATCAGATCATAACTGGATGCCACCTTGGGAAAGCGATGGAAATTGCAGCGACGACTTCTACACGGAATTTTTCGGGGGTCTACTGCCTAACCTTTACACAGGCCGTCTGCCAGCGCAATCAGCCACCGAACTACAGGTGACCCTCGAAAAAATCATTCAATACGGAGGAAATCCCTTATACGGTCCTTGGAAGAATACCGCAACTTTTGTCGCGGACGACGAGTATAAGCATGGTTGCAGCTCTGGGGAACATGTTCACACCATAGACTCAGAGGATATTATTGACTCGGTTCTCCCCCCGTACTTCACTTTCAAGAAGATCTATGAAATCTTCTATCCATTCCGGTCGAGTCCAACCGGTGGATTCAAACCCGACGCGACGCGCGATCTGCTTGAATGTATAAACCGTGGGACGCTCATCGTCAACTACATGGGACATGGGAATCCCGAAGTGTGGTCCGACGAACAGGTCTTTGTTTCGGGCAGAGACAGTCCCCTGCTCGACAATGGGCGCATGTTAGGCTTTTTTGTTGCCGCGACCTGTAGCTGGGGTCAATTCGATACACCGCTTCTGCGCTGCCATCCCGAAGTGCTCATGGCCAAGTTCGGGGCGGGGGCGATTGGCGGTCTCGCCGCCACTCGTTTCACCACGCCGATCAGCAATAATGCTCTGCTCATTCGGTTTTATGATTCGCTGTTCGAGCAACGATGGCCTCGGACTTCTCTGGGAGAGGCGCTCTTTCTTTCCAAGGGAGTCTCGCAATCGAATTCGGAGCATTATCATCTTTTCGGTGATCCCGCTTTGCGCCTCGCGACTCCTGAGCGGAGTGCGCGCGTCACCCAGCTCTTATCGGATTCCCTTCAAGCGCTTTCACTCTTTACGATTGAGGGAGAGGTTTTGCGAGACAGCGCGCAGCTTTTCGCCGGGATCGTGGAGGCGAGAGTCTATGACCATGAAGAAACCGCTCTTTACTATTGGTGTGATAATCCGAGCACTTCGTTTGAATATCGCCTTCCGGGAAATGCAATCTTTCGGGGAACGGCCAGCGTGCAGAACGGTCATTTTTCCATCACCTTTCGTGTTCCGAAGGATGTGACCTTCGGTGGATCAAATGCTAAAATCAGCTTATATTTCTATGGGAAGGATGCTTTGGGGGACTCAGCCGATGGAATCGGAGTCAGGGAAAACATCCCTATTGCTTCGACGGTCGGGAGCGAATCGGACAGCCTGCCGCCTCGAATAAATGCGTGGCTCGAAACGCCGAGTTTTCAGCCGGGAGATCCGGTGAGTTCAAGTCCTTTGCTTCATGTGACCCTCAGCGACTCCTTTGGAATCAACTTGAGCGGTGAGGTCGGGCACAAGATTATTGCGAGAGTGGATGAATCGCTGTCGGAGGATTTGACTCCTTTCTTCAATTATGATCTTGATAGCCATGTTCGCGGGAGTTTAGAGAAGCGGCTCGGGCCTTTTTCACAGGGAGAGCACCGCCTTGTCGTGGAAGCCTGGGACAGTTTCAACAATTTGGATCAGCAATCTCTTTCCTTTGTCGTGGGGGAGGAGGGAGCGGCTGGATTCGAGCTGCGGGATGTCTTGAACTGGCCCAATCCGATGAAGGACTTCACCTATTTCACTTATTATCTAACTCCTCCAGGGGCGGCGGAAGTGACTATTAAGATATTTACCCTAACAGGAAAACATGTCTACACCTTGGGCGACCTCGACGCGAGCTATGGATTTCGCAGCAACAACACGCGACCGTGGGATGGCCGAGATGCCACGGGGCATGAATTGGCCAATGGCGTCTATCTTTATCGAGTCATCGCGAAAACAGCGGCAGGTGTTCATTCAGAAAAAACAGGGAAGTTGGTCATTTTGAGATAGATGTCTGCTTCCATGATTTCCGGTTGGGAATCGGGAAGCCGTTGGATTGTGATTTCTCACACCTATAGCAATATATTATTTATTGATATTCGGAGGAGCTGATGAAGCGATCAGTGTGTGTCATTCTCGGAGCGGCACTCCTTTTGACGGCCTTTCCAGCCTGGGCGGCGGGAGTGAGCCAGGCGACGATGCTTTTTCTAAAGATCGCGCCCGGCGGGCGGCCGACAGGAATGGGTGAAGCCTTTGTTGCGATGGCGGATGAGGCGACCGCCGTCTGGTGGAATCCGGCAGGCCTTGGATTTCAGCAAGAGAAGCAGTTTACTGCCATGTACACTCGATGGTTGCCTCAGTTCAAACTTTCTGATCTTTACTACAGCTATCTGGCCTATATCCATGATGTCCCCGAGTGGGGTACTTTCGGCACCAATGTCATCTTTCTGAATCTGGGTGAAACGGAACGGCGTGACGAGAGCAATCGTTCATTGGGGACTTTTTCGAGCTTTGAGCTCGCGGTTTCCGGCGCCTATGGTGCAAAAGTCAATGAAGACCTCACCATGGGAGTTGGCCTGAAACTCGTTTATTCCAATCTTTCTCCCTTTGGTGCAGGCGCTGAGAAGGGAACAGGACGCGCGACGGCCATAGCGGCCGATATTGGACTGCTCTATAAGGCGACCTTCCTGCGGGGTCTTTCGATGGGCGCTTGTCTTTCAAACATGGGACCCAAAGTGGCCTACATTGACCGGGCGCAAGCGGACCCTCTTCCCACAAATCTGAAAATGGGCGTCGCCTATCGTGTGATTGACCAGGAATTCAACAAACTCATCATTGCCACCGACCTCAATAAAGAGCTCGTCGTTCGGCATAGTGACGGAACCTCCGATGAATTCTATGAGGCGATGTTCACCTCATGGGGGGACGGCGACCTCGTCAAATCAACCATCTGGAATGTGGGTGCAGAATATTGGTACGGCACTCTCGTTGGACTGCGCGCCGGTTATTGGAACGATGACTTGGGCAAAGTCTTTCCGATTACCTTTGGTGTCTCATTACAATACAGCGTCTATCGCTTTGACTTCAGTTATCTGAATGCGGGGCAGAATCACCCGCTTTCGGATACGATGCGTTACTCGCTTTCTGTCGCCTTTTGACCGCTCGTATGGGTGATGCGAGTCGTGGAGGATATTTCGACTGCGCCTGTTATTAGTCATACTTCTGCTTTGCCCCTATATCTGTCTTGCTGAGGGGCTAAAGCCGGCGCCTATGGTGATGGCTGCTCAGGCGGTGAGCGCGCGTTGGCCGGCGGGCGACACGGTGCATGTGTGTGCCATCCGAATTGAATTTGTGCCTGACGAGGTTACAGGCACATCCGGAGACGGCACAATGGGGTCGGCCTTCGAGACTGGCTTGCTGATTGATCCTCTTCCGCATGACCGCGCCTACTTCGAGGATCACCTTCTTTTTTTGCGGGACTACTACCAAACTGTCTCGGAGAACAAGGTTCCTATCGACTCGACCAGATTGCGTGTCTATCCTGAAGATGAGGACAGTGTCTATCGCGCGGCCTATCCGATGTGGCACTATAACTACAACATTGATGATGAGCTTTTGAATCGGCGACTGACGGAGCTTTTTCTTGAGGCACTGCAGCTTGCCGACAGTGCAGGGGTCAGTCTTTCAGACTATGACGCGGTAATCGTTTTTCATGCGGGAGTTGGTAAGGATTTTAACATTGGCTATGATGAAACGCCCTTTGATTTGCCCTCCGCCTACATTGCTCCCGCTGATTTTCGCGAGTACCTGCCAGATCACCGCAATGGATTTTTGACAAACGATGGGAAGCTCATAGATCGAGGGCTCTTGCTTCCCGAAGGAGAAACCCAGGAGGGATTTGAGCTCAGTGTCAACGGCGTCATGGTAAAGCTTTTTGGCAATTGGCTGGGAATGCCTGATCTTTTTGATACGCAGATGGGGCTCTCGGGAATCGGGCGGTGGGGGATGATGGATCAAGGCAGTGGAAATGTGTTTGCCCTCGTGCCGGCGATGCCGGAGGCTTGGTCCCGTGTTTATATGGGGTGGGTGGTTCCCGATACCGTCTGGGCGACGGCCAATATCGAAACACTGGAGATCAAGCGGTTCGGCGTTTCCGATGACGCACCGGAAATCCTCCTTCTTCCAATAACGGAAACAGAGTATTACTTAATAGAAAATAGGGCGGCTGACCCAAATAACCGCCGCTATGTGGAATGCCGCGATCGGGAAGGGCATATTATGCAGATTAGCCTATACGGAGATACGATTGCGATTTCCCCCGAAGGTTTTAGAGTCGCTATCGAGGCGGACAATTATGATTTCGGCATCCCTGGAGACGGTCTTCTTATCTGGCATATTGACGAAACGAAGATTCAGGCGGGTTTGGGTAATAACACGGTCAATGGAGATCCCAAGCATCGCGGGGTGGATTTGGTCGAGGCCGATGGGGCTCAGGATATTGGCGAAGAGTATGGTTTTGGATTCGCGGGAGGCGGCACGGAATTGGGTGCGCCCGAGGATGCTTGGTGGGATGACAACGATTTCCACAAGCAGGCTAACGCAAATGCTTTTCAAGTTGCCTTCAACAACACGACCTTCCCGGCAGCTCGAACCGACGATGGGGCTTATAGTTGGCATGAGCTCTCTCATTTTTCGCCGATTTCAGCAACGATGAGTTTTAGGATAAGGAATCGCACTCGGGTTGCCGGTTTCCCTATCGAAATACCACCCGCGCTTGAGGGCTCGCTCATTGTGTTTCCGGGCGATTTCAACGGAGATGGAAACAGCGAACTGCTCCTCGCTGGACGCGATACCACGATTCTGGTCATTGATTCGACAGCCGTTGCTCGGCAAATCGGTTTGCCGGCGTGGAGGAACATGCGCGTCGTCGATCTTGACGGGGACGGACAGGACGAATTGCTCCTTGGAGGAAGTCGGCTCTATATCGCAAGAAATCTGATGGAACAACCTGTCATTATTGACTCGACGAATCCCCCACTGAGGGATGGTATCTACAATCACCTTTGTGCCGGTATGGCCCCGGATAGTTCGCCACGCATATTGGCTGTTTGGGAGCAAGATGAGCCAGGGGACGAAAATGTTTTCGGCTTGGCCCTCTTCGATGGAGAGGCGGGTCTCTTGCAGATACTGACCTTTCCTCGCGATAGCGCATGGTATGTGAGTGGCGTTGTTGCGTTGGAATCGCCGCCGAGTAGCTTGTGGGCGATTGGCTATGAAGCAGCGGGGCATGGCGAGCTTTTAGTTGCGGTTGATTTGTCTGATACAATGGAAATAAGGTGGCAACAACAAGCAGAAGATAGCCTGAAGCCCTTGGCTTGTGTGGCCACTGAAGCAGAGACGCTGTTATGGTGCGAATCTGGTTGGCGAAACAGATGGACAGGTGAAATAGTCCGAGAGACTGAGTGTTTCTTCAGCTTTCAGATTCTTGATTGGGATGGGGACGGCACGCCCGAGGTCATCAAGGATGGACAGGCCTGCCACTTGGCGTTTGGCACCCCGGCGGAAGAATTTCCTCTCCGCTCGTCTGTTCAATCCGTCGTTGCCGCTGACTTTGACGGCGACGGTCTGCCGGATCTGTTGGGAGATGATGGAGCGTGGCACATCTTCCGGCACAATTTGCGGGAACCTGCGGGTTTTCCTATGGCGCGTCTTGGAGATTATCGCTTCATTTTTCATTGGGACAGCGAGGATTACCCCGAAGCGGCCGTGCTGACTTCACCGTCCTATTTCTCTGATGGAAGAAAATGGCTGGACTTGCGACGGTTGACTGTGGGTGGTGCACCGGGAGAGCGAAAGATTTTTTGTGCCTATTCCGATCCAAGCCAGTTTGATCCGAATCCCACTTATTTCTACACGATCGAAGCCGGAGTCGGTTCTCAGGTTTATGCGCGCTCGGATTGGGTCTATCCGTGGCCCAATCCCACGAAGGACATCAGCAATATTCGCTTGACTTTGCCCTTCCACGCCCAGGCAAACATCCGATTCTATGACATTGCGGGGCATCTGATTGACGAGCTGTCCGCTACCGTGAGCCCGGGCTATTCCGATGTGGCGTGGGATGTATCCGAGGTTACTTCAGGTATCTACATCGCAATGGTTGAAGTCGTTGGCGACGGAAAAACGGAGCGTGCTCAGCTTAAAATCGCGGTGGTGAAGTGAACGGCCGGCTGAGAACTCTCTATCGGCGGCAATGGAGCCTTTGGGTTTTCATTTCGTTTTGGCTTGCAGCTTCTCCGACAAAGGCTCAAGATCTTTACAATCATCCCGAGCTGAAGTGGCGAGGCATAACCACCGAGCATTTTGTCATCTATTTCGCCGACGGTCTTGATAGTGTCGCGGCTCTGGCAGCCAAGATTGCCGAGGAGATTCACGAACCTCTTTGCCAGCTCTATGACTATCGCCCTGACGGAAAAGTCTCGCTGATTTTTCAGGACACGGACGACATCTCGAATGCCGCCAGCTATTACATGAACAATAAGATATTCTTTTGGGCAACGGCGATGGATTGGGATTTGCGCGGAACACATCACTGGCTGCGCAATGTCATCACGCACGAGTATACGCATATGATTCAGCTCGGGGCGTCGCGCAAGTGGTCGCGGCGAATTCCTTCGGGTTATTTTCAATGGATGGATTATGAGCCGGAGCGCCGCCCCGATGTTCTCTACGGCTACCCCAATCGTGTCGCGAGCTACCCCTATCCCGCTGTAACAATTCCCGCGTGGTTTGCGGAAGGAACGGCGCAGTTCCAGTTGACGGGACGCAACTATGATTTCTGGGACAGCCATCGTGACATGCTGCTGCGCTCGGCAACTCTTTCCGGTCGCCTTCTCTCGTATGAGGAAATGGGCTATTTGGGCAAGACATCCCTTGAAGCGGAGATGGTGTACAATCAGGGATTCTCTTTGGCCAAATACATCGCTGACCATGCGGGAGGTCCGGAAGCGCTCTCCAAGATTAGCGCAGCGATGAAATCACCTTTCCCCATCGCGTTCAACCGAGCTCTGAAAAAAGTGACCGGCAAGTCAGGCGAGGATTGGTATCGCGTTTGGAAAGGCCATCTTGAGCAAGAGTATGGCGCATTGCAGGACAGACTCGCGCCCACCATTGCAGCGACCGATACGGTTCCAACGACCGGTTCGGTCAATCTCTTTCCGCGCCTTTCGTCTGATGGTCATTCGGTCGCCTTCATTTCTAATCAGGGCCGAGATTATGAGAGTCAGTCAAGTCTCTACTTATACGATGTGGAGACAAAAGGAGTAAAAAAGCTGGCGGGCGGTGTTCAGGGAGCGCTCTGCTGGCTGCCGGACGGCAAGGGGATTATCTTTTCTCGTCGAGCATTGAACACTCAGACAGGCTCTCTGCAATTTGACCTTTATCTCTATCTCCTTGCGGAGGAGAAAGAGATTCGACTGACGAAAGGTCTGCGCGCTGAAAGCCCAGATTTGTCCCCCAACGGCGAAATCCTGGCTTTCACCATTAATGAAGGCGGCAATCGCGATTTGGCGCTGATGCCAATGCCGAACGACTACCTGTCGAAGAAGTACAAGCCGCTATCACACGATGCAGTGATTTACCGCTATCGGGGTGGTGTCGGATCTCAGTATTATCACCCTCGCTGGAGCCCCGACAGCCGGAAGTTGGTCACTGGGTCCAGTGAAAAAGAAGGTCGCGATATTTGCATCTTCGGTGTATCGTCCAGCGCCGATTCCCTTTGGCTGGAGAAGATAATTCCGGGCCAGAATATGGAATTGCGGGATCCCACTTTCTGCGAGAACGGAAATCATCTTGCCGTCGCGTACGATAAAAGTGGGATATCGAACATTTACCGAATAGACCTTGAGACGGATGCGCGCGAGCAATTGACCTCTGTGATCGGTGGCGCCTATTATCCCGACTTACGAGAGGGCAAACTCGCTTTTTGCGATTTCACGGGTCACGGATTTAGAATCTGCGTCATCCATCATCCCGAACTTCTCAAACTCCCCCCCGACCATCTCGACCATGAGACCTATGCTTCTCGAGTGCCTGAGCCGACCTACGACAATCGTTTTCAAGTGCCCGAAGTGACCTCGTACAAACCGCGATTCGACAATCTCTATTGGTTCCCGCGTATCATGATTGACTACGGTACCGTGAAACCTGGAACCTATGTGTGGCTCACGGACATTCTGGGCAAGCTTGATTTCATCGGCGGATTTGCGATTAATAGCAAAAAGGATTACGATCTCTACGGTCAAGTGGAATATCGCGTTTTCTATCCGACGGTTTTTGCTGAAATCTTCAACATGCAGCGCCGCTTGTCTCAGCACTTTGCGGATTCGGCTCGCATTGTTGATGAGAGCGAGGGCGAGCCAATCTACGATCGCTATCGAATTCGTTATCGCTACAACTTGACCGAGGTGGATGCCGGTCTGAAGTGGCCACTGGGGAGATCTTCTTACTTGAAATTGACAGGCATCTATGATCGTTACACGGCTCACAATCGGTTTGACGACGGAACGGCCATTGCATTAGCCTATTTCAAAGGAATGTCCGCGCAGCTCGCCTATTACACCAATCAAGTAAGACGAGATGTGGATAGTCCGATCAATCCTTCGGCGGGCTACTATGGATTTCTGCGTTGCACGCGCGCCAACCAGAAATTCTTCACCGGTTTTCGCATTGACGCTGACAAGTTCATACTGGTCGAAGTGTACGAACCGTACAACTATGACCTCTTTGAAGGCGGAATCGAGAAGTACTTCTCGTTGCCGTTTGGCTCGCATGCGTTTGCTCTTCGCTTCCAAGGAGGCTGGATTGACAAAACGGTTGATCCTTTTTTCTACATCTTTGCAGGTGGTTTGCCGGGGATGCGGGGTTATTCCTATTATAGCCTTGGCGGCGAGCGCATGGCGGTTGCCACCACAACTTACCGTTTTCCCATCATCAAGCGAGCAGGATGGAATCTTTTTCCTTTGTCAGTCAATCGCATCTATGGGAATTTCTTCTGTGATGTTGGCGACGCGTGGGTCGGTGATTTTGAGAGTGGCCGCTTGAAGAAGGATGTGGGAGCGGGTCTGAGGATTCAAATGCACTCGTTCTATTTATATCCTACAGCGCTGTCCGTGGATGTTGCCTATGGTTTTGACCGATTCACGCATAAGGAAGAGGATTTTGAAGCAACCTACGGCAAGGAATGGCGCTATTATGTGACTGTGCTGTTTGATTTCTATAATCCCTTCACGGAGAGAATTGCGGAGGGCATTTCCCTCAAATGAGATGAGTTCCTTCCATGTGGTACCTTGAACACACTGCGATTCGGGCAAATCAAGCCTACAGGGGTGTGGGAATAAAGGTTGTCCCGCCGTTGTCGGTCTCCAGACCGGCAATGGCGCCATCGTGGGTCTGGAGACCCCCGACGGCGACCAAATCTTTTTGAAAAGGGCGCCGGAGGCACACACGGTATGGAAACGGCATATAGCAAATAGAAATAGAGAAAATAAGGAGGATAGGATTATGCGCATGCGAATGATGGCGATGCTGCTATTCATGGGGCTGCTGCTGGCCTTTGGCAGACCCAAAGCCGTCCACGCTGCCGAGTGGGAATTCTCTCCGACTCGGCCAGAGCTCATGCAGCGGCTGGGAGTTGACGCCGGCTCCGATCTTGATGCGCAGAGTGAGGCCAAGAGCGCGGTTCCCGGAAAGAAAAATATCGGCCGGGCGCTCCTGTTCTCATTGCTTCTTCCCGGAACGGGTCAACTCTATGCCGGCCCGTGGTGGCGTGCGCTGCCGTGGATGGCGATCGAGGCGGCGGGGTGGAGCGTTTTTGCGGTCTATCAGAAGAAGGGTAACGACAAAACGAATGAGTTCCAGAATTATGCTGACGAGCACTTCAGTCGAGAGCGCTATCAGCACGTGGAGGACTCTCTAAAGGATCTTCTCGGACGACCCCCTGACAACTTCACCCACGAATTGCCTGCAGAGAACACCCAGCAGTATTATGAAATGATAGGCAAGTATATTGAGCAATTCGGTTTTGGCTGGGATGATGCAGTGGATCTCCCTCCCGATGATCCAAGAAGTACAGTCAGTTTCGATGGGACAACGGCCCATTTCTACTATTATGCCGACATGCGGGGAGAAGCGAATGACTTGCTCCACACGGCCAATGTTGGCATGGAAGTGGTCCTTGTCAATCATATTATCTCTCCTCTCGAGGCGGCTTTTCTGGTTCGTTCGCATAATCGGCGCGTGGAACGGGAGGCGGGACTCGGGCACTATTTAAGATACGAGCGCCGAATGATTAATGGGGCTGATACGCGCCTCTTGACTCTGCGAATTCCACTGAACTGAGCATCTTGATACGGTCACGGCCACGATGCGCACAATTGTCACTTCAATTCTCTCCGTATGTCTCTTGGCAGGCTCGACTCTGGGAGCTGAGAAAAAGGGCTCTCGCGAGCGGGGAAATGCATTTCTGAAATCCCTTGTTGTGCCCGGTTGGGGCCAGTTGGACAGCGGACATAAGCGGACGGCCACTCTCTTTGCTCTGGGGGAGTTGAGTTTGATTGGTGCGATGTACGCTTCTCACAGTCGCGGGGTTGTCAAGCGAAGCGACTATGAAGCCTACGCAGTCCAATATGCCGGTGTCATAGGGGATCATTCTCATGGTTTCTATGTGGATGTTGGCAATTGGGACTGCGTGGACAACTATAATGAACAGCGACTGAAGGATCGTGAGTTTGACCAACTATACACGAGTTCTTCCGACCGTTGGGAGTGGGATTCCCATGAGCATCGCGTGCGCATGAAAAAGATTCGGGTGCAGTCTGACGAGGCTTTCAATGCCGTCTATTATTTGGTCGGCGGCCTTATACTGAATCACATCGCGAGCGCCATTCACGCCGGCCGTACGGCTCGCCCATCGCAAAGCCAGACTTCGGTTGTCCCCGATTGGCATCTGTCCGTTACCCCGGCGGTTGGCGTGCACGGAGTAGCCCTTCGTCTGAGTTATCTTTTCTGATATGCGAATCCTTCTCACAGGGGCGACCGGTTTCATCGGCGCGCATCTCGGTGTGATGCTGGCGAAAACGCACGATGTGCTGGGGGTGGCATGCACCAGTCAGTATTTGCCTGATTTTCCCACTTGCCGAATGGATTTGACCGAGCCGGATGCTTCCCGAAAACTTCACAAGGATTTTCCCGCAGATGTTGTCATTCATTGCGCCGCCATGTCGCGAGTGATGGAATGTGAGGCGCATCCGGCGAAGGCAGAGGAAATCAATGTGCATGCGACGCGAGAGCTCGTCTGTCAAACCGCCGCGCGCGGCGCACGCCTCCTCTTCTTTTCGAGCGACATGGTTTTTTCTGGAGAAACGGGCTACTACACGGAGCAGGCCTCGCCATCACCGCAAAATGTCTATGGCTGGACGAAGCTCCGCGCTGAGGCGGCGGTGCTTGAGGCAAACGCTCGAAATCTGGTCGTGCGTCTGAATTTGGTTGTGGGCGGAGGAAAGGGCTTTGGGACAAGTTTCACGGAGAGGATTTTTGAAGAGATCGATAAACGAAACAAGGCATCTCTCTTTGCCGATCAGTTTCGATCCCCGATTCATGTGCGCTCTGTTGTCTCCATTGTGACGCTGCTCACGGAAAAAGAAGTCTCGGGGGTTCTTCATTTGGGAGGGCCACAGAGGCTCAGTCGAGCCAAGCTTGGCCGAGCTCTCTGCCGTGCCGCCGGAATCGAAGAAGTGAAAATCGAAGAGGTCTCCTATTTGTCGCATCCGCAAGTCGGTCGGTTGCCGAGGGACACTTCATTTGGTGTTGGCCGTCGAGAGATGGAGATGCCTGAATGGAAAGTTCAGCCCATTGAAACGGAGCTGGCCGCGGATTTTGAGAAAGAGAGAGTCCTATTGTGACCTATTGCCATCTCCAAACGGGAACACTGCTGCGTCTTTTCGCCGGTGAAAGAGTCCCGGAAGCCTTGACTGATTTTGCTCGCCGAGAAGGGTGGACTTCGGGATGGCTGCAGGGGATAGGTGGTGTCGAAGCCGTTGAGTTGGCCTATTTTGACCGGAGCACGCGAGAATATCAACGGAAGAAATTTGAAGGCGTCTTTGAATTGATTACCTGTGCCGGGAACTTGGCGATGGTTGAAAATGAGCCCTTCTGGCATCTCCATGCCCTCATAGGCGATGCGAATTATCAACTCGTCGGAGGGCATCTTGTTGGACTGACAATCGCCGTGACAGGAGAGTTCTGGCTGACGCGAGGGGAAGGTCTTGTTCAACGAACCATTGACGAACCGACAGGCTTGAAGCTTCTGGATCTGGATTCCCATTTGAGGTGAGTCTTGCCGAAAATGAGCGGCTTGGATGAACGGCGATATTATGTTGCGATTGCGGGGAATATTGGCGTCGGCAAAACAACCTTGACCGATGCCCTGGCTTGCCAATTGGGGTGGCGCTCCTATTTCGAGCCCGTCATAGATAATCCCTATTTAGATGACTTCTACGCGGATATGTCGCGATGGGCCTTCCATCTGCAGGTCTATTTTCTCTCGAAGCGTTTTGAAAGTCAGCGGGCGATCCTTGCCGAAGGTGCCTCGTGTATCCAAGACAGAACTATCTATGAGGATGTTGAGGTTTTCGCAACGACTCTGCATAACCGGGGTCACTTGGTTGGCCGTGACTGGGACAATTACCGAGACCTCTTTCATGCGATGGTTTCTTTTTTGAAAGCGCCGGATCTTGTTCTATATTTGCGTTGTGACATACCAACCTTAGTAAGCCGTATCCGCCTCCGTGGAAGAGAATCCGAAAAGGGAATTGCCGTATCCTATCTTGAAGAACTGAACGAAGCCTACGAGAACTGGGCGGCGCGTGCCGCGGCAATGACCCGTTTCGCGATTCTTGACACCGGAGGTCGTCAGGAACTTGATAGAAATGAAGTCCTCCACCATGCCCTCGAACTCCTCCGAATCCGACTCCAACTTGAGATTCCCTTCAGATCGGCAAGTTGAGCCGTCGCACGCGGGAGATCCGCGTACGCGGCCTCTCGGTTTGCCGCTTCTCTGGGGAGCTCTGGGAGTCCTTGTTCAGATTCGTCTTTGTTACTGGGCAGGCCGCGATGTATCCTGGCAGGCGATTATTCCGCTGGTGTCAGGGTTGACTCTCATCCTCGGGGGGATGGCATTGCGCCGGGAAAAGATCGTACCGTCGGGAACCAGCCCAAGGTATGGCCGAATTCTCCTTTTGGGAGGGGCCGTTGTGGGATTTGCGGCAGGAGTGCCCTTCGGTCTGTGGGCGCTCGGGGCTGCCCTACTGCTTCTTTTCTCCAACGCTCTTTCCCAGCGTCTGGCATTCATCCATGACCTTGTCATTGCTATCCTGGCCGCCTCAGTTTTCTTGGGTACGGCCACCGCACTGAATGGCATCTTGCTGGGGGGATACCCGGCCGCGTTCGCCTTCTTTTTCTTCTTGGCCTGGTCGGCGACACTCGCCGTCGAGACTTGCAAGGATGATCTTCAAAATCGCCGGTTGACACTCGCGACACTTGTGGGGCCTCGTGCCGCCTTGGTGACATCCGGAATTCTCTTTTTCATCTTCGGCATCATCACCACTTGGCCCTTCTTGCGCGAGTCCTACAGTTCGACCTATTTCTGGTTCATCGCCATTGGCGTGGACCTTCCACTGCTTTGGATGTGGGGGAAGTTGCGTGGACGGGATAAGCAGCTTTCGGAGTCTGCAATCGTGAAGTTCAACCAGCGGGCTCGGTGGCTGACCTTTGTAATTCTTCTTGCGCTTCTTTTCGCATGAATGCGCCCACAATCCGGCTGACTTTAGTCTCGCAATCTCCCCGCCGAGCCGACCTGCTGACCTTGTTGAATATCCCTTTTGACATTGTGGTCGCTCGCTCATCCGAGAGGTGGGTGGGACGCCATGCGTGCAAGATTGCCGAAGAGAACGCAGCGCGCAAGCTTCGAGCCTATATTTCGGACAGGGATCGACCCCGACTTCTTCTTGCCGCGGATACCTTAATTCAAGTCGGGCACCATTTCCTGGGCAAACCCATGGGTCCTGAATCCGCTGCGCGCATGCTCCGGATTCTGTCCGGTCGTTGGCATAAGGTCATCACCGGCTTAGCGCTGTCGGAGGATCCTCAAAGAGAAATCCTCGTCTCATGTGCCCAAACAGCGGTGCGTTTTCGTCGCCTTGACGCCACGGATATTGCAGCTTACCTGCATTCCGCCGAATGGCACGGGAAGGCGGGAGCCTATGCGATTCAGGGACGGGGTGCAGATTTTATCGAAACCATAAACGGGAGCTTTTCCAATGTCGTCGGACTCCCCCTCGAGCTCTTGGCACGATGCCTCCGACACCGATGGGGGAATTGCCAGTTTTTGTAGCGATTTGCGGATTGGCCGCCGGGCCAAGGGCATTCCATTGGAGACGGTCGCAACAAGAACCAGCATTCCCCTGACGGTTCTGCAGGCCCTGGAAGGCGGCCAGTGGGAAGAGATTGAGAAGCCGTTTCTGGCAGGCTATCTACGCCAGTATGCTCAAGCGGCCGGTCTGAATGCCGACCAGATTCTGGCGCGTTTCCGGGAGCTGACCAAAGGACCTCTGCAGACCAACCGAGCTCAAGTGGATGACACCGGAGACCTCCACTCGACGCACGCGTTCGTCGGTGACACTCGAAGGAAAATCGTTTTGGGGGGATTTGTTGGAAGTCGTCGCTTCACTTTTGTTCTGTTCGTTTTTCTTCTGGCCGCTTTTCTAGCAACGCTTGTGTCGGCGAATCGTGTGCCCAGAGCCGCAGATATCGAAATGCCTTTTGATCAGATCTTGAATTATGCTCAATCCATGTCTCGAGGCCCGATTGAGTTCATCCCTCAAGAACCGGCGGGTGTTGCCTCCGCAGAGATAGGCCACCCACGGACTCCGACAATCTTTCGACATACGACAATCTATGATCTTATCGCATCAGAATCCTGTTTTGTCATGTTTCGACGCGGCGATGGGTTGGAGTATCGCCGTCGTCTGCAGGCGCTTGATACGCTGCGCATTCCTGTTTCAGATTCGCTTTTTGTCACCGTTACTCCTCGCGGACGAGCCGGACTCTTCACAGAGGGAAAGAGACTTCCATCCAAGAGTTCAAATGCAGCGACTATTGACACCTTTGAAGTCTCCCTGAGATTGGAAAAAAGTGAAAGCGGAGAGAACACACACTGATTGGCCGGTGCATTCCGCGGATTCCTGTGGAATATTCCGGTTGATGTCAGTCTCTGAGAGTGTTTTTCCGCAGAAGGATTTCGACAAAAGCTTATTGACTTTCGCATCCGAGATGGCTATATTTAAGATGAGAAATTGGTTCTACGACGATGTTTGTTCTCGTTTCCCTTTTTGTCTTGTTAATTCTGTACGGAATTATTGAGTTTCGCGTTCATCAGCGCCGGGTCCATTCCATTCCGGTGCGTATCCATGTCAATGGCACGCGCGGAAAATCCTCGGTAACCCGTCTTATTGCTGCCGGATTGCGGGCCGGCGGCGTCAAGACCATGGCGAAAACGACCGGGACGCTTCCTCGAATCATTGATGAAAAAGGCCTTGAAGTTGAAATCGTCCGGCGGGATCGTGCCAACATCCTTGAGCAGGTTAAGGTATTCCGCTACTTCGCTCGACGCCAGCCACAGGCCGTGGTGGTTGAGTGCATGGCCGTTTGGCCGGAGTTTCAGTGGATTTCTGAGAGGCAATTTATTCATTCGACGATCGGCGTTATTACCAATGCTCGGCCCGATCATATTCTCGAGATGGGGCCAACCGTGGAAAATGTAACGCGTTCACTGTGCAATACTTTGCCGCGCCATGGCGTTGCCTACACCAGCGAGCAGCGGATGTTCCGGTTGATGCAAGAGCAGGCGCACAAGGAAGACTGTAAACTCTATCAGGTGGATCCATCGTCAGTGACTGCCGAAGAGCTTGCAGATTTCGACCACATCGAGCATGCAGAGAATGTTTCACTGGCCCTGGCTGTCTGTGAATCCCTTGATGTGCCACGCGGAGTTGCTTTGAAAGGGATGCATGATAGCTACCCTGATTCCGGGGCTTTGCGAATTTTTGAGATTGAGCAGGATGGCCGAGTGATTCGGTTCATTTATGCCATGGCCGCCAATGACCCGGAATCTTCTCTGGCGATTTGGCAGAAAACAAAGAGCCGAATCAAGGAGATGGGAGTAGTCATTATTCTCCTGCACACTCGCGCCGACCGCTATGACCGAGCGTTGCAGCTCCTGGAAATGATTCGCGACGGCATGGTAAATGAGTTCGACTATCTCTTCTTGACCGGTGAGAAATGTTCCAGTGTATTTGCCGCACTGCCACGCTATAGGCTCGACCAGAAAAAGGCTCTGAAATTGGGTCATGCAACGCCGTCCCATATCTATCACGAAGCGTTGGAGCGTGTGCCATCCGTGGGAACAGTCTTTGGCGTAGGCAATGTCGGGGCGGGGGGATTGGAAATTGTTCGCTATTTTCGAGACCAGCGTACCGACCTCGCTTCAGCAGGAAAGGGAACAACCTGACCGCGCGATTTCAAGGGCGAATGCCGTCATAAATCGGCGAAGGAAGACTGATGATCGAGCTCTCGATTGGTTTGGGTGTTGTCTTTAGCCTCGTTTTCAATGAGGTTTTTGGAGCGGCTGCCGGCGGCATCGTGGTGCCCGGATACATCGCGCTTCATCTTCATGAGCCTTTGCGACTCGTCGGGACTTTCGTTGTCAGTTTTGTCACATTCTTGGTCATACGATTTATTTCGCAATTTCTCTTTATCTATGGGCGCCGCCGGCTGGTGCTCGCCATTCTTCTGGGATTCATTTTCGGCTACATCAGTCGCCAAATGATTTTCTATGAGATGTTTTCCATGGACATGCGCCTGCAAGCCATCGGCTTCATTGTGCCGGGACTTGTCGCCAATTGGTTCGAGAGGCAAGGGATCATAAAAACCATTGCTGCCATGCTGATCGCCGCTTCCTTCGTTCGGTTGATTGTGATTCTGCTTACGGGGGGGAGGATTTTTGCCAATGTTTAGGCCTTCCAGGCGTTCGATTTGGACTCTAATTATCCTGGCGGCGGCGAGTTTTGGGTTTTTCCAAATTGTGGAGCAGCGACGGACGCTCTACCGCCAGCCGTGGTATATCGAGAAGATTCAGGCCGCCAGACTTGCCGCGCGCGGCCTGGAAGCCTTGCGAGAGGAACGACTGGAAAAGGGTATCTTTGCGCGCGAATATGAAGATCCACGCTTGGCCGCAATTATTGGCCAACAGTTCTCGCTTGTCACGACCGATTTTGGAGTCTTCGAGGCAAAAGTGGCGGGTGCGAATCCGAATTTCGCCGCCGTGGCAGTGGATCTGCTCAAACAGGCAGATCTCAAGGAAGGGGATTTTGTGGCCATTGGATGCAGTGGCTCGAATCCCGGCGTCAATTTGGCGGTGTATGCGGCGTGTGAGGTCTTGGATCTTCGCCCGCTTGTCATCACATCAATCGGGAGCTCCTGGTGGGGTGCGAATGACCCGGATTTCACTTGGCTTGACATGGAAGCGATTTTGGAGCGCCGCGAGCTCATCCATTTTCGTTCTTTGGCCGCTTCGATGGGAGGTGACAAGGACGATGCAAAGGGGCTTTCGCAGGTTGGCAAGAAGATGTTGCAGAACGCTGCGGAACGCAATGGTATTCCCCTCATCTCCGAGTCGAGCCTTGAAAATTCGATTCAGAGGCGCATAGAGCTGTTCGAGAAGGCGGCGGCCGGCGCGCCCATTAAAGCCTACATAAACATTGGGGGCGGCCTTGCAAGTCTCGGTCATGCAGAAAACGGAGCCCTGATTCCCACCGGATTCAATCGGCATCTTCCTCTGAAGAATTACCCTGCCCGAGGTGTGGTCCATTACTTCGCCCGCCAGGGAATTCCGACAATCCATTTTTACGATATTCTCGGTCTGGCACGCGACTATGGATTGGGTCCACCGCGTGTTCGTCTGCCGGAAGTGGGCACAGGGGCGGTCTTCGTTGAAGAGCGCTACAATCTGCGCCTGGCGGGAATCGGAGCTGCAGTCATTTTTCTCTTGCTGCTCGCTGTCATTAAACTGGATGAGCGTCTATTTCGCTTGAAGGAAGAGGGCGTTGATCCGGATACTCTGATGTAAGTTGTAAGGCATTGGGTCAAACAGAGGCAATTGGATTGAGGAGCTATGAATAGCATGATCACAAAATGCTGGGTCAGACGATTGTTGATGGGACTTCTCCTGCTAAGTGTCGCAGGGGGTCTCGGAGCAAAGGTATTCTGGCGAAGCCTCACGCCTCAGCAGTTTAAGAGGAAAACCACCCTTCGGATTTCGGAGAAGAATCGCACCTACTATGTCCTCGAAGGCGATACCGAAACAACGGTGAGCGTTTCGGGGCCAACAAAGCTCCGGATTCTGTCGCGGATTGAGATTCCATCGTCAAAGAAGGAATCGCGCTACACTTACTTGGTTCGCCGCGATGATGGCGAGTGGGTCGAATTCACCAGGCGCGGTGTTGCCTCGACGCAGGCGCATGTCGCGCGCAGCAATTCAAAGAAAATATCGCTGGGAGAAAAGCACATCCTCAAGGTGCCCGCAGGGTCTCACACCTATTCCTTCCGTCTTCCGAAAGAATCCTCGCCTCCCGTGTTTCTGCGATTTCACCAAGAGGAAGGGGCTATGGGCGCTCCGACGAACATGGTGGCTATTACACCGCAGGTTTCAAGCGAAGCGATTGATCTTATCATACGCGAAGAGGTGACGACTTACTATCGCTTGGGAGAAGGCAGCGAAGTTGCTCTACGACTGATCGGCCCTGCGACGCTGAAAGTTCTGGCGCGCCTCGAGTTCTACCCTGACATGCGCGGGCAGCAGGATTTCCGGGTGCAGATCTTTGAAGATGGTCTCATCAAAGGAACTTATTCTTTGGCCACCGTTGAGTCCGATGTCTGCCAATATCAGCAAACTTCCAGCCTTGTGCCGGGGAAAGCCGAGACTTTCTACCTGGAAATTCCCAAGGGCGAACACGACTATCGTTTCACCCTGCCCAACAGTTACCGTTCCGTCCTGCTAAAATTCCTGCTGCCAAAAGAGAATCTCAGCGGAAAGCCATGACCGGATTGGCACGCTATGGCTTTGTTGCTCTGGTCGTATTCTTGACAGCCTTTCCGGGCTATGCTCGCCGGGAGAGACGAATTCTCGGTGCGGATTGGTCACTGTCGGCGGAACTCTGGAGTAGCTATGTGGACAACGCCATTCGGCTTTCCGATGCGGACATTGACCGTTTTCAAAACGGGACCCAGTCCTTTGAGACGCCCCTTGAGACCTACGACGACTGGAAAAACGAGCTTGTCATTCAACCACGGCTGAAGTTCCGCCTGCCTCAACGCCAACGGTTCGACATTGCCTATTCCTTCAAGGGGGCGCTGTTTCTTCGCAACGATTTCCTCAACTATCAAACCCACACACTCAATTTCTATTTGCGCCCCGCGTCATCGCGTTATCCCTGGCTATTGAACTTCCGCGTTTTCACGATTCCCTCCTACTACCTGCGCCATCATTATGATCACGATACTCAGGCATTCCATGCGGCCCGTTTTCAGAGTTGGCAATACCGCTTCGCTCCCCGGTTCCGCTTTTGGATGCCTCTTTGGATTGAACTGCGTGGTGAAATCGAAACGACCTACTACAATTCCAAGTTCACTGAATATGACAGCGAAATGAGCAGTGTGGGCATTCGGGCCGAGTACCGAAATCCACGGCCGATGAGCCTTGCTCTTGGCTATTTGCGTAATCGCTCTGAGAACATCGGATACCAGCAGACGGGCGCCGTTGAGTGGGGATTGGTGAATCTGCCCGGAGTGGAGACAGAGTACGGTGATGCTGCTTTCGATGAAGATGAATTTCAGGCGGAAGTGTCTGGCCGCATTGCGGTCATTGCATCGGTTCCGCTGAACGGCAGCGTGGACTGGCAACTTCGCCGACGCATCTACACAACGAAACGCTCCATTGATGAAGATCCATTCCATCGTGGGCGACTTGATATGAGGTGGAAACTCGCCCCTTCGTTGGCGATGGCTCTCACACCAAGAGTGGACCTGACCTTAGGGTACAGCTATGAAGAGAGGACGACCACGAGCGACATCTCCAGGGTCGAGGAGATCAAGAGTTTTCAGGTTCGTCAGATTTTCGGAGCAATAGAATATAGATTTGAATGAAGCGCTTGCTTTGGTGGCGAATCGAGAAAAGGGGCCGACTCAGAAGTATGTGAGGCGGCCCCTTTTTTCCGGGATACTGGAAAGCGGGCGAAAAAGAATTCCCTATGCGTCTACTCTTTTTGGGGGTTCGCGCCGATGCTTCCCTCTCCTCCTCCGATGAATTGGTGGTACATGGATTCGAACTTATCTTTCCCACACGCCAGAGCCATCATGTTTGGCCACACCTTGCGCGCTTCATCCATCATCTGACAAACAAGCTGACGAATCTCCCATTGGGCATGCTCGTCTTGTCGGAGGCGCGCCATGTGATAGAGTTCACGGGCGTTCACCTGCAGCATGACACGCCGCATGTGCGCGTTCGTCAGGAGATACGGAGCGACCGCAGGCATTTTCTCCGCGAATTCCTCGCATACCATGCTGACATGGCGTACTAATCTGACAAATTCGTCCGACAACCCTGCCTCCACAATCGCGGGCGGGACAACCGCTCCATCATGTGCCCTGTACGGTGCGGGCACGAGAGTCATCATTCGATGGCGCTTGAGCTGGGCAAAGCATGATGCGGAAACCTTCGCCTGGAACTGTATGGTGGCCAGCTCAAACTCGCGCGGGGCCGGCTCGTGCGGACTCATTCCTCGGAGAACGCTCTTCCAGAAATCGGACGGAAGTTCTTCCGGATTGAATTGAATTCCGTGGCGAAATGCGAGCGCCTCGGCAACGATCCTTTCACCCTGCGGGGTCGCACCGACGAAAACAACTTCCGGACATGAGAAGATTTGTAGCTCCTCCAAGCCGTGCGTTGAGGAGTAGTCTCGTGCAGTACCGAGCTGATCTTGCCATCGGAAATCGCTTGGCTGAACATATTTTATGAGTGAAGGGGCGAGAGGGCGCACCGCCTTGTAGAGTTTTTCGCCCAAAAGTCTCATTTCGGCGAGCGCGTGTCCATTGAATTCCCGCAGGATGTATTCGAGGTTGCGAGCGTTCAGCGTCAGTCCCATTTGAGTTGTCGTGGCCAGTGGGAGAAGATATCGGGCATCCTCCTTGGCTCGATTTTCCTGATCGCGCCGCGCAAGATTCTCTTGAGCTTCACCTTCCTTCTCGATAATCTTTCGACAAAGCGTTTGAAAGAAGTGGTGATAGGCCGAAAAGAGCGTTTGGACTTCTGCATGAAAGCGATCCTCCCAAGGAGTTGCCTTCAGCTCCTCAGGAACCACATAATCCTCCGAGGCTGTGACATAGCGTTGGGATTTCTCAGTGAAGGAAAGAAGGCGATGAGACTGAAGCTCTTCGGTGGCAAGTCGCGACAAGCCCAGAATGTCAATGTTGAAAACGGCATGTTCGGCTACGGAGGCGTGACCAAGCCCAAAAATGATTGCCTCATTGCTCTTCCGAGCTCCGGCGATGCTCTCTCGCGCAGCGCGCCGAAGCTCCGGAATGGGTTTTGGATCACGACTAATTCGTGCGTAGGCCGCCGAGAGGGCTTCCGGTGTCAAAGGATGGCTCGCCAGAGATTCATAGGCGGCGCGGCAAAGATCCGCCAGGAACCGTCGGAGTTCTTCGTCACTCATTCGTTGAAGATCATTGGGATCAACTTCTCGCTGGATAAAGTCTAAGATCTGCCGTGTCTCAGCGAGAGCTTCCGCGTCAACATTATATCCGGCAAGGAGAACTTGGAGAGGCATAGTTCAGTCGCTCTGTTTCACACGGATTTGATTCACCAACTTGTGCGCCCAACGAACCGGCTCGGGCACGCGGTAACAAGGGGTAGTACGCAATACCCAATCCACAGCCTCGTCAAGAGTGATTTTGTGGCCGACGGAGACATAGAGCGGGGCAACACCTGTACGCGTGCGCACAACGGCGCCCACTACTTCGCTCTCGAGTGTAAGAGGGACTCTTCCTCCTCGTTCATTTGCGGGTTCGACATGCTCGCCCACGAGTCGGCTCTTTGCACAGCCGATAGATGGACGGTCGAGAGCGACTCCCAAATGGCATGCGAGTCCGAACCGGCGAGGATGCGCGATGCCCTGTGCATCGCAAATGACAAGGTCGGGTTTTCGAGAAAGCCTCTCAAAGGCAGGAAGAAGCAACGGCAACTCTCGAAAACTCAGATAGCCTGGAACATAGGGAAAAGAGATAGGGCCTCGGAAGCTTGCCTGGTCAACGATTTTGTAGGTGTGTGCATCACACACGACCACTCCTCCGACTCCCCAGTTGGAATTCATGTCGCAAGAAACATCGGCCCCAGCAATCAAGCGTATTTCAGAGGATAAGGTGATAGACTGGACACGCTGCCTGAGATTTTCCTGCAATTTTTTTGCTTCCTGAACCGAAGAGGCATGGACAGGGCAAACAGAGGACATTTCAGGATACGGAACTGTTGAATTCGTCATTTGGAATGCTCAAGAAGGAAGAATGGGGTCTCCTCATGCGCCAATCGAAGTGAATGGCGAAAAATGGCCGAATACTTCTGCGGAAAACCCGCGCCACAAGATGCATTTCTACTAATAATAGATACTTATTGGCGATGCGCGCGCGAAAAACTATAATTAGACGTGTCCAAAACGCCTTCCACTTTCGCCTAGCGGGGTCGCACAAGAAAAGGTTGCGGCAAGGCACTTGTTTTTTGGATTATTTGTTTGTATATTTATATAACGCGATAGGAAGTTTGGAAACCACCGGGTTGCGTTTGCTTTGATAATTGGCCCCCCACGATTATCAAGCTCCGCCTTTTTCCGGTGGTTTTCTTTTGATGGAAAGTGGCTCGCCGGGGTGGTGGAATTGGTAGACGCAGGAGACTCAAAATCTCCCGGGGTATAAGCCCCATGCCGGTTCGATTCCGGCCCTCGGCACGACGCGCTTGCCTCGCGAAAATCCGCGGGGCATTTTTGTTGCCGTGAGGTGTGAGTAATATAGCATATTTTCATGCAAATTCAAGGCAGCCTTTTTTTCCTTGACAATTGGGCGTAGATTTCGTATGATTGGGCATGATGGTGGACTACCGACAGGCAGGGGTTGACATTGAGAAGGCATCGGCCGCAAAACGAATTATTGCTGCCCATGCCAAAACGACATTCACTTCGCCGGTGTTGCGGGAGATTGGGCATTTCGGCGGCTTCTTTCGATTGCCGCAAGACGGACCTGCGAAACCCGTGTTGGTCGCCAGCACCGATGGCGTCGGAACGAAACTTCTTCTTGCCAATAAGCTGGGCCGATTGGAAAACATCGGCGAAGATCTCGTTCATCACTGTATCAACGACATCCTGACTTGTGGAGCGCTGTCGCTCTTTTTCTTGGACTACATCGCTTTTGGGAAATTGAATCTTGCGAAGGTGGAAGCTATCGCAGGAAGTCTGGCTCGCGCGTGTCGCACTTACGGTGTAGCGCTTATCGGCGGTGAGACAGCCGAGATGCCGGATCTGTATAGCGATTCGGATTTTGACCTCGCTGGCACCATAGTGGGTTGGGTATCCGAGGATGCTATCCTCGATGGCAGCCGGGTCACTGACGGAGATGTGCTGCTTGGCTTGGCTTCAAATGGCTTGCATACCAACGGTTATAGTTTGGCCCGAAAAGTCTTCGCTGCCGAAATTGAAAGTGGTGAGTTGAGCGAACACAACCCTGCGCTGAATGAGTCTCTTGCGGATGCTCTCCTGAAGCCTCATCGCTGCTATCTGAACATCGTCAAACCATTTTTGGACGAAGATTTACTGCATGCTATGGCGCATATCACGGGAGGAGGCATCATAGGCAATATTCGTCGCGTTTTGCCGAAAGGGCTGCGAGCCGAGGTGAATTGGCAAGCATGGCCGCAGCCTCCAATTTTTCAACGCCTGGCATTGAAGGGCAATATTAGCGAAGAGGAAATGCGCCGCGTTTTCAACCTCGGCATTGGCTTCGTCTTGATTGTGAGCGAGGAAGCAGAGACGGTCATTTCGTCACGCCTTCGCCAGAACGGTGAGCAAGTCTATCGAATCGGACAGGTCGTCGCGTGAATTTCTTCATCCTGCTTCTTCTCGGCTACCTGATTGGGGCTCTGCCGACTGGAGTCATCGTCTGCCGGATTCTCAAGAAGACAGATCCGCGTCGCATAGGCTCTGGAAGTACGGGAGCAACGAATGTCTCGCGCCTGTTGGGCACAAAGTGGGGTGCTTTTGTTCTCGCAATAGATTGTCTCAAAGGCTACTTGCCGGTCGCTTTGTTGGCGCCTGCTTTGGTCGGTGGCGAGGGAGTCGAATTGGGGAGGGTGCTTGTGGGTGCTGCGGCAGTGATTGGCCATGTGTGGACTGTTTTTGGAGCGTTTCGCGGAGGCAAAGGCGTGGGAACTTCGGCAGGCGTTATGCTGGCTCTGGATTCAACGAATTTGGCTATATGTCTTGCAATCTGGCTTGTGGTCTTCTTGGGTTTTCGGATCGTATCGCTTGCTTCCCTTTCGGCGGCTTTGGCATTTTCAGTCCTCGCCTGGTTCTTGGCAGGACGATCTATGGAACTGAGAATAGCGAGCATTTTCTTTGCACTTTTTCTTTGCTATACGCATCGCCAGAATATCGGTCGGCTGCTCAAAGGAACAGAATTGCCTCCGGGACGTGGAGGAATTTCGTGCGCATAGCTTGTCTGGGTGCGGGTAATTGGGGAACAACACTCGCCATTCTATTGGCCGAAAAAGGCCATGCCGTCCGGCTTTGGGAATTCCGAAGGGAGATAGCGGAAGAGATTGCTGAGCGGCGCGAAAATCGCTTGTATCTTCCAACATTCCGTTTGCCTGAATCCGTTTCGATCACCCATCACCTGAACATCGCCGTTGAATCAGCAGAAGTCCTGTTGATGGCAGTGCCGTGTCAGACGGTGCGCTCGGTTTGTCGTCAGTTGGCTGAATGCAAGGTGCAGGCTCGGTATCTTGTGTCGGGCATGAAGGGCATTGAGAGGGAGTCCCTTCGGCGAGTGTCAGAAATCGTCGGGGAAGAATTGCCGATTGTGGGCGGCTCCAACTACGCCGCGCTGTCCGGGCCAAGTCTTGCTCTTGAAGTAGCACGGAAACTACCCACCTCTGTTGTGATCGCTTCGACATCTCTCGACACAGCAAGAGAGATGCAGGAGGTTTTTTCGGCTCCTTTCTTCCGTGTTTATGCCAGCGAAGATGTCGTGGGAGTTGAACTGGCAGGAGCACTCAAGAACATCGTGGCGCTTGCTGCAGGCATTTGCGACGGTTTGGGGCTCGGGATGAACACAAAAGGAGCCCTGATTACGCGCGGCTTGGCCGAAATTGCCCGGTTGGGGGAAGCGCTGGGCGGCAAACGAATAACCTTCGCCGGTTTGTCCGGCATGGGCGACCTTATAACAACCTGTACCAGTCCCCTCAGCCGAAATCGCCGAGTCGGCGAGGCTTTGGCAAAGGGAAAGAAATTGGAGGACATTTTGCAGGAGATGGTCATGGTTGCCGAGGGGGTACCGACGGCACAGGCAGGTCAAGAGCTTGCGCGCCGGTATGGCATTCCCATGCCCATCACCGACGCGGTGTGTGATGTTCTCTTTGACGGAAAGCCGCCGAAGCAAGCGGTAGAAGAACTCATGATGCGAAAACTTAAAGTGGAAGATTAGAAAGCAAATTCGGGAATGCAAACCTACATTTCAGACATCGCGGCACATGAAGGCAAAAATGCCACACTGAAGGGCTGGCTCTACAACATCCGTTCCGGTGGCAAGATACGCTTCCTGCTTGTCCGCGATGGTACAGGGATTATCCAGTGCGTGGCGTCTCAGGCCGATGTCGGCGAGGAGACCTTCGCATTGATTGACACCCTCACTCAAGAATCCTCGCTCGAAGTCACGGGCAGTGTGCGTGCAGACAAGCGTGCTCCCGGCGGTTTTGAGCTTGTGTTGTCCAAGCTCGAGCTTGTCGGTCGTGCTGTGGACTATCCAATCACGCCCAAAGAACATGGCACGGCCTTTCTCATGGAAAATCGGCACCTCTGGGTGCGCAGTCGGCGCCAGACCGCGATTCTGCGCGTTCGCCACGAAATCGTCCGTGCGATTCGCGACTTCTTTGATGACCGGGGCTTTGTTCTCTTCGACACGCCGATCTTCACGCCTGCCGCTTGCGAAGGGACCTCGACTCTATTTGAAACGGACTATTTCGGTGAGAAGGCGTATCTCACTCAATCGGGTCAGCTCTATGCTGAATCCGGAGCCATGGCGTTGGGTAAGGTCTATTGCTTTGGGCCCACTTTCCGTGCGGAGAAAAGCAAAACGCGTCGCCACTTGATTGAATTCTGGATGGTCGAGCCTGAGGTCGCCTATCTCGATTTGGACGGAGATATGGAGCTTGCCGAGGATTTCGTTTTCTACATCGTCAAACAAGTGCTGGCGAATCGCCGGGAAGAGCTCAAGGTTATCGAGCGCGACACGACCCCTCTGGAGAAGATCAAGAAGCCTTTCCCACGGATTTCCTACACCGAGTGCGTGGACATTCTCAACAAAGCGGGACACGCATTCCAATGGGGAGACGATTTGGGAGGCGATGAAGAGACAATCGTCTCATCTCAATTTGAGTCACCGGTCATGGTGCATCATTTCCCGGCTGCAATCAAAGCCTTTTATATGAAGAGTGACCCGCAGGATGAGCGGCTGGCGCTTGGATTCGACATGTTGGCACCCGAGGGCAAGGGTGAGATTATCGGCGGCGGGCAGCGCGAAGATGATTACGACGCGCTCGTGAAGAAGATTCATGCGCAGAATCTTCCGATTGAGGCTTTCGATTGGTATCTCGATTTGCGCAAATATGGAACGGTTCCGCACGCGGGATTCGGACTTGGTCTTGAGCGCACCATTGCCTGGATCTGCGGGCTGTCACATGTCAGGGAGACCATTCCCTTCCCGCGAATGTTACATCGTTTGAAACCCTAAGGGGCCGTTTGGCCAATGAGCGAATCCATTGTACGCGCGCATATTGTCGTTTCCGGGTTGGTGCAAGGCGTCTGCTATCGCTATTTCGCCCTCGAGCAGGCCGAAAAGTTAGGTTTAGCAGGTTGGGTGAAAAATCTGCCCACGGGTGAGGTCGAGGCCGAAGTGGAAGGCGACCGCTCCGCTGTCGAGGCGCTTATCAAGGCTCTGAAGATCGGCCCTCGGGCTGCCCGAGTCACCGACTTGAAAATCCAGTGGATTGAGCTAAAGAGCGACGCGAGTGGATTTCATGTTCGGTATTGAACGGTTGGGTCAATTGGTCGAAGAGATTTTGGTTTGGAAATCTGACGTCGAGGACGAAGATCGCAATTTCAGAGAAATAGACCATGAGTGAGACCCTATTCATCATTCTGAGTTTTGCTGTTGCCCTTCTTGGTGGAGCTAGCATAGGTGCTGTCATAGGAGGGCTCTTTGCACAGCACGCGGCCGCAAAGGAGCGCAAGATAAGATTCCTGGATGACCAAATCAGGAAGCTGTATGGCCCTCTTTACTACTTTGTCTCAAAGAGCGAGAAATTGCTTGAGCTCAGGGCGCGATTTGAGAGTGCTTATGATAGCGAGTTTTGCAATGTCATATTGAATGACGATAACAAGAAAGCGGCTGATGAAACAATAAATATTGAAAACGAATACATTCACAAAGTCACGGAAAATAATCGGGAAATGCAAGAAATATTGGACAATAGTTCTGCCCTGATTGACCCAAGCGATATTGATATGTTCTTGCTTTTCTATGAAAACCACATTAGGCTTCAAACCGAGAAGGACAGCGAAGGCAAAATCCGGACGCCTCACTTAATTTACCACCAGGTTGGCGATATCCATTTTCTCCATCCAGAGGTGACTAAGAGAGTGAAAAACAAGTATTCGAGAAAAAGGGAAGAATTGGATCTATTATTAGGAATCAGGAGAAGAGACTGCTGAGGCATGACAGCAATGAATCTTTGTGTCACTTCATCCGGAGAACTTAAGCGCGTCGTTTCGCTTCTCGAATCCATTGTGACACCCGCGCAGGTGCTGCTTCAAGGTCACGATGACTTTGAGAAATACGGCTCGGATGAAACCGAGGATTTGGTTTTCCTTCCGGATGTCGTTGTTCGACCGGAGACCACGGAGCAGGTCTCTGAGATACTGAAGCTCTGTTATCGAGAGAGAGTGCCGATTACGCCGAGAGGAGGTGGCACGGGTCTTTCGGGTGGCGCGCTGCCTGTGCATGGTGGCGTTGTTCTGTCGCTCGAGCGAATGAATCAAATTCTGGAGATTGATAAGGAGAATTTCTTCGCGCGAGTTCAGCCGGGTGTCATCACACAGATTTTTCAAGAGACCGTTGAAGCGGAAGGGCTTTTCTATCCTCCGGATCCGGCCAGCCGAGGCACATGCACCATCGGCGGCAATCTCGCTGAAGGCGCAGGCGGTCCGAGGGCGCTGAAATATGGCGTGACCAAAGACTATGTTTACGGTGTTGAAGCGGTGCTGCCGCAGGGGGAAATCGTTCGCTTTGGAGGCAAGCTCCTGAAAGATGTCGTCGGATACAACCTCATTGGTCTTCTGATCGGCTCCGAAGGGACACTCGCGGTCATTACCGAAGCCACTTTGAAGCTTATTCCGCTGCCGCGTTTCCGAAAGACTCTACTGGTTCCGTTTGGCGAGATGGCGGCGGCGGCTCGCACGGTACCCGCCATCATGCGTCGCGGAATCATTCCTTGCGCGATGGAGTTTATGGAGCGTGCGTGTATCAAGGCGATTGAAGCGCATCGAGAAATGAAGATTCAAAACAGTGATGCCGCGGCACAGCTTCTGATTGAAGTGGATGGTAATGACGAGGTGCAGCTCGAGCGCGAGATGGAAATCATCGCCGAGGAGTGTGACAGAGAGGGTGCTCTGGATGTGTATCTGGCCGAAACAACGGCAAAGCAGAACGAACTCTGGGAAATGCGGCGCAGTGCGGGAGAGTCTGTGAAGTCTATTTCTCCATATAAAGAAGAAGATACGGTCGTGCCGCGCGCCCGATTGCCCGAGCTTGTTGCAGGAATCCATGAAATTGCCGCTCGCTACGAGATTTCGATTATCAGTTATGGCCATGCGGGAGATGGAAATATCCATTGTAATATTTTGAAGAGAAACCTCGAAGATTCGTATTGGAACGAGGTCTTGCCCAAAGCCATTGAAGAGATTTTTCGGCTCACGGTTCACCTCGGAGGCACGATTTCCGGTGAGCATGGAATCGGTTACTCTCAGAAGCGGTTTCTCTCCATTGCCTTGGGTCCTGCGGAAATCGCTTTGTTGCGTCGTATGAAAGAGGCTTTTGATCCTTTAGGATTGCTAAATCCAGGAAAGATTTTTCCTAATTCGTGAGGATGTCTTATGTTTTGGCGATGGTGGATTGTTCTTGCTGTCATGTTCAAGGTGACGATTTCGGCAGCAGCGATTGTGGAAGAGTCAGGCTCTTTGGAGGGCTTCGTGCTTGGGCAGTGTCCGGGCTGTGCGTACGACAACTTCGTCAGCCATATCTCTGAGGCAATCGCCCATGAGGGCGTGAATGACTACGGCCCCGGATTCTTTGACCCTCAGACAAATGGTTTTGGGAGCTACTTCAATATCGAAGAAGGCGCTGCCGGCGATTCGATTCTTTCTGTCTGGCATCAGGTTTTTGTCTGCTGTCTTGCCGAGAATTGGACGGGCGCGGATGCTTTGTTGAGTCTCTGCGACAGTCTTTTTCGCTATGACCTTGTGCATCTTGTGGATGGCGAAGTCGAATACTATCTTGTTCGCGAGCGTTTGGACAGCTCCTATTTTGATGATAATGTGGAGTGGGTCGAAACGGACGATGTCACCGGGAGTTTTCGCAATGGGTGGGGGCTATATGTCTTTCGAGTGAATCCCGTCCGGGACAAGACGATTGTTCAGATGCCCCATCCGGAAGACGATTTTGTTTCCTTGCCGGTCGGATTGCGGCTTTTCACACTACTCGGGGCAAGGATCATGATGATTGCAGGCGCGGGTCGTGAAGTCTGCTGGGACTCGTCACATGGACCGTACGATAACTCCAAGTCACTGAGCGATCCCACTCGAAATGAACGCAGTCCTTTTCAGGTCTGCCATGAGGTTGCCTTTGGAGCCCTTGACAACGGCCCGACTTCCCCTTCATTGACCCTTCAGGTTCATTCGTACGATGCCCAGAGATACGGCTACATCCCCGATATCCAGATGTCGGCCTTTCGAGACGATTGGACGCCCAATCTTCCCGTGAGGGATCGTGCGGAGCATCAAGACATCGTCCATTTCCTGGGGGAATATCCAGTCAACGAATTGCCGGAGTTCCCGGCTCTCAGCGTGCGCATCAATGCCTATCTTGGGCTCTATTGTTCGCCGCCTTATGCCTATTACAACAGTAATCCGCCGATCTCCTTGATGAGCACGCAAGAACTCTGCGGTTGGTCGGGCAATCGGCAGGCCATATTCAGTCATGATGATCACGACATCTATGTGGATCCTGAGAATTTCATCCATATCGAAATGGATGAATTCCCGGATTCACTGGACGCGCACATGGATTGGGAGGAGTGGTTGCCGGGCTCTATGCCGGCAACGATGGAGACATTTCAAAACGTCCTTGCATATTACGGGCCTTTGATTACCTCGATAGATAGCACGCTCGCCTACAACGAAGCTCATCCGGACACGGTGCCTCCCGATACGTCGTGGATGATAACGGCGACCCTCGTTGGCCCCGGAAGCGTGGCTCTGATGTGGTCTCCGCAAGCTACAGACCGGAATTTTGAGAGCTACTGGATCTACTATGATACGGCGGATGTTTCCATGAACTCGCCGGCTGTCTCACGCGCGGATATCCCTGACCTCTGGGACTTCGAACTGCTGGAGACGACGGTCGAAGGTTTAGACGAGACTCTGGTCCTTCATTATCGCTTTTCGATTGCAGGGAAAGACATTTACGGCCATAGCGCTCCGCTCACCCCGCCGGTCGGGCTTATTTCAGCCTATGGCTGGCTCATGGGAACGGTGCATGATGGCGGCACAACGGATCCAATCCAGGCCGAGGTGCAAGTTGTGGGTGGTACGGAGCAAACGACCGCTTCCGAGTCCGGACACTACAGGCTCTTTCTGCTTGGTAATTCCACCTACACCGTGCGCTACTCGCTCTGGGGCTATGTGAGCCAGGAACACGTGGTCTATGTTGCCGAGGATGATACAACCTATAAGGATGTTGAGCTGGATCCGCATCCCGTCATCACCCTGTTCTCCGATGACTTTGAAAGCGGCGCGCCGGGCTGGAGCCATTCCAGTCCGCCGTCGTGGAGCGATCAATGGCATATCTCGAGCGAGGAAGCACACGGAGGAACCCATTCCTGGAAGTGCGGTGCCACCGGAAGTGGCAATTACGCCAACCTGCTCGATGCACGGCTCGCATCGCCTGTGATTCCGGATATTCCCAATGAAGCGCGCCTCTATTTCTGGATGCAGATCGAAGGCGAGCTGTCTTGGGCATTTCCTGACTCGGCCTACGATGGTGGCATTCTTGAGATTTCCGCGGACGATGGGCCATTTCAGCAGGTGACGACGATCGGTGGGTATCCGAAGACATTCCGCTGGCGGTCGGGAAGTGGCGGTCCGGCTACGGGCCCAATGCCAGGTCAACCATGCTGGGCCGATGATCCGACCTGGGTGGAAGAGACCATGGATTTGCAGGTGTACGCGGGCCAGTCGATCCAGTTCCGCTTCCGGTTCGGCAGCGATGCCAGTGGGGCGCACGAGGGTTGGTATGTCGATGATGTATCGGTTATCGCGCTCGACTTGCCTGGGATCAGCGTGCCGACGGGGCTTGTCATTGCTGTGGAAGGAGATGATCTGCATCTGAGTTGGCATTCCGACGCGAACTATGGCTACCGTGTTTACAGCGACGACAATGCCCAGGGCAGCTTTACCACTCTGGTCGGTGAAACCACCGAGACCGAGTTCGTCATCGTCGGAGGTGCGGCGGCCGCTGGCATCAAATTCTACATGGTTCGAGGTTGGAACGGCGCGCTTTACTGATCGTTTGAAGAAATAGGGTCTTCCCAAGGTACACAGCTCTTGCACTCTCTAAAAAGTCATGGGCCGCCGTATTCCCAGCCTATGATTTCTCCATCTGATTATCCGCGCTGGGGATATGGACAGCATTCGGCTTCGCTGGCAGTCGCAACCGGGCGACGAGTTGTATTCTGTGTATGAGTCGTCCAGTCCGTTTGGCCCGTTCGAGTTGCTGACGACCGTGGATACGAACAGAGCGACGCTTCCTATCGGTGATAGTCCCAAACGCTTTTTTCAGGTTCGGCGTTTTTGGGAACCGTAAGGGATTTGGGGAGAACTTGACAAATTCCAAAGAAATCACCATATTGGAAATGGCAGAAGGATGCTCCGTTTGCAGAGAGTGAAAGCCACGGGGAGCGGGGCCTATGGAGCCGGATTCTTTGGATGTGCGGCCACGATAGCCCCCGTAGCTCAGAAGGATAGAGCAGCGGTTTCCTAAACCGCGCGTCGGACGTTCGAATCGTCTCGGGGGCACAAAGAACTTTCTGAATATCTAAACGCAGGGACCCAATGGCAACTCAGCCTACAGCCAAGACAAAAAAGCGGCTGTCCCGCCGTGACATGAAAGAAGACAAGCTCATTGCCTGGGCACAACAAGTCGAGCTGTTTTATATTGAGAATCGAAAGATTCTTTTGGGAATAGCTTTCGGAGCACTTGTTGTCCTCGCCGCCGTTTTACTCTTTAGGGCGAATAGGCAGAAGAGCCTGGAAGAAGCCTCTCTTGACCTTACGATCGCGAAGCTGAAGTTCCAAACCGGACTTGTGGATGAAGCCGAATCGGAGTTCCGAACACTCAAGGCCAGTTATGGAGGCCGCATCGCGGGGGAAGCTCAATTCTATCTCGCAAAGACCGCTTTCCAGCGCGGCAAATGGGATGAAGCCGAAGCAGCATTCCGCGAATGCGTAGATAATTATAATGTTGACAAATACTTGAACGTCGCTGCCCTCGCCGGATTGGCGGCTTCCGTAGAGGCACAAAAGAGGTTTGGGGAGGCGGCTGAAATCTATATTTCAATTCCACGGAACTATCCGAAGCACCATTATGGCGCGGAGGCAATGTATCAGGCGGCCCGTTGCTATCTCTGGGCCGGTCAAAAGGATAAGGCCGTAGAAACCTGCCAGATCCTGCAAAGGCAGTACCCGACCTCATCGCTTCGCAGTCGAGCCACGAAATTGGTGACACAATTTCCGTAGTGCGAGATTCCACTTGCTTTTGCGGGAGAAGTTTCGTATATTTCATTAGTAAGTGGGCAAAAGTGCCCACTTTTTCTTTAAATCAGTGTTCCTCTGAGGATTTTCAGCCGTGGGCCACTTCTTGGAGAAAGAGTTCCTGCCGTTACTGGAAGAGGAAGGGGTAGAAGTCCTGGAATTTCGGGAAAGCGGCTGGAAAAACCGCCCAACTTTTCGGATTGTCGTGGATCGCCGGGATCAGGAGATTTCGATAGACGATTGTGCTCAATTGGCGCGCAAGCTTCAACGCCATCTAAATGAGCATGACTTGGCAGCAGGGGATTGGCGCCTTGAAGTCAGTTCCCCCGGCATCGGCTATCCTTTGCAGAGGCCGTGGCAGTTCCGGAAGAATCAGGGGCGGTTGCTGAAGATTGCCTTCTTGGGGGAGAAAGGGCCGAGTGAAGTGACAGGACGCCTGATGACGGTTCAGGAGAGTGGAATAGAAATCGAAACGGCCGAGGGTTTGGTGCCCTTCGGCTATGGGAATATTGCGACTGCCCGTGTGTTGCCTGAGATCCAATCTTCCATAAAGGGGAGAAAGCAAAGATGAATCCCGCGATAGTTGAGGCCATTTCTCAGATTATTCGTGAAAAGAAGATCGAGCGCGAGGTATTCCAGGATATCATTCGCAACATCTTCTTGGCCATGATTAAGAAGAAGTACGGGACCTCGGACAACTTCGATGTCATTTTCAATCTTGACAAGGGTGACATCGAAATCTTCTGCGAAAAGACCGTGGTTCTCGACGAGAATTTCGAGGATGAGGTGACCCAAATTCCGCTTTCGCGCGCCAAAGAAATTGATGAGGATTTGGAGGAGGGCGAGACTTTCGCCGAACAGATCGACTACAATACTTTCGGGCGCCGGCTCGTCACTTCCGCGCGACAAAATCTGACTCAGAAAATCAAGGAAATCGAGAAAGAGAATCTCTATCAAGAGTTCTCGAGTCGGCTTGGCGAGATTGTCTCCGGAGAAATTCGTCAAATCAATCGTCGCGAAATTCGCATCAATGTTGACCGAACGGAGGTTTTGCTGCCCAAAGCCGAACAGGTTTACAGCGAGAAATACCGCCGAGGAGATACGCTTCGTGCGATTATCAAAGAAGTGAATCGCACAACGAAGGAGCCCGACATCATCGTCTCGCGAGCGGATATTTCCTTCGTGCGTCGGCTATTTGAGTTGGAGGTCCCTGAAATCTATGACAACATCATCGAAATTAGGGGTATCGCTCGAGAGCCCGGTGACCGCACGAAAATCGCCGTAGCCTCGAACGATAAACGGATTGATCCCGTGGGCGCCTGCGTTGGAATGAAGGGCGTGCGTATCCAAGCGATTGTGCGAGAGATGAACAACGAGAAAATTGATGTCGTTCATTGGCATCCGGACACGGAAACCTTCATCAAGCGGGCAATGGCTCCCGCCACGCCACTGATGATTCTTCTCGATGCGAGTGCCCGCCGAGCCACCGCGATTGTTCCGGATGACATGATTCAATTTGCCATCGGACGGAAGGGACAGAATGTTCGCTTGGCTTCCCAACTGACGGGATATCAAATTGAACCGATAAAGGAGTCGGAGTATTCCGCGGCGGCGGAATTGGCCATCGAGGAAGTGGATGGTCTCTCGCCGGAGGTCGTCGCGATTCTGAAGGAGGCGGGACTTGAGACTGCCGACGCTGTGCTGGATGCCGGTCGCGATCATCTAATGGAGATTCCCGGTATCGGTGAAGAACGGGCGGACGAAATCCTCGCGCTCTTGGAATCCTTCTTCGAGGAGATGGATGAGAGCGAGATGACCGAAGAGCCATCGGGTAAGGTTGAGGCTTAAAAAGTGCTCGAGACGAAGAGAAAAATATTTCAGGTCGCAAAAGAACTGAATGTTGCCAGTCCGGTCATCATTGAGTACCTGGAGGGCATGGGATTTACTATAGCGAAAACCCCGAAGCACATGTCGCCGGTCACCAATGAAATGTACGAAGAGGCTCTGAAGAAATTCGACAAACTCCGCTGGCAGCAACAGCAAGAGAGCCTTTTGCGCGAAGCCGAAGATACGAA